>Ga0209187_1000077_pt1 | contig 212330 bp, 148 predicted proteins | sample BantaG_FD_187430 | JGI IMG/M metagenome (GOLD analysis project Ga0209187, IMG submission 187430) | Marine algal microbial communities from Bantry Bay, Ireland - BantryBay_4 metaG (SPAdes) (version 2) | ecosystem: Host-associated > Algae > Red algae > Unclassified | place: Bantry Bay, Ireland... | reverse complement strand
TGGAGCGTGAAAGGGGCCGAGGCGATCCTCACCTATCGGAGTGCCGTGTTAAACGATCGATACGATGCGGCCTGGACCAAAAATTCGACGATGGTGGCTTGAGTGGCTATTCTGAATGCATGCACCCACCCAACCCCCTTGCCTACCCATGCGCTTGACACGTACCCGCCTCCTGCTACCACTCGCCCGATTTTCAATCCACTTAACAGATAGGACCACAGACTAACATGGCTAAGAAATACGTATATTTTTTCGGCGGCGGCAAAAAGCTGACCGACGGAGACAAAAGCATGCGCGCAGTTCTCGGCGGCAAAGGTGCAAACCTTGCTGAGATGTCCAACCTCAACGTTCCCGTCCCCGGCGGCTTCACGGTTTCGACCGAAGCCTGCTCCGTGTTCGAAGACACCGGCAAGTATCCCAAAGAGATGATGCAGCAGGTGAAAAAGGAGCTCGCCAAACTCGAGAAACTCGAAGGCCGCAAGCTCTCCGACAACAACGACCCCCTCCTTCTCTCCGTTCGTTCGGGCGCCGCGCAATCGATGCCCGGCATGATGGACACCGTCCTCAACCTCGGACTCAACGACAAGTCGGTCCTCGGCTTCATCAAACAGACCGGCAACGAACGCGCCGGTTGGGATTGCTACCGTCGCTTCATCGATATGTTCGGCGACGTAGTCATGGGCCCGTCCACCGGCCTCAATCACCACCACTTCGAACACGCGCTCCACGCCGCAAAGAAAAAAGCCAAGGTCAAGAACGACACCGAACTCAGCGCCGCTCAACTCAAAGCGCTCGTCGGCGAATACAAAAAGATCTACAAGAAACACGTTGGCAAACCCTTCCCGCAAAGCCCAATGGCTCAACTCGAAGCGTCGATCAACGCCGTGTTCGAATCTTGGCAGAACGAACGCGCCGTCAAGTACCGCGTGCTCAACAAAATCACCGGCCTCATCGGCACCGCCGTAAACGTGCAAACCATGGTGTTCGGCAACATGGGTGACGACTGCGCCACCGGCGTCGCCTTCTCCCGTGACGGCTCCACCGGCGAAAACAAGCCGATGGGCGAATACCTCGTCAACGCCCAAGGCGAAGACGTCGTGGCCGGCATCCGTACCCCGAAGAACCTCGACGACATCGTCCAGGAAGACGACCAAGGCCTCGTCCGCGCCGGCAAGAAATTGCTGACCACCATGGCCCGCCTCGAACGCCACTATAAACACCCGCAGGACGTCGAGTTCACCATCCAGCAGGGCAAACTCTACATGCTGCAAACCCGCAACGCCAAACGCGTCGGCTTCGCCGGCGTTCGTTGGGCTGTGGAAATGGCCACCGGCAAAGATGTGATCACGGGGGAGAAACAACCCACAGTGCTCTCGCCCAAAGCCGCGCTGATGAGCGTCAAAGGCTCGGACCTCGAACAGCTCCTGTTCCCGATTTTCGACGCCGCCGCCGAAGCCAAGAAGAAGCCCTTCGTGGTCGGCCTGCCCGCCGGACCCGGCGCCGCCGTTGGTAAAATCGTATTCAGCGCCGACAAGGCCGAAGCGATCAAAAAGAAAGATCCGAACGCCCGACTCATTCTCGTTCGCCACGAAACTTCTCCCGAGGACGTCGGTGGCATGGGCGCAGCCGAAGGGATTCTCACCAGCACCGGCGGCATGACCTCGCACGCGGCTGTCGTCGCACGTGGTTGGGGCAAGTGCTGCATTTGCGGCGCGGGCGACCTCAACATCGACTACAAGAAGGGCGTCGTCACGGTCGGCAAACTGAAGTTCAAAGAGGGCGACGTCATCTCCCTCAACGGCTCGACTGGTAACGTCTACAAAGGCGAAATCCCCAGTGCCTCCTCGCCGATCATTGCCGCTCTCGTGGACGGCAAGAAGTCCGCTTTCAAAGATCCGGTTTATAAGATGTATAAGCAGATCTCCGACTGGTCCGACCAGTACCGTAAGATCAACGTACGCACCAATGCCGACTCGCCGACCGACTCCAAGAACGCCCGCGCGTTCGGCGCCGAAGGCATCGGCCTCACCCGCACCGAACACATGTTCTTCGAAGGCGATCGCATCACCGACGTTCGTCGCTTCATTCTCGCGGATGACGACAAAGGTCGCAACAAAGCCATCACCAAGCTCCTGCCGCACCAACGCAAAGACTTCGAAGGCATCTTCACCGCCATGAACGGCCTGCCCGTGACCGTGCGTCTGCTCGATCCGCCGCTACACGAATTCCTGCCGCACTCCGAAGCCGAGATGAAGAAGATGGCCAAGGAAATGAAGGTGCCGCTCGCCGAGATCAAAGGCCGCATGAAAGAACTCCACGAGTTCAACCCCATGCTCGGACACCGTGGCTGCCGCCTCTCCATCACCTACCCAGTGCTCTGCGAAATGCAGACGCGCGCCATTATGGAGGCTGCCGTCAAGGTCGCCACGAAAGGTGTGAAGGTTTATCCGGAAATTATGATCCCCTTGATCGGTACCAAAGCCGAACTCGACTTCCTCGAGAAAATCGTGCGTCGTGTCGCCAACGAGATCCTCACGAAGGCCAAGTCCAAAGTGAAATACTTGGTCGGTACCATGATCGAAATTCCGCGTGCCGCGCTCACCGCCGACAAGGTCGCCGAGACCGCCGAGTTCTTCAGTTTCGGCACCAACGACCTCACGCAGATGACCTTCGGTTACAGCCGTGACGACATTGGTTCCTTCCTGCCCGAATACCTCGACGAGAAAATTCTCGAAGTGGACCCCTTCGCCCAGCTCGACCAAACCGGCGTTGGCCAACTCGTTGAGATGGCCGTGCAGAAAGGTCGTTCGACCCGTAAAGGCCTCAAATGCGGCATCTGCGGCGAACACGGCGGCGAGCCGAACTCCGTCAAGTTCTGCGTTCGCGCCGGACTCGACTACGTCAGCTGCTCCCCCTACCGCGTGCCGATCGCACGCCTCGCAGCTGCCCAGGCCGCGATCGAAGGCTAAGCCTCGTTCGCCTCTGGCACAGCAAAGCCCCCGGTTCGCCGGGGGCTTTTTTGTATCCGCTCAGAACGAAGACATTCTTAAGGTCGCGGCATGTCACCCCAAGCTTGAACCCGAGGAGGCACCCGATAGCCTTCGGCAAATCAATGACGCCGCAAAAACACCTCCAACTCGTCGGCTATAGCTTCGTCACCTGGCTCAGCTTTTTTCTCCTCGGCCTGCCCGAGTACTATCAACAGTGGTACCTCTGGGCAAAGGTGGTGATCCTGTTTCTCGTCACCGCGATGTACGTTCCAATCACCCGCTATACCTTGCGCAAATATTGGAACAACGGCCGGCATCTGGTCAACGCGTGCTGGCTGGCGCTGTACCTGACGCTTCCCCTTTTCATCTACGACTACCTCCTGCTCGCACTCTACAAAGGACTCGGGATCGGGTTCGTGAAACCCTATTGGTATCTCACCTTCTTCTACTTCTCCTTTTGGATCCAATTCCCGCTCATCGGTTGGTCGATGGAAAAACAAGACCGTAAACAAGCTTAGGATAGTTAAGACCAACTATACCTTCCGCACCAACTCCACCTTCCGCACCAACTCCACCTTCCGCACCAACTCCACTTGTCGCGCCCCCGGCGCGAGTTCGCCCCCAACGGAGTCCTTCTTTCCTAGCCTAGGGCGAGTGTGCCTGACTCACGTTTGCCAGCGCCTGACCGTATTCACACCAGCGATCGTCTTTGGGATCTTTCACCAGACCAGCCCGAACCGGGTTCATTTCGATGTAGCAGGCCACGGCGCTCAGCGCTTGGCTGTCCGGCTCGACCAGGACCCGCTGGTAGCGTTGTCGCCAAAGGTGGCCGGTCCGCCCTTTCGATTTGTTGATCCACTGGGCAAACCGCTGGTTCAGCGAGCGCATGAACTCGGAACCGGTCATGCATCCGTCGTTCGAACCTTGCCCGGAGTTGTATCGCCAACACGTATGGAAAAGTACCATGGGCGTGTCGCCCGTGTTGGAACAGGCGGTCTCTGGCCGCCTGTTCTATTTCGCCTTTGCCCTTCTTCGCACTATGACTCTCCGGGAGGAGGGGGGATGATAGAATAAATAAAATGATCTTAATGAATGGTGATTGAAGGGTGGCCGGAGACCACCCTTTCCAACACGGGTCACAGACCCGTGGTACGGGGTATCATTCGCCAGATCGCTTCCTCGTTGACTGAGAATCCACCGAGCAGCTTTCCATCCAGAAACTTTTGAAGATTTTCCAACGCCTCGTGCTGCGCGGTGTTCGGAACGCGGGTGAGAAAGAGTGGCCATTTGGGCTGGCCCCAGGAGGTTTCCTCGTAGGACTCGCCTTCGCGTTCGATCAGCAGCAGGGCGTAGGTGAGGTTGCCTTGTTTTTCACCGAACAGGAGGTCGAAATCGATGGGCTCCGTTCCGACGACGAACCAGGGACCCGCGGCGAAGCCGGCCCGGGAATTGAGGCAGGGCCAGGCGGGAAAATTATGTCGTTCGACCATCGCGGATTCTCGGAACGCCGAGTCGGAACGTCCTCCCTCGAAGGCGAGTTTGCCATTGATGGAGACGAGCAAGTGGTTATCCGCATACCCCAGAAAACGGTAACGCCCTGGCTTGGGCGGTTGGAGATTGCCTCGGTGCCAAGCGATCCATCCTGAGCGCCGGATCGTGACGGGGTCGAGCCCCGCCTTTTTCCCAAAATTGTTGTAGGCACCAGCGATGCAGGTGAATGGAGGAAGCCCCTCGGTGCGCAACCCTTGCAGCGACGAGTCGTCGAGGAAGCTGGATTTTGCAAGTGGCAGGAATCGCTGACCGATCAGATCTCGCTTCTCAAGCGGGGCGGGAAGTTCAGCAGCGGTGAAGGCGTAGAGACTGCTGGTGAGGCTCGGGTTCCCCGAAGGAATCGCCTTCGGCTGGGGAAGTTCGGGCATCTTGTTCACCTTCGTTTTTAGGAGTGCGCCGTCACCATATTTCCCGAACGTGGCCGCTTCCCCTTCGACCATGAATTGCTGGCTCGCGGGGTCCTTCTGCCCAATGGAGACGAGCCCATCGAGCACGAGAACCCGCGAATGCTTTTCCCCCGCGGTCACGACAAAGCTGGTGCCGAGGTCGGTGATTTCCCGTTGTTCGGTTTCCACGATGAACCCGATCCCCTGCGGCGGAACCGTGAGCTTCAGATCTCCCTCGTGCAGGAAAACGCGTTCGGAACTGTGCAGCGTCATGGACAGCGGCGCCGTAGCAACGGCATGGACCCCGGACTCCTCGAAGACGAGTTCGACCAAGCCTTTGCTGACGGTGAGGCGATCACCGTTTTGAAGCACATCTCCGGTTGCGAGCGTCTGCTCCTCGGGCGCTTGAGCGCGACCTTCCATGCGATGAATGCTTGCCACGCCCGCAGGCGTCGAGGCCCACGTCCAGGTGATCCAACCGACCGCGATGGCGGCAGCGATGGATCCTATGACCCATAGACTTCGCTCGACCGTCCGGGTTTTCCCGGGAGGCGCGGTGGACGCGGTGGACATGGTGGCGGGCGCTTCGTCCACTTCTGCTGCGAGCTCCCTGAGATAGACATCCGCCTTGAGAGCCAGCCGCAGTTTGCGGCGCGCGTCTTTGGCATCATCCAGTTCCAGATGCTGAGACAATTCTGAGGCCTCGGATTCCGCAAGAATCCCGAGCACGTATTTCTGAATCAATTCGTCGAGTCGGTCGGCATTCATGATCGTCAGGCGGGGCTTGAGCGGAGTTCGGTTTCGACGCAGCGCATCAGTTTAGTTCGAAGCCGCTGCAGCAACTTATACAGGCTGTTTGGCGTACGGGAGGATTGGGCGGCGATTTCTTTGACGCCCCCGGGAGCGCGGTATGGCGCGAGGATGAGTTGCCTTCGCTCGTCGGGCAGTTTGCTCAGGCAGGCCATGAGCGCATTGTATTCCCGCGCGCCTTGTTCGTGGTCGGCTTGGGCCTGCTCCGATTCTTCTTCGGCGAGAATTCGTTCGACCAAGTCATTATCGAACACATGCCGATCGTGAACCAGTTTTCGCCGATGCCGGAAACTGATATTGCGGACGATGGTTTTGGCCCAAGGCAGAAATTCGTCCTGGCTGCGCAACTGATCCTGCTTCTTCCAGATGACGATGCTGGCGTCCTGCATCACGTCGTCGATGGGATCCACCGAGGACAGAATCAGGCGCGAATAGGCGCGCAGCTCCCGATCGTGGCGGGCGAAGAGCTGCAGCAACTGGCTGCCTTTGTCTTGAGCATTGCGTTCCATATCGAGATATCGCTCTTGGCGTTGGATTCTGCCACTTTTTAGGGAAAACGTTCTCTAGGCCTCGGCTTCAACCCGGTACAATGGCTCCATGCTCGCGCAGGAGAACGCGAATCTCATCCAACGGGACCTTCTTGGGGGTGGTCGCGGACTTCGCGGCGAGGAAGGCGGTGCAGGCGGCGGCTTGACCCATGGCCATGCAGGAGGCCTGGACCCGGGCGGCGGAGTTCGCATATCGATCACTGGAGAGACAGCGGCCGGCCACCATGATGTTGCTGGAACCTTTGGGGATGAGCGCTCCGCGCGGGATGGTTGGAACCTTGCCGTGCTTCAGATGCTTTGGCACCACGCCGTTTTTGGTGTGCAAGTCGATCGGGTAAAAGGAATAGCACAAGGCGTCATCGAAGACCCGGCCGTTGGTGTAATCGTTCACCGTAATGACGGTATCGCCCTTGATGCGAAAGGTCTCCCGACATGCGGTTTCGTTCATCATGCGATCGATGGTGACGTTCTCCCCGCCGGGAATGGTCTTGAGGAATTTCAGCATGCGCAGCACCGACTTGCGGCCCGCCAGATTGGTTTGGGTTTGGGTGGCGGCATCGGTGGCGTCGGCCCCGAAGATGTGGTTCACATTGCCCCGGGTGCTCCGGATGGGCTGCATCACTTTGCCGCTCCACGTATCGCCTTTTTGCAGGCGGCCGTCTTTGATCGCCTCGTTGTACATCGCCTGGATCTTCTTGGCGTTCTGATTGACGATCTCCATGTCGAAGCCCTTGTAGATCACCACCTGGGTACCTGGCTGGCGCGTTTCTCCGCGCATGCGTTCGAAGCCGAGCATGCCGACGACGGTGGCGTTGCCGCTGCAGTCGATAATTTGCTTGCAGCGCAATTGATAATGGACCCCCTGCCCTCTCACATCGACGAGCCAGCCGTCCGCGGTTTGGACCACCTTTTCCGGGAACTGATAATACGCGAGCGACACGCCCGCCTCCAGGCAGGCCTCCTCCGCGAGGAGCGCGTAGAGCTGCCCGTTGAGTCCGACATGGTGGGGCACGTGCGAATGGTGCGCCTTGGTGAAGTCCTGCAGCTTCCGGCCATCGACTTTTACCGAGTTGGCCACGAGTTCCCAACCGATCCCGGAGATGACCTGTTTGCCCCAAGCGTGAAAAAGTCCGGGGAAGCAGACACCGCCGGTGGTGGTCGTTCCGCCCAATTGGGAATTGCGCTCGAGCAGCACCGTCTTGGCTCCGAGGCGGCCGGCCTGAATCGCCGCGACGTGCCCGGCGGAGCCACCGCCAACCACGAGGATATCGACGTCCAGAATCTCGGCGTCTTCGGCTGGGGCGGGTGGGTTTTCGGCGGAGACGCGGCACACGAGTCCAGAGGAGGCGATGATCGCCGTACCGGCGATGTTGGTTTGAAGAAAGCTGCGGCGATTCATAGTCGGTTTATTTATTCGTTTTTATACGTCTGCTCGCACGCCCGGAAGCGGGCGGAGTCAACATGGTAGAGATTCTCCATTACTTTAGCATGGAGTCGATAAAGCCGGCCAGTTCCTCCACCGAGATGCCGCCGGATTTGTCCTTGTCGGCTTGTTTTACACGGGTGTCCAGGTGGGCGGTGGTGCCGAGGAAGGTCACGAATTCCTTCTTATTGAGAACACCATTGGAATCCGCATCCACTTCCGCGTGCCACTCGGCGGGGGTTTTGCGGGACATCCGAAGCCATTTCATGTCCGCGATATCGCGTTCGAATTCCTTCAGATTCAGGGTGCCGGATTTGTCTTTATCCGATTTGGGAAATCTTATTGGGCCGTGTTTGGGAGAACGGTAAAACGCGGTGGCGTATTCGACATAAGAGAGCTCTCCGTCGGCATTGCTGTCGGCCATTTTGTGCAACTCGGTCGGAGTCATCTTGAGCATTTCAGCGGTGGGTATGAGTTTCTCCTTCGGGATCGGAAGGGTAACCCAGAGCGCATTGCCGCCCCCCTTGGCATCGACGTGGGCGCGAACGACAAAGCCCGGCTTAATCTCCTTTGCTGCGTCCAGGAAGCCGACGTAGTGGATTTTCGCCTGATCGTTGATCGTGAAGACCTTGCTTTGCCGGCGATGATTGACGGTGATCTTGTTGCCATCGACGGCTTCGACAAAGCCGCTGAGAATCGCGCCCTTCTCTTCTTCAGCGGCGGGTGCCTTCACGGCGAAGACCGAACAGATGGCGACGATGAGGAGTGGAAGAATGGGTTTCATGGGAGTGCTTGTTGGGGATGGGTTAGAGCGCACTTACTTTCGCTGAAACGGCTTGCTCTGAACGAGAGAGTGGATGAAGTCGCTGGCGGCGTATTGTCGGTCTTTTGCGGCGGCCAGGATTTGGTTGGCCAAGTCTTCATCCGTGAAGCCGAACGGACGACCGAGGCCATATTCGATCAGCGCCTCGGTGAAGCCGCGGGCAAAATCCTCCTCGTGGCGGGAGGCAATTAGTTTCTGGAGTTCGAAGAAATCGTCAAAGGCCGGTCCCTTGTGAAACGCGCCTGACGCATCAATCGGGTGACTCCTCCTCCCTTCGCCTTCTTTCTCGCGCCATTTGCCAGCGGCGGTGAAGTTCTCCAAGCCGAAGCCAATCGGATCGATTTTCCGATGGCAACTGGCGCATTGGGCTTCCTCCATGTGAGCCGCGAGTTTCTGCCGTTTAGTAAGAGGCTTGTCGTCGAGGCGCGAAAGCTGCGGCACATTCGCCGGTGCTGGCGGGGGCGGCGAATGGAGGAGGTGACGCAGCACCCAGACTCCGCGTTCGACCGGGCTGCTCTCGATGCCGTCGCTGCCCATGGCATGGATTGCGGCCATTCCTAGAAATCCGCCGCGCGGAGAGTTCTTGGGGAGGCTGACTTTGCGGTAATGATCGCCGACCACTCCTTTCAAATCGTAGTGAGCGGCCATCAGACCGTTGACGATGACGTAGTCGCTTTTGAGAAGGTTCCCAAGCTGCCCCTGTTCTTTCGATCGCAACAGGTGGAGAATCGACTGGTAGACTTCTTCCCGCGCGGCTGCGCGCGTGCTTTCATCGAACTCGCGATGTCGTTCGACATCAAACTGGAAGAAATCCAAGCGCTTCATATCCAGCCACTGATGAGCGAGACCGGAAACGAAGTGGTGCGCTCTTTGATCCTGAATCAGGCGATCCACTTGCTCGCGTAAGACATCGGGATCACGTAGTTGTTTCTCGTTCGCCAACTCCATCAGTTGGGAATCCGGTGGGGAACTCCAAAGGAAATACGAGAGCCGTACCGCGAGTTCGAGATCGTCCAACGCACGAGGCGTTCCGTCTTGGCCGGGCTCTTTTAGGAAGAGAAATCGGGGCGACGCGAGGATCATGCTGAGCGGTTTTCGAATCGCCAGATCGAACTCTTTGTCGTTCACGAGTCGGTTCTTAAAGACGTCTACCAGGGAGTCGATGAACGCCGGGTTTGGTTCGCGTTCTCGAAATGCCTGCACCGCGAACTGGTGAAGGATCGTTCGGGCACGTTCCGAGTCCGAACCGGTGCCTCCGGCTGGGATTGTATCATAGATCCTATCCAGCGGGCTGGGATCCCCTTGCGGCAATGGGCCTTCGATCTCAACCCAATCGACCCAAATCGAGGGGGCATGGCCAAAACCATTTTGCTTCATCAAAGGGTTGAAAAATTTCTTAAGCAAAGGGCCCCACGCTGGCTGACGTTCCCTGATGGCAAACTGCCGTTTTGTATCCTTGTTCACCGTCACCTGGGTTTCGATCAGATTCGGCTTGGCCGGACTGCCGGTTACGTGCAGCGCTTTCAAAGGAAAACCATTCAGTTGCCCTCTGGAAATCGTCTTGAAGTCGGGGTGCCCCAGTTCGAGGAAGTGACGAAACGCCGGGGCCTCGTTGGTGACCCCCGCCTTGACTCGCAGCGTGTAGGTTCCGACCGGCATGTCGTTGGGCGGGTCGAGGACGACCATGGTGGAGCCGGCAGTCAGCTGAATCCATGAACCTGTATCACTGTAGGGAAGGCCGGCGTAGTGTTGACTAGATGCAGCATACTTGGGAAAAAACTTAGTGGCACTGAAGTAATTCGAAAATCCAAAGTCCTTTGGGTCGGGGGCTCCCTTCAGCTTCTTTCGGTGCAGGTCCATTTTACGGTAGAGTTGCCCTCGGTTGCCCTTGGTGCCCATCCGGGCTTCAAACCCTTGGTTCTCTGGCAGAGCGAGCGCCTGGTCCATCTTCGCATCAAGTCCATTATAGCGCTTCAGGTATTCCTCATTTCGCTCGACCCTCTCTCTCAATTCCACATTGAGCGTTTTTTCAGGTTCTACGCGATACACAAACGGCGTTGCGCTTCGAGCCGCTCGGCGCTCATAAAACTCATCAATGGCGTGGCGTCCGAGTTTCAGATACTCCTCGAACTTGTCACTGGAGAGAAAGAGCGACGCTCCGACGGTATCAAAGTCGCCGGAGCTGCCATCATCGGGAAGGAGTTCGTCGTCGAGTCGTACGCCCATCAAGCTCTCGATCGTGTTTTGGTAGTCGCGCTTGTTGAGACGGCGCATGGTGATTTTGCCACCCGAATCAGAGAGCGCCTTTCGGGCGGTCACCATCGTGTTGGCCAAGTCATCCAGAAAATCCGCCTTCTCCGCCGGTTCGGGCTGCTTCTTTTTCTCCGGCGGCATCTCCCCGGCGTTCATGGCCGCGAGGACTTTCTGCCAGTTCTCCGCCTGCTCGATCGTTTGGATGTGAAATGGCAAGTCCTCGAGATTGACCTCGCCCTTCTCGGTATCGGCATCGTGGCAATCGAGGCAGTAGGTTTCGAGGAATGCGAAATGCTTTTCCGGGAAGAGCGCTTTTGGTTTGGCTGCGGCGGAAGTCGCTACAATCTGGGGGGCGTCGTTTCGGGGATCGCTCGCGGATTGCAGCGGTAAATCGTTGCCCGTGTTGTTGCCCGCGTTGTTGTTATTGTTGTCTCCACAACTGGCCAGCAGGGTGATGAGGCAAAGCCCAAGCACCAAGCACAGCTTTTTAAAAATTTCCTGATGTCCCTTGTTCATGGCGCAATGCTGTTCCGTAGGTTACGCTTGCAGTTCCTTCACGACGCCGGTGCTGTCGCCATGGCGTTCCACGTTCACGCCAACGCCCTGCAATAGGGTCAGCCACACGTTGTTTAGCGGGGTGCCTTCTTTGAGGACGAGGTTCTGCCCCAGTTTGAGGTTCGCGCCTCCACCGGAGATCAAGGTGGGTGGGTTGTTGAGATAGTGAATCGAGCGAATGTTGGAACCAAAGGCCAAGGCGACATGATCAAAGAGGCTGCTGCCATCGGTTTCCTTGGTGGCTTTTAACTGATCGATCAACCCGGCCAACAAGTCGCTGTGCGCCCTGTCCCTCATCTTGGAGGAGACTTCTGTTTCCGCTCCGACGCGGTAGTGACTGATGTTGTGTGGGTTGCCGCTCGCCCCGATACTCGACAGCAAACGTGACCCGGGTTCGCGGTAGGTGATAACCCGTGTGTTGTCCGTCTGTATAGCGGCCACCATGAGCTTGTACATCATCTCGATTTCGCTGCGGCCGACTAAGGCTTTATCAGGCGCTTCGAGGGGGGACTCGGACTTAGGCTTGTCCATCCATTGTTCCGCTTTGCTGAGCCGGGTTTCGATATCGCGGATGCTTTGAAAATACTCGTCCAGCTTGTCGGTATCACGCTTCGTCAACCCCCTCTGTATATCCTTTGCCTCGATCATCACGGCATCCAGGACACTGCGTTCCTCTACTAACATAGCCCGACGCTGAGCCAAGGGAATGTCATCTGCGGCAAAGAGCTTGAGGTAGGTTTGCAACGGGGAGTTCCACGCCGAAAGAGGTTTCCCCCGTTGGTCCCAGGCAAGGGAATTTCCCGGACCATGTCCGTTCCTATCGTTCGAATCGCTAGCCAGTTGGATCGAGGAATAGCGGGTATGCTTACCAAACTGCGCGGCGGCAACCTGGTCGGCGGAAATGGTATTGGAGAAGGACTGCCCCGGCGTGCCGTATTGATTCGCACCGGTCAGCCAATAGGTACTTCCCCAGTGCGCTTGACGGCTGAATTTATGTTTGCAGCCCTGAACGATGGTAAAATCGTCCTTGTGGCGTGCCAGTGGCTTTAGTCCGGCGGGGAGCTTGTAGCCCGACCCTTGGTCGTCGAGCTTGGGGAACCACGTTTCCGCCGTGACCCCATATCCAATCCCCATGAACATCAATCGCTTCGGTGGCGTGATGACGGCGGCCGAGGAGTAGCGGCGGAAGCCGATGGATTCGAGCGCGGGGAGCGCGATGATCGTTCCGGCTCCGCGCAGGAAATGGCGGCGTTCGAAGCGTGTGTTATTCATCATGTTTTCTCGCGATTGCGGCCTCAGTTCTCAAACAACTCGTGATCCAAATTGCCGCCGGAGATAAGGTAGGCCAACAGATCGAGAATGTCGTCTTCGCTCATGGTGCTGAGCAGGCCTGGAGGCATCATGGAAATTTTCGACGGTTCGATGGACTCGATATCTTTGGTGTGCACCGAGGTCATGGTGCTCGGAGTCATCATGTCGGTGTTGACCCGGTAGGTATCTCCGCCGAGGTTCATGATCCGACCGCTGACAACGGTTCCGTCCTTGAGTTTGAAATCGGTGGCTCCGTACTGGTCGCTGATTTCCTTGGCGGGTTCGATGATCGCTTCGAGCAAATCATGCGCACTAAATTTACCGCCCACCGATGACAGGTCGGGCCCCACCGCGCCGCCTTCACCCTTGAACCGATGACAGGCATAGCAACTCGCGGCACCGGCCATCTGGCGACCGTTTTTGAAGTTACGGTTTCCCTTTAGCCCCGTAGCCAGTCGAGGTTTCAGATCGGCCATGGTCCAGTTTTTCACAAACGAACGCGGCTTCAACGTGAACTGCGGCATACTGCTCTTCGGCTGCGTCTTGATCAGCTTCTTGAGCTTGGGGGTCATCGCGGCCTCGGGAACCGCTTCCACCGCGTGCTTTTTGATGTCGGCTAAATAGTTTTTCAATCGGGCGCCGCCTTGGTAGTTGCCGGACAAGACAAACCATTGGAAATACTGTTCGCGCAGTGCGGGCGTCCAGCCCTCTTTGAGGTGACGCAGGTTCAAGGCGTAGGTGATTTGCTCTTCCTGGCCGGCGGCATCAGCGAGTAGCTGCATGCCCTTCTTCACCGCGGATGGTGCCTCAAGAAATCCCATGAGCGCCGACAAATCCCGGTTCTCCTCGGGCGTACGAGCCGGGTAACTTTTATCGAGCCAGGCGATCAACTTGGTTCGGAGGTCACCGGTCGGTTTTCCGCCCCGCGTGAGAGCGAGCGTGACCGAACGCAGCACATCCAAACGAAGTTGCAGGGGTTTCAGGGATCGGTAGTTGAAACCCATACAGGTCTTCAGAATCATATTCCGAGAAGCTTCGCCATCGGTCCGGGCCAGCGCGATCATGGCGGCGGTGGCGATGGTCGGATTGACTTCGTCGGCCACGCGAGTTTTCCACATGGCAACGTCTTGTTTCTCGAGTGCGACCCGGGCCGCGTGACGAATCCCGCGATCAGGCGAACCAAGCGATGCCCATATTTGATCCATCTGTTCCGCGTTTGCTGCGGCTGCATCTTTGCTGACGAAGGCCTCTAGGCGCTGGCGGGCCTTCCGCTGCGCAGTGCCCTTTTTGTCCATCGCCGCGGGCGCCGTCGACTCCGGCCCCGAATAGGTCACCCGGTACAACCCGGACTGAACCCGACGACCGCCCACAGCAAAATACATCGCGCCATCGTCCGGATTGATCAGGATATCGGTGAGCGCAAGTGGTTGGGCGGCGGCAAACTCTTCGAAAGTGGCCGTATACGTAGAGCCTTTGGGTTTCAGGTGAACCGCGTAGAGTTTTCCGTACGACCAATCGCAGGCGAAAAAGGCGTTCTGATATTTCGCCGGGAACTTGGCACCATAGCCAAAGCACACGCCCGTCGGCGAACCCGGTCCAATGTCGACGACAGCGCCAAAGGTATCGCTGCACGTTTCCATCATCTTGCCGGAGCCGGTGCGCCAGCCATAGTCCGCCCCGTCGATCACATGATTGATCCGGGTCGGGCGGTACCAAGGCGTGTTCAGGTCCCACTCCATGTCGGCATCATAGGTGAAGGCTTCGCCTTCGCGGTTAAAGGCGGCATCGTATTGATTGCGAAAACCGGTCGCAATGATTTCCCAGGTGTTCCCCTCGGGATCGATCTGGGCCATGTGGCCAAGCGGCGCTTCGGCACCTTTCATGAAGTGCTGTAACGAAGGGGTGAGTTGGTCTTCGCCCCATACTTCCGGAACGCGCGAATGGGTATAGTCGTCGGGCAACGCCGTCTGGTTGCCCATCACCACGTACAGGTGTTTGCCATCAGGCGCAGGCAGGATCGCGTGCGGGCCGTGTTCCCCGCCGGTGGCGGAAAGTTTTTTGATGGTGACGACTTTATCGAACTGGTCATCGCCGTCGGTATCCAAGAGACGGTAGACACCGCTGCCGACGGAACTGGAGCGCGAGTTCACCACAACATAGAGACTGTCGAAGGCATAACAAAGCCCTTGAGCGTGACCCATGTTGGGGAGCTTCCGGATTGCCTCATCGATGACGTTGGGTTTTCGGACTTCGCCCTTGCGCAGCTTTCCATCGTCTGCCGCCCAGGTGATCGGCTCGATGCTTGCGGGGTCGAGGGTTTTGCCGAGTTCGGGGATGGGGAAGCGGAATATCCCGCCGTACTGATCACTGACGATCAGTCGGCCTTTGTCATCCTGACACATCGCCACCCACGAACCCTGTTCGATGCGGGGAACGGAATAGAGCAACTCGATATCGAAGCCTTCGGGGAGCCGAATGCGGTCGGGAGGCGTTGCGCCAAAGGGATTTACGGCGGTGGTCTTTTTGCTTTGGCGTTTGGCCGCGGCCTCGAGTGTCTTCTTCGCTTCGTCGCCTTTGAGGGCTCGAAGTTTGAGATCCTTGAATTCGACCTTCATCGGGGCCCCTCGGTGCAGTTGCAAGCCAAGCAGACCTTTGGCGATGGCATCGGGATGGTTCTCGGTAATGTCGACGGTTACTACGTCATTGACCAGATGGATGATATGATTGCCTACCGCGACGATGCGCAGGGTATTCCACTCTTCGCCCTTGAGTTCGGCGCCATCGCCGACCTTGCCGGTGACCTCCACCAGCTTCTTGTCGCCCTTTGCATTTACCTTCTGTCCGCGCTTGGCGATGATGCCGCGCTTGCCGTACTTCTCTCCGTACAGCATGCCAAAATATTCCTGCTTGGGATGCAGGTCCGCCTGATACCCACGCAGGGCCAAGTCGCCCGGCTCACCCAACACTTCGCTGCGATATTGGACACCCGAATTGTTGCCTTTGAACTTCACCTGGCAGGAGAATTCAAAATCCTCTACTTCGCCGCCTTGCCAGATGAGAAAGGTGTTGGCCGGAATCGGTGCATCCGCTTTCGTCTCGCCGACGATTGTACCGTTTTCGACCGACCAGAGACCCGCTTTGCCCTTCCAGCCACTGAGATCCTTACCGTTAAACAGGTTCTGGAATTCCTGCGCGGAGACCTGGGTGGCAGGAGTCAGTCCGATGGCGGTCATGGCGATGACGATGAGGTGAAAAAGAGATCGATGCTTCATAGGGAGGGTCCAGTTGTTGTGCAGTTCATGGAGAGATCTCCCTGCCCCCCGTGATCTGCCGTTTTTTTTTTAACCATTGCTAAATAACCCGGCAGAATCGGCGGCACCTTGCGATATCCTGACGAAAGGAACCATCCATGACGAAACATCAAACCACCCTCTTTTACGCGATCCTCGCGTTGCTTTGTGCATTGGCTCCCGGTTGGGCAAGCGCGGCCGAACGCCCCAATATGTTGTTTATCGTGACCGACGACCACGGGTGGGGTGACTTGCCTGCCAATTGGGACAAAACCGAAGTGCAACTGCCAACCTTGGACGCGCTGGCTGCTGGTGGCGTGCGATTTACCAACTACCACACCGTGCCGCTCTGCGCGCCGTCGCGCGCTTGCATGTTCACCGGCCAATACTCGTCGGAAAACGGCATGTGGCGGGGGCCAAGCGGCGTGCCTGGCCAACCCAGCTACAAGGGCATCAAGCGCGATGTTACCATGCTCTCCGAGTTCCTCTCGATTGCGGGTTACCAAACCGGGGGCTTCGGCAAGTGGCACATGGGTTCGATCAAAGGGGAAGCCCCGAACGACCGCGGGTTCGATGAGTATCGCGGCTTCATGAGTGGTTCGAGTCCGTATTGGATCAAGAAGAAGCAATCCAAAATGCTGCACAATGGCGAACCGGATGATTCCGAAGGGCATACCACCGAGATGTTCACCGATTGGGCGGAGCAATTCATTCGTGACAGCGCCGGCGGGAAAGAACCCTTCTTCTGTTACCTCGGTTACAACGCGGTGCATGGCCCCATTCGAACCCAAAAATCCAAACCAGCTTCCGCACCGGAGGCGTGGCTGAACAAAGCGCTCGACCGGGGTGTGAGTTTTCTGAGGAGCGACTACGTCGCCGTTCTCGAACACATGGATCACCACATCGGTCGCTTGGTTGACGTGCTGGACGAACTGAAGATCACCGAGAACACGCTCATCGTTTTTGTCAGCGATAACGGCGGCTGCGTCATGGATGGTGAGGCACCGGGAGGCCGATTCCCAGCGAACAACGGACCACTCCGGGGGAGTAAAGCGTCGACGTATCAGGGTGGCCTGAACGTGCCGTTCTTCATGAGTTGGAAAGGGCAACTTCCCGACGGCACCGTCTCCAAGGATCACGTGATGCACGCCGATATCTTTGCGACCTTGTTGGACGCGGCTTCGATCCCGGTTCCGACAATGAATGGCAAGAACCCGGTTCGTGGATTGTCCCTGCTGCCACACATGCGATCGGCAGGCAAAAAAGCCATCCCCGAACGCACCATGATCTTCGAGCTGTGGGGCAACATCGGCCTGCGCAAGGGCGACTACAAACTCTGGGCCGATGTTGGCAGAGACGCGACGCCCGATTGGAAAGCACTCATTACCGAGATCAAGAACGAGGACCTGACACTCTTTAATCTCCGTGAGGATGTCGGCGAAAAGAACGACCTGCGAACGCAGAAGCCGAAAGTATACGCCTCGCTCAAGGCCGAACTGATTGACTACTTCTCCGGGATCAACGCCGAGTACCCTGTTCCGGAAAGAGCCGGGGCGTCTCCAAAGAAAGCGACCGAGGCGAAGCCGAAAACAAAACCAAAAGCCAAGGCGGGCGGCCCGATATCGGAGAGACTCTTCAAGGCCCGCGACACGAATAAAGACGGCGCGCTCACCCTGCGGGAATACGCGGATAAGCCGGTCGAGCAAGCGCCCGGGCGAACAAAAATATTTAAGAGACTCGATGCGAACGGCGATGGCAAGTTGACGCTAGAGGAAGTGAAAAAGCCGGAACAGTAGGTCAGCGTGATGGTGTTTCCTTTTGTTGATTCACGTCATGCCACATTTTGGGACGAGCCCGAAATTCGTTCATTTTGTTAGCCCCCCATAGATTGGCAAATACTTGCGTGCTGTTGCCACGGTATGGCAGAACGCAAGAATGGATTATGAGGATTACAGGGCGGTCATCGAGGCTGTCTTTCCAGGGCTGACGAAGCTGCTGGAAGGGCGGGGCGAGTCGGTCTGGCGCGACTGGGCGATCCACAGCCTGTTCCACTCCTTTCACGGTGACGTTCTGGAGATCGATCGGACGCCCGCCTTGATCGAACCCGCCTTGGTCGAAGCCCTGGCAGTGCGCCTCTCCGACCATCCAGCCGGCCGTATTTTGAAGTTCCGGCACCTCTGGCGAAGATGTCCGGGGGCCCATGCCGCATGGGTACCTCATGAAGACTTGGATCCAGAGGCCTCCCTGGCTCGAGAACGCCTCGCGCAACCGGCCCCGTCCTATCGGCGGGAGCGGCTTCAGTTCAACCAACGGCTCCCAGCACCACCACCGCAATCGAAACCGCCCTCCCCGCAACCGAAACCAACATCTCTGGTGGACGAGGACCTGGACGTTTTGATCAAACTGCTCGACAACGAATCGGAGGTACTGAAACGGCGAGCGGCGGCGGTTGAACTGAATCGCCGAGGCGAGCACCGCGAGATTTTCAAGCGCCCCGAGACTGAGTACCGTGAAGCAACAGGGCCAGAAGCTCTGGCCACCGCCGTGCAGATGCTCAACGAACCGGGCATCGATCCCCAACATGTACACTGGCTCAACCAGTATGTGTTTCGTAACACCGAGGACCACTCCGAGTTGCTCGCGTGTTGCCATATTGATTTGAAGAATCCTGCGACCCTCTTCGGTCTCATTTACGAACTCCTCAAACGTCTCAAGAGCTCGCCGCCGCTGTCCGGAAAAACGGCGGTCGAGTGCCTCCTGATCCTCCTTCCAAGCATTGATGCTAAGAGCGGTGACATCGCAGGCAAGGTCAACATGACGTACAAGATCGGCTTCTGGGCTGACATCCTCAAGCAGCTGGAACTGAACAACGAACTCGATGACCGAACGCTAGGGAGAATTCAGGACGCCATCCTCGCGCACCCCCACGCCGGAGCCCTGGCGAAACGCGCGGCCGAAACTGGAGCGTTCAAAGAATGGGCGATCAAGCAAGCCAAGGAACGCCATCGCGAAAAGACAAGTTGGTTGCCGGGGTGCGATAGAAGGCTCGAGTGGTTGCGGCTTCTCGGCGAAGCGAAGTGCGCTGAGCATTACGACATCCTGGTGGCGGCTGCCGAATCGAAAAACGAAGATGTGAAAAGGACGGCCGAGTGGACTCTCCGAAGGCATTGGCCCGAATCCGAAGCGGCGAAACGGGTCTTCCACCAGATGGAACCGGCCAAGATGACGCCGAATAATATCAAAACACTGCTGCTCTTTCACTATCCCGACCCGGGAGTTCTCGTATTGTGCAAAGAGGCGCTCAGGAATCGAAGCGACCTGGCGCACCTCTTCCCCTTCTTCTGCGCGGCGGGTCTCCAGCAGGAGGTGATCTCTGCCAAGCGTGACCCGCACAAGCCACATGCGCCCTTGGTTATGGCGGAATCCTTGGTGCGGGAACAGGTTTGGAACGAAGGACGTTGGGCCGAGCTGTCCTTCGAGCAGCTGTTCGCCTGGTTCGATGTGGCCGCACTGAAAGACGAGATCCTGGGGCATATTCGCGAAGGAGAAGGTTGGGGATCGACTTATATGATTCCGGTCGCCCTCTATTGGTCCGACTGCCCGGATCTAATGGAGGCCCTGAAGATATCCAACGATGCGGACCACTATCGATCCGGGGGGTGGGGCGGCTCTTCGGCAGATGCCCTGCCGCTCCTGACCCTTCTGTACGGGCATCAGCAGAAGATGAAAGACTACCTTTGGTCGCAGGCGGGGGCGGGCAAACCGCGCGCCCTGCTGGAATGCCTGCGCCTCGAGGAGCCGGACGAGCACCTACTTGCGCGGGCGCTGGAATGCATCAAGGCTCACCCGGTTGAACTAGCCGATTACACCATAGATCTTCTCGACTGGTTTCAGGGGGCGTTTGAGGTGGAAGCAAAGGTGAAGGAACTGCTGCAAACTTGGATGAAGCAGCTGGAGAACGAAAAGGTAGTCCATTCGGCGCAGTGCATCGCGAAAGAACGCTTTCCCGATCTCCTCCCCACTTCCATGGAGGAACGACTCGCCGCGGGCGGCCCAGTTCGGCACCACGAACTCTGGCGAATCGGAGCTCTTCGTGATCCGGAAGAGGTCCCCTTTCTGATGGGCATCGCGCGAGACTATAAAGACGATCCCGATGTGTTCAAGAGGGCCATGTCGGCCTTAACCCAGATCGTAAAGAGTCCCCGGGAGGATTTAATCGGCTTGGCCAGGGAAACGTTGGCGGACGACCTCCTTTGGTATGCTTCAGCTGATTGTCTTCTCACCTATTTCCCCGGAGACGAGGCAGTGGCAACGCAGGTGATGGAGGCCGTACCCCGGGACAAGTGGGTGTTGCCGTTCGTTACCCAAAGATCACTGGCATCCACGGAGGCCGGACGCGCCTGGCTCCTCGAATACATGGAGGAGAGAGTCCGGATGGGTTCGTTCGAATTCCCGCACAACGGATCTGTCTTATTAAAGTTTTTACCGCAGCTGATCCAGGGAGAGTTCCGGAAGAATCCGGCGATTCCGCCCCTTTTGGAAAAACTGGAAACCGTTCAATGGTTCGGACCGGAAAGCCTTGGCCCGGGGCGGAGCTGGCGGGCACTGGTCGATCTTTTGCTTCAACGGGCGGACACGCCCAAAGCGCGTATCGCGCTCGCCGAGAAGATGACCCACCGGAGCACGCCACTGCTCGCGCAGGAGGCGGCGAAAAAATGGATGATCCTCATCACCACTGGGGATTTCAGGCGCAAAAAAATGCCGCACCGAACGGACGAGAACGTGAGACTCTTCGTCGAGCTGGCGCGCTCCACCCAAGTCCCGGCCATCCGCGAGGAGGCACTCTACTGGCTCCGTTTTGTGCGGGAGAAACATCCGCCGCTGGAGAATCCCGAGGTCGACCGCCTGCTCAAGGAAGAGACATAGTCCTTCTCCTTAAAAACCTGAATTGAACTCACCGGCTGGGCACTGGGTGATAAATAAACGGCAGAATCTGGGACTCAGGGCGATATGATTCTGGGATCCCACAGGTCGAGCCAGGAACCAACATCCTGATACGAAAAACGAAATTCTGGGCGCATTGCGCAAGGCAAACACACTTCAACAGATAACCTCACCCTCATGAACCACACAATCTTCACTCTTCTGATATCGCTCGCCCTCTCGACCGCAGCTCTCGCTTCCGAAGCCCCCAATGTCGTTCTGCTCTCCATCGACGATCTAAACGACTGGACCGGCTGCCTCGAAGGTCATCCACAGGCAAAGACCCCGAACATCGACCGGCTTGCGGCACAGGGAACGCTCTTCGCCAACGCCCACTGCCAGTCTCCGGTCTGCAATCCTTCCCGAACCAGCCTGATGACCGGGCGTCATCCCCACTCGTCGGGGGTCTACTTTCTCGGCCCGGACCTGAGAAAGGCTCCCTCGCTGCAGGACGTCGACACTCTGCCCGAACGCTTCGCCAAAAACGGCTACCGCACCCTCGCGGCCGGCAAGCTGTTCCACACCGGTGACAAGAAGTTCTTCCAGGAGTACGGCGGCTCCATGGGAGGCTTCGGACCGCGTCCGAAGAAAAAGATCTCGCAGCCCCACGGCCATCCGCTCTGGGACTGGGGCGCCTACCCTGAGCGCGACGATGAGATGCCAGATCACAAGATCGCAACCTGGGCGGTGCAGCAGTTGAAAGCGATGCCCGAGACCCTCGAAAAACCCTTCTTCCTCGGCGTCGGTTTCTACCGGCCGCATGTGCCGATGTACGCCCCGAAGAAGTGGTTCGACATGTTCCCGCTGGACGAGATCGAACTCCCCAAGGTTCTGGAGACCGATCGCGACGACCTCAGCGAATACGCCATCGCCCTCACCAACGAGAAGCATGTCTCCCCCGAACACAGCTGGGTCGTCGGCGCCGGACAGTGGCAGCACGCGGTGCAGTCCTACCTCGCATCGGTGGCGTTCGCGGATCACTGCCTCGGCCTGGTCCTCGACGCAATCGACGCCTCCCCGCATCGGGACAACACCATTTTCGTCTTGTTCTCCGATCACGGTTTCCATCTCGGCGAAAAACAACGCTGGGCCAAACGAACCATCTGGGAGGACGGAGACCGAGTGCCCCTCATCGTTGCCGCCCCCGGGTACAAAGCGGGTCAGCGTACGATCAAGCCAGCCCAGCTGCTCGACATCTTTCCCACCCTGCTCGAACTCACCGGCCTGCCGGCGGACCCGACGCAAGAGGGCCACTCGCTCGTTCCGCTATTGACCGATCCACAGGCTGACTGGTCACACGTGTCCCTGAGTTCGTTCGGCAAAGGCAATTATGCGGTGCGGTCCGAGCACTACCGCTACATCCGCTATCTGGACGGATCAGAGGAACTCTACGATCACCGCAAGGATCCACACGAGTGGCACAACCTTGCGAAGCGAGACGATCAAGCCGCCGTAATCAAAGAGCACCGCCAGCACCTGCCCAAGAAAGGGGCCGAGGTGCTACCCGCCTCGTCCACCGGCCACAAGGCCTACGATGCCGCGAGCCGATTTGTTCGCCCCTGAAGTGCCTATTCTCCCGTCGAAAAGGTGAGCCTTGAAAAGGCCTTTTGGTTGAGGGCAGGTTGATACAACCTGTACACAATTCTTATGAGATATTTATCTAACCTGACAATGGTCGCCGTGCTGGCAGGGTTCGCGACCGTACAGACTCTGAGGGCAGAGGAGGCTGTAGCTCAGCCGGCGGACTCCTTCACCATCGCGGTTTTGCCTGACACCCAGTTCTACTGCGACACGCGACTCAAGCTGTCTGCCAAGTGGGGCAATGGAGACTTACGGCGCTACTTCTTTGAGCAGACGGAGTGGGTCCGCGACAATCAGGAGCGACTCAATATCTCCTTTCTCGTCCACGAAGGAGATCTCGTGCAGGCGGATGCCCCGGAGGAATGGGCCATCGCCAAAAAAGCCATGTCGGTTTTGGACGGGAAGGTTCCCTATGTCATGTGCTTGGGAAACCACGACATGGGGTTCGAGAAATCGGACAACAAGTACGGCGGCAATATCGGGGTCAACCGGACCACGCTTTTCAACACCTACTTTCCTCGCGAGAAATTTGCAAAGCGACACGAGTTTGGCGGCACCTTCGATCCGGATCGCCATGACAATTCCTGGTACCACTTCGAGGCAGCAGGGATGAACTTCCTGATTGTTTCTCTTGAATGCAAACCGCGCGATGAAGTGCTGGATTGGGCGAACAACGTCGTCTCGAAGCACCCCGACCACCGCGTGATTGTCCTGACGCACGCCTACCTGACCCCCAAAAAATCGAGAAACACCGGGGGGGGCGTAAAGCCCAAAGGCAACACCGGCGAGCAGATGTGGCAAACGTTCGTCAAGAAGCACGAGAACATCTTCATGGTTCTCTGCGGTCACCACACGGGAGAGGCCATTCGCACCGACGCCGGAGACCACGGCAACCCGGTCCACCAGATTCTCTGCGACTACCAGGGGTTGCACAACGGGGGAGAATCATGGCTGCGTTACATGACCTTCAAACCGGAGCTGAACAAGATCAGCATCCACACCTACAACCCCTCTCTCGACAAATTCAAAAAGGGGCCTTCCAGCAGGTTCGACCTGGACTATCCAATGGCGAAGGCTTCCACTCCGGAGTCACCAGCAGCGGAAAATGGCGTTGAAAAGGAAACAATTAAAGCATTGGCGGATCGCGTCCGCGGTCATGTGAATCGTCAGCCGCTCAGATTCCCGAATCAGCATTGGGTTCGAGGAACATATTACGCGGGGCTGATGGGTATGTATGAAAGCACCTCGGATCGTGCCTATCTGAATGACTGCATAAAATGGGGAAAGAAGGTTTCCTGGCGGATGAAGGAACAGGGCGGCGGGCCATATGAAAGCGGGGCCTATCCACTGATTTGCGGCCAGATTTGGTATGGCTGTTATCGGGCTGAGAAGGATGAAGCGATGATGCGCCCTACCCTTGCGTTTCTACAGAACCCAAAAGTTGAGAATCCTTTGTCCGCTCCCGGGAAATGGTATCTGGAAAACACGGGGCATCGCTTTGTGGATGGGCTGTTTACCGCACCCCCGACGCTCGCGATGCTGTATGAAATGACGGGGGATGAAAAGTATGTGAAGTGGATGGATGCCTGTTTCTGGGATGTGCAGAAAGAAATCTATGACCCCGATGCGGATCTGTTCTATCGGGACGCCCGTTCCAAATCTCGGAAGACGAAGAACGAGAAAAAAGTGTTGTGGTCCCGGGGCAACGGATGGGCGTTTGGCGGCCTGACCCGAATCTTGAAGCATCTTCCCGACGAGCATCCCAGTTATCCGAAGTATAAATCGCTGTATATGGAAATGGCCGAGTCATTGGCAAAGCGCCAACAAGCCGATGGGTTCTGGCGAAGCAACCTCGATGATCCTGAACAATATACCATGAAGGAAAGTAGTGGGACGGGGTTCTTTTGCTACGGCATCACTTGGGGCATCAATAACGGGATTCTGGATAGAGAGCGTTTCCTCCCGGTTGCACGGAAGGCATGGACGGCGCTTGCTTCGGTTGTCAACGAAGACGGCCAAGTCGGATGGAGTCAGCCCGCCGGCGGTGGTCCGGGCAAGGTTGCGGAAGCAGACAGCTCGAAATTTGGCACCGGCATTTTCCTTCTCGCCGCCAGCGAGATGCTTCGATTGTCGAAGAGTACAGCTTCGCCACCTTGAAGGCGAAAGGCATCCCGTGGATCACCCCAAGGACCACGAGTGGCACAACCTTGCGAAGCGAGACGATCAGAGGCCGCCGTCATCAAGGAGCACCGTCGTCACCTGCCAACGAAAGAGGCTGAGCGCCTTGAATCACTAGCCGTTGATCTTGGCATCAAGATTTTGATCCACTCGCGGAAATTCGCGATGCCAACGTCCGATGCCATGCAGAATATTGGATGGAAAAACGGCAGAATCCGGAACAGAGAGCGATAGGGTTCTGAATGACAACAGGTCGATGAACGGAGCCAAAATAATGATACGAAAAACACACTTCGGGGCCGCAATACTTTGGATCGCGCTCGCCACACTCGTCACTTGCAAGGCAACCGCCAATCAACCGAACATCATCGTCTTCTTCGCCGACGACCTTGGATATGGCGAACTGAGCTGCCAGGGGAATCCAGAAATTCCGACGCCCCACATCTATTCGATCGCAAAGAACGGGGTCCGCTTTACTGCGGGCTATGTGGCGGGACCGAATTGCAGCCCCTCTCGCGCAGGGCTGCTCACCGGGCGCACTCCAACCCGTTTTGGCTACGAGTTCAACCCGACCGGCGCGCTGAATAAAGAACCTGGGTTCGGCCTCCCCTCGGAGGAAATCACCATCGCCGAGGCGCTGCACGACGCGGGCTACACCACCGGCCTCATCGGAAAGTGGCACCAAGGCGGAACGGCAAAGTATCATCCCTTTCGCCACGGCTTTGACGAGTTCTTCGGCTTCACGCACGAGGGGCATTATTTCGTTCCGCCTCCATACGATGGGGTAACCACCCTACTCCGCCGCAAGACGCTCCCGGGCGGAGTTCAGGGTGAACAGGCCGAGAAGCGCTGGATCGGGAAGAAGAACCTGCACTATCATACATGGCGAACCAACGAACCCGACTACGATGCCAACAACCCCATCGTTCGGGGCGGACAACCCGTCGTCGAAACCGAATACCTGACCGATGCCCTCACCCGCGAAGCGGTCGACTTTATCGCCCGTCACGATGACAAGCCGTTCTTTCTCTTCCTCGCCTACAACGCGGTCCACAGCCCGCTCCAAGGGGCGGACGCCTACATGAAGAAGTTTGCCCACATCAAAGATCTCCACCGGCGCATTTTCGCGGCGATGTTGGCGAACATGAACGACAGTGTCGGCGGGGTCATGGAGCAGCTGCGCAAATCAGAACTCGAGGAAGATACCATCGTCTTTTTCCTCAGCGACAACGGCGGCCCAACCAAAGAACTCACCTCCTCGAACCTGCCGCTACGGGGATCCAAGGGGCAGATGTACGAAGGGGCGATTCGCGTGCCGTTCATGGTTCAGTGGAAGGGCGAGATTCCCGCCGGCAAGGTCTACGACAAGCCGGTCAGTTCGTTCGATATCTTCGCGACCGCGACGGCCAATAGCACTGGAGCCACCGCGCCGAAACAACTCGAAGGCGTGGACCTGATACCTTACCTCACCGGCAAAAACGACGGCGCTCCCCATGAAACCCTCTTCTGGCGTCAGGGCGGAAAGGCGGCCCTGCGTCACGGCGACTGGAAACTGGTACGCATGGGCAAAAGAACAACGACAGGCAACGCGATGTGGGAACTCTACGATCTTTCGAACGACATTTCCGAAGAAGACAACCTCGCCGCTGCCCACCCCGATCGTCTCGCAGAATTGATTAAAATCTGGGAAAAACTGAACGGTGAAATGAGTGAGCCCCTGTTTTGAGATCCCATCCTGCCCAATGATACGGATGCCATAGCCTCGGAATATTCCGAGGCGGTTACATCGTATCGAGCAAAGGGTGGATTTCAATTTGTCGACAATCCTCAATAAATGGACCAGTCCTTAAGAGGCGGCTTGTGTAGCACGGGGCTGTGACCCGTGTTGGAACGGGTGGTCTCCGGCCACCCGTCACTCCCATTCACTTTGATCGTTTTAATCGTTTTACTATCCAACCCACGCCCACCTCTGGGAGTCATCGAGTAAAGAAGGAGGCATCAAGCAAAGATGTGGAAAGCAAAGTTGGAACAGGCGGCCAGAGACCGCCTGTTCCAACACGGGCGACACGCCCATGCTACTTTTCCACCGTTCCATTTCTCCATCGCCTATCCTTGGTGATGGCCGTTCGTCCACTGCCCGAAAAGGTTTAGTAAACGGAGAGATGGTCTCTCCCGAATCGCACGAATCGCACGCGTTGATCAACAACGAGGCTGACGCCCAACACGAGGGTTGCGTACGCCAGTGAGCCGCCGACCGCATCACCGACGAGGCCGACCTACGGAATGGGCTTGAAGAGAGCCGCGCTAGCGGTGGTGCCCTCAATAGCTCCGGCTGTCAGTCCGCAGGGCTAGGCCGGGGTTGAAAATGGCCCAGCCAAAGGCCGACCGGAATGCCCCGTTAGCTGTGCGCAATCGCTCGTTCCGGTCGGAATCGAGAGGCCGTGTTTGCTGCGTCCAGCCTCGCTCTCGGGAGAAAAATTCCAATCTGGGGAGAATAGGTTCGGTCGTAAATTGCTGGAGCAATGATATTTTATTTCGAGGAGATGGTCTGGCCCCGTTCACGCAGCGGACGCCTCCCAAAGGCGGCTTGTGTAGCACGGGGTTGTGACCCGTGTTGGAACGGGTGGTCTCCGGCCACCCGTCACTCCCCTTCACTTTGATCGTTTTAATCGTTTTAGCATCCAACCCACGCCCACCTCTGGGAGTCATCGAGTGAAGAAGGAGGCATCAAGCAAAGATGTGGAAAGCAAAGTTGGAACAGGCGGCCAGAGACCGCCTGCTCCAACACGGGCGACACGCCCATGCTACGTTTCCACCGTTCCATCTCTCCATCGCCAATCCTTGGTGATGGGGCCGTTCGTCCACCGCCCGAAAAGGTTTAGTGAACGGAGAGATGGTCTGTCCCGAATCGCACTCGTTGATCAACAACGAGGCTGAAGCCCAACCCGAGGGTTGCGTACGCCAGTGAGCGCCGACCGGATCACCGACGAAGCCGACCTACGGAACGGGCTTGAATAGAGCCCCGCTAGCAGGCTGTTGAGAAAGTGCTCCCGAGTGGAAACCGGAAGCATTTTGCTCTCCAGCGAGGAGCTCAGGAGTGAGGATATCGGCATATCCGAGCTCTTCGGCGACGACGCTGGAGACGAAATGAACCAGTTTCCGGCCAGTCGGACTTTTTCAACGGTCTGCTCGGGTGGCACCCTCAATAGCCCGGGCTGTAGGCCCGCAGGACAAGGCCGGGGTTGAAACGGCGCAGCCAAAGGCCGACCGGAATGCCCCGTTGGCTATGCGCAATCGCTCGTTCCGGTCGGAATCGAGAGGCCGTATTTGCTGCGCCCCGCCTCGCTCTCAGGAGAATAATTCCAGTCTGGGGAGATTAGGTTCGGTCGTAAATTGCTGGAGCAGTGATATTTACGACAAAAACGAATCTGAGCCATCGTAAGTCAATTAAATTTTCGGCTGCTCGATTTTTTTTCGGGAGATGGTCTGTCCCCGTTCGCGCTTCACAGCACGGGGCTGCGTACGCCAATGAGCGCCGACCGGATCACCGACGAGGCCGACCTACGGAACGGCTTTAAGAGAGCCCCGCTAGGGGAGGCACCCTCAATAGCCCCGGCTGAAGCCCGCAGGGCAAGGCCGGGGTTGAAACGGCCCAGCCAAAGGCCGACCGGAATGCCCCGCGGGCTGAGCCCAATCGCTCGTTCCGGTCGGAATCGAGAGGCCGTATTTGCTGCGCCCCGCCTCGCTCTCAGGAGAATAATTCCAGTCTGGGGAGAATAGGTTCGGTCGTAAATTGCTGGAGCAGTGATATTTACGACAAAAACGAATCTGAGCCATCGTAAGTCAATTAAATTTTACGGCTGCTCGATTTTTTTTCTGGGAGATGGTCTGTCCCCGTTCGCGCAGCGAACGTTCCGGCTGTAGGACCGCAGGGCAAGGCCGGGGTTGGAACGGCCCAGCCAAAGGCCGACCGGAATGCCCCGCTGGCTCTGCGCAATCGCTCGTTCCGGTCGGAATCGAGAGGCCGTATTTGCTGCGCCCCGCCTCGCTCTCAGGAGAAAAATTCGAGTCTGGGGAGAATATGTTCTGTCGTAAATTACTGGAGCAGTGATATTTACGACCAAAACGAATCCGGCCCATCGGAAGTCAATGAGAATTTACGGTTGCTCGCACTTATTTCGCGGAGATGGTCTGTCCCCGTTCGCGCAGCGAACACCCTGTCCCCGTTCGCGCAGCGAACGCCCTCCGGTTCGCGCAGCGAACGCTTGCGGCCGTAAACTACTGGAACAGTGATATTTACGACCAAAACGAATCCGGCCCAGCGCAAGTCAATTAAATTTTATGGTTGCTCGAACTTATTTCCAGGGGGGTTGGTCTGTCCCCGTTCGCGCAGTGAACGCCTCCGCTGATCTGCCCAGGGTAGTTGACACGGTTTCCGTGTTCGTTTCGAGATTTATTCAGCTAGTTCTACCTTGATTCGGTAATGCATCAGATCGTCTGCGCCAGGAACGATTGGAATTATTACGCTCTCAAAACCACCGGTGGCTACGTTTGGAAGAATTACTGGAGGATCTTCAATCGGCTCCCATGCTTCAAGATCACTACTTTGCTCGAAAATGTAGTCTATTCCAAGCTGGTTATATAAGGTAGGTCTGCGAAACGAGATTGCCGGGCGTTGATTGAAATTTTCTATGCTGAATAGGTTCAAGTCCGCCTCATTGAGCCCACCGCCAAGAGCATACTCAACTAAACTTGGGATATTGTCTTGGTCTGCATCCCCTTCAGGGTTAGCCGAAATGGGAATCGAACTGTTCATTGACTCTCTAGCGACGAAAGCCTCAAATCCTGCCAAACTTGATTGATAAGTCTGTATGTCCCAACCGCTTGGAGTCAAAAAGTATGCTCCCCTTTTCTGAAGGTTTGTATTTAGGTAACGAAAAAATACGCAGTCCTTCAGCCCATCTCCATTCATATCAACAAATCGAGTTCCAATGTCTTCGTGCAGGTCCGAGCTCGTCAGCTCAGGGGGATGAAACGCTTCTGATAGTTTCACCCAGCCGTTTCCAGTTGACCTGTACGCCCCGAGTTGGCTGAGCCCTGGCCCTAGATATCTCGAATATGTCAGATCTTCATGTCCGTCTCCATCTAGGTCGATAAATCTCGCCCCCAAGTCTCCATATGAGTCTGCAGCTATGTGATAAGGAGGTACAAATTTTTCATCGAGTGGGGACCAGCCTGACCCCGTGTTTCTATATGCCCTCTTGACTGTCAGATCGGGATTTAAGTACCTGTGGTAAACTAGGTCCTTGTATCCGTCATGATCAACGTCAACGAACCTAACGCCTATGTCTTGATGAAGGTCGGAGCTCGTTAGCTCAGGTGGGATGAAGTCGGCGCTTAGTGTCTCCCAACCATTCCCGGTGTTTCTGTAAGCCCCTGACTGGGTGATTCCGGGTCCAACATAACGGAAAAAAACGAGATCTTCGAACCCGTCGTGATCAACATCAATAAATCTAGCCCCTAAGTCTCCAAATTCGTCCGCAGAAATATGATATGGCGGAGCAAAGCGATCCGGGAGAAGTGACCATCCTGATCCTGTATTTCTATACGCAACTTGTCTTCGAAGGGAGGGATTCAAGTAGCGGTGAATTACGAAATCCTTATGTCCATCATGATCCACATCTACAAATCTCGATCCAACATCCTCAATGGAGTCTGCACTAGTTAGGTCAGGCAAGAAGTAGTTCTCAGACATCAGAGTCCAACCACTACCGGTGTTGAGGTATGCTCCCCTGCGGACATTTCCAGGACTGGCATAACGGTAGAACACAAAATCCTCTAGACCATCACGATTCAGATCAACGAACCTTCCACCTAAATCCCCTATTTGATCTGACGATGTGAGCTCTGGGAGATAAAAGTCTGGGTTTCCATCGAAAGGATAGATTCGTGAAATGAACGCCTTATCGGTTGGTGATAAGTAAGAGTTAAAACCAACTGAGTAGTTTCCAATCGTTAGGGAGTTTGAAACCGAATAATGCATTATTGAACGCGGATCGTATTCAGAGAACTGGGTGGAGGTTGAAGCATATCGTGCAAATATATTATGATCAACTTGTGCCCTAGTCCAATTGTTGGGCGGACCTTGGTAGTAAGCATATACTTTATTTCGATCCCATGGTATTCCTGAAGCAGGACTTTGATGCTCATGGATCATCCCTAGGGCATGGCCGAACTCGTGGAGAACGACTCGACGAAACACCCAGTCAGAAGTTGAATTGTTAAACCCCTCAAAATTCATGGTAGGCTCGCTTTGATCTGTGCGATTCAAGCAATCTGTTCCGACATATGACCAGTACCCGACCCCACTGAAGCCAATTCGTATCTGGCTACTACCTGAATCAATAAAAGAAAACCTTATGTTCGCATACCGCTCCCATTCTTTTGCGTAACGCATGACCTGACTTTTGACAAAGTCTGAGCCCGATAGAAACTTTACAGTAATATTTTGCCCGGGCCCCCAGAGTCTTGATGTTGAAACCGCTAATCCTTGGGCGTCGATGGGAGCCCCGGCAGCTAATGACCGGACAGCGTCTTGACTTGTAGGGTTGTCGTCCACGGTCAAACAGATTGGGCAACAGTTGTTGGCATGCACACCTATTGGCACTAAAAAAAGCAACGACAACATTACAGTTAGCGCGATGAGTAAGCGGTTAAAGTTAATCAACATAATCTGTTCCTCGTTCGGATTTGTGGAGCCTAGACTTGGCGGTTACTAAAAGACCCATCCAGATGAAAGGAAAGCGAAATCTCCTCTTTCCCATAAGAAATCCCGCAAAACTCAGCCCATTTTCGTGTGGTAGAGATCAGATAGTCTGCAAAAAGAGCTTCTCGTGCGCGGTGTATACTCCGGCGCGAGTTCCATCACGGTCTCTTACGCCGGTACCGCCGGTACAGATCGCCCAATGGCGCATTGATTCTAACGAAACACTTGTATGGTGGTAGTTATTGAAATGCCTTCCGGCTAGCGGCAAGCTGGCGGCCCCATATCGCGACGCGTTTTCAATCCCACCGCTCCCCCAATAGTGTTGCCGTATCTCCACGTGCGACATTGCCTTCGAAAATTGCCAAGCGGTTCGCTTCGCGAACCAGGTCAGACCATCCCCGAACGCCCTAACACGCGCCATAATGGCGCACATATAGCGCCATCCTGTCACACTGTCACACCCCGAACCCAGCCCATCCAAGGGATAAGTCCCTCATTCCAAGCACTTTACCGAACCCGCCCAATCTTGGCACGGTATCTGCACTAGGACGTAGCAACTATCTATTTGAAGGAACACTATGTCTAAAATACTTGGAATCGACTTGGGAACGACCAACTCCTGCATGGCTGTCATGGAGGGCGGCGAACCCACTGTAATCCCGAACGCCGAAGGGGGACGCACCACGCCGTCCGTCGTCGCATTCACCAAATCCGGCGAACGCCTGGTTGGACAAGCTGCCAAACGGCAGGCCGTCGTGAACCCGGCTTCAACTATCTTCTCCGCCAAGCGCCTGATCGGGCGCAAGTACGACGAAGTCGCGTCCGAAGCGGCGAAGACGCCTTACGAAATCGTTCGCGCTGCCAACGGCGACGCGCACATCAAAGTGGGCGACAAAACCTACTCGCCGCCGGAGATCTCGGCCATGGTGCTGCAGAAGCTGAAAGCGGACGCGGAAGCCTACCTCGGCGAAACCGTGACCAAAGCGGTCATCACCGTGCCGGCCTACTTCAACGATTCGCAACGCCAGGCCACCAAAGACGCCGGGCGCATCGCCGGACTCGACGTGCTGCGCATCATCAACGAACCCACCGCCGCCTCGCTGGCCTACGGCCTCGACAAAAAAGCCGACGAAAAAATCGCGGTCTACGACCTCGGCGGCGGCACCTTTGACGTGTCGATTCTCGACATCGGCGACGGCGTGTTCGAAGTGCTCGCAACCAACGGCGACACCATGCTCGGCGGCGACGACTTCGACAACACCATCATGGACTGGATCCTCGCCGAGTTCAAAAAGGACCAAGGCGTCGATCTGTCCGGCGACCCGGAAGCGATGCAGCGCCTGAAAGAGGCGGCCGAGAAAGCCAAGATCGAACTCTCCTCGGCGCAAACCACCGCCATCGCCCTCCCCTACATCACGGCCATCGAAGGCGCGGCCAAACACTTGAACATGGACCTGTCGCGTTCGAAGCTGGAAGCCCTGTGCGACAAGCTCATCCAACGCTCGATCGGCCCGGTCGACAACTGCCTGAAAGATGCCGGACTCGAAAAAGGCGAGATCGACGAAGTGATCCTAGTCGGTGGTTCTACCCGTATGCCGAAAGTGCAGGACGTGGTCAAAGAACGCTTCGGCAAAGACCCGCACCGCGGCGTCAACCCTGACGAAGTGGTCGCCATCGGCGCCGCTGTTCAAGGTGGCGTGCTCGGCGGCGAAGTCGACGGCGTGGTGCTGCTCGACGTCAGTCCGCTGACCCTCGCGATCGAAACCATGGGCGGCATCGCCACCCCGATGATCCCGCGCAACACCACCATCCCGTTCAAGAAGTCCGAAACCTTCTCGACCGCCGCCGACAGCCAGCCAGCCGTCGACATCGTGGTCATCCAAGGCGAACGCAAGATGGCCAACGACAACAAGCGTCTCGGCAATTTCAAACTCGACGGCATCCCGCCCGCCCCGCGCGGAACCCCGCAGATCGAAGTGACCTTCGACATCGATGCCAACGGCATCCTGCACGTGTCCGCCAAGGACAAGGCCACCGGCAAAGAGCAGTCGATCAAGATCGAAGGCCACTCCGGCATGTCCGACGACGAAATCAGTTCCGCGATCAACGAAGCCGAAGCGCACGCCGCCGAGGACGAGAAGAAGAAGGAAGCCGTCGAACTGAAAAACCAAGCCGACAGCATGGCCTTCCAAATGCGCAAGCAGCTCGAAGAAAACGGCGAGCAACTGCCCGACGACCTAAAAGCCAAAATCGAAGGTCCGCTCAGCGCCCTCGAGGAAGCCGTGAAAAACGACGACGCCGAAGGCATGAAAGCGCGCATGGACGAACTCGGCACGATCTCCCAGGAGATGTACGCCGCCATGCAAGCGGCGGGCGGCGGCCCGGACATGGGCGGCGCCAGCGATGGTCCGGACGACGGCGGCGACTCTTCGAACGACAAAGGTGACGATGTCATCGATGCCGACTTCGAAATGGTCGACGACGACAAGTAAGAGAGTGGCCGGTAGCTCGTAGGTAGTAGGTAGGAGGATTGGGCTCTTCGGAGTTCAAGCCGCCTACGCCACCTACCCGGCACCACCCTCGCACGTCCCACATTTTTAAAATCAACAAACTCAAAACCAAAAACAGAAAGTAAACTCACTCATGAAATTCCAACCTCTTGGAGACCGCGTCCTCGTTCAGCTCATTGACGAAGCCGCAGCATCGGTCGGCGGCATTATCCTGCCTGACTCCGCAAAAGAAAAACCGCAGAACGGCAAAGTCATCGCGCTGGGCACTGGCGGCAAAGACGAAGACGGCAACTTGAAAAAGTTCACCGTCAAAGTCGGCGACAAAGTGCTCATGCCGAAATACGGCGGAACCGAAATCAAACTCGACGACGAAGAGTATCAGATTGTCCGTGAAGACGATCTGCTCGGCGTCATCGTTAAGTAACTCACTCATCATCTCTCTTAAGAAAGATAAAATCTATGCCAGCTAAACAGCTAAAATTTGATACCGATGCCCGTCAGAAGATTCTGATCGGCGTCCAAAAACTCAGCCGTGCCGTCAAAGTGACGCTCGGACCGAAAGGCCGCAATGTGGCCCTCGACAAAAAATGGGGCTCCCCCACCGTGACCAAGGACGGCGTCACCGTCGCCAAGGAAATCGAACTCGAAGACCCCTTCGAAAACATGGGCGCTCAAATGGTTCGCGAAGTCGCGTCCAAGACCTCCGACATCGCCGGCGACGGCACCACCACCGCGACCGTACTCGCCGAAGCCATCTACACCGAAGGCCTGCGCAACGTCACCGCCGGTGCCAACCCGATGGACCTCAAACGTGGCATCGACTTCGCCGTCGCCGCCGCTGTGGAAAACCTCGGCAAGCAAGCCAAGGCCGTCAAAGCCAGCAGCGAAATCGCCCAGGTTGCCACCATCTCCGCCAACGGCGACGCCACCATCGGTGAGATCATCGCCGAAGCTATGGACAAAGTCGGCAAAGACGGCACCATCACCGTCGAAGAAGCCAAATCGATCGACACCTACATGGAAGTCGTCGAAGGCATGCAGTTCGACAAGGGCTACCTCTCGCCCTACTTCGTGACCGATCCGGAAGCGATGACCTGCGACCTCGAAGACTGCTACATCCTGCTGTTCGAGAAAAAGGTTTCCAACCTGCAAGAGCTGCTGCCGATCCTGCAAAAGATCAGCCAGTCCGGCAAACCCTTCCTGATCATCGCTGAAGATGTCGAAGGCGAAGCCCTCGCGACCCTCGTGGTCAACCGCCTGCGCGGCAACCTCAAAGCCGCCGCCGTCAAAGCGCCTGGCTTCGGTGACCGTCGCAAAGCCATGCTCGAAGACATTGCCATCCTCACCGGCGGCAAGTTCATCTCCGAAGACCTCGGCATCAAACTCGAAAACCTCGAACTCGAAGACCTCGGTTCGGCCAAGAAAATCACCATCGACAAAGAGTCCACTGTGCTTGTCGAAGGCAACGGCAAAAAAGCCGCGATCAAGGCCCGCATCGAGCAGATCAAACGTTCGATCGCCGAAACCACCTCCGACTACGACCGCGAGAAGCTCCAAGAGCGCCTCGCCAAGTTGGCCGGCGGTGTCGCGGTTCTCCACGTTGGCGCTGCCACCGAGACCGAGATGAAAGAGAAGAAAGCCCGTGTCGAAGACGCGCTGCACGCCACCCGTGCCGCCGTCGAAGAAGGCATCGTCGCTGGTGGCGGTTGCGCATTGCTCAAAGCACGCGCCGCGATCGACAAACTCGACCTCGTCGGCGACCAAGCCATTGGTGCCGCGATTGTAGCCAAAGCCTGCGAAGCTCCGCTTCGCCAACTAGTCGCCAATGCTGGCGAGGAAGGGTCCATCGTAGTTCAGGAAGTCAAAGGTGGCAAGGGATACAACGTGGCCACCGGGGAGTTCGTCGATATGGTGAAAGCCGGTATCATCGACCCCAAGAAGGTCACGCGTTCGGCGCTGCAACACGCAGCCTCCATCGCCGGCCTGCTTCTGACCACCGAGTGCATGATCACCGATATCCCCGAGCCGGAACCGGCTGGCGGCGGCGGTCACGACCACCACGGTGGCGGCATGGGCGGCATGATGTAATCATGTTGGCCCGTCGCTTCGGCGACGCCATCAATAGAGAGCAGGCGGCCCTTTTGGGTCGCCTGTTTTTTTTGGGGTTGCGGGTGGCGGCATGCGGGTTGGGCGGGCAAGGAGCGCGAAGCGCAAGTACGCAAGTAGCGCCGTCTTCTTGGCGGTGTAGGTACGCCTGCTTCTAGCAGGCAGATAAAGAGTAGTAATTAAAACCAGTAAATGCACTTGATTACAGCACGATAATTACTGTATATTATTCCGATGAACCTGCCACCCGCCCCGCCAAACTTCCGCCCGCTAGATCGGAATCGGCCCATACATATGTACAAACGAAATCTCCCGCATTGGCGACAGGAGGGAGCGACCTATTTCATCACCATCCACACCCGCGATTCGCTGCCGGCGTGCGCCCTGAGGGATCTCAAAAAGATTCGCGAACGCTGGCTAAAAGAAAACCCTCCACCACACGATGATGAGTGCCTCCAAGAACTCAATCGCTTGAGCACAAAGCGTACGGAAGAGTGGCTTCATCGAGGTAAAGGAGCGTGTCCGTTTCAACACCACGAGCATCGCGAATGCTTATACAACGCACTATTACACTTTCACGGAAGCGACAGAGCAAAAGACGCAAAAGACGCAAAAGCCAAACGCGTGGAACTAGGTGCCTTTGTCATCGTGCCGAATCACATGCATATTGCGGCTCGTCCTCTCACGGGAATCAAACTCGAAAATTGGACAGGATCGGTGAAGCAATTTGTCGCCAAACGCACGCCGGCATCTTTTAAGTTCGATGGATGTTTATGGTCAAAAGAAAGCCACGACCGGATCGTCCGAGATCTAAAACACTTAAACAATGGGGTACGGTATATCGGCCGGAATCCAAGCATGTCGAGGATCAGTGCGGGTGCCTCCCATACCCTGTGGTTGAATCCAGATTGGAGAGCGTTGGGTTGGTCACTTGGATCGACGTAGGAGTTGTGGACGTTTGGCGCGTTTTGAATGCCTGCTAGAAGCAGGCGTACCTACACCCCCTTGGAAGGGTGCGCTGGGTGCGCTACACGTCGCGCGCCTACGCGCCATCTTTCGCTTTTACCTTCACTTTTACCTTTTCCCCCTCAACTTTCACCTCGAATGGAGTTTTGGCAAACCGCCCATGAGCGTCCACCGGAAAAAATCTGCCTTGGCCCCCGCGAAAACCAAAGAAACCGCCGAAAAAGTAGCGTCGGTCGTTATGGCAAAGCGGTGCCATAGTGTGGCAAGGTTCTGCCACCTTATGGCAAGAGTTTGCCACGCTATGGCAAGGTGTTGCCATAAGCAGAACAGGTGAAATTTATGATCAAACAGCTTTTGGTATTCGTGTTTTTGACGCTGCTCGCCACCGCAGTCGCGCCTGTGTTCGGGCAAGTGGCGTGGGTTCAAGGGCCGCTTGAAATCCGCGTCGGGTTGACCAACGAAACGGTCGCGCCGGAGGGACTCGAAGTCACCATCGGTGGCGAGAAAGTGCCGGTTCGCTTGGTCCGACTCGGCTTCGCCTTGAAGACCTTGCATCTTCATTTGGACAACGCGGCGGCCGCAGGGAAAATTGGCGAGGTGCGCGTGCGCATGACGAAACCAGAGCTAGAACTCGTCGCCCGAAAAACTGGGGTGTGGCGAATGTGGCTCGACCCGAAAGGCAAAGAAGTGTGGCGCGACTGGCTACCGGACGCCAATTTAGCGCGGGCGGAGAAGGTCATGCGGGGCACGGAGGAATGGAGCAGGCTGAGCGCGAGACGGACCCAAGGTGGACGGCTCGCAGAAATACGTCACTCGTCTGCATCGGAACTGGCGACGATGGCAATGAAACCAGAGACCAGAGAAATCGATTCTGACGCACGCAAGCGGGGTCAGGTCTTATTTTTTGGCAAGGGCGGCTGCGACGCCTGTCATCGACTCAAGGGGAAGGGGAAAGAGATCGGTCCTTCCCTAGCGGAGCTCGGATCAGCGGACGCGGTACGGGTTGCGGAAAAACTCCTCGATCCGTTTTCCTCGGTTCATCCGGAATATCTCCACCGGCAGATCACGTTTGGAAACGGTACGAGTACGATCGGGGTGGTTCGACGCGATGGAGGCAAGGTGCGCGTCGCCGACCACACCGGTAGCGTGCAGACCTATCCGGCGGCGGCGGTGCAGGTGGTTTACAATATGGCTGGCACCATCATGCCGCCACAGGCGACGGATGGTTGGACGGGAGAGGAACGTGCGGCTCTGGTTCGTTTTTTGTGTGCAGGAGAGCCACCAGATCCGTCATTGGCGGGCGACCCAGAGGTACGGCATCTTCTTGTCGCAACCTTTCTGCTGGCACGCCTTCAGGCGGTCGAATTGACGGCGGCGCAGCGGAACGATTTTGATGTGCTCAGCCGTGAACTCAGAAGGGAGATCGATGCGGTAAGAGCGACGGCGAAAATCGACAAGCTCGTCATGGGTCGAAGAGACAAGGCTCATCGGGCGTTAAAGAAATTGCGCTTGGAACCGGAAGATTATTGGAACAAACTTAAAGAGAAGGCGGCACTCAATGATGCGCAGTTGCAGGCCTTCCGAAAGACCCAAGATCGCTATCAGGTTTTCAAGTCGTCGGTGGACGCTCTGCTGACGGATGTGCAGCGACAATCGTTGAAGAAATTTCGAGAGGAAAAGACACCATGAACGAAAACACCCCTGATATCGTAAAAAAGAAACTGTACGGCGGCCCCCATGATGGAACCGAGATCGACATCCACCGGGAAACTTTAAAAATCAAACCTTGGATTGGCGTCTCGTTTGAGGAAGGCGGTGAGGTATCGAATTACAAGTTCGTAGATGGCAAGTTTATCTGGGCCGAAGATCCCAACGATCCGCGCTTTAAAAGCAGCGGGCTTGTGTTCGACGACGACGGTAACATTCTCGCCGAGGTCGAGACCGAAGAAGAGGTGTTGAAGAAATTAGACGAATTCAACGATCCCTCGGAACGGTGGAAGTTCGGTCGACGCGACTAGCCGTTTGTCAAACTTCTGTTCCAAGACTGTTTCGCGGCACGGCTCTTTTGACCGGTAGAGTAGAGAGCAGCAGGCGGGTCTTAACCCCAACCCTGCTGCTCCCCCTCTTCGAACCGGACGTGCAGATTTCCCGCATCCGGCTCTCCTGCCAGCTCCACATTGCTGCTTGATCTCCCATCTCAACCACCTCGTTGAGTCCGTAGCGGGCCAAAAGGCCAAGCGGACGTGGCGGTTTCCATGGTCGCACGCTGACAGTCAGGCCCCTTCGCTCCCGGTTGATTAGACCGTTCTCAGCTACTATGAGCCTGTCCGACTTCTCGCGGCCATCTGGGCACACGAGATCTCTCAGGTTCCTCGACCTTGCTTTCCCCACGCGCTGTCTCCAACCACCCCGAGGAGCCCGACGCCTGCACATGAATGTTGCTTCGGCGGCGGTGGGAGGCTTCGGCAATTCCGGAAGCTTGGCCACTCCTACGTTGCGTAACGAGGCCGAATCGAGTTCACAGATGTTACGGCTCGCGGGTTCACCTTCTCGGGCTTCGGCTTGGGGGTCGCCCCTTTCACCGCCGAGTCGGCTATATGATCTACATTCAATTGTCATAGTTTATACGTTTCAATAAACGAGCAAGGTCAGGCTTATCCTGACGCACCGGAAAAACGCGGAGTAAGCGGAATCTCTCGTCCGAAACCCCACCATAAACTACACAAGGCTGGCATTCCTTTGCCTCACATTCTGTCCGAAAAACCTGGAGGGCGAGGGGCCTCCCGAGCCGGTGCGGTTGAGGACGACCGAGATGGCAGCAGACTTTGGTTCGGGTCATCTTATTCGCTTGGGAATCAAGCGTGTCCGTAAATCTAAAAAACCAGCACACTAGCCAAAGATATTTGAAATTTCGAAATTCACCGAACCCTCTACGACGAACCACGGAGTGGTGGCAAGCCAGTAGCCGCGGGTGAAGCGAGGTACGAGCGGAACCCGGGGGTAGCTGAACCTCTGTGAGCCGACCGGTCTGCCCCTCAGCACAAGCTATTCGCTTCAGTCCGGTCGGAACGGCCTCATACTCCGAGGGCATCTGCTGCCTGTATTCTTCGGCCGGACGCATCATTAGGTGCTCTGTGTCATCCCGCCTTGCGGGACTACTCATCTCTGTTATGCCAACCCCGGCTATTCGGATGTCACCACTAACGCGGCTTGTGCCACGTTCTGTCCGATCATGTATCGAACCTAGGGAATTTGAAAAGTTTGACTCATTTAGTCACGAATTGCCAAAGTAAGGATCTAGCCTGTCGCACACTCCGGGTTAAAACCCGCAGACCAAACACGGGCTAAAGCCCGCGCTACATTCGTGGCGCACCTCTTCCCCTAACCTCAGTCGGTGGGCAAACCGGATTGAGGCAGTTGCAACTCGAACCAGGCGCCACCGCCCTCGCGGTTGCCGGCGCTCAACGAACCCGCGTGCAAGTCGGCGACCGCTTTGACCAAACTGAGTCCGAGGCCGGTGCTTTTTTGGCCGGTGGCCGGCCGCGGCAGGGAGTAGAAGCGTTCGGTGAGACGGTCGAGGGCGTAGTCGGGGATGCCTGCGCCTTGGTCTTCGACGCGGAAGCGGATTGTCTCCTCCGAGCGGGTCAACTGAATTCGGATCACGCCATCCACTGGGGAGAAGTCGACGGCGTTGGTCACGAGATTGTCGAAGGCCTGACGCAGCAGCAGGCGGTCGCCGATGCATTGCAGGCCGGGTTCGATGTCCATCTCGAACGTGCGGCCGAGCGAGGCATCGGCGAAGGCGCGTTCGAGATCGGACACCTCGGCACTGAGATCCACCGGTTGCCGAACCGGAGCCTTGCGGTTCTCCACACTGGCGAGTTGCAACAGACGGTCGACAACTTGGCGCATGCGGTCGCTCTCGTTGCGGATGGTGAGCAGGAAGCGTTCTCGGCGTTCGGCGGGCATGTCCTCTTCGAGCAACTCGGCCGCACCCTGAATAGCGGCGATCGGACTTTTAAACTCGTGGGTGAGCGCGTGCACGTACTCTTCGACGTACTCCTTGCCTTCGAGCGCGACCCGCATCTCCTCCAGCGCCTCGCCCATCTCGCCGATTTCCCCGCGTCCGAGGCGCGGCAGCTTGGCGCTTTTGCCATCGCGGATCGCGCGCACATAATCGGTGAGCCGGCGGATCGGCGTGGTAACCAGCAGGGTGAGCAGGATGCCGAGCGCGGCCACGCTGAGCCCGGCCAGCCAACCAGCGGTGATCAGTTTGCGGCGGGCGCGTTCGACGAACTGGGAAACATTTCCGACCGGCTTGCGGACGGTGAGCACGCCGCGAATCTCGCCGTCGAGTTCGAGCGGGGCGGCAACGTGGAGAATGCTGGTGGTCGGATCCTCTGGATCGGTCCGGGTCGAACGCGCGCCGTAACGACCTTCCAAGGTGCGCGCCACGTCGTTCCAGCCCCTGTAATTTTGGCCGACCCGCGTGCCCTCTGAGTCGAACACAACCTTCCCTTCGGCGTCGGTGACGTAGAGCTGCAAGTCGACTTTGGTTTTCACCAGCGAATAGATCGGCGCTTCGAACTCCTTGGTCGCGACGCGTTCGAAGTCGCCGGAAAGCGTTTTGACCGCTGCTTCCAGATTGCCGCCGTTGGTGGTCAGGCGTTCGACGAGCATGGCGGCGAGCAGGTGACTGGTATCGACCAAGGACTCCTCGGAACTTTGCAGGTGGAACTGGCGGAGATCTTTGACCAGCCAGCGGGTGAAAAAGAAGAATCCGGCCGCGGTCACCAACAGGAGCAGCAGCGTCACCTTGGTGCGGACACTGATCGGGCGCGTTCTCACGGGGCAACTATAGTGGTCGGGCGAAAGGTGTAGCCGATGCCGCGCACGGTTTGAATCACTTCTTCGTCGGGTCGGATGGCGCGGAGCTTGGCGCGGAGGCGACGAACATGCGCGTCGACGGTGCGTTCGGTGGCGCTGCCCGGATCGTCCCAGGCCTGCTCCATCAACACATTGCGGCTGAACACGCGTCCGGGCTGGCCGAGCAAGCAGGCGAGCAAGTTGAATTCGTTGGGGGTGAGGTCGAGGTGGGTGTCGCCCCATTGGATCTCGTGGCGTTCGCGGTCGACGTGAAACGAGGCAGTGGCGGAGGCGGTGGCGGAGCCTTCACTGGCGGTGGCCGACGCCGCGGGACGTGTCGTACGCCGCAGGATCGCCTTCACGCGGGCGGTCACCTCGCGCGGACTGAACGGTTTGGTCACATAATCGTCGCCGCCGATTTCGAGTCCGACGACGCGGTCGATTTCGGAGTCGCGGGCGGTGAGAAACAGCACTGGCGTTTCGGCGGTCCGGCGGAGGGTGCGGCAGACTTCGAAGCCGTCGATGTCGGGCAGGCCAACGTCGAGCACGACCAGATCCACATGGGTTTCGCCGAGCCTGTCGAGTCCGTCGCCGCCGGTGGCGCACCAATAGGTCTTGAAGCCCTCGGTTTGCAGGGCGTAGACCAAGTTGTCGGCCACATTGGGTTCGTCTTCGATGACAAGAATCGTCGGCATGGTGGAAGATGAAAGAACGCGTTCGAAGATGGAAGGTTTTTATCCGGACGGACCCGTGGAGTGTAGGCGGAGTTATGGCCATTTAGATCCTTGCTTTGTCGATTCGTGACTAAATGAGTCAAACTTTTCAAATTCCCTTGGGCATACACGATCAGGACCCCGGCTGTAGGCCGCACGCCAAGGCCGGGGTGGCATGAGAGAAATGAGAGTCCCGCAAGGCGTGATGACACAGGGCAGCTAATGGTGCGTCCGGCCAAAGAATATAGGCACCAGATGCACTCGGAGCCATGAGGCCGTTCCGACCGGACATGAAGCGAAGAATTCATCCAGAGGGCAGACCGGTCGGCTCACAGCGGATCAGCTACCCCCGGGTTCCGCTCGTACCTCGCTCCACCCGCAGCTACTTTCTTGCCACCACTCCGTGGTTCTTTGTAGAGAGTTCGGCGGCGGTTTGATGACATTCGAAATTTCAAAGATCTTTGGTTAGATGATTAGGTCTGGCCCGAATTACGGGTAAAATATGATCCGTTTCACAGTGATCCCATAGCGTAGAGATCTACCCCTGCCCAGTTGGGGGCATTCAAGTGAAGCGCGACCTGAATGGATGCGACTGGTGTTGCAACCGGCCCACACCAACGGTGTGATTCATGCTAGCCTTGGGCGAGCGTAGCGAACCCAAGGATCGATCACACCAGATGGAATCGCCCTGAAGGGGCGCCGCATGGTTTTTTGTCAACGCTCGTGGTACGCGCACCCATGAACAGACCCTTTCAGGGTCTCCATCAATTTTCGCCAAGAACCTAGGGTTCAGTCGTGCCTCCTTCACCCGTAGGCTAGCATGAAAGCCCCCCGTGGGGGCGACTCGCGTCGGAAGCGCGAATGGCATCGTAGTGGATCCCTTTTATTCCTCGTGCCGACGGATTGAAAATCCATCCCACCGACACGGGAAGGATTCCCATGCTACAGGAGAGGCACGTCCTCAATTTTCATCTTCCACTTTCCACCTTCGGCGAACTGCGCGTCTAGCGCCGTTCGCTACAGATCGAGCTTGTCGAGATCGCTGCTTTTGATCACCGAGTTGTTAAAATTTGAGTCGCGCAAAAATCCGGACACGATCTCCTGCATGTCGTGCGGGAAGTCGCCTTTGACGATCCACTTCAGGAACTGGCGATCTTCTTTGGCGAGGGCTTTGAGGGCGCGGCCCTGTTTCTTGCCGAAGTTGATATAAACTTCGCCGTCTTTGATTTTGAGCATGCCGTTGCGGTCGGCCCAAGTCGGGTCGCGCGGATTGCAGAACTCGTCGGCGGCGTCCATGGTGGTCGGCAGGTCGTCGTACTTCTTGTACTGGCCTTCAATCACTTTGATGGTGGCGATCACGTCAGCTTCGGCGCCGTGGGCATTGGTGTGTTCCTCGCCGGCGTAGTAGCGGAGAGCGGCGCTGAGATCGCGGGGTTCGCGTTTGTGGTAAATGCGTTGGGCGTCGAGCACGCGGCGGTTAGAGCGTTCGAACTTTTTACCGCAGCGGATGAACTCCTCCTCGAGCAGGGGGATGTCGAAATGCAGCAGATTGTAGCCGCACAGATCGGCGCCTTTGAACACCTTGTCGATATCGGCGAGCAGTTCGGAGAACGGCGGGCAATCTTTCACGTCCTCGTCGGTGATGCCGTGGATCGCGGTGGACTCGGGCGGAATTTTGCAGCCGGGATGGCAACGGAAATTGTGCGTGGCACGGCTGCCGTCGGTTTGAATGACGATCACGCAGAGGTCGATCAGGCGGTCGAGTTTGCGGTTGAGTCCGGTGGCTTCAATGTCGAAGACAGCGAGGGGGCGTTCAAGTTTTTCGAGGATCATGGTGGAGCTTTTACTTGGAAGTACCAGAGGAGGCGGCGACCTGCAAGCGTTCGCCGAGCCACACCTTTAAGTCACGGACCTGTTGCGGACAGACGCTGTGCGCCATCGGATAGCTCTGAAAGGTGTGCGGGTGGTCCCAGTCCTTAAGTTTGGCTTGCGTTTTTTCGGCGTACTCGGGCGTCACCACGGGATCTTCGGACCCGTGTTGCAGCAGCAGCGGCGTCTTGGCGTTGGCTGCGCGCAGTTCGGCGGTGAGTTTGTCCGGATGCGGCAGATAGGTGGACATGGCGAGAATGCCGGCGAGGCGTTTCGGGAACGACAGTCCGACGGTGAGCGCGAGTGCGCCGCCTTGCGAGAAGCCGGCGATGAGAATCCGTTCGGCGGGAATGCCGGCGTCGACCTCGGCTTGGATGATTGCGGCGATCGCGGCTTGTGAGTCCGCGAGCGTTTTTTCATCCACCTTGAACCCGCCACCGCTGCGGTCCGCGTCGTGCCAAGCGGGCATGACCACGCCACCGTTCAAGGTGACCGGAATACTCGAGGCGTGCGGGAAAATAAATCGGGTCGGCGTCTGGTCGGCGGGCGGGGTGACTTCGGGCACGAGTGGCAGAAAGTCATAGCCGTTGGCACCGAGTCCGTGCAACCAGACGACGCTGGCGACGGGCGGTGGGCCGGGTTCTTCAATGACGCGGGGGAGAAGCGTTTTACTCATGAAGAGGGAGTGCCTGTGCGGGTGAGTTCTGGCAAGACTTTGGTTTAGTATGCCCGAACGAAAAAGTGGCTTCGTTTCGACCGGACCGAACGATGTTTCTCGAACCGAGCAATAGACGGTCGATGTTTTCTTCACCGGCTAACCTAGGGTTCCGTCGTCCCTCCTTCACCCTAGGCTAGCATGAAACGACCCCGTTGGGTTCGGCTCTCACCGGAGGCATAACCGTGTTCGAACCCGGTCAATCGTTGTCCGAGATGTCGATGTAATCCGCCAGATCGCGCATGGCGATTACGGTACACCCTTCGTCTTTTAAGAACTGCATGTATTCGGAAAAGGCCTCCGGCTTGCAACTCACCCAGGCGTGCTCTTTGGCCGGAACGCCATGAAAACAGAGCACAGCGATCTTGCCGTCTTGCGCTTCGGAGACGGCCCAGCGCAGATCGTCTATGCCCCAGTCCGGACCCGCGTAGCCGGTGGTTGGAACAAGCAGGCGGTGATGTTTTTCTGGATCGTAAACGGGACCGCGCGCGCCCCTGCCCTTGTCTGGAAATTCCGGACCAACACCGCGGCGGGCGAACTGGTAGCCGAGCGCGTCGATCACATCGACGGCGCGCGGGTTGTGGGCAAAGCCGGGGAAGCAGAAGGTCGCTGGTTTGGGGATGTTGTGTTCGGCGCAGCGCGCTTCGATACCGCGAACTTGCACGAGCGCGTTGCTGCGCGTGAGACGCGGCATGTGCAGATGGCCGAGCGTGTGGTTGCCAATCTCGAACCCGAGTTCGTGGAGTTCGCGGATCTCGGTCCAACTTGTGTAGTTGGTTTTACTTTTTAAAAAGCCGAGTCCTTCCGTCACATAAAAGGTCGCGCCGAAGCCGTGCTTTTGGAGTTCGCCGGCCACGAACGCGCGGTCGGATTTATTGCTGTCGTCGAAGGTTAGAACGACCAACTTGTCAGAGATTGGTTTGCGAAAGCCGAGTTCGCGCAGGAGATGCGGGGTGATGATTTTTTCGCAGCCGAGCTCGCGGGGGTGAATGCCGTCGGGCACGTATTGGTCGAAGCGTTTCGGATTCGTTTCGAGAACCGAACGCCAATTGGGTTCGTGGTCGATCAGGCGTAGGCCGCGCGAGCGGGCGACAGCGCGGTACATTTGGTAGTAGGCGGCGATGTTCGGACGGCGTTCGAGGTGGACTCCGATCGGCGGGTTCATGGTCATCAACATGATTTCGCAGTCCGGGAGTTCGGCCTGCGTTCGGTCGATTATGGCGACGAGATTGGTGCGCGCCTGTTCAACTGGCGTCTTGTATTTCAAAAAGGCATCGTTGATCCCGAACTCGATCAGCAGCGTGTCCGGTTTCTTTTCCAGCACGCGTTTGGTCAAATTGCCAACACCCCATGTCGACCACTTGCCGCCGCTCGCCGCGTTCACAAGCGTCAGTTGATCCGGGTATTGCGCTTCGATGGCGCGCTTCGCCTGACCGACCCATGCCCCACCGGCGGTCAGACTGGTGCCGTAGACCACAAGCGTTTGCTTTTCGCCGGACGCGAGTTGGCTTGCGAGTCGGCTCGGCCCGCGCGGCAGCAGTTGAGCAAACACGAAGTCGACCAGTTCCTGGCACTCGAAGAATCCGGACCACATGTTATGCCCCTGCCCGGCGGGAACGATGATCTCCATTTCGCCGCCCAGCTCCTTGTAGCGCGTTTTCAAGAGTCCGGAGTTGAGTTCGAGCGGGACGACCTTGTCGACGTCACCGTGGATCGCAAACATGGGGACACCGGCCTTGGCCAAAGCGGCGAGAGCGGACGTCCGGTCGACGGGGTTGTGTTCCGCGAGATCGCGTTCGAGTTCGGCCGCGGTCTTGTTGTAGGCCCCGGCGGCCCGGGCAATCCCCGGATAGCTGGCGATGTTGCAGACCGGGTAGACGCCGGCGAAGCCGCTGACTTTGTCGGGGTTATCGGCGGCCCAACTGAGCGTCATCAGCCCGCCGCGGCTACGTCCGAGCATCATGGGTTTATCGTGGAAACCGCGTTTGAGGGTCAGTTCTTCATATAGCGCCGAGTAAAGCGCGCGGCCGTCCGGGCTGCCGTAGGATTCACCGACGTCGATCCCGGCGATGGCGATCCCGGCCTTGGTGAAGCGTTCGAACATCCAGGTCTCCGCTTTGCCGGGCAAGTTCGGCAGGGTCGGCGCGTACCATACCCAAGGAGTGGGTCCCGGAACATCGGCGTCTGCCGGAATGATGAACGCGGTTCGGCCATCAACCTCGAACACCTCGCCTTTCAGCGGCAGGTTTTTGCCGTGGGAGAGAACCGCGCACGCGACGAAGGAGAAGAGGAGGGAGCGGAAAAGAAACAAGTGCGGACAAAAAGGCATGGGGACTTCAAGCATGGAACGCGTTCATTTATCTACCTCGAAAATACGATTGCTGAATACGCTCGCAGCGGAAAGCTGCCGGAGTGACGGGACCAATCGGAGGGTGTGTGGACGGCCTGGACTTTCGACACGCCGCCATCGGCAGCTTAGAACTTCGAACTGCTGTCGAAACGCACCATCCAGTTGCCCTCGGCGGAAATCATCACCTTCCCCAGTCGAAGGGCGCCGGGTCGGTGACGATTCAATTGCGTCATGATTCCCCTTCGCGAGTTCGGTTGGTGAACGAGACGTAAAGCGTCTATGTGCTCAACCGTTTTCTGCGAAGCCCGGATACAAGGTCATGCCACCGTCGATAAAAAGCTGCGTCCCTTGCACGTAGTCAGAGTCGTCTGACGCCAGCCACACGGCGGCTTTGGCGATGTCTTCGGGAATTCCGATTCGCCCGGCGGGAATGAGTTCGAGCAGTTTCTTTAACGCTTCCGGATTGCCCCAAGCGGACTTGTTGATCGTGGTTTTGATGGCACCCGGCGCGATGCTGTTGACGCGAATTTTCTGTGGTGCCATTTCTTGAGCAATGGACTGCATCATCAGATTGACCCCGCCCTTGGACGCAGCGTAGTTGACGTGGCCCGCCCACGGAATGACTTCGTGAACGCTGCTCATGCAAATGAGCTTACCTGCGGCACACGAGACGCCTTCGCGAACTCCTTGTTTCACAAATTGGCGTACCGCGGAGCGGGCGCACAAGAATTGACCAGTTAGGTTGACCCCAATGACGCGGTTCCAATCTTCCAGCGTCATATCGATAAACGCTGCATCTTTTTGCATGCCGGCATTGGCAACGACGATGTCGACCGTTTCGAACGCCTCGACTGTCTTGCTGAACAAATTTTCAACGTCAGCCTCGTCACTCACATCCGCTTTTATGGCGATGGCTTCGCCGCCCTTTGCTTTGATCTCGTCCACAACCTTAGCTGCGTCTTCTTCGCTGCTATAATAGTTGACCACCACCTTTGCGCCGGCCTCTGCGAGTGCTTTCACAACGGCAAGCCCAATGCCGGAACTGCTCCCGGTGACGATGGCGGTTTGTTTTTCGAGCTTTTTCATGTCTGGTCTGCTATTTTAAAGATGTTGATTATGTTGATTATTGCTTTGGGACTCGCCTTTCAGCGTCAGGTTTTTGCTTTGGGTAAGAAGCGCAGAGGTGGAGGCGCAGAGGAGAAGGGAGCGAATGAATGCTGCCAACAAAAAGGCCTGGGGCCGCTCACCATTCGTCCACGCCCTGCCTTATCGCTGGACTGATTCAGTTCTTTTGCGAACCGTCGTATTTTGGCGCGCATTGAGTTTTCTTGCAGACGCAAAACCATACCCCCGTCTTCCTCCGGCTTGAACTCCAGCGGCGCGAACTCGATTCCTTTGTGGGAGCCGTCGAAAAAGGGTTGGTTTTGAGACTTGCCGCAGGAACACCACCAGTAGGATTCACCGGCTTTCACTTCGACCTCGATCGGGGTATTGTTGATGGGGGTTTACTCATGCGTTCTGACTAGCAAATCGGACCGTGGTTGAGGAGCCTGATCTTGTTCCATCTCGAAACTGTCCTCGACACGAGACCCCAAGCGAACTGCTACCTCGGCGCGATTTTTCGAACGCGATGATTGTTCGTGTCGCCAACATACACGGCTCCATCGGGGCCGACACAGATCCCGTGGGGGCGGCCCATTTTTGCTTTGGACGCCGGCCCGTCACCGTTGTAACCCTGCCCTTTCGGACCGACGCCTGCCAGCGAGCTGATGATGCCTTCGGGCGTGATCATTCGGATGGCTTGATTCTCTGTGTCGACCACGAACACCTTGCCCGCAGGTCCGACGGCGATGCCTTTGGGGCCGTTGAAGGCGGCTTGTTTGGCGTCGCCGCCGTCACCGGAGTAGCCCTTCTTGCCGGTGCCAGCGACATGGAAGATGCGCTCAGATTTGAGGTCGATTTTCCAGATGCTGTGACCTTCGCGAAGCGCCAGCCAGAGGGTGTCGCGTTTCGCGTCGACAAACAAGGCGCGTGGTCCGGCCATCGCCATGCCGCGCACGGACTCGCCGTCGACTGGGAGCACGCGCTTGCCGGTTCCGGCGTAGGGTTCGAGGATGCCGGACGCGAGATGCAGCCGGCGGATCCGGTGATTGCCGATATCGGCGATATAAAGCAGGCCACGTTTTGCGTCGAGCGCGATGCTGTGCGGGCGGTTGAACTGTGCGCGCGTGGCGGGTCCGAGGTCGCCTCCGAACCCCGCCTGGCCGGTGCCGGCGATCGTCGAGATGATCCCGTCGCGGTCGATTTTGCGAATGAGATGGTTTTTCATTTCGACGATGTAGGTCTCGCCCGCCGGGCCGAATCGAATCTCGTAGGGTTCGTTGAGTTCCGCCTCGGTAGCGGGTCCGCCGTCGCCGCTGTAGCCGGCGGTGCCGGTGCCCGCGACGAGTTCGAGTTTGCCGGAGCCCAAGTCGACGCGTTGAACGCGGTGGTTTTCGACTTCGGTGATATAGAGTTTTCCGTCGGGTCCGATCTCGACGCCGAAGGGCTGGCCGACCACCGCCTTGTCCCCGTCGCCGGCAACGGTGGTGATGTGCTGCGTGGGCTGGCTGGCTGTGCGTTGTTGCGATTGAGCGGGTCCGGAGAACGCGAGGGCCAGAAGAACAAAGCAAAAGGGGAAGGAGCGCATAGGAGCAGAATCTATGGGCGCGAGGCTCGGTTCAACTACAATTTTTCATCGTCGAACACACGTTCGGCGATCAGGCCGTAGAGTTCGTCGGGATGCATGTCGGGCGGGATGCCGGACACGCCACCGTCGTTGATTTCGATGAGGATGAGTCCGCCTTCCTCGGTGCGCGCGACATCGGCGGTGAAAAAGTCGGAGTCGACCCGCGAACCCAAATCTAAAAAGTCGGTGAAGTTTTCCTCGGGGCGACCGACCGGGTTGTAGATTTCGGGAGTGGAAGAATTCGCCGGGCCAAAAGAACATCGAATTGGTCCGGCAACAGGATATAGCTGCGATAGCCGATCACCGAATCATCCCCGGTCGGTAGTTCGGCCAAGGCGCCTTCGAGGTCGTCGGCGAGAAGGCGTTCGAGATCGAAACTGAACGCGCCGAAGCCAAACGATTCTGCGGATTCGGCTTCGCGCCGCTAGTCGACTTTATGCTGCGCCTCCAGTGTCAGCAAATACGGGAACAACCCATTCATAAATGTGACAGGCTCTACGTCCAAGCGTCTTTGTTTGGGAGGAATACAAAGAAACGATTTGATGTGTTGCGATGCTTTCCAATGTGCCAATATCCGCCATGCCTATTGCTGCCCTTGCCGTGAACGCGTCAGAGGATCTGGACGCCGTGATTGCCGCCATCCGTAAACATGGAGGCGCAGACTCGGAAGACATACGCGCCACCATCGACTTGGGCGACCCCGTGCTGGTTTTCGAATTAGAACCAGCGGTCTGGGATGACGATTGGGAAGATCAATACGAAGCACCGGAAGAGGCGGAGCTCGTCGTATCGGAAATCAACCGGGTCTATCGCGCCATCGATGATTTAAAATCCGCCGGCGCGGAAATCCGCTACTTCCTCGGCGATACCGAAGAAGACATGATCGAGTTGGACCAGCCCGGCTTCCTTCGGGACGCGGGGAACATCACGGAAAACTACGAGGCCGGCTGGGAGTAAAGAGTTTACAGCTCTTTACAGATCTACTTGGCGGGCTCTTTCGCTTTTCCGCGGTTCTTGCCTTTGCCTTTCTTCTTCGGAGCGGTTTGCGCCTCCGGATCGAACCCGGCGTAGCGCTCGGTCGGGATCAGCGCCTTCACGTCCTTCTGCCAGGCTTTCAATTCGGCGAACAATTTCTGGGCGAGTTCGGGACGGCTTTGCGCGAGGTTGTTGGTTTCGCCGATGTCGGACTTCAAATCGAACAGGCGGAGCGAGTCATCCTCGAACGCATGAATCAGTTTCCAGTCGCCCTTGATCATCGAGGAGGCGGGGATGCCGCGCCAGACCATGTTCTTGGTGCCGAACACGGGTTCGACAGGGAGGCCGCTGGTTTGCAGGTACAGCGGATAGTGCCAGAAGATCGAACGCTCCATGGTGGCGTTGCCGCCGTGGCGTTGCTTCAGCAATTCGACGATCGACACACCATCGACCGGTTGGCTCGTCGGCAATGTGGCGCCGGCGAGTTCGGCGAAGGTGGGTAGAAAATCGACGCTGGTAATCGGAATATCGCACTGTGATTTTTGCGCGACGGTGTTCGGCCAACGCATGAAAGTCGGAACGCGGACGCCGCCTTCGTACAGGGAGCCCTTGGCGCCATTGAGCGGTCGGTTTTCGGTAATGCCCGCATGACCGCCGTTGTCGGAGGAGAAAACGAACAAGGTATTGTCGTCAAGGCCGTGTTCGGCGAGGGCGGCTTGCAGGCGGGCGGCGCTTTGGTCAACCGCCTCGATCATCGCCGCGTAGGTCGGATGTTTCTTCTTGTTGCCGGCCCATGTTGGGTTGGCCTGCTTGCGTTCGGCGTGGCGGGCGACCACGTCTTTGCGCGCCCGGATCGGCGTGTGCACATCCCAGTGTGAGACGTAGAGGAGGAAGGGCTGTTTGCGTTCGGCTTGGTCGCCAATGAATTTTACCGCGGCATCGGTGAGCCATTCGGCGACATCCACATTGCCGTAAAACTTCGCGCCCAGATTGCCGCCCTTGCCGCTCTGGTCGCTGATGTCGAAGCCCTGGGTGTCGTTCGAGCCGACGTGCCATTTGCCGAAGCGAGCGGTTTTATAGCCCTCCTGTTTCAGCACTTCGGCGATACTGATGACCTCGGGGCCGAGCGCGATGTTGGAAGGAAAAGTCGATCCTTTGCCGGAGGGACCGGGCACCGCCAGACGCATGTGTTTCGCGTTGCCCTTGGACTTTCCGCCGGGCGTCCAGATCTGCGTGCGCGGCGTGTACATGCCGGAAATTAGGCAGGCGCGGGTCGGCAGGCAGTTCGGTCCGCCAGCGTAGGCGCGGGTGAACCGCATGCCATCGGCGCAGAGCCGATCGAGGTTCGGCGACTGGTAGTAGTCCTCGCCGTTGAAGCCGACGTCGTGCCAGCCGAGATCGTCGGCGAGCAGGAACACCACGTTGGGTTTGGCGTTCGCGAACGAGACGAAAAAAATGAATGAGAGAAAGATGAATCGAAGCATGGTTGAAAGCCTATCCGAAGGAACTTGGTATTTGATTTTGGTCGGCAAGAAGAACTCGCTGGACCTTAGATTCGCCTGACACGGAGGTCAGGCGTTACGCACACCCGCTGGAAGCGCGTGCTACAGAACGAGAATTCCGCTTTCCGCTTTCCGCAATCCGCATTCGAAGGCCGCAGGCCTAAAGCTCTTTGACTTCGATATCCTTGAACTGCACTTTCATCGGCGGCCCCTGGTGGAGTTGCAGGGCGATCAGGCCTTTCATGGCGCGTCCGGCTTCGTGCTCGTCGGTGACGTCGGCGGTGGTGACGCCGTTGAGAATTTGTTCGATATGGTTTCCTTTGACGATGATCTCGTACTGGTTCCATTCGGGATGTTTTTTGACGGCGGCGAGAATGTCTTTCTCTTCGGCGGTGCGGCCTTGGTTTTGTTTTTTGCCGTCGGCGGTCACGCGTACTTTATTACCGCGTTTGGCGAGAATGCCCCGGCCCTTTTCTTCGTAAAGGGTGCCAGTCCATTTACCGGCGGCGTCGAAATCTGCCTGATAGCCGGAGATGACATGCTGGTTGTCGGCGTTGCCCTTCACTTGCTTCGAACGGAACTGGATGCCGGAGTTGCCTGCGTCGCCGATGCGGAACTTGCAGCGGAGAATGAAGTCTTCGGGTTCGGCGCCTTTGTAGATGCAGAAGGTGTTGCCTTTGGTCGGATTTTCTTTGGTGGTGATGCCGGTGATCGCGCCGTCTTCGATCGACCAGAACTTGTCGGAGCCGTCCCAGCCGTCGAGACTCTTGCCGTCGAAAATCGGCTTGAAGCCGGCCGCGCCACCGGCCGCTTTGGTGTCGAGTTTTTGGATCCAGATATTGCGGAAGCGGACCGGATTGCCGTGCCCTTGCAGGAACAGTTGGCCTTCAGCGATTTCGGGGCGGCTGCCACCGGCGCCGGTGCCTTTGGGGAGTTCGAAATCGTCGTGGATCAGCACACCGTTATGACGGGTGGTGATGCGCGCGTTCGCGGTTTTCTTGCCGTCGGCGTCGAGGCGTGGGGCGGTGAACTCGATGTCATAGGTCTGCCAGGCGAGCGGCGGAAAACACATGTTCATGTCGGTGGTTTTGGTGCGGTACAGCGAACCGCAGAGATTGTATTCGGGTTTGATTCCGAACGAGTCGAGGATCTGGGTTTCGTAGCGATTGAAAATGTACAGGCCGGAGTTGCCGCGGTCTTGGCTGCCGGGTTTTGACGTGGGTTTCCACGGAGTACGGAACTCGAGATGGAGTTTGAAATCGCCGAACGACTCCTTGGAACTGGTGCCTTCGCAGAGGAGTTTGCCGTCGAGTTTGCCTTTGTTCCAGCTGTCGGCGCTGCTGCCGTCGAACAGCATCACATGTTCGCCTTCGGGCTTGCTGCCGAGCGTCGGCGATTTGCGTTCGACGCGGCGATAAGTTTTGCCGTCCAAGGTCAGTTTTCCATCGGCGATCACCGCGCCGTTCTCGAACGTAGTCTTGCCGTCAGCCGTCTTGCCTTGGCTGAGCACGCGTTTGGCTTTCTTCCAGCCCGCCCAGCCTTCACCGGGAAGTCCACCGGCCAAGAACGCGGCTTGGAATGTTCCGTCACCCAGCGCCACGACTTGTGCACCAGTCGCCTCCCCGCCTTTGACCGCGTCCAGCACGTACTCGCCCTGGATGGTGAAGTCGGGATCGTTGGCCGCCTCGGCCGGATCGGTGGTAACCGGACCTTTTTGCGCCCACGCGCCGAAGACGAAAAGAAAGGGAAGAAGCAGAGAAAGGATGATTTTCATTTTGAGTTTTCCAGAGGGGCGCCGATGGTTGGTTCAGATACACCTACTGCCAAGACTATTCAAAATGGACGCCATACAGCAAATCGAAATTCTCCACCTCTACATCAGTCCCGCGCACAATTTTAAGCAGCACGAGGCCGGACAGCCAGGAGCGACCGAAGCGGTCGAGGTCGAACGCGTCGAATGCGTGGCTGGCCAAGGCCTGCGTGGCGACCGCTATTTTGGCTATCGCGAGGACTATAAAGGTCAGATCACCTTCTTCGACGTGGCGGTCTACGAGAAATTGCAGGCGGCGGTTGGCGCGGAGTTTTCTCCGCAGGCGATGCGCCGCAACGTGCTGGTTCGGGATATGGATCTGGCGGCGCTGGTTGGGGTTGAGTTCGAACTCGGCGGCGTGCGCATGCGCGGGTCGGAACACTGCAAGCCCTGCTTTTGGATGGACGATGTCTGCGGACCCGGCGCGGAGGAATTCCTCACACCGAACTGCCGCGGCGGTCTGCGGGCGCGCATCCTTAGCGATGGCTGGTTGACCAAAGGTCTGCTCGAGTTACGCCAATGAGACTTCGAATCCGTCCGGTCGAAGAGGTCGATTTAGATCAGATGGTCGACGCCCTGCAAGAGTCGGTCGACGAAGTCGGCGCGTGGATGAGTTGGGCGCACAAGAATTACGGCGAAGCGGAGGGGCAGGTCTTCATCGACTACGCCCGCGACGGCTGGCAACGCGATTCCCATTACGAGTTCGCGATTGTTGGTGATGGCTTGTTTCTCGGTGTGGTCGGCATCAACCAGATCAAATGGGCCGACCGAGTCGCCAACATGGGCTATTGGGTACGGAGTTCGGCCACCGGCAAGGGGGTCGCGCCGCGCGCCGTTGAACTCGCCATGGCCCACGCTTGGGACCACACCATTCTCAACCGTCTCGAAATTGTCGCCGCGGTCGAGAACACGCGCAGTCGCCGGGTGGCCGAAAAGGTGGACGCGGTGTTCGAGGGCGTTCAACAGCACCGTCTCTGCGTGCGTGGGATCCCGCATGACGCCGCGATGTACGCGCTGCTGCGGGTTCGGCATCATATCTGCTAGCAGCCTGTTCATGTTTTATTTCTAGATGGGATTAACTCCGGAAACCGGCCACCATGGGCCTTGCCGAATGGCACTGACTTAGGCCGAAATTCGTTGATCGCCTTGCAGGCAGGGGATGGCCCAAGACATCCATGGCCGGACCTGCTGGTTTGTGCGATGGCCCACGGCGGTTGGTTCAAGTGACGAGTGAGGAGTGTTAAATCTTGTGTGTTGTGTGAAGGTCGGACACCCCCGACGTCAGTAATATCTGGAGGCGAGGGACCTCCGAGCCGCTTGCGGTTCATCAAGGGAAGCCTGCTTATCTGACCGAGAAGGGACGAATTCGCAAAGAATTTGCACCCTGCGTACGTATTCTTTATAACACACAAGTATAGAATACCTTACCCCAGATGAAACGTTTTCTCTTTACCACTCTCGCCGTTTTGACCACCGCCTTGTTGTCGGCACCCGCCGTCTCCGCCCAACCAGCAGGAAAAAAGCAATCGGGTAAACGACCCGTGGCGAAAAAAGGAACGGCAAAACTAACGCCGACGCAAATCCGCAACGCCGCCGCCAAAATCGACGCGCTGGTCGAGCAGGGTCTGCGCAACAACAACCAGAAACCCAACCCGACCATTGGCGACACGCGCTTCGTTCGACGTAGCTACATCAGCATCGCCGGACGCATCCCAACGCTCGAAGAGTTCGTCCGTTTTACCAAGTCCACCGTGCCCGACAAACGCAGTGCACTGATCAGCGAGCTGCTCGACTCGCGCGGCTATGTCAGCAATTACTACAATTTCTGGGCCGACATCCTGCGCATTCAAACCAAGCACCCCAACCTCGCCTTCCGCAATGTGCCCTCCGGCCAATCCTATATCGACTGGGTGAAGAACGCGCTGCGCAACAACAAACCTTACGACAAGATGGTCCGCGAACTACTGGTCGCCAACGGCGGTCTATGGGACCGCAACAACGGCGCGGTCGGCTACTACTTCCGCGACTTCGGCATGCCGCTCGACCATATGTCCAACACGGCGCAAATTTTTCTCGGCACGCAAATCCAATGCGCGCAATGCCACGACCACCCGTTCGATAAATGGAAGCAGAAGGAGTTCTACGAACTCGCCGCCTACACCCACGGACAAGGCAACATGACCTCGCCGAAATTTGGACCGTTCAACCGCGAACTCCCGCGGACGGAGATCACCGCCGGCCAACAGCAGATGAAACTGATCTCGCGTCAGGCCATGTACGAACTCGGCAATACCGGCGACGGCAACATCAAGCTACCCAAGGACTACCAGTATGAAAACGGCAAGCCGAACGAGCGGGTCAACGCCGCGCCGCTGTACGGCACGGCAAAGCCGGTGCGCTACAAAAAACAGGCCGTGGTAGAAAAGAAGGGCAAGAAGTACCAAGACCGCGAAGTCGGCTATGCCAGTGCCTACAACGATGGCAACACCGGGAACAACGCGCGTTCGGTGTTCGCCGACTGGGTCACCGCAAAAGAGAATCGCCGCTTCAACACCGTCATCGCCAACCGTCTGTGGAAACAGGTGATGGGCCTCGGCCTGATCGAACCCGTGGATGATCTGCGTGACGACAGCACCCCGTCCAACCCGGCGTTGATGAAGCACCTCGAAGGCATGATCGTCGCGCTCGACTACGACATGAAAGCCTTCTTGCAAATCCTGCACAACACCAAGACCTGGCAGCGTTCGGCGACCCGTATCGAACCTGTGCCCGGCGAGGCCTACCATTTCGAAGGTCCCGTGCTGCAACGTCTGAGCGCCGAACAACTGTGGGACTCGCTGCTGGTGCTGACCAAGAACAACGTCGAACGCCCCCAGCCCAGCGCGCCCTCGCCCTTGTTCGAACTGCGCGACCAAGTGAAGAAACGCTCGCCAAAAGACTACGCCCAGCTAGCGAAACAGATCCCCACGAAATACGGTCAGGATGAGGCGAACGGCGGCGCGATCTACCGCAAAATGCTCGAAAACAAGAATGACGCCAATAACACGTTTTCGATCGAAGAGTTTCGTAAGAAGATCAATGGCGAAATTCGCCAACTCGATAAAGAACGACGGCAGGCCTTGAAAAGAAAAGACCAAGCCAAGCTAAAGACGATCCTAAAAAAGCTCGCCGACAAACGTACGCTATTGGCCGCCAACACCCACTTCCGCGCTGCCGAAATGTCGAACCCGCTGCCGCCCAATCACTTTGTGCGCACGTTTGGCGGCAGTGACCGGACACTCATTCAGAACGCATCCGACGAAGCCTCGATCGCCCAAGTGCTGTCGATGCTCAACGGTTTCGTTGACCACTTCGTGCTGAACCAGCGTGGTTCGGTACTGCATCGCAATCTGACCGCAGCCAAAAGCAAGGACGAGAAAATCCGAGTCGCCTTCCGCTCCATCCTCTGCCGCGAACCCAGCGGTTCCGAACTCGCCATGATGCGTCCGGAGATTGGCGAAGGACCACGCGACTGCGACAATATGATTTGGGCGTTGATCAACACCCACGAGTTCATGGCTCTCCAGTAACCTCTCCCCTACCCCTCCCTCCGATGAAATCTCTCCTCCATTCCGCGAACGAACTCGAACGCCGTGAGTTCATGGCGACCACCTCCCGCGCCCTGCTCGGCGTCGGCACCATCCCGCTCCTGGGCAGCAGCCTCGCCCACGGGGCGATTCCGGGCGCGCGTCCGGCCACCGCCAAGAACACCATCTTTCTCTACATGGGCGGCGGCATGACCCATATCGACACGCTCGACCCCAAGCCCGGCAAGGAGGAGCAGGGTCCGGTAAAGTCGATCAAAACCAAGATACCCGGCATCCATGTTTCCGAACACCTGCCCAAGCTCGCCAAGGTGATGGACAAGATCGCGATCATCCGGTCGATGAACACGACCCAAGGCGCGCACCGCCAAGCGGTCTATTACAACCACGCCTCCTACACGATGCGCGGCACCATCACCCACCCTACCCTCGGCGCGTGGGTGTCGCGCCTCGCCGGCCGCATCAACCCCACGCTGCCAGCCAGCGTGCTCATCGGCGGCGGATCGGATGCGCTCGGGAAAGGGTTCTTCCCCGCCAGCCACTCCCCTCTCCCGCTCGGCAACCCCAACAACGGCCTCGAATACTCCGAGATGCCGGGCTACCTGCAAGACGACGATTTCCACAAGCGGCTAACGCTGGCGGAAAAGATGAACGACCAGTTCAACAAGCGCTACACCCACAATGTCTTCACCTCTTACCGCGAGCTCTACGACGAGGCGCTCAAGCTGATGAAAAGTTCCGATCTCGCCGTCTTTGATCTGACCGAGGAATCGCCCAAACTGCGTCAGGCCTACGGCCAGAACCCGTTCGGGCAAGGCTGCCTGCTGGCGCGTCGGCTGGTCGAACAAAACGTCCGCTTCGTCGAGGTCAACTACGGTGGCTGGGACACGCACAACGACCACTTCGACCGTATCGGCGAGAAGCTGCCGGTGGTCGACCAAGCCCTGAGCAGTCTAATTCTCGATCTCGAACGCCGCGGACTGCTGGAGGAAACGCTCGTCGTTCTAACCACCGATTTCGGCCGCACGCCCGAAATCAACGGTGTTCGCGCCGGACGCGACCACCACCCGCAAGCCTACTCGACCCTGATGGCTGGCGGCGGCATCGCTGGCGGACAAGTCTACGGCGCGACCGACAAGACCGCGTCCGAAGTGATCGACAACAAAGTTTCGCCGCCCGACTTCAACGCCACGATCGCCCACGCCATGGGACTGCCTCTCGACGAAGTGCTCACCTCCCCGAACGGACGCCCGTTCACCGTGGCCCACAAAGGCAAACCCGTGACGGCCCTGTTCGGATGAAGCGACTTCTCCCCGTCTTCGCCCTTGCTGCCGCGATGGCCGTCCCTGCACTGGCCGAAATCGACTTCAAAAAAGCCGTCCTACCAATCCTCAACAAGCACTGCATGGAGTGCCACAAGGCGCCGGCGACCGTAAACGGCCGCCTGAAAAAACCCAAAGGCGATCTGCGCCTCGACGGCAAAGCCTTCATCCTCAAAGGCGGCGACGGTGGCAAGGTGATCACTCCCGGCAAGTCCGCTCAAAGCGAACTCTACACCCGCACGATCTTACCCCCCGACCACGACGACATCATGCCGCCCAAAGACGGTCCGCTGAAGGTCGGCGACCGACTGGTACTCAAACAATGGATCAACGAAGGAGCGACGTTTGGTTCGTGGGTCGGCGCAAAACCTGTGATCGTTGCAAATCCAAGCAAACCCGCAGCGACATCGATCGCGCCGCGAAAATCCGCGGTGCCGGGTCCGAACTTCACCGCACTCGCCGCTGGTCTCTCCGTTCCCTCGGCCAAACAGGTGCAACAAATTCGAACCGAGTCCAAGCTTACCATTACCGCGCTTGCCAAAGGTAGCCCGCTTCTCCGAGTCGACACCTCCACCGAACCGAGCAGTGTCACCAACCAGCAGTTGGCAAAACTTCAGCCGCTTGGCCGCCACATCACCCACCTCGGACTCGCCCGCACCAGCGTGTCCAAACTCGACGTGCTCCCCGCCTTCCCCAAACTGCTGCGCCTGGACCTCAGCGGCAGCCAGATCACCGCTCCCGAACTGCGTCACCTCGCCGGACTCAAATCGCTGCGTAGCCTCAATCTACATTCGACCGAGATCGGCGACGCTGCCATTCCTGATTTGATCAAGCTGGGTTCGTTGCAGTCCTTGTATCTGTGGAACACCAACATTACGCCGCAGGGATTAAAACGGCTTCAGACGGCGCTCCCTAAAACGAAGATTATTTCGAGCAGCGAACTGCCTTAGATATTGATAGGAGGGCGTGGGGCCTCCCGAGCCGAGAATGTTGCGGCCGAAGCTTGATACCTGTGCCGGCGGTCGCAGAGGCCTGCGACCCTCCTCGGAGTCTGTCGGACTTCGGTTGCACAACGGGTCAACCGCGGTGGCTGGCTGGTGCCAAGCCCCAAGGGGGGCAAGACAGCGTAGCCCGCGGGTGGAGTGAGGTACGAACGAAACCCCGGGTGTGGTCCGGAGTGGGCCGAGGCACCCCAAACGGGGTGCGACAAAAGCTCGGGCAGAAAACCAAACCTATTGTTGTCCCCCGTTGGGGAACCACACCACCCCTGCCACAACCCGGGGATGCGCTCATCCCGCTAAAGCGAGATTCGCTTCCCCCGGGCTACATTATCTCGCCCGCTTTGGGGCTTTCTCCCCTAGAGGATACGATCTAGTCGGTCGGTCGGAACCTCATCACGCGCGAGGCCTGCCGACCAAAGCCGGTGAGTTCGAGACGGTCCTTGAACACGTCCACCAAGGCATAGGCATTGCTCTCTTGTTCGACCATGCCGTTCAGGGTGAGGAAATGCAGACCGTGTTCGTCGACATATGCGCCGGCGTGATGGTGACCGTTGATGTACGTTTTCACACAGAGATGTTGTTGCAGCAGCTTCAGCAGTTTGTCGTCCTGCCACATGGTCAGGCCGCCTTCGGGGCGGATCGGATGATGGCCGAACAGCAGGACGGACTCGCCCGCTTTGGTTGCGGCTACCAACTCGTCGGTCAACCAGGTGATTTGAGCATCGCTGGGACGACTGTTCCACGGCACAGCATTCCCGCTACCGATTTCCATTAGCGTGGCGAGTTCGCGTTTGGCGAGCGCCTGTTCCGGACTGCCCTCGGGATGCCGGTAGGTGCTGTGTTCGGTGGTGTCGAGCACGATGAAGCGGACGCCGTGTTGGACGAACCGGTAGTAGCCACGTTCAAGTTCGAGCTTGGCTAACACCTTGGCCTTGTCGGGATCAGGGAGGTCGAAATCATGGTTGCCAAGCGCATGGTGCAATGGCGCTTTCAGTTTCTTGGTGATCGGTAGCAGCATGTCGAAACTGGCAAAGTCCCGGTCGATAAAATCTCCCAGATGCAGAACACAACTGAGTTCGTGCTGGTTAAAGAACGCGACCGCTTCCCGTAACTTTTCCGGACTTTTTCGGTAGTGTCGGCGGCCCCGGTTCTCTGCGTCCACGTATTGACAATCAGCCATCAAGCCAAAACGAAACATGGCTGTTTGATCGGCCTCTTCGGCCAAGGTCGCGACTGCTGAACCCAGGGTAACGGCGGTCGATGTCTTTAAAAAATCGCGTCGGGAAGCCATCGGCGATTACCAGATGTCGGCGAACTGGATGACCAAACCGGGCAGTTCATCGCCGACCGCCAAGGTCGCCGGTGCCTGGTGCGACTCGGGGGATTGGTTTGGGCGGTAGATCGTGAGTTCGGAGCGAGTCGGATCGATCAACCACGCCAACTGGGTACCGCAGTCGAGATACTCGACCATTTTCTCCTGCAGTGCGGCCAGTGGATCGGACTCGGAAGAACGAAGTTCCATGACAAAGAATGGTGCCAGCGGCGCAAATGATTTTTGTTCTGCGGTGGACAGGGCATCCCACTCTTCACGACGAACCAAACTCGCGTCCGGACTGCGCACCGCGCCGTTGGACAAGGTGAATCCGGCGGAGGGGCCGAAGGGAACAAATTCAGGATGCTCCAAGGCCCACGCCCCCATTTGAAGAACAAATAGTAGATTACGGTTATCAGCATCAGCGTTGGAGGGAGACATGAGAACAAGGTTTCCGTCGGCATCGAGTTCGGCCTCTACCCCCGGGTTGAGTTGGCAGAACGCCTCGAAGCTCGTGGCATCCCATGTCATCTCGCCCGGCAGGTTGAGGTCCGGCACGCGAACGAGCGAATCGGGTTGCACTAGAATTTTCGACATAGCAAAATATACGGCGGTGAAGCCGACTTGTCCAAAGGTTTAGCCAGCGCGAACGGTGCGAACCGGCCAAAGCAGCACTACAAGTTGCAGCGCGCAAACCGCCAAAATCAACAGTACGCGGACGGACGTGCCATCGGTCTCGTGCGTGAACGCGCGGCGCAAAAACCAGCCCGCCTCGAACGCGAGCGACAGCCCGATCAGTCCGGTTCCCAGCCATTTTCGCCAGGCCGGCGCGGCACGCAGCAGCAGAGCGCCGGCCACCGCGACCGCAGCTACCACCAACGCGAACCACACCGCCTGCATGCTGTCCTTGGTCTCAAGCTGACGCCAGACTCCGACCACCACGACGGCGGCGGCGTAGAAAAAGGTGACCCACCGTTTAATCGCAAAGGTCATCGGATCGTCTGAAATTCGGGATGCATGATCACCATCCACAGCAGATCTTCGAACGCGCTCGCGGCGGCATCCCCGTCGCCTGCCGATTGCAGAACCTGCGCTGCAACCGCCGCCTCGGAAGCGGTCGGCGCACGCGAGAACGCCCGACGACAAAGGTGCTCGAAGGGCTGCTCGGCCGCGGACAGCGCCGGCGCGCCCTTTTTGATCAGTCCATCGAGGATCGCGCCGTTGCTTAGGTCGAGCGCTTGCAACGTCGATAAATTGGCCGGACGCGTGGTCACCACTTGTTCGCGGTTAGGTCGGCCGAGCGAGCGTTGCAGCGGATCCGAACGCACCAGAGCCGCCCGCGGACGCAGGCGAGTTTTCCCGGCCGTGCTTGGTTTGCGTGCTTCGGCCGCTGCTAGTTTCGCGTCGATCTTCCAGATGTTGGCGGTCAGCGATTCCGCTTTGCGCCAGGTCTCGCCATCACGCCACTCCCAGTCCGTGCTGTTCCATTTTCCATCCAGTTTGAGATTGGCGTAGAGACCGGCGGGGTTGGGCGAATTACCGGCGTTGCGGGCGATGATGTTCACCGCGTTGCGGCCGGCTTTTAGCTGAATCTGGTAGGTCTCCACCTCTTCCCAGGCCGCGTCCGAGGCGATCTTCTTGCCGTTCACGCGCAGGTCGTAGGAGTTGTCACAGGTCAACACGATCACGGCGGTCCCGGCTTGCTTTCGTTCGAGCACGCGGCGGAACATGATTTGCTCGCCCGCAGCGGCACCAAGAGCGCCTTTTGCGGTCGACCAAATCCACGAACCGGCGGCCTTGGAAACCGTTGTGTCGGGTGCCGCGGCCGCGCCCGTTTCCGCCGGAACAGACACGCCGGCGTGGATCTGCTTCGGACCCGATCCGGTGAGTTGCCAGACCGCGTCCATGAACTGCTCGGCGCTCATCCGGCGCGCGATCGGGCCGGTGTATTGGTACGCCTCGTTGGCCTCGCCGTCCGGCGATGCAGCGCAAACGGATTGGTAGGCGCGCGAGGTCGCGATACGGCGGAGCGTATGTTTGAGGTCGAAGTCGTGCGCGGCAAGATCCGAAGCGAGCCAGTCGAGCAGGTCTTCGTTCCACGGTTCGTTGCCCATGATATCGACCGGCTCGACCAAGCCGCGGCCCATCAGGCGTTGCCACAGGCGGTTGACGATGGTGCGCGCGAGGCGGCCGTTGTCGGGATGGGTGAACAGTTCGGCGGTGCGCTTCAGCTTGACGGCTTTGGACGCGGTCGGGTCGATTGTGCCGAGTTCGGGCCAGAGAAATTTCGCGCCCTGTTGCTCGCCGGTCGGCTTATCGCATCGGAACATCTCCAAGGGCTTTTCGGAGACGATAGCGGCCATGCCGTAGGCGTCGCTGAGTTTCCAATCGTTGATGAACGAGTCGTGGCAGGAGGCGCACTTGATATTTTCGCCGAGAAAAACTTGGGCGGTGTTCTGGGCGAACTGCACTTCCTGAACTTGGCTAGCGTTCACGTTACCACGCCACTTAATGCCTTTGATGAACCCTTCGCTATCGCCCGACGTGCTTTGCTTGGGGTCGATGAGTTCACGCACGAACTGATCGTAAGGCTTGTTTTGCGCCAGCGAGGTGAACAACCAGCCGGTGACTTGTTTGCGTCCGCCGTCGATGAAGCCGGTACCGGCGTAGTCGTTGCGCAATAGGTCGTTCCAGAACGCCATCCAATGCGTGGCGTAATCGATGTCCCGGGCGAGCAACTCGTCGATGTGGGCGACGCGATCGGCTGGCGCGAGTTCGGCGGGATCGGGCAGCAGACCGAGCAGGTCGAGCGAGGCACGGCGCGCGAAGGCGGCGTCGGAGATCGCGGCGGGCGGGGTGATCTTTCGTTCGGTGAAATAGGCGTCGATAAAGCGGTCGACCGGATTGGTGTCGGGGTCCGCACCTTTGGCGAGCGGCGGCAGGTCCGGCGTTCGGGGTTTGAGTGGCGCTTGGTACGTCTTCGAACGAAACGAGAAACCTTCGGCCCAAGGTAGTCCGCCATCGACCCAGGCTTTCAGCATATCCGTTTGCGCCTTCGACAGCCGGTCGCCTTTGGGCGGCATCTGATCGTCTTCATCGTCAGTGGTCACCCGATAGTGAATATCGGCCACGGCCGCTTTGCCTTCATTGCTGCCAATCATCGCGTCGCGGGTGTCCATCGAGAACGAACCTTTGTAGGTGCCATCCGTGTGGCATTCGGCGCAGTGCTGTTTGAGAATCGGCAGCACTTGATGCGCGAAGTCGAGTTCGGCAAAGACGATGACCGGAATCAAAGCGAGGGCGAACAGGCAGGTTTTCAACATAGGGAAGTTGTAGACGAAGTAAGTCCGAAGGCGATTTCAAATTTGAAATTTTAAAAAATTTCAAACCTTGGAGGGCGAGGGGCCTCCCGAGCCGATTGCGATTGAAGCCGACCGAAATTGTGGCGGACCTTGTTCGGGATTTAACCGTTCGATTTGAGATCATAGTGAATTTATCACCCTGCGGCTGCTGAGACCGCAACCCCGCTTGGAAAGACCTCCATTTCAATTTTCGACCGCCCGGTAGATGCAAAGCGCGTGACAGCGGCAACGCCGCTAGGTTAGAACTCGTTCCATGAAACGAACGCATCCGATCCTTTTCGCCCTTCTTCTCGCCCTGCCCGCCCTACAAGCAACCGCTCAGGACAAAGCCCCGCCACCGAGGGGTTACACGGACACCCCCAAACTCCCGCATGTGGACTGGAAAGTCCACGACCTCGACCGTCCGGCGCCGAAGGTGGTTCAGCCGGGACTTAAGCCGACGCAGCCACCGGCGGATGCGACGATCTTGTTCGACGGTACCGACCTGTCCAACTTTGTCGGTCCGAAAGGCGGGAAGCCAGGTTGGAAGGTGGAAGACGGCTATGTCGAAGTGATCAAAGGCGGCGACATCTACACCAAAGAATCGTTCGGTTCCTGCCAACTTCACGTCGAATGGCGTTCGCCCATCCCGGTTCAATCGAGCAGCCAGAAGCGCGGCAATAGCGGCATCTTTCTCATGGGCATGTACGAGGTGCAGGTTCTCGATTGCTTCGAAAATCCGACCTACGCCGATGGCATGGCTGGCAGTATCTACGGACAGTATCCGCCTCTGGTGAACGCGGTTCAGAAACCGGGCGACTGGAACACCTACGACATCATCTTCAATGCGCCCACGTTCAAAGACGGCAAGGTGGTGAAGAAAGCCACGGCGACCGTCCTCCTCAACGGCGTGCTAGTGCAGAACAACGTCGAACTGCTCGGCCAGACGCGGCACAAGAAGGTCGCCACCTATAAGCCGCACGCGGATAAAGCGCCGATCAAGTTCCAGGATCACAAAGACGACCAAGCGGTTCGCTTCCGCAACATTTGGATCCGGTCGCTTTAAGCCCCGCTCGTTTCCACGCTGATAAAAAAAGGCCGGTCATCTGACCGGCCTTTTTTATTGTTGCCAGCGCGAACGCGGTCAGGGCAGTGCCATCACTTTCAAATCTTTAAAGTAAACGGTGCTTTTCGGGTCATGTCCCTGGAAGGCGAAGGTGCCTTCGCTGAGTTTCCGACCGGGCATTTTTGCCAGGTGCTCGGGCTCATCGGGTTCGACGTACTCGGCGGTCTTCACACCGTTGATCCGGACGATGATGTGTTTGCCTTCAACGCGGATATTGTAGTCGTACCACTCGTTGTCCTTCGCAGGGGCGACGTCCATCACGTCTTTCACGGCGTACAAGCCGCCAGTTTTCTTGGCGTCTTTGTGGCTGATATTGACTTGGGACTCGTAACCTTTCTCGGGCCAGCCTTTGTCTTGGAACTGGGTGTGGAAGTAGATGCCCGAGTTCGAACCCGGCTCGTTCTTCACCTTCGCCTTGAACTCGAAATTCTTGAACGAGGCATTGCCGTCCTTGCCAACGTAGAACAGGTGGGCGCGGCCGCCGGACACTTTGATCTCGCCGTTTTCGGTAACGCTGAACACGTTCGGCTTCTCGTCGTTCGACTTCCAACCGTCGAGCGTTTTGCCGTCGAACATGGAGACCCATTCGCCGGTCGAGGCGTTCCCTGCATCATCGGCGCCAGCGCCAGTTGCGTCCGCTTCAAGATCGCCAAGCGCGAACTGAATGCCGGCGAGGTAGTGTTCGAGGACTTTGGGGTTCCAGAAAATTTCGTCGCGGTGGCCGAGTGAGCAGTAGAAGATACGGCCATCACCGTAGGTATCGATCCAGCTTACCGGGTAGAATTTGTCTTTGCGTTTACCTTTGTCGAGGTTGGCGACCTTGCCACTGAGGGCGAGCAGCATCTTGCGATCGGCCGGGTTCGCGGTGTCATCCCTGAACTGGTAAATCTCATCCTTCACCACAAACTCCTCCCCGCCGAACATCGCGGTGACCGGATTATCGGCGTCGAGAGTTTTGAGCGAGACGTCTTCGTGCCACGGATGGCCCGCGAACGCGCCGCCCATCATGTCGGTGTAAGCCTTCCACTTTTTGTAGGTGTCGGTGGCCGAGTGCATGCCCATCAAACCGCCGCCTGCTTTAACGAAGTTGACGAGGTTCTGCTTGCGCACTTCCTCGGCTTTTTTGTCCTCTTCGTTGGCCTTCTTCGGACGGAAAATTTCGCCGGTGGTGTTGAGCATGATGACGCCGTCGAACTTCTCGAGGTTCTCTTTGTCGAACATGGTCTCATCTTCGCTGTGGGTCACCTCGAACACGCCAGTTTGTTCGCCCAGCAGTGCCATCGCGTTCACGCCGGTGGCGATGGAGCCGTGGCGGAAGCCGTTGGTTTTCGAGAAGACGAGCACCTTGTGCTTTTTCTTCGGTGCCACGATCGCTTTGGCGGGCAGGGCCTTCTTGATGTTTTCGATCCGATCCGCCTTGGCATCGGGAAGCGGTTTGAGAGCAACGCCGAAGCTGATGCCGAGCGCCAGCACGAGGCTGGCAAAATAGAGTTTCAGGTTTTGTTTCATGACAGTGATCCGTGAGGGGGTTGTTGTCTTATTTACGGCGGGGACGGGTCGTTTCCAACCGAAGAATTTAAATCAGATTGCTCGCCCCTAATACAGCAGATTAGCGAATTCCCTCGTTCCGAAGTCGACCGCGCCCGCTTGGGGGCCTATGGCTAGCCCCACATGAATACATCTGCTGTTGTCCGGATCTATTGCACATCCCAGTCCCCCGACTACGATGCTCCGTGGCAGGCCCGAGTGCCCTCCTCTAGCACGGGGTCTGGGGTGGTGGTCGCCTCTGGACAAGTGCTGACGGGCGCGCACGTTGTGGCAAATAGTACTTTCCTCCAAGTGCAGCAGGTCGAGGACTCTACCCGCTATACTGCAAGGCTTATTGGTGTCTGCCACGACGCCGACCTCGCACTGCTCGAAATCAACGACCCCAGGTTTGCGCAGGGTGTCGAGCCTGCTCAGTTTCGCGGACTTCCGGAACTGCGCCAGCGGGTCAGCGTGGTCGGCTTTCCTGTGGGCGGGCAAGAGGTATCCATCACCGAAGGCATCGTCAGCCGCATCGAGTTGCAGCTCTACAGCCATTCTTGGCGGGAGATGCTCGCGATCACGGTGGACGCAGCGATCAATTCGGGGAACTCGGGCGGTCCGGTGTTTGCGGACGACAAGGTCATCGGCTTGGCTTTTCAGTCTCACCAAAATGCGGAGAACGTCGGTGAAATCGTGCCGACGGTGTTGATCGAACGGTTCTTGCGTGGGGTCGAAGAAGGCCGCTGCCTCGATGTCCCCGACCTGTCGATTCATGTTCAGACGCTCGAAAACCCAACCCTGCGCCGTTCCCTTGGGATGAACGACGAACACCAAGGCGTTTGCGTGCGCCGCGTCGAGTATGGCGGTTCGGCCGACGGGGTGCTGAAACCGGGCGACGTGCTGTTGGAACTCGCCGGACACAACGTGGCCAACAACGGCACGGTACGCCTGCATGGGTTTCGCACCTCCTACCGCACGCTCCTGGGCGAGCGCTTTATCGGCGACGAACTCCCGGTGCGGGTGTGGCGGGACGGGTCCGAACTCTCGACCACCATCCCCCTCCGTGCGTGGACCGCGTTGGCCGAACGGCATCGCCACGATGTTCGTCCGCGCTACGTTCTCTACGCGGGAATTGTCTTTCAACCGCTGTCACGCGACTTTCTGGCAACCTGGCAAAAATGGTGGGACAAGGCCCCGCCCGAGTTTCTTCACGCCTACCATAATGGTGTGCGTACCGAGGAAACACACGAACGCGTGGTTGTCTCCAGGGTGCTGGCCGACGAACTGACGGTGGGCTACACTGGCAACGACAATGAACTGGTGGACAGCGTGAACGGCGTCCGCATCCGGAGTCTGGCCCACTTGGCTGAGTGCATTGACGCCGCCGAGGGACAAATTTTGATTTGCACATCTTGGAAGGCACAATTGGTGTTCGATACAGCCGAGGTCGCCGCGCGGGAAAACGATATTCTCGCGCGGTACCGGATCACGGCGGCACGGTCGGACGTGTTATGAACCCAGAACGGCGTCCTCTGATGAAACCAATTTTCCTGCTGACTCTGCACGCGCTTTGACTCGCCCGCTGCGCAATCAGCGCTGCCGTACCATCACATATGGCGACGGCTCGAAGGAACTTTACGATCACGACAACGATCCGAACGAATGGCAAAATCTCGCCAACGATCCCGCAGCTACAACGGTCTTGAAAGAACTCGGCCAGCAGTTCTCTGAACTCCACCGCGAGTGAGCAACCTTTTCGCAGTAGAGGAAACCGTTCTTCGGGACAAAAGAAAAGGCCGAGCGTGAAGCCCGGCCTTTCCGTTTTGATCTTAGCAGACCATTGAAGCGGATCAGCTTTTCTCTTCGAGGAAGTCTTCGCCGTAGATCTCCTCGGCCGACACGGGGTCGCCGAGCAGTTTGAGGCGGATGTTGCGGTAGCGGGTGAAGCCGGTACCGGCGGGGATCAGGTGCCCCATGATGACGTTCTCTTTGAAGCCGCGTAGCTCGTCGACTTTGCCGAGCGAGGCAGCATCGGTGAGCACGCGCGTCGTGTCTTGGAAGGACGCGGCGGAGATGAAGCTTTCGGTTTCGAGGGCGGCCTTGGTGATGCCGAGCAGCACCGGGGAGGCCTCGGCCATGCGACGACCTTCGTCACGGGCGCGGAGGTTTTCCGCGAGGAACTCGAGCCGTTCCACTTGTTCGCCCCAGAGGAACTTGGTGTCGCCGGCGTCGGTGATCTTCACTTTGCGCAGCATCTGGCGGACGATGATCTCGATGTGCTTGTCGTTGATTTCCACGCCTTGGAGGCGGTACACGGCTTGCACTTCGTTCACCAGGTACTCTTGGAGTTCCTGCGGACCGGAGATCTCGAGCAGCTCTTGCGGCGAGAGCGAACCCTCGGTGAGCTGGTCGCCTTTGTCGACGAGTTCGTCGGGCAGCACGATCAAGTGTTTGCCCATCGGAATGAGGTGTTCTTCCTGTTCGCCTTCCTTGATCAAGCCGTCTTCGTCGACGGCCTTGATGACCAGCTTGCGCTTGCCACGGGAGGTGCCTTCCATCGAAACGATGCCGCGGATCTTGGCGATCTCGGCGGAGTCTTTCGGCTTGCGGGCTTCGAACAGTTCGGCCACACGCGGCAGACCACCGGTGATGTCTTTGGTCTTGGCGGACTTCCGCGGCGTTTTCGCGAGCAACGCGCCAGGATCGACTGCTTCGCCTTCGGCGACGACCACGTGGGCGCCGGCCGGGATGGCGTAGTAGTTGAGGGTCTCTTTGGTCTCAGGGTCCACCACGATGATCTGCGGGTGCAGATCCTCTTTGTGTTCCATGATGACCATTTCCTCTTTGTTGGTCTTGGCTTCGATGTCGCGTTTGACGGTGACGCCTTCGATGAAGTCGTGGAACTTAATCAAGCCGGCGGTCTCGGAGATAATGGGCACGTTGTGCGGGTCCCATTTAACGATGAGCTTGCCTTTCTTGATCTTTTCGCCGGACTCGACAAAGATCTGTGCGCCGACCACGAGGGGGTGGCGTTCGACTTCTTTGCCGTCTTTGTCGAAGATGCCGAGCGCGCTGTTTTTCGACAGCACGGCGAAGGCGCCTTCGGCGTTTTTCACGGTACGGACATCTTCGTAGCGGACGATACCGGAGTTCTTGGCTTTGATTTCCGGCGTCTTGAGTTCCTGGGTGGCGACACCACCGACGTGGAAGGTACGCATGGTGAGCTGGGTGCCGGGTTCGCCGATGGATTGGGCGGCGATGATGCCGACCGCTTCACCCAGTGCGACTTCGTCGCCGGTGCTCGGACTGAGTCCGTAGCAGTGGGCACAGACGCCGACTTTGCTTTCGCAGGTGAGCACCGAACGGATTTGCAGTTCGTCGATGCCGATCTTGTTGATCACTGCGGCTTGCTCTTCGCGGATGTAGCCACCGGCTTTGACGATGGTTTTGCGGGTGACCGGATCGATGATCTTGTTCGAGGCCGAACGCCCCTTGATCCGGGCGCCGAGCGGGACGAGTTCTTCGCCGCCTTCGACGATCGGGCGGATGCTGATGCCGTTGAGGGTGCCGCAGTCGATCTCGGAAATGATGATGTCGTGGGCGACATCAACGAGTTTGCGCGTGAGATACCCGGAGTCGGCGGTCTTGAGCGCCGTGTCGGCGAGACCTTTACGAGCACCGTGGGTCGAGATGAAGTACTCGAGCACGGACAACCCTTCGCGGAAGTTCGACAGAATCGGACGTTCGATAATCTCACCGGAAGGTTTGGCCATGAGGCCACGCATACCGGCGAGCTGGCGAATCTGCTGGCGCGAACCACGGGCACCGGAGTCGACCATCATGTAAATCGGGTTCATGTGGTCTTTGCCCGCGTTGTGGTCGAGCGTCCGGAACAGTGCGTCCGAGGTATCTTCGGTGGCGTGCGTCCAGATATCGATGATCTTGTTGTAACGTTCGAGGGTGGTGATGATGCCCTTGTTGTACTGGGCTTCGATCTCGTTGACCTTCTTGGTGGCCTCTTCGACAATCTCGGCTTTCTCATCGGGGATGATCATGTCGGAGATGCCGCCGGAAATGCCGGCGCGGGTGGAGGACTCGAAGCCGAGTTCTTTGAGCAGGTCGAGGGTCGTGACCGTGAGTTCGTGTCCGGCTTCCTTGTAGCAAACCCAGATGAGCTTCTCGAGCTGCTTCTTTTTCACCGTCTCGTTGTAGAACGGCAGAACATCGGGCCAGATCTCGTTAAAGAATACGCGGCCGACGGTGGTCTCAATGGTGCGCGACTCGGTGTCGACGTGGGCGGGAAGGCCCTCGCGTTTGTAGTCCGGATTTTGAAAGCGGATCGGCGTGTGAACGTGCAGGGCACCTTCGTCGTAGGCGGTGTGCACTTCATCAGTGTCGCACAGGATCGGCAGCGAACGCGGACCTTCATCACCGGTCGAAGCACGGCGGCGCATGCGTTCCGCCTGCGATTCGCAGGTGATGTAGTACATGCCGAGCGCGATATCCTGCGTCGGCGTGGTCACCGGCTTGCCACTGGAGGGCGAGAAGATGTTGTTGGACGCGAGCATCAGCAGGCGCGACTCGAGCTGAGCCTCGATCGACAGCGGCACGTGTACCGCCATCTGGTCGCCGTCGAAGTCCGCGTTGTAGGCGGTGCAGACGAGCGGGTGCAGACGCAGGGCATTGCCTTCGATGAGTTTCGGCGAGAAGCTCTGAATTGAGAGGCGGTGAAGCGTCGGCGCGCGGTTGAGCAGGACGGTGTGTCCGGTGGTGACTTCTTCGAGGATGTCCCAGACTTCGTCGGCTTCGCGTTCGATCATCTTCTTCGCCGAACGCACCGTGTGCACGATGCCCATCTCTTTGAGACGGCGAATGATGAAGGGTTCGAACAGCACGAGGGCCATCTTCTTGGGCAGACCACACTGGTGGAGCTTGAGTTCGGGACCGACCACGATCACCGAACGGCCGGAGTAGTCGACGCGTTTGCCGAGCAAGTTCTGCCGGAAGCGTCCTTGCTTGCCTTTGAGCATGTCGGACAGCGACTTGAGCGGGCGGTTGCCGGCGCCAGTGACGGCGCGACCGTGGCGTCCATTGTCGAGCAACGCGTCGACCGCTTCCTGGAGCATGCGTTTCTCGTTGCGAATGATGACATCCGGCGTCTTGAGCGAGAGCAAGTTCTTGAGACGGTTGTTGCGGTTTATGACGCGACGGTAGAGATCGTTGAGGTCGGAGGTGGCGAAGCGACCACCTTCGAGCGGCACCAGCGGACGCAGGTCCGGCGGAATCACGGGCAGCACTTCGAGGATCATCCACTCCGGACGGGTGCCGGTGTCGAGCAGCGCGTTCACGGTTTTCATCCGCTTGACGAGCTTGATCTGGTTGGTCTTCGAACGCGTGTTTTCCATCTCTATCTGGATGATTTCGAGTTCGCCTTCGAGGTCGACGACGGTGAGCAGTTCGCGCACACCTTCGGCACCCATTTTGGCGACGAACGAGGAACCGTATTCGTCACGGGCCTCGCGGTACTCCATCTCGTTGAGCAGCTGTTTCTCTTTGAGCGGGGTGTCGCCGGGATCGATGACGATGTAATCTTCGTAGTAGAGAACGCGTTCGAGGTTGCGGGCGGTGAGGTCGAGCACCAAGCCGACGCGCGAGGGCGAACATTTGAAGAACCAAATGTGCGAGACCGGCACGGCGAGGTCGATGTGCCCCATGCGTTCGCGGCGAACACGCGCCAAGGTGACTTCGACGCCGCAGCGGTCGCAGATCACGCCTTTGTGTTTGATGCGTTTGTATTTTCCGCAGGCGCATTCCCAGTCTTTAGTCGGACCGAAGATGCGTTCGCAGAAGAGGCCACCTTTTTCCGGCTTGAACGTCCGGTAGTTGATGGTCTCGGGGTTTTTGACTTCGCCGTGGCTCCACGAACGCATGATCTCGGGAGAGGCAATGCTGATCGCGGCGCAGTCGAATTGTTTCTCGGTGTTGTTGCCGAAAATATTGGGATTGGAAGAGGTGCTATCCATGAGTTTCCTTGGGGAGGTAGGACAATATAAGGTGGTGAGCTAGGTGCGACGGTATGTACTGGGGCCTATTGAAGGCTGAGTTGGGCTTCGGTCTTCTTACGGACCTCGATGTTGAGCCCGAGGCTCTTGAGCTCTTTCATGAGCACGTTGAACGACTCGGGGCGTCCGGCCTCGAGCACGTTCTCGCCTTTCACGATCGACTCGTAAATCCGGGTACGACCCTGCAAGTCGTCTGACTTCACGGTCAGCACTTCCTGCAGCGAATACGCCGCGCCATAGGCTTCGAGCGCCCAGACTTCCATTTCGCCGAAACGTTGGCCGCCGTACTGCGCTTTGCCGCCCAGCGGTTGCTGGGTAACGAGCGAGTATGGGCCCACCGCACGAGCGTGAATCTTGTCGGTGACGAGGTGGTGAAGCTTGAGCATGTAGATCATGCCAACCACGACTTTCTGGTCGAAACGGTCGCCAGTGCGTCCGTCGAACAACCAGGACTTGCCGTCGTCCGGCAGGTTGGCGTCGCGCATCATGCTCCAGATTTTCTCCTCTTCGATTCCGTCAAACACCGGCGTGGCCGCGTGCATGCCGAGAATGTGGCAGGCCCAACCAAGGTGGGTTTCGAGAACCTGTCCCACGTTCATGCGGGAAGGCACGCCGAGTGGGTTGAGGCAGATCTCGACGGGCGTACCGTCGGAAAGGAAGGGCATGTCTTCTTCGGGAACGATGCGAGCGATCACACCTTTGTTGCCGTGACGGCCGGCCATCTTGTCGCCGACTGCGAGCTTCTTCTTGGAAGCGACGTAGACTTTGACGTTTTTGATCACACCGCTGTCCACTTCGTCACCGCTTTCAAGGCGCTGCATGGCGCGTTCGTTGTCGGCTTCGAGTTCTTTGAACTTGCCGTTGAACTCGCTGATGATGCCTTGGATCTTGATCTGGATCGGGGACGGGTCGATCTCGACGAACTCGTGGTAGGCCGCGAGTTTGCGCAAGAGCGTCTTGGTAATCTTGCGGTTGGCCGGAATGATGACTTCGCCGGTCTCGTTGTTCTTCACATCGAGCGGAATCTTTTCGCCGAGTAGAATGTTGGACAGCGATTCGGTGAGGTCGTCGGTGAGCTGCTGGTTCTTGGACTTGTAGTCCTCGTCCACTTGCTTGGCTTGACGACGTTTTTCACCGGGGCTCATCTTGGCGCGCTGCACGGGGCTCCGGGTGGAGACGCGCACGTCCATGACAATGCCGGTGGTGCCGGAGGGAACGCGCAACGAGGTGTCGCGCACGTCGGCGGCTTTCTCACCGAAGATGGCGCGCAGGAGGCGCTCTTCGGGTGCGAGTTCGGTCTCGGATTTCGGCGTGATTTTACCGACGAGGATGTCGCCGGGTTTCACTTCCGCACCGACCCGGATGACACCGTTGTGATCGAGTTGCGCGAGCGCTTCCTCGCCGACGTTCGGGATGTCGCGGGTGATTTCTTCGGGTCCGAGTTTGGTGTCGCGGGCACCACACTCAAACTCTTCGATGTGGATCGAAGTGTAAACGTCTTCTTTGACGATCTTTTCCGAGATCAGGATGGCATCCTCGAAGTTGTAACCGCACCAGGGCATGAAGGCCACGAGCACGTTGCGACCGAGGGCGAGTTCGCCGTACTGGGTCGCCATGCCGTCGGCGAGCACGTCGCCTTTTTTTACGCGTTGGCCGCGTTCGACGATGGGCTTCTGGTTGTTGCAGGTACCGGCGTTGGAACGCATGAACTTGCGCAGGATGTACTCTTGGAACTGGTCCTTGGGCGTGCGCTTGTTGGGCATTTCACCGGTGGAGGACACCACGATTTTGGTCGAAGAGACGTAGGCGATTTTGCCTTTCTCTTTGGCGAGCACCATGACGCCCGAGTCGCGGGCGACGCGTTCCTCGACGCCGGTGGCGACGTAAGGACGGTCGGTGATCATGAGCGGCACGGCTTGGCGCTGCATGTTCGAACCCATGAGCGCGCGGTTGGCATCATCGTTCTCGAGGAAGGGGATGAGGCTGGCGGCCACGGAGACGAGCTGCTTGGGCGAGACGTCCATGTAGTCGACTTCTTTCTTCGGAATGAATTTGAAGTCGCCGCGGTCACGGATGGAGACACGGTCGCGCAGGAACTCGCCACTATCTTTTAGCGGCGCGTTGGCCTGGGCCACTCGGAACTTCTCTTCCTCGTCGGCGGTCAGGTATTCGACGCGGTCGGTGACCTTGCCGTTTTCGACCTTGCGGTACGGGCTTTCGATGAAGCCGAACTCGTTGACGCGGGCGTAAGAACTGAGCGACGAGATGAGACCAATGTTCGGACCCTCAGGCGTTTCAATCGGGCAAATACGGCCGTAGTGAGAGGAGTGAACGTCGCGCACTTCGAACCCGGCGCGTTCGCGGCTGAGTCCGCCTGGCCCGAGGGCCGAGAGGCGACGCTTGTGCGTGAGTTCAGAGAGCGGGTTGGTTTGGTCCATGAACTGCGACAGCTGGCTGCGGCCGAAGAAATCTTTGACCACGGCGCTGAGCGCTTTCGGGTTCACGAGTTTCTGTGGCGTGAGCTTTTCGACGGTCGTGTCGAAAATGGTCATGCGTTCTTTGACGAGACGTTCGGTGCGGGCGAGGCCGACGCGCACTTGCGCTTCGAGCAGTTCGCCGACGGTACGCACGCGGCGCGAACCGAGGTGATCGATGTCGTCGATACTGCCGACGCCGACGCGCAAGTTGATTAGGTAGCGGACGGCTTCGATGATGTCCTCTTCCTGCAACACGCGGCTGCCGGGGCCTTTGGTTTTCTTCAGACCGAGCTTTTGTTGGATCTTGTAACGGCCGACGCGTCCGAGGTCGTAGCGTTTCGGATCGAACAGCAGACGCTTCAGCATCTGGCGTGCGTTCGCGACGGTCGCCGGGTCACCAGGACGAAGTTTCTGGTAAATTTCTTTGAGCGCGTCTTCTTCGGTGCGGGCGGTATCCTTGAGCAGCGATTTGATGAACACGCCGCCGTCCCAAGAGATGTCGACGGTTTCGATTTGGGCGAAGCCGGATTCTTTGATCTCGGTGGCAAGGTCGATGGTGACCGGTTCGTAGCGACGGGCGAGAATGGTCTGCGAGTCTTCGTCGACGATGTCGTCTTTGAGCACGCGGTTCTCGAACTTGTCGGCCTTGAGTTTGCCTTTGAGCGAGAGCGTCTCGAACGAGTAGAAGATCTTGAGCAGTTCTTCGTCGGTGCCGTAGCCGAGGGCGCGCAGCAGGGTCGAAGCGAGGAACTTACGACGACGGCGTTTGCGGTCGAGGTAGATGTAAACGAGGTCGGAGGTGTCGAACTGGACTTCGATCCACGAACCGCGGTCCGGGATGATGCGGAACGAGTACAGGGTCGAGCCGTTGGCGTGAATGCTCTTTTCGAAGCAGATGCCGGGCGAGCGGTGGAGTTGGCTGACGATCACGCGTTCGGCGCCGTTGATCACGAAGCTGCCTTGGTCGGTCATGAGCGGAATTTCGCCCATGTAAATGTCCTCTTCGACCACGCTTTCGCCGTCTTGCAGGCGGAAGGTGACGTACAGCGGCGCGGCGAGCGTCGTGCCTTCACGGATGCATTCGACGAGATCGGATTTCGACTCGTGGATCTCGTATTTGACGAAGTCCAGAATCGCCTGCCCGTCGTAACTTTCGATCGGGAAGACCTCTTTGAATACCGCCTGCAAGCCGTATTCCTTGCGCTTGCTGGAGTCGATATTCCGTTGCAGGAACTCGACGTAAGAGTTGCGTTGAATCTCTACCAAGTTGGGAGGAGAGATGATTTCTTTGATTTTGCCGTAGTTGATTCGATCAGCCATGAATCAGTCCTGTCAGTGGGTTTGACGCGCGCGTACGCGGGTCGGGCGGGGTTCGGTCAAGAGGTCTTGAGATGCGAAAGCGAAGGGTTGTGCGAGGGTGTTGCAGTGGTCGTGCGAGGGTGTTGCAGGTGCGTTCGGGACGCGAAATAAAACGAGGAAGACCCGGTTTTCCGGGACGTCCATAAAGACGGAAAGACCCCGCCCTCCAAATGGCGGGCAGGGTAGTCCTAAAACCGGGATGTGGTTTATTTGACTTCGACGGTCGCTCCCGCGGCTTCGAGTTTTTCTTTGGCTTCGTTGGCAGCGTCTTTGGACGCGCCTTCGAGAACCGGCTTCGGTGCGTTGTCGGCCAGCTCTTTGGCTTCTTTCAAGCCGAGTCCAGTGACGAGGCCACGGAGTTCTTTAATGACGGCGATTTTCTTGTCGCCAGGCGACACGAGGATCACGTCGAACTCGGTTTGTTCAGCAGCAGCTTCGCCAGCACCGGCGTCGCCAGCAGGCATCGCCATCATCATTCCGCCACCGGAGGCGGCTTTGACGTCGAAGGTGTCTTCGAACGCGGTTTTGAGCTCGGAAATTTCGAGCAAGGTCATGCCCTTGAGGGCGTCGATGATTTCGCCGACTTTACCGTCGTAAGTTTTCGGTGCGGCTTTTTCTTCAGTGGTGGTTTCTTCTGACATGATATCTCCTGATAAATGGGGGGTGTTTTTAAAGTGTGTTGTTAAGGGGGGTGTTGGGGTGTCTTTAAAAGCGCTTAGGCTTCTTCTTTCAATTTGTCTTCGTAGGCCGCGAACAATCCAGCGAGCTCGCCCATGGAATTGTTCAGCAGGTTGGCGATGTTCTGCGCGGGGGCTAGAATGCCACCGAGCATCATCGACAGCAGTTCTTGGCGACTGGGAAGTTTGGCGAGTTGCTCGATCTGTTCCTTGGTGACGAACGCGCCTTCGACAGCGCCCATCTTGAAGGTGGCGATCTTGTTCTCGTCGATGAACTTCTTCAGGGCTTTGGCGACAGTACTGACTTCGCCTTTGCCGTAGACCAGACCGGTGGAGCCGGTCAGGTGTTCGTTCATCTCGCCATCCAGCCCCATGTCCTTGGCCACGTGGCGGAACATGCGGTTTTTGATGACGCGGACATTCGCCTCGTTTTCACGGGCGATGCCGCGCATTTCGGCGGTGTCTTTGGTGTTCATTCCGGCCACATCGGTGAACAGCAGGAACACCGACTCGTCGGCGACCTGTTTCAACTCGGCCAGCATGGATTCTTTTTCGGGTCTCATGATGAAAACTCTTCTCTAGCTGTGTCTTTCGTAACGGTTACGCGACGGCGCTGGTGTCCTTCGGATCGACTTGGAGACCAACGCCCATGGTGGAGGTCACGGTGTATTTTTTGATGTAGACACCCTTGACCGCATTGGGCTTGGCGGAGTGTACAGATTGAATAACCGACATGCAATTTTCGACCAGTTTGTCAATCTCAAAGGAGAGTTTGCCAAACGGAACGATCACGTTGCCGTGCTTATCCATCTTGTATTCCACGCGACCCGCTTTGAACTGGGTCACTGCGCCGGCGGTGTCTTCGGTGACGGTTCCGGTACGCGGGTTCGGCATTAGACCACGGGGACCGAGGAATTTACCGAGTTTGCGCACTTCCTTCATGGCGTCCGGGGTGGCGATGGCGACATCGAAGTCGGACCAGCCGCCCTGAACTTTTTCCACGAGATCGTCCATGCCGACATCGTCCGCCCCTGCCTCTTTGGCAGCGGCAGCGGCGTCGCCGGCGGCGAACACGGCCACGCGGATATTCTTACCGGTGCCGTGCGGCAGCGATACCGAACCACGAACCGATTGATCGGACTTGGCCGGGTTGATGCCCAGACGGAAGGCGATTTCCGCCGTCTCGTCGAATGTGGTAAAGGAGTTGTTTTTGAGGAGGTTCAAGGCCTCTTTCAGATCGTACTTGCGTTCAAGATCGACTTTCTCTGCGACAGCGAGATATTTCTTTCCACGGCGACTCATCCTTGCACCTCGATTCCCATGCTGCGGGCGGTGCCCGCAATGATTTTAACGGCGGATTCCATGTCGTTGGCGTTGAGATCTTCCATCTTTACAGTGGCGATCTCCTCTAGTTGTGCGCGGGTGACGGTTGCCACCTTGATGCGGTTGGGGATGCCGGAGCCTTTGGCGATCTTCGCCGCTTTTTTAAGCAGCGAGGCCGCGGGCGGGCTCTTCATGATGAAGGTGAAGGACTTGTCCTGGAACACCGTAATTTCGACGGGGACAACGGTCCCCGGCTTGTCCTGCGTGGCGGCGTTGAACGCCTTGCAGAACTCCATGATATTCACACCGTGCTGACCGAGTGCGGGACCCACGGGGGGTGCCGGGTTGGCCTGTCCAGCGGGGATCTGGAGTTTGATTAAACCTGTAGCTACTTTAGCCATTGCGATTCCTAAATGCGTTTCCGCTTATGCTGCGTTTCGCTGCTGCGGAGAGGGATATGTCCCACTCTTCTGCTTTTGTGCGTATGCTGCGTTTGCTGTCTATGTGCGTGCTGTCTTTGCGTGCTGTCTTAGCTTACCTTCTCGACTTGCCAGTATTCGAGTTCCACGGGGGTATCGCGTCCGAAGATGGACACGGTGACCGTGAGTTTACCGCGGTCGGGGTCGATTTTCTCGATGGTCCCGTTGAAGTTCATGAACGCGCCGTCGTTGATCTTGATCGTCTCGCCTGACTCGAAGTCGATCTTCGGGGTCACGCGGTCCTGCTTCTCTTCGATCTGCATCATCAACTGGTCGACCTCGTCTTGCGGAAGCGGAGCCGGACGGTCCCCTCCCACAAAGCCGATCGCGCTCGGGGTATTCTTGATGAAGTGCCAGGTCCGTTCGATGATCTGATTGGTTTCATCGTAGAGAGCCATGTTGACGAACAAGTAGCCGGGGTAGAATTTCTTTTTCATCTCCCGCTTCTTGCCGTTCTTGACCTCGGAGACCATCTCAATGGGAATGAGGATCTCACCGATGAACTCCTCCATCTCTTCGATGGGGAGGCGCTTGACCATGTTGTTGCGTACCTTGAATTCATGCCCGGAGAGGGCATGAACGGCAAACCATTGCTTTTTCACGATATTAGCTGCCCCCGAGCAGGAATTTCATAATCCAACCAAGGACGAAGTCACAGATACCTACGAAGCCTCCGAGGATGAACATGGACACAATCACCACGATGGTCGACTGCTTGAGCTCTGGCATTGTCGGCCAGGAGCACTTTTTGAGTTCGACGATCACCTCATTGAGGAAACCTTTAATACCAGCGATGTTCATGTTGTTCTATCTCGTTTTGTAGCTTCTTGTAGCTTTTAAGCTTCTTCTACGCCCGTGACCAATTTCTCGGCTACGTGCGCTTGGTGCGCGATTGCGGTGTTCAGCCAAGGCGATGAGCCTAGGGAGAACGTGTGTCCCGTCGATTCGGGTTTCAACGTTGGTTTGTGCTTCTTTTCCAGAGGAAAATGGCAGGTGAGGAGGGACTCGAACCCCCAACCCCCGGTTTTGGAGACCGGTGCTCTGCCAGTTGAGCTACTCACCTAAAGTTGGAACGTCTTCTCGACCGAACCCAACTATGCCCCAGATGATGGGGCATTGGCAAGTCTGGGAACCGGCAAACGAAATCGTCCGCCAGCCCCTGACATCGACAGTTGGCAGTGGGTTACTTGAGGATCTTAGTCACGACACCCGCACCGACGGTCTTGCCGCCTTCACGAATAGCGAAACGCTGATTCTCTTCGAGAGCGATCGGGTGGATCAGGGTCACGGTGAAGTTAACCTGGTCGCCGGGCATCACCATTTCCACACCTTCTTCGAGCTGGATGTCACCAGTCACGTCGGTTGTGCGGAAGTAGTACTGCGGGCGGTAGCCTTTGAAGAACGGAGTGTGACGTCCGCCCTCTTCTTTGCTAAGCACGTAGACTTTGGCGGTGAATTCGGAGTGGGGGGTGATCGAACCGACAGCGGCGAGCACTTGGCCGCGCTGCACGTCGTCTTTCTTGGTGCCACGGAGGAGGCAACCCACGTTATCGCCGGCTTCGCCGCGATCGAGAATCTTGCGGAACATTTCCACACCAGTGATGGTCGACTTGGCGGTGTCTTCGATGCCGACGATTTCAACTTCGTCGCCAGTTTTGACTACGCCACGTTCCACTTTGCCGGTGACCACGGTACCGCGGCCTTCGATCGAGAACACGTCTTCAATCGGCATGAGGAAAGGCTGGTCGACGTCACGTTCCGGAACCGGAATGTAGGAGTCGAGGGCAGCGACGAGTTCGAGGATGCCAGCGGCGCCTGGGTCGTCAGCCGACTCGGCATTGATGCCACCGAGGGCGGTGCCCTTGATCAGCGGCAGGTCGTCGCCAGGGAATTCGTATTTGCTGAGGAGTTCGCGAACTTCCATTTCCACGAGCTCGAGGAGTTCTTCGTCGTCGACGAGGTCGCATTTGTTGAGGAACACAACGATGTACGGGACACCGACCTGACGGGCGAGCAGGATGTGCTCGCGGGTCTGGGGCATCGGTCCGTCCACAGCGGACACCACGAGAATGGCGCCGTCCATCTGGGCAGCTCCGGTGATCATGTTTTTCACATAGTCAGCGTGGCCCGGGCAGTCGACGTGCGCATAGTGGCGGGTTTCGGATTCGTACTCCACGTGGGAAGTTGCGATGGTGATAATCTTGGTGGCGTCACGGCGTCCTTGGGACTCCGAGTTTTTCGCGATGTCGTCGTAAGACGTGTAATCGCTGCCGTTTGCCAGGCTGCACACTTTCGTGATAGCGGCCGTGAGGGTGGTCTTGCCGTGATCGACGTGACCAATGGTTCCCACGTTGACGTGGGGTTTCGTGCGTTCGAATGTTTCTTTAGCCATTCTGTTTTCCTTACTTCTATAATCGATTTACATCTTCTGTCTTAAACGATCTTGCTGACTTGTCTGAAAATGGAGCCCGTGGGCGGAGTTGAACCGCCGACCTCTTCCTTACCAAGGAAGCGCTCTACCACTGAGCTACACGGGCCTTTAAGCCCGTAAAAAAGCCGTTTTCAGACGTTTTCGGTGAAGGTGAACCCCTCGCCGAAGCCGACAAATAAGCCTGTGAGACAGTCGCACAGGCTCGCAGGGAAATACGCGCTAAAGGGTTCATGTCAACCGGTAATGCAAAAAAACTTCTGCGCCGCTGACCGGCCTGTTTCGCCCCCCTACCCCGACTTGCCTCAGCCGCTGCAGCGTGCGAGAATCTCCGCATGAAACGAATCATTCTACATGGTGTCCTGCCCGCACTCTTAGCCCTGGTCGTGACGACCGCAAGCGCACAGGAGAAGGAGGCCGAGAACGAGGTGCCTGACAGCACGGCGATTGACCAGGGCGAAGCCCAGCTGGCGGCCCTGCGTTCGAGTTTGGCGCCCCTCTACTATCAACGCGGCGAGGACCACTTCTTCGCCGGTCGCATCAAGCAGGCGATCGCCGATTGGGATCGCGAGATCGAACTCGCCCCCCGTCGTGATCCCCACCACTGGCAACGCGGCTTGGCGCTCTATTACGCCGGACGATTCGAGGATGGAGCGAAACAGTTCGAACGCCACCAGATCGTCAACGGCACCGATGTCGAGAATGCAGCCTGGCACTACTTATGTCTCAGCCGACACAAGACGCCGGCGGTTGCAGCGGAGGCCCTCTACCCTTTCGCGGGCGACCGACGCCGGCCGATGCGCGAAATCCACGGTCTGTTCGCCGGCACCAAGACACCAGCGGAGGTGGTCAAGGCCTGCGCGGACAACCGCAATGCCCTGTGTTACGGCCATCTCTATATCGGCATTCACCATGAAGCGAACGGTCGTAATAATGAGGCACTGCCGCATTTCAAAAAGGCGGCGTTGGACTTCGGCATGGACCATTATATGGGCAAGGTCGCCAAACTGCATTACGAGGGCGTTCAGAAACCCGAGTGACCCGCACGATCGAGGCGATCCGGACGTGTGCCTCATAAGTGCGAAGTATGTCGATGCGGTTGAGCAGGCCTGCTAGCCTGCGGCGGCTTCCAGGCAGGTGCGGACTTTCTTGCCCAACTCCGAACTCGTGAACGGTTTGCACAGCAATCCTCCGCCCCGTGGCTGCAAGGACTCGATGTCCTGGCTTTGCGGGGCGAAGTAGCCGGTCATGAACAAGACTGGGATCTCGCCATGGTTTTCACGCACCCATTCCGACAGTTCCATGCCGCCCATCCCTGGCATGACAAGATCGACCAACAGCAGGTCCGGTTTGACCACGCCGGACTCCAAGTGACGGATCGCCTCGTCGGCGGAACTGACGCCGGTGACGGCGTATCCCATGAGTTCGAGATAGTGTACGGTGGTACGCAAGACCAAGGGTTCGTCATCGACCACGAGAACCGACTCACTGCCGGAAAACATTTCCGAGTCCTCGGTTTCATCTTCGGCCTTCCCTTCCACCAGCGGTAGCCGGAGAATGAAGGTGGTACCCTCCCCTTCTTTGCTTTCGATCTCTACGGTTCCTTGGGCTGCTACCACGATCTCATGAACCACCGACAACCCCAGCCCGAGTCCGGCGCCGACTTGCTTGGTGGTAAAGAAAGGTTCGAAGGCGTGTTCAATCACGTTAGCTGGCATGCCGGAGCCGTTGTCGGCCACCTCGATGCGAACATAAGGCCCTGGGGCAAGACTGTGTTCCGCGAAACCGCCTTGGTCACCATCCTCCACCGTGTCATCCAAGGCGGTGATGCGCAACACCCCGCCGCGCTCCATGGCGTGGCTGGCGTTGACTGCGAGATTCATCAAGACCTGCTCAAACTGCCCTCGCGTTGGCCGAATCCACCATTTGTCAGACTCGCCCAGCACCATGCTGATTTCCACGTCCTCGGTGAGCGTGCCACGGAGCAGCGGGTAGAAATCGCGGAGCGTCGCATTGGCTTCGCAGCCCGGCGCGTCCGTCGCCGGCTTGCGGCTGAACACGAGCATCGACTTCACCACCTCCGACGCCCGTTGCCCCGAACGCAGAATCGCTTCGAGGTAATCATGGCAGACCGGTTGAGCGATCATTTCCTCCTCAAGCAAATGCGCGTGTCCGATGATCCCGGCCAAGCTGTTGTTGAACTCGTGGGCCACGCCGCCCGCGAGCCGTCCGAGCGCTTCGAGTTTCTGCAAATGGAACATCCGGCGCTGCGATTCCGCGAGGGAGTTGCGGGCCACTGAACGGCCCGCCACCGCTCCGAGAGCCGCGCCGAACAATTTGAGCGCATGTCGGTGTGCCGCCGGCCAATCAGAAATGGGCGCGGTATTCGAAAATCCAATTTCCCCCCAAACCTCCTGATTGACGAATATCGGGTACATCAAACTCGCGTAGGATTCCATCAGCATGGCGGTGAAGCGTTCCAGTGGCGGTAATTCTGCGAGTTGGTACGTTTGCACCTCGGGCGAGGGAAGAACTTGGCGCGGATCCTCCTGTAAAACCCCGCGATAGGCAAACGCCATCTGGCCGCCATCTGGATAGGAAAGCCCCTCGCGGAACCAAAGATTGGTCAGGTGCGTTTCCGAGCCCTTGGTCCGCTGCAAATACACGCGATCGACGCCGGTTGCAGTGCCGATCGACTCCAAGAGGCTGTCGATGATTTCCGCCTCGTTGTCAGCGGCCACCAATTGCACAATGATATCGCTGATGTCCTCGAGCAAGGTGTCGGCGGCACGGCTGATTCGTTCGGGAACGCCAACGCGCATATTACTGGCGTCGGCGAGCAGGAAATGGGGTCCGGTGACGACATCACGGGCAAACAAGTCAAGCGGCCATGGGGGGTTGTCGCCCGACGGGGCGCAAAGGGTGACGATGCCCGCCACGGAGGGGATGGAATCGTTGGAGGCGCGGGTCAGTTGTTCGCGGTAGTCTTCAAGAAAGCGATTGACGCTGTCGCCGAAAAACGGGGCCAAGGACTCTCCCTGCCATGAAGCCAAAGAACTGGTCGCGATTTCATGGAAGCGCGCATTGCTCTGGACGAGGTTGCCCTCGAAATCGATCAAGGCTGCCGCAAAGTGAGTCTGCCGCAAAATCCTGTCCAAGGCTTCTTTCCCCGTTGTGGTCGGGCGATCAGCCAAAGGAGGCCATTCGTTGTGAGGAGGAAGTCCGTGTGGCATATTAAGGTACGATTATATGTGGCGAGCTTGGCAGAAAAACGAGCCTTATCCAAGGCGGCACTCCATGGCGGCGACGAAGTTGGCAGCGATGAGTTGCGGACGGGTAATGGCGCTGCCGACGACCACGGCGAAGGCGCCGGCGTCGAGGGCGGCGCGGGCGAGTTCGGGGGTGTGGTAGCGGCCTTCAGCGATCACTGGGATCGCAAGGGTAGTACTGAGTTTGGCCACGAGTTCGAGATCGGGTTCGGTCTGCTGTGGGCTGTCGTCGGTATAGCCTGACAACGTCGTCGAAACACAGTGGCAGCCGGCGGCCAGCGCGGCCTCCGCATCGGCGACAGTGGCGATGTCCGCCATAATGAGAGCGCCTTCGTCTAGCACCGCGTCGAAGCTTTCCCGGAGATCGTCACGGCGGCAGGTGGCATCCATCGCCACCATGTGCGCACCGGCGCGCGCAACGCCGCGGGCATGCTCGGGACTGGGGGTAATGAACACCTCTTCCGATCCGTGTTTGTCGAGACCGATCAGGGGCAGCGAGACCGCCTCGGCAATGGCGCGAATATCAACCGGGCTGTTGGCGCGAATGCCCACAGCGCCTACCGATGCGGCAGCCCGGGCCATGCCAACCATGAACGCGGGACCGTGCAAGGGCTCGTTGGGTAAGGCCTGACAGGAGACGATCAACCCTCCCCGGATTCGTTCGAAAAATGTGTCGGCAGTCATCGGGCGGTTATTCTCGTGATTGCGTGAGAAGCCGATCGCGTGCGAGTTCGGCGGCGCCGACAAGCACTGCGTCCACGCCGAGTTCGGCTTGACGCAGTTCCATCTGGCGTACGCCGGGAACCGGGGTGGAGCGGAGCGCCGCTTCCATCTCATCCCACCAGAGCGGTCCGATGTGCGGGACACCTCCGCCGACGACGAGCAGTTCGGGGTCGAGCACCACCAACAAGCCGCCGAGGCAGCGGCCAAGCCTCGCCGCGCCCTGCTTGATCACCTGTTGCGCCAAGGCTTCACCTGCGGACGCGCGCTCGGCGATCTTGCGCAACGTCGGCGTCTCATCCGGACGGGATGACGCGGCCGCGTAGATTCGTTCAAGAGCGGGGCCCGCGCAAAATCGTTCGAGGGCTCCGCTCATCATTCCCTCTGCCGCCGGCGCGTCGAGGTCGGCGATCAGGTGGCCGACTTCTCCACCGGAGGTATGGGCTCCGGGCCACGGACGGCCATGGAGGATGAAACAGCCGCCGATGCCGGTACCGACTGTGATACATAACGCGTGGCTGAACCCGCGTCCCGCCCCAAGGCGCATTTCCGCGAAAGCCATGGCGTTGACGTCGTTTTCAACGCAGACCGGCAGTCCGAGCGCCTCCGCAATCCGTGGTCCAAGTGGCATGTCAGTCCACCCTTGAATATTGCCGTTGCCGAACGAGATCCGGCCCTCCTTGGTGTCCACTTGGCCGGCGGTGCCCACACCGACCGCACGCGGCTGCTGGGCGAGAAGTGGGGTGGCCGCTTCGATGCAGGCGGCCACCACCGCGTCGCCGCTGTGGGCCGGCGTCGACTGCACGCTGCGTTCGGTTATCAGGCCTTGCTTATCGACGATTGCTACGGCAATTTTTGTGCCACCGATATCGATGCCGATCACGGGAGGATGGTTCATACTTGAGAGAGAAGAGAGGTGGTGCCCGGAGGGGGACTTGAACCCCCATGGCCGTGAAGCCGGCAGATTTTAAGTCTGCTGTGTATACCGATTCCACCATCCGGGCGTTTTGGAAACGAACATCCTACACCGTGTACCAGAGACAAAGCAACATCCGTAGATGAAAAAACCCCGGACGTGGCCGGGGTTTTTCGGGTTCGAACACGGAGGTTTAGTTGCCGCCGATACCGTCGCCGTCCCCTCCACCAATGGGAATCGATAAGATGCCGCCGCTACCTGCGGAAACTGCATCAACGTTGGAAATGTTGCCCGCGTCTTCGATCCACGAACCACGCAAACGCATTTGCACGTTGTTGCCCGTGATGACGAAGTCGTTACGGGTGACCACTTCTTCGGTGCGAACATCGGTGGTGGTGGTGGTATCGGTGCGATCGTCGCCGGAAGAGTTCGTGGTGGTCGTGGTGGTATCCTGACTGCCATCAACCGTGGTATTTGAACTGTTGTCGAACGTGTTGGCGGACTCAAAGATATTGTTCCGGGTCGTGGTGATCGTCGTTGAGGTGAGTTGGGTCTCCGACTGGCCATTGTTGCCGGTCTGGGTGCCGCCCTGCCCTGTCTCAGTCGTGGTGTCGTTCTGCGTATCGTTATTCACCGAGTCATTGCCGGTTTGCTGGCTCGAGTTGACGTTTTGCGAGGTCGTGGTGGTCTGGTCGGTGCTCGTCGTGCTCGTATTGTTGGCGGCTGTACTTGAGGTGGTCGCCGAGTCGTCCGAACCAACGGTCCGAGTTTCGGTGATGGCGTCGCCGCTGATGTCTTCGACTGCGACAAGTTCGATGTTGCCGGTGAAGCGGACGCGCTTGTTGGCGACGTTGTCGTTGCCTTCCCAGGCGACCGTGTAGGACGCGAGTTCGGCGCCGAGCGGAATCACGTTGTCGGCATCACCAAGGGTGAGCGGAATGCCGACGTTACCGCGGTATGTGCTGCCTTGGCTGTCGACCACTTCAAGCACGTTGCCCGATTGCTGAACGACAAGCTGCGAGATATTACCGGCGCTGGGGTTGGACACCGCCTTGCCGTTATTATTGCCGCGATAGGTTCCCGAGACATTAACGTCGAGATTGGCACGACTGCTATTGAAAGCAGAGTCGCCTCCACTGGACCAGTTACAACCCACAAAGAGGGCGCTGGCGGAAATCACACTGAGTGAGATGAAAGTAGTAAGGGCACGGTTCATTTTTCTATCCTCCGTCATTACAACGCATTAAACAACACAACCAACATTGCATAGGGGTGCTGGTATAGCCCCGTCAACTTTAAAACTCTTCGACAACAACGTTTCACTAAAATAGGTGCCATGCTTAGCGGTTTACCTGAAGCAGATAGTATCGCGCACGGTTGTCGGGAACGGAAATCAGATGGCTGTTCAACGGAGGTGTGGCCGGCACATTGCTGAGGACCGCAGACCAACTGCCTGCAAGTGTGGTGGATGACAGCAAGGAATAGTTTCGGTCGGGGATGCTGTCCCACAATACGTTGAACTGACCGGGGGAACCAGACACTGGCACCACCTTCACTTTGAGGAACGAGTTGGGGTCGTTGGGATCTGTTCCCGACAGATATTCTTCGAGGTTGGACTTGCCGTCGCCGTCCGCGTCTTCGTGTTCGTCAGCGGCATTCAGCGGATCAAGGCGGTTAGCCTCTTCCCAACTATCCGGCAGACCGTCGCTATCGGTCGGCTCGGCGGACAGGAGAGAAAACGGTTGGCCGACGCACCATGCCGAATCGAGATAGAACGGGTTTTCATGCCGGATCCGAATGCAATAGTCATCACCGGGAATCACCGGGAGGTTCCATGACACGGACTCCGCCATCAAGTCGCTTTGTCCTCCAGAAATCCATTCTCGTTCTTGGAAGACGGAGAAATCATCCACCCACCAACCGGAATCTTCGTTCACATCATTAGTGCCCATCCGGAAACGGACGTGTACTGGAAGACCGCGGAAGCGATCGAGATTGATCGTGCACAGGCGAAAGAATACGCTGTTGCCAGAGAATACATTCCGACCAGCGAGCGGGTTGTTGACCCCGGTGGCAATGTTGGTGTTGTAACCGCCGACAACCATGCCGGCACCAAGATCCACCCAAGGGCCGAGCGGTCCGGCCGAACTGATTTCGATGGTACCACCATCACCACCCGCTTCCAGATTGTAGCGATGGCGAAAACTGAGGAGGGGATTGACGGACGGCACAATAAACTGTGGCGAGACCAGCGAACGGTCTGTCACAAACTCCCGGTCGCGCGAGAACCAACTGAAGCCCTGACGATCAAAGTCGGACGTGACACGCCACCAAAGCTGATCGGGTCCGTTGAACGACCAATCGCCTTGGCCATCTTCCATGTCTTCCGTCAGGCCTTGGCTCAGCGTGGAACAGGCCGCAGTCCATTCAAAGGTAGTTTGCGAGAGTTCAGGAAGATCCAAGCCGTTTTCCCACGTGACATTGATCGTTCCCGCTGTGGGCAGGACCTCGCCACCGTCAGGAAAGCGCAGGGTGGGCTTGGGCAGTTCGACATTAAAGGTCACGCTGGTTTGTGAGCCGATCGCGGTGCCACCAGGGGCAACGCCGGTACCGGTGCCCTCACCACCGACGTACGAGCCATCAATGCCGTTCGTGCCGGTGTTGCCGGAATCAAGCCAAGGGGCGAGACTCTGGGTAGGATCACCGTTCACATCCCAAGCCCAAGAGACCTTACCGTAGCAGTCAGGTTCGAACGGGGACGAGCAGGAGGCGGTGCCACCGGAAAGGAAGCCAACCACACGTTTTGTGGTACCGTCGAAAATAGCGGAACCCGAACTACCGGGCTCGGTGGTTCCCTGCTCCCAGGCATCGACCTCCCAGTGGGTGGCACTAAATTGCGGAAAGAAATTAATGCAGGACTCCACCGAGGCAACGGCGTTGTTGTTGAAACTGATGGCCTTCTCGTCGACGTTCGGATGGTGAATCGCAACCGTGCTACCGGCAGGTGCGTTGACCCGGCTCCACCCGGCGTAAAAGACGTTGTAGCTCGGCAGAGGGTCTTGATTCAGTTCGATCAATGCCATGTCCACATCGTCTTGGGCGGCGCGGAATGTGGCCCCCGACGTGGTCTGGCTCTTCGGCCCGCCACTGAGCGCGCCGCAGCTGGGCGATTCGAAATTCCAATAGACAACGACCGACGGTGCGTTGCCAGCATCGAGACCGCAGTGCGCGGCGGTGAGAAAGAAATTGCGAAAGGAACTGCTCGCGTCGCGTACCATCGTGCCGGTGCAGGAGTCGATGCCGCCAACCGAGTACATACCGACTGATTGGATTTCGTCACGCCAAGGATCGCCTTCTGGACAGATCGTATCAATGTTGCAACTCCCCTGTTTCGAACGGCCTTCGAGTTTGAACAAATCGCGGTACCCACCGGCCACTTGAGTTAGGAAGAGTTCTGGGTGGAACGCGGCCTTGTTGGGGATAAACACTTCGATCATGGCGCTCTCGCCCGGAACGACTGGCGTCCAAAGCTGGCCATGCGCTTGATTATCACCATGGTGGTATGGTCCTTGGTAAAAGTCGTGCTCGGTGGACGAAATATGCAGGGTCGCGCCCTTCGGCATTTTAAAGGAATGAAAACCAAAGTTGAGATCGGTGGCATTGGGGGAGATCACCTTCAGACGCCACATTAAGCCTTTTCCAGGCACGCTGGTCCACGTGCCTTCTTGGTCAAAATCGATTTGAACCGGGAAGGGTTCGGCGAAGCGCCGCATCTTGGTATGCTGGAGCCTAGGGTTGGCTTTGTCAGCACGCCGGTTCTTCTCATGATCGACCGGAGGCGTATGGTACACCTCGACTTGGTCGGCATCTTTCCATTGGAGCGTCTGGCTAAGCGGCGGCTCCCCAGTCCGCCCGCTGGCGGAGAGGACAAGACCAAGAGTCAAGAGAATGGCGCTAAACCAACCAAGAAGGAAGGCAGTCACCCCGGACGAGACGGGTCGTTCTTTCATAGTGATGATCACTGTTGCCCCCCAATTAAGGCATCACGATGACTCGATAACACGGGGGCGTGGGTTCGATCGGTGTATCCGGATCGTAGTAGATGATACTGCCGTTGGTGGTCGCGGTCCGAGTACTTTGTTGATCTAACGTGCTGCCGTTCGGGGCGGCAACCCAGATTGGATTGGCAAGGCTGTACGTCTTCTGCACTTGATAGGTCACGCCGGCAATGACGTCCCACTCGATGCAAAGCAGTCCGTTGAGGACACCGGATCGGCGGATTCGCGGCATATCGGAAACGGTCGGATCGAAGAAGCCGAGGGCCACCTCGTCGCCGTCGGAAGCGCCATCACCATCGGTATCGGGGTTGTTGGGATCGGTGCCAGCGGCACCTTCCTCGGCGTCGGTGAGTCCATCGCCATCGCTGTCGGTCACGGCATTGGTGTAGGTGAGGTTGTCGATCCAAACCGCGTCTTGGCCGACTTCAAGGAAGTCATCTTTTTCGTATTCCCAGCGAAGGGTCACTTGGCCTGGAGGCAGGTTGGTGCAGAACTGGGTCCAAGGAATATTACCAGTCCACTCGCCGGCGAGTTGGCCGTTGATGAAGAAGCGGAAGAAGTCGGCCGGATCGGTCGGGCCGAAGAATGGCGGTTCGGTGTCGACTTGGTAATGGAAGCACAGGTCACCAGGGCCGGACACGGTCGTCTGCAGGAAGCTGACTTGGCTCGCGCCGAGAATGGGGAAACCGTTGGAGGCGGTGCCGCCCGCTTGCAGGGCGGTCGCTCCTTCGAATACCACGTTGGACTGACAGCGCCAGCCGCGTCCCGCCAGTGGGGAGGAATCGGTGACCCAAGCGGCCTGACTCACGGGGTCCAAGGGACTGTCGGTCGCGCAATCGCCAGCGCCCGCAACCGGGTTGGTGATTGAACCGATCACGTTCACCAGCGCCGAGGCGGAGTCGAAAGAGTTCGAATTGTTTTGGTCGGTACCGACCACACTGATCACGTTGGTATAACTCACCAGCAGGACCGCCGAGGTGCAGCTGTAGGTGACGCCGTCACCTGGCAGGATCGTGGGGATGATCATGCTACAACTGGGGGTCGTGGGGTCGGTGACGATGACGTTGGCGAATGCTCGGTTTGAAGAGGTGTTTACGATCGAAATGTCGAAGGTGGCACGTTCACCGGCGTTCACGGATTGCACGAACGGCACTTTGAGGATGTCGAGACCGTTCTGGACAACGATGTTGGTGCCGTTGGTGTCGATGACTTGAACACAGGGAATCGCCTCTGCGTTCTGGGGGTTGGTGTCGGTCCGATATTCGTCCAAGTTGACACATCCGTCGAGATCGGGGTCGACCAGCGCGCACCAGATAGCGGTGACGTTCGAGCCGACGCAATTGACGGCCGGATCGAAGCCGGGGAAGTTCAGAGCTTGCCACCAATCGGGGATCCCATCGTTGTTGATGTCGTCGATCGGCTCGCCCGTTGGGCCAACACCCGACAGCGGCGCAAAGAGTCCGGGATTGCCTTCGAAGCAGACGTTGTTGGTGATGGAGAACTGCCAGTCCCCAGGACGGGTGGAATCCTCCGCACCTTGACCGTTGATCTGACCGTTGACGGGATTGACGAACGTCGTGTTTTCTGCGTCGTCGAAGCGGTAGTTGGCGACCAGGCCAGCAGCGTAGAGGTCGTTGGTGGTGCCAGTGCCGGTGGGGTCGGACGGGGTGTTAACCACGAGGTTTAAGGTCGACATGATATCGGCTTCGTTGCGGGGAATGTTCCAGATCCGGACTTCGTCGATGTGGCCGCGGAGTCCAAAATCGCTGATCCATGCGTCACCTTTATACTGGCCACCTTGGAAGGTGCTGCCGACGCCGGTTGCGGGACGGCCAAGAATAAAGGCATCGATGTCGAGCATCCCGTTGATGTAGAGTTCGAGTTTGTTTTGCGCTTCGTCAAATACGCCTGCCAGATGCACGAACGTGTTGGCCGGAATTGCGGTCAGGGCGGTGATATTATACGCCAAGCCGCCTTCGGTGGTGAAGCCGAGTCTCGGGATATTGTTGTTCAGTTCGAGGAAGAAGTTTGACTGGCCATTGACGGTGTTGCGTTCGATCAGGTTGCCGGACTGGAAACCGTCGGTACGCACCCAGAGTTCGACGGTCCAAGACCGCAGTTGGAAGCGCTGGGAATCGTCGATTTGCGGGTCGGGGAGTTGAAAGCGGTTGCCGTTGAGGCAAAGGCTGCGCTGGATCAGCGGGCTGCGCGAATCTGTCGGGCTAGTGATGCTACGCGAACCGATCACCGAGTCAGGTTTCGGAATCGACGCAAGAACCTCTTCACCATCGCTAAAGCCGTCGTCATCGGTGTCGGGGTCGGCGGGGTTGGTGAGGTAAATGTCTTGTTCGTCGCCGTTGGCGATCAGGTCGTTATCACCGTCCATCAGGTAGTCGTTGAGCGGCTGGTTCGGGTCCGTGAATTGTTCGAACGGGTTGGCGTCCACGAGAAACTCGTAGGGATCCAGCAGTCCATCGCCGTCGGCATCGGTACCGATGCCGGCCTCGGAAAGATCGTGCACCCCGTTGGCATCCAACAAATCGGTGAAGTAATGATATTCCCACGCATCGAGGATGCCGTCCATGTCGCGGTCGGCGCCTTCGGTCGGCGAAACCCATTGTGCTTGGGGATCATAGCAGTCAAAGGTGACAAGGGCTGGTTCGAACTCGCCGGTCGGCAGAACGATGTCAAGAATGCGCAAACCGATGTCGGTCTGATCCCACCAACGGGCCGGCGGGTTCGTGTCGGCACTGAAGATTTGTTGCTGGCTGGTTCCCGGGAAGACATCGGAGCTTTCGCCGAAGTTGAATCCATCTTGCATCTGGTTGAGACCATCCGCCTGGATGACTTCGTAGGTGAAGTGGTTATTGATCCGTTGCTGTGGCGGGAAGTTAGTTCCCCGGGTGGTGAGCGACAAATCGGTATGGGTGATGGCGACGCCCTGCCCTGGTCCGAGGGAGAACTGGTCGACGCCGACGTTATAGTAGAAGTAGAAATACTCGGTGGCATCCTCAACCGCGACGTTCGGATCTTTGGTCCAGTAGAAATAGTTATCGGTGAAGTGTTCGGTCGGATAGAGCTCCAAGGTGACCGGATTGGCGCCGTCGCAGAGAGGCAGATAATCACGCAGGTTTTGCGGCGTGTGCCATGGACCCGGCATATTCGGGAGCGGATTGTCCGGATCCCCATTGTAGACACAGTCGGTGGTCCAAAGCGGGACCGACTCAGGTACAAAGCGGGTGGGCAAATTACCGCCCATGTTGCCGGCCTTCATGTCGGGAATACCATGAATCAAACCACCACCCGACATCAGGTCAAACACACCCACTGGGGCGTTTTCCGGCACTTGGCCGGCGATCGGGGCGCGGGTATCGTAATCGTAAAGGTCGGGCAGTCCGTGAACATCGTGGGCCATTTCGTGGGCGATCAGGCCAAGCAGGAAGCCGCCGTCGTTAAAGCCGCCCTCGTCCCCATCGCCGGTGCCACCACCAGCGCGGACTTGAAAGAAGGAAGAGATGGGGTTGCGCATATCGCGCGTCAGCACCTCGTAGGCGTGACCGGCGGAGGGGTCGGAATCCACGTAGTTACCGACGGCGGGCGCGACCGGATACATGGCGAGCGAGTACAGGGGCACGGGGTTACCAGTCACCGGACTCTTGAAGTCGGCGAAGTTCTGGAAGTCATCCCAAATTTCAATGACGTCCTCCATGTAACGGGTCCAGTTGAAGGGATAGCGGGCATCGCCAGCGCCGGAGGGAGCGCCACCTACCGGAGTGGTTGCGTATAGATAGTGGGAGTTCCAGTCTTGCGTGTAACCGCTGTCAATCAACCCATCAAGGTTGCAGTCACGGAAGCCAGCCAGTTGCGGTAGCGTGGTGAAATCGTGGGCCGAGCCGGCATCGGGATTGTAGCGACGGGAAAGCAGTTCTATGTACATGACATCGGCGGCGTCTTGCCCGCCGTTGCCGTGCCCGCCGTAAGTGAACGGACCACCGCTGATGACCATCCCATCGGGGGCGAAGAAACTGAGATCGCCACTGCCATAATCAGTGCCACGACGGGAACCGGTGAAGGGATCGGTCTCCTCCCCGAGTCGTCCGTCACCGGCGATCGGAGGGATCGCCAAGTCAAGGTCGGGACGGAGGAAGCCAAGCACCGGGTCGATATTACCGGCCAGCGAGTTGACGATGTAGTTGCCGGAGCATGCTTCGGTGGGATTGATGCCTTGGTGGTACATCGAGGAGGGCATATCGACGAACTCACGGTAACCATCTTGGACCCAGTCGAAGGCGGGATACCAATCCACGCCATCTTCAGGCGGAATGTTGAAGGGTACTGGTGCGTCACTGAAGTCGAATTGACCGGCCTGCGTATGGACAGTTGCGTGGCCGGTGCCGTCGCCGGTCTCCCAGGAGGGCGCTACGCCAGTGGTGGGCTGGAAACAAGCCACCCACCATGCTTGCCAATCGGCGAAGCCGAACCGATCGTCCCACGCGGGATAAGCGGTGCCTACGGAGAGCGGCTCCATCGGGGGAGCGATGGTGGTGTCGTCACGCCATTTGTCACTGAAGGTTTCAGCCCATCTGTCGGGGCCGTCGTAATTGCCGTCGAAGGTGCGTTGCAGCAAAGCGGTGGTGTCTCCGCAGTAATTCCAAAGGATGTAGGTATCGTGTTCGGCACGGGTGATCTCGGATCCGCGGAACCCCGGAAAGCGTATATCCCTCCAGCGGTCGGTTCGCGAGCCGGACGGGCCGTCGAGCGCGTCGGAGGAGTTACGCGGGGCATCACTAACGTAGGTCCATCGTTCAACCGCTGGATCCCAGTAGGAGATGAAGTCTTCCCACGGTTCTTCGGCCACGGGTGCTCTCCAGTCGGTCCACCTGCCGTCGCTGACTTCGGTCTCCGCGCCGTTGGCGCGTTCGCCCCAGGTTTGGGTGCTGCCAGTAGTGAATTGGTTGGCACCGTAGAGTTCGGCGGAACGGTAGATGGGCACTTGGACGGTGGCCAAGGTTGGGATCGCGTTGGCGTTGGGAACAGCGTAACCGATATCCAGCCCGGTAACGATCGTGCCGTTCGAGGTCCAGACTTGGTATTCTACGTAGGCGTCTACGCCAACGGTGCCGTCGTTGTTATAGAAACTCGCACGAACGATGATCGGGTCGGAGTTGTTGTTGATCGCGTAGTCAAACAAGCTGTTGCGGGGGACCCCGTTGGTACCGACGTTGGGTGCATCGACTGCGGGGCATTTGCAAGGTGGGACAAAAATGTGGTCCAAGTCCCCCTCAAGATCGTTGCAGCCGGGAACAGGGTTCACATCCTCAAGTGGGTCGAGGACGACATTCGGCGTCAAATCCATTTCGTTGATCGTGACAAGGACATTGTTGCCCACCGGCACGAGGCGTCCAGACGTCGGCTCAACCGCCATGCCGGAGGTCGGGCCGGCCATCCATACGCGTGCGGCAGTGTTGTAGCCGAAGGTTTGGCCAACGACGTGGTTGCGGTTATAGTCAGCGAACAACTCGCCGCCTTGGTTGTCGTAGGCGAGCAGACGGACTGTCTGATCGGGTCGAATGATCCGACCGTCAAAGCGGACGATCTCGCCGCAATCGTTGACGTCGAGGTTTTTATATTCGGCGTTCCAGCGCGGCTCGGAGAACCGGGCTGGAATCTCATGGTCGTAAACGCGGTTGGTGTTGATGTCACCGAACGACTCGCCCGGCGTCCACACATCGTCGAGCAGGGGGCTGGCAGTCCGCCAGGACACGTTCAACCGTTCCCCTTGGTCGTCGAACAATGCGCGGTTATCAATGAACAACTCGGGCGATTGAATCGTTGGCAAAAATTCAAGATTGGGTTCCGAACTGCCGTAGATCGGGTCCTCGATGACACTTGAAATAACCAAGTCTGTGAGCAACGTTTGAGTGATATCGACTTGTTCGAACAGGGTATCAGCACCGTCTTGGCCCAAGTCCCATGGCATAGCGACGAAGCCGAAGGTTTTCGACTCGGTGTTGTAGCCACGAAGTTTTTCTCCGGTCGCCGGATCCCAGCGCCAGTAGCTAGCTTCCTGCCAGTAACGTTCGAAGGTAGTATCATAGGCGACCCGGATCGCACCCGGCAGCAAATCACCGAACGCGCCATTGCCACCATTGAACTGACCGTTCTTGGGGTGGTGGGTCGGAAAGATCAACGTCCAGTAATCAACATCTGGATCCAAGGCCTTGCCCGGCATCGTAAACGCGCCAAAAAACAGCGCAACCACCATGAAGGGGCCGAGAATTTTTAGAGCCCAAACAGAAGAATCTGCGGGCGGAGATGCCGTTTGTCTATTGAGTGAGGAAAAAGAGGACCATTTCAAACGCTTCATTGAATCTCCAAGGGACGCCGGTTTACCGGCATGTGCGCAACATATACCATTCTCAACAAGTTATCAAAGATGGCAGACGGTAAGCAAGTGCTAACACGGGTAGATAACCGATCGATTGCCGACTGATGTCCTGTGGCGTTGGTATAAGGGATTTTAATCATGGTTTCGGGAGTGAAACATGGGGTAAATAGGTAAATCGAGATGGAACAGGTTTGGCGAGAGTAAGGGACGACAAACGCAAAGTGGATGGGGTACTTGGCTTTTTTGACTTTTATACACCCTTGGTTTTCATCTGTTTACATCATTTCGGCGGGATTTGCGGACGGCTTCTGCGGCTCATCTCCTGCGCACGGTCGCTCAGAATTTTCTGCAAGGCATCACGACGTTCGACCAAGGCGAGAATCGTCGGATCCTCTCTGGCGATCTCGACCACCAATTTTTTGATCCCGTTCTGTCGAGCTCGTTTACGGTCACGGACCTCGATAAACTCCGGCAAATTGCGGGTCCGCGAGACCTCGTCAAGTGAGGCGTCCAAACGCCTTTTCGCCGCCAGCGCCACTGGATCGTCGCCATTTTGCATGTTTTGCCGAACCTGGGAGAGTTTGGTTTTCGCCTTGATCAAGTCGGTTTCCACTTGGGCGATCTCGTTCGACCAAGATTTCAACTGGACCGACAAATCTTTGGCCTCGGGTATCGCCAGCAAAATCGCGCGCCGAACTTCAGGCAGTGGCGTCTTCATCATCCACTCTTTCACTTCGGGGCTTTCAACATTCGGTGGCTCCTTCCCGGCCGCCAAGGCGATGTAGTTTGGGTCGCCGTCAACCATACGCTGAAACGGCGCGTCTGGATGCAGGAACTGCATGCGCGCGATCGTCATGTCCCAGCGTAGCGCGCGGACCCGGTCGTCGGTGGCGTCGATGATCGCCTGCTGTTCCATCGCCGCCGGAAAGGTCTTCGCTCGTTCCCGCGTGATGTCGTGCAAATGGTCCTTAGCGGCATACATCTCCTCGTACGCGGCTGCCAGCGGCGGAAACGTTTTTTGGAAGCGAGCATACTCTTGGAAGCCCTCTTTCAGTTCTAGGTGCTTCGCGACCACCCGCGGATCCGATTGCGCCGACTGCTCCGCCGCCAAGATACCACGCTGCACTTCCTTCAATTCTTCCTGGATGGCCTTGGTCGTCTTCTCCTGTGCGTTCGCGTTGCCCAGTCCCAATGAAAGGAGCAGCACGCAAGCAACGCAAGACACGATCGTCGTGTTAAATCTGGGTGGATGGGTGGGCCGAAAAGCCCCCCTTTTCTTTTCAAGTTTCATGTGTGTTCCAAACTCGGTTCTACTTCATTTATAAGCAGTTCCAGCTTTTTTGTTCAATCGGCATTTCAGCCGGAGTACAGATTTTGCGGTCAATCCAGCGCGTTGCGAACTGCGTCCAAAACGGGTTCGAATTCCACCTCGCAACCGACCGAGAACCGCAACAGGTGTCGCGGCAGGCGGATCTCTTCGAGGTATGCCTCGTCGCGGTGGAAGTAAGTCAACAAGGTGTAGGGGCAAAGTAAAGTCACATCCGAACCCAGCGAAGGCGCTTTGTAGACACCAGACATCGGCGTTTCGAGGAAGCGCGTCAGGGCCTCTAGGCTGCCATCTTTTAAGGTAAACGACATCACACTCGCCGCGCCATGGATGTGGCTGGCCTGCGCCATTTGATCATCGGTCGGGAACCATACTTGAGCCACCGCCGGGTGCTCGCGCAAGAACGCCGCCATACGCCGACCGTTGTCGTTAAAACGTGGCATGCGTTCGAGATAGCTCGTCATTCCGCCCATCAAAGCCTCCCCTTCAAAACCGGACATGCCCGAAGCTAGCCGCCCCTGCTCCGCCACCAAGCGTGTCGAAATCGCCGTGTCGTCGGTCAACACCGCGCCGCCACCATGGTCATTGCCACCACTTAAATATTTCGTGGTCGATTCGACCACCGCATGCGCGCCGAGCTCCAGCGGACGGCAGTTGGCGGGAGACGCCATGGTATTGTCGACCAACACCCGAGCCCCGGCGGCGCGCGCGAGTTCGATGATGCGCGGCAGGTTCGGAATCTCGACCAGCGGGTTGGTGATCGTTTCCACGAACACCAAGCCGACATTGGCGTCCGCCAACAGCTCCGCCAACGACTCGGCCTGGTCGGCGCGCAAGAAGTGCGAACGAAACGACATGTCCGCGTGCCACGGCATCTCCGAGAGCAGCACATGCGTGTCACTATAAAGGTGCCCCACGATCGCGATGTCGGGACGGTTGGGATTCCACATCGCATCGACCGCTGCGACCAGCGCCCCCATGCCGGTCGGATACAAACTGCAATGCGGCGCCGCACTAAGGATGCGCAACTCGTGGCAAATCGCGTCGCTGATTTTCTCGCGTGGTTCAGTACCCGGATTCTCTCCGCACAATAACGCAGCGTCGCGCGCCGAGGGCACCGCGCCGCGTTTGCGGATGCGTTCCCAGAGCAAGGGCGCGTGGTCGGACTCGCGACTCAAAATCAACCCCATGCGCACCACGCCTTCGGCTAAGGCACACACGACATGCGTCGCGCCTTCCGGCCAGCGTTCGGGAACGCCCTCCATCTCCACGACCGACCAGGGGCCCGGCGTGAGCGAAAGAAAATGCGCGAGTTCCTCTGCGGCCAACCCAGGACTGTGAACCAACTGCACCACCGGCACGTCGATCAACGCCCGAACCCGTGCCTCCAAGCGCCGCACGACCGGATGCCTGCACAGACGATAGTAGCCCTGCTCCGGAATGGCCCGCTTTTCCTGGTAATCGACAATGCGCGCGTAAGGCACCAGTTCGGCGGTCACGCCAAACGCGCCGCCCACCGACGCCAAGGGGAAATAGCCGTCGTTGGATTCGCGGCGGACGGGCAATTCACGCGGCGCGCGACCGCGTTTCGACGCGGTGGAATGTGAGAGGGGGTTCGCGGGATTGTTTGGGGCTTGGTTCGACATCTTGCCCGCGCTTATTGATCAGATACCCTCATGGCAATCACTTTGATTCAACAGCAGCCCGATGCAACGTCGTGAACGACTTGTTGCCAGTCAAACGAACTCGTTCAGGCGGGCGCTTTGGATTCACCGAAGTACACTCCTGCTTCGATCAGATTGGACGTCTTAGGCTTCATCGCTCGATCACTACGGCGTTGGCTCCACCGTCACTCGGTACACCCGGTGCCCGTTGGCCGGCAGGCCGCCCGAACTAACGCCCGTGCCGTCGTCGACAAAGACGTGCGTTCCCCCACCCTGCGCACCCGTGGTCTCGTCGAACACTCCAACTGCGGCGTTCGCGAACGGAGTCCAAGCCGCCGTGTTCGGGGTGTCCCAAAAATTATCGGCGAACTCGACCGTGTAGCGCTTGCCGCCCTGCGTCGCCACCTCCACCGAGAACACCCCACCTTTAAGCATGTCGACAATGATGAACACCGAACTCGCATCCAAGGGGTTGGTGCAAGCCGCGTCTTCCTCGCCGTTCGGCACGCCGTCGCCATCGTCATCACCAAGCGGATCGAGCAGTTTCACCGGGGTACTCGGCACGCCCGGACGCGGTCCGCCCGCGTCACTCATCCCACCAAGCGGCGCTTTCGAACCGGCGGCGCTCACCGTTCGTACCGTCGCCCACAGCGTCTGGCCGAACATCCCCGTCACCGTCAGCATCGGACTCACCGTCATCGCGCCGGCCACCACATCAGACGCGCCCGGACTCGTGCCAACGTCGATCATGTAGCCCACGATGTTGTCGTCCGGTCCCGCCGTCGCCGGCAGCCACGTGAAGGTGACCGTGTTGGTCAGCACATAGTAATTCGGCGGTTCGGGATCGCCGGACTCGGGCGGTGGGGTCACATCAAAAACTTTCAAATACTGCGCCTCGTACGGCACCGACGCCCAGTCCGCGTCCGCTGTCGGCACCGGATCGAGAATCGCGCCCATGCCGTTATCCAACAGAAAATCACCCGTGAACCCCGAACCCGGCCACAGGAAACTGACGTCGCGCGACGCGTCGATCCCCGTATACGCCGCGAGGTTCACGACATTGTAATTGCGTCCACGTTTGATGCCGAACAAGTTGCTGCCGTTCTGCGTGATGTCCAAATTGAAATCGTTGCCTTGGCCGAACGTGGTCGGACGCGGCGCGCTGCGGTCGGTCGTGACAAAGTTGATCACCACATCCGAGAACGCCGGCGAGGCGTTCGGCGTTTCGACTTTTGCCACCGCGTAAATCAAGCCGTGCGTGCTGCCATCCTTGAGTTCGAGGAACCACCGATTGCTGCTGCGCAACGCCGGACTTTGCATCCGCGCCCGGCCGACTTGCCCGTACAAATTGCGCAACTGCTGCACGCCGAACTTCCCCGGATCATTCATGTCGTCCCACAACTGATTCATCGAATTGAACCGCTTGAAGTGCGGGATCGTCTTGCCGAAATTTACTTCGTAATGGCTGAACCCATAGCTGGTCGACACGCCCAACTCCTGCCCCATGAACACCATCGGCGCGCCGCCAATCGTGCTGTTCACCGCGTAGCGAATATACGCATTAAACGGATCATTGTAGTTCTCCTCGTCGTGCGAGGTGTTGTTCAGCAACACCAATCCCTGACCGTAAATATTGCGCCGGTCCTCGTAGATCGTCCGGTAGTCGGCGGGCTGGGCCGCGTTCTTCAGCGGGAACACAATGTTCTCGTTCAAAATATCAAAATGCCGGTTCGACCGATAGGTCACCGCGCCGCCGTCAAGCGACTCGCTCATCCAAACAAAATTCCATTTTTTCGTCCGCGACACATTGATGATGTACTCCCACGCTTGCGGCGGTAGGCCCTGTCCGAAGTCGCAGCGCAGCCCGTCGATGCCACTGTGCCGGTCGCCCGGCGTGTAGCCGGTTTGGTCCAGCCAGTGCAGCGCGTAGTCGGCAAAATACTCCCAACTCTTGGCCGTGACCGCGTCCCAGGTCGGGTCGCCATAATCGAATACATCGCCCTCATTAAGGTAGTTGCCGTTGTCTTGCGGGTTCTGGCAGACCAGCGAACTATAGCGTCCGAAAAACACATCGTACACGTCCGCCCACTTGCCGAAATCGCCCCGGTCAGGTCCGGCCGCGATGTTGGCGGCACCACTGGCGCGCGCGCAATAATCGCCGGCGGCGGAAAAGAAGCGCGCCTCGCGATTGCGGATCTCATCGGTCGTAGCCCAGCCGTTCGGGTTGCCTGCGCCGCCGTAGAGTTCGACCCCTTTCTGGCCGAGTTCGACGTCCCACGCGGTGTGGTTGAACGGCGCGTCCAACATGATCCGAACCTCGTCAGCGTCCGCCGCGGCACAGAAATCCTGGAACGCGGTCATCGCGCCCGCGCGCGTGTTCGCGACCGACATGGCCGGGTTCACTTCGAAGAAATTCTTCACCGCATAAGGACTGCCCGGGTTGTACGGCTGCCCGGTCGCCGAATCGATCTCGCGTCCGTCGATGCCGGGCGGATGGATCGGTTGGAACCACAAGGTGTTCACCCCGACATCATCGAGATAATCCAAATTGAACCCGCGGCCGTCGGCGGTGCGAGCCGCGTTGGGGGCGTCGTGCAAATCCTCGAACGTGCTCGCCTGAATAAATCCGCCGCCCGCGTCGTTCGCTTCAACCGTCAACACGTTCGCCTCGTAGATGATCAGATCGCGCGCGTCGGTCGGCGTCGCCACGATGGCATGATCCCGAACCCCACCACTGCTCCACCAAATCCACGTGCCCGGATTGCTGCTTGATTGATAGCGCGCCGTCAGCCGGTACGCGCCGGTTTTGTTGGCGTTGAGGGTCAGACCATAATTTCCTCCACCCATGTCGGTCATCGGTAACGCGACAAAATAATTCGCGGTGTTCCCGGCCAAAATCACGCTCCCGTTCGGCGGCATGATGCCATCCTGAAACCCGTCCCCGTTTGCGTCCAGAGCCGCGCGATCGCGTCGGTTCAAATTGGTGAACAGTTCGACTGTCGAAGGGATAGCCGTTCCGTCATTGGGCTGGAAGGTAACCGTCAGGTCTTCCGACGTCCCCGCATCCTCATCGATGAACACCTTCGTCGTCGTGTAATTTCCATTCAGCGTCCCGCTGGTCGGTGACGACACCGTCAACACCGACTGAGAAAAAACCGACGGAGAAAACACGACCAACCCAAGCAACCAAACTGCAACAAACCATTTCATACCGTGGAACATACCAGCATCATTCTAGTTTGTGCAAGATGCGCGAACAGGATATGTGGCCCGAGAGATTCGAGGCCCTTCAGCGGGTAGCGCGAAGCGCAAGTACGCAAGTAGCGCCGTCTTCTTGGCGGTGTAGGTACGCCTGCTTCTAGCAGGCAGACGCCTACTTCTAGCAGGTGGTGGAATGCCACATGCTCTTGCGATCCATGGTGATCGGGCGTTTGGTAAAACCATGAAATTTATCTGCTACGAAAAGCACGGCCAGACCCGTGCCGGACTCCTCGACGACGACGGTCAGGTCACACAAATCTTCGGCGGTCACCGGGACTGCACAACGCTCGCACTGGCGGCGGAGGACGTGCTCGCCATGGCGGGCTCGCCCGACGGGCGGCTCTCCGAACTCCGCCTGTGTCCGCCGGTGCTGCATCCGGAAAAAGTCATCGCACTCGGCCGCAACTACGCTGCCCACGCCAAAGAAGGCGGCGCCGATGTGCCGGACTTTCCGATGCTTTTTCACAAGACCGCCACCAGCCTGCTTGCCCCCGGCGGCCAGATCGTCATCCCCGCCCTCTCCGACCAGATCGACTACGAGGCCGAACTCGCGATCGTCATCGGTCGGCGCGGCAAGAACATCCCCGAGTCCGAGGCGATGCAGCACATCGCCGGCTTCACCTGCGCCAACGACATCTCCGCTCGCGACCTGCAAACCCGCACCGGCCAATTTGCCTCCGGCAAGATGCTCGACACGTTCTGCCCGCTCGGTCCGGTGCTCGTAACGCCCGACGAACTCGACCCCTTCGGCGGCGTGCAAAACCTGCGCATCCAAACCCGGCTCAACGGCGAGACCATGCAAGACAGCACCACCGCAAACATGATCTTCCCCGTCGCGTTCACCGTCCACTATATCTCACAGCTCACCACCCTACTCCCCGGCGATGTCATTCTCACCGGCACGCCAGCCGGCGTCGGTAAAGCCCGAACGCCGCCGGTGTGGCTGAAGTCCGGCGATCGGATCTGCGTCGAGATCGAGGGCATCGGCACGCTGTCGAATGAAGTCGTTCATTGCAGCGAAGTCGACGCCAGATCATGTCAATAGAACCAACACGGCGCTCACGGATGAACGCGGCTCTTGGACCGCGGAAAACCGGTAGAATAGAAAGCAGCAGACGGGATTCCTCCCGGTCCTGCTGCAAGATCCAAGGGGAATGGTCGAATATGAGGGCAATCCGTTCCGCCTATTCCGCGTTCTTCCGCGGTCAAAAACTAGTCCGCCCAGAAGCCGTTGAGGGTTTGAAACCGCAACCGTGATTCGCGATAACCTTTTCCTCATCCCGGCTATTACTCTTTATGAAATTTCTGCGCCCGCTCCTCGCCTTGTTCATTTTTCTCCCGCTCGCCCACGCGGAAAAGCCTCCCAACATTATCTTCATGTTCTCGGACGATCACGCGCTCGAGGCCACCGGCTGTTACGAGTCCTGGATCAGCGAGCACGCCGAGACCCCGAACATCGACCGGATCGCGTCCGAGGGCATGCGCTTCCTCAACTACTGCTGCAACAATTCCATCTGCTCGCCGAGTCGGGCCTCGTTCGTGACCGGGCAGTACTCGCACAAGAACGGCGTCACCAAACTCAACGGCGCCATCAACGAAACCTCGCCCAAGTACCCCGCCCTGCTCGGCGCCAACAATTACCAGACCGGCCTGTTCGGCAAGTGGCACTTGAAAACTGTGCCGGACTTCTACCAGCACTACGAAGTGGTCAAAGGCCAAGGCAGCTACTTCGACCCCACCTTCATCTCGCGCGACGGCAGCGAAAAAACCAAAGGCTACAGCAGCGACATCTACACCGACCACGCCCTCGACTGGCTGGCCAAACGTGATGAAGACAAACCCTTTCTGATGTGCCTGCAGTTCAAAGCGCCGCACCACGACTACTCGTATCCCGAACGCTACGACGACCTCTACGCCGACCTCACCTTTCCCGAACCGCCGACGCTGCACGAGGACTGCGCAAAAACGAGTCCGCGCATGCGCGCACCCTACTGGGGTCGCATGGCCTACAACCGCGCCTACTACGGACGCCACTGGAAGGATACTAAACCGCCGATGCGCGACGTCAAAGACCACAGCGATCTGCGCGAAGTCGCGTCCGCCGCCTACCAGCACATGATGCTCAAATACCTGCGCTGCGTGAAAGCCGTCGACGACAACATCGGCCGCGTTCTGGACGTGCTCGAAAAGGAAGGCCTCGAACAAAACACCCTCGTGGTCTACACCTCCGATCAAGGCTACTGGCTCGGCCAACACGGCTTCTACGACAAACGCCTCATCCTCGAAGGCTCCCTGCGCATGCCCTTCGTCGCCCGCCTACCCGGCAAAATCAAAGCCGGCAGCGTCTGCGAAAAGATCTGCAACAACACCGACTGGGCGCCGACCGTTCTCGACTACGCCGGCATCGAAATTCCCAAGGCGATGCAAGGCCACAGCCTGCGCCCGCTGCTCGAAGGCGCCGAACCCGAAGACTGGCGCAAGGCCACGTGGTATAGCTATTGGGGCGGCGTTCCAAATCATTGGGGTATTCGCACCGAAGACCACACCTACATCCGCTATCCCGGCACCGACGAAGTCGAACTCTACGACCTGAAGAACGACCGCGAACAAGTGCGCAACGTCGCCGACGACCCCGCCTACGCCAGCGCGCGCGCCGCCTGCGAAACCACGCTGCAGCAACTGATGGTCGAGGTGGATATCAGCGCCGACGAACTGCCGGAAAAAGAGCAGCGCGCCAAACACATCATCGCCCCCTGGACCCCCGACGGCGGCAATCCCGACGAGAAACGCAAGCAGCGCGAAAAGCGCGAACGCGAGCAGCAGAAGAATCAGAAGAAGACCTCATAACGCTGGACAATTTCCAAACGGAGCGCATACAATCAGCGTCCTGAGCGCCCGTAGCTCAATTGGATAGAGCGTCGGCCTCCGAAGCCGAAGGTTGGTGGTTCGAGCCCACTCGGGCGTACCATTTCCCCCAACAACCAAGTTTTTTCTCAGGTGACATTGGAGTGATTCACAGGTATCATCGTCTATGAAATCAGTTGCCGAATTGCTCGAGGAAGCAGGACAATTACCACCGGACCAACGGTTGACGCTTGCTCACCGCCTCATCGCTACCACCGAACTTGTTCCTTCTTCTGATGTAGAAGATCAGTGGGACAGCGTCATTCGAGAGCGAATTGCCCGATATGATCGGGGAGAATCCAAAGCCAGCCCGGTCCATGAAGTTTTGTCCCGTATCGACAGCAGACTGAATGATGACAGTTGAGCTCTTGGATGAGGCTGAAGAGGAATTTCTTGAAGCTGTTCTCCAATACGAGTCGCTTGAGATCGGACTCGGAAAGAGGTTTCGCGATGAGGTCGCACTCGTGCTCCATCAAATCTCCGGCAGGCCATTTCTTTGGCGGGAGCGTGAGGGCGGGTACCGAAGGGTCAACTGTCCCGTCTTCCCCTTTTATATTCCGTATTTTATCCGCAAAGAGAATATTATCATCGCGGCAGTCGCACATGGGCACCGAGAACCCAACTATTGGAAATCTCGGATGGACGGACAAGCCTAAGATTCAACCTACCTCACTTAGGATGTCGACCGGAAAGAGAAGGTGAGCGAATTCATCAAGAAACCGTTCGAACTCGCGACCGTTGTCATTCCGGTCTCGCTCTTGGTCATCGCCATCGCGGCATCCCAGCTACACTTTTCGTTTTTCAGCATTCGTGAAATGAACATCAAACGCGTGCCCGGTGCCTGGGCGCACATTGAGATACCATACTACTACCTCGACCTGTTCGCGTCCAAACCTTGGGAGATGGACTTGGAGGAAGGCGAACTGGGGACCACGGGAGACTTCGTTTTTGTTTGGAACGAAAATCGGAATCTGGGCATCACCGTGACAGCCATGGCTTGTTCCGCAACTGTGTGGCTCGTGGCGCAATTCGCGTTCGCGATGTTCTTTCCGTAGAGAGCGGTCGCGGTCGAAACAGAGAACATCATTTCGCCGACCTAATGACTTTCAGGTTCTGGTTAATGGCAGTCCACCAACATCACCCGCTATGAACTTCAGATTTTTAGTTGCCTTTCGGTTCTCAGGGCGGAACTCTTAAAGAAAAGTTTAAGGAGTAGGCAAATGAAATGCCAGATCTGCCGCGCAGGAATAAAACGCAGTTCATATCAATGGAAGTTTGAGGACGGGCAAAAAGCGAGGGTTTGTCCAAAGTGCAACGGCTTACTCGAGAAGCGCGAGAGAGATGTAGCTTGGGGAAAGAAGCCAGCGCCTTTACCGACAATTCATAAGGATAGTTCGTTGGGATGCCTTGGCTTACTGGGATTTTCTGTGGCATCGCTATTGGGTTTCCCGGTTTTGATTAGCCTCTTTATGGGGTCGTGTGGTGACTCATCTCGCCCACCTCAAACACAGCCACGATCGAGTATCGCCTCGACGCCTTCATCAGAACATAGGCCAGTACGGGGCTCCCCAGAATATTGGGTCGAAAAGGGGCGAGAATTCCACAGCGAGGCTTTGGCATCCTTTGAGCCAAGAACCGGCCCTGGCGTACTTCACCTGTCATCGGGTAGCACAATTGAGGCCAACGTCATTGGAATAGACCAAGAGTCGGAGAATATAACCATGCTTTCCGCAAAGGGGACAGAAGCCACACTTAAAAAGTCTTCCCTAGCCCCTCAATCTCAAACCGCTTACTTCCGCGATGAGTTCGCAAAATGGAAGGCGAAGGAACTACTGAAGGCAGCCAAAGAGGAGTTCAATGGGCCAAGCAATAGTTCAGCGCCGACTACCACAACGGATCAACTCACGAATGAGACGCCACCTGCGCCCCCTTCAATCGCATTGAAGGAGGAGAAGGAGGAGCGTCCTTCGAGCCAACAACGAAAAATCGACTCGCCCCCTCCTCCGGACAAATTGACATACACAAAAGACTTGGACGCGACTGGGCGCATTTTAATCCCCAACGAACCCGATTGGAAAGGTCGTGCTCGACAATACTACGCGGCCATTGGAGCCCGGTTCACATCAGTTCCCGAAGGGACAACGGTGCCTGTTAAACTCAGGACTGGGCAAGTTAGAAACTTGGTATTCAAGGCGGCCCAAGGAGGCAATCTCGTGTTTTTTCAAGGCAATATTGAAGTTGTTTTGGTCAGGAAAAACTTGAGTGACGAGACTTCCGCCCTTTTCTTCGAGGAAGATTTCAAGAAGCTGAACGCTACTCAAATAGTGCAAAAAGAAAGAAGCCGCTATAACGAAATCGTAGCCCGTATTTCGGAGTACAACGAAAAGATCCGTATCGAGGAACAGAAGCGTTTAAGGGCAGCAATGGAGAGGCAAAGAGAAACCTTCAACGGTCACACGATCCATACAGGCCCACGGGGAGGGAAATTCTATTACAACAGCAGCGGCGGCAAAACCTACGTTCCCAGGTGATAGCGCGTTGGCATCCAGAATCATTTCCAGATCTCGTCATCAATGCGGCCTAAGACTTGGTTCACCGCATCATTAATAACATTAGCTTGGCCGAACCGGCGGGTCCCGCCGACATGCCGCTTCCAGGTGGGTTCACCATCTAGCTCCTCGCGCCGATCCAACTCAGTCTGAAGGGCTTGGGAAATAAGATCACGCAGAGTCAGGCCCTCCTTGGCCGCAAGAATTTTTGCCCGTCGCAACAGAGCGTCTGGAATGTCCAAGGTTGTTTTCATCTCCAGCAATATCCACTGCTGAAATTAATCTGCAACCTCAACTCTGGTGTTCGTCGAACTCGGTCGCGTTGCCGGCCCCGCCATTCTGCGGCATCCAGGATATTGTCTGACCGTCCCTCCGGGACTCCCCTCTCTTCCTCGCTTTACCGGGGGTTACGCTACGCTCCACCCCCGGCTACTGTCTGTGATCCCTCCGGGACCATCGTCATGAACCGTCTTAGAGTCTCGCGGAAAAGATGCAGCCATCTTGCCTGCATGTTTAAAAAACCCTTACTACTCGCTACTGACTACCGGCTACTTCGAGCGAAGCTCGCTACGCGAGAATCTCTTTCACCACATGCCCGTGAACATCCGTCAGGCGGAATTGGCGGCCTTGGAAGCGGTAGGTGAGCTTGGTGTGGTCGATGCCGAACAGGTGCAGCATGGTGGCGTGGAAATCGTGGATGTGGACGACGTTTTCGACTGCCTTGTAACCGAGTTCGTCGGTGTTACCCCAACTGGTGCCGCCTTTGATGCCGCCCCCGGCCATCCAGCAGGAGAAGCCGGCAATGTGGTGATCGCGGCCGCTGCCTTGGGCCATCGGGGTGCGGCCGAATTCGCCGCCCCAGACCACTAGCGTGTCTTCGAGCATGCCGCGCTGTTTTAAATCGGTGACCAGTCCGGCGGTGGCTTGGTCGACCAGTTCTGCGGTGTTGGCCACGCCGCCTTTGACGCCGCCATGGTGGTCCCAGCCGCGGTGGTAGAGATGGATAAACCGAACGCCGCGTTCGGCGAGTCGGCGGGCGAGCAGGCAGTTGGCGGCGAAGCTGCCGTCCATGCGGTTGGTGCCGTAGAGGTCGGTGACGTGTTCGGGTTCGTCGCTGAAGTCGGTGAGTTCGGGGACGCTGGTTTGCATCTGGAACGCGAGTTCGTACTGGCTGATGCGGGTGGCGATCTCGGGGTCGTCGACGATATCGTTTTGGATGTTGTTGAGCGCGCTGACCGTGTCGATCACCGAACGCTGTCCAGCCGCGTCGACGCCTTTCGGATTGCTGATGTAGTAGACCGGATCGCCGACCGAATTGAAGCGCACGCCTTGGTATTTGCTGGGCAGGAAACCGCTGTGCCATTGGCGGGCCGCGATGGGCTGCGACTGGCCGCCGCCGGCCGAGGTGAGCACGACAAAGCCGGGCAGGTTGTTGGTCTCGATGCCGAGTCCGTAGGTCAGCCAGGCACCCATGCTCGGACGGCCGGGGATCATCGAACCGGTGTTGATGAAGGTGTGTGCGGTGTCGTGGTTGATCTGTTCGGTCTTCATCGAACGAATGATGCAGATGTCGTCGGCGATCTTGCTGCCGATGTGCGGGAACACGGTCGAAATGTGTTGGCGCGACTTGCCGTAGTGCTTGAACTCGTGTTGCGGGCCCATGATTTTGAGCGAGTCTTTGCGGCCCATGAGTTGGGCGATCTGCTGTCCCTTGGTGACCGATTTTGGCATCGGCTTGCCGTCGAGTTCGCGCAGTTTGGGTTTGTAGTCGAGCGTCTCGAGATGGCTCGGACCGCCGGCCATGCACAGGTAGATCACTCGTTTGCACTTGCCGGGAAAGTGTTCGGCGAGGCCGGGGTTGGCGCCTTTCAGCAGGTTTGGAACGAGCATGTTGCCGAGCGCGAGACTGCCGATGCCCATGCCGGCTTTGCCGAGAAAATCACGGCGGGTTTGCTGCAGCAGGGAGTCGGCGAGGTGGGGAGGAAGCTTGTTCATGGCAGGGTGTCCGGGTCGGGAAACAAAAAGGTACTAGGAACAGAAATGATTAAAAGAAAGGCGGCGACCGAGAAGACCATGGACGCGATTCCCAAGCGTTTGCCGCTGGTATCGGTGGCCCATTTCATGCCGAGCCAGCCGAGGAACAGGCTGAGAAACGGCAGTACATAAATCGAGTAGGCAATCATCCGATACATGAGAACGGGGTCGCCTTCATCATTGAGATTGTACAAGGGATGCAACGCACCGACGGCGAAGAAGAAGGCCAACAAGGCGAGGTTGCTTGCGAAGGCAAGCACACAAACGTGGTTGCGGGTGTTGTAGTACGGATCTTGAGGCATGAGTGCTTAGTAACGCGTGATCGTTTCGTGGAGGTTGAGTAAAGTGCGGGCAACGGCGGTCATGGCCGCGAGTTCGGCTTTGTCGACGCCGTCCGCGACCGGACGCATGCCGACCGTGAGAAGTTCTTCGGCGGCCTTGCCGTTTGCCTGATAGTGTTTGAGTTGCTGCGCATGCAGCGCGCTGAGAAGTTCGGCCTCCTTCACTCGGACCGGACGCGCCAGCACTTCGCGGAAGCTGAAATCCATTTTGGCCGAAAAGTCCGAACCACCCTCTTTCAGAATGCGTTCGGCGAGCGCGCGGGCGGCTTCGACATAACTCGGGTCGTTCAGCAGAACCAGCGACTGGGTCGGCGTGTTGCTGATGTCACGCTTCGCGGTGCACTCTTCGCGGTCGGGCGCGTCGAAGGCCTTCATCATCGGGTGCAGGAAGGTGCGCTGCCAGTGGGTGTAGACGCCGCGGCGGTACTGGTTGTCGTTCATGTCGGCCGCGTATTTGCGCCCGGGAAAGTTGAGTTCGCGGTAGTATCCCGGCGGTTGGTAGGGCTTGGCGGTAGCGCCGCCGATTTTCGGATTCAGCAGACCGCTGACGGAGAGCGCATTATCGCGCACGAACTCTGCCGATACCCGGAACGGCGACTGGCGCGCCAGCAGGCGATTGTAGGGATCGACCTCGGCCAGGTCCGGACGCGCGATGCTGCTGCGCCGGTAGGTCTCCGAGGTGACCAACAGTTCGACCATGTGCTTCACGTCCCAGCCGCTGTCCATGAACTCGACCGCGAGCCAGTCGAGCAGTTCGGGATGGGTCGGCGGTTCGCCCTGCGAACCGATGTCGTCGAGGACTTTACTCAGACCCGTGCCGAACATCAGTTGCCAGAGGCGGTTGACGAACACGCGCGCGGTGAGCGGGTTGTCGTTCGAGGCGAGCCAGTTGGCCAGATCGAGTCGGGACAGTTCGGTGCCTTCGGCCACTTCTTGAGCGTTCATAAAATGCGGGGTGCCAGGGGTGACGAGTTCGCCGGTTTTGTCCATCCAGTCGCCGCGATTAAGAATCCGAACGTCGCGGGGTTTGGCCGCCCGCTTGGTCACGAGAACGGTCGCTTGTCCGTCGACCAAGTTCTTCTTGTTTTTCTCCGCTTCAAGCAGCCCCTTGCGGGCTTCGGCAAACAGCAGCGAGGTCTCGCGATAGCGTTTTTCGAGCAGTTGCACTTGAGCCTTGTTCGGTTTTTCCGCCGTGACTGCTGCGGCAAGGTCTTTCGGCAGTTCGGCCCCGGAAAAACCGAGTTCCACATTGCTGCTGGTCGAGATGCGCAGGCGGCCGATGATATGCTTTGAGTGTTCCGACCGATGCTGGATCGACACGGTAAACGGATCGGTGAGCGCACGGTCGAACTTCAAGTAGGCCTGACGGCTTTTCTTTTCCCCATGCCCGTTGATCGCCCAGCCCGAACCACTCGCATTGAGCGCGCCTTTGATCGGCCAGCCGGGTTGTTCAAAGTCGGCTTTGGCATCGATGATTTTCACCGGGTCGCCTTTGGCGTCGCGCACGTCGATGTAGCTCACCACGATGTTGCCGTTGCCGCGACTGTTGGCGCCTTTGGTCAGGCTTTTGTCGACCAGCGTCTCCAGCAAAAATCCGGTGATGCCTTCATCCTTCGGCTTCAGCGTGAAGGTGTAATCGTCTTTGTCCGGGCTCTTGCCGGTGGCCAGGTAGGAGCCGTCGCCCTGCTTTTTCATGGTCGCACCGCCGGTGGATTTCAGGTCGGTGAGTTCGGCGACGGTCCACATCGAACTCGTGCCTTCGATCTGCTTTTTGAGATTCGCGACCATCTCGTTAAGTCCGGTATCAAAACCTTCCGGTTTGTCGGCAATCTCTTTTTTGTAGCCAGCGATTTCCTTATCCAGCGCGGCGATTTTCGCGGCATCACCTTCCCGTGGCATTTTGAGGAAGCTGCCCCAGATGCCGTCACTATGGCCGTTGCGACCGTAGAATCCGCTCTCCTCAATGTCGGCGAAGAACGCGGCGAACTGATAGAAGTCTTTCTGCGAAAACGGGTCGAACTTGTGGTCGTGGCATTCGGCGCAGCCGAGCGTCGCGCCCATCCACACGGTGCTGGTGGCGCGAACGCGATCGGCGGCATTCTTCACGCGGTACTCTAAGTCCTGCGCCCCACCCTCGTTGGTCTTTTTGTTCAGACGATTGTAGGCGGTGGCGACTTGCTGCCACATCGTCGGTTCTTCGAGCAGGTCGCCGGCGATTTGTTCGCGAGTGAATTGGTCGAAGGGCAGGTTGTTGTTGAACGACCGAATCACGTAATCGCGGTACGGCGCGACAGCCATGTTCTGGTCGCCGTGAAAGCCGACGGTGTCCGCGTAACGAACGAGGTCGAGCCAGTAGACCGCAAGGCGCTCGCCGAAGTGCGGACTTTTGAGAGTTTGCTGAACAAGCCCCTGCCAAGCGTTCGCGTCTGGATTGCCAACGAAGGCTTCGACATCGGCGGCCTTGGGGGGGAGACCCAGCACGTCGAGGTGCAGACGGCGCGCGAGCGTGCGGCGGTCGGCGGCCGAGGACGGCTTGATGGACTTGGTGTCCAAGCCGGCGTTGATGAAGTGGTCCACGGGATGTACGCCGTCTGGGACCTCAGCTTTCACGGGGGGTTCATAGGCCCAGTGCACTTCGTATTCCGCGCCTTCCTCGATCCACTGCTTAATGGTCGCCCTCTCCTTCGCGTCCAGCGAGCGGTTGGATTTGAGCGGCGGCATGCGTTCATCTGGGTCGGCGTGATTGATCCGTTCAAGCACCGTGCCGTCCTTCAGGTAGTCGATCGCGAGTTCGCGCACATCGAGCCGCAAGTCACTTTTATTACCCGGGACATCGGGTCCGTGGCAGAGAAAGCACTTTTCCGACAGGATTGGCCGGATATCGCGGTTAAATTTCAGTTTTTCCGCTTGAGCAGGAATACAGACAAGCAAAGAAAGGAGCGAAAGAAGTGGCGCGGGCCAAAGAATTTTCATCACGGGTCGTAGATGATGGAAAAGAAACACGAACTCAACAGAATTGAATCCAAAGAATATGAACTATCTTATCGCATTTTTCGCAACGACCTTCCTTTTGCTGCTGCCGAACGTCACTTTTGCCCAAGACGACAAGGGAGCAGAAGCCCCCGCCGTCGAAGCGCCTGCCAAACCAGAAACGGTGACCGCCGGCGAGTTCACCTTTGACCTCGGCGACAAATGGACCGCCGCCAAGCCCACCAGCCGCATGGTCGCGGGCGTGGCCAACCACACCGCGACTAAAACCATGATGAAGTTCTACTACTTCGGTGAAGGCCAAGGCGGCGGGGTAAAAGCCAACGTCGACCGCTGGAAAGGCCAGTTCAAAAAACTCGACTCGGAGAAAACCGAGGCGAAAAAGTTCGGCGATCACACCGCCCACATCGTCTATTGCACCGGCACCTATAACGACGGCCCAATGTTCGGAGCGAAAACGCCCAAAGCCGATCACGCGATGCTCGGCGCGATCTGCGAAAGCAAAAAAGGCGCGGTGTTTCTCAAACTGACGGCACCGAAAGCCACGGTGGAAAAGCTGCGCGGCGATTTCGACGCGTTGCTCGCTAGCGCGTACAAATAACGGCAAAGGAACAACCGCCTGTTTCACAGATGTTTGTTCTTCTGTGGTGTGTGTGTCTGTCTGTGTGTGTGTGTGTGTGCGTGTTGGCCGCTGCACGGAGGCAAAAGAATTTGAGGCAAAGGAATGAGCCATGTCGGGGATACCGTTCTCTGGCTTGGTAGTACTGCCTTTTAGGAAGTGCGTCAGTTTATTAGGTCCGGAACCTTCGAATATCTCGGGCGAGGAGTTTGTCGACTTTTGGGTGACTAAAGTGGGAGGTCGGCCCCGCCCGGGCGACGATCCGCAATGCATTGAAAGTTACAGATCCAGACCCAGAACGCACACGACTTCGCCGCGCTATTTCGGCGTCGCCTCACCGTGCGGATAGCGATAGTCAGCCTTGTCGTCTTTTGACATCTGTGCCGTGCGTTCGTCCGCAACGGTGTACAGGAACAGTTTTTTGCCGGCGTGGTAGACGATGGCTTTCTCATCCGGCATCCAGCGGGGATAGGCGAACCACACGTCCTTGCCTTCCTCATTTGCGAACGCCTTCGCGTTGCTCACAACTCGCGTCTTCGGATCGAAGTCGGCAACATAGAGCGTTCGGCCTGACACCTTCTTCTTGAAGCCACGAGTGTACTCGAAACACATGCGCGTCTCGCTCGGCGACAGGCTAACGCGGGCCAAACGACCCGATTTGGCCAAGGCGCAGTCTACCGACTCGAAGCCTGGCGCACCACCGGGGTTCGGGGTCAGGAGGTAATAGCCGAACGGTTTATCGGGCTGCTTGGAGCCGACAAAAATCCGTCCGTCCTTCAGACAGGTGAAGCCCCAGGTACTGTAAAGTTTGGGGGTGTACGCAATTTCTTCGCCCGGCTTGGCGCCGATTTTTGACGCCATCACTTGGTAGCCGCCGGTTCCGGGAATCTTGCGGTTCCAGATCGGCGTGTTGGTTCCGTCCCGCGTCCAGGTTTGGTTGAAGTCGGTGTGGCTGCCGTCGGTGAGTTGATGGAAGCCGGTGCCGTCGACATTGATGATGCAGATCGCGGTCTTCCACTTGGCGACGTCTTTGTCGTTCACCAAGCGACGAAAGAAGACGAGTTTGTCCCCGGTCTTCGACCACGATGGTTTGAAGTCCCAGTGCCCTTTGGTCAGCGGCGTTCCCTCCGGCGTGCCCAAAACGTTCACATGTAGTTCGCCGTTCTTAAAATAAGACGAACGGTATTCGGGTTCGCCGGCGAAGGCACAAAGTCCGAGAACAACGAAGGGAAATAGGAGAAGTCGCATACTAAAACATACGATTCTATTCTGAGGTTTTCCGAACTGAAAATGGGCGCAGCCTGTTTATTCTGAAGGCAGATGAAGGTGGCAAAGCCGTTTCAGGCGGCGTACGTTCCCAGGAGGAACAAAACCAAGACCTAGGATCCGAAATTTTATGGTATGGAATAGGCCTATGCAACGAGTGAACTTCTGTATCGTCTTCTATCTCGCCATCCTCCTAAGCAGCCTCATCAAAGCAGAGGTTCCCGGCATCCACGTTCCAGATAATCGTCATACGGTGAGTCTGATCGATTCGGACGAGAAGGAGTTTTTCATCAGCCAGACCACGGACCTCGCCGGGCGTTTGTTTGTCGGTTGCCGCGAAGCCTTGTTCGTCTACGAACCCATCGCGGGCGGCGGGTTTGCTCCCAAGCAGGAGTTGTACCGCTTTCCCAAAGACGCCTGGCTCTATGATCTCGAAGTGCACGGCGATGACCTATTCGTGCTCGCCAACACCGCCCTTTATCGCATTCGAAATGCGGTCACCAAACGCAGCGATCTAAAGGCCGAGAAGTTGCTCTGGGGCAATCCGCAAGGGCACTTCCATCAAGGTCTGCACGGCATGGAGTTCGGGCCGACCGGCGACCTGTTTTTGTCGATGGGCGATCCGCAGCCGCACATGCATTGGGATCGTTCGCGACCGGATCACTTGTGGCATTGGACCTTCTATGTCGGACCGGAGAATCGAGAGGTGGCATATACCGGCGTCGGTGCCGTCCTGCGCTACCGGTTGGCGGATCATTCGTTGACGGTGCACGCCAGCGGCCTGCGCAATCCCTGCGGCATTTCGTTCGATCCGCAGTGGCGTTTGTTCGCCGGTGATAACGACCAAGAAGGCGGGGCGGCATCGCCGGGCAAGTTGGCCTATGTGCCGCGCCATTCGTGGCACGGCTGGGTTCGTGGTTGGTCGGCCCAGCAGGGTCCACTGCGGCGCGACTTGGTGCCGGTGGTCAATCTCGAACTGGATGTTCCCGTTGGCCAGTGCTGGCACGAAGGCTCGGTGCTGGTGGCGAACTGGGGTAGTCGAAGTGTCAGCCGTTATCCGCTAGCCGATGCCGGGGCCGGATTTTCCGCGCCGACAGAGCAGCTGTTGATCGGCGATGGCATGCGTCGTCCGGTGTCGGTGACCCCGCTTAATGATGGCCGTCTGGTCGTCGCCGTCTGCTACATGGAAGGCAACGAGGGATCGCCCGTGCGCAAGACCGACTTGCTCCTGCTCACGCCGAAGGAAGGCGTGCTGGCGAGTAGTGATTTCAGTTCTCAGGATCTGCTTGGCCTGCTGAATCAATCGTGGCCGTTACGCTACAAAGCACATCAGGAAATCCTGCGTCGCAACGGGGCCGAACTGAAACAAGCGGCGGCAGAATTTCTCGGGGCGTCACCCGATGCGAATGCCTTTTCGAGTTTGATCTACCTCGCAGCGGTGCACGGAAATCAAGACGCGTTAGACCGCATCCAGTCCCTCGCCGTCGCGGGTGATGCCAGCAGTGAAATGGCGCTCCGAGTGATGGCGGAGTTTCCGGAACGGTTCGCCTCGTTGGATGTGGAAGCCGTCCTCGAACGTAACCCTCCCCCACCCCTTCGGCATGCGCTACTCGAATACCTTCACGCCTCTCTGGATTTCAAGCTGCCGGAGTCTGTGGTCCGCATGGCTGCAGATTCGGACGCGCACACACGCCAGTCCGCCGCAAAGCTGGTGGCCGAACGAACATCGGCAGAACAACTGACCGGCTGGGCCGGCGCGTCCGAGATTTTCCGCGAAGCCGTCGTGAACGCCGCCGGGTTCCACATCTGGCACCGCATCGAATCCACCACCCGCTTTCCGAAACACCGTGAGGCCGCACGGGCGAAGCAGCTGGTCTTTCAGCAAGCGGACGGACCAATCGATCTTACCGAACTGAAGAAGCCGGTCTTCATCTTCATGCCGTCCGAGTGGTGGAAGGATCCGGCGAACCAAAAAGCGGTCGCGGACCACGTTGGGATTCTAACCAAGGCGCTCGACGATCCGTCCCCATCGGTCCGCAATCCGGCCGCGATCCAATTGTTCTTTCTCAGGCACGCTGAGGTCGACGAACGCGTGCTGGCCATTCTGGACGAAGCCGGCATCGATTTGGGTTCGAAGGCGAAGGCCTCTCAGAATACGGCCGCTCAAAGGAAAGCCTTGCGAGCGCTAAAGTCCGCCAAGATATCCAGCAAGGATGCGATGCCCGCAGGATTTGCGGAGGTCGACTGGAACACCACCTTCCGTCAAGGCGGGATCGCCACCGGCAAGGAACTATTCACCTCGCGCGGCTGCATTGCCTGCCACCTCGCCCCGGACGACGGCAAGGGCGGCAGCATCGGCCCCTCGCTTGAGGGCGTACACACGCGCTTCACCGCCGACTATCTGGCCGAGTCCATCCTGTTGCCGAACCGCTTTGTCTCGCCCAATTTCCATCCGACCACGCTGACCTTAAAAGATGGAACGGTGCAGACCGGGTTCATCGAAAAGGACGGTGCCGAGATCGAACTGCGCATGATCACTGGCAGCATTCTCAAGCTTTCTGGGGACACGGTTGCCACGCGTACGACCAGTGACCAATCGATGATGCCAGCGGGCTTGGTTCAGTCACCGGCGGAGATGAACGACCTGCTCGCGTACATGCTGGTGGGTGCCAAGGCGACGCAACCCGCCGAACTCAAGGACGCCCTGAGCGATTGGCAGACCACTGGGAACTGGGCCGTGGATAACGATGGCGTATTCTCGCTGACGCCGCGTCCGGGCGAAACGGATTTCAAGCGATACGGCGATTATTTGTGGAGCACCAGCCAGTACCGAAACGTCGAGGTGGCGTTTGAATACATGCACGAGAAAGGTGGCAACAGTGGGTTTTATTTTAATGTTGCGGACCCTGAGCAGGCGGTGGGCTCGGTGATTGAAGTGCAAATCCGGGATTCTGCGCAGAGCACCAAGCTCAACGCGCATGCCATCGCCGGCGGGATTCTCCCAGGCATCGACCCGCAGGCGAACTCCGCCAAGCCGGCGGGCGAGTGGAACCAAATGAAGGTCAGCAGTTTGGACGGCGTCGTGAAGGTCGAACTCAATGGCACGCTGGTCAATCAGGTTCGGCTCACACATCCGAAGTTAAAGGGAAAACCGACACAGGGATATTTTGGGTTCCAAGACCACGGCTTGCCGTTCTGGTTGCGCAACATCCGCGTTCGAAATTTGGGGAATTCGAGTGGGACTGCGGCGGATCCTCAGCCGCCCAAGTTGGCAGGACCGCGGTCGTTCAATCCGGTTCGTGCGAACGTATTTCGCTTCGCCCCCGTCAGGGCAAACTACGTGCGCATCGACATTCTTGGTGACTCCAAGGGCCAACCCTGCATCGACGAACTGGAGGTCTTCGGAGCGGGTTCGCCCAAGAACCTCGCCTTGCAAACGCAGGGCGGAAAAGCGACCGCATCATCTCTGCTGAACGGTCACGAAAAGCACAAAATCGACCATCTCAACGACGGCAAATACGGCAACGATCACAGCTGGATCCCCGCAGAAAAAACCGCTTGGGCGCAAATTCAGTTGGCGAAGGAGGCATCGATCAACCGAGTGGTTCTGTCGCGAGATCGAACCGGCAAGTTGCGCAAGCGTGTGTTGGTGTCGTTCGACATCCAAGTGTCCAGCGACGGCAAAAACTGGAAGACCGTGAAGAGAGTGCGTCCGGCGAACAAAGTCGGGGGGAAAAACGCAGCGGAGCCCGCTCGCAAAAAAGCCGCCGCGCCGCGGCGGAAATAAGCCGCGCCCGCGCCGAAAAGGTCCTGGAGGGCGAGCGGCCTCGCGAGCCGTTTCTCCGATTCGGAACCGACAGAAAATCCGCGGACGCCGAGGCCGGCGTCCCTCCACTTGATGCTGAAAAGAGCCTGGAGGGCGAGCGGCCTCGCGAGCCGTTTCTCCGATTCGGAACCGACAGAAATTCCGCCGGACGCCGAGGCCGGCGTCCCTCCACTTGATGCTGAAAAGGCCCTGGAGGGCGAGCGGCCTCGCGAGCCGTTTCTCCGATTCGGAACCGACAGAAATTCCGCCGGACGCCGAGGCCGGCGTCCCTCCACTTGATGCTGAAAAGAACCTGGAGGGCGAGCGGCCTCGCGAGCCGTTTCTCCGATTCGGAACCGACAGAAATTCCGCCGGACGCCGAGGCCTGGAAGAGAGGCTGGGAAAGAAAGTGGGAAAATGGTCGGGGCGACACGATTCGAACGTGCGACTTTTAGCTCCCAAAGCTAACGCTCTACCAGGCTGAGCTACGCCCCGGACACGCCTTGCCTTAACCGGAGTTTTTCGAAATGCCAAGCCCTGCGACCAACTTATCTCCGCGAAACACGCGCCAACATCTGCCGATGTGAAGGGTCGACCAAGGATATACACCATGAGTCGCCTTCAAACGTCTCGCGGGTGGAGATGGTACCGGTTTTGCGCACCACCTCGATGTAGCCGTTCTCGATTTCCAGCGGACCGCATCGTCGTCATCCACCTAGTAGGACGGATTGTTTCACACTCAAAGTACGCGGCAACCGACGAAACCTGCAAACCGGGCCAAAAGAAAACCCTGCCGAAAGGCAGGGTTTAAAAGTGGTGGCGACACCCAGATTTGAACTGGGGACACACGGATTTTCAGTCCGTTGCTCTACCAACTGAGCTATGTCGCCGGAAAGTGTTTAGTGGAAATACTGGTCAGCGCGAACAAGTCAACTCTGCTTCGGTTTTAGAAACGCGAACGACAATTCGGGAGACTTTAGTTTCCAGCCGGTGCGCCGGGAGCCGGGGCGGGCGCTTGAGCGGGTTGAGTTACCGCCGGCAGGGTAGAACTGGTGTTGTTTTTCAGCAAACGCGCGTCGATGAAAGTGATGCCAAGGGTCAACACGGCGAACGCGATACCCAAATACATGGTGGCTCTGCTGAGAAAGTTGCCGGCACGGGAACCGAGAATACTTTCGGTCATGCCGCCGCCGAACGCGCCACCGAGACCACCACCGCTCTTGGATTTCTGCATCAGCACGAGGCCGATCAACAGAAAGCTGATGATGACAAGGAGAACAATGAAAATAGCTTTGATAACAATCATGGGTTTTTCCGGCGTTTTACGCGTTTTGAGGCTGCGGACTTAGACAGCCGCGTTGACAATAGCAAGAAACGAATCGGGTGCAAGGGAAGCGCCGCCGATTAATCCGCCGTCGATATCGGGCTGGCCGAGCAGTTCGGCGGCGTTGGCAGGCTTCATGCTGCCACCGTATTGGATGCGCAGACCATCGGCGACGTCGGAACCGACCATCTCGGCGACGAGGCCGCGAATGAAGGCGTGTACCTCTTGCGCTTGTTCGGGGGTGGCGGTGAGGCCAGTGCCGATGGCCCAGACCGGTTCATAGGCGAGGACGCAGGTGGACACCTGGGCACCGTCGAGTCCGGCGAGGCAGGCCCGAACTTGTGCGCCGACCACATCTTCCGTGGTGCCGGCTTCACGCTGTTCCTGTTTTTCTCCGACACAGACGATCGGGCGGAGGCCATTCTCAAGGGCGAACTTCACTTTGCTGTTCACGCTGTCGTCGGTCTCGCCAAAATACTGGCGGCGTTCGCTGTGTCCGAGAATCACGTAGGTGGCGCCGGTATCGAGCACCATCTCGGCGGAAATTTCACCGGTGTAGGCACCAGAAGTTTGGTCGTAGACGTTTTGGGCGCCGACACCGATCACGCCGCTGACCGCGTCGCTGACCGATTTCAAGGCGGTGGCAGTCGGGCAGACCACCACTTCCACGTTGCCGGCGGCATCGCCGAGTCCGTTCGCAATGGCTTTCGCGAGTTCCACCCCTTCCGGGATGGTTTTGTTCATCTTCCAGTTTCCAGCGACGATTTTTTTACGCATGATTTATAAGGAGGTAGTAATTGGCAGCCAGTAGAGAGGCGGTCCGATTTGATTTCAGATTTGTGATTTCAAATTTCAAAGGCGGTATTGCGTTCACGTCAGGCACTTGAATTTTGGATTCAGCGTCAGTCGTTTCGAGTTCGCCTTGGCGTTTGAATTGAGATTTTAAATGTTAGATTTGCGATTCACTTAGGCGTCGTCGAGGGCGGCGAGTCCGGGGAGGGTCTTGCCTTCCATGAGTTCGAGACTGGCGCCACCGCCGGTGGAGATATGGGTCATTTTGTCGGCGAGGCCAGCATTGTTGATCGCGGTGACCGAGTCGCCGCCACCAATGATGCTGGTGCAGTCGGCGTTGGCGGCGATGGCGTTGGCGACACCGTTGGTACCATGCGCGAACGGGGCCATCTCGAACACACCCATCGGGCCGTTCCAAACAACGGTTTTCGCAGCAGCCACTTCGGCGACATAAAGCGCGGTGGTTTCCGGACCGATGTCGAGGCCTTCCATTTCCTGTTTGATCTCGCCGAGTTTGGCGACTTCGGTGTTGGCATCGGCGGAGAAATCGTCGGCGGTCATCGTGTCGACCGGGGTCATGAACTTGAGCGACTTGCCTTCGACTTTCTCCAGAAGGTCTTTGGCGATCGGCACATCGTCGTCCGAGCAATAGGATTTTCCGATCTCGTAGCCTTGGGCTTTCATGAACGGATAGGCCATCGCGCCGCCGATCAGAATCGTGTCGACTTTGTCGAGCAGCGCTTCGATCACGCCGATCTTGTCGGAGACTTTTTTGCCGCCGATAATGGCGACATACTTGGGTTCGGGATTGGCGAGCACGCCATCGAGATACTTGATTTCCTTCTCGAGCAGCAGGCCGGCAACGCAGTCGTCGAAGTGCTCGGTGACGGCGACCATCGAGGCGTGGGCGCGATGCGCGGTGCCGAAGGCATCGTTGACGTAGACATCACCATGCTGGCCGAGTTGGGCCGCGAACTCAGATTCGCCTTTCTTCTCCGCCGCGTGGTAGCGGAGATTTTCGAGCAGGAGAACCTGCCCGGGTTTCAAGGCGGCGGACGCGGCAAGTGCCTCTTCCCCGACACAATCGTTGGCAAATTGAACATCGCAACCGAGCAACTTAGCTAATGCGGGTGCCACCGGCGCTAGGCTCATTTCCGCAACGCGTTCGCCGTTCGGACGACCGAGATGACTCATCAAAACCACCGATGCGCCAGCTTCCAGCGCGAACTGGATCGTCGGCACGGCGCCACGCAGGCGGGTGTCGTCTTTGATCACGCCTTCTTTCAAAGGCACATTGAAATCCACGCGCATCAGCACGCGTTTTCCGGACAGGTCGAGGTCTCGAATCGTTTTCTTCATGGGGAGTCGTTGGTCGCTGGTAGCTAGTAGTCGGGAAGTAGGTAGGTTAAGTGCAAGGCCAAACGAAGCCGGTAAGCCAAGAATAAGGTGGCAAAGCCACCCGAACCCCTGACTACCGACTACTGGCTACTACCTACCTAAACGCTACGCGTTGATGTGGGCAACGAGGTCGAGGACCTTGTTGGAGTAGCCCCATTCGTTGTCGTACCAAGCGACGACTTTGACGAAGTTGTCGTTGAGGCTGAGGCCGGCATTGGCGTCGAACACGGAGGTGCAGGTTTCACCGATGAAATCGGAGGAGACGACCATGTCTTCGGTGTAACCAAGAATGCCTTTCAGGGCGCCTTCGGACTCGGCTTTCATGGTCGCTTTGATGTCCTCGTAGCTCGCGCCCTTGTCGAGGCGAACTGTGAGGTCAACCACGGAGACGTTCGGCGTCGGCACGCGGAAGCACATGCCGGTGAGTTTGCCGTCAAGTTTCGGAATCACTTTGCCGACCGCTTTGGCCGCGCCAGTGGTGGCCGGAATGATGTTGAACGTGCCACCACGTCCGTCGCGCCATTTTTTGGCGGAGGGGCCGTCGACGATACGCTGGGTAGCGGTCACCGAGTGAACCGTAGTCATCAGGCCTTCGACGATGCCGTAGTGGTCATCGAGAACCTTGGCGAGCGGGGCCAGGCAGTTGGTGGTGCAGGAGGCGTTGGAAACGATGTCTTCGCCGTTGTAGGTGTCGTGGTTGACGCCCATGACAAACATCGGCGCGGTGCCGGAAGGAGCGGAGACGACGACTTTCTTGGCGCCGCCTTTGATGTGGGCATTGGCGGTGTCGACTTCTTTGAAGACGCCGGTGGACTCAACCACGTTGTCGGCGCCACAGCTGGCCCAATCGATATTGTTGGGGTCGCGTTCTTGGAAGATCTTCACTTCCTTGCCATTGACGGTAAATTTGCCGTCTTTTTGGCCGATATCGCCCTGAAAACGACCGTGCACGGTGTCATACTTGAGCATGTACTCCATGTAGTCGGGGTCGATGAAAGGGTCGTTGATGCCGACAATTTGAACGTCGTCACGAAGTGCTGCTGCGCGGAAAACCATGCGGCCGATGCGGCCAAAACCGTTGATACCTACAGAAAGAGACATAAGGAAAACTCCAGGTGGATGTGTGTTGTTGGTTGTTGTTAAAAGCTTAAAAAGTCAAAATTTCGGGCGACGCCTATAAGAAACGCCGATTGCAGGTCAATCATATTGCAATAAATGTCAAGACTCCTAGGACACGGGAACGCTCGCTGTATGAAACTCATAGACCGCTATATTCTACGCACATTTCTAGTGCCGTTGTTCGTCACAACGGTCGCGTTCAATCTGTTTTTCATCGTCTACGACCTGTTCGGCAACTTTGATGATTTTGTCGATGCGGGTGCGAGCGTGAAGGAGGTCTTAGCCTACTACGCCTACCTGCTACCGCCGAACTTCTGGATTATCATGCCGGTGGTCTTGCTGCTTTCGGTGCTGTTCGCGCTGTACACACTGACTCGCCACAACGAACTCACCGCCATGCGCGCCAGCGGCATCAGTCTCAACCGTCTGCTGATCCCCTACGTGATCGTCGGCGCAATCGTCGCGGGCGGGGTCGCCTTCGTGGACGAGTCCATCGGGCCGGCCTACAGCCGCGCCTTCAACGATATGATGCTCGGCTTCAAGGGTCGCAACGCCAAAGGCGAACCGAAGGACGGCACCAGCAAAGCGGTGCCGGTGGTGCCGCCCTCGCACATCAAAGAGTACGTGTTTTTTTTCAACGAGAACACCGGTCGCGACTGGTTTATCCAGAAAATCGACACACGGGAAGTCACCAATTACCGCTGCGAAGGCATTCGCATCAACAAGAAGTACCTGAACACCCAAGAATACGAGTTCCAGATTGTCGCGGATAGTGGCGAGTACCGCGACGGCCAATGGATTTTCCGCGACGCGACCGTCAAGCGCTACAAAAAGGGACTGATCCCGATCAAACGGGAGCACTACAAGGGCCCGGAGATGTTCAATTCCGGCTTCGACGAACCACCGGAAGTGCTGGTCAATGTCTCGCTCAATCAGGAGGAGCAATTCATGTCCTCGCGCGACACGGCGACCTTTCTCAAGCGCGGCGGCGACAACATCAAGCCGGAGGTGCAGCGTCGTCTCAAGGCCGGACTCCACTCACGCCTCGCCCGCCCGCTCGGTTGCCTGATCGCCACCTTGCTCGGCATCCCATTCGGCTTTCAAACCGCTCGCAAAGGCATCTTCACCGGCATGCTGATCTGCTTCGCCGCGTTCTTCTCCTACTACATGCTGTTCATCGTGTTTATGGCGTTCAGTAATAGCGGCATTCTACCTGCATGGATGGGAGGATGGATGCCGAACATCATCTATCTCTGTATCGGTATGCTGCTGTTCTGGCGGATGCGGCAGTAGGCCTTGCGGCCTTTTTCCGTTCAGGATCCAACCTTCGCCAGGTCCATGATCTTCCCCGCGCGCAAGCCACGATAGTACGCCGGCAGATAACGGGCCAGAAACAAGCAGTCGGCAATCAGATGCCGCTTGGTCTTCACCGGACGCGGCGCGCCGCCACGATGACTTCGCGTCACCCCATCCCAGTACAGCTTTTTACTGAAGTACGCGGAGGTGACCCGACTCGCAGGTAGCTGATGCTGAACCCGCGCGTGCGGCGTGTAACTCACCCGGCCGCCATTGGCCACCGCCTTGTCGCAGAACTCGGTATCACCACCGCCGAGCAGCAAACCGCCTTGGCGGTCGAGTCCGAGATCGAAGTGGCAGGCCTCGCCCATCGCGGATTTACTAAAAGCCATGTTCGCGCCGAACGCGCGTCCGACATCGGGCAAAATCTCGTCGCCCAACTCCATCAACGCCAGCGTGGTCCGGGCAATACTCGAACGCCGGATATGCCATGGCGGCGTTCCGTCAATCCAGCGCGGCACCGTCTTGCCGCCGGTGACCGTCGCGCCCGCGTCGAGTTCGGACTTGAGCGCCGCCAACCAGTTCGGGTCCGGAATCGTGTCCGGGTCGGTCAAGGCGACCAGATCGGTGTTCGCGAGTTCGGTGCCGCGGTTGCGTCCGGCGTTGAGCCGCGTGTCGCCTTCCAGCCGTTCGTGGGTGACGAACTCGGCGAACTCGGCGCACAGTTTGGCGTGGCCATCGCCCTCCGAACTATCGATCACGAACACCTCGAACGCCACCCCCTCCTGTTTGGCCAAGGCCGCCAGACAATCACGGAACTGCGGCAAGGGGTCGTTGACGCAGCGGATGGAAACAGTGATGTCGAGTGGGGCTTTCAAGTCCCTCCCTTTTGCCACAGCCGCGTTTGAGGCCAACTCCTATTTGTCAGAAAAGGCAGATGTAGCATGGTTTTTAATGGAACAGACCGTCTGCCGTGTCGGTGCTGAACTACAAACTAGGCCAAGACCGATGAGGTCACGTTTTGGATAAAGGGTGCTGACACAGCGGACAGGGGATCAGCGCTCCACGGGGGCGAGCCCCAGTGGTGGCGTTCAAAGCCACGAATCAGCGCGCAGAAGCCGCCCATAAAACCAACAGATCGTGCATCACATGACCGTGAACATCGGTCAGGCGGAAGTGGCGGCCTTGGTATTTGTAGGTGAGCTTCTATAAAGACCCGCAAAGCGAACACTCCAAGTCACCAATCTCCATATGCTTTCCAAACGCCGTTCTCGATTTTGGAATAAGTGGTGCCGGCCGGAATCTCGTCGGAAAAAAGAATCACAGGTGGAGGTTTTGCGAAAGAGGCCTTCTGAAACACCACAGCGGATTTGGATACAATTATTTTTGCTACCTTCAGGTCGATTAAGTTTTTTGGCAGGTAAAGCTGACCAGGATAGTCGGATTCAACGTAAGAGAAATCAATGGTCAGTACGGACCCGTCTTTCGCGCCAACTGCTGGCTTCGCTTTAACATTCAGGTACTTTTTGTGATCTAAAGCTTGGAGTTCCGGCAATGCTTCCTCCATTGCCAGAACTGTCTTGTTCGTTGAACTGCTCACTTTTGCACAGCTGCAGCAGGCTGAAAGAAGGATCGCGATGAAAGGTATGATTAGTCGCTTCATTGGAATTTGGAATTTCTTCGTGCCGCATCAAGCCAGCAGATCGTGCATCACATGACCGTGAACATCGGTCAGGCGGAAGTGGCGGCCTTGATATTTGTAGGTGAGCTTTTCGTGGTCGATGCCGAGGAGATGCAGGATGGTGGCTTGCATGTCGTGAACGTGGACCGGTTTGTCGACCGGGCGCACGCTGTAGTCGTCGGTTTCGCCGTAGCACAGGCCGCCTTTGATGCCGCCGCCGGCCAGCCACATGGAGAAGCAGCCGGGGTGGTGGTCGCGGCCGTATTCTTTTTCGGATAGCTTGCCTTGGCAGTAAACGGTGCGGCCGAACTCGCCGCCCCAGATGACGAGGGTGTCGTCGAGCAGGCCGCGTTGACGCAGGTCGGTGATCAGGCCGGCTTGGGCCTGATCGGTTTTCTGGCCGAGGGCGCGCAGGCGTTTCACCGAATTCCCGTGCATGTCCCAGCCGCGGTGCATCAGTTGGGTAAAGCGCACGCCGCGTTCGGCGAGGCGGCGGGCCATCAGGCAATTCCAGGCATAGGTCCCGGTTTTGCGCACCTCCGGACCGTACAGGGCGAGCACGTGTTCGGGTTCGTCGGAGAGGTCGGTGAGTTCGGGGACGGAGCTTTGCAGTTGGTAGGCCATCTCGTACTGGGCGATGCGTTCGTCGATCACCGGATCCAGAACGGCGGCGCGGTGGTGGCGGTTCATCCGGCCGAGGGTGTTGAGCATGTCGCGGCGCATCGCGGGCGTGACGCCGGGCGGATTACTGATGTCCAACACCGGATCGCCTTGGCCGCGGAACTTCACGCCTTGGTAGCGGGTCGGCAGAAAGCCGCTGCCCCAGAGCCGGTCGTAGATCGGTTGGCCGCCCGTGCCCGAACTCATGGCGACGAAGTGTGGCAGTTCGGCGCTGTCCGACCCCAAACCGTAACTCAGCCAAGCGCCCATGCTCGGACGGCCGGCAATCTGCGAACCGGTGAGCCAAAAGGTGATCGCAGGATCGTGGTTGATCGCCTCGGTATACATCGATTTCACAATGCAGAGTTCGTGCGCGAGCGCGGCGGTGTGCGGCATCACCTCGCGGTTGATCCAAGCGCCGGACGGGCCGAACTGCGCGAACTTGAACCGGCTCGGCGCAACCGGGAACGAGGTCTGTCCCGCGGTCATCGAGGTCTTGCGTTCGGCCGGGTAGACCGAGGTCGGCACTTCTTCTTTGTAGCGTTCGAGCAAGTGCGGTTTGTAGTCGAACAAATCCAGTTGCGCCGGACCGCCGGACTGAAACAGGTAGATCACCCGCTTGGCCTTGGCCGGAAAATCGGTCTGCCCCTTGCCCGGAGCCGCTTCTGAATCGGCAGCAAACAGTTCGGGATTGAGCAGGGTCGCCAGGGCGGCGGCGCCGACCCCGCTGCGACCGAAGAACTGACGGCGGTTCATGTGCAAGGGATTCAATGGATTATTCACGGGTCAAACTTTCGTCCAAGTTGAAGATCAGATTGGCGACTAGGGTATACGCGGCGTGCTGAACGACTGGCAAATCGCCGCGCGGCTTTTCGCCGACTGCCAGCAATTGCGCTGCCTCTTTCGGATTCTCCATGAGGGCGGATTGAAATTCCAGATAGGCGCGACGCAAGTTGCCCTGTTCGCGATGGTCGGGTTCGCGTCCGAGAACCAATTTAAAGCCGTAGGCCATGCGCTCCACCGGCTTTGCACCCCCCTCTTCCATCATCCGTTCGGCAAGAAAACGCGAGGCCTCGAGGAAGGTTTTGTTGTTCATCATCGTGAGCGCTTGTAGCGCCGTGCCGGTGCGGTCTTTGCGCACGATGCAGCTCTCGCGGTCGGCCGCGCCGAAGGTCATCATGGTTGGCGGCGGAATGGTGCGTCGCCAGTAGGTGTAGAGGCTGCGGCGGTAGAGCGCGTCGCCTTTGTCCTGGGTATATTTGTTGTTCGAAATCGATTTCCAGATGCCCGGCGGCATGTACGGCCGGACGGACGGGCCGCCTTGTTGTTCCACGAGCAAACCGCTGGCCGACAGGGCTTGGTCGCGCAAGGCTTGGCCGCTCAGTTGCAAGCGCGGCGCGCGGGCGAGGCGTTCGTTTTCCGGGTCGACGCGGCGGAGTTCGGGGCGGCCCACCGACGATTGGCGATACGTCGAACTCAACACAATGCGGCGATGCATCGCCTTCACATCCCAGTCGTCGACGAAGGTGAGCGCCAGCCAGTCGAGCAGTTGTGGGTGGCTGGGGGCTTCGCCTTGGGTGCCGAAGTTCTCGCTGGTCCGAACGAGACCGCGTCCGAAGAAATGTTGCCACATGCGGTTCACGGTGACGCGTCCGGTCAAGGGATGCGCCGGATCGAGCAGCCACTCGGCGATGCCGAGGCGGTCCTTGCGCCGTTCGCCCATGCGGCCGAGCACCTCGGGCGTGTCGGGATAGAAGCGTTCGGATTTGTCGGGGGCGTCGTACAGGCCGCGGTCGAGCCGGTAGGTCGGACGCGGCTGGTCGAGTTCGTGCATCACCATCACCGTGTCTTTCGAACCGGGTTGCGGACGCATCACCGAGGTCTGCGAGGTTTTGATTTTCACCGGATCGGGAACGACAAAGGCACGGTCGGCTTCGGTCAGGTTCGGCCAACTTTTCGGGATCGGAATAAAGGGCGGGCTGTTGCCGTTGTTCGGTCCGAGTCCGGCCTCGGCGACATTGTTGAAGAAGGCGTAGAGTTGGTAGAACTCCTTCTGCGACACCGGGTCGTATTTGTGGTCGTGGCAACGCGCGCAGCCAAGGGTGAGTCCGAGCCAGATGGTGCCGAGCGTCTCCACCCGGTCGACCACGTATTCGACGATGAACTCCTCCGGCAGCGAACCGCCTTCGGAATTGATCCGGTGGTTGCGGTTGAAACCGCTGGCGATCTGGGTGCGCACATCACGGTGCGGCAACATGTCGCCGGCCAGTTGCTCGATGGTGAACTGGTCGAACGGCATGTTGTCGTTCAGCGCTTGAATCACCCAATCGCGGTATGGCCACATGTAGCGGATGCGGTCGTTCTGGTAGCCGTCGGTGTCGGCGTAGCGCGCGGCTTCGAGCCAAGCCAGCGCCATGTGTTCGCCGTAGCGTGGCGAGGCGAGTAGTCGGTCGACCACCCGTTCGGTGGCGTACGGGGACTCGTCCGCCAAGAACGCGTCCACCTCGTCGGGACGTGGCGGCAGGCCGGTGAGGTCGAGTGTCAGTCGGCGCAAAAAGGTCGAGCGATCGGCGTCGGGCGAGGGCGCGATGTCGTCGCGTTCGAGGCGGGCCAGCACGAACGCGTCGATCTCGTTGCGCGGCCAATCGGTTTGCCGAACCGCCGGCGGCTTTGGTTTGTTCGGCGCGGCGAAAGCCCAATGGTCAGCCCAAGGCGCGCCGGCTTCCACCCACTTCTTTAGCAGGTCGATTTGCGCGGGGGCAAGTTGACGCGGCGCCTCGGCGGGCGGCATGCGTTCGTCGGGATCGTGGTGGAGAATGCGTTGCAGCAGTTTGCTTTGTTCCGGCTGGTCCAGATCCACCACCGAGGCCACGCCCGCGCGGGTATCGAGCCGCAGCTTGCCCTTGCGCTCGGCGGCGTCCGGTCCGTGACAATGCACACAGAGATCGGACAGGATCGAACGCACCTCCCCTGCAAGGGACGTTTCAGCCGCACCAAGAAGAGACGGGAGGGTATTGAGAAAAAGAAGGATCAGAGGCAACCGCACGATGCAGCAAGTACGCCAGCAAGGTGGGGTTTCTACCAGTTAAATGAGTATATGCCCACGTTGCACACTCTTTCGAACGCGCCAGGTAACTTAGACTTCAGTCTGAGTTCGTCGTGCCGGAATTCATTCCGGCCGCACGTGGTTCGAAGGGCGAAAGAACGTCGAATCAGCCTTTGGCGTCGAGGTATTTCCACGAACCCTTGTGCCGCTTAAAGCGCGAGTTCTCGTGCAGTTCGCCGGCGACGCCATCCGAAAAATAATCCGCGACGAACTCTACCTTGCCCGTTTTGTCCTCCTTGCTGCCTTTGGACGAACTCAGGATCTCCAGACAAAACCAGTTGTACTGATGGACCGTCGCGGCCAGCTCGTCCTTCAAGTTCGGCGTACGCGAATCCGGATGCGTCGTATCGACCAGATAATCCACGCGGCGGAAAAAGAACGCGCTGTAACGCGAACGCATCAAGGCCACCGCCGTCGCCGGTTTCGCGCGGCCGTAGTGATACGGCATGCAGCAGTCCTCGTAACTGCGCCGGCTCTTACACGGGCAGAGTGAGATTTCGCGTTCGCGCGGAATGAAGTCGGGGTCGTCGGGATGCATCGTGGATGTTGTGGCGGTTCGCGGACACAGCACAACCAAAACTGCCAACAACTTTTGTCGAGTCTAGCAGGCTGTTGATTTATTACTCCGTCACGCAAATCGGGAGCATTTTGCTCTCAGCGAGGAAACGAGGTGTGAGAATATAGGCATATGTAAGCACTTCGTTGACGAAGCTGAGGGCGAAATAAACCGATTTTCGCAGATCCGAATAGATCAACAGCCTGCTAGTGTGTTCGCCGGAGGGAGCACGCGTTTTAGCTGGTTCGGTTGCCTTTCAGATTGATGAGGGTACAGATTCCGGCGGGGCCTTCGTGAGCTTTTGGGTGGCGGGCTTTGAGTTCGGAGAAACGCAGGGCAATCGTTTGTTCGATGAAGGTTTTGCTCCCGCAGGCAACGGAGTCGGTGAGGTATCTTGCCTTGCAACGGAGAAGTTTGGCGGGAGGAATGGCGCTCTCCGAATCCCAGTTGGCCCAGGCCGCCATGGATTCGGCGCGGGAGAAGCCGCGCTTTTTTTGTCGGCCGTCGCGATGGTGGGTTTCACGCCCGCGTTCGAACAGCCAGCGGCGGTAGCGTTTATGGATGGTTCGCCATTGCTGGGCTTTTACCCGTTCGGGGTCATTGGTAGGCCGTTTGTCGTTCGGGTCTGAAAGAATCGATTGCAGACCGCGGCGGCGATCTTGGTTGCCGCCAACCGCGGCGGCGTATCCGCACCATTTGTAATCAACGGGATCCTCTACGATACCGGCTCGGACGGGGTTGAGATCGATGTAAGCAGCCATCAGGCGGAGAGCGTGGCCATCTTCGACGAGCACGCTTTTGAACCGTTCTTCGAACAGAGTGCCTTTACGGTTGTGCGTGAAATTGAACCAAGTTGAGAACCGCTGCTTGAGTTCTTTGACGTATTGGGAGAGATCAAACATGCGCCGGCGGAAGCGGTCGAGTTCGCGTTCGACAAGGGCGTCCCCTTCCACCGAGATGAGGCGCATGCGTTCGAAGCGTTTGATGAGTTCTTCGACCCGGTGCGGCTTCCAAATTTTCCCTAGACGTTTGAGGACTTCTCGTTCTGGGATTGTTTCAGGGCGTTCGGGAACGCGTAGGAGAAGATGGAAGTGGTTCCCCATGATGCAAAACGTCAGGATTTCCACTCCGGAAAAGGCTGCTTGGGAGACCATCATGTGATGAAAGATCTTCTTTGATTCTCTGTCCCCAGTCGCGAACTGCCGATCAACGAACCGAGAGATGACGTGGTACTTCGAACCAGGTTTCCCGATGATTCTGAGTTTTCTCATAAATTATTCTAAAGGGCGGAGGTTTACTTTGCAAGCAATATTTGTGGACAGTCTTCAATTATCGGTGCCGGACCTGGGCCTCCGCTAATCGGCTGGCTTCGCAACCGCCTTTGCGGTACAATTTTTGCATGAGGGAAACATTGCATATGATCGGCCTGAGTGCCGCCTGCCTGCTCGCGCTCGTCCTGTCGGGCAAGGCGACCAACATTACCGTCATTGCCGTGTCCGGCGACACGGCCCCGGCGGCCGGCCTGGACAAGGTCTACACGCAATTCTTGAACCCGGCCATCAACGAGGCGGGCGACGTGGTGTATGGCGCCACCGTCACCAATGCCTCGGGCCAACAATTCCGCTCGCTGTGGATGATCTCTTCCGGCGTGCAATCGCTGATCGGCCTCCAAGGGGAGAACGCGCCAGGCACCAGCGCACAGTATTCGTCCTTCAGTGACAACCGGCCGGCCCTGACCGAAGACGGCACCGTGCTGTTCGACGCAAGACTGACCGGCGCTGGCATCACCTTCGAAAACGATAGGGGCATGTGGATCGGCAAACCCGGCGCGGTGCTCAAGTTGATCCGCGAGGGTGATCCGGTACCGACGCTCCCGGACGTGACGGTCAACAGTCTGAGTTTTTTCATCGGCCAAGCCCACCGTATGTCGCCCAGTGGTCGTCCTGCTTTTCGCATGCTGCTCGACGGCTTCGGTGTCGCGGACGAGAACAACTCCGCCTTGTTCGTTGGTCGGGTGGGCACCCTTCAACTCCTGGCGCGGGAAGGTGACCAGGCACCGGGCTTGGCCAACGGCATCGTCTATGACACGTTGCAGGGAGCGACACCATATCTGAACGACACCGGCACGTTCGCGTTCCAGAGCGAAGTTCGGGGCTTTGATTTCGGCGTGACCGACGACAATGATGGAGTCATCTGGTCTGGTTCGTCCGCCGGCTTGCAAGGGACCCTTCGCGAGTCCGAGATCGATCCGACCACTGGCGTGGCGTATGTGGATTTGCGCGGCCCGTTCATCAACCGTGATGGCACCCTCGCCTTCGTCTCGGGGCTAGCCAGTGGCCCGGATGACGACACGGGCATTTGGCTGGAGAATCCGCGCCGTTTGATCGCGCGCGAAGGCGACGTGGCACCCGGCACTGGAGGGGAACGTTTCGGAGATTTCACCGCGGCCGATCCGTTTCTCAACAACTTGGGTCAGGTCGTATTCAACGCCGACATCGAAGGTCCAACGGTTCTCGCGAGCGCCGATTCGGCGATCTATGCTGGAGATGCGAACCAGCTCACGTTGGTCGCGCGCGAAGGCGACCAAGCCCCAGAATTTGCAGACGGCGTTCGTTTTCGCGAGTTGCGTTTTCGTTCGCAGTTATTCAATTCCGCCGGGCAAGTGATCTTTCTCGCCGAAGTGATCGGCACGGGAATCAACAATAACAACAATGGCGCCCTCTGGTCCAGCGAGGTCGGCGGGGCAACCCGTTTGCTGGTGCGTGAGGGGGATTCGATCGAAGTGGCACCGGAGGATATTCGCACCATACGCGAGATCCGCCTGGCAGGCGGTGGCGGTGATGGCGATGGAACCAACACCAGTTTCAACAACGCGGGGGTTCTGGTGTTCACGGTGATCTTCAGCGACTTTAGTTGGGCGCTGGTCTCGACCAAAGTCGAACGTACCGGCCTGCTCAGCTTGGCGTTGACCGGAGACGACTTGGTTCTGTCATGGCAAGACAGTGGCTTCACGCTGGAGACCACGCCGACGCTGATCACGCCGTGGACCAACGCCTTCGACCAGAGTACGCCGCAGATCCTACTGCCGTCCGCTGCGGAAATAAGACGGTATTTTCGTTTGCGCCGCCCTTGACCAGTTCGAAGATCTTACTCGCTCTTCGGCAGATGCGTTTCGATCACCCGCGCCACATCCTTGCCCAACATCACCGAACCCGCCAAGCTGTAATGCACATCAGCGGGCCGCTGGATCTCCTCGGCTTTTTCCAAGGCGAGAGCGTACAGGTCGTGCGTTTCGATTCCGTGCTTCTCCATTACCTTGGCGGCGATCGCATTGTACTTTGCCGAGTCGCCGACGACTCGGCCTTTGGCCCCTTCGGGCACCGGCGTGGTGGTTCGCCAGATCAGGGTCGCGCCGGTTTTCTTCAGCCGCGTGACGAGAGTATCCAAATGTTTTTCGTAGGCCTCGGGCGGCACTTGCGGCTTGCTGGTCGGGGCCTTCGGGTCGGCGAGATTCTGTCCTTTGGGGCCCATGTATTTTAAATCGTGCAGGCCCCAGTTGAAATGGATCACGTCCCATTTTTTGTCCGCGCCGCCAGTCGCAAGCCAAGTGTCGATGGACGCGACGCCTCGGGTGGTCGGACCGCAATTGGCCAGCGCGCGATGCACGTTGGCTTTGCCCGCCAAGGCCTCGCGGGTCGCCACGGTGTAGCCGATAGAAATGGAATCACCGAGCAACAGAACGCGCGGCAGGCCGGCGACATCCTCGACCTTCTTCATCGCCGGATTCACCTTTTTCACCCGCTTCGCCGGTGCGGCCTTCGGCTTCTTTTTGGCCTCCTGCGCGGCGAGTGGAGCGACGAGACTACTGAGAAGGAACGAGAGCAGGAACGAGAGCAGGAGGAACATTTTCATGGGCCGAGTTTGAACCAATGCCGGGTCGGGAGCAATCTTGGAATGGCTGCGAAAAACCTTGAACCCGCCGCCATTCCGGCGCTCTGCTAACCACCATGAAAGCAAAGAAGATTCTCGTCGGCGTCTCCGGCGGCGTGGCTGCGTATAAGGCGCTCGATGTCGTGTCGGCCCTGCGCAAGCAAGGGCATGAGGTAACCGTATGCATGACCGCGTCGGCGGCGGCGTTCATCACCCCGCTGTCGTTCGCGGCGGTGTCCGGCAACCGGGTGATCTCTAGCCAATGGCCCAGCGACGCGACGCTGGCGGACGCGACTGATCTCGAGGAACTCTTTCCCCACCTCTATCCGGCGACCGCGGCCGACGTCTTTCTCGTCGTTCCCGCCACCGCCAACACCATCGCGAACCTAGCCCAGGGCCGCGGCGTCGACGCGCTGTCGACCTCGGCGCTGTCACTGCCGAAAACCTGCCGCCGCGTGTTCTGCCCGTCGATGAACGTGGAAATGTGGGACCAGGACATCGTCCAAGAAAACGTGCTCGCACTCGAACTGCACGGCTGGGAACGCATCGGTCCGGAGAGCGGCCATCTGGCCTGCGGCATGACAGGTTCAGGGCGCTTGGCCGAACCGGCCGCCATCGTCGAGGCGGTCACGCGCAACCAGCGGCTCGAAGGCAAACGCGTGCTGATTTTGTCCGGCCCCACCCGCGAACACATGGATCCGGTGCGCTACATCGGCAATCCGAGTTCGGGTAAGATGGGCAAAGCCCTCGCCGAGGCGGCGCGCGCGGAAGGCGCCGAGGTCGAATTTGTCTCCGGCCCCGTCCCCTCCTCCAACCTGCCGTCCGGCGCATCGATCACCCGGGTCACCGGTGCGAGCGACATGCTCGAAGCAGCCCGGCCCCGCTTCAAACAAGCGGACATCGTGCTCTACGTCGCCGCCGTCGCCGACTATACCCCGGTCAAGCGGCACGAGAGCAAAGCGCCGAAGGAAAGCGGAAAGGTGACCATCGAACTCGAAGCCACCCCCGACATCGCGGCCACGCTGTGCGCCGACAAACGCGCCGAACAAGTGTGCATCGGCTTCGCCCTACAAACCGAGGACGGCGAGCAACACGCGCAACGCAAACTGAAAGCCAAGAATCTCGACGCCATCGTGCTCAACTACACCGACACGCTCGGTGCCAACGACGGACGCTTCACCTTCATCGCGTCCGGTGCCGACGCACAGGACTGGGGCCGACTCGGTAAAGCCGCCTGCGCGAAAAACATTCTCGAACAAGCCATCCAATTGCTCGGCAGTTCCAAGCCCAAGGCCTGATATGAAAACGCTTGTTGTATGTTCCGGCGGACTCGACTCCGTCACCCTCGCCCATCGCATCGCCAGCCAAGACGGACTCGAGCGTCTGTTGTCGTTCAATTATGGTCAGCGCCATCTGGTCGAACTCCACGGTGCCGTTCTCTGCGGCAAACGTCTCGGCGTGCGCCACGACACCATCGACATCTCTGGCGTCGGCAAACTGATCAAGGGTTCGGCCCTGACCGACTTTGCCGGACCGCAAGGTGTGGATGTTCCGGAGGGTCATTACGAAAGCCAAAGCATGGCCGCGACGGTGGTGCCGAACCGCAACGCGATCATGCTGAGTATCGCGTTCGGTGTGGCCAGCGCGACCGGTTGCAGCGCCGTCGCCACCGCCATTCACGGCGGCGACCATTTCATCTACGCCGACTGCCGCCCCGGCTTTGCCAACGCCTTCGCGCACATGCAGGAGCACTCGCTCGAGGGCATGAACTCGCCGCAACTGCTGACGCCTTACATCGCCAGCAGCAAGGCCGACATCGCCACCGACGCGGCACGATACGAAGTCCCGATCGAGCAAACTTGGTCCTGCTACAAAGGCGGCGATATCCATTGCGGTCGTTGTGGCACCTGCGTCGAACGCATCGAAGCCCTGCACCAAGCCGGTGTCGCCGATCCAACCGAGTACGAGGATTCGGGGTTTTGGAAAACGGCAGAACGCGAAGGCTGAAATCAGATGTCAGTAGCCGGTAGCCAGTAGGCAGGGAATCATGACTCAGCCCTTCAGGCTTCGAGTGATCAGTAATCAGTGGCGAGTAATCAGTTTCGGCGTTGGCGCTTTGGGACTATGGGAAAACGTTGCCACTCTATGGCAAACTTTTGCGGTGGTACCCGAGGTTGCCTCCGAACCGGGAAACGGGCATGCAAGCGCGCATGAAGGACAATGACATGCTTCGCAGGATTCTGGACGCGCCGGTGTACGAGGTGGCGATCAAGACGCCGTTGGACTCAGCGCCAAAGCTGTCCGCGCGGCTTGGCTGCGAGGTCTTGTTGAAACGCGAGGATTTGCAGCCGGTCTTTTCGTTCAAGTTGCGCGGCGCGTACAACAAGATGGCGGGACTTTCCGCCGCCGAACGCGCGCGCGGCGTGGTCGCCTGCTCGGCCGGAAACCACGCGCAGGGTGTCGCGATGGCGGCGCAGAAATTGGATTGCGTGGCGCGGATCGTGATGCCGGTGACCACCCCGGAAATCAAAGTGGCGGCGGTTCGGAAACGGGGCGCCGAGGTGATTTTGCACGGCGAGGATTTCGACGCGGCCCAGGCACGGGCGCTGGAGTTGGTCGCGTCCGAGGGCTGGGTGTTGATTCATCCCTACGATGACCTCGACGTGATCGCCGGCCAAGGCACCATCGGCAAAGAAATTTTGGAGCACGCCCCACGGAATCTGGAAGCAGTGTTCGTCGCGATTGGCGGCGGCGGCCTGGCGGCGGGCGTGGGCGCGTATGTAAAAGCGGTACGGCCGGAGGTGCGGGTGATCGGCGTCGAACCGGTGGACGCGGCGAGCATGAAGGCCGCGTTCGAGGCGGGCGGCCCAGTGGATCTGGACGAGGTCGGCTTATTCGCCGACGGCGTGGCGGTACGCCGGGTGGGCGAGGAAACCTATAAGATCTGCCGCGAAGTGGTGGACGAGATTGTGGTGGTCGACACGGACGCGATCTGTGCGGCGATCAAAGACGTTTTCGAGGACACGCGTTCGATTCTGGAACCCGCTGGCGCGTTGAGCGTGGCCGGCATGAAGGCTTGGGTGGCGAACCAAAATCGAAAAAGCGACCGAACCGGGCCACAGGGAGAGCCAGGCGTTTTAGTGGCGGTGGCCTGCGGCGCGAACATGAATTTCGATCGGCTGCGCCATGTCGCCGAACGTTCCGAACTGGGCGAACAGCGCGAAGGCTTGTTCGCGGCGACCATTCCCGAACAGCCCGGAAGTTTTAAGTCGTTCTGCGCGATGTTGGAGAACCTGAACGTGACCGAGTTCAATTACCGATTTGCGGCGGGCGAGTTGGCGCAGGTATTTGTCGGCGTTCAGATTGGCGCGCGTTCTGAGTTGGCGTCCTTACTCGAACGCCTGCGCGCGGGCGGCATCGAGTCCATGGATTTGACCGACAACGAAATGGCCAAGTTGCATTTGCGTCACCTGGTCGGCGGACGCGCCCCCGAGGCGGAGGACGAAGTGCTCTATCGCTTCACCTTCCCCGAACGCCCCGGCGCGTTGATGAAATTTCTGGAGCAGATGCGCCCGAACTGGAATATCAGTTTGTTCCATTACCGCAATCACGGCGCAGATTTTGGCCGGGTACTTTGCGGGATGCAGGTGCCGGTCGGGGAGCGTTCGGGGTTTGAAGAATTTCTTGCCGAGTTGGGCTATCCGTTCGTCGAGGAAACGGAGAACCCGGCGTATCGTTTGTTTTTGTAGAGGAGGCGTTCGGGCCGGGACCTTCGGCCCTACCGACTGAGTTCAAATGATTACACTAACGGCCAAAACCTTAACATGGTTGAACACTGCGGATGACTGTCCGTCAGATCTTTGCGCTCATGGTAAAGTCCATTTTGTCATTGATGGGTTTGAATTTGTCGCGCCGACCGAGGAATGGACATTGAGCGCGGCCGCCATCTACCTGCTGAGAACATTGGAGCGTGACCACATACCGGGGGATGGACCACTCTTCCCATGCTGTGGATTTTCAATGTTTGAGATAGAGGACAGTGACGACGTGCTCATTATTGGATGTCCAAATGGAATCGACGTATCGGTGAAGCATCAAAACGGCAGGGTTGTAATCACCTCCGAATCCGGCGAGTCCAAATCCGTCTCCGAAATTGCTTGGATGGACGCTGTCTTAAAATTTTCTGATGAGGTAAGAAATTTTTACGAGTCTAGCGCCGAAAAAACCCCCGGAGATGATGAAGACCAGAAAGGATTCGATAAAATGTTTGAGGAATGGGAGCGGCGCCATCCCCGCAACCCAACCGTCGGCTAGCAGCTGGGCACTCATTATCCCAAAGCGGTTCCAGGCTGAAGGCCTTCCCCATTTTTCACAGATATTTTTTATATTTCACAGACTGGCAACCTTTACAGACAATCTGAAATTTGGTTTGCGCCTCCGGCGCGAGTCGACCCCAACGGGGGTCATGTCATCCTAGCAGGCTTCTCGCCGAGTTGGGGTATCCGTTCGTCGTGGAAACGGAGAATTCGGCGTATCGTTTGTTTTTATAGCATCCCCCAAGGCAATCCACCCGATCTACGCTCCTTCGAATCTGGCCACATCCACCCGAAAGTGATAAGGTTTGAAAGAATGAGACCTTCGCCCATGCGGGGAAGGAGCGAACAACATGATGAAGCCTGAACAGACGAGGAAATTGATCGGTGGATTGGCCTTAATTTTCGGCCTTTGGTGGCTTTGGACCATGGCCTTCCCGATCATCATCGGCGTGGTCAGGCCTGTCGATTTTGAGATTTTCCACCTCCTATTCTCCTTGGTGTTTGCTCTATTCATCATGGCTCCCGGAATCATCGCGGTCGTTTTTGGCGCCCGCCTTTTCCGCGAGATGCGCGAGACCTACGTGCAATGGGTGGTCGGTGTGTTCGCCGTGTTTTTCGCCTTCTTCATCTATTCAAAAGCGGGATCAGCCTTGCCCGCGTTTCTTCCCGAAGAACTGCAGAAGTCGGCATTATTTTTTGTCACCAGTTTGATCGCGGCTATCGGATACCTTTTTGTGACTCGTTTCCTTCTTCGGCACTTTACTGGAGGAGATCGCCCATTGCGCGGATTGCTTAGCCGAGGCGTTTTAATCCTGCTGGCGCTGCAACTGTGGGGAGTTTTATCACAAATTTCCTTGGAGTATCCACCGGTTGGCGCGGGAGATAAAAACACCGTGTGGAAGATTTTCGGGGTGGTGGTTCCGCTTGCAGTAGCAACCGGTTCATATCGTATAGCTGTACGCACTCTAACGAGGCCACGCAGAAGGCGGTCGAGCAAGCCCGCCTGAAGAATTTGCAGACGACGGAGTCGACACAAAGAAAAATTGGTTTGCGCCTCCGGCGCGAGTCGACCCCAACGGGGTCATGTCATCATAGCCTAGGGTGAGCGCAGCGAACCCTAGGTACGCCGACAAACCACGCATCGACCGGTCTGCGACTCGTCTCGGATTGCATCGTTCGGTCCGGTCGAAACGAAGACAACCTTTTGGTCGTGCAACTTGCCTTCCCGCATCCCTCGGCAGACGGTCTGACCCATTAAAAATCCAAGCCAGCGACACGGCAGACGGTCTATCCCATTGAAAACCATGCTACAACCACTGGGCGTGCCGCCTTTACATCACCCGTTTGCGCAAGGTCGACGCGCGTTCGCGCAACTCTTCCGGGTTCACGGAAGCGATCTGCGCATCGGTTGCGAGCAATAATTTCAGCAGGAGCGGTTCGGCGAGTTCGCTTTCGAGATGACGCGCGAGTTCGACTTTGCGTTGTTCGAGCCAGGCTTCGCGGGCGGCGGCGAGCACCGCGCCGAGTCCGAGTTTCTTGTTTAAGACTTCGATGATTTCGCCGCCGCCGATCAACGCGCCGGATCCGGCGAGTCCGGCGATGGACAGGCTGCCGAGTCCGCCGATGGCGAGGTCGGCGGCCACGAGAATCGGCGCGCCGGCCAGCAGGCCTTCGTACATGATGGCGATGGTCTGCACTTTGGTCGGGTTGGCTTCGACCCACTCGTCGGCTTCATCTTCGAACGCGACACGCCACTCTTTGCTCGGCGCGGGCGGGTCCAGAGCGAGGAAGTGCTTCATCGCCTCGTCGGATTTTTCGGCGGACACCATATCTTTGTCGAGCACGCGGAGCAAGGTCACCAAGTTCTGGCCCGACGTGGCGAGGCGTTGGTGTTCGGCCTCCAGCGCATTCGCATCGTCCGACTTGTCGCCAGAGAGTTGCTTTTTCACCAGTCCGATCACTCCTCGCGTCCCTTTGGAAACAAAGCGGAGGGGCTTGAGCAGGTTGTTGGCCAAGTCCGAACGTTGATACTCCGCCTTCTTTAGAATCATCTCGAGCACTTCCCGCACCGGCGCGCGCGCGACCGCAATCCGGTCGGCTTCTAGTTCGCAGGCTTCTTGCACCCGGCGGATTCGTTGTTGCAAATCGCGGTGGAACAGCACCCCGCGTTCGCTGACGTCCAACAGCGACCCCGCGGCGGCACGTGCCTCCTTCTCCATCGTCGCCAAACGGATGGCGAGCGCATCACCGCCCCGAATCACGTCCGGCAGATCTTGGTCGCCGAATATCGAGGTCACATCTTCAATTTTTGGCGTGCGCGAAAATTCGCTGTGGAACACATCGACGCGGCTGAGGTCCTCGCCGACGAGCAGTTCGCGCAGATGTTCCCATTTTACTTCCGCTTCGCGTCGGGTGCACTTGGTGAACAGGTAGGCGAGGTGTCCGGACATGCGGATGGCGTGGCGGAACTGCTTGATAATCCGGTCGTCGGAATAGCTTTCGGGCCCGGAGACAAACACGCACACCTCCGAACGCGCGAGCATCTCCTCGGCCCGTTGCCAGTTGCGCTTTTCGTAAGTGTTGATGTCAGGCACATCGGCAATCAGCGCCACACATTTTTCCGCCGGCGGCGTTTTGTAGGTGTCCCAATACAGGCGGCCGGAGGGCAGTTCGGAATCGGCGAGTTGCTTGGGCGCTTCAAGATGAACCACCTCGGTGTAGCCGGGGAAGGTCGCGGCCAGATCGAGTTCGGAGACGACCGCCTCGGGGATCGCGACAATGCAGCCGTAGGTGGTCGGACGGCGTTCGGCCCCGGCCGGCACTTGAATGCCAGTCAGCATGCGGAAGAACGTCGATTTTCCGGCGCCGCTCGGCCCGTACAGCGTGGCGACCAGCACCGGCAGTCCATTCACCCGCAGCAACCCGGCGGGTCGATGCACGAACTCCAACCAACCGGGCAGCCCCGCGAGTTTTCCTTCGGGTTCGAGAACGGCGTAAAGCTGTTCCAGTCGGGGTTTCAGTTCGCCCAGTTCGGCGAATACTGCGTCGTCAATCATGCGGGGTAGTTACGGGAGAACCGCAGTGGTTCAAGGGAGATAGATACTTCTTTTGTGTCAGTGGTATATGGCTAATATACAATTGTGGTGAGAGACTCTAGGATTTCGATGAAATGGTGGTTATTCGGATCCGTGGCGCTGTGTCTAGCCAGCGCGGGCGGCATTCTCCATGTCCTTCTCAGCGATGGAGACGTGGTTCGGAAACAAGTTTCCACCGGGGTTCGATTCACCGTCAGCCCACTTTTTGGCGTTCTCTTTATGACCACCATGGCTTCGATGATCAGCGCGGCATTCACGATCCGAAGAATGCTGTTCGGTCCCTTTGGAAGGTTGGTGCAGTTTTTACTGGCGCTGACGTCGGTCATTCTTGTCCCGCAGTTTTTCTACGGCCACCTTCAACTCGAAGCGACAGGCATACAAGGCCGGGGAGCGTATTGGTTTGAGCCGGAAGTCGTCGAAGTCCGCTATCAAAACCTCACAGCGATCGAACTCCACGAGCCCCTTGGACGGGGCACGCGTATCTCCAAGGGAACGCCGGAGCTCACCTTTTACTTAATCGAAACGTCGGGTGATATCCAAACGCTCAAAGTGAGTTCGTTGGTCCGGGTGGCGATGAAAGATCTCCGCGCGGTATGTAAACAGCATGGCATCCCGCTGATCGACAAGACCGCGAACGGCGACCTAGCGCGGCTTTAAGACTGCTTCGGAAATCCAAAAGCTGTTGAAAAGTTAACTTGGAACGCGGCCGCGTTCGGCCCAAAGTCCGAACATGAAATGGACTACCCTGCTTCTCGCCACTGCCCTCTTCACCTCGATCCTAAGCGCCGCCGAACGCCCGAACATCGTTCTGCTGCTCTCCGACGACCACTCCTGGACCGATTACAGTTTCATCGGCCACGAGGTGGTCAAAACCCCGAACATCGATAAACTACATTCGCGCAGCGCGAGCTTCCGCCGCGGCTACCTGCCAACCGCCCTGTGCCGCCCGTCCCTGGCCACCATCGCCACCGGCCTATACGCCCATCAACACGGCATCACCGGCAACGATCCTTCGCGTGAGGTTTGGGAACGCAATTCACCCGCCTACAATAAACAGCGCGAAAAACTCATTTCCAACATCGACCGGGTCCCGACCATCGGCCGGATGCTGTCCGAGGTTGGCTACCTCAGCCACCAAAGCGGCAAGTGGTGGGAAGGCTCGTACGAACGCGGCGGCTTCACTCACGGCATGACCCGCGGCTTTCCCGAAAAAGGCGGACGCCACGGCGATGACGGCCTGAAGATCGGACGCGCTGGCATGGAACCGATTTTTGATTTCATCGACCTCGCCGAGAAAGAAGAGAAGCCGTTCTATATCTGGTACGCCCCGTTCCTGCCACACACGCCGCACAACCCGCCCGAGCGCCTACTGAAAAAATACCGCGCTGACGGCCGCCCGATCACGGTCGCGAAATATTACGCGATGATCGAATGGCTCGACGAAACCTGCGGCCAGTTGATCGACCGAATTGAAGAAAAGGGCATGCTCGACAACACCTTGTTCGTTTACGTCGCCGACAACGGCTGGATTCAAAACCCCGAACGCAACGGCTACGCGCTGCGTTCGAAACAGTCGCCGAACGAAGGCGGCGTGCGCAGTCCCATTCTCTACTCCTGGCCCGGCGTGATCAAACCCGGCGAACGCCCCGAACTCACCTCGAGCATCGACATCGTTCCCACCATGCTCGCCGCCGCCGGCGTAGATGTGCCCGGCGACCTGCCCGGACTCAACCTGCTCGACCCGCTGAAGTCCGGCGAGGACATCGAACGCGACCACATCTTCGGCGAAGGATTCGCCCACGACATTAAAGACCCCGACAATCCACAGGCCACCCTGCTCTACCGTTGGGTCATTCAGGATAACCACAAGCTCTTGCTCACCTACGACGGTGAAGTCGCCGCGTACTCGAGCACCCATCCGCGCGACGAGAAACGCCCGCAGTTGTTCGACCTCAGCAAAGACCCCGCCGAGAACAACAATATCGCCGCCGACAACCCCGAACGCGTCGCCGAACTCGCCACCAAGATCGGTCAGTGGTGGCCGGTCACCGAGCGGAAGGTTCTGACGGTTTTCGAGTGAGGACGTAGCGTCGGCCAGACGTTTTTCCATGTTCAAAACAAATGAGGAACTGGGCCGCGCACTTGTGAATCGTGCCAAGAACCCCGCTCGGAGTTTGTCGGACTTCTGCGCTTAGACCGCTCCACGGAGGCAAAAGAATTTGGGGCAAAGGAATGGCGGCGCAGGGCTTGCCCGGTGGATTTCGGATGCGAGATTCCGCGTGCTCCGCGTTTTTCAGGGGTTCATTAAAAGGTCAGCAAAGAGTCCGATCCCCCTGAGCAAATGAGGCAAATGAGGAACTGGGCCGCGCATTTGTGAATCTTGCCAAGAGCCTCCGAACGGAGTTTGTCGGACTTCTGCGCTTAGACCGCTCCGCGGAGGCAAAAGAATTTGGGGCAAAGGAATGGCGGCGTATGACTTGCCCGGTGGATTTCGGATGCGAGATTCCGCGTGATCCGCGTTTTTCAGCGGTTCATTAAAAGATCAGCAAAGAGTCCGATCCCCCTAAGCAAAGGAGGCAAATGAGGAAATGGGCCGCGCATTTGTGAATCGTGCCAAGAACCCCGCGCTAGGAGTTTGTCGGACTTCTGCGCTTAGACCGCTCCGCGGAGGCAAATGAATTTGGGGCAAAGGAATGGCGGCGTATGATGGCCGGTGATTTTGGATGCGAGATTCCGCGTGCTCCGCGTTTTTCAGCGGTTCATTAAAAGATCAGCAAAGAGTCCGCCCCCCCCTGAGCAAATGAGGCAAAGGAGGAACTGGGCCGCACATTTGTGAATCGTGCCAAGAGCCCCGCTAGGGGTGGCACCCTGAATAGCCCCGGCTGTAGCCCGCAGGGCAAGGCCGGGGTTGCAACCGCCCAAACGCAGCCGACCGGAATGCCCCGGTAGCCGAGCGCGCCGGTGTGTTCCGGGCGGAATCGAGAGGCCGCATTTGCCACGCCTCCGCCTCGCCCAGACCGGAAGCCGCTTCGCGGAGGCAAAAGAGTGTGGGGCATAGGAATGGGAGAGAGGCCTTCCCCAAAAAAACAAGCGACACTAATTCCAATTCTTCTTCGCTGACTTCTCAGGAAAAGGTGAAGCGGAAGGGAAAGGCGAAGTTTTCGGGGAGCCGGAGGCTCCTTTCACCTTCACCTTTACCCTCACCTGTTCCCTTCCAGCAATCGGTCCGATGAAATCGCGTTGGTAAACTGCCGGTGGCACCGTCATCGGAACGGGCTCAATGCATTGAGAACGAACGGGCGCGGCCTAACAGGTGCCGTTCGGCGCAGTATCTCGAGCACAACGGAGCAAGTGCGGTCCCATTCCACCTTCCACCTTCCATCTTCGTCCCGCAGGGAGAGGGACAAAAAAACACCTAGCCTTCGAACTACCGCAAATTCCTGAGCCGGGCTCATAGGTGGGAACAAGGTATCGGACGATTCGCGTCCCTACCGCAGCAGGTATCACTAGCCGCCCGAGGATAGGCTCCCTTGTTGATAAAAAGGCCAGGAAAAATTGCGGCTGGCAGTCCAAAGACAAGGTACCACTTACCTACCCGGACCGGTTCTCTTTTCCAATAATTTTAAGGCTTTTACGCCGTAAAAAATTCGAGGAACTCCATCCAGTTAAAGTCGTACAGGGAGATGTCTGACCTGGTTCGCGCAGCGAACGCTCTTAACCAAAACATGTTAAGAACCCGCACTCGCATAGAATCATTGACCCCTTACACCTTAAGCATCTCAAGTCGCCTGGCTCGGTGCATTTCGGACAAGCAATACCTGCAGAGACAAACGCCCATTCCGAAGAAAATTGTGTTAATTTGGCAACCATAACAATGCCTTTATCTTCAGGCGTCTGTGAGTCGCAAAGGACCAAGAAGTCCGTACTATTGATCGCTATCTCTTTGAAGGGCGAATACCTTGCAGCAATTCCAAAATTGAAGTTGACGAAAGTCTCAACATCTTCATCTGTTGGGAATTGACTGTACAATTCCAAATGAAGTTGCCTGATGACCTCTACTGTATTTTTGTATTCTTCGAGGTATTTAATCAGATACTCTGTTGCAGTCATGTTTCAGGCCAATTTTACGAAATCTGTTCAGGAGGTGATTTTAACTTTTTCGGTTAACATATACAGATCCATGTGAGAATTGAAACTAGCCCGGAGCGAAGGAATGGCTTCGGCTAAGTGCGACGACATCTTCGTCCCGCAGGGAGAGGAACAAAAAAAAACACCTAGCCTTCGAACTACCGCAAATTCCTGAGCCGGGCTCATAGGTGGGAACAAGGTATCGGACGATTCGAGTCCCTGCCGCAGCAGGTGTCACTAGCCGCCCGAGGATAGGCTCCCTTGGTGATAAAAAGGCCAGGAAAAATTGCGGCTGGCAGTCCAAAGACAAGGTACCACTTACCTACCCGGACCGGCGCTCTTTTCCAATAATTTTACGGCTATTCCGGCATGAAAATTTCGAGAAATTTAAGCCACTCAAAATCAAGTATCGCCTTGACACCGAGCAGCGTCAGAACCGTGCCGGCGATCACGGTCAGGATCAATAACACCGGCCCCATGCGCAGCTGCGCGTTCACATACTTGCGGTCGGCCCAGATCATCGCAAAGCACCAGGGACCGCAGAGAAACACCCCGCCGACAATCGCCGCCGGGGCGACCAATTTTTGTGGATCAGCGTTCAACCACATCAACACCAGCCCGCCGATCAGGCAGTAGAGGATGATGATCGTGCGGAAGGTTTTCATCGACCAGTTCTTGGCGCGCGGGGTCAGCGGCAAAATGCTTTCGCGCGCGGTCCGGATGTAGATTTCGAACGCGCCGTAGATCGTGCCGAAGAAGGCCATGAAGATGCCAATCTTGTACACGTACTCGAGCGCGGGTGAGAGGTTGGTGAGAAAGCTGACTTGATTGGTCAGCAGTTCGTTCCCGTCCGGAACCAAATGCGTCGGGTGCAGAATTTTCGCGCCGAGCGCCACGAACACAATCGTGAACAGGAGCACGCAGAGGAAGCCAATGCCGACGTCGATCTTCACGGGGCGCAACCAGCGGCGGCCGCGGCGCACGTTGTCCGCGTCATCTGCAATCGGCTGCCCGGCCTCGCTACTATTAATCAGTCCCCAGTTCTTTTCACGGAAGCAGCCGACGTAGCCAATGTAGTCATAGGTTCCGCCGCCAATCGCTCCGAGAAACGTACCCACCATAACCCATACCGGGGGCAGCGCCTTCGGCGTGCCGGTGCCGAACTCTGCCGCGGTATACCATTCCGGGTACGCCACCGAACCCGGAACCATGCCCTTCGCCACCAGTATCCAATCGGCCGCGTCCAAGGCCCAGACACAAGCCACACCCATCGCCACCAACAACAAGCCGACCAAAATCGTCTGGGCAAGTTCGAGGAATTTGTAGGTCTGCAAAAACGACAACACGGCCGCCACGACAAGGATCACCGTTCCCGACACGCGCGCCTTGAACAAGTAGGCCGCTTCAGCCGCATTGTAAGCCGCAAGCTCCGCTCCGTTGGCCGCGTCAGTTAGCAGCGGCGTCGGAATGCCGATGATCCAGTTAATCGTCTTGCCGATGAACAGCGGTAGTCCGGATAGCCAGAACGGGAAACAGAGCAGCGAGATCGCCGCGAAAAACAAGGCCGGCCAAAAGCCCCAGGCCTGCATCGGATGCAAGCCGGTGAGCGCCATGAAGCGTGCCGAGGCGTACACTTGGATGCCCTTCATAATCGCACTAGCGACAAACACCCAAAGCAGCGCGTAACCGAAAATTGCCCCGCCTTTTGATGCGAAAAAGGTCTCCCCGGAACCGATGGTTACCGAGGCGATGATCGCGCCCGCGCCGAAAAAACCGAGCATCTTGAGATTAAAACCGCCGCTGAGTTCGGGCGGGAGTTGCGGATAGCGTGCTTGCGTCGACATGGAGCCTCCAGGCTGGTCGTCAGGGTTGAACCTCACATTTCAAATATTTCAAATTTCCAAACTCTGGAGGGCGAGGGGCCTCCAGAGCCGATTGCGCTTGAGCCAACGTTGGGGTGTAAGCTTGGCGATCGTGCGTCGTCGTTTCCGCATGCGCTGCGCGGCCCAAGCTACAAGGTTTCGTCTTCCAAGTACTGGTCTAAGGTCTTCTTCAAGTCGGCCTTCATGCGCGGATTTTCAGCAGCCTTCACCGCTTCGGTCTGAATCTTAATGGCTTTGCCAATTTGATCTTTTTCCCAATGAACGCGCGCCAGCGTATCGAGCACCGCAGCGTCTTTGCGTTCGGTCAACGCGACCCCGCGGGTGGCGAGTTTCATCGCCAGATCCAAGTCCCGACGCGGCAGATCTTTTTCATCGACGATGAACCAGGCCGACTCGTTGAGCAGCATCTCGTCATCCTTGAACTGTTCCGGGAAATCCTTGGCGATCTCATAAGCCGCGTCCGCGTCTTTTTTCTGCCCGAGCAAAATCTTGAACTTGGTCATGTTGGCGCGCGACGCCATCGACGGATCGATTTTCACCAGCGCGTCCAAGTGCTTCAGCCCCGCGTCCCATTCTTCGTCCCGAAACGCCTCGGCCATCTTGCGTTGGGTATTGTTTTTACGCTTCTCCAACTTGGCATGGGCTTCGATATCGAACTCCTTCTTGATCACCGCTTCGAGCACCGGCTCCATGGCCATCGGATGGCCGATCCAGGCGATCTTGCCGTCTTGGTCAATCACGAACGAACAGGGAATGCCGCCCTGCCCTGCCGCCTTCATCCAGTTGTCGGCCATCTTTTCACCGTCTTGCAAGGCGACGGTGTAATCCATTTTGTCGCCCATCTTTTTAACAAAGGCGCGCGCCTTGTCCGGGTCGCGTTCGAAGATGTTCATGCCGATGAAGGTCACGTCCTTGTGTTCGTCCTGCAACTCGCTCAGATGCGGGATGACGGCCACACAGGGGCCACACCAAGTCGCCCAAAACTCCATGACATAGACCTGGCCCTTTTCGAACGACTTCACTTCATCACCTTTGAGCCAATCGCTAGCGGCGATGGCGGGCGCGTCATCGCCCGGCTTGAGGGTCACGTCTTGGGCGAACAAGCTACTGGCCAGAACGGCGAACAGAGCAGAGAGGCAAAGAATGGTTTTCATGGGAGTCTCGGTTTGGGGGCAGATCCGTGATTCTATCACGCATGGGGGCATGCTGGGGATTATTTTTCTTGGATGTTGAAGTCGCCGCCGATCGTGCGGAGAATGGCGTGGGCGTGATTGACCTTAGTGCCGACCGAGTCGCTCTGGGTGTTGTAGTAAACGATGGCATGGGTCGGACCAACGATCTGATAGCGGTGCGGTTGCTTGGCGTCGTTGCCGCCGTGCCAGGCGAACGACAGCTCATCGGTCTTCATCTGCTTGCGGATATCGGCCGCGTGGTCGGCGGGGAGGTGGGAGAGATAGCGGGCGACGAGCGCGTCGAGCTTCTTCTTTTGTGCGGCGTTCATCTCTTTCCCCGCGACGCCGATGCGGCGGCGTTCGTGGGCTTGGGCTTTGCCGCCTTCTTTCATGTGGCGGTCGGGCTTGCCGAGATTCGCTTTGTCCGCGTTGAGCGACTGGAGCAGTTCGACCGCGAGATCTTGTTCCTCGTCGAGAATGCGGCTGCCGACGGCGGCGTGACCGTCGCCGGACTTGACCACCCGGTCGGGATCTGCGGCGAGGAAGAACGGCGTGGCGCAAACCAGCTTGCCCTTCTCGAACGAAAAGTTGCAGGACAGGTGATGGCCTTCGAAGGAGAAGCCCCACACGCTGCGTTCCGCCGGTTCGCCGAACAGCGTGACATAATATTTGTTCGGGTCGCGGCGTTCGGGCGCTTTTTCCAGCATGGCGAGCAAGCCTTCAAGCGCCATAATTTGTTTGGTGGTCTCGAATCCCTGTTTGCTGAGGCAGGAACCAAGCAGGGCGAGCGCGGCGGCGCGCTGCTTGCCAGTGGCCTTGCGCAGATCGAGCCCCTTGCGGGTGGCCTTGGGGATGTAATGCCAATCGGTGCGCACGGGGTCGGCGTAGTCTTTGATGAGTTCGGCCTTTTGCGCGGGGTTGCAGAGCTTCGCCAAATTCATCGCGAGATCGTGCGGCGCGGCGGCGGCATCCGTTGACTTGTCTTGGGCGAACGCCTGCGGACGGAACACCACAGACACCAATAGAACAAACACGAGGATCGGAGAGAGCATGGGGAGGGAGGGTGTCTTCATATTGGCTGAATACGGCATTTGAATTTCCTGTGTCGAGAGGGTAATCGAAAAGATGATGCGTTTGCCTCTTATTCAACAATCGATTGGTCTATCTAAACTGATGATGCTCTTCGCCCTCGCCTTGGCCAGTGCGCTACCGGTGGTTGGCGGGGAGTTCGAGGATCTGGTGGGGAAACTTGGCAGCGAGCGGTTCAAGGAGCGCCAACAAGCCGACGAACGGCTCCGCGTGGTGGTGAAGGAAAACTTTGCCACCGAGAAAGAACGCTACCTTGACCTTTATTTCCGCTCGTCGGCCGACCCGGAAGTCTCAAGCCGGCTCGAGGAGATCATTCGCGAAACCGCCGTCCACTACCAATTCGACCGGACCAACCGTGGCTTTATCGGCATCACCCTGATGGCCGAGTACTTTTTCGACGCGGAGAACAAAAAGGTCCCCGCCATCCGCGTTTCGAGTGTCTATCCAGACACCCCCGGCAAAAAAGCCGGTCTCCGAACCAACGATATGATTGTGGCGGTCGATGGTCGGCGGGTTGAAAGCTGGATGAAGAACCAAGATTTCATCGACTATGTACAAGCCAAGTCGCCCGGCGACCCGCTGAAACTCCACCTACCACGAGAGGGAAAACTGATCGAAATCGACCTAAAACTCGGGGGAAAACCGAAACAAGTCGGGGCAGTGCGCAGCTCCTACTACTATGCTGCACCGGATCCAAAGGAGTGGGTGGAGAAGTGGATGCAAGCTCAACGTGTTGTTCGCGAAAAAAATGGGTTTTTCTCCAAAGAAACAGCCGACCGGGTGCGTTGACGGAGTAGAAAACGAACGAAACCGCACCACTTTTGAACTAATTTCTGAACTTTTCTGAACTTTTCTAACCCCTTCTGAACCACTTTTAACCAAAAGCGCCTGAAAAAAGGCCAAAAAACGAACTCTCCCCTGCCATGTGACATCCTTGGTCACATGCATTAGGATTTACATTCCGAGGTAAGAGACGTAGAAAACCAAAAATTTTATTGGAGAAATGATATGTCAGACGATTACGACTACAATCCGAACGAAGACGCCGAATACGACGAGATAGAAGACGGTCCGAAAAAGACCTTTACCCTGTGGGAACGCATGGCCGGTCCGATGACCTCCGCCTTCGTCCACTTGGCCATCATCGTCATCCTAGCGCTGACGTGGGTCACCGTTTACCACATGCCGGAGAAGGAAGAAGAGCAGAAGTTCGAAGTGATTGAGACCAAGGTCGAGCAGCTCGAAGAGATCGAAGAAGTGCTCGAAGAACTGGAAGAAATTGAAGACGACCTGCCGCCCAGCGAATTCATCAATGATTTCGCCGTAGAAACTCCGGTCGCCAACATGGAGTCCGAAACCACCACGACCGATCCGGTTGAAGTCGACATCAAGGACATCTCCATCATCAGTGACGCGCCTAGCCCGATCGTGATGAAAGGCCTGTTTGCCAACCGCAGCTCGGCCGGACGTCAAGGAGCCATCAACGCCTACGGCGGTGGCGGCAGCGGCGCGGCTGTGGCCAAGGCCTTAAACTGGCTGCACCGCAACCAGATCAAAACCGGCAAGAAAGCCGGCACCTGGCCGACCAACAGCAGCAGCGGCGCGCCAATGGCCGGGTTCGGACTGCTCACCTTTCTCGCCCACGGCGAACTGCCGACCTCCAAAAAATACGGCTCCACCGTCGGACTCGCGATCGACTACCTGATCCGCACGCAAAAAGAAAATGGCCAATGGGAAGAAAAAGGCGGCCACGAATACGGCCACGCCATCGCCACCTACGCGGTCGCCGAAGCCTTCGCGATGACCAAAATCCCGACCCTCAAATACTCTATGGAAAAAGGCGTTGGCCGCATCATCGACGGGACCATCCTCGAACGCTTCGCCCGCCGCGAATCCATGCAGCCGATCTCGCCCTACGACACCTCCGGCAATAAAGTCACCGGCGCGTTCTGGAACTACGACTACGCCGACGGTGCTTGGCCCGGTGGCTTCGAGAACGATTACATGAATGGCGACACGCCAATGCAACCCAAGTACAGCAGCGGTGTCCGCAAAGATCACTCGTACATGGGCTTTCAGTTCCAAGCGCTCAAAGCCGCGAAGTTCGCCGGTTGCACCAACCCGAAACTCAACGAAACCATCCTGCTCTCCGCCAACGCGATGAAATTCATGCACGGCCCGAAAAACGGCTCGTTCCAGTACTCGAACCAGACCTCCATTCCGAACACCGGCAATGGCACAGGCAACCAGCTCGGCGTCGGCGCCTACTGCCTCCAGCTCCTGGAAGGCCCGAACTCGCCCGAAGCCAAACGCGCGATCGAAGCCCTCTACAAGTCCGGCTTCAACGCGGAAGCCAACCGCACCTTCTACCGCGTGTACTACAAGGCCAACGCCAACTTCTGGGCCAAAGACACCAACAAGGCCACTTGGACCCAATACAACGCCGCGATGAAGCCTTGGCTGCTCAAGAACCAGCGCCAAGACGGTGCGTGGACCCACACTGCCGTCGGCCAAACCGACACCTACAATCTCGTCTACCCGACCTGCCTAGGGGCCCTCTCCCTCATGGTGTACTATCGCAACCTGCCCGGTTCGGTCAGTGCCGGTGGCGGCGCAATGGCCGCCGAGCCTGTGGAAGAAGCCGTGAAAGACATCGGTGTGAAAATGGAAGGCGGCAACTTCTCGTTCGACGAGTTGTAAGCGAAGAAACCCTCCCACCCCATCTGAAAACGCCTCCGCTTGCGGGGGCGTTTTTGTTTGTTCGGATTTTGATTCGCGTCGCGCCTGCCATCGGGCATACTCAAGGCGTTCATGGAGAAGAAGATACCCCGCCGATTCCGCCCGTTCGCGATCCTGCTATTGATGGTCCTCGGCTTGCCCTTGGCCAGCCTCGGCCAAGCACCAAGCGTCAAGATCGAGGACATCCCACACGTTCTGCAAAAGCGAGATTTCTGCGGCGAAGCCTGCATCGAAATGGCCTGCCGAAAACTCGGCATTGATATCTCCCAAGACGTCGTCTTCAACCACGCCGAACTCCCGCCAGACCAAGGCCGCGGCTGCTACACCCGCGAACTCACCACCGCCGCCCGCGCCCTCGGCTTCGAGACCGGCCAAGTCGGCAACTGGATCGCAGTCAAGGACGCGAAGAGCGAAATGGACCGCTACTTCGCCGCCATCACCACGGCACTTGAAGACGGCGTACCCAGCATCGTCTGCATGCGCTACAACGAACGCCCCGATACCACCGAACACTTCCGCCTCGTCACCGGCTACGACAGCAAGACGGATGAAGTCCTCTATCACGAACCCGCAGAGAAGAATGGCGCCTACCGCCGCATGTCGCGCGAGCGCTTCTACAACCTCTGGCCACTCAAATATAAAACCGACAAGTGGCTGCTCGTCACCCTGCGCCTCCAACCCAATCCAGCCCATGGCGTTCGCGCTCATGCCGACAAACGGATCAAACGCGACGCGATGACCGTCCAGCGCGTCATGGAAATCAAAAAGCTGATCGCCACCAAAGCGCCGGACACTTCCTTCAACATCGAGATCCGCGACCCGTTCATCGTCATCGGCGACGAAAGCAAAGCCAAAGTAAAAGCGCGCGCCGACCAAACCGTGTTCTGGGCGGTGAAACATCTGAAGAAGCAATTCTTCAGCAAAGACCCAAAGGACGTGATCGCCATCTGGCTGTTCAAAGACAAAGTCAGCTACGAGAAACACATGCTCGCGTTCTGGGACGAAGCCCCCTTCACCCCGTTCGGCTATTTCTCCGCCACCGAAAAAGCACTCGTCATGAACATCGCCACCGGCGGCGGCACCCTCGTCCACGAAATCGTCCACCCCTTCGTCGCCGCCAACTTCCCCGGCTGCGCCCCCTGGGTCGACGAAGGCATCGCCTCGCTCTACGAACAATGCGGCGACCGCGGCGGCAAAATCACTGGCTTCACCAACTGGCGCCTCGCCGGTCTGCAAACCGCGATCAAGCGCGACCGCGTTCCGACCTTCAAAACCCTCTGCTCTACCAGCAAAGTGGCCTTCTACAACCACGACCCCGGCACCAACTACTCGCAGTCGCGCTACCTGATGTACTACCTACAGCAAAAGGGCCTGCTCGAAGACTTCTACAAAAAGTACCACGAGAACCGCGCCACCGACCCCACCGGTTGGGCCACCCTGCAAAAAACCCTCGGCAATCCGGACATGAAAACCTTTCAGGCGGATTGGCAGAAGTGGGTGATGACGCTGAAGTTCCCGTGACGGCGCCCCAGAGAAGCATCACATAGATTCAAGAGCCCATCCTTGCGGCAGGCTTTCCGGAAATCATTGTGAATCATATTTGAAAAACTCAATGGGTGGAACCATCTTTTCAACCTCTGCCTGAAAAGACGCTCTAGTTGAATCCTGCGCTCTGTCAGGCGGACGATTTAGCTCCTCCAAATATTCTGTTCTCTGCTTTCGTTCTGCAACGAGTAGCCGATGATTTAGCCTCATCATGCGAACCTGATACCTTCCGCTGCGGGTTAGACCGATCACTCTACCCGTCTCCCGGTCCTCTTGGATATGAGGACCATAGTCCCACTCAATTGTGGGGTCGATGAATCTATCACCCAAATTTTCTTGGTCGGCACTAGGCCAATTCGCCCATTTATGCTTGTTGCACTTCGCTGAGCTAAGAAAGAGATTGTTGTAAAATTGCTTCTTGTCCTTCTTTTTCCTGGGATCGAAATGATCAAGCTCCAGATCTCCGCAACGCTCTTCGTGCTGCATGGAGTAATAACACCTATGGCCAAAATCCTCAACAAGGTATTCTCTGGCCTTCCCATAGTTGTTCGGGGAAAAAACCAACTCGGATCGATTAGGGCGGTGCAACCTTGGCAAGTGACTATTTCCTCAGTGCCTTGAATTCACGAAGCAAACGCTCCGACCTGGCCAACAACTTCATTTCACGAAACACTTGCTTCGGATCAGAGTTTGCCTCGTCAAGCTTGAGGGAAAGTTCCTCCAATTCTAAAAGTCCTGCAACATCCAAGGTTTCATCAGCCTCTTTAGCTGCGAGTTCGAGAAAGCGAATGTTATCTTCTTGTGACCAACCAGATTCGCCCCCCTTAAGCTGGAATCGAATATTTTCGAAACTCGGGGAAAGGTCGACCACTTGCGTGCCACCGATGTCGGTGCAATCGGTGTCAATGTATGCAGAGGCACATCGATACTTGGGCGGGCTAGGTGGGGGAAGATCAGCGATCATTCATGACCTCTAAGAAATGATATACGAAAGAGAAGTGAGCCTGTTCAGATGACCTTAAGGTGGCAATACCAAGGATGTTCAGTTCAGTAGCTTTGCCATCCTGGAAGTAGGGAAATGAAAGACTCGTGAAGTCCAGTAACCCCGCACCGTCCGCGACGCAGAGACGAAGTTTCCCCGCGAAGTCAATCTCACCTTTGGGGGTCATTTTAACAGAATACATTTGGTAATCAACTTCGGGGTCGAAGCCTTCCTCCATGTATCTTGTCATATTCATTAGGTTCTTCATCATTTCCTCGATCGAGACACAAATCGTGAACCGGTCCTCATATCCACCATCGACGCAGAAAGTCATGTTTAGGAAGTCCTCGTCGACAGCCTGGATATAGAACCTATTGAAATAGGATTGGCGTAAATAGGAAGTTGGCGGCCGCAGCGGAGCCGTGACCTTAGTCGCACTCGAATTCTTAGCTGTCTTGACTGTTCGTCCTGAAGACTTCTTCTTATTTTTTCCTGCCATAGTCCATAATGAGGATGAGAATGACTTTTGTTCAACAACTTAGATCAAAAAAAACAATGTGTGTTGAGAAAGAGGAAGAAAATGGGGTGGATAACGGGACTTGAACCCGCGACCTCCGGAATCACAATCCGGCGTTCTAACCAGCTGAACTATATCCACCGTCAGGGACGTTGTGTTTCCCCGAACGCCACGGGATTGCAATAGGAAAACGCTCAAAAAACGGCGGGCCGCAAATTATCCGCGCAGACGGCGGCGCAGGGCGAACATGTCGCGCAGCACCGGCACGAGATTGCGGCCCATCGAAAAACGCGAACCCTCGACGTCCTGCCAGGTAGTCGGCAGTTCGACCAGGCGGTGACCGGCGGCGCGCAGCAGGAACAACAGTTCGATGTCGAACAGCCAGCCGGTGTTGGCGAGTTGCGGCAGCAGCGGACGCAGGGCCGTGGCACGAAACAGTTTGGCCCCGCATTGGGTGTCGCGGAACGGCAGACGGAACAACAGGCGCACCGCGAGATTGAACAGACGCGAGGCGATGCGGCGCGCAAGCGGCTGCGGGGTGAGGACCTTCGACGCGCTCAACCAGCGCGAGGCGAGCACGCAGTCCACCGTCGGGTCGTCGCGCAAAGTCTGCACCAGTTCGGCGAAGGCTGTCGGCGGCGTGGCACCGTCCGCGTCGACAAAGCCGAGCAACTTGCCGCGTGCGGCGGCGAAGCCTTCGTGCACCGCCCCACCCTTGCCGATCGCGCCGGGGAAATTGAGATGACGCAGGTTGGCGTGCTCCGCCTCGAAACCCCGAACCAGTTCGAGGGTGCCATCGTCGGAATTGTTGATCACCACCAAGAGCTCGGTCGAGGCCGGATCGAAGTGAGCCAGATAGGACTCGAGGGTCGGGCCGATGCGTTCGACTTCGTTGCGGGCCGGGATGACAATGGTCAGTTCGAGCGGACTGCCGGGGGAGTTGTCGGATGGGGCTGGAACGGGTTCGGACATGGGGCGAATTGCACGCTACGCAGGCGAAGCAGCTTTGTCATGGCTAATTCGCCAAGGCCGTCGATTTTGAACGGACTACTTTTTGCGGTAGATCCGCAGTGTCGTGTGGCCTTGCCCAAACGAGGGAATGGCCCGGACAAACTCGTAGTGGCGTTCCAGCAGCGATTGCAGGCGGGCTTGTTCGTCGAGTTCGAGTTCGGCGACTTGCGGACAGGCAATCGACAGGCTGTAACCGGAAATCGCGGCCACCGGCGCTTTGCTGGTGGCGAGCAGGTTCGCGAACGACTCGCGATTGTGCAGATGCAGGGCGGAGGCGCGTTCGGTTTCCATCTCCGGATAATAACTGAACGGCCCCATCTCCAGCCCTGGCGGCAGTTTGAGCCCGGACTCGACCGCGAGATAGGCGTCCTGGGTCAACAATTGAACGCCCTCGCCGCTGCCCGCGAGCGCGCGGATTTCCGCAGCGGCCTCTTGCAGTTTCACGATGTCCGGCTTCTCCTTGCTCTTCCACCACACGCGGTCGCGCCCCTCGATAAACCATTCCTGAACGATCGGGCTCGACCCCGCCGCCGCCACCGAGGCCAGAAACACCAGAGGCAACAACCAGCCGACCCGCACCCGCGCCAAAGCCGGTGCCAACGAGGCGCAGAACAAGGGATACAAAATCACTTGGTAGTCGTCGTAGGGAAAGGCGGCGCTCAGATGCAGTCCGGTGACCGCCAGCACCAGCAGACCGAAGCCCCAGATCCACGCCCGGCCACTGGGCTGCCCTTCCTCGCCTTTCTCGGCCTTGCCATTCTTGCCCTCCGACGACCAGAGCCAGCCCAGCAAAATGGCGGCGAGGCAGACGAACGCGACCAGATAATCTTGGGCGAGGCGCGATAGAAAACCGGCTTTGAGCAACAGCGGATCCGGGGCGGTTCGTCCGGCGTGGTAATCGAGAATGCCGAAGCGGAAGCCCTCAGGCGCGGCGAGATAGGCCGGCAGGAAGGCAAGCGCGAGTCCGAGAATGCCGCCGATCCCGAACGAGAACCACGCCGCGTCGCCCAATCGTTTGCGTTGGGCCAACATCGTGAGGCCGATGATCGGCAAGGCCAGTCCGGCGGAGATCCGCGTGCCGGCGGCGAGCGCGAGCAGAAAGCCGGCCGGCACCGCCAGCCACCACAGTTTGCGCGAGGCACAGGCCGCCAGAAGGCAACCGCCCGTGAGGAAGAACGCGGTCAGCGCGTAGGTCTTCACCACCGTCGTGTAGTAACTTTGAAAAATACAGACGCCGGCTAATACGAGGCAGAACACAAAGGCGCTTCGACGCCGTCCGGGTGCGAGCCGGGCGGCCAGCAGGGCGGCGAACAAGATCGAACCTAGCCCGAGGATCTGGGTGAAAATCCGTCCGGCCAGCAGCCCGTGTTGTTCGACCAAGGGCGTGATCGGCGCGTAGACAAACGGTAACACCGGTGCCTGCGTGTAGGCAAAATCCCGGTACGGCCGCTCCCCGGCGGCGACCTCGCGGGCCGCGTTCAGGTACCAGCCTTCATCTTGGTTTAGATTGCCATGCCACAGATTCATGTACGCGAGGCCGGCGATGGCGGCGAGCGCGAGAAGAGCGATTAGAGTGGCGAGGGCGCCCGTTGGCCGTTGGGTGTTCATTTATCAGTAATCAGTTATCAGTAATGGGCGGCTGGGGGCCGCGGGGAGTGGTCGGTGGTCAGTGGGAAGCGGCCGGGGCCGCAGGAGTTGTAAGTAGTCGGTAGTCTGTCATCAGGCATCAGTGATCATTGGTTGGGGGCTACGAAATAAATATCCCGCATCGAAAGCCCGTGTCGGCGCGGCTTTGGCGTTTGCGGATGTGGAGTCGGCGGGTTAAAACCCGCCGGACAAACGCGGGATAAATCCCGCGCTACCTTCGCGGCAGCGCCGCGAGCGAGGGGTGGTAAGCGGACAGGAAAAGAGTCCAGTTAGGATATCAGACTTCAACAGAGAACCGCAGGTTCGCACCCCACTAATCACTGATGACTGATCACTCCAAAGAGAACCGCAGGTTCGAACCCCACTGATGACTGATCACTGATTACTCTCCTTCCCCTCCCGCGTCGTCATATTTATAGATCTGACCCCGAAAATTTTCGAGCAATAAGGTATCACCCTCTTTGCCTTTCACGTAGTTCGGGGAGATCGGGATTTTTCCGCCGCCGCCGGGGGCGTCGATCATGAACTGCGGCACGGCGTAGCCGGTGGTGTGGCCGGTCAACGAACGCAGAATATCGAGGCCGGCTTGCACCGGCGTGCGGAAGTGCATGCTGCCTTTGATCGGGTCGCATTGATGCAGATAGTACGGACGCACGCGGATTTTCAACAGTCCGAGATTGAGCGCCTTCATAATTTCCGGATCGTCGTTGACGCCTTTGAGCAGCACGGTTTGACCGCCGGACACGATGCCGTGATTGGCGAGCCGGTTGCAGGCGGCGGCGACCTCGGGGGTGAGTTCGTCGGGGTGGATGAAATGGATGCTGAAGAATACGGGATGATATTGCTTCAACATCTGACAGAATGCGGGGGTGATCCGTTGAGGCAGAACCGCCGGAACTTTGGTGCCGATGCGGATGAATTCGATATGCGGAATCGCATGCAGCCGCGACAGCAACCATTCGAGTCGTTCGTCGGACAGGATCAGCGGATCGCCGCCGGAGATCAGCACGTCCCGGATTTCCGGGCGTTCGGCGATGTAGTCGAGCGCGCGTTGCCACATGCCGCGGTCGGGCAGGAACTCGCCGCCGCCGACCATCCGGGCGCGGGTGCAGTAGCGGCAATAGGCGGCGCAAAAATCGGTAGCGAGCAGCAGCACTTTGTCGGGATAGGTGTGCACCAGTCCGGGCATTGGCGAGTGGGCGTCTTCGCCGAGTGGGTCGTCGCACTCGTCGGCACTCACCTCGAACTCGTCTAAGGCCGGCACCATCGTGCGGCGCAGCGGGTCGGTCGGATCAGTCGGATGCAACAGCTGCGCGTAATACGGGGTGAGTCCGAGCGGGAGCATACCGCCGGGCGCGTCGAGCCGGCGCTGGATGGCCGCGCGTTCGTCGTCGGTGAGTTCGAGCAGGCGTTCGAGCCCGGGCAAGTCATGAATGCGGTGTCGGAGTTGCCAACGCCAGTCGGCCCACTCGGCCTCGCTGGCCTGCGGGTAATGTCGGCGGCGGAAATCTGCGGCGGAAGTCATCGAACTCGTGGTTGGCAGAGCGGCAGAAAATCCCAAGCCTGAAATCTCGCTGCGCGCAGTAGGAACCCTACAAGATCGCCTCAAAGATCCGGTTGGACAGGTAAATACCGTCCGCCGTAATCCACACGCGTTCGGCGTCCTGACCGATCCAGCCCTTGGCGCCCAGGTCCTTAAGCACATCGCCGACCAAGTCCTCCACTTCGAACCCGGTCCGGTCATGAAACCAGTCGCGCGGTACGCCATCGACTTGGCGTAACGCGGTCATCAATAATTCGCGCGCTTTACGGTTCGCATCCAATGTCTCCGACTCGACCACCGGACTACGCCCAGCCAGCAGGTGTTCTTGGTACAGGCGGAGCGAGGCCACATTGGTCATCCGCGTGCCACCCAAGTGCGAGGAAGCAGAGGGGCCGAAGCCGAGATAGTCGCCGCCGCGCCAAGTGGCGATGTTGTGCTGCGACTCGTGTCCGGGGCGGGCGAAGTTGAACAGTTCGTAGTGGTGGAAGCCTGCCGCGATCAGTTTTTTGCGCAGGTGCTGGTACTGCGCGATCGCGAGTTCGTCGTCGATTTCGGTCATCTTGCCCTGGTCGCGCAAGGTGGTGAGGTGCGTGCCGGGGGTCCAGTCGAGGGCGTAGCAGGAGCAGTGCTCTGGAGAGAGTTCGATGAGGTTTTCGAGGTCCCAATCGACTTGGGCCAAACTCGAACCCGGCAGGTTGATGATCAGATCAAGATTGAGATTATCCACGCCGGCGCTGCGTAGCATGACGACGGTTTCACGGGCCTCTTCGGCATTGTGGATCCGGCCGAGCATCTCGAGTACGTCGTCGTCGAACGACTGCACGCCCAGCGAGATCCGGGTGACGCCGCGTTCGAGCATGAGGTCCACTTTCTCGCGAGTCAGGGTGGCGGGATTGGCCTCAACGGTGAACTCGACCACGTCGTCGAAATCGAAGGCGAGCGCGAGTTCATCGAACAGCCGCAGGAAATCTTCAGGCGCGAGTTCGGTGGGCGTACCGCCGCCGATGTACACGGTGCGGATGACGGGCGGGTGATCGGAATCCTCCATCTCAGCGCCTGATTCGGATTCCGTTTTTAGCTGCGGCAAGAGCCTGAACTCGGTCGCGAGCGCGTCCAAAAAGGGCGTCTTGCGAAGTTTCTGGTGGGTCTTCAGCCGTTCGGCGATCGGACCGGTGCCCAGCGGTTCCAAATAGAAATCACAATAGAGGCACTTCCGAATGCAGAACGGGATATGAATGTAGAGACCGGCCATAGAGGTGGTCTCTTCGCCTGAAAACCGGAAAATGGAACACAAAAAAAGCGCCGGCAAGGCCGGCGCTTTCATGATCGGAAAAAGTCTCCGACTTACAGAGACTTGAGCAGACCAACCTGGAGATTCAGGTCGGTGTCTTCAAGTTCGATGCCGTCGACGGTCGCCGGGGTCGAGTCGTTGAGGCCTTTGAGGGCAACGCGGAGGCCGTAGCCGTTGGCGAGTTCGGTCTCGAGACCAATTTGACCGTTGAGGGTATAGTCGCCCCAATCGTCAAGAATCGGGAGATACTCGAGGTCTTGGAAGACGCGGGTCTTGTCGTTGATCTGACGGCTGTAACGCTGTGCGGCACGCCAGGTCGGATCGCTGAGGCTTTCGCCACCGGCATCTTCGAACTGGTAACCAGGACCAGCTTCGACAGCCAATTCAGCGATCGCATCTTTGATGAAGTAGTAACCGAGACCGGGTCCGACGTTCACGCGGTAATCGATTTCAGCGATGGAGTCGTGGAAGCCTTTGACGTTGGCGTAGGCATACCAGGGGTCGTTGAAGAGATAGTTGTACTGAGCATCCGCATCAATCGTCTGGGTGGTGGTTTGGGAATCACCGCCGCGAACGAGGGTGTCTTCTTTGTAGTTACCTTCGATGCCGAAGAGAACTTCGGAACCTTCGTTGATGGCACCTTTGCCGGTGATACCGAGGTTGATGCCGAGGTTCTCGGTGTTGCCGTCGTTGAGGTCGAGACCGAAGTAGACTGCGGGTTCGAGTCCAGCGAGGCCGAGGCTATTGCCGCCGCCGACCGAATCGAACTTATCTGCCATTTCCGTTTGGGCCATGGCGCTCAACGAGCCCGCGACAGCAAACAGACATACTGTTTTAATGATGTTTTTCATGTTCTAGGGGATTCTCCAGGTTATGTGAGTTTGGGTGTGGTTAGTAGTCAGGAAAGGGGAAAAATCAATAAAAGAGGGGCCAGATCGAAGCAGGATCCATGCAAAGTATTAACAACTTGTTAACAGTCCATACAAAATGTTTATCTTTGGTCAACGGCATATTTTCGCCCTACGGACGCTAAACCAACCATGGAATTTACAAACAACTCCTATGATGTCCTCGTCATCGGCGGTGGCGCGACTGGACTCGGGGTGGCCTTAGATGCCTGCACCCGCGGCTTTTCCGTGCTGCTCGTCGAACAGGCGGACGTTGGCCAGGCGACATCATCGCGTAGTACCAAACTGATTCACGGTGGTGTCCGCTACCTTCGGCAGGGCAATATCAGCTTGGTTCGAGAGGCGCTCGTCGAGCGCGGGCGCCTACTGCAGAACGCCCCCGGACTCGTACACCCCCTACCCCTCGTGATCCCCGCATATCAATGGGGGCAGCGGGCATGGTTCGGCTTTGGCATGTGGCTATACGACCGTCTCGCGGGCGGAGCGGGCATTGGCGGCTCGAAAATTCTCAGTCCGGACGAGACCGCCGAACGGCTTCCCGGCATCCGACCGGAAGGGCTGCGCGGTGGCGTCCTGCTGTGGGATGGTCAGTTCGACGACGCCCGCCTGCTGGTCTCGCTGGTTCGCAGCATCCGCAATGCTGGCGGCACCGTGCTCAACCACCACCGGGTTGCCCGACTACGCCGCGACCCAAACGGGCGGGTCTGCGGGGCCGACATCCTTCCCTCCCCCGCCGTCACCGCCGTTGGTTCGGAACCCCAATCGTTCGTGGTGGAAGCCACCCACGTGGTCAACGCCACCGGTATTTTCGCGGACCGCTTCCGCGCCGAGCGACCGGCGCGCGTGCGCCATAGCCGTGGCAGCCATCTCGTTCTACCGCGCAGCGCACTTCCCGGTGATACGGCCTTGCTGGTTCCGGAAACCCGCGACGGGCGGGTGTTGTTTATCATTCCCTGGCTCGGCGCCACCCTGCTCGGCACCACCGATATTCCAGTGGACGGGCCCGAACTCGAACCGCAGGTCACGCCGGAGGAAGTCGACTACATGGTAGAGCACGCGCGGAAATACATCGACCTGCCGGACGCGGTGGTCGAGGTCCGTTCCCGATTTGCCGGACTCCGCCCTCTTGTGGCCAAAGGATCTTCGCAGGGAGGTTCCACCGCCAAACTCTCGCGCAAACATGTGATCGAGGAGACCGAACCCGGCTTACTATCAGTCATGGGCGGAAAATGGACCACCTACCGTCGCATGGCTGAGGACGCGGTCGACCACTTTGCCGACGGACGTCCCTGCGCCACCCAGGATCTCGCCCTCGACATCTCCCCGCCCTACCCCATCCCGCTCGATGAAACCTCCGTTCGCCGGGCCGTGCTTGAGGAAAACGCCAGGCGTTTGGAAGATGTCATGTCCCGGCGTTCGCGCTGGTTGTTACTCGACGCCGCCGCCGCCTTGGCAGCCGCGCCGCAAGTGGCCGCGTGGATGGCGGCAGCGCTCGGGGAACATTCGAACTGGATCGAACGCGAAGTAGAAGCCTTCGGCAAGTTGGCAGCGTCGTATCTGGGACGGTACTAGCCGAGGTTCAAGTCCGAGCGTTCGCTACCGAACGGAGGCCAACCCTTTGAGGCTTGGATCGTGAACGAACAAGCTGCCACGCGGCAGGCTGAGAATCGCATCCAGTTTCATCAACACCTCAGTGCCGAGAACGCCATCGTAAGAAACCGCACCGAGATCGGGGAGGCGTTCGACGCAGAAATCGGCGGCGTCAATACCGATGCCAGCAAGCTTCACTTCCACGGGAGTGCCGTTCTCCAAACGAATCATGGTCTGGCTGCCGAGCTCTGGGAGATTTTTGATGCGGATCCCGGCGATGCGCAAGAGCGCTTCGGGACTGAGAAAGGAGGTGCGGCTACCGGTGTCCAACATAAATCGGATGGGCTTGCCGTTCATGCGTCCGGGCAACCACAAGCGGTGACCGTCATTCGCTTCCATGTCTTCCAGCTGAACTTGGATCTCCTCAAAGGCGTACATGGTGGCGCTGCGTTCGAGTTCCTCAGCCATCGCTTGACCAAAGAACAGCTTGGCGTGCGGAAACGAGATCGACACCTCCATGGGGGCCAGCATGTCCATGCCGAGGATGCCGCCGATGTCTTCGCCGGGAATGCTTTCCGGCATGTCCACCGCCCACACATTACGGTGCTCAAACACCTGCGAGCCGATGGAAAAATTACGCACCGTTGCCTGACTTTCGTCTTCGATCCCACCAAGGAAGGGGAACAAAATCGCGTTGCCGGTAGACACCGGATTGTAGCCGTATTCGCGTAGGGTAGTGGCGTTGAACAGGGTCATCTCCGATCCCGTGTCGACAATGAAACGTAGCGGGTTGCCATCGATTTTCGCCTCGGTCCAAATCACCGGAGAGTTGTCCCGCTTCGACCAAGTGTCATCGAGTTGGATGGCGTGCATCTCGTCGGAAAAATCGGTAAGCGCGTCTTGCTTCGCAGCGGTACGAGTTACTCTTCTGGACAGCGGTGTGCCACTATAAACCCGCTCGACCGGTCGCTGTGGTCTGGCTTTCGCTACCGGCGCCGCAGGTTGTTGAAGAGGCGCTGACGGATCGGCGTTCAACAACGGAGACGAGAACGCCCGACGATTGGTCGGCTTTGAAATGTACTGCTTTTGAATCGCCGTACTGCAACCGGAGAGCAGCAAGGCGGCGAAGCAGAGAAAGGAAATTCGAAGCACCATCATAAGACCTTAATATACGCCATCCGTAGGATTTTATCAAAGAAAAGACCAAGGTCGCGCATCTGTCACAAAAGGCCTAAACGCCAAAAAATTTGGCCCGCTGGGGTCAGTTCTATGATTTCGGACCGTTGGGTACGCTTCATTGGGAAAAAAGCAGCGAGTGAGAGAGGGCATGTAATGTTCAACGAGGGAGCGGGGACCGGAATCAGGGCATGTTTAGCGATGGACAATCCTAGTGCTAGCCGCGTTCGAGAAGATCTCGATTTTGGGGCGGCAGAAGGGCGCGACATGGCCGCCTGTTGGCGCGTCGTTGGAACCACACCCGCACTATCGACCGCGATCGCCCACAAGGGGCTGCGGTCGGTTCAGGAGAACAAGATTGCGATCTCGTTCGCGGTCGACTCGTCCAAGGCCACATCCATCGCCTGTGCCGTCTCCGTCACCTGCGCCGGTTTCCGACCACCGACAATCGCTGCGGTCACGCCTTCCTGATGCACCACCCAGGCGACCGCCAGGTTGGCCAGCGAACAGCCGACCTCTTCGGCAATGTCGCGCAGGGAATCCACGCGGGCCAGTGCCGCTTCGAGGCGTTCCCCCTGGAACAACTTGTCCTTCCTTTTCCGGTGGTCGGACTCGGGAAGATTGTTGATCCACTCGCGCGTGACTTTGCCCGTGAGCATGCCTTTGGCCATTGGACTGTAGGCGAGCACCCCGGTGTTGTGTTCGACGCACCACGGCAGGACCTCGCTCTCGATACTGCGGTTGAACAAATTGTACGGCGGCTGTAACGAAACCACGGGATGGTCCTCTTGGCAGCGGCTGAGCTGCTCCACATTAAAATTGGAGACCCCGCCCCAGCGGATCTTGCCGGCTTGCTTGAGTTCGGCCAAGGTCTGCCAGCCTTCCGCTACCTCGTCGATAGACTCGACCGGCCAATGCAATTGATACAGGTCGATCACCTCAACGCCGAGGCGCTTGAGACTATCCTCACATTCGCTGATCACGCGCTCGCGGGTGAGATCGCCAAGAATCGCGTCACTGTCCCCGCCGGCTTTTTTCCGACCGCACTTGGTCGCGATGAGCGGGCGTTCGCGGTCGCCGAGTTGCGCGAGTCCTTTGCCGACCACCTCCTCGGAACGGCCAAAACCGTAGACGGCCGCCGTGTCGATCCAGTTGATGCCCGCGTCAACCGCAGCGAGAATGGTGGCAATGGAATCCGCCTCTTCTTGCGGCCCCCAGCCCATCCGCCAATCGCCGCCGCCCATGGCCCACGTGCCAAGTCCAACGGTGGTGAGTTCGAGATCGCTGACGCCAAGTTTCCTTTTTTTCATGGCGGAAAAATAGGCGCCGACTGACGAGGAAGAAAGACTTTATTTACCCCCGGGAAGGCAGATGAACGCAGACTATTTACTTGCTATGGAGAACAAAATCCCCGTCGAATGCCTTCTGTAGATTGCCGGAGAACTTGCCGGTCTGGTCGCTCTGGCGTTCATCAAAGGGCCGAGAATAGACCACGTACTCAATCCGGCGCTTGGCCATGCTCTTGGCGCGCGCTTCGTCATCGACGTTGAGCACGGCGATTTTTATGCCGGGTTTGCGCTGGCCGAGCATCCTGAGAGTTAGCGGACCGGGCGGTTCGGAAAAGATCAGCACCCCTTCCCCGCGCATGCCACGTGACGCATCGGCGACCATACGCGGGGTGAAGCGAAAGGACTCCTCAGTTGATCCAAAATCGAAATTCTCCGAATCGCCAGTAAACACACTAAACTCGGTCGTGTCGCCGAAGCCCTCGCGCAGACCTTCCTCGACCAAAAAACTCACGGGTGAGGTTTCGTCTTTTAAAAAGACCGCGCGGGTGACGTCTGGTGCGATGGTCTTGGCGAGGTACTCCGCCTGAATCACATGGCGCGCTTCGGCCACCTTCCGGTCGGCTTTGATTCTGCTGTCGTTCCCCGCGACCTTCTTGAACGAATCCAATCCGGCAAAGGTCAGGGTCAGTAAACCGGCAGCCACCATCCCGACGAGCATTGGCATCGTGGCACTACGAGTATAGAGGAAAGCGCAGACGCAGAACACAATGGCAAGCAGGATGGCGAGTATCAACATTGCAAATTTATGGCCAAGAATGGCCCATCGGTCCAATCAATTATACGCTGGCAAGGATCGATTTTAAACAGAAATTACTTGTTGACCTCAGTTCCTCCCGTTCCGCCGGGGCGATGCCGAGCGGATCGAATCGGTAACGTTGGTGGAGTAACCGCGCCTTCCGATAGGCCTCTTGCCAATCGGGTTCGGCCGGCGCCGGATGCGCGCTCAGCGCTTCGCGGAGTTCGAGAAACTCGGAGTCCAGCCCAGGCCAAGGTACACCGTTCGCTTCCTCCCCGCGGGTATTGCGACCGCGTTTGCCAACAAAGGTGCGCAGCAGGACGTAGAGGATGAGGATGCCGCCGACGATCCAACTTGCGATTTTTACCACCCGCGTCCCCCAAGGCGACTGCCACCAAGCACCCAAGGCAAAGCGCTGCGCCTGCCAGCGATCCAAGAACGAACGCCAGCGTGTGTTGTCCGGCGACTCGGCCAACATCCAAACCGATGGCGTGTTTTCGATCACTTCCCAATGCCCGTCCACCCACGCCTCGCACCACGCGTGGCGGTGACGCCCGCGCACCACGTGCGCCGCCAAGCGCTCGCTGTATTCCCCGATGCTATACCCGACGCAGTAGCGCGCAGGAATGCCGGCTTGGCGAAGAAGCAGAACCGAGCAGGTGGCGAAGAACTCGCAGTGACCCGTCTTGCTCTCGGTGAGAAAATAGCCGACCGCCTCGCTGCGACGGGCCGGGGCGCGCAGGTACGTCGAGTATTCGAAATCCGTCGCGAAGAATTGCTGAATGGCCTCCACCCGCTGCCGCGGTGTGTCCGAACGGATCCAGAGTTGATCCGCGAGTTCAGCCAGAACAAGTGCCTCGGGAGCGTCCCGTTGCAGGAACAGATCTTTCGGCATCGGTCCAGGATCGGCGATGTCGCCAGCGCGATAGGTCACCGAAAAATCGATCACACCGCGCATCGCATCACCTTGCACCGAGGCGAGCCGGTTGGTCCGCAACATCTCCGCTTGCAACCCGTCGATCCGATCAGGCGTGTAAGGAATGGGCAGAATCGAGATCACCGCCGGCGGCCGGCCGCGCAGGCGCAGACGCGCGTCGGTAGGGTCGGCACCGAGTTGCCAGGTCGTCTCCACGCCCGGGACGAGAGAGAAGTTGTTGAGTTGGGGATTTTTCCACGTGCCTTTATTGTACTCGACGTAACAAGTCTCGCGCAGATATTCCGGCGCCGTGCCGTCTTCCATCGTCATCAACCAATGGATCTGATCGGACAGTTTGATTTCACCGATCTGCCCAATCGCCGTGTGACTCCAACGGGCATCCGGGGCCTTCTTGTGGGCGTCGGTGTGGCGGAAGCGGTCGCCGTGGATCATGGCCCCGAGCCGGCGGATGCTGTTTGAGCCAAACACCGTGAAGCCGATCACCGCGAACAGGGCGACGAGATAGACAATTGGATGCGAACGCGGCCGATCACGACGGTTCAACGCAAGTCCGAGCACCGTGGCGATCACCACCGCCGGCAGGAAAAACGGCAAGCGGACCGCACCGGCACTGAGCAGCAGTAAGGCGATAAACGGATAGCCGAGGTGAACCATGCGCGCGGGTTCAAGGTGGCGGCCGGCGTTGCGGTCTAGGCGACGACGGCGGCGGGCCAGCACGGCGACCGTGTTCAGCGGCATTTCACCACGCAGGCTATATAACTGCGAGAGAAAGAACGGCAGGAACAGAACCGGGATCCAGCGGATAGCGATGGAAAAGGTCTCCTCAAGACCGCCGCCGGCAAGGTTCGACGCGAGCACGACAAGCGTGAGAATCATCGACGCATTCCAGACGCGGACAAAATCGAGATCGGACAGATCCCAGCGCAAATCCGCGTGCGCCGCGTATTCGACCAACAGCGCCGCAGGCAACGCGATCCACAGTAAACTATGGGAGTAGCCCCAATAGAGAAACGCAAAACCGAGCAGGAACGGCGGCGGAGCGTAGACATGACGGGCCGCCGTTGCGCCGGTCTCCACCATTGGACCGCGTCCCTTTTGGTCCCCTGGTTCGCCGAAGCCGGCGGTCTGTTTGTGCCACCAGGTTCTCACAGTTTGGCCATCCCTTCTGCGATGCGTTCGGGATGCAACACGGTCGCACCGATCGAGCCGTCGAGCGTCGCGGAGATGACCAAAGGAGTGACCGGCATACCATTGGCACGCAACGAACGAACCAAGGACTGACGCGGTTCGTCCCAGTCGAGAAAAATACAAATACAGGCGCTCATGTCGCGCAGTCGTGACAACACATGGCGTTCCAGCGCCTCGATCCCGGCGGCCCCGCTGAGCTGAACCGAGGCGAGCACTTCGAGCATCATTTCGGTTTGCCGCGCGCCGCGGTCCGAACTGAAGCAAAAGGCCTCGGCGCCGATGAACAGCAAGTCGAGCAAGGACTCTTGCGTGTCGAGTTCGCACGCGAACGAGGCCGCGACCGACACCGCCTCCTCGAAGCAATCGTCGGGGTCGGCATCGGCGAAGGTGTCCAGCACCACGGTGTAGCGCGGAACAAACTCGTCTTCATATTCCTTCACCACCGGACGCCGCGTGCGCGCCCAGGTGCGCCAATGCATGTGACGAATGGGGTCACCGGGACGGTAGTCGCGCAAGGACATGAACTCGTCACTGCGACCCATCGCCGACGACAGCGCCAAGCCCGCGGGCTGGTACTGCGACCGACCGGGCAGCGATAGGCCCGGCAAGGGATAACGCTTGGGCAGGACGATCAGTTCGTCGACTGGGCCTTTGCGAAAGCGCAGAGCCTTCACCAGTCCAAAAATGTCCGGTCGCATCACCCCGACGCGACCGAGTTCGATGATGCCACGGCGGTTCGGCGTGAGCCGCATCGTCACAGGCGTTGGCTCGGACGCGTTCGGCGGGACATCCACCGCAGGAGAGGGATAGGAGCGGACGAGACGGTACTTCTCGACCAGCCAGGTCCAGCGGTAGAAGGCGAAGACGCGGTCGAACAGGTTACGCGTATGCTCGCCGGGTTCGACCTCGTAGACGAACGAGTCGGTGGTCGGCGGCGGCGCGGGGGGAAGTTCAAGCAGGGACAAGTGTCGTAGCGTGAAGCGTCCGCGGTTGATGACCTCCGCCGGATAGTTCACCGCTTCGCCGACCGTCGCATAACGTGGCAAGCGGCGGCGGAAGGTTATGCGCGGATGGAAAAATAACGTTGAGAACACGCCGACCACCGAGAGCACGAAAAAGAAAACAAACATCTGATAGAGCGCGGTGCGACCGATATCGACCCCCATGAACCCAGTCAGTGCCGCGAGGCCGAACACCAGCCAGCCGGTCGGCGTCACCCGCAGCCCGACGCGGTAAGGACGCCGGGTCATCCACCGATAGAAAGGCGCCATCACGCGGAGAAACCCGCGCCGGATTGGACCAGGTTTATTTTTCATGGTCTGACCCCAATTGTCGCAATTGTCGCATTTGTCGTCGTATGGCAACGCTTTGCCATCGTGTGGCAAGGCTCTGCCATAAGGTGGCAAGGGTCTGCCATACGGTGGCAAGGTTCTGCCATACTATGGCAAGCTCTTGCCATAAGCGCACGAGCGGGATTTGCCGACGTTCGCAGCGGTTGGAGATCGTCCAGAGCCGCGTTAGCGGTAGCACCCTGAGTAGCCCCGGCTGTAGCCCGCAGGGCAAGGCCGGGGTTGGCGTTTAGCGAGGACAGGAGCCGCGTAGCGGTGGCACCAAAAACCCGCCGGGAGTAGCGCAGCCACCACGCTTTCTTCTCATGTTGATTGGTCTTCCAACCTGCCATTTTAAACCTCTCGGATTGCAAATCCGAGCCACGAACACGGACTAAAAATCCGTGCGACAACCGGCTGCGCCGGGTGGATTTTGGACCGGATATTCAACGTGGTTTGGTTACTGTGGTTTGGCAACGGAGTCGATGATCTCGCGAACGACATCGGCGGCGGAGAGGCCGCTGAAGCCGGCCTGGGGTTCGAGGACGAGGCGGTGGGCGACGACTTCCGGCGCGATCTCGTTCACGTGATCGGGCGAGACGAACTCGAGGCCTTCCATCATGGCGAGCGCCTGAGCGGTCTTCATGAGGGCAATGGAAGCGCGCGGACTGGCGGCGAGCTGCACGTGCGCGGCGCCGCGGGTGGCGCCGATTAGATCGACGATATATCGCCGGATCTCATCGGACACGCGGACCTTGGCGGCGGCGGCGCGGAGAGCCAACACTTGGGACAGATCGATGATCGGCGAGACGCGGTCGACCGGATGGGTAGCGTGCTCGCTTGCCTGGGCGGCGAGGATGGCCACTTCGTCTTCGGGAGCGACGTAACCGAGCGCGCATTGCATCGAGAAGCGGTCCATCTGGGCTTCGGGCAGTGGATAGGTACCACGGAACTCGATCGGGTTCTGGGTGGCGATGACGAAAAAGAAATCGTGAAGTTTGCGCCGCGTCCCTTCGACCGTGGCCTGCCCTTCCGCCATCGCTTCGAGCAGCGCGGACTGGGTTCGGGGCGAGGCGCGGTTGATCTCGTCGACCAGCAAGACGTTGGTAAAGATGGGGCCGGGGTGGAATTGAAAACTGTTGTCGCGCGGATCGAGGATGGACACGCCGAGCACGTCGGAAGGCAGCAAGTCGGGGGTGAACTGGAGCCGTTTGAACTCGGCCCCGTGGATGCTGCGGGCGAGCGCCTTGGCCAGGGTAGTTTTGCCGGTGCCGGGAACGTCCTCAAGGAGGACATGTCCGCCGGCGATCATGGCGGCGAGGATCCGGTTGACCACCCCATCTTGGCCATGGATCACAGCGGTGACGCTGCGGTGGAGTTCTTTGACGAGTTCGGCGGGCGGGCGTGGCGATGTCATGTGCTTGATTGGACCCACTTGATGGGGCTTTGTTCAAGCTACCATGACGGTGTTGTGAAGCAAGTCCAAGGAACGATCTCAAATGGGCGAGCGCATCACTCCGCGAAAAAGTTTTCTGGCGCATCAAACGGATCGCCAAAGTTTTCAATCGACCTTTTGAGGCGCTTGATTGCGTCTTTCGCCTCGGCCGTATCGGGCGCCTCTTCGAGGATCTTTTTGCCTTCTTTGGGGAAGTTTCGAAACGCCTTGGCGATGGGGGATTTCATCTTTTTTGGGTCGGCGAGGTAGATGTCGAATAAGGGCTTGAGGATTGTGGGGTCGCGGAATCCGGACAGGCAGTTGATCGCGGGGCGGCGAAGTTCGGAGTTGGCGTCCTTGGCGATTGGCATCAGGTGTGCAAGTAGTTCGGCGGGGACTTTGTCATGGAAACGACCAACTTTGGAAAGCCGTTGCAACGCTGCTTTTTTCGGTTCGGCCTCCTCCAATTTGAGCAGATCTTTTACCATACCGGTGAAGATCTTCTCGTCTTTGAATTTTCCGGCAAGCAACAAGATGACTTGGTCGGCATAGTTCGGATCTTTTCTGAGTTCGTCTAAGGCGGCACGTGCGCCTGCCATTTCGGGACCGACGACATGGAGTCCAAGATCGATCAAGTACGGTTTTTTTGAGCGTAGGGCGAGGAGGAGAAGATCTTCAAAGTTGTCGGACTTTGCCGATTTGGTGCAGGCGCTGAAACACCATGCCGCCTGATCATCCGGGGCGTTGAGCAGGATGTCTTTCACGCGTTGGACCTGGGTTGGCGTACCCGATTGGATCACGGAAGAGACCACTGGGGTGAGCAGCCGTTGCAGTTTGCGCGGCGCGCCCTTTTTCTCGTTTATCAGGCTAAGCCCGTGTTCGAGGATCCGCTTCTGGACCGTTGGTTCGAGTTCTTCGCTTTTTAGCAAGCGGCGGAAGCCACTGCTAAATCCATCGTAATTGATATTGGGCGCGGTGGCAGAAGCGGCGAGCCAAGCGGTGCGGATTTCAATCGCGCGAAGTCTGATTTCCGGGTCGGCATTGGTGGTCGCTTTGACGAGTAACTCTTTCGGGTCCTCTTGGGGTCCGATTGCGAGCAGGCGTTTCGTAGCGTTCCGTCGGGTTTTGTAGGCCTTGGCGCCGAGATCCTGGAGCAGTGTTTTATAGTTCTCCGGGTTAAGTTTCGCGTCGGCCGAGGGCGCGGTAAATTGTTCGGGGAGCAGGATGCCGAACATTGCATCAATGTCGGCCGTATGCAGTTTACCTGCCGGGGTGTACGCGCCACGGGCGTTGTACATCTGTTTGAGTTCGGCCAAGGCCCGGGCACCGGGTTTGCCCCAAGACTTCGAGATTGGGTCGAGAGTGTTGAGTTCGAAGAGTTTGGCCGCCTTCTTTTTATTCCGGCCGCCGAAGGGATCGTCGCCGAAGATCTGCTGAAACTGGAGCGGTTGGGCGAGCAGGTGCAGGGGCAGAAATAGTGGCAGGACACCGAGAAACAGGAGGCGGATAACCGAATTCTTCATGGCAGGTGGGTACCATGTATCACCCACGGTGGCGAGTGAACATATGGCGGAAATCGGAAATGGAATGTTCGCATATATTTTCGGAAACTGAGAAGTTTTTTATTCATTCCAGCGGGGTTGGTTTAGGAAGAAGCCAAAGCCTCTGAGACAATGGCTTCCGCTTCGGACTGGATCTGGGCGAGGTGATCGGGTCCGGAAAAACTCTCCGCGTAGATTTTGTAAATGTTTTCTGTGCCACTGGGACGGGCCGCGAACCAGCCATTCTCGGTGGTCACTTTGAGTCCGCCGATGGCAGCCCCGTTGCCGGGGGCATGGGTGAGTTTAGCGGTGATCGCCTCACCGGCGAGCGTGTCGGCGGTGACCATCTCGGGGCTGAGGTTTTTGAGCACGGCCTTTTGTTCGAGCGTGGCGGGCGCGTCGGTTCGCGCATAGACTGGGGCGCCGAACTCTTGGGCGAGTTCGGTGTAGTGTTCGCCGGGATCCTTGCCGGTTTTGGCGGTGATTTCGGCGGCAAGGAGATCGAGGATGATGCCGTCTTTGTCCGTGGTCCAGACGGTGCCGTCCTTGCGGAGAAAGGAGGCACCAGCGCTTTCTTCGCCGCCGAAACCGTAACTGCCGTCCACGAGTCCGTCGACGAACCATTTAAAGCCGACCGGAACCTCAGCGAGGGTGCGTCCGAGTTTGGCGGCGACGCGGTCGATCATGGAGGAGGAAACGAGGGTCTTGCCGACGGCGGCGTTCGCGGACCAACCGGAACGGTTGGAGAACAGGTATTGGATGGCGACGGCGAGGTAGTGGTTAGGATTGAGCAGACCGGAGCTTTTGGTGACGATGCCATGCCGGTCGTAGTCGGGGTCGTTGCCGAACGCGATGTCGTAACGATCTTTGAGGTCGATGAGTCCGGCCATGGCGTGGGGTGAAGAGCAGTCCATGCGGACTTTGCCGTCGCGATCGACGCGCATGAAGGAGAAGGTCGGGTCGATGGTACGGTTCACGAGTTCGAGATGGAGTCCGTAATGTTCGGCGAGTGGTTCCCAGTAGGCGATACCCGCGCCGCCCATGGGATCGACGCCAATGTGGAGTTTGGCATCGGCGATGGCCTTCATGTCGAAGACGTTTTCGAGGTCGGAGATGTAGGGGGTGATGTAGTCGATGCGTTCGGTGGTATCGCGGGCCATGGCGGCGGCGAAGCCGATGCGCACGACGGGTTCGAGTTCGGCGCGGAGAATGTCGTTGGCGCGGTCTTGGATGATCTTGGTAGCGGCGCTGTCGGCGGGTCCACCGGAGGGCGGGTTGTACTTGAAGCCGCCGTCGCGCGGTGGATTGTGGGAGGGTGTGATGATGACGCCGTCGGCGAGTCCAGAAGTTCGGTCGCGGTTGTGGGCGAGGATGGCGTGGGAAACGACGGGGGTTGGGGTGTAGCCGAGTTCGTGGTCGACGCGGAGCGTGACCTCGTTCGCGGCGAGCACTTCGATGGCGGTGACCAATGCGGCTTCAGAAAGTGCGTGGGTGTCCATGCCGAGAAAGAGTGGTCCATCGGTCCCCTGCCCTTTTCGGTATTCGGCGATGGCTTGGGAGATCGCAAGAATGTGGGCTTCGTTGAAACTGGCTTCGAGCGAGCAGCCGCGGTGCCCGGAGGTACCAAAGGAAACCTGTTGGGTGGGTTCTTCGGGGTTTGGGTAGAGTGCGTAGTAGGCGCTCATCAACCGCGGGATATTTTCAATTAGCTGTGGGGGGACGGGGAGACCGGCGAGTTCGTGAATGCTCATGAGACTCTTATAGGTTCAAGATTGGCAGATGGAAATCAAAAGATTGGTTATATTTGTGGCCAGTCCACAAATTTAGCTTGCAAAGGAACCAAAAAGCAGCCAACCATCCCCCATGAGAAAACTCCGAATCATTGGAAAACCCGGATCGAAATACCACGTCATCTCCCGTTTTGTGGACCGCCAGTTCGCGACCGGGAGTGAGGAGGCAAAGAAGATTTTTCTCCATATGATGATTTCCCAAGCCGCCTTTTCGGGAGTCGAAATCTTGACGTATTGCATCATGGGCAACCACTTTCATCTCCTCCTTCGCATCCCCGAACGCCCTTCAAGCATCCCGGAAGAAGAAGTGATCCACCGACTTCGCAAGATCTGGAAACAAAACCGCGTCGAAGAACTCATAAAGCGCTTCGAACGCATGCGCCTCATCTCCGCCGAAGGGGACGCCCTCGTCGAACGCGAACTCGACCGGTTCCGCCGCCGCATGTTCGACCTCTCCGAATACGTCAAGGATCTCAAGCAACGCTTCTCCACCTGGTACAATTTTACCCACAACCGAAAAGGAACCCTGTTCGAAGAACGCTTCAAAAGCGTGCTGGTCGAAGACGGACACGCCCTCCGCTTGATGGCCGCTTACATCGACTTGAACCCCGTCCGGGCCGGCATCGCCGAAGACCCGGTCGACTACAAATGGGGCGGGTACGCCGGTGCCGTCGCGGGCGATCAGGATCGGCGCCGCGGGCTGCAAGCGATCATGTCAGACCCGAACGACCAACGCCCCCCGGACGACTCCGAACGCGTCAATGCCCAACAATGGCGAACCATCCACAAACGTTATCGCCGCTGGCTGTTCGAACGCGGTCGCGAAACCCACCACCGCGATGGTCGACAGAAAAAGCGCGGCTTTTCGCGTGCCGAATCCATCGCCGCCTGGAACGCCTGGGAGTCCGACAACGCCGTCCCCCCAGCCAAACTTCTCCGCTGCAAAGCCCGTTACCTCACCGACGCCGTCGTCTGCGGCAGTAAAGACTTCGTCGAAGAAACCATCGCCCTCCGCTTTCCCAAAATAAAAGCCAGACGCCCCAGAGCCCACGAAGGCCCATCCGGCCTCTGCACCCTGATCAATTTAAAAGGCGACCGAACCAGCTAAAAATTCGGCCGCCTCGAACCAGCTTCATCGCCACTGGAATTTCGACTGCATTTATGCCTGACAAGAACATGAATAATTCTTGCACGGTTTTGGTTCGATCGAGTTTTTCCTTCCCTCTTCTCCTCCTTTTTTCCCTGGCGATTTTCGCGGCGCTCCACGCGGCCGAACCCGCGAAACCAATCGTCGCCCCAGACCTCGTGTTTGAAGAACACGACGGACAGGTCGCCGTCGAAGCGGAACATTTTTTCAAGCAAAGCCTCACCGATGTTCGCGCCTGGTACCGCACCTCCAAAACAGAAACCCCCGGACTGAAACCGGACGCGGACCCCGCCCATGTCGCAGGCGCAAGTGGCGGCGCCTACCTCGAGATCCTCCCGGATACCCGCAAGAACCACGGCGAGAAATTGATCAACGGGCAAAACTTTTCCAACGTCCCCGGCAAACTCGCGGTCCTGCACTACAAAGTGCACTTTAACACCCCCGGCAAATACTACGTCTGGGTTCGAACCCACTCCACCGGCACCGAAGACAATGGCGTACACGTCGGCTTGAACGGCACCTGGCCCGCCTCGGGTCAACGCATGCAATGGACCGCGAAACGGCACTGGGCCTGGGGCTCAAAACAACGAACTGAAAAGGTGCACGGCGGCGTGAAAGGCCTGCTCTTCCTCACCATCGAAAACCCCGGCGAACACGAGATCGCTTTTTCCATGCGCGAAGACGGCTTCGAATTCGACAAGTGGATCATGACCACCGACCCCAAATTTGCGGTGGACGGAATCGGACCCAAAAGCCGAACCAAATCCGGCAGCTTGCCCAAACCCTTTCCCTTCGTCGAAGCCCCTGCATCCCCTCACCCAGCAGCGCCGAAAACAGCAACGCCGAACAAGGTAACGTCCACTGTCCCAATCAAACCACGGAGCACTCCAATCGGCATGTACCTCGGGGATTTCACCGAACGCAAGCAAACCTACATCGATGACGGCAAGTGGTTCGCGGTGAACCCCGCAACGCATAAATCCAGCCAAGTCTCCGGCACCTGGCCCTATCGCAGCGGCCGCTTCGACCTCATTCTGCACGCGGTCGGCGAAGACGACGGGCAGTCCACCTACGAGCTAAGGATCAACGACAAGGTAGCCGGTAGCTTCCTCTGCCCACTCGCGGACCAGACCACCGCGGAGGGACCACGGTTCACCAAGCGTTTCGAGAACATCCCCGTCGCCGAGTCCGCGAAAATCGAAATCCGTGCCTCGGTCGGCTCAGACAACGACAAGGATTTCAGCCGCGCGCGCTGGTCGAAACTGCTGATTCTCGGAGCGGATAAACAGGCGCCAGGACCACGTCTGCGCGGCAAACCATTCAAGGCAGTTTCCGCTGGCAGCAACCCGCCGTCCAAACCAACGAAAAGCGCCACCGCGAGTGCCCCGACCAAACCCGTTTTCAGCGGCGCCCTGTTCGGCGAACGCGGCACAGACGGAGACGGCTCCGTCACCATCAGCGGCGAAAAAAAACGCTGGTATAAAACCACCCTCACCCTCGACGGCCCCTTCGCCCACGAAAAGGACAACACCCCGAACCCGTTCACCGACCACCAGTTCGACGTCGTGATCGAACACGCCTCCGGAACCCCACGCTACACCGTTCCTGGCTACTTCGCTGCCGACGGCGACGCCGGAAACAGCGGCGCCGAATCGGGCGTCAAATGGCGCGCCCACCTCGCCGCCGACAAACCAGGCGTCTGGCGCTATACCACCTCGTTCAAAACCAGAGGCGTCGCGAACCCTCGCTACGCGTCCACCGGCCGGATCACCATCGCGCCAAGCGACAAAGTCGCAAACGAACGTGACCTGCGCGGGAAAGGCCGACTGCAACACGTCGGCAAACACCACCTTCGTTTCGCCGGCAGCGGCGAGTATTTTCTAAAGGCCGGCGCGGACGCGCCCGAGACCTTTCTCGCTTACACCGAGTTCGACAACACCAGCACCCGCAAACCCGGCAAAGGCATCTTGAAAAACTGGGCCCCGCACGTTCGCGACTGGAAATCCGGCGACCCGACTTGGAACAGCCCAGAAGGCAAGCGGCGCGGCAAAGGCATGATCGGCGCCGTGAACTACCTGTCCGGCAAAGGCTGCAACGTGTTTTCTTTTCTCACCTACAACGCCGGTGGCGACGGCGACAACGTCTGGCCGTTCATCGACCGCGACGACAAAATGCACTACGACTGCTCAAAGCTCGACCAGTGGGGCATCGTGTTCGACCACGCCACCGCACGCGGCATGTATCTCCACTTCAAATTGCAGGAGACCGAGAACGACGACCGCGTGCCGACCTCGCTCGACGGCGGCGAACTCGGCCCGCAGCGCAAGCTCTACCTGCGCGAAATCATCGCCCGCTTCGGGCACAATCTCGCGCTGAACTGGAACCTCGGCGAGGAGAACACCCAGACCCTCGCGCAACAACGAGCCATGGCCGACTATATCGCCGACACCGACCCCTACGACCACCTGATCGTCATCCACACCTACCCCAAAGACCATCAAAAGGTCTACGGTCCGCTCATCAAAGGCTCCGCGGTGCGCGGCGCATCGCTGCAAAACAGCAACGTCGCCAACTGCCACCGCGACACCCTCCGCTGGGTGCGCCAATCCGCCGAAGCCGACAATCCCTGGGTGGTCTCCTTCGACGAACCCGGCACGGCCGGCGAAGGCATCCCCGCCGACCCCGGCTACCCCGGCATGCCCGACAACTTCAACAATCCGAGCATCGACCAAACCCGCAAACAAGCCCTCTGGGGAACGCTCATGGCCGGCGGCGGTGGCGTCGAATATTACTTCGGCTACAAGCTGCCGCAGAACGATCTCGTCTGCGAAGACTGGCGGTCGCGCGACCGAACCTGGGACTATTGCCGGATCGCGCTGAACTTCTTCCGCGAGCACAAGATCCCCTTCCACGAGATGGTCACCGACAACGCGCTGGTCGGTAATCCCGAGAACGACAACCGCCGATTCTGCTTCGCGAAAAAGAACGAAATCTATCTCGTCTACCTGGCAAACGGCGGTGCCAGCGAACTCGATCTCAGCGGCGTGGAAGGCACCTTCGACGTGCACTGGTTCAACCCGCGCGAAGGCGGCGCATTGGTTCGAGGCGGAGTGGCGCGGGTTCAAGGAGGCGGCAAGCGCGCCTTGGGTTCCGCCGAACTCAAACAGGATTGGTTGGGTTTGGTTCGGCGGGCTGACTGATCGACACTGCCGGCTAGAAGCCGGCGTACCGACACCGGCTGGAAGCGCGGCGCTACCTTCGCTCAAACTTGGCGCGGCTTCTCCTAGACCCAAACCCGCCGAGACGTCATTCTGAACAGCATGAAAAGTCTCCTGCTTGTTCTTTCCGCGCTCACCCTACCCTGCCTTTTAGCACCAATCTCGAACGCTCAACACAAAGCCGACGTGGTCGTCTACGGCGGCACCTCGGCCGGCATCATCACTGCCGTGCAGGCGATCAAAATGGGCAAGTCGGCCATCGTCATCGGACCCGACAAGCATCTCGGCGGCCTGTCCAGTGGCGGACTCGGCTGGACCGACTCCGGTAAAAAAGAAACCATCGGCGGACTCTCGCGCGAGTTCTACCACCGCATCTGGAAACACTACGAGAAGCCGGAATCTTGGCGGCAACAGAAGAAGTCACAGTACGGTGGACGCGGTCAAGGCAGTCCGGCCATCGACAAAGAAGCGCGCACCATGTGGATCTTCGAACCCAGCGCGGCCGAACAAGTGTTCGAAGACTTCGTCGCCGAATACAAGGTTCCCGTCATGCGCGACGAGTGGCTCGACCGCGGCGGGTCCGGCGTCACGCTTCGCGATGGTCGCATTACCGAAATTAAAATGCTCAGCGGCGTCACCGTTCGCGGCAAGATGTTCGTCGACGCGACCTACGAAGGCGACCTGATCGCAGCCGCCGGCGTGGCGACGCACGTCGGACGCGAAGGCAAAGAGGTCTACGGCGAAGACTGGAACGGCGTGCAAGTCGGCGTCCTCCACCACCGCCACTGGTTCATGAAACCCGTCTCGCCCTACAAGATCCCAGGCGATCCCGATAGTGGTCTGATCCCGCGCGTCAGCGGCGAACCGCCCGGCGAAAAAGGCGACAGCGACAAACGCATTCAAGCCTACTGCTTCCGCATGTGCCTGACCAATGCCGAGGAGAACCGCATCCCGTTTCCCAAACCCGAAGGCTACGATCCGGGCCAATATGAACTGATGAAACGCGTGTTCGCCACCGGCTGGCGCGAGTCTTTCGGCAAGTTCGACCCGATCCCGAACCACAAAACCGACACCAACAACCACGGCCCGTTCAGCACCGACAACATCGGCATGAACTACGGCTATCCCGAAGGCAGCTACGCCGAACGCGCCGCCATCATCGCCGAACACCGGCAGTACCAACAAGGCTACATGTACTTCCTCGCCAACGATCCCTCGGTCCCGCCGGAAGTGCAAAAAAGGATGAAGACCTGGGGCCTGCCCAAAGACGAATTCGTCGACAACGGCAACTGGTCGCATCAACTTTACATCCGCGAGGCGCGCCGCATGATCGGGCACTACGTGATGACCGAACACGACTGCCTCGGCAGCAAAGAGACTCCGGACTCGGTCGGCATGGGTTCCTACACGCTCGATTCGCACAACGTGCAGCGCTACATCAAACCGGATGGCTTCGTGCAGAACGAAGGCGATATCGGCGTCCGTCCCCCCGAGCCCTACGAGATCGCTTATGGTTCGCTGGTGCCGAAAAAGAACGAGTGCCAGAACCTGCTGGTGCCGATCTGTATCTCGAGTTCGCACATCGCCTTTGGCTCGATCCGCATGGAACCAGTGTTCATGATTCTCGGCCAAAGTTGCGCCACCGCCGCCTCGCTTTGCATCGACCAGAACATCGCCGTGCAAGACCTCGACTACGCCGTGTTGAAAAAACGCCTCGAAGCTGACGGCCAAGTTCTGGCATGGGACGGCAGCATCACCGCCAACGGCGGACTCGACCCCGCAAAAGCAAAAGGCATCGTGCTCGACGACAGCAAGGCGACCAAAAAAGGCACATGGTCTACCAGCAGTTCCGTGCCGAGCTTCTTCGGCATCGGCTACATCCACGACGGTGGCGGCGCCCCGAAAGTGAAGGCCAAAGAACCCAAAAGCGTGACCTGGAAAACCACCATAAAACCCGGCAGCTACGAGATTCGCCTGTCGTACACCGCGAACAAAAATCGCGCCAGCAAAGTACCAGTCCAGGTCCGCGGAATCGCCGAGAAAACAGTGACCATCAACCAGCGCGACACCCCGCCGATCGACGAAATTTGGGTTTCACTCGGGGAGCACAAGTTCGGCAACGAAGCCGAGATCACCATTTCAAATGCCGAGACCGATGGCTATGTCATCGCCGATGCCGTGCAGTTGTTGCCCGTGGGTTCGAAGTAACGAGCAATAAAAATTCCAAAGTGAGAGGCCGGCCCCGTCCGGGCGACTATCCGCAAAGTTTTCTATCATTGCCCCGGAAGACGCGAAGCACACGGAATTTCAGATACCCGCGAACCAATCCGAAATTCCGCGTTTTTCCGCGTTTTTCCGCGGTCCAAACTTGAGAAAATTCCGCGTTTTACCGCGGCCCAATTTCACGATCCGAAACTACAGATCCCACAAGAACGCTTCGAGATCGTCGCGTTCGGACTTCCTCAACGCCTTGTACTTCTCAACCGCCGGCGTCGCCGAACCGCCATGCCAGAGGATCGCCTCGGGCATACTGCGCGCGCGTCCGTCGTGCAGTAGCTGAACCGGATTGGTTTTCGCGGCGGCCTGCGTTTCGGCGTAGGTGACCTCAGTGTTGCCTGGATGAAATTTGTCGCGGAAGGCGTTCTTGGCGGCGCGCATATTTTTCAAACCCCAGAGCGGCGCGGTGCGCCAAAGTCGCGCGTCGGCGGCTTTGGTGTCGTCGGCCAGACCGTCGCCGAGATCGTGCAACAGCAAGTCGGTGTACGGATGGATAGTTTGGTACGCGATCTCGGGAAATTTCGACGCAGCGGATTTCATCGAGGGCAGGTGGCAATCGGCGCAGCCAACCGTCTTGAACAAGGCCGCGCCGCGCACCACAGCCGGGTCGCTGGGATTGTCGCGAGGCGGTACGCCGAGCAGAGCGACGTAGGTTTCGAGTTCATCGATCGCTTGTTCGGGCAACAGGGCTTTGCCTCCGTCGAACGCGCCGTCCAGCTGTTCACTTCCGGCGGACTTCACGCCCATGTCGTTGAGCAAGGCATCGCGGATCTGCGCTTCCAGGGTCGGTTGGTTTGCTTTCCAGCCGAAGCGTCCGATTTCGCCGCCCACATCTCGAACCTGACCGCCGGTCAGCGACGCCGCTTGGTTCACGCGCAACTGCGCGTCGGGAACCGCGTCGAGCAGACCCGCGCCGACCAAAGCCGGCGTCGTACGAACGGACAGTCCAGCGTCTATGAATGACTCGCCATCGCCGATCGACACGGAAAATACCGGCCGAACCAACTCGACGAAACTACCGTCCTGCAAGCGGACCGTCTTCGACTCGATCCCCTGCAAGAGCAACTGGCCCTCGGCATCATCGCCATCTGTTTGCAGCTGCGCGCCAAATTTTTTAAGCGGACCGCCGTGCGCACGGCTGTGCAGTTTGGTGATGGTGGTGTGCAACGGCGAACTGGGCAACCTCAGGTCCGGACCAAGTTCTGGCAAGTTCGAACGCCCGTTGTGCAGGTGGCACTGATTGCACGAGGTGGCATTGTAGGCGCCGGCGGCGTAGCCTTTGCGTTCGTCGACCATGGCCTGAAAGAATCGTGATGGCTTGTCGTCGGACGCGTCGCTGCGGTGCTTGCCGGTTTTCAGGTCGGTATGAAACCAAGTCCGGCCGGTGAGGAAGGCTTGAGAATTGTCCGGCGAGAGATTGAACGCCTGTTGCTGCAAGCCACTCCACGGTTCGACGCGCATGCTCGGAATGGTCGTCCAGCCGCCGGTGTAGCGGGCGATTTCCGGATGGCGGTTGAGTTGCGGCGCGCCGGGTTTTGTCCCCGCCGGCGCCATGCCGTCATCGATAAACAAGCCGGGCTTGCCGACTTCGATGCGGAAAAATTCGGAATAGTAAGCGGAGAGATTGTGCGCGTTGCGCTTCTTTTGGATCGCCCACCCCGGGTGCGCCTCGTCATTGAAAAAGCGGTACTCGAAGGTGAGCAGCGCGCCGGGTTTGAGTTCCTCGCTGCTGACATCAAACCGTCCGCCCTCGAGGGTCGCCTCAAAATGTTTTCGTTCGCCACCAATATGTTTCATGCGGGTATTCACCGCGAACTTGCTGCGCAGGGTTTCGTTGGCCAGCGGGTCGCCGAGATAGATCGCGGAAAAATCCGGCCCCCGATACTTGGTGTAATCCTGCGGCCATTCGGTGAACAACGAGAACACAATCTTCTTCTCCCCGAGTGGCGTATAGTCCTCCACCTTGAACCGGGTCAGGCGCCCCTCCCAGTAGAACGGATTGTACTTGGCAAAATCCATGTCGTTCTCGTGCCGCCGCCGAACCCGCACCACGCCCTCAGTCACCGCCACGCCTTCAACCATCCGGCCCGTCGTGTTCGGACCGAGTTCGGTGTAATCGACATCCTTTTCTGCCACCGCCACCGTCAGAAAAAAACACGACAATGCGAGCAGGCGGAGAAGAAGAGATTGAATAGATTTCAAGACGATCTCGTATTTCTGGCGTAGGAAAAATGCAAGAGTGCAACGCCCGTACGCAGGACCACATATTTACCAGATCTGTGCGGGCTTCTCGATGTTCAATGGCGGCTTTGTGTTCAAACCAATGAAATCTTGGCCACTTCAAAGTGCAAATGTGTCATCGCTTCCACAGGGAAAAGTGCGGGGAAAAGCGCAGGGAATCAGCCAAAACTTCGGTCACAAGCGATCTTGACTCCCCATCGCCAAAATCAAGAGTGCAAAGTTGCGCTTGTCTCTCCCCTGCCCCTGTGGTTGTTCCCCGCCAAAGCTAAACTGTAACATCCTATCGAAAGGACTCACTATGTCTTCTACTATGTCTAAAGCTGATATCGGCCTTATCGGCCTCGCCGTCATGGGCGAAAACCTCGTTCTCAACATGGAGTCGCGCGGCCACACCGTCGCCGTCTACAACCGAACCACCTCCAAAGTCGACCGCTTCGTCGACGGCCGCGCCAAAGGCAAAAAGATCATCGGCACGCACACGCCCGAAGATCTGGTCGCCAGCTTGGCCTCGCCACGCCGCGTGATGATCATGGTCAAAGCCGGCAAACCGGTGGACATGGTGATCGACCAACTCGTGCCGCTGCTCGACAAGGGCGACATCATCATCGACGGTGGCAACAGCTACTGGCCCGACACGCAACGGCGCACCAAGGACCTCGCCGAAAAAGGCATCCTCTATATCGGCACCGGCGTGTCCGGCGGCGAAGAAGGCGCGCTCAAAGGCCCGTCGATCATGCCCGGCGGCAACCCCGACGCCTGGCCGCACGTGAAAGAAATCTTCCAAGGCATCTCCGCCAAGACCGACGCCGGCGAACCCTGCTGCGACTGGGTCGGCGAAGACGGCGCCGGCCACTTCGTCAAGATGGTCCACAACGGCATCGAGTACGGCGACATGCAGATGATTTGCGAAACCTACGACATGATGAAACGCGGTCTCGGCATGGGCAACGACGATATTCACAAGGTGTTCGCCAAGTGGAACGAAGGCGTGCTCGACAGCTACCTCGTCGAAATCACCCGCGACATTCTCGCGTTCCAAGACGACGAAGGCATCGACGGCTACACGCTCGACGTGGTGCTCGACAAAGCCGGCCAGAAAGGCACCGGCAAATGGACCGCGATCAACGCGCTCGACGTCGGTCAGCCGCTGACCCTGATCGGCGAAGCCGTGTTCGCCCGCTGCCTGTCCGCGCTCAAAGACGAACGCGTCGCCGCCAGCAAAATTCTCAACGGCCCCGGCACCAGTTTCGACGGCGACAAAGCCGCGTTCATCGACGACCTCGAACAAGCGCTGTACGCCAGCAAGATCGTCTCCTACGCCCAAGGCTACCAACTGATGCGCGCCTTCGCCGAAGAACAAGGCTGGAAGCTCAACAACGGCGGCATCGCACTCATGTGGCGCGGCGGTTGCATCATCCGTTCGCGCTTCCTCGGCAACATCCGCGACGCGTTCGCGAAAGACGAGAACTTGGTCAACCTGCTGCTCGATCCCTTCTTCGAAAAAGCGGTCGAAACGGCACAGCACAGTTGGCGCCGCGTAGTCTCGCAAGCCGCCCTGCTCGGCATCCCGATGCCGGCCATCAGCGCCGCCCTCGCCTATTACGACGGCTACCGTTGCGAACGTCTGCCCGCCAACCTGCTGCAAGCCCAACGCGACTACTTCGGCGCGCACACCTACGAACGCACCGACAAACCGCGCGGCGAATGGTTCCACACCAACTGGACCGGACGCGGCGGCACCACCTCGAGTTCGACCTACAACGCCTAAGCGTTCGCGAACCGTCGCCCTGTAGTACCGTCCTTCCAGGCGGTACCGTCACGCCAGCCTTCCAGGCTGGCGTTTTGGTTGCGGGCATCCGATCCCGGTGGTGTTGCCGAGGGGATCCGATGACGATCGCGACCACGATTCCGCCCCGATACCCTCGTGGTCGTGGTCGTAACCAAATGAGAGTCGTCAAAACAATCTCGGTAATGAATCCTCCTCCTGATTCGAAACATTCATGATATGCAGAAAATTCAACCATGGCAAATCGAGGTGTTTTTTGACGGCGACTGCCCCTTGTGCGCGAAAGAAATAGGCATGCTGCAATGGCTCGACCGCCGACAGCGCATTCGGTTCACCGACATCGCCGCCGCAGACTTTTCGGCGCGGGACTACGACAAAGAGCCGCACCAATTCATCGACGAGATTCAAGGCCGCCTGCCGGATAATACCTGGATTACCGGGGTCGAGGTGTTTCGCCGTCTCTACGCTGCCGTCGGGTTTTGGTGGCTCACTGGAATAACACGGTTACCGGGCATCTCCCACCTCTTGGAATGGGGCTATCGGATCTTTGCGAAGAATCGTCTGAAATGGACCGGGCGCTGCACGGCGGACTCCTGCCAAATAAGCTGACCCCATTGCCTACTTCTCTACCGGCTTGGCAAGCCGTGGCGGGAACGCCAGCGTGGACCAGATCTTTGCAATCTCCTACCGGCGGATTACACATACAACCCGGCATGAAGTCCGACTTGGGCAGATCGTGCCGGTGATGCTCAGGACTTCGGACGCGGCTTGGCGCACCGGTTCCCTCCACAGTTTAGTCACCGAATGCCACAGCTTGCTCACGGTTTTGCTGGAGCGAGCAGCCACGGTTGAGCCGAGAACAATCCAAGCCAAACGCGGACAGGCCAAAACGAAGGGCGACAGTGAAAATACGATTGAACCTCATAATGTTTCCTTTGGGTTTAGAATAGTGTGCCTCGGAGATGTGACACGATGGCGACAGCCCGATGACAATCCGGTGACAACTCCGCGTCGCCAACTCCACTACCGCTCGCGCAAACACGCGCCGTCCCTCCAACCGACCACCCGCAAAAAAATGCGGCGTTCTACACGTCATCTTTGACACATCGACAGTAAAAAACCACCAAGATGACCAATGGTACTTGCATGAGCGAAACGACGTAAATCATTCTGTTCTAAAAGAGTTGATTGAATCCATTAGAGGTCCAGAATTCACATGGGGAACGGTCATGTGATGAGGCAGATAAAGACCATTAAAACACCGGCGATCGTGACCCGGCTATTGTCGAACGGGACACAGCACTATCCCAGCGGCATTCAAAACATCCGCGTCCGCACCATCAACGCCTTTACCGTCAGCTTTCTCGTCGTACTCGGAATTGTTACGATGGTGCGCTTGTTTTGGGGACAATTCAGTAACGTCGCAATCAACAGCGTCGCCTTCGTGGTAGTCCTCTGCTCCCAGGTATTGGTCGCCCGCGGGAAGCCGAACATTGCGGTCGCCATTCTCTCCGTGGCGATCACCGTTACCTGTTATTTACTCTATACTCTTGATCGGGTGAGCGGCATCCAGATCATTCCACAACTCGCCCTCTGCATGGTCTTGTCCTTGATGCTGTTCGACCGCGTAAGTTTCCGGATCGGCTTGCTCGTGTTCGGCTTAGGACTGTTAACCATGGTGAGTCTGAGAGCAAATGGCGATTGGGCCCTTGCGTTGATTTTCACCGTCCAAATATTGGCCTTCTCCTTACTGTTCCTCATCTATGTCTATTTTTTCGAGGCACAGGATGTCGCCATCCAAAAATCCATCAAACGCCTTGAAGACTTAAACGCGGAAAAGAACGCGGCCATCCGCGAATTGAACGATCGGAACGAGGAGCTCGTCGTCTTGTCCCACATCATGAGCCACGACCTGAAAAGCCCGCTCACCTCAATCATGGGCTACGCCGAACTGCTGGAGATGGAGATGCAGGACGGAACGTTCAACCAACAGAGTATCGAATCCGTCGCAGCGATTTCGAAGGCAAGCAGTGCGATGAGCACTCTCATCATGGACCTGCTGACCTATTCAAAAATTTCCTTGGCGGAAACCACCTTCGAACGGGTCGAACTCAACGGGCTGGTCCAGCAAGTTGCCGAAGCGTTCGAGTATCAAATCAAGCACGAGGACGTGCAGCTTCACGTGTCCAGTCTGCCGGTCATCATGGGCAACCCCGACCTCCTCCGAACCGTGTTTCACAACCTGATTTCGAACGCCATCAAGTTCCAGCCCAAGGATCAGCCCGCACACCGGCCCAGTATCCGCATCTGGTCGGAGCCCGCAGAAAGCGACGGCCGCTTGTTTGTAGCAGACAACGGCATCGGTATCGAACGTTCCTATCTGCCCGACCTCTTCAAACCGTTCAAACGATTCCACGGCAACAAAGCGTACAGTAGCACCGGACTCGGTATGTCCATCTGCCTGAGTATCGTCGAAAAATACAACGGCACCATCACGTTGCATGACACCTCCACCAGCGGCACCACCTTCCAACTCACCTTTCCTTGGCCGGACTTGGCCGAACCGCTCGACCTGCGCGACCGCAAGTCGACGACCGGCACCAACGTCAAGAAGAAGAGCGATGCCAAATTTTAGCTGGCTAAAAAAACCCACTCGGCCCGGCGGTTGGCGAAACTCAACTGTCCACCGTAACGCCGAGCCACATCGGTTGCCAGATTCCATCCAAAGAGCTGCGGTTCGGCGCGGCAGTTCTCGACACGAATCCGCGCGCCATCGATCTCCACCCGGGCCTGATCGCCGGCCCCTTCGAGCATTCGGTCGAGCACCAACGTCGCCACTTTAGCCGGCAACTTGAGTTCGGGGGTGGCACCTCCAACTAGCTGGTCGACCCCGTGACGCGCCATCGCTTCCTTCACCAACGGCCGCAGCCCGATCGAACGCTGCACCACCGGCAAGTCGCCCGAGCCAACCGCCATCGCCGCCTCCATCATCGACTCGACATTGCGCGCCGCCGCACGGATCTCCTCCACCGGACCACGCGGCACCGGTTCGCGTTCGAGCCGGTCGAGCGCATCGTCGATCGCCGAAATCGGTTCGGGGGCGTCAAGTCCGAGCAGCTCGCCGAGGCCCGGCTGTCCCGACTGTTCCGACAAGGCGCCGCAGGCAAAATCGGCCGGATCGCTGTCGAGCATGTCGGGCACGCGGGTGAACGGACGCAAGATCGAGACAAACTTCCACAGCAACCAAACGAGCAGCAGGACCGCAGCGAGCACCGCCGCCAGCCACAACAGCCGCCCGAAGCCGAGCCGGCCCATCGAGCGGCGCCCATCCGTGTCCCGAACCAAATAGGCGCGGCGCAGGTCCGGCAAAGTGCGCAGCGCGGCCCAGCTTTTGTCGTGCCGGTGAATGCCGTCGCGCAGGTCTCTCAAGGGTTCCAAGCGCCGCGGCAAATCCGAGCCGACAAACATCTCCAGCCCGCCGGCGACCCGGCCGGTCACCGGCGGCTCTTCCGGCAGCCCGGCACATTGACGGTCCATTGCCGAACCCAGTTCGAGACGGATCGCCTCCGCGTCGGGGCCGCCAAAAAACCGTGGGATCGCGAGTCCGAGAACCAGCCCAGTGCACAGGGCCACAAGCGTGAGTAGAAGAAGTCGAAAGCGCATGGGAATGATCGTTTTATAGCCACAGGGCATATGGCAAGGGCTTGCCATACTATGGCAAGGTTGTGCCACCCTATGGCAAGGTTTTGCCATAAGCCATTTCGGAGTCGATTGGCAGTTTTCAAGTCGGCGGGCGGTGAAATTTGAGATTTGAGATTTAAATTCTGGACCGTAGATATCTGGCATGAGCAACACCGCCAAACCGTGGACCACAAAACGGCTGCAAGCCTTAAAGGGGGCGCGCAAGATCTCTTGCCTGACCTGCTACGACTATCCAACCGCCCGGATCATGGACCGTGCCGGGGTGCAACTCTTGCTGGTCGGCGACAGCCTCGGCATGACCGTGCTCGGCTACGACTCGACCTTGCCGGTGACCATGACCGAGATGCTGCACCACACCGCCGCGGTCGCGCGCGGCGCCGAACGCGCCATGGTGCTCGCCGACCTCCCCTTCGGCAGCATTCCCGATCCACAAACCGCGCTCGCCAACGCCACCCGATTCCTCAAGGAAGCCGGCGCGGCGGCGGTCAAGTTGGAAGGCGGCGAGGAACGCGTTGCGACCATTGAGCTGCTGGTGAAAAACGCGATTCCGGTCTGCGGCCACATCGGCCTGACGCCGCAGAGCATCCACCAGTTCGGCGGCTACAAGATCCAGGGGAAGACCGCACCGGCCGCCAAGCAACTGATGAAAGACGCCAAGGCACTGGAGAAGGCGGGCGTGTTCGCCGTGGTCATCGAAGGCGTTCCCGGCGAACTCGGCCAAGAGATTAGCGAAGCCCTCAAGATTCCCACCATCGGCATCGGCGCCGGTAAAGACTGCGACGGCCAAGTGCTCGTGGTGCAAGACATCCTCGGCATGTTCGATCATTTTCAGCCGCGCTTTGTGCGCCGCTTTGCTGAGGTCGGGGAGCAGATGGAGGATGCGTTCAAGGCGTATGTTGAAGCGGTCGAAGACGGCAGTTTTCCGAACGAGAAGGAAACGTACTGATCAGTAGTTTCGTGCCCTGCGGGCCGGTTGATCTCAAATTTCGAATTTCAAATTTCAAACTCTGGAGGGCGAGGGCCTCCCGAGCCGATTGTTAGTCGGATTAAATTTCGAATCTCAAATTTCAAACTCTGGAGGGCGAGGGGCCTCCCGAGCCGATTGCCAGTCGGATTAAATTTCGAGTTTCAAATTTCAAACTCTGGACGGCGAGGGGCCTCCAGAGCCGATTGCCAGTCGGATTAAATTTCGAATTTCAAACTTCAAACCCTGGAGGGCGAGGGGCCTCCCGAGCCGATTGCCCGTCGGATTAAATTTCAAATTTTAAATTTCAAACTCTGGAGGGCGAGGGGCCTCCCGAGCCGATTGCCCGTCGGATTAAATTTCAAATTTTAAATTTCAAACTCTGGAGGGCGAGGGGCCTCCCGAGCCGATTGTCTGTCATCAGTAATCAGTGGGTTCGCGCCCTGCGGGCGAGTTGCTCCCAATTTCCGACGGGTTAAACCCGTCGGGCAAACACAGGTTGAAACCTAACCAAAAATATTTGAAATTTAGAAGATTTAGAAGTCATCGCACCGACGACGAACTCTCTACGACGAACCACGGAGTGGTGGCAAGAAAGTAGCCGCGGGTGAAGCGAGGTACGAGCGGAACCCGGGGTAGCTGAGAGTCTTTGTAAACCGACCGGCCTGCCCCTCTGCACGAGCTCTTCGCTTCATGTCCGGTCGGAACTGCCTCATGGCTCCGAGGGCATCTGCTGCCTGTATTTTTTGGCCGGACGCACCATTGGTGCCCTGTATCATCCCGCCTTGCGGGACTCCTCATCTCTTTTATCCCAACCCCGGCCTTGGCCTGCGGCCTACAGCCGGGGCTATTCAGGGTGCCACCGCTAAAGCGGCTCTTTTCGGGCTCATCGACCGCAAGATACCCGCCGCCACTTTTTCATTCAATGACGTGAGCGACAGCGGGCCAATGATCTGACGAGATACTTTGACAGGATTTCCTGAAGACCCAAAATTCGAAGGTCATCGAACTGACACAGTACTGCCGAGCCAAAAAAAAACGATATCCTCAGCTCATTCCTTTGCCCCAAATTCATTTGCCTCCGCGCAGCGGCCAACACACATACGCACAAACAACCGCCAAGCCGATCCAAAGAATGTCTGACTCATCTAGTCACGAATCGACAAAGCAAGGATCTATGTTACAGGCGGGGATGTCGAACCCTCTATCCGCTGGATAAACAGAACTCGGGTGGTGCCGTAGAGTTTGTCCTTGGTCAGTTTGAACACTTCTTCGAACTCGGCCAGCACCTCGGCCATCGGTTCGCGGCGATGCTGTTCGAACACCAGCACGCCGTCGGGTCCGAGCGCGTCGCCTTCGGACAGGGCTTCGAGCATTTTGCGCAACCATTCCTCATAGTACGGCGGATCGGCGAAAATAATGTCGAATCGGCGGGCGAGGCTATTGCGTTTCAAATAGCCGGCCGCGTCGCCAATCATGGCTTCGAGGGGGGCCCCTTTGCCGCAGAGTTCGCGGATGTTCTCCTTGATCAACGCGGTACCTTTGCGGTGCTTTTCGACGAAGGTCACCCGGCCCGCGCCGCGGCTCCACGCCTCGAGTCCGAGCGCGCCCGAACCGGCAAACAAATCGAGGACTTCCGCGTCGGCCACCCGCTCCGAACCGAGCATCGAGAAGATCGCTTCGCGCACCCGTTCGCCGGTCGGACGCACGCCCTTGGCTGGCACTTTGAGGCGTCGCCCCCGGAGTTCTCCTCCGGCGATTTTCATCGCTAGTTGAGCACTTCGCCGACGATGCCGAGAAACAGCAAGCCGAGGAATGCGGAGACCAGACCGAGGATGATCACCGGTAGCGGGTTGAACTTCAGGCCGTATTTGGTGATGCAGTAAATCGCACGCACGCCGTCTTTCCAGCCGATCTTTTTACCCTCCTCGTAAGAGCGCCCGTAGTAGGAAATCGGCACTTCGTAGATGCGCAATTTCTTTTGCGCCGCGACGCGCGCGGTCACTTCGGGTTCGAAGCCGAAGCGGTCCTCTTCGAGATCGAGGCCTTTGATGATCGGCGCTTTGAACAGCTTGTAGCAAACCTCCATGTCGGTGAGGTTCAGGTTGGTGAACATGTTCGACAGCGTAGTCAGAAAGCGGTTGCCGACATAATGCCAGTAGTACACCACGCGGTGGGGGCCACCGCCGAGAAAGCGCGAACCGTAGACCACGTCGGCGTGTCCATCCAGGACCGGACCCAGCAGACGCGGGTACTCCTTCGGGTCGTATTCGAGGTCGGCGTCTTGAATAATCACCAAGTCGCCAGTCGCCTCTTTAAAGCCGCGCCGCAGCGCCGCGCCCTTGCCCATATTGACCTCTTGGAAGAACACCTGCACGTCGTCGAACTTCTCCGCCAGCGCCGGTAGAACATCGCGGGTGCCGTCGGTCGAGCCATCGTCAACCATGACAATTTCGCGGTCCATGCCGATATCGACCGCGCGCACATGGTCGACCAGTTCGGCCACGGTGTTCTTCTCGTTGTAAACCGGAATGACGATAGAGAGCTTCATAGAGGCGACGTTCTAAGGACAATCCGCAAAGCAAGCCAAGCAAATCGGTGACCGAATTCAAACCGGGCGCACGTCGTTTCTTTGGCTCGGCGGGGCGCGGCTGTTTCGCGAATGTGTGTGTGCGTGTTGGCCGCTGCAGCGGCGGCAAAAGAATGTTGGGCAAAGGAATGAACCCTGTTCAGAATAGCGTTCTTTGGCTTGGACGTTTCGGTCACACGCGGGCCGAAGCCGAGGCTCAGTTCGCGTCGCGGAACGACAAGGAAGCCGAGTTGATGCAGTAGCGTTTTCCGGTCGGCGGCGGTCCGTCTTCGAACACGTGCCCGAGGTGGGCCTCGCAGGCCTTGCAGCGCACTTCGGTCCGGACCATGCCGTGGGATTGGTCGACCACGTAGTGGATGACATCGTCCGAGGCCGGCTGGAAAAAACTCGGCCAGCCGCTGCCGGACTCGAACTTGGTGCCGCTAGCAAACAGGGGCGTGTTGCAGGCGACGCAGTGGTAAATACCCTCCGCTTTGTGATCCCAATATTTGCCCGTGAAGGAGCGTTCGGTGCCGTTCATAAAACAAACGGCGAACTCCTCCGAGGTCAACTGGTCACGGTAGTCTTCGGGATTTTTACTGATCTCGCGGGTGTCGGATTCGTTCTTTTCCATAAGGTATTCTATCGGTTCGGGGAGGAGGCGGGAAGCGCAATCGGCTCAGTGGCACGACGATCCAACTAATAGCCATCGGCTCGTGAGGCCCCTCGCCCTCCAAGCGTTGAAATTCGAAATTCGCAATTTGAGATCAACCCGCCCACAGGGCGCGAAACAACTGATCACTGATGACTGATTACTGAATACGATCCCTCCCCCCACCCTAGGAGTCTGTCGGACTTCGGCTGGCTGGTGCCAAGCCCCAACGGGGCGAGATCCCGCAGGGCGGGATAGCCCGCGGAGAGAGGCACGAACGAAACCCCGGGATTGTCCGAAGTTGATCGAGGCACCCCAAGGGGTGCGCCAAACGCTCGGTCAAAAAACCAATCCTATTGTTGTCCCCCTTTGGGGAACCTCATCACCCCACCACAACCCAGGGTTGCGCTCATCCCGCTAAAGCGTGATTCGCTCCACCCTAGGCTATCCCGCCCTGCGGGATCTCGCCCGCTTTGGGGCTACCCCCCCTAGCCCTCCAGGTCACTTCAAGCGACCATCCTGGTTCTGATCCAAACCGCGGAACTGGGAACGATAAACGTTCTTGTGTTCCTCCACGCTCAGCTTGCCGTCGTTGTCATTGTCCGCCGGCTTCAACGAAGCGAGGTAGGGAAATTCCTTGGCGTCGAGCAGCCCGTCGCCGTTCTGGTCCGCGCTCTTAAATTGCTTCGCCCAAAAGCCAACGTACTCAGCCTCAGTGATCGCCTTGTCTTTGTTCTGATCCATCCCCTTGATGATCTGCGGGCTGAGTTTCGCCAACTCGCCGGCGGACATCGCTTCCGCAGCCGCTTTCGCCGCCGCCTGCGCCGCCGCCTTCTTCGCTTCCGCCTTGGCCACGGCTTCCGCCGACGCAGCAAAAAATTCAACGGTGGAGAACGGCTGAACGTTGCCCAGCCGCGCGCTCAGTTTGCCGTTGGCAACGGTGCCCAGTGTTTCCGAAATCTTCACGCCCACATCCGAGCCGTCGTCGAGGCTGATGTCTTTGGTGGTCACACGCGCCACGTAGTACTCGCCTTCGGTGAACCCCTCGCCGCGGAAGTCCGCCGTCGAGGTGTCGTTGTTGTAATAGTAGCCATTCTGCACGGTCGACGGAATGCTCAGTTTCGCCCAGGACTTGCCCGCGGCACCGCCGGCATAAAGCAGCACGGTGAACTTGTTCTGACTGCGGTTGTAGGAGGAAATCCGGTAGCGTTCGGCGCCAGTATACCCCGGACCCAGCGCGGTGATATCGTTGCCGATTTCGCCGGCGCGGGCGTGGCGAATCACCTCGTCGCTGCCACCGGCGATCTGCGCGTACCAGCGCCAGATGTAATAATGGAGGTGGTTTGGGTCGCCTGGATTGATGTAGTTCTCTTTGCTGAACATGCTGGTCGCCGGCATAATCTTAAAGGTGTCATCTTGACCGTGCAGCGCCATCTTTTGGGTGACGATGTCCGGCGTACCGGTGTGGACGCCCGTGGCAGGTGTCACCAGTTCCGGTTGCAGCTCTTTGATCCGGCCGTTGTAGTCGACCCGTTTGGTCAGGCCCATCGCCCAGCCGCTGGAGTTGTCGGACCAAGGAAGGTTCATCGTATTTAAACCGCGCTGCAGGCACTGGCCCATGATGGTGACCGTTTTTGCGTAGGCATCGCGTTCGTCTTTGAACCCGTCGCCGTTCACATCGGTCGCGTTGCCGGCGTCGTCCCAGACGATCCAAGACTCGGCGGACAGCATGGTTTTGTGAGGATAGCCGGCGGCGTCGAGTTTGCCGCGGGCGAGTTCGTAATTACCCCAGGCGGACGTGACGTAGCTGCCGTCCATCATGCCGAACCCGTCAAAATGGTCCGAGACATTGAGGTTGAGCGCGTCCACTTCGCGCATCAGTTCGACGCTGCCGACGAGTTTCGAATAATAACCGTTCACCGCCTCGCCACCGATGCCGGGCAGTCCCTCCAATACCTCGCAGGAATCGCAGGGCGAACAACCCGAAGTCGAAATCATCACCGCTCTGGCGGGTTCGGCATCGTACACCGCGCGGATCGCGCGCGCACCTTTGATGAAGATCTCTTTGATCAAAAAGTCGATATCGCGGTCGTGATAGAATCCGCGCAAATTGGCTTCGTGGGCGAGTTGGTAGGCGTCGACCCGGCCTTTGAAATGAGTCGCCATGCGGGTGACAAACGCGGCGTATTCGCCCTCGCGCGGAGAGCCGTGGCCGCCACGCCCACTGAGTGCAGCCCAGGCCGGGGTGTGCCAGAATACGAGTTCAGTTTTCACGCCGTTGGCAACGCATTGATCCACGGCCCGTTCGATGGCCTTCAGATAGCCGGACATGTGATTGGCATAGTCCGTGTTCTTTTGTTCGCGTTCGGCTGCGTTCCAGCTCACCCAAAACTGCGCGTAGCTGCTGTGTTCGGCAAGCACCGGACGCGCCCCGTCGTAGCGGTCGTTCTGCTCCCGACCGAAGGGCTGCCAGCGAACACCGACGTGCATGTGGTCACGCGTCCAAGCATAGTCGGTTGCGGTCGTATCGACCTCGGCCTGTTCGGCGGTTTTGCCCCCTGCGTTCTCGGCATCTTGGCCGAACATCTGGAGTGGAAGGAAGAGCAGCGCGAGTGCGAGCAGGGAGGAAAAGAACTGGGAACGAAAGAGGGAAGAACTGGATTTCATAGGAGTTGAAGCCTGCGGCTAGCAGGAGTTTGCAGCCGCAGGAAGCCAGAACGCCAACGAAACGCCGGTCCGACGCATGGGTCGGTTCGCGCCCGCGAGATGTGGTGGAAAATTGAATCCAAATCGGCTCGGAGGCCCCTCGCCCTCCCGTGCAGGGGGGTTAAAGTTTAGCGGTGCAGACCCAGTAAAGGATCGGGTTCGTACTGGTTCGCGCCCATGTCGCCCGGCAGGCAGCCGCATTCGATCAGTATCCAGATCCCGCCGATTTGCGGAATAAAGCGGACGAGGCACATCCAACCGCTTTTGCCACGGTCGTGCCAACGCTTGGACATCACCGCGAACAGGAAATAATGCCAGAACACTAACAAGGCGATGACGCCGGAGCCAACAAGTAAACCCGAGGACTCATCATTGAGGCCCAGCGCCGACGCCAAGCCCACCGCGAGGGCAACCCAGCCCACGACGACGAAAAGCAACAGCCCGGTCAAAGCTAGGACGCCGAGCCAGTACTTCGAACGCGGAATCCGTCCCTCGTAACTCGTGACCAACCACTTGAAGCCGCGAAACTCCCAAACTTCATCCAACGGAACTTCTGGACTAGGGTGGGCATTCGGGGCGGCATAGGGATTGTGAATCTGGGCGGAATTTCCGGTCCGGCGGTCACGCCTGGCTGGAGCGGACGATGCGCCAGATGCCGTCGGTGCTGCGTAGGGCTGGGCGGTTCTCTGGCCTGGCCCACCGCCAAAGACTTGATGCGATTCGAGCCACCCGGGCATCCCCTCCGACCAAACCAAGTCTGAATCGGCGAGTTGTCCCTGAGCAACCATGCGGCGGAGTTCGGCTTCGCCCACCGGACCGCATTGTTCTTCAGCTTGAGTGTAAAACCAATCTTTCGTCATTCAGTTCGGCTAACCGATGAAACGATCGCAACCAAATGAAAACGGTTCGATTAGGCTGAACTCTTCTAACGTCGGTCCGGTCGCGGACGTTCCAAACTGATATCTTTGAAGCGCTGCACCAACTTGATGCGTTCGGAGATGTCGGTCGCGCTTGGCGGAACGAAAATAATCATTTTCCCCAATCGAAGACCAACGCCCATCGAGTTGACGCCACGCAGTTGGAACTTCTGCCCTTTCATGAGCGACTGCGGCCCCATCTTTTTCCCTTCGGCAGTGTAGAGCTCGGCTTTGACAGTCTTCACCAAGGTGATTTCTTTCGGCCAGTCGGCCCGCTGGGCAATCAAGGTGGCAGAATCTTCAGTGGTCTGTCCCCAAGAAAACAGGGCCAGTGCAATCAGAAACAGGGGTGCAAAATATCGGTTCACTTCAATCCTCTAAAACTTATTTGGTCGTTCAATCGCTCCCTTGAGCGCCGTTATAGGACAGTATACCCACGAACTCAGTTTGGTGCAAATATTTTGCACATTTCGTTCAGAATCAGGCCGTTTGGTCGTCACAGGATGTCTTCGCTTGGCTTCGCGCGTTCAAAATCCCCGCAACTATCGGTAGCCTGCACCTCTATATTGTGATGCGCACAGCGCTGCGTGAACGGGTTTGCGACGTAGTGTTCGCAGTGCCGGCAGGTCTTCATGTCATCGTCCTGCCCGTCGATCCGGAACACCTCAGGGACATCGTCATCGGAAAAAATCGCCGGCTTCTTGCTCCCCCCTGAGTCGCTTGCAGCGGTTGCTTCCGCCGAATCGATTTCGTGGCCACACACGGTACACTTTTGGATTTCACCCGTTTTGGTGAACCCGTCGTACACCGCCTCCTTGATAAAGAAGGTAGGCTTCGCGCAGCTCGGACAGGTCATTTCCATACCGGGAACGATGAAGCAAAGGCGAACCGAGTTCAATCCGGCATATGGCAAGACCTTGCCATAGAGTGGCAGACTCTTGCCATAAGGTGGCAGGCTTCTGCCATACTATGGCAAGGTTCTGCCGTAAGCCGCAGCGGCCCGGTGAAGATCGAAACAATCCGAATTTGCAAGGACAGGGCATGTCGCGTAGTCTCGACACATGAAACTTGCCGAAGCACTCGCCATCCGTTCCGACTTGCAAAAGAAAGTGGCCTCGCTGCGTCAACGGATCGGAAAAAACGCAGTGGTCCAAGAAGGCAGCAAGCCGCATGAAGATCCGCAGAAGTTACTAAAGGACGCCTTCGCGTCGCGCAAAGAACTGCGCGTGTTGGTGGTGAAGATCAACGCCGCCAACGCCACCACCACCTTGGCCGACGGACGCACGCTCACCGAGGCCATCGCCGAACGCGAAGAGCTCTCGGAACGCCACGCCATCCTGCAAACCGCGATCACCCATTCACACAAGGAACCCGATCGCTACGCGGTCTCCGAGATCCGCTGGATCGCCAGCTACGATGTGCGCAAGTTGCAGAAACAATCCGAGGACCTAGCCAAAAAAATCCGCACCCTGAATCTCGCCATCCAAGAAACCAACTGGGAGACCAACCTCTAACCATTTTTGATGTAGAACGCCGGGCGAGTGCAGCTCCCCCTGACTCCGGCAAACTCCGAGGGGAGTCACAAATATCGGGCCGCCGTTCTGGCGCGAAGGGCCGTGCCACCACTGAGCAAATCAGCCCATCACCCGGCACCCCTTAGACCTCACCCCGCACCCCTTACCACCCTGCACTGACGGCGTTCTCTTTTTCTTTCCAATCCAACTCATCACCTATGAACCGACTCTCTCTCTTTCTTCTGCTCAGCCTTTGCCCGCTCCTCGTCTGCGCTCAGGACGCGATCAAACCTGCCACACCGGACACGCTACTCAAGACCATGGTCGCCAAGACCTTCACCGACACGGCCGGCACCACCCTACCCTACCGCCTACTCGTTCCAGCAGGTCACGTCGGGAAAAAGCTACCGCTGTTTCTCGCCATGCACGGCGCCGGCGGACGCGGTGACGACAACGAGAAGACGATCAAACATTCGCCGTGGGCCTTGCACACGATGGCATCCGAGTCGGTGCAGAAAGCGAACCCCTGCATCGTGGTCGCGCCGCAATGCCCGAACGGTAAACGCTGGGTCGACGTCAACTGGAACAAATGTGTCTACTCCACCGAAGACATCGCCATCACCGCCGAACAAACGGCTGTGTTCGAACTGCTCCAAGCCGTCATCAAAGAAACCGACGCCGACCCGGCGCGCATCTACGTCGGCGGATTTTCCATGGGCGGCTACGGCACCTGGGATCTCATTGGACGCTTTCCCGATACCTTTGCCGCCGCCGTTCCGGTCTGCGGCGGCGCGCCGACCAACACCGCCAAGGCGATGAAAGATGTCGCGGTGTGGGCCTTTCACGGCGACAAAGATACAGTCGTTCCACCGAAGGGAACCGAGGCCATGGTCGAGGCCTTAAAGAAAGCCGGCGGCGCGCCGACCTACACCGTGTTCGAAGGCGTCGGCCACAACGCCTGGACGCCCGCGTGGACAAAACCGGACTTGGTCCAATGGCTGTTCGAACAGAAGAAAGCCGCGCCGGACAAAGAGGAAAAATAGTCGCGCAGGTAGCGGACGCTTCCACGCGGAAGTCTGGACCCAGCCGCGCCCAACCTTCCATGCCTAGTGCCTAGTGCCTAGTGCCTACTGCCTACTGGCTACCGGCTTGCCCGTCCACATCGATCAAGCGCGCAGTGACAAGGCTATAAATCAGCTGCCCGGTCGTCGGATGAGGTCCGCCGCCAACGACCACCGTGAGGCCGGGAAGTGTGACCAGACTGGTGGTGACATTGAACGAGCGGAATACCGGCTGCGAGGCCAGGTGCGGGCGTTCGGGTTTTGGACCACTCGACTCTTTTGCGCCGGTCAGCGCGTAATCGATCCAGCCGGTGATTTCGGCCTTTTCGGGAATGAGCGCGAGATTGATGTGCTTGCGGTTCGGGGCGATGGTCGGGGTCACATTTAAAATCGTGCCGATCTCTCGCGTTTCGAACGCGCCGGGGATGACGGTGCGATCACTGACTGAGTTGGCGCGGTTCGAACCTCCGACGGCCGACGATTCAATCTCGAACTCGGTCGGGTAGATGATTTCGTGCACGCATTCGACTTGGGCGTTCACCCCGGAAAGCGTTACGATTTTGTTCATGCTGATCAGGCTCGCCTTCCCCTCCTTGAACAGGCGCATCACCTCGGCGCTATCGAGGCTACCGGTTTTTTGAAACACCTCCGAACGCAGCACCTCGTTGCTGTTCACGCCGATGAACGAGAAATCGATTTCGACCATCAGCTTCGGCACCTTCATCTCGTCGAGGACTTCCTTGAGGCGTTCGTGGCCGTCCTTTGAAGTGCGCGCGAAGAACCGACCAAGCCGCGGCAGGTAGCGGAGTTCGGAGCCTTCGGGCAACTTGGCGAGTTTAAAAATATGTTCTGTCTCCGCGATCCCTGGTTCGGGTCGAACCTCGCCGCCAAACGGATCTGCACCACCACCGAACGGATCCGCCGCACCACCGCCGAACGGATCTGCCCCCGCAGGTGCGATCATTGTAGTGAAGATCTCCGGATCCACCGGATAGGATTTCAGGGTAAACGAATCATCCGCTCGCAGGGAACCGACGGAAAAAACGACACAGAACAACAGCGGCAACAACAAGTGAAAGGACCTCATAGAAGGATCGTAGCAGGCCAGATGGCGCGAGGCAAGAAACGGGGACACACCTGGGACAAACCTCGCCGAAGATCGTTGAAATTTTTCGGGTCATTGAAGGCGCAACGAGCCAACACCGCAGCCTCTATGACGAACCACGGAGTGGTGGCCCGATAGTAGCCGCGGGTGGAGCGAGGTACGAGCGCAACCCGGGGTCGTGGAGCCTTTGTGATACCGACCGGCCTGCCCTCTGCACAAGTTCTTCGCTTTGGGCCCGGGCGGAACGGCTTCGTGGCTCCGGGGCCATCCGCTCCCTGCATTCTTGGGCGGACGCATCATCAGGCATCTTGTGGCTACCTCACGAGCCGATTGCGCTGGATCTATCCACGATGAATAACGGTTGTCCTATCGGCCAAGTTGAAGTGCGAAATGAAAGAACCGAACGCGGTCGTTTGCGTCGGCGAAATTTCAAACCCGCACTGCCCGCTGGAAGCGTGCGTACCGACACCCGCTGGAAGCGTGCGCTACCTTACCGTGGTCTTCCTCGGCGATTCATTGGGAATTGCTCAAGGTGAAGTGAGACTGAACGCGAAAGCCAGATGACGACAAAGCTGCGGAACGAGTTGTCAACCCCATCGGCAATCGTTTAGAATCCCGTGCATGATCCTGCGCCGATTCCTCCCCGCTCTACTGCCGATTTTCCTTCTTTCCGGCTGCCTCACCGGTTTCGCGGAGGACGGGGACAAGAAGGTCGACTTCGCGGGGGAAATCCTGCCGATCCTTTCTGACAACTGCTTTCTCTGCCACGGACCCGACGCGAAAAAAGATGCGCTGCGGCTCGACTCGCGTGAAGGCGCGACGGCCGATCTCGGCGACTATAAAGCGATCGATCCGGAGGCCTTGGCCGGGTCCGAACTGATTGCGCGGATCTTCGATACTGAGGATCCGATGCCGCCGGTGAAGCACGAAAAGAGTTTGAACGACGCGCAGAAAAATCTGCTCAAGCGCTGGGTCGAAGAAGGCGGAGACTACGCCAAACACTGGGCCTTCGTGCCGCCGGTTCGGGACCAGAAGAAGACCATCGACGGCATGATCGGCGAGGGCTTGAAAACGGCGGGGCTCGCGTTCGCACCCGAGGCCGAACCCGCGGTACTCGCGCGTCGCCTGGCGCTCACCCTCATTGGCTTGCCGCCGACCGCGGCACAAATCGATGCGTTCAAGAAGGACAAGAACGTGGATCGGCTGATCGACGAGCTGTTCGACGACCCGCGCTACGGCGAACATCAGGCGCGCTACTGGCTCGACGCGGTTCGTTACGGCGACACCCACGGTCTGCACCTCGACAACAAGCGCGGCATTTATCCGTACCGCGACTGGGTGGTGCGCGCGTTCAACCGCAATCTCGCCTTCGACGAGTTCATCCTTTGGCAACTGGCTGGCGACCTGCTTCCCGAGCCAAGTTTGGAGCAACTGGTAGCGACCGGTTTTGTGCGCATGAATCCGACCACCGCCGAGGGCGGCGCGATCCCAGCCGAGTTCCAGGCGAAGAACAATTTCGATCGGGTAGAGACACTCGGCACGGTGTTGCTCGGCATGACCTTGAACTGCGTTCGTTGTCACACCCACAAATACGATCCGTTGATGCACGAAGAATACTATCAGATGATGGCGTTCTTCAACAGCACCGCCGAAGGCCCGATGGACGGCAACAAATATGAGTACGGTCCGGTGCTCAAAGCGCCGGCCGATCAGACCGCATGGCAGCAGCACGATCTGTTCGAACTCGCGCGCGAAGCTTTGCTGGCGCGTTCGGGGGCGGCGGACAAAGGTGGTTGGAACGCCTTGGTCGATCGCAAGGGTGCGTTCGCCGGGACACTCGAAAACAAGCAAGCGCGCGAACTCGAGGCGGCACAGAAACGCGCCGCAGCCGCGTATGTCTCGACGCTGGTGACCCGTGAATTGCCCAAGCCGCGTGTGACCAAAGTACTGCACCGCGGCGAGTACAGCGAACCGCAAGGCGAGCCGGTGGCCCCGGGCGTGTTCGGCGTGATGGGCGGCATGCCCGAGGGTGCGCCGAGAAACCGCCTTGGACTCGCGCAGTGGTTGACCGCAGCGGAACACCCTCTCACCGCGCGCGTGTTGGTGAACCACGCTTGGCAGCAAGTGTTCGGACACGGCTTGGTTCGGACGCCCGAAGACTTTGGCTTGCAGGGCCAACAACCGACCCATCCGGAGCTGCTCGACTGGCTGGCGCTGGAGTTCGTGGAAAGCGGCTGGGACCGCCAGCACTTGCTGCGGCTGATGTTGAAGAGTCGCGCGTTCCGTCAGAGTTCGAGCTGGCGCGACGGCATCGACGACCCGGAGAACCGTTTGTTGGCGCGCGGTCCGAGCTACCGTCTCGACGCGGAAGTGCTGCGCGACATCGGATTGTGGGCGAGCGGACTCATGGACCCGCACATGGGCGGCGAAGGCGTAAAACCGTATCAGCCGGCCGGCATGTGGAAAGCGCTCGCCCACCCCGCGAGCAACACCAAGCAGTATCAGAAAGACGTCGGCGAACGCCTCTATCGCCGCAGCCTTTACGTGTATTGGAAGCGCACTAGTCCGCACCCGATGATGACCTTGTTCGACGCGCCGAGTCGGGAAGCGAGTTGCGTGCGGCGTTCGCGTAGCAACACGCCACTGCAATCCTTGGGTCTGCTGAACGAGACCCAGCGGGTCGAGATCGCGCGCAAGCTGGCCGAGCGTTTGGTTCGGGAACGCAAGGAGGACCCGAAGCGTCTCGATCATCTGTTTACGCTGCTCGCCTCGCGTGCGCCGGACGCAACCGAACGCAAAGCCTGCGAGGCGTTACTCGCGTCTGCGCGTGAACGCTTCAAGGCGTCCAAAGCCGATGCCGAAGCCTTGCTGGCGACCGGCGATGCCACGCGCGACGAAAAACTTTCGCCGCAGGATGTCGCCGCTTGGACCCAAGTCGCGTCCGTTGTGCTGGCGAGTGATGCGGCAATTTTGCTGTACTAAGTGAGTTGCGGCGTTTGCTGCGCCGGGTCCCGCTTGTTCCAACCGATGAACAAGATGAGAAGGCCAAGAATGATCGCCCCCATATGAATCCACAGTTGCGTGCCGGAAGTGCGGGTCATGAACGCGGCCAAAGCACAGCCCAACAAGAGCACGCGCAAGGGCAGCGACACGGAGTTCTGAGTGTAGCCAACAATCCCTGCGGCCAGCAGAAGAATCGCGGCGATCGCACCCCACACATGAAATGCCACGTCGATCATCGAGGCGGCGGTTCCATCGGAGGAGAGCATCAACAGTTCCGGCTTTAGCACAAAGGCAAACGGGAGCGCGAAGCCGACCAAGGCGAACCCAAAGGCACGAAACGCTGTTTTCATGACGTTGCCGCCAGAGATCGCGCTGGCCGCGTAAGCCGCGAGGGCGATCGGCGGCGTCACCATCGACATCATGCTGAAATAGAAGATGAACAAATGCATCGAAAGGTGTGGCACCCCGAATTCGGCGATCATGCCGCCAACAATCCGCGCCATGAGCAGATAACAAACCACCGACGGCAGCCCCATGCCGAGCAAGATGGTCGCGACCATCAGGAACGCCAAGCCGCCCAGCAGGGAGTTTTCACTGAGCGCGACGATCCGACTGGGGAGTTCATTGTCCAAGCCGGTGAGTTCGACGATGCCCAACACGATGCCCACGCAGGCGGCCGCCGCGACGAGAATCACCCCGCTACGGGCCGCCTTTGATAGCACCTTCACCAAGACTTTCGGACCGAGCCGAGTCGACGGATGCAACCAGCCCAAGGCGAGGACCACCAATATGGCGAGGGCCGCCGCCTTGTCGGGCGTCAGTCCGGGGGGAATGTTGCCACTTCGAACGAAGGGGGGCAGCAGGAGAAAAATCAGCACCGTGAAGGCGAGTACGAACAAAATGCCGCCCATGGGTTCGAGCTTGAGGTCTGCAGCGGCTGGTTTATCAGACTCCGCGCGAACGCCAATTTTACGGGCCTGCCAATGCACCATCACCAGCAAGGCGAAGTAATAGAGGATCGCGGGGATGATGGCGGCTTGGAGGATCTCCATGTACTTCACGCCCTGATCCGACAGGAGTTCTAACATCATGTAGGCCCCGGCGCCCATGATGGGCGGCATCAACGCGCCGCCGGAACTGGCTGCCGCTTCGACCCCGCCAGCCGTTTCCTTGGTGAACCCGGTGCCGTGCATCAAGGGAATCGTGAAGGCACCGGTGGTCGCGGTATTGGCCACGGCGGAACCGGAAAGCGATCCCATCAGGCCACTCGACACCACCGACACTTTGGCTGGACCACCGACACTGTTGCGAAACACGCGTCGGGCAAATCGGATGATAAAGGTCGTCGCGCCGTTGGCTTCCAGGATGGCGCCGAACACCACAAAGAGAAAGACGTACTTAAACATCACACCGAGCGCGATGCCGAGAACACCACCGTCTTGGAGAAATGTTTTTCCGACGACGTCACGAATGATCAGATTTTGATCATGCCCAAGTAAGCTCGACGGAATCAGGTTGCCGTAAAGTCCGTAGGCCAGAAACGCCACCGAGAGAATCGACAGGGTCCAGCCGATGCAACGACGAGCCGCTTCCAGCACGAGCACCAAGCCGACGATGCCGAGCCCGAGTTCGAAGGTGGTTTCGAGATAGACGCGGTCGCCGATGGACCGGTCACCAATCCACGCGAATTTCCACGCCGGTTCGATCATCACCAAAAGATAGCCGAAGACCACCAACGTTAAAAAGCACAGCGCGACATCGATCCAGTATGCCCATTTTCGATCTTTCCAACGCGGGTGTAGCGGTCGGCTGAGAAAGACAAGAATCAAGCCCAGCATGGCGAACAACGCCAATTTCCCGGCTAATTCACGCGGGTAGAACAGCGCCAAGGCGTCCCAAAGCGGTCCGAGAGCACCGCCTTCAGGCAACGCGGGAACGGCAATCGAAACGAGGACGTAGGTGCAAAGCAGAACCGCTATTGCGTCGAAGAAGCGGTTCTTAGCCGGAAGGTTGAGGCCCACGGTTTATTGTCCCGGTTGATGGTCCTAGAGGCCAACTTCTTTGTAGAATTTGAGCGCGCCCGGATGAAAGTCCAAGCCCACATGGCGAGCGGCATTCTTCGGGTTGATCGCTTTACCAGCGGGATGGCTTTTCACCACTTCGGCCCGATTGTCGTACATGGATTTGGTGAAATTATACACGGTTTCTTCAGCCACGGAATCGGTGGTGATCAATTGCATGTCGCCGCAGCTGATGGCCTGAAAATCGGCGCTGAGGAAATCATATTTATCTGCAGCAATCGTTTTTGATTGGAAGAACGGATACTCCGCTTGGAGCTTCGCGACGGCGGCGGGATCGAAGGGCACGAAGATCACGTCCTTTTGGGCGGCCACGGCGGAGACGGCGGGCATCGGAACTGCGCCACCCAGAAACGCGACATCGGCGTCGCCGTTCTTCAGCATGTTGCCAGCTTCACTGGGCTTGGCGTTAAGGTCTTGAAAATCGTCATAGCTCAGCCCGTGCGCCGCGAGAATCGGTTTGATGAAATATTCAAATCCGGCGCCGGCGGGACCAACGACAACGCGTTTGCCCTTGAAGTCGGCAATCGTTTTCACTCCGGAACTTTTGAGTGCAACAAACTGGGAAATGTTCGGCGCAATGGTGACCACGCTTTTCAAAGGGTACGCTTTATCCCAGCCATCTTCGCCCTTGGCGGCGAAGTAGGAAATGGCGGAGTTGGCCATGCCGAACTGCACCCGTCCGGCATCGAGCAGGCGGATATTCTCCATGGTGCCTTTGGTGCCGCGCGTGGAGACCTTGAGATTGATATTGGTGGCGGCGTTGACCGCGTTTGCAATCCCGGCCCCCACTGGCGCAAAGGCCCCCGCGCTGGGTGCGGTCGCGATGGTAATGGTGTCCGTGGCACCGCCCGGCGCGCCGCTGCCTCCGCCACAGCCCGAGAGAGCGAGGGAAACGAGAAAAAGGATGGGCAAGCAGAGCAGGGATTTCATGGCAGGTTCCGTAGCAGTAGGCCGCAGTAAATCAATGCCTTGCTGGGTTGTTCTTTCAGCAGAAATCCAGTCACACGCCCACCCCGGCAATCAATCCAGCCAATCAATCCAGCAAACAATCGCGTGCCTTGCGGATAGTCGCCCCGGCGGGGCCTGCCTCCCACATTCATCTTCGTTCCATTGGGCAAGCCCCGTGATGGCCGGTTCCCCATACCGCCACCTCGCACCTCGCATCTCACATTTCGGGAACCTGTTCCAGAATGACTACATGAACAGCGCACTTGCGTGATTGCAGGCAGAGGCTTCTTAGATTCTTGCGGAGAAAAATGTAGTTAAAAATGCACGCAAGATGGCTCATCAACTATAACGACAACTAAACTACTATCTATCTACATACTACCAGTTACTTGCGGGCGAAGCCCGATTAAGGCAGCATCAAAGCCGGATCGCCGAACAAGGTCCATTGGCCGAAGGATTCTTCGCCGGCAGCGACTCGCCCAGTCGGTTGCGGATACACCGTCCCCGCGGCCTGCGACTGGGCCACCCAAAGATCACCGAGACGTTGCCCGGTACCGGACTGCAATTCCGCATAAAAACTCGTTTGCAGAACCTGAGCCACGCCGGAGTCCAACAACCAAGTATTCGCCATGCCACCCGCCGCGCCACCATCCGGTTTGACCACCAGACGGGTCATGAGAGAGCGCCCTCCAAGCTCATTATCAGCGGCGATCTGACCCGTTAAAGAACTGTACATGTTGACGATCGGGAAGGTCGAATTCGAGAGAGTTAAAACGTCAGCCGAATCCAGCATGGCCTCCGAATAATTTATCAACCCCCATTTTCCTTTTGCGGCCTGACCAAAAAAATCGATGAAGCCGTGCGGTGTACCGGTCCCGAGGAAAGCGCCTCGGATCGCGCCGTTGATAGCAAAGACGTTGGCCCCGCCCGTCGCCAAGCTCTGAACATTCACGGTGTAAGGGGCGGGCACGTTGGTCGCAAGCATCGCGGTGAACGCCGGAAAATCGACACATGACATGCCAAAGGTGTTGGTGCAATCTACGAAGTTGGTGATCACCATCCCGCCCTGCTGTGGAGACTCGTCATTCACCAACATCACGCGTGTCCGGAACGCATCCGCCGCTTGAACGTCGGCCGCGATGGTTTTCGCAGCAAGCCCATCGAACTCGACTGCGGACTGCGCCGGCCAACGACCGATGGCGAAATCGGCGACCCGGTCGGTTCCAGCGACGCGAGCATACCAACTGTCGGTCTCGGCATGCGACACCTCAGGGTCGAACCAGGCGGGAATCCAATCCGGTTCGATCTCCACATCTTGGCGCGCGTCGAACGAGGCATCACCTCCGAGCAAGACAAAGCGCGGTGCCGGTGCCTGAAAGTGATGGTGCGCATAGCCGAGGAACTGCTTAATCGCGGCGGCGTTTTTTACCCCATAGCCGAACTCGTTGTAGATCGACTCGACCGTCACCGCGAGGACGTTGAGCGGCGCGGCGGCGGGCGAGCCAGGGTTGGTGTAGGCGGCACGATGGCGAAGCAAGTCCCCTGCACCCTGCGAACCCAACCAAGCCTCGGGCGCGATCAGAATCCAGTCGGCCTGGCGACGCGGGTCGGCCAAGTTGGTGCATTCGGCCACGGTGATATCCACGGCGGTAACGACCTCGGTTTGTTCGGAGTAGAAGAAGCAGGGGGCGTTGGTCGAAGCGGGCGCATGCCCGAAGGTGTAGCTGCCCCCCGCAAGCACACCTTGAACCTGAACCGGGGCCGAGGGGTTGGAAATGTCGAGCAACAGTGGGGTTCCAGAACCAGCACCGGCGATGGTGTAATTTGAACTGCCAGCCACGCCGCCGAAGCCGATCCGGCCATTCACGGGTTCAAGAACGCGGTCGTAGCGCAGAGTGAATTTGTCGAGATAGTAGAAGTCTCCGTCCGTTGTATCAATCACCAAGGTGGAGTCGATCGATGCGGAAGGGATCGCGGCGGAAAAGCTGAAAGGTTGTCGAGGCGATGCAACTGGCAAGGTGAACGTATTATCGAGCACAGACACGCCAGCACCATTGACGACGTTGATATTGTAATCGTCATCGCCGTTTGACGCGCGCGGGATGAAGGTGATCCCTAGGCTTGCAGCCCCGAGCGGATCGACCGTGCCGAGTTCCGGGATGGCTCGCGTGATGTTCGTGAACACGCCAAAATAGTTCGCCACCAAGCCAAGTGACCAGCCATCGTCATCGGTGCCAGCGACCCGAATGTTTTCCACGTGGTCATCCGCCGTGAACTGCCGGCAGGCGCTGCTGATCATCGGCGCGCCGGCCGTGGTGATCATCGAACCCGGCACACTGGTCCAGCGCAGCGGCGGAGCGGCACCGGCAGGCGCTTGAGTGGCCAGCCAGTAGGCATTGTCATAGGTGTAAGTCGCGTCGATGCCCTCGCCGTAAAAGCGGAACGAATCACCCACGCCGAACGCGCCGGAAGTCGACACCTCGATGGGAATTTCGCGGTCGCGATTGTACAAACGAAGGCTGGCCCCGACGAGGTCCGAGAGCGCGACACCGCGCGAGACCAGATCGGACGCGTTCACTTGATAGACCGCTTGATGATCGACGGCGATCCGGATCCGCGCATCGGCGTCCGCGCCAGCCCGGCGTTCGGCGAAGTCGGCCGCACTACCATTCATCGGCGGGAGAAGATCGGTCGCCGAGGCCGCACGTTCCGAACACGCGCAGGGCCCCCCAGCTTCATTCGCGCTGTCCGCCGACGCGATCATCAACAAGCCGAGCCAAAGCCCGAAGACCATCCCGATGGTTCTAACGTTAAAACAGTCCAACCTTCTAAGGGACGCGGAAAATTTAAATCATCCCAAATCGCGTTCAATCCTTTGAGGAGCAATAGTGATAAACCATTTTTCAAGTCCCGGTTTTCGAACCAGCCTGGCTTCGACTTCGCACATGGCCTCCTT
>Ga0209187_1000076_pt1 | contig 218633 bp, 171 predicted proteins | sample BantaG_FD_187430 | JGI IMG/M metagenome (GOLD analysis project Ga0209187, IMG submission 187430) | Marine algal microbial communities from Bantry Bay, Ireland - BantryBay_4 metaG (SPAdes) (version 2) | ecosystem: Host-associated > Algae > Red algae > Unclassified | place: Bantry Bay, Ireland... | reverse complement strand
TCAAGCGACGCGGCCAGTTTTGGTCGGAACTCGGATTTGCAGCTCTCATGGAAGTCGTATGTAGGCATCAGAACAGAGAATTGCAGTCTCTATGGGCAGCGTGAACAACCGATTCTAAAATGTACCCGGTTCGAACGAAATGGGTTCGTTGTTCCGACCGGACCGGAAGATGCAATCTCGATACAGCACCAGACCGATCGAACTTTCTGCCCTTAGACCGCTCCGCGGAGGCAAAAGAATTTAGGGCAAAGGAATGGCGGCGTGCGGCTCGGCCGGTGGGATTTCGGATGAGAATCCGCGTGCGCGCACCGATAAACGTAACGCCGAATTCATTCGGCGTTCGTCGTGACGGAATTCATTCCGGCCGCACGCTGTTCGGCGGCGAGGCTTTGCAGTTTTGGACCGAGAAGCGCTATGGCAAGAACGTGCCATACTATGGCAAACTCTTGCCACCTTATGGCAGACCCTTGCCATCCTATGGCAAGATTCTGCCATAATGGAAACCGACGGCGCTACCATCCGCTGCGATTCTTTTTGAATCCCGACGCGGTTTTCGGACTCTTACAAATAGATGCACCTGCACCGCGGCACTACGCCGCGACCGGTCGATGTTTGTCTCGTTCAACGTGAAACTCCACGCTGGTCCCTCCGGCAAATCTATTGACTCAAATGCTTATAAAACCCTAACATTCGAGTCTAACCCTGGAGAAACCACATGAAGAGACTCACTGTATCCTTTGCCGCCCTGCTGGCATTGTTTTGTTTGTTACCGCACACCCACGCCGCCGAAGTCACCTTAACTGATGGAGTGACCCTGTCGATCGATTCCACCGTTTCCGTCGGTCTCTCGATCCGGACGGAGGACCGCGATGACGGCATCATCGGACGCGCCAACGGCGGCACGTTCAACTCGGTCAACTATGACAACGGCAACTTGAATTACGACGAAGGTGATATCTTCTCCGCGCCGCTCAAGTTGACCCAGGAACTCAACATGGATCTGTACGACACCAAGATCTTCGGACGCTGGACCGCGTTCTATGATTTTGAAATTATGGACGGCGACACCGAACGCACCGAACTCGGCGAGACCGCCGAAAACAATCTCGGTTACGACATCCGCCTGCTCGACTTGTTTGCCACTCACGACTTCGATGTCGGCGGCAAACTGGTGCAAGCCAAGGCCGGTAACATCGTGCTCAACTGGGGTGAAACCTTGTTCATCCAAAACGGCATCAATGAGATTAACCCGATCCGCGTTCCGGCTCTTCGCCTCGCTGGCGCCGAGTTGCGCGAAGGTCTGATCCCGGTGACCGGTGTCGACCTCAACTTCGAAGTGGCCGACGGCCTCTCCGCCGAAGCCTTCTATCTGTTTGAGTTCGACAACACCACGATCGAGCCCGAAGGCACCTTCTTCTCGATCAACGACTTTGCCAGTCCGGGCGGAGACGCCGTGATGCTCGGCTTCGGAGCGATCGACAATCCGGCCGCCATCGGCGCCGGCACCGGACTCGCCGCGCCCGTCGGTGTTGGTGTTCGCCGTGGCCCCGACCGTCACGCTGATGACCAAGGTCAGTTCGGTATCGCCCTGCGTTACCTCGCTGAGGAACTCAACTCGTCCGAGATCGGCCTCTACTGGACGCACCTCCACAGCCGTCTGCCGCTGCTCAGCGCGACCACCGCCACTCCAGCTGCCCTCGCCGCTGGTGATTTCGCCTCCGGCGCTGAATACTTCCGCGAATTCCCCGAAGATCTCGACACGTTCGGCGTCAGCTTCAACACCGCCGTCGGCGAAACCGCCGTCGCTGGCGAAGTCGCCTACCACGTCGATCGTCCGCTGCAAATCGACGAAGTCGAGCTGCTCTACGCCGCGCTTTCGCCGATCGATCTGGCTTCCGGCAACGCGGTGTTCAGCCGCGGCCAACTCGGCCAAGCCAATTTCGGCGAAGAGATCACCGGCTATCGTGAAAAAGACGTGGTGCAAGTGAGCTTCAATACCTCGAAATTTCTCGACGGCAACCTTCTCGGTTCGGACTCGCTGCTCGTTCTGGGCGAAGTCGGCGCCACCTATGTTGACGGACTCGAAAGCAAAGACGAACTCCGCTACAACGGCCCCGGCACCGACACCGGTGGTGGCGCGTTCTTCACCGCTGCTGGCATCCAGCCGGAAACCCAAACCGACGGCTTTGCCGATGATTTCAGCTGGGGCTACCGTCTCGTCGCACGCGGCGAATACAACAATGCCATTGGTTCGGTGAACTTGGCTCCAACGCTCGCGTTCCGCCACGACGTCACCGGCACCACCCCCGGACCCGGCGGCAACTTCGTCGAAGATCGCATGCAAGTCACCGCTGGTGTCGGCGCGACCTTCCAGCAAAACCTGCAAGGCAATGTCAGCTACACCAACTTCTTTGGTGGCGATGAGTTCAACCAGTTGAACGACCGCGACTTTGTCACGATTTCGACGAGCTACTCTTTTTAATAGCGACCCCTTCCATTAACTAGGAAACACCCATGAAGATGAAGAACTTGTGGCCCGCCACTTTAGCGGGAACGATTGTAATGCTAATGCCCTTTGCCTTCGGGCAGGGAGTCGGACCGGGACTCACTCCGACAGGAGCGACCCAAGCCGGCAACGGCGGGGACATCCCCGCTTGGACCGGAACCATCCGTGCGGCTCCCACCGACGGGCCCAAGTTCACCATCACCGCCGCGAACGTGGCTCAATACGCGGATAAATTGTCCGAAGGGCAAAAAGCCATGTTCCAGCGGTATCCCACGACCTGGAAGATGAACGTCTACCCGACGCACCGCAGCGCGTCGCTGCCGCCGCAGATCTACGCCAATACCGCTAAGAACGCGGTGAACGCCCGACTGGTGAACAACGGCAACGGCATCGCCAATGTCCTCCCGGGCGTCGCCTTTCCGCAGCCTAAAAACGGTAACGAAGCGATCTGGAACCACCTGTTCCGCTACCGCGGGGAAAACATGAGCCGCCTCGTCGGCCAGGCCGCGCCCACCGCCAACGGCAAATACACCACGGTCCGCATCCAGGAGAAAGGCTTGTGGCTGTACAACCGCGACAACATGCTCGCAAAGTACCTCCAGTTGGTCACCGCGCCAGCCCGTCTGTCCGGCGACAAGCTGCTCGTTTACGAAACGGTCGATCAGTCGGCCAAACCGCGTGACGCGTGGAAGTACAATAAAGGCCTGCGCAAGACCATTCGTGCACCAAACGTCGCGTTCGACTTTCCCGGCACCGCGTCCGACGGACAGCGCACCTCCGATAACCTCGACATGTTCAACGGTTCTCCAGAACGCTACACGTGGACACTCTCCCCGCGTCCGATCGAAATGTACGTCCCCTACAACTCGTTCAACCTTGATAAGAAAAAGGCGAAGGACGTGCTCAAGGCTGGACACATCAATCCCGATCACGCGCGCTACGAACTCCACCGCGTGTGGAAGGTGGACGGCCGCCTGAAGAACGGCGCCAACCATATCTACAGTCGTCGCACCTGCTACCTCGACGAGGACTCCTGGCAGATCGTGCACGTTGACCACTACGATAAGTTCGGTCAACTCTGGCGGGTCGCTGAGGGTCACACCATCAATTACTTCCAGGTGCCCTTCATCTGGGACACCTTGCAGACCCTCTACGATCTGAAGAATGGTCGGTACCTTGTGTATGGCCTCAACGAAGGTCGTAAGGATCAATTCAACACCCGCATGAACGAAGCCGCCTTCGCTCCGGCGGCCCTCAAGAACGCGCGTTAATCTGCCGCCGCCAAGGTTAAGGCCGGCTCCGCCGGATCATCGTTCGATGATCTTGCGGGTTCCGGCCTTTCTTTTCTTCTTTCCTTCATGAACCCGCTCACTCTGTTGTTCCGCGCTTGTTTGGCGTTCGCGCTTTTGTTGGTGGCCGCCCCCGCCCAGCAAACTGCACAACCGGCCGCGCCGCGGCCAGCGCGGCTTGCCAAGCACACGCTCTTACTCGACCTCGTCGAGATGGGCTCGCGGGGCGGAATTGGAAGGGTCGCGGTCGGGGATCGCGGCACCATCCTGAGCGACGGTTGGCAAATGGCTTCGCCTTCGCGCAGCCTGCTCACTGGGATTGCGGTACGTGGCGAAAGCAGAGAGGCTTGGGCGGTCGGCCATGACAAAACCATTTTGAGGCTGCAACAGCCTGACGGTTCGTCGACTGAGAGTGACCGATTCGACTGGAAACTTGAAGCCTTTGACGCCGGCGAACGCGACGACATCCCGGTGCGCTGGACCCTGCTCGACATTCATTGGTTCGGCGAACAGAACGGTCTGATCGTCGGCAGTTACGGACTGGTGATGCGCACCGCCGACGCCGGCAAAACCTGGTCGAACGCGCGCATTACGTGGGATGGCTTTGTCGACGAGAAGGACATTGCCGAAGACGATTACGAGACGCTGCCCGACTCGAACGAAATCCATCTTTACAAACTCCGCCAGAGCCCGGACGGCACGCTGTTTTGTGCCGCCGACGAAGGCAATGTGTTCCGTTCGACCGATGAGGGTAAGACGTGGGCGAAGCCGGACACGGGCCAGTTCGGGGCCTTCTACGATGTGCTGCCGGTCGACGATAAAACAATTCTCGCGGTTGGCATTCTCGGCACCATCATCCGTAGCGCCGACGGCGGCAGCAGTTGGCAGAAAGTCGCGACCGAGACGCGCTCGATCCTGCATGCGCTGGTTCGGGCCAATGACGGCACAATCTACGCGCTGGGCGACGGCGGCACGCGACTGAAAAGTACGGATGTGGGCCGCAGCTTCAGCGCCGACAACATCGCCGAACGCGTCGCGATCACCGGTGGGAATCCCGACGCGAAAGACGGCGGGTTCCTACTCACCGAAAAGGGACTGCGCCCGTGGTAAAGTCGATCGCCCGCGCGGTCTTCGCGGCCCGCCCTTTGTTATTGATCCTGTTCCTGCTGGGCACGGTCTTCCTCGGCTGGGCCAGCAGCAAGCTCCGGATCGATGCCGGTTTCGAAAAGCTGTTGCCCAAGGATCATCCGTTCATGGATACCTACCGCGACCACCGCGAAATTTTTGGCGGTGCCAACCGGATCCTGGTCGCGGTTCGGGCCACTGACGGCAATCTGTTTTCGCCCGCCTCGATGGTTGCCGCCAAACGCGTGTCCGATCGACTGGGTTCGGTGAACGGTGTCAACGAAGGCACCATGGCCTCGATTTTCACGCCCAACACCCGTTTTTATGAGATCACCCCCGAAGGCTTCGTCGGCGATAAGGTCGTGTTCAGCGGATGCTTTCTCGACTACAAAGAAATCGTCGACGCGATCGAGCAGGGCAACGAACTCAACAAACAGCAGGCCAAGGCGGTCGCAGCCGACCTGCAAGCAATCCGCGAGAACGTCATCAAATCCGGCCAGGTCGGGCGACTTGTCTCGTCCGATTTTAGTTCGATTTTGGTTCGGGCCAATTTGAACGAGGTCGATCTCGACGGTAAAAAACTCGACCCGCTCGAGGTCGCCGAGCAACTCGAGGCTGAGATTCGCCAGGCCTTCATCGAGGATAACACGGAAATCGATGTGCATATCATTGGCTTTGCCAAGTCGATGGGCGATATTGCCGGCGGGGCCAAAACCGTCGTGTTCTTTTTCTTTATCGCGATCTTGGTCACCCTGTTGCTGGTCTACCTGTTTACTCATAGCCTGCGGCTGACCGTGCTGCCGGTGCTGTGTTCGTTGATCGCGGTGGCCTGGACGATGGGGCTGTTGCCGCTGCTTGGGTTCGGACTCGATCCGATGTCGATGCTGGTACCCTTCCTGGTGTTCGCGATTGGCGTTTCGCATGGCGTGCAGATGATCAACGCCTTCGCCGAAGAGGCAGAGACGGGGCACGACGCCAAGACCTCCGCGCGCAACGCCTTCGAACGCCTGTTCGTGCCCGGCGCAATCGCGTTGGTGAGCGACACCATCGGCTTTCTCACGATCCAGCTGATCCGCATTCCGATCATCCAGGAACTCGCGCTCACTGCCAGCATCGGCGTCGGGGTGATCCTGCTCACCAACTTGTTTTTACTGCCGCTGCTGCTGTCGTTCGTGAACTTGGACGAACGTTTCGTGAACCGCCGCTACCGCGGCCACGCCCGACTCAATGGCCTGTGGAACTTCTTTACCGGCTTTTCCGGCAAGACCGGCGCCATCATCGCCATCGCCGCCGCCCTCCTGCTCGCCGCACTCGGTTGGATGCAGGGCCAGAAGTTGCAAGTCGGCGACCTCGAACCCGGCGTCCCCGAACTCCGGCAGAGTTCGCGCTACAACCAAGACACCGCCATGATTGTCGACAAGTTCTCGATCGGCGTCGATATTCTCACGATCATTGTCGAGACCGTCGAGAACGCCTGCATCAGCAACGAACTGATGTCCGCCATCGATCAGTACGAGTGGGAACTGTCCAATGTGCCCGGGGTACAGTCGACGCTCTCGCTGCCTAAGGTCGCGCGTATTCTCAACGCCGGCAATTTCCAGGGCAGCCTCAAATGGCGGACGCTCGCCCGCGATCAAAATATTCTGATGGCGTCGCAGCAGTACATCGACACTTCCACCGGCCTGTTCAACCGCCAAGAATGCGACGTCATGTGCATCATGGTGTTCCTCGAAGATCACAAAGCCGAGACCCTGACCCGCGTCACCGACCACGCGCTCGCGCTGGCCGACTCGATGAACCAAACCGATCCCAAACTCACTTTCCGGCTGGCCACCGGAAACGCTGGCGTGATGGCCGCGACCAACGAGGTGGTGAAAGGTGCGCAACTGAAAATCATGCTCTACATTTACGCCGCGATCATCGTGCTGTGCCTGCTCACCTTCCGGTCGGTTCGGGGCATGCTGTGCATTGTCATCCCGCTCAGCGTCGTCTCGATTCTCTGCTACGCGGTGATGAGTTTGCTCGGCATCGGTTTGAAAGTGTCGACCCTGCCGGTCGCCGCGCTGGGGGCCGGCATCGGCGTCGATTACGGCATCTACATTTTCAGCGGGCTGCGGCGCAAGTTGAAGGAGAACGGCGGCGATTTGTCGGCCGCCTACCGCGAAACGCTCGGGGTCACGGGCAACGCGGTTCTGGTCACCGGACTTACCCTGGCGATCGGCGTGAGCACGTGGATCTTCTCCGCGCTTAAGTTCCAAGCCGACATGGGCATCCTGCTCACCTTCATGTTTCTCGGCAACATGCTTGGCGCGTTGATTTTGCTGCCGGCGTTGGCGCGCGTTCTGTTTCGCAAGCGCGCGAGCGCAACGGATTCCTAAATATTTGAGCTCTTCGGGGGGATTGAAATCGTTTTTCCGATCCGAGTTTTTCAACGGTCTGCTAGGAGTTTGTCGGACTTCCGTTTTCCAACAATGCACGTTTCTCCCATCATCATCTTGGCATCCCGCTCCAATGGCTGCGTTTCCCTCGAATCGTTATGCAGGCTAAATAGACTTGTCGCATCCGTGTGAGAAGGCCGTCCCGGACGCGTTATAATCCCTCGTTTTCGAAAGGTATGAGGTGATGAAGCTGCTCCATATTGATTACTCTACAAAAAAAGCCCCGCTAATCAGCGAGGCTTTTTTCTTAGGCGGGTGAACGTCAGTTCACTTCGGGCGACCGGCGTTGAACACGTCTTGCGGGTTCAGGCGTTTGGAGTGGGCGGTGTCGCCTTTGCCGAGCAGTTCGTCCATTTTGTCACGCAGGACTTGGTAAGCTTTCTCGTGATTCTCACGTTGCTTGGCGTAAAATTCGTCGGCAGAACGACCGGTGTTGCCACCGCCGCCATTGTAGCGTGAGCGTTGCTCGCGGCGCTTGCGTTCCATTTCCTTTTTCTCTTCGTTGCGTTCTTGGATGGCAATCCGCTCTTCTTCTTTCTCAATGTATTTGTTGAGCGTGCGGAGAGCGTTTTTGTGTTGGGACTCGACCTTGAGGCGAATCAACTCGGGAGCTTTGAAGATGCGCGGGAAACGGAGTGTCTGCTCATTGCTCCATTCGATTTCGGCACTGCGTAGGGCGCGAGTGAACACGGCCTTTTCCTGACGCACAATCCGGTAGCGCTCTTGCACTTCGGCGTTGGTCATCATGAGGTATTCGTTTTCGCCCTTCAGATTAATGTAGTTCATGATCATGAACGGTCCGCGGGGAGGCTGGGCGAATCCGATAAGCATGGTGCTCATGAGGATCGCAAGGATTGCGGTGGTGGTTTTCATAGGTACTCCGTAAAGGCTCGGTATGCTGCTGTTGTGCTGCTGTTGTGCTGCTGGTTTGCTGCTGTGGTGTTTATGTGGTGCTATTAAAAAAGTAACGCTGATACAAACATTGTGCAACTTAAGACGTTAGCCAGCTTAAGTTTCTTTGCACTTTCCGGCGATTTTTACCCGAACATTCAGAGGGTTTACTTGAAACTCCGTGAATTTCAGGGGGATTCGCACGATTCCGCGCACCAAGGTGAAGCGGTTTTCTGGGTTCCAAGGGGCGATTTCGCCTTCACAAAGCAGCACCTCCTCGTGCGTTCGAACCACGCGATTTTCCGTGTCGCGTGAGCTGACCAGCGCCCAAGGGCCGTCTTGTTCGACCTGAAAATGGTCGTGGAGGCCATGCGCTTGCAGGTTGGAGGCGACGCCTTCAGCGCTTGCGTTTAGGTCTGACCCCGTGAAGGCGCATGTGGTTTCGGCGAGATAGCCGTTCTCCGGTTCGGCGATTTCATGGTCGCCGTTCGCATCGGTGATGGTGACCGGCCAGCGGTTGCTGATGATCGTCAGCGAACGCGGTTCGGACCCGGTCCCTCCGCTTCGGATCGAGGTGTCACCGTGGAGCGCGAGCACCGGTTCGGCGAGGCAGCGCGCGCGAACCAGGTCGGCGGCCATCTTCGGTGTGCGCCAGGCGTCGACAATGCCGGACCAGCGCAGGTAGCGTTTTTTGCGCAGCGTCGCGTAGTCGGCCCAGCACCACAGGCACCAGCCGGCGACGTAAGGTTTGTCTTCGAGTTTTTTCCAGTCGGCGAGCAGGATGTCGCACTGGCGGCGTTCTTCGGCGTCGTCGCCGCGCCGCGCTTCGGGGTTGTTCGACATTTCGCAGACGAGCAGAACGCGGTTCTTGGACGCGTCGCGGATCTCGGGGAGGATATCGAGTTCGTAATTCACGCCGGTGACATCGGTGATGTCGGTGGTCTTCTCGCGGCGAGCGCGATAGAGGTGGTTCTCGGCGTAGATGGTGGGGCGCGGCGACGGGAGGCCTTGGTTGGTTTGGATTAGTCGTTCGAACACGCGGCGGTTCTGGGCTTCGTTGGCGAGGCCGGTGAGAATGAGACAGGGGTGGTGGCCATCGCGGTTGTGCATCAGTCGTAATTGTCGTTCGGCATTGTCGGCCCAGCGTCCACCCCGAACCCGTTTCCAGGTGGCGATCTCGGCGTACACCAGCAAGCCGAACTCGTCGCAGGCATCGAGGAAGGCAGGGTCTTGTGGATAGTGCGCGAGCCGAACCAGATTAAAGCCCAGGTCTTTGATCCGGCGCGCTTCGTCGCGGTGAAAGGCAGGGTCGATGGCGCGACCGAGTCCGGGGATGGAGCTGTGGCGGTTGATGCCGCGCAGTTCGACTCGGCGGCCGTTGAGAAAGAAGCCTTGGTCGTCGCGGAACTCGGCTTCACGGATGCCGAAGCGGATGGTCAACTCTGTTTCAAATTCGGTGAGCGAAAGAGTGTGGAGAACGGGGTTGTCAATGTCCCAGCGTTCGAGGTTTGGCGGAACCTGGATCTCCATATTCTCGAGTTCCACCGTTTCACCGTTCAGTTGACATTTTACGACCTTGCCCACCTCTTCCAACCGGATGCCGCCCGCACTGTAGGGACGGTAGGAGATGGAGATTTTGTTCTCCGAAATCGCATCACAGAATAGATCGCAAGCTTGCCCGTTCGGCCGAAGCCGGGCCGTGGCGGCCATGCCGCCGTGGAGCACGAAGTCGGGTTCGTCGATGCCGGGCAGAACGTGGCGCTTGTACTGATTGGAGACGCGCAGCGCGAGGACGTTGGCGCCGGGTCGGAGCGGTAGTTCGATGTCAATCCCCAGCCAGTTGGCGTCGAACGAGCAGAGGCGTTTGCCATTGAGCCAGAGTTCGCCGAAGCCGTAGAAGCCGCCGGTGCGAAATCGATGGGCTTGGGCCGCGTTCGCGATCTCGATCATGCAGCGGTACGAACCCCAGCCGCGCCGATAGGCGACGCCAGGTTGAAAGGTGTCGGTGGCGTTCCAGGTGTGCGGCAGGGTGACTGTTTCGGTCGGTTCGGACGCGCGTGCCGTGCCGCCGGCCATCCAGTTTTTGGAGGCTTTGCATGGCGTGAAGTACCAGTGGTCGAGATCCATGAGTCGGAGTTAAGTTTTGATGAGAGCCGCGTTAGCGGTGGCCCCCTGAATAGCCCAGTCTGCAGACCCGTAGGGGCAAGGGCTGGGTTGGCGGCGAGAAAGAAAAGGAGCCGCGTAGCGGTGGCACAAAAGCATACGGAATCGCGTTTGGGCGATGACGTTGCCGCTGAGTTTCTTTGACGATTTTGGACGCCTTCGTTCGTTCCCCGGCGATGGCTCTGTGCTGCGGTGCCGTACGCGCGGCACGATGCGCGTTATCTCCGGCAACGTTCCACCTTTGAATTGTCTGCCGAGGAATGGGTTTGTTTAGGTCAGTCATCAGGGTGCCATCGCTAACGCGGCTCCTTCTCTTACGTGTCGCCGATCGTGGCCTTGCCCTGCGGGTTACTACCACGGCTGTTCGGATGCCAGCGCTAGCGCGGCTTCTTGCACGTTTCATGTGTTTCCACATATGGCGGTGAACTTAGTCATGGAGATACAGCGGCGAATCGATGAGCAGCGGCGTATCCAACGGCCGTCCGGTGAGGTCGGTGGCTTCAGTGAACGCGACTGGCACTGGACGCGGTTCGCCGGTGGTCCAAGCGACGGTGACGCCATTGTCGAACCGAAGGAGATACTCGTCTGCGGCGGAGGGGAGGCGTTCGAGGAAGGTGGCCTTGCCGATGGTCGCAAGTAAATGGACGAACGCATAATAGGCCGGACGCGGCGTGCTCTTGCCGTCGCGCAGACCGAAGCCCTCCGCGTCGAGCTTCCACCAGTAGACGCGGTCGGCCAGGCCCGAACAGATCGCCAGCAGGAAATAGCGCAGCATGTAATGGCTGTAGGTTTCCTCGTCGACGCTCGGATCGCCGTCGCGTGGACCCGGTGAGTCGTAGGGCGAGGTGACCGGGGACCAGGCGCCGGTGCCTTTGAGCGGCCAGTTGACCTCGGTGACGTAGACCTTGTCTTCGCAGCGCGGCGAACACTGCGCGGCGGCGCGGATGCCGGCCAGTTTGCCGAGCAGGTTTTGCCGACCTTGTTTGTTCTCGGGCGCGCCGCGGCGGTCGACGTACAGATGATGCGACAGCGCGTTGAAGGTGAGCTGTGGCGGCACCACATCGAGGGCAGCCGCGAGGTAGTGGAGTTCCCAGTCGATCACGGCGGGACCGGTGACCGGGATCTCGATGTTACGACTCCGGAGATCGAGCGTTTGCAACAGCTGGTGATATTCATCCATGTGCCACAGGCCCCACTTGCTGCGGTTGATGGCATGTCCGATCTCGACGAAATCGGCCACGGCCATTTGCGGCGCGCCGAGAATCATCTGCGCGAACTCGGTCCAGGAACTTGGTGCCAGGACCGATTTGCGGCATTGTACCAGCGCCGCCGCCACCTGATGACCGGCGGCATGGAGCGCGTGCAGTTGGGCGAGTCCGGCGGTCCACAGCAGTCGCGACTCGTGGTGGTAGAAGCGGAGCAGCAGCGGAATGTCTTCGGGCACATCGACCGGCACGCGTCCGGCCTCGTCGGTCAGTCCGATCCGGCCTTGCATGGAGACGGGGTTGCTGAACGCGGTTTTGATGATCTCGGCTTGGCGGACCAGCACGGCGGGAATCGATTTGAGTCCGCTTTTCAGAACGTGCCGGTGCGAGGAGAAGGGGATGTGTTTGCGGCGTTCGCGCGATTGTAATGGCGGGATGGCTTGCACCGAACGATCGTCCCAAATGTAGAGGTTCTTTTCGGGCGGGTACGTGGGCACCGGCGGCTTGATCCAGGTGCGGATCGGGTGGCGCCAACGGCGGGTGTTGGTGTGGAAATCGAAGCGGCGGCGGGCGGCGCGTTCAGCACGGATGAACGCGCGCGGGACTTCTGCGGGAGCAAATATCATCTCAAAAAATACCCGACGTAAATCGGAGGGCAAGGAGATCCGCGAGAGGTCACGCGCGCGCTTGGCGAGGGGCAGGGGACCATCGTGGAGTCGAGCGCGGTTAAGATCGATGAACTGCACGTCGGCCCAGGCCTCGTCCGCTCCGGGGCCGGCGCCGAAGACCCTCGTCTCACTCGAAACGCGGCGCATGAGGATGTTCTGATTGCCAAGATCGTTGTGTGCGACGCCGGCGTCATGAAGTTTGCGCACCGCCTGCGCGACCGTTTCCAGCAAGATCATAAAGTGTCGGCACAGCGGCGGGTCTTTGCGCCAGAGGCGGAGAAACTCGTCCTTGAACGAGACCATTCCGTCTTCGAATACACTCAGGAAAAAGCTCTCTGCGAGACCGCCCTTGCCGTCCCAGCGGTCGGCCCAAGCGATTGGTTCGGGGGTGCCCACACCGTGAGCTTTCAAATGCGCCGCCGTTTCGAACGAGCGCTGTGCCTTCGAACCGCGTCGGTTGCTGTCGACGATGTTCTTGATGTGGGGCTGCCGACCGAATTGCTTCCAGGCGACCTCGACCCCGTCCTTTTCACCCGTGCCGCCGGGATCGTTTTCCGGCGGGAAGGCGGCGCGGTAGACAGCGTTACGGCTTTTTTCGACCACGTTGCCGGGTGGCACGCCTTCGATGAAGGCGTGGCGGATCGATTCGAACAAGGCCGGTCCCCCGTGCGTTGCGGCGACTGCCCCGCGTACGCCGGTCAGCCCGTGAAGTTCGGGGAGGTCGGGCACGGTGGGGCGTTACTTCAGTTCGGGTTCGCGGACCGGGATACCGAGCAGGAAGGCTTCGAGGTGGAGCTTGTAGTCCTCCTCGTTGCCGCTGCCTTGCGCAGCGTTTACGGCTTTCTCCTGCCAGTGCACCGCCTTGGAAAAATCGCCGGCTTCGGCGTAGGCGGCGGCCAGCGTGTCGAGGATGTGGTCAGCGGTGTGGTTGCGTATCTCGCTGGCCTGCATCGCGAGTTTCACCGCGCGTTTGCCGTTGCGGATCTTCTCGTCGGGGTAGGTCGCGAGCATCCAAGCGAGGTTGTTCAGCGCTTCCGAATTTTCTGGGTCTAGCTGGATCGACTTTTCGATGTCGGCCTTGGCTTTGACGACGTCGAGGCGTTGGAAGATACGGAAGTTCGAACGGCCGAGCCAGTAATCGGCGTTGTCGGGTTCGAGTTCGATCGACTTGTCGTAGTCGGCAATCGCGGACTTTAGTTTGCCTTGGATCGTGTAGGCGCGAGCGCGTTGCTGGTAAGCCTCTGCGAAGGTGGGCACTTTTTCGATCACCTCGGTGGCGGCTTTGACGGCATCTTCCGGCTTGTCTTCGAAGATGGCTAGTTCGACCAGATTGAGACCCAGCGCTGCGTTGTCAGGGTTCAGTTTCATCGCGCGTTCGAAATCGGAGCGGGCCGGATCGAACAAGCCCGAACGCATTTGCGCTGTGCCGCGTTGGGACAGGTAGGCGAGGTTGTCCGGTTGGAGCATGAGGGCGGCGTTGTAGTCGCGAATGGCTCGATTATACGAACGCGCGTTCATCCACATGTCTCCACGGTCGGAGTAGGGGTCCGCCGCTTCCGGACTTAGCGCGATCACGTGGTCGAGTTCTTTGAGGAATTTGCCGATGGTGGCGCGCTGACTGTAGAACAGGAAAATGCGCGCTTTGTGGCCGTCTGGCATGTGCGGGTTGCTGGCGACGATTTCCTTGGCGACGCGATCAGCCGCGTTCATGTCGCCGCCGGTGCGGCGCAGGTTTTGGATCTCGAGCAGTTTGGCCTGCATTTTGCGGGCGCTGAGGAAGTTGTTGGGCACCGGTACCGGTTCGGCTTCGGTTTTTTCGATCCGTTTTTTTAGTCCGGAAACTACCCACACTTGATCGCGTTGACGCATCAACAAGGTGTCGTCCTTGAGTGAGAGCAGGCGGGTGTTGAGTAGTACCGATGTGCCGGGCATGATCAGGTCTGGAAGTTGGTGGGCCCGCCCGGCATCGTCGAGCAGCATGGGACGTGCGAGCATGTCGCGGTACAGGAAGCGGCCTTCGTTGAGCGGGATCAGATCGTAGCCGCCGGCGATTTCAGACAACTGCCGTCCGGGGCGGGCGGTCACCGGGATCTTGTCGGCGAGGACCTCGTACGTGCCTTCGGCGTCGAAGCGCAGGAGCGCGCAGAAGGGATAGCGTGGGTTCGGGACGTTCTGTTCTTTGTCGCCGACCGTGACCACGAGATAGGCGTGTTTGCTGTCGGGCGTGTGCAGGTAGTTGCACTGCTTCCAGTTCACCGCGACGTCCTTGAGCGGCAGGTCGGGCTTCATCGCTTCGGCCTCGCCCCAGTCGTCCATAATGTCGTCGAGGCGCATGCGCACTTCCGGATCTTCCACCGTTTTGCGCAGGCCGGCGATGCGTGAATGCCAGAAGCGGAACGTGGTTTTGATCGCCTTGGTGGCGGCTTGGCGTTCTTTGTAATTGTCGGAGCCGAGATCCTTCACCAGCTTCTGAAGTTCTTCCGGCATGTCGGCGGTTTTGGGAATCCACACCCAGCCGTCGCCGGTATCCGGAATCATGTACCACGAACCAGCGGCTTGCGGGATGGACTGCGATACGCCCGATTTTTCGATCGCGGCGCGTCCGGGTTTGACCTTCGGATCCTTGTCGAAGATGTGCAGCGTTCCGGGTATCGGGTCGGCGGCCACCCGCGAGAATGGCGAATAAAGAATACGTGGCAGGACCACCGTCTTGCCGTTGGGTTGGTCGTTGATGGCGTGGAAGCGACCTTTGATTTTCGGCACCTTGCCTTCGGGGGCGGTGAGTAACCACTTGGCTTCGCGTTCGACCAACCACCGGTCTTTGTTCTCCTTGGCTGGCGGGGCGATGTGGTGGACGCCCTTGCGTTCGGAGATCCAAACGCGGCCCGCTTGGTCCTCGGCGATCCGGCCCTGAAAATGTTCCTGTGCTTCATACACATTGGTTTCGAGCCCATCCGTGGAGATCGCTTCTTTGCCGTTGCCGACGTACCAAGCGGTGCCGAAGCTGTCGATCAGGGTGGGTTCGGGAAGAATGTGATGGTCCTTGGCGATGCCGCCGCTGGGAATCCAATAGCGCTTGCTATCTTCTTCTTTGCCCACCCGGTCGTCCGGGTCGCCGACGGTGGCGAGCACGGTGGTGCCGTTGTCGAGTTCGCGAACGCTGCGCACGTAGAAGGGCAGGACGGTGACGTCGTTGGTCTGTTCGCCGATTTCAACCAAGGCCGCAAAGGGGCCCTCGGCTTTTTTATCCTGCGCGCATACCGGCAAGGCAGCGGCGAAGATGAAGAGGAGGAGCGTTTTCAAAGACGGATTTGGCATGCGTCTATCTTCATTTGGCCGATGGTTTATGCAAGTGTTTTACGTTCTGTTTCATCCGCCGTTCCGGTTCAACCGCGCGTGCCGTTCGGCGAACGCCAATCTGGGAATACCGTGGCCGCGTGCATTGTGGATAGTCGCCCGGACGGGGCCGGCCTCCCACTTTAATCACCGTACGCGTCAGTCCATTTTGGCAATATCGATTCCCGAACCCCGCGTCCCGCACCCCGAACCTCGCGTCCCGCATCTCACAACCCAACGCTACGCTTCTTTGTGCTGAAGGCCTTGGACCATGTCACTGGCCTGCGCATCGATCGAACGCAGGTGCAAGTCGCGTTGCGGAAATGCGATTTCGATACCGGCTTCGTTGAAGGCCTTGTTGACGAGGGTGTGTAGCGAGTCGATGACCACAGGGCGGCTGTCAACCTCGCCAATAAACACGCGGACCGTCAAATTGAGGGTACTGTCCCCGAACTCGCTGAAGATCACCTGCGAGGGCGGTTCATCGACCACCTTGGAATGCTTTTTGCAGATGTCGTAGATGATCGATTTGGCTTTCTCGACATCCGTCCCATAGGCCACCCCGACGACGAATTCGATGCGGTTGATGGCATCGCTCAGGGTCCAGTTGACGAGGCGTCCGGTGATAAAATCCTTGTTGGGGATCACGTATTCTTTGCGGTCCCAGTTGACGATGGTGGTGGCGCGGGTGCGGATCTTGGTGACGTGTCCGGTGAAGTCATCCACCGTGATCAGATCGCCGATCCGCATCGGTCGTTCGAACATCAGAATGATGCCCGCGACGAAATTCGCGAAAATTTCCTGCAAGCCAAATGCCAAACCAAAGGTGAGCGCGGTCGCGAGCCATTGCACGCTGCTCCAGCTGATCGAAAGAGAGCGGAACGCGAGAACGACGCCGATCAACACGATGGCATAACTCGTGATTGCCTTGATCGCATAGCGGAACGATCGGTCCACTGGTAGCGCCTCAAGAAACAGGATCTCGATGGCGCTCGGCAGATTTCTGGCGAGGATAAACGTGACCGCCGTCAGCATGAAGAACAGCAATAGGTCGCGAATGGTTACCCGCTTGTGTCCGCTCTTGACGCTGGCCGCCTTACTCTCGGCCCCCGCCCCCGTGGGCAGGGGGGCGACAGGGGTGATGCTGGCGGATGTGCCGTTCCCCGCTTCGGACTCGGCGTAGTCGCCTTGGAACCCGTTCTCAACCGAGTGGCTGGACCAGACGGTGTAGTTGTCCAATTCCTTGAGGGCCGGAAGCACGTCGGTCCAGGTGATCCACATGCCGACGCCCCAGACCAAAATCAGAATGAAGGAAATCAGCTTGTGCGCCTGAATCACGTTTCCCGCGATTTCATCGGGTTGCATTTCGGTCAATACATCAAAGGTCTTAATCGGGGTCGGCGTGGATTCCTCCGGTAGGGTTTCCCCTCGTTCCGCAGCGGCCTTCCTCGCTTTCGCTCGTTCCTTCTGCGCGGCTTGCTGGGCCTCAATTTGAACCTGTCGTTTGCGGCGGGCGGCCTGAATGAAGGACCGCCTTTGCCGCACTAGGACCAAGCGCCGCGCCAGAGCACGGAAGGTTTCGATCGCGACGGCCAGAACAAAGGTCAAATACGCGCATTCGGCCAACTTGAGCGCAGTATAATAGTATCCCCATATGGCGAGAACCGCCAAGGCGAGCGGCACGCCAAGAATGATGCCAATCCAAAGGACCGAGGTCTGGTTGGCCCAAGATTTTTCGTTGGCGCGCAAATAGACACTGAAGACCCCAGACTTCCGGTTGACGGTCCGGTGAAGAAAATACGTGGCAAACAACATGCCCGCGATGAAGACCACCCGCTCCAACAAGTCGATGCGGTGGGAGAGGTCGAGGTTGAGGAGGAGGCTGGCCGCGAACACAAAAACCGCGCCAGGCAAGACAACCCAATCCACGTTCTTTTTCAACTTGGACACCGTGGAAGGCGCCCATTCAAAGTGCCGTTGCCCCAACCCCTCTGATCGGCAAATTTGTCGCAATACTTCGAATGGCAGGGCGAACAAGGCCGCCGCCACCAGCGAACGGCCGATCGCAACGAATAGGGTACTGCCGCCAGCGGGGGTGTGGAGCATGGCTTGACCAATGACCAAGGGGATCAAAGGCAGGGAGACGGCGACCATCATCGACATGAGGAAAGCGCGGGCGGTTGGCCAAAAGGTTTCACAAGACCCGCGGGCGGCGACTTCGCCGAGACGATCGATTTCTCCCCGGAGGCGTGGCTTGCCGAACATCAATAGCACCATGAGCAAGGCACCGAGACCTACCAGTAGCGGGCGGGAAAACAGGGATTGAAACAGTTCCTTCCCCGCCCCGATCCACGCCTGACCAGAAAAGGCGATCTGATCGCTCGCGTCGATTTCAAGCTCACTGAACAACAGATTGTTGCTTTGAATCCACAAGATCCGCTCATTGATATATTCGCGGAACCGTTTGATCGTGGCCGCTTTTTCTTCGGTGCTTCCTTGGATGTCGAGCAGGTTTTCGGAGTAGCGGGTGAGGCTCGCGCGGGTGGCTTTCAAGATATTCAGTCGGGCCTCGATCAAGGCCGCGACGGGGGGCTCTAGTTGAGTCCAAACGGTATCGTCCTGTTCCCCGAAGACCTCGACGATCTCGCTACGGATCCGGTCGGGAGAGAGATCTTTCTCGCGTTGGTCGATGTCGAAGATGTCGTACTGCAACTCCTCGATGCTCAGGGCCATATCGAGGATCGCGGGCTGTTGCGCGGACGATTGGGCAAGTTCGGCTTTGCGGGTCCGCAACATTGCCCCCACCGACCCGGTGAGGCCGATGTTGGTCACCCGCGCATTGGTTTCCACGAACTTTTTCTCCAAGGATTCAACGGACTGTTTTAATTTGTCCGCCTCCTGTTTGACCTGCAGCGAATTCTGCTCGAGGGCCTGGTTGCGTTTGGCCAACTCGGTGTTGATGGCGTAGCTAGCGGCCAAAAAGCTCAACGGGGCGGCGGCCTCTTGGATTTCCATTTCCTTTTTAACGGCTGTGCTGGCCAATTGCTCAGCCACTTTCTGTCGCTTGGTGGCGAGAACCGACTCCAGTTGTTTGAGCCTGTCTTCCTGCCGGTTCAGGGAATACTCGATCAAATCGTACTGTTTTTTCAACACGCTTTCACGCGCCTCCGCCTCGTCCCGCGCCAGTTGCGCATCGAGCAGTTGCTTCTCTGCTTCGGCCGCTTGGAGATCGGATTGGAGCTTGAGCGCGGTCGCCTCGCCCGTGAGACTCGAATCGCCTTCCACCAACTCAATCTGGGCCTTGGTCTCGGTAATGCGGTTCTCGATCGCCTCTACTTGCGCCCGCGAGTTTTGCCTGCGGGCGATGCGTCTGGTGCTTTCGGCCTCGTTCCCTTCCAACTCTTTTTTCAGTTCGGCCACTTGCTCGCGAAGCTGCTTCGCCTCGGCATCGAGGGGGGCCATGGGCGCGTTCGGGTCGACCGGCTGGACCGGTTTGCTTTTCACGGCGTCGAGTTCGCGCTGAAAGGCCCGAGCCGTCTGCTCGGCTGCGTTGGCGGCTTTTACGGCTTCGCTGGCTTTCTTGGCCGCTATTTGTGCGGCGGCTTTGTTGGCCTGCACTGCGGCAAGGAGACCGGCAATCTGATCTTGTATGGCCGGTTCGAGTTTCTGGTCGGCGGCAGCCCGGTCTTGGATGTTTTTGATCGCGTCCGCCGAGCCGTCCACAGGTTCAGCCTGCATGCCCGAGGCCACCCCTGTGAAACACAAGCAAGCCAACATGGCGAACAACACTGAGTGGACACGAAGGTGGGCTACAAACGAGGAAAGGCCAGGTTTGATGCGAGATTTGCGGCGAGGTTTGAGGGCTTCTGGACAGAGCATCATTTCTTTATGAACGGAGGTGGACGATGCAGAACCCCTTACACAAACGGCAAACGAGGCAACAAGGAATGGCGTCGGCTCACTCTGGTTCAGTTAGGAAACTTCCGGCCCCAACGACCGCCAGGGACGTGGGAATTCTACAACTCGTCCCACTGATGACGCGGTATGAAGGACCACTCGAAGCTCGAAGGGCGAGTGAACGGATTACTGATGACTGATAACTGATGACCCGGCCCGCCGGGCCGCCCGCCGTTTTCGAACCCACAAAAACGCCAGCCAAGGTGCCACCAGCCACAAGATCCCGGGCGCGGGTGCGTCGAACTCAAACTGTTCGTTGGCGTCCAATTTCTCGCCTTCCTTCAGTTCGAGCATGTTCCACTGAGCGCTGTTCTCGACCACGATGTAGCTGGTGTCGGGCAGCAGAATGCCAGTCTTGCGACTAGCTTTGACCATCGCCGTCAGATCCTCGCCGGACGCAGTCCCGCGGCGGGCGCGTTCGAAGTGGCGGGTCCACACATCTGCGCCTGCGGCATAGCGGTCGCAGGACAGCGGGTCGCCGCCGACGGGGACGAAGCCACCGTCGACCAACCACTCCGGTTCCACGCCATCTGCATTTTGCGGCAGCCAACCGACGCGCCCACCGACCGCGCGGGTTCGGTCTCCTGACCGCAGCAGGCAGACCGAGTCGCTTGCCTTTGTCCAGCCCTTGAAGGCCGGTCCGGCGGTCACTTCAATCGTCGCGTCCGGACACAGGCCGACGAACCAGTCGAGGTCTTCGTCGATCGGTTCCTTGGTATCTTGAATCACCACAATGTGCGGCACCCGCTGAGCCCAAGCCGGGTCGCCGGAGAGATCATCGTGCATTAGCAAGGCCCGCTGGATCATCCGTCCGCGCAGAAAACCGCCGCGCGTTGCGAGGCTGGCCGCGGGGTTCGCGGATGCCGCAGCCTGCAACTCGGCGGCGTTCATCAGCGTTCCGGCTTGGCCAATGCTTGCAGATTCGAAATTGGCCAAGGTGACCATCGCCTCGTCGATCTGTTTCTCGCCTGCGATGGCCTGCGCTTGGATCAGTTGTTCGGTTAAGGGACGCGCGCCTTCCGAACGATCGATGATGAAATGCAGGTAGGGTTTGCGCGTCATCCGCGGCGCGTTGTCGGGCAGGGAAACCATGACGCCGTTTCCTTCCGCGCCGCGCAGCCACTGCGCCTCCGTCGAACGCCTGTCCGCCTCGCCCGTCCACTTTTGTCCACCGATATCGAGGACTGGATCCATGCCGTTCGGAAATAGGAACTCGACTTCGACGGTGCGGTTTTTACCACCGTTCACCGGGTAGACCCGCAGGTCGAGCCGGTTCGGGGTCTCGTAGTACAGCAGGCCGGGATCGCGCGGGCTGGTGTCGCGGATCATCTGGTACACCCACAGCGCCGCCTTCTTTTCGAAGATCCGGCCGGGCACACGTTCCTTGCCGACCAGCAGCCAGAACCCGGACACAAACACGCCGTCGGGCAGGTCGATTTTCTGCACAAATTCGCGGATACCGGAGCCGTCAAAGCCGACCTCGAGTTTGGCCACCGCGCGGGTGCAGTCGCCTTCGTTGGTCTGGGTCCAGGTCACTTTTTTTAAGTCGACCTGGGTCGAGGGCGGCCGGTTTTTCCGAGTGCTCCGCCAAGTGTTTTGCGGCGAGGGCATGAAGCCGAGATCGTCCATCACCGAGGCATTCTTGGGCACGACCAGCTTGTCGCCGAAGAAGGTCTGGTGGATGCGTTGCAATTTGGCTTCCGGAAGGGTCAGACCATCAAAAACCATTTTGTTGTAGGCGGTGGTGATGAACGGGAGTTCGAAGCCGTTCTGGGCGCGGTGCATCTGGCGCAGGCTGGTTTTCAGCATGCCGCGATTGCCATCGAAGCCAGCTGCGTCGGCCGGGTCTTGTTCGAACACGTAGGCAATCGCCTGGTGCAGGCTGGTGCGGTGCATCATGCCCATGCCGACAAAGCAGGCGGGCAGGGCGAACAGCCCGAGCAGCAAAGTCAGTGTCGCCGGCACCCGGCCCCATTCTTTGAGTTCGCGTTTGTAGCCGTCCCAGATGCGCATGCCTTGCAGCGAGAACAGCACCATCGGCACCAGCATCAGCAGCCCCGACAGCATCGCGATCATGGCCAGCAGCGACAGCGGCAGAAACGGTAGAAACACGAGAAAGAAATACACCACGTAGCAAAACAGCACGCACAAGCTGAACCACTGCAGCCGGTGCAGCCAGCGATTTTTGAGCGCGGGGATGGTGAGCAAAATGCCGTTGAACACGGCAAATGCATAGACCACCGGCGTCTGGAAATCGAAGGGGAAGGGGATGCCGCGGTTGAGCAACAAGCCGGCCACCGGTCCGATCAAACCGACGAACAGACAGAACAGCATCATGCCCTTGTCGCCCTTGGCGCGGATGGTCCGGTAGAGCAAGGTGACAAAACGGATCATCGCCGCGAGCGTGAGTACCGTGGCGATGATCAAGATGATGCCGAGCAGGATCGGCACGAGTTCATCGAGCCAGTTCGAGGCATGACTGGCGACGGTTGATCCGCGTCCGCCGTGGGATACGCGACTGACCGAGCTGCTAATCCACATCACCAACATCACCACCCCGTACCACATGGCCGGGAAGAGGATGCAGGACAGCAGCGACACGCCGAGTTTCTGGTTTTTGGGCATCACGCTGGGAAAACAGGCGAGCCGCGCTCCCGCGTAAAAGGTGACCGGCATGATCAAAGCGAACTGCTGAAACAGAAAGCGCTGCGGCGGTAGAATCCAGAGAGACGTGGCTTGCGGCAGCAAGTCGCCGTTCGGAATCCAGACAAAGCTCAGCCAGAGGTACGCGATGTGCAGGCCGAGAATCGGAATCGCCCACAGCCAGTGCACATGGCGGCGGAGGATCCAGAGGGTGACGCAGAGTAGCGCGCCGAGCACCAGCAAGCCGGTTTCCATGCCGACGAGGGTGGACATGCGCAGGGTTTGGTCGGTCGTCATCTCGCCGCCAACCAGCCACCACGAACGCACGTTCATGGCGAGCAGCAGCGCCTGCGGCACGAGCCAGACGAGGGCGAGGAACAGTGGTTTGCAGATGCGTTCGGGGAGCAGCGGCACCCGGAGGCGCGGCGGCGTTCCGGCGGAGCTTGGTGTGCCGGCGGGCTTCGGGGCGGGGGCGTTGGGGTTCGGCTGGTTCATGCGGCGGCGGTCCGTTTTTCGAGGAGGAAAGAGGTGAGCAGAAGGATGGGAAGAAACACGAGAATGCCGACCCCGAGATGGGTGGCGTGTTGATAGGCCGAACCCAGGGTGGCGGCGGTGACGTGGTGGGCGTACACCGCGAGGATGATGCGGATCGCGTTCGCCAGAAGGGTGATCGCGAACGCGGCCGGGATTACGAGCACGAGTCCGAGCCAAGTGCGGGTGCTTTGCTTGCGTCGGAGAATCGACCAAGCCAGCAGGCCGCTCATCAGGAGAAAGAAGGACATTCCGCTGCAGGATTCGCCGACCCGCACCTCGAGTCCGGGCGCGCGCAAGATCGAACCGCCCGTTTCCGTTGCCTGCGAAGACAGCCCCAAGAAGCTCGCAGCCACGGCGGCCGGCGGTCGGCAAAATGCGTTCACGGCCTTGCTGCCGAGCGCTTGCAGGCCGAGGAAAAGTCCCCCGAGCATCACGCCGACCATGATCCATTGCGTCCATTTACGGTTTTTCATGGACTACAAGATAGTCGGACCCTGTGACAGAACTGCGCCACGTTCGTGACAAAGCGATGAAAAACCTGCCTATAAATGGCGGAATCGTCCAAAAAATGGTAGATTGCGCCATATATAGAACTATAAATGGCGCAATCGTGTTGAAAAATGTCGATTGCGCCATATATAATCTTCTCATGACTGTATTTGCGCGTGAGCGAGAGCTCGAAGTGATGGCCGAGCTGTTGAAATCCAGAGAGCCAGCCTTTCTCGCCGTGTATGGTCGACGGCGCGTTGGTAAAACCCATCTGATCCGTGAGTTTTTTGGGGCAAAGGCGGATGTCTTTTTTACGCTAACGGGAATTCATGACGCGAAGCTCGCCTTGCAATTGAAAAACATGTCCGTGTCGATGGAGGATACGTTCGGGGAGGCGGCTGAAGATGGTAATTGGTTTGATGCACTGACGCGACTTCGGCGACATGTCAGTGCCCAAGGCCGCGATAAAAAGGTGGTCTTGTTTTTCGACGAACTACCGTGGCTTGCCAGTCGTCGTTCGGGCTTTTTGGCAGCGCTCGACCACCTTTGGAACCAGCATCTTTCCCGTCGCCAAAATGTGATCCTTGTTGTGTGCGGATCTGCAGCCTCATGGATGATCTCCAAAGTGATTGATCAACGTGGTGGCCTTCATGGTCGGGTTACGCATCAAATGCCGCTCGCGCCGTTCACCTTGTCGGAGACGGAGATTTATTTAAAAGGGAAGGGCGTTTCACTCACGCGAAAACAAATGGTTGAGCTGTACATGGCCTTTGGTGGTGTCGCCTTGTATTTGAATCAGGCCGAGAACGGCTTGTCCGCCGCTCAAATTATTGAGAAGGCATGTTTTTCCCCTCAGGGATTGTTGCGCAACGAGTTCGATCGTTTGTACGCATCTCTATTTGAACATTCGGAGCGGCATCTTTCCGTGGTAAAGGCCTTGGCGAAAACGCGCAAGGGCATGACCCAGATCCAATTGGCGGGCGCCACAGGATTTTCAACGGGCGGTTCTTTTACCCGGATTTTGCGCGAACTGGAAACCTCCGGATTCATTCTTCGAGTGCGCTCGTTTGGCAACAAGAGAAAGGATGACTTGTACCGCCTCATCGATGCTTTTTCCCTGTTCCATCTCACGTGGATGGCTTCGATTCCAGCCGGGACGAAACAAGCCGCAAGCAATTGGTTACAACGACATAACTCGCCGTCGTTTCGTTCCTGGTCGGGGTCTCGTTTTGAAGGGATCTGCTTGCAACATGCCGACGAACTCCTGCGGGCGCTGCGGATCGAAGTCGTCGTGGATTCCGTGAGCGGTTGGCAAGTGCCGGAGGCTCAAGTGGACTTGGTGATCGATCGTCGTGACGATACCATCCACCTGTGTGAATTGAAGTTCTATCAGGATGAGCTGCGCGTCACTGCCGCGATGGCTAAGAAATGGAGCCTCCGAGTTGAACTTTTCCGGGAGCAAACTGGAACGACGAAAAATCTTTTTACGACCCTCGTCACGCCGTTCGGCGCGAAAGAATCCGGAGCCTACCATGACGCGGTGTCGCAGCAAATAAGCTTGGACGACTTGTTTCGTTCCTGAACGTTGCCCGTGTGTTCGGGATGCGCGATGCGAGGTATGGAGTGCGAGATGCGATCTGCCGGGTGCGCCCAAATCACGTGCATTACAGGCATTGCGGAAAGTCGCCTGGGCGGGGCCGGCCTCCCACGTTAATCACTGGCGAAGAAGGATTGAAGGAGGAGGTAAGGTAAAGTCGCGGGGTGACGTGAATGTTCCGTGTTCGCCTCGGTCGTTCGTCAGCCGGGTCGTTATCCTTACCCGCGCTGAACCGGCGCGAGTTCCAGCGGCTCGTCTTCAATCTCGCCGGCGGCGATCTTCGCAAGAGCGCTTTTGTAATCTGTCGGGAACACTTTGACCCACTTACTCAACAAGCCGTCCCAGTCATCGAGTACCCGCTGACCCAAGGGGCTGCCGGTGTACTCGATATGCTGTTGGATCATTTCTTTGAGCTTCTCGATATCGCCGGACTCTTCCAGGGCGTAGGTGTCGACCATATCGGTGTTCAAACGGTTTTCAATGAAGTCGCCTTCCTCGTCGAGAATGTAGGCGATACCGCCGCTCATGCCGGCCGCGAAGTTGCGCCCGGTGCGGCCGAGGCAGACAATCAATCCGCCGGTCATGTATTCAGCGCCGTGGTCACCGATGCCTTCGACCACCGCTTCGATGCCCGAGTTGCGCACGCAGAAACGTTCGCCGGCGATGCCGTTAATGAAGGCCTGACCCCGGGTGGCGCCGTAGCAGGCGACATTGCCGATGAGGATGTTCTCTTCGGGTTTGAACGTGCTCGCGGCCGGCGGCTTGATGATCAGTTTGCCGCCACTGCAGCCTTTGCCGAAGTAGTCGTTGGCGTCGCCTTCGATGGTGAAGGTCACGCCGCGTTGCAGGAACGCGCCAAAGCTCTGGCCGGCGTTGCCCCTGAAGGTGCCCTTGATCGTGTCCTCGGGCAGGCCCGCCGCGCCGTGGGCCCGGCTGATTTCGTAACTCAAAATGGTGCCGACCGTGCGGTCCGTGTTCACGATGCCGTGCTCGAACGTCACCGGTTTCTTCTCTTCGATTGCCGGCTTGCACAGCTCGAGCAGTTTGAAGTCGAGTTTGCCTTCGAGGTCGTGATCCTGCTTCTCGGTGCAGTAGATGCCGATGGAATCGGGCACGTCTGGCTTGGTCAGAACGCGGCTCAAATCGAGGTTGCGCGCCTTGTAATGTTTGATCGCGGCCTTGGTGTCGAGGCACTGCATTTGGCCGACCATTTCGTTGATCGTGCGGAAGCCGAGTTCGGCCATGATTTCGCGTAGTTCTTCGGCGACGAGATGGAAATAGTTGATCACCGAGTCCGGCGACCCTTCGAACTTCTTGCGCAGTTCGGGGCGTTGCGTGGCAATACCGACCGGGCAAGTATTCAAGTGGCAGACGCGCATCATGATGCAGCCCATGACTACCAGCGGGGCCGTACTGAATCCGTACTCCTCGGCACCGAGCAAGACCGCGATCGCGACGTCGCGTCCGGTCATCAGTTTGCCGTCGGCCTCGAGTACAATCCGCGAACGCAGATCGTTCAGCACCAAGGTCTGGTGCGCTTCGGACACGCCCAGTTCCCAGGGCAGGCCCGCGTGCTTGAGCGAGGTCTCGGGCGAGGCGCCAGTGCCGCCGTCCCAACCGCTGACCAGCACCACGTCGGCTTTGCCTTTCGACACGCCGGCCGCGACCGTGCCCACGCCCACTTCGGACACGAGCTTGACGTTGATCCGCGCGTGGCGGTTGGCGCATTTGAGGTCGTGGATCAGCTGGGCCAAATCCTCGATCGAATAAATATCATGATGGGGCGGGGGAGAGATCAGGCCGACCAGCGGGGTCGAGTGACGCGCCGCCGCGATGGTTTTGCTCACTTTGATGCCGGGCAGTTGGCCGCCCTCACCGGGCTTGGCGCCCTGGGCCATTTTGATCTGCACTTCCTGCGCGTTGGCGAGGTAATGCGAGGTCACGCCGAACCGGCCGGAGGCCACCTGCTTGATCGCGCTCGAACGCGAGTCGCCGTTGTCGTCCTGAATATAGCGATGCGGCTCCTCGCCACCTTCGCCGGAATTGGATTTGCCCTTTAGGCGGTTCATCGCGATCGCAAGCGTTTCGTGCGCCTCGCGCGAAATCGATCCGTAGGACATCGCGCCGGTCTTGAAGCGCTGCACAATGTCGGTCCAGTCTTCCACTTCTTCGAGCGGAATCGACGGGCGGTCACTCTTGAACGCGAACAAACCGCGCAGCGTGCACAGCTTTTCGTTCTGGTCGTTCACCATCGCCGCGAACTTGCGGTAACCTGCCTTGTCCTTGATCTTGGTCGCCTGCTGCAGCGTCGCGATCACCAAGGGGTTGAGCGAGTGGTGTTCGCCGCGGCGGCGCCACTGGTAGAGTCCGCCGACGTCGAGGTCGAGCACATCGGCAATGTCCTTGCTCGGGAAGGTGCGTTCGTAGCGCTTGTGGATCTCGGTCGCGAGCGCGTCGAGATCAGCACCTTGAATGCGCGAAGCCGTGCCAGTAAAGTAGGCGTTGACTACATCATCGTGCAGGCCGAGTGCTTCGAAAATTTGCGCGCCGCGATAACTGTGCAGGGTGCTGATGCCGATCTTTGACATGATTTTCAGCACGCCTTTCACGCAGGCTTTGATGTAATTTTTCTGCGCCGTCTTCGCGTCGATACCGGACTCGTCGAAGTAGCCGGTCTCGGCCATTTCCTTGATACTTTCGAACGCCATGTACGGGTTCACCGCGCCGGCGCCGTAGCCGAACAAGCAGGCGAAATGGTGGCACTCGCGCGCCTCGCCGGTCTCGATCACCAGGCCGCACAGGGTGCGAATGCCTTTCTTGATCAAGTGGTGGTGCACCGCGCCGGTTGCTAGCAGAGCCGGCAGCGGCGCTTTGCCTTTGCCCGCGCCGCGGTCGCTGAGAATGAGAATGGTGCTGCCGCTGTTGACCGCGTCTTCGGCGGCCTGCTGCAGATCGGTCAAGGCTTGGCCGAGGGCCGCGCCGCCGCCGGACACATCGAAGTGAATCGGGATGACCGAGGAGGTCATCATGCTGTCCTTGCCCTCTTTATCGAGTTCGCGCAGGCGCGCGAGGTTCTCGTTGGTCAGGATCGGATTGTCGACCCGGATCTGATGGCAGTGTTTCGGGGTCTCGTCGAACAGGTCGCGTTCGCGGCCGATGTTGGTGACGATCGAGGTGACGATCTCCTCGCGGATGCCGTCGAGCGGCGGATTGGTGACCTGCGCGAATAGCTGCTTGAAGTAGTTGTACATCAACTGCGGCTTGTCCGAGAGGACCGCCAGCGGCGTGTCGACGCCCATAGAACCGAGCGCCTCTTTGCTGTTCACGCACATCGGTTTGAGCACAATGCGCAGGTCTTCGAGCGTGTAGCCAAAGAGATTCTGTTGTTCGAGTCGGTCGCCTTCCAGTGTCGCCGCTTCGCCGGCGGGAATGTCTTCCAGATTGATCAGTTCTTTGAGCCATTCGCCGTAGGGCTGACGGGTCGCGAGCGCATGTTTGATTTCCTCGTCCTCGACGATGCGTCCTTCTTCGAGGTTGACTAAGAACATGCGGCCGGGTTGCAGGCGGCCTTTGCGCACGATGTCTTCCGGCGGGATGTCGAGCATGCCGGTTTCGGACGCGCACACCACCATCTTGTCTTTGGTTTCGAGCCAGCGGCAGGGACGCAGTCCGTTGCGGTCGAGAATGCCGCCGACCAGCGTGCCGTCGGTGAACGGCATCAGCGCCGGTCCGTCCCACGGCTCCATCAGGCAGGAGTGGTATTCGTAGAAGGCCTTCTTTTCGGCCGACATGGTTTTGTGATTCTGCCAGGCCTCCGGCACCATCATCATCATCGCGTGCGGCAGTTCGCGGCCGGTGTGGTAGAGGAGTTCGAGGCAGTTATCGAGGCGTTGCGAGTCCGATCCGTCGGGCAAGACGATCGGGAACAGTTCCGACATGCGGTCGCCGAACTTGTCGGAGTGGAAATTGTACTGGCGCGTGTTCATCCAGTTTTCGTTGCCGCGGATCGTGTTGATCTCGCCGTTGTGGCAAACGAAGCGGAACGGCTGTGCGCGCTTCCAAGCCGGGAAGGTGTTGGTCGAGAAACGCTGGTGGACGAGCGCGAGGCAGGTCTCCATGTCTTTGTCGAGCAAGTCGACGAAGTAGGGCGCGAAGTCCTCGGGTTGGAGCAGGCCTTTATAAATGATGATGTGGCAGGAGAGGGTGGGGACGTAAAAGGTGTCCTTGTCCTCGGCCGACAGATCGGACTCGGCCACGGCCTTCTCGGTGCCTTTGCGAATGATGAACAGCTCGCGTTCGAAATCGCGGTGGGTGCTCACGTGCTCGCCGCGTTCGATGAAGATCTGCTCCATGTGCGGTTCGGTGCGCGCGGCCACTTCGCCGAGCACCGACTTGTCGACCGGCAGCTCGCGCCAGCCAAGAAATTTGTGTCCGTTCGAAACGACCTTCGCCTCGAACTGATCCTTGATCCACTTGCGCGCCGTCTCGTCCTTCGGCAGGAACACGAGTCCGGTGCCGTAGCAGCCTTTCTCCGGCAGTTCGAAGCCCATCGACGCGGTCACCTTGCGGCAGAACGCGTCCGGAATTTGCAGGAGGAGTCCTGCGCCGTCGCCAGTTCGGTTATCGCAGGAGCAAGCGCCGCGGTGGGTGAGTTTGACCAGGATGTTTAGCGCATCGAAGATAATCTGGTGCGACTGCCGTCCGTCCATGTTGGCGATAAAGCCCACGCCGCAGGCGTCGCGTTCGAACTGGGGGTCGTAAAGCCCCTGCTTCGGAGGTGTCCCCTTGGCAAAATGTGCGAGCTTTTCTTCGGAAAATGGTTGGTTTTGGTTCTTCATCAGCAGGCTAGTAATGAAGAACGGAAGTCGGGGGTGTCAATGGTGGTGGGTTGGGTTCGGGGGTGAAAAGCTACGAAAATGTAGCTTATTATCGCGAGTCGCAGCCGATCTCATGCAGGAACGCGCGAAGTCGTTTGACTGTCGTGTAGGGAGCACAGGTACCACCGTAAAGATCCAGGTATCCGTCTTGGTTGCCAATTATAAGCTTATGCAGGCTTCTTGCTTCTTCACTTGATGCGCATTGTAAGCCGATGACACAATCGGACAGGATTATGCGCTTCCTCCTTAGATACAGCGCCACTTTGTCGATCCTAGGGCGGCCGACCCGATGAACTAAGACAGCAGGCCCGCAAATTGAAGGCTTGCTGCCCTCCGCGAGACGTCCGTTTAAATACACTTTGTAGCCGTGAAGATCAGTTGAGTGCACAAGGGTTTTCTCGCCAGATGAATTTCTCAATTTGGGAATCAAATGAAGCGGGACCGAGCCTCTGACAAGAGTTGCGTTGACAGTTTTGTGGAGGGCCTTCGAAGTTAAACCGAACAATTCTTTTTTGTCTGTTCGGCCAAACTTAATCGAAACCAATATGCACTTTGCGTGGCATCCAGGAAAAGCCCCTCGAACGGTAGTGGAGCCAAGAGTAATCTTGCAAAATTCTTCGATTTTCACCCAAGCGGATAAATCCCGCTCGCTCCGGAGCGTGCTCTGGGGAAGAACCGCTACAAGTTCTCCACGTTCCCCCAAGAATGACATGGCTTGAATCAAAAATGCCATAGCCTTGCTCACATAGAATGGAGAGCCCTGTATACTTGCTTCGTGTTTTTTTCCACCCCTATAAGAAAAAGGAGGATTTATTAAGACAAGATCGGCCATGTTGTCCCCAATTAACTTTTCAAGAGCAGCGGCTTTTGAGCGTGAATATTGATTTAAAAAATCACAATTTGAAATATTCCAATCGCAATTTTTTCTTCTAAGCCTCCTGACTACTTTTGGATCGATATCCGTGCCGAAAATTTGAGCTTTGGGGAATTTCTCCTTGGCCAGATGTAGCAAGGCGCCATTGCCTGAGGCAAAATCAGCGATTCTCATTGGAGTCTCTTGCGATACCATAGCCAGCATCAACCTGCCCAAGTCATCTGGCGTATAGTAATCATCTAGGTTCATGTTAGAAAGTCTGTGACGTGATATTTAAGCAGTCGGCCACAACCTGTTGTTCGAAGTTCTTTCCTGACAGGATGGTCGTATATCAGTTCGCAAAACCGACGTTCTTTAATTGCAAAGAGAACTGCGCCGAGGGCATGAGGTTTCGTGCCAGTCAACCCGATCATAAGGTGATGTTCAGGGTGTGCCGTGCGGATCTCTTGCAATACAATATATAGCCCGAAAGGGCAGTTAGCTTCCACAAACCGAACTTGTTGCCAAGCTTGAGTTGCCTCGAAAGCGCTTTGGTTTCCTTGGTATGAATAAAAGGGATGTTCTGGTCTAAATCCTGGAGCTCCCAGAATAGGGATAATTCCGTCATCGAGTGGCTGGATCTGTTCTAGGAGATAAGCTACCCTTGTTCCCTCAAAGCCAAGGAGTGGTATGAACAGGCGTTTTGGCCCATGCCTCCCTAGTGAAACGAAACCGGGAAGTGGGGATATCCCGTTAATTTTCTCACTGAGGTCAAAGATTTGGTGGCCTTCAGCAATTGGTGAGGTCTTTCTGTAACGTAAGGGCTCAACGTAGACCACTTCGGTTTCGACAGTGTTAGTAATTAGAGACTGGACTAGCGGCACCCATTCCTGGTGGTTTATTCCCGTTATGTCCAAATAAACTTTCGAGGGGCTCAGTTCCTGCCAAATACTTGCGAGATCCTTTTGGCTTTTGAGTTTGTAAGTCTTATGAATATTAGAGCGAAAATTCACTAGTTTTATTTCCGCTGGCTTATGACCTACTAGGCAATAGAATTCTACCGATGGATTCTTCTCTACCAAATCGACAAAGTGCTCACTTCGTAGTTCGTGGCTCTTGCGTGCGATATAAACAGTAGAGTCCACAGGGAAAAATTGACCCGGCCTATCATAGATTACGCTAGGCACTGGGGAGCTACGATTGTTCATTTTGATAAAACTGTTGGAACAATTCAAGTTGGTCTGGGAGCGAGTCATTAGGGAGTACTCGATTGCTTTTCGCTAAAATGGTTTTTAAAGAAGCGTTTGTGTTTTCAACTAAGCCTAAGAGTTCGCCTCCTGAAAGAGTAAGCTTCCGTTTCTTTCTGTGGCTGTAGGAAAAGAAGGGAGAGAAAATTGGGTGGAGGCTGTAGTCGTAGTCTTTTGTGTCGAGGCCGGATACTTTTGTCCCGGTATGTCTGACTAAAGCAAGATGCATTACCCCTGCGTCTAAAAGGCTGTCGGCTTCAGGTGTTCTTTTTGAGCTATTTAGCTTAAATTGGTTTACTTCGGGGGCGTGGCCTGCGGGGTCCTCAGCCATCACGCCAAAAAGTCGCCCAAGTCCTAGTACCAGTTTGGTGAGTTTAGCCCCCTCAATCGACAAGCCCTCTAACTCGCCGAGGTTCTTACGGCCGACCTTTTGGGCTGATTTTGTCTGGGTTTCAGCAGAGATCTGTTTTGTCAGCGGATGGTTTTTCGCTAGATGTGTAGAGATGTTGGCATCCACTAGCTCAATGAGGTAACGAAGATTTCCATTCGCCAGTAGGGTTAGAGTCTTCCATCCAGAGTAGTATTTTCTAATGCCCCTCTTTTTTCTCTTCAAGCCAAATAGAAGAGAATATGAATAGTTGTCATACTGGGTTCTCCAAGAGTCGCTTCTCATCATTTCTTGAAGCATATCTTCAAGCGGAGTCTTTGTTTCCTCTGTAAATACCCTCACGTAGTACTGTTCAAGGGGATTCAGATCGTCTAAGAATTCCAGCATTTTTGATTTTTCCGGATCTATTGATTTTGCCAAATTATTTATCTTGCTTTTCACTCCTAGTTTAATGGCTTCTGATAGCAAATCAATGCTGGGGAAAATTTCAACGATGTCTTCCGGGATATTTTCATGTAATTGCTTGATCGACCTGAGTCGGGCGTTACAGACTTCTTGCGCGAATTGTTCGAAGTTTGATTCGAGTAATTCATTAGTAATATTAAATAATTGATAGTCTGCAGGGCTGACGAGTTGTTCGTCGTTGTTCAGCGTCGTTTTACATCGCCACCCTAGTTCTCTCACCCCAACTTTGAAAGTGTAGGTCTCACTCGCATGCTTGATTAGCGTGTTGACGACTTTTTGCTGATATGGCGCCAGATTTTCATACTCATCTATTAAGAAGTTGAAATGTTTTCCTGAAAAGCTTTTCGAGCCGTGAAGCGACTTGAATAGAATATCTATTGGCGCGCCGAGGAGGGACAGTTTGACCGGAGGGTTTTCTGCGATATTGTTAAGGTCTGCCTCAAACTCGATGACTGCAGTATCTAGAGCTAATCGACACTCGTTTAGATTTGCTGCCTTAGGCAGGTGGAGGCTTTTGCAAAATCTTTTATAATCTTGGATCGAGAGGACGCTTTCAGAATTTGTCTTTTCTTCATGCCAGGTAAGAAATTCCAGAGTGAGATCGCAAAGCAGCAAGTTTACATAATGCGAAAATAGCTTTTCCCATCTATTTTCGGATAGTTCGTCACCACTAAATGCCGCTACTCGATTTGTGTTTATACGCAGGTATATGCCATAGGTGCTCCATGATGATACTTTCGTTGCGTCTTTTTCATCCAGTGCGTATTGGCCCTGGTATGATAATCCGCGGAGGACGGTTGTCTTTCCTGTTCCTCTCCCGCCAACTAGTATGCATGGAGATTGTTTAGGGATTTTTGAAAGGTAATTTGGCCTCGTGTATAAGTCGTAGAGGTTTTCTTTTAACCACTCAGCCTTATAGGCAAATACTCTACCAAGGTCATCTTCGACAGCTATGCTTCTAGTCAAGATCTCCTCCATAGTGGTCTCCAGCCATTCTCAGTTGTGGTAAAGAGTGGTATTGTAACGTCAGGTACTCCGTGAGCAAAACCGATTGACAAACCAAGATCCCGAAATCCAAATACATTTGGTAAATTTAAGTTATTGGAGTATCTTTTAATTAATTCAAGACCCGCTTCTCGCATCCCCGGTGGCCATAATTTTGACATTGGACTCGAATGTGAGTCCTCCTCGGTTAGCCAGTGGGCAGGTCGGATAGGGATTGGTATATTCTCAATATCCACGATCTGTTCTTTGGCGTATTGGGTACAAAAAAGAGGGCAAAAATAGGCTGTTATTTGTTGCGTTTGGGATACAGTTTGGAACGAATGGGTGGTTGTCGGAATCGCCCTGTGCCAAGTGTGAATGAATTGTTCTCCGGATCCAGATATATCATCCATGAAGATTATGTTGGTGGGCTCAATCATTGCTTTTGCCAAGGCTTCAGCTGGTGTTACTACGCGAGCTTCAGGGATGCCTAAAAGGTCCCTCGCCAAGCGACAAAAAATACTCCCGCTGTCTCCTGCAAATGGTGTTTCTCCAGTAGGGAAGGTGAATACGGTGTTGCCCAAAAAGGCATCCCACTTAGCCAGCCGCTCACTCATACTGCCTTCCGTAACTACATCCCTGCTGACGCATCGTATACTAGCAGTAAACAACTCTTTAATCATGTCTGTTGAGTAAAACAGGAAGGAATCCAAAAGAACTGCTGCTAAACGTCGATCACGCTCCTGAAAGTTGTTAAGCCATTCCTCTGGGTTAAGTATTTGTTTCCTTGGCCATACGCTGTTTTTACAGAAATATTTGCCTTTTTGGAGAACAAAAGATTCTTCAATTGTCGCTCTCATTTATTGCTGTTGGGTCAATGTTTTCATTCTATCGAGACAAAACGTAACTGCTCAGCCTAGCTTGGTCTACATTATAAGGTGTTTGCTTCGCGAACCACCGAATGTCTTCGCTTCGCCAACGCGGTCAGTCCATCTCCACAATGGGATTTTCGCTTAACGCACCTCGCAGGGCTCATTCCGTTTGAGGAATAGCCCCAGGGCAGCCCCAGAGCGGTCGTTTCGTTGCCGAGGAAGCTTTACTGGGTTGATCACTATTAGTGAGGCACTATGATACTAGCGCTTTCTGGTCAGTTCGCACCTGCGTAGCGAACGTCTGTGGCTTGAAACAGGGGGGGCAATGAGTGATTGGCCTCTTCTGCGTAAGCGTCCGCTTCGCGAACCGGGACAGACCATCTCCGCGCCATACTGAGGGCGTCCGCTTCGCGAACCGGGACAGACCATCTCCGCGCAACACTGATGACGTAAAATAAGGGGCAAGTCGCCGCTATTGGCTGGCATTGACGTGTTTTGGCATTCTTCTCCGCGTCAACATTATAGAATAAATGTGATTGCGATTATTATTTTTCATTGACTTGAGGCCTCACGCTTTATCTCTCGTCTTTATGAAGTACCAAAAGGCGAAGGCAGAACTTGAGGCCTGCTTCGCGGGTGCTGACGACTGGGCGGTTCCATGGAGTTGTTGGCACGAGTTTTACCATGTCGTCACTCATCCGAAAATCTACCGTCCACCGTCCACGCCGGCCGAGGCTTTCGCGTTTATGGATCGGTGCATGAGCGCGCCCAATCTGCGGATGATTGGCGAGGGACCTGGGTACGAAGTCCTGTTGAAGTCGCTGGTGTTGCCGGCCCACATCAAAGGGCCTAAGGTCCACGATGCCCGGATCGCCGCCGTCTGCATCTATCATGGCGTGAAAACCCTGTTCGCGGCGGACCGTGATTTTTCGGCGTTCCCCAAGTTGCGCTGCGAGAATCCGCTCGTTTGATTGCTGGGGAGCGGGGCGTCTTGCGGCGGCTGAAATCAAGGGGCGCGCGCTTGAGACGCCCCCCGACACGACCGCAACCGGCGCATTGATTACCTCGCTTCGAACGCGGAGGTTATCGCGGCCTCCTTGGGAGCGTCCGCTACGCGAACCGGGACAGCCCGGGACAGACCATCTCCGAGTAACACTGATGACGCAAAATGGTGATCGAAATGCCGCCATTGGCTTGTAGTGACGTGTCTGGATATTCTTCTCCACCTAGCATTGAAGAATAAAAGTGATTGCTCTTATTATTATTCATTGACTTGCACCAACCGGCCTCGTGACTTCTTTCATAAGGACTTGTTAGGCAGGGTTCTTATAATGACTAGATTCGGGGGGGGGGCTAAGCCATGGGAAGTCGGCTTAATCTCTCGTCTTGATAAAGTACGGGTTTACATATTTTGAAATACGGGTTAACGTGTTTAAATGAAAACAACAGTGGAACTGTCCGATCAAATCGCCAGGGAATTCAAGAGCAAGCTGCGGTCGCATGGGTTGACGATGAAGTCGGGGCTGCATGAGGCGATTCGCCTTTGGCTTGATGACGCTCGTAAACCAAACAACGCTATCAATCTCGACGACGTGACGGTTGGTGGGGAGGGCATGAGTCCGGAGTTTGAGGGCAAGGGCTGGGATGCGATTCGTGATGCGATCTACGACACGCCGGGCCGCGCGGAAGGTGCTGAAGAGCGATGATCGCCTTCGACACGAACATCCTCGTTTATGCGCATCGATCCGATTCCCCGTTCCACCAAAAGGCGAAGGCAGAACTTGAGGCCTGCTTCGCGGGTGCTGACGACTGGGCGGTTCCATGGAGTTGTTGGCACGAGTTTTACACTGTCGTCACTCATCCGAAAATCTACCGGCCACCGTCCACGCCGGCCGAGGCTTTCGCGTTTATGGATCGGTGCATGAGTGCGCCCAATCTGCGGATGATTGGCGAGGGACCTGGGTACGAGGTCCTGTTGAAGTCGCTGGTGTTGCCGGCCCACATCAAAGGGCCTAAGGTCCACGATGCCCGGATCGCCGCCGTTTGCATCTATCATGGCGTGAAAACCCTGTTCACGGCGGACCGTGATTTTTCTGCGTTCCCCAAGTTGCGCTGCGAGAATCCGCTCGTTTGATTGTTGGGGAGCTCGCTTCGAACGCGGAGGTGCGTCCGCGGAGGTTATTGCGGCCTCCTTTGGGGTTTTTCGGATCATTGGGTTGAATGCTCGGCTGCTTCTTGAGATACACGGGGTATGAATCAAACGAGTAACCCGTATGCGCCTTGCCCTTGCGGCAGCAACCGTATTACGAAGATGTGTTGTGGTGGTGCGGCGGGGGCGCCTGCCGCCTCCCCTCAGGCCGAGTTGGAGTCTTTTCAGAATGCGGCACAAGGGCTGGAGGAAGCCATATATCACGGGGACCGCACCTTGAAATTGCTGAATGCCGGGAAACCGGAGCAGGCGGAGGCACCCGCGCGCAACGCGTTGGCGTTGGCCCCGTTTATGCCGCACTTCCATAATAACTTGGCTCTGGTGTTGATTCATCTCGGACGGCTCGAAGAGGCGGAGGCCGTACAACGCGGTCTGTTCGAGGAGGTGGATCCGAACAATACCTTTGGCAAAGCCCAGTTGGCCTACATTTATTATCTTCGGGGGGACGAGGAGGAGGCGGGGCGGCAGTTGGACCGGTTGACGAAGGCTCGTTGCGAGAGTGTGGATGCGCTGAGTCGCGTTTGCATTAGTATGACGCTGTTGCGTCGGCACGCGGAGCTCGTGAAACTGGTGCGCCGGAACCGCAAGCAGCTTTCGCCGTTCTCCCGCGTACAGTATGCGGTGGCGCTGGCCAATCTGGGCAACGAGGCGGAGGCGCGCAAGGCCTTGGGTGGCAAGTTCCGCGAGGGGCAAGTCGGTCAGAATGCCTGGCGTGCCGTCACCCGGCTGCGTAAGCGCAAACCTGCGGGAACGATCGATGGACGTTGGTGGGCCTTGCAGATGAATGATTTTGTACCGCACGCGCTTTTGCGGAAGGCAGCTGAAAACGGCCAGCAGCCTGAGGTCTCCAGTGGAGCGCTGGCTGATTCTTTTATTCATTTAATCAATCAGGATCCTGATCAGGCGTTGCCGTACGTTCGCTTGCTGGGTGACAATGACCACCCGCGGGCGGTGCAGGCCCTGATTGACATTGCCGGCGGTCGATTTGGTGGGGATGATCTGCGCCGGGAGTGCCACTCGCTTTTGCATCAAATGGGGGTCTGGAAGGCGGGGGAGAAGCACGATTTGTTTCTCAACGGCGAAGTCCGTCCAATCGCCAATATCGAGGTCACCGATGACGCTCCGGTGGTGGAAGTGCCGGAGGAGCACATCGACCTATATATCCGATCGGTCGAGGCGGCCCGGGACGGCGATCAGGAGGAGGCCTTGGCTCTCGCCCACGAGTTGTTTTTGCTGCTGCCCGCCAATCCGATAGCCATGGGCAACTATGCTGCTCAGCTCATTTCTGCGGGCCCCTCGCGGTTCGGCGAGGCCGAACGCATGTTGCACCATTTGTGCGAACTTCATCCCAGCTATGCTCATGCGCCCGCCAACCTCTCGATCCACTACTGCTTCGAAGGCAGGTTAGAAGAGGCGCAAGAGGTTTTGGATCGCTTTGTTATGCCGCCCCAGATCGCCCCAGAAGCCATGGCTTGGCTACAAGTAGCCCATGCGTACATCCTGCATGCCAATGGTGATCTGGACGGGGCGAAGCATCACTTGAGCGCAGCGGAGACCGTTGATCCTGAACACCCTCAATTGGCCAGCGTGCGTCGCTTTCTGTTCCCGTTCGAGTTCCCTCAAGCCAAGCGGTAGATTGACATGAAGAGCAGGTCTTGCCTGCTCAAAGCAACAGAACTGAAAAGCGTTCGCGACCGAACTCGGCTCGTAGGATAGCAAGGGACTCGTGAAATCGAGATCCAGATCGACGGCCCGGCATGCTCTGGTCACGGTGAGTGAGACCTTGTCGCCGAGATTGAATTAAATCTGGTTCGAATGACCATCAATCAAATCAACAGTGGCGATGTTGGTGAAGGGGACGCCAAGCAGGTCCGCAACCGATGCGGTAATCTCGACACAGCACTCGGCCTGGCCCAACGAATGTTCTACGAATGTTCTACGATGTGCTCGTGTTGCCCTGACCCTGCGCAGAAAGGCGAGGGTGCACGGTTCGTTTTCTTCATCCGGCCTTTGTTGAACAGTTGAGATAAACTTTTGCCGCAACTGGCGCGGGTGCAGGAGTTGATCGCCGGGAAGGACAAACTGGACGATTTTCTCGGCGGCAACGAACTCACGTTCAGCCCCGACGGAACAAACCTGTATGTGACGGGCACCTTGTCCGCTACGCTGGCGGGTTCCGAACGCGATGCGCAGACGGGAAAGCTGAGCTGCCCGTCTTGACCTATTCGAGTCATTTCGTTGTCCAGACTTGTCCGATGTATAGGCGTTTTTCATTTTCGAACGCCTTAGGTCTTCACCACAGCGTCATCTAAGGAGATCTCCGGTGGCGGTTGAGAAGGCAGGATCTAGCCACGTTGGGCGAGGCAGAGGGCTTGGGTTTTGTTGGGTTCTGTCGGACTTGGTATGCCGCTGCATCCGCAGGCTGCGTCCATCGCACAGCGACCACCGCCACGCCTCAATCTCGGTCGCCGATATGGAACGCGCGCTTGAGATGGCGGATCACCGGCTCGCCCTCCGTGTCCGGCGTGCCTACCACCTCGACAATGTCGAATCGGTAGATCAGCCCGCGCCGGTTATTCAACCGCGACATGTAGGTCTTCGCGGCGCGGCGCAGGGCTTGGCGCTTGGCGCGGTTCACAGCGGCGGCGGGACGGGTTTCGTCGCTGGCGCGGGTCTTCACCTCGACGAAAATCAGCACCTTGTCGTTGCGCATGACGATGTCGAGTTCCTCGCGTTTGCCGAAGCGGACATTGCGGCCGAGAATTTTATAGCCGGCCTTTTTCAAAAAGCGGGCGGCGACCTCCTCACCCCAGTCGCCGGTTTTCAGGTGGTTGGGCCGCGTGTCAGTGGTCCAACCGAGCAAACGGCGGATGCGTTCGATCATGGCAGGAACAGCCATTGCTGCTTCACCGGAGCGAAGCTGTTGCGGTGGGCCGGACAGGGACCGTGCTCATGCAGAGCGGCCAGGTGCTCGGGCGTGCCATAGCCTTTATTCCGAACGAAGCCGTACTCGGGGTGTTCGGCGTCGAGGGCGACCATCTGCCGGTCACGGGTGACCTTCGCGATGATCGAGGCCGCGGCAATGGATAGGCTGAGCGCGTCACCTTTAACGATCGCCTGCGAGGGGTAGGGCAGGCCCTTCACTGGCAGGCCGTCGACCAGAATGAACGAACGCGGTTGTTGCTCAACCGCGCGGTGCATCGCCAGATGGGTGGCGCGGAGAATATTGATCTTGTCGATCTCGTCCGGAGTGGCTTCGCCAACGGTCGCGACGACGTGCTTGTTGCTGCGCAGTCGTTCGAAAAATACCTCGCGCTTTTTCTCGGTCAGTTTTTTCGAATCGGTGAGTCCGGCCCAATCCTCTTTGAGCGCGCGCTTGCCGAAGAACACGGCGGCGGCGACAACGTTTCCGGCGAGCGGGCCACGGCCCGCCTCGTCGATTCCGACCACGCGTTTGTGGCCGGCCTTGAAAGCCTCCTGTTCGAAGGCGAGCACAGGGCTCCTTACTCGGCGTCGGCTGCGGGAGCGTCGGCTTCCGGTGCAGCTTCCGGTGCGGCTTCGGCGGCGGCAGCTTCAGCAGCAGCAGTCGCTTCTTTTTCAGCAGCTTCGGCGGCGGCGGCGGCTTCTTTTTCGGCGGCGGCAGCTTTCTCAGCGGCTTCTTTTTCAGCAGCCTCGGCAGCGGCCTTTTCAGCGGCGGCTTTCTCAGCGGCGAGCTTTTCAGCTTCGGCCTTTGCGGCAGCGGCGGCTTCCTCGGCAGCCGCAGCAGCTTGCACGGCAGCCGCAGCCGCTTCGGCTTTTTCCGTGGTGGCGCGGCTGGCTTCGGCAATCCGGGCTTTTTTGCCGGTGAGTTTGCGGAGGTAGTAAAGTTTAGCGCGACGGACCGAACCACGGCGGGTCACTTCGATCTTGGCCACGTGGGGCGAATGCAGCGGGAACACACGCTCGACGCCTTCGCCCATGGACACACGACGTACAGTAAAGGTTGAGATGCCACTGGTGCCACGGTCGCGGGCAATGACGGTGCCTTTATACTGCTGCACGCGTTCTTTGTCGCCTTCCTTGATGACCACGTGTACATTTACGGTGTCGCCTTCGCGGAAATCCGGCACGTCTTTGGCGGGTTTAAGTTGTTCTTTTTCGATCTTGTCGATGAGTGGCGTTTTCATGGTCGTCGGTCGGTAAATTCGGTCGGTAAAATCTTAGGTAAGGCCCGCGAAAGCTACGTTTCGGCATGGTTCCGTCAAGAAAAATGGCGGAATTATGTAGTTTTCAGTTCGCGGCGTAGTGCTCCTATCGATCCGCAGTGCGTTCCTAGCACCTCGTGAGTAGGGACCGAGGCATGAAAAACCATTGATTTGTCGTTGTGTCCGATGCTGGGGAATCTTGGGCCTTGGAGGGCGATAAGGAAAATCCCAAGGATAGCCTGAAAGAGTCTGGAACCAATGCCCTGCTGCCGAGATTGCTGGCCGAGGGCTGGCATGTGGTCAATACCACTGCGGGTTCGGGCTCTGCCAATGACGTGTCCTACTGGCTCGTACAGGTCGGCAAAGAATGAACAACCGCGATCTACCCAGCCTGAACCCGGTCCAAAGCTTCGAGCACTTCGGCCAAGGGCAAGCCGACGACATTGGTGTACGAACCGCGCACCGCGCGGACAAATCCGGCCGCGCCGCCTTGGATACCGTAACTGCCGGCTTTGTCCATCGGTTCGCCGGAGTCGACGTAGCGGGCAATCTCGGACGCGCTGAGTTCGCGCATCTCGATCTCGGTCACCACCACCTCGTTCCATAACAGCGCCGCCCCGCGCCGCAAAGCGACGCCGGTCATCACCTGATGAGTGCTGCCGCTCAAGCGGGCGAGCATGGCGCGCGCGTCCGCTTCGTCTTTTGGTTTTTCCAGAACGTCATCGCCGAGCACGACGATGGTGTCGGCTGCGAGCGCGAGCGAGGAGTCGTCGAGTTCTTCTAAGGCGAAGGCCTTGTCGCGGGCGTTGCGCCGAACGTAATCCAGCGGCGTTTCGCCGGGACGCCGCAGTTCCTCCATGTCCGGCACGCGCACGTCGAACGACACGCCCGCGGACGCGAGTAAGTCGCGGCGGCGCGCCGAACCGCTGGCGAGAATCAGATCTGCTTCTTGGTGTTCTTGTTGGATCATGCTCCTGCTATATCTCGGCGTTCGAGTTCGGGCGATGAATTAAAGATGCATCGGCGCACCCGGCCGGGTAAGCAGCACCGCGCAGGCATCGGTGTTGAGCAAGGTACCGAGAGACTGATCCAAGGGCTGCGGCCAGTGGCAATGGCCAAAGACGGTGATCGCGGGAAGCTGCGCGGCGCGCTCAAGAACCATGTTCACGGTTTCGCAGCCGCGCATGGCGCGTTCGCTGCCGCGCGGACCCTCATGTAAAATAAAAAGATCGAGCGCCTCGGCGAGCAGAAGATCGGCTTGTTCGACCAGTTCGTCGCCGGTGTGCCGCCAGGCTTTGCGCGGATTGCCAATGATGCCGCTGATGCCTCCGATCCATAAGCTGTCGAGTTCGAGGAGATCGCTGGGCCCATTCAGCGGAAAGGTGTTTTCGCGGTTCAGCAAACGTGCCGGGAACACGGTCTCGCCTTCGAATGCATCGTGGTTCCCCGCGACGCCTACCACCCAACGAAACACATCCGCAAAGGCTTCCCAGATCGGCGTCACATCACCCAAGCCACCGCGTTTTGCCAGCGACGGAATCGCGTAGAAATCACCGGTAAGCACGATCCCGATTTGCGCGGCCGCCGGGATCATCTTGGCCAGACTCAAGTTGAGCAACTCTTCCGCCACCACCAAACCCATCAGCCGGCGATCGCCTTCCGGAACATCGCGCCGGTCGTAGAACTGCAAATCCCCGGTCAGAAAGATGGCGTCGAGTTCGGAGTCCGGGAACTCGGCGACCGCATGGTAAACCGGAATTCGAATCCATTCCGGTAGCCCCGACGATCCGCAGGTGTATGCGTCGAAGGACAGAATCTCGCGGAGCGGCGGAATGAGCGTAATGGCCTTGGGAGGTCCTGCAAAGAAACCCGGGGCCGGGTCAACCCGGAACGACAGCTTCACGCCGAACGCGGAAGATCTTGTCCGGAATTGCCCATCAGATATGAACCGCGACATGTCGGCACGAACATACAAAGTAAAGACCTTGAACAAGCTCACCTCGCTGCGGCAGTTGATGCTCGACGGGGACACGCTAATTCTCTCACCGGACATGATCGCGACGCCGGAACAGCTACGGGCCGCCACCGACGCGCAAGTGCAACGCTTCGAACTGCACAAGATCGACGCGGTGGCCTACCTCAAAGACACGATCAATCCGGTGGAGGTGAAGTGGTCCGAGGAGAACATGGCAGAATGGGAACTGAATCTGCAAAGCTCGGACGCGGAAGCGGTGACATCCTTCGCCGAAGATCTGGCCGCCGCCGCCGGACTGGGTCAACGAACGGAAGCCGCAAGATCGCCCCGCCACTTGGCCGCACCAGCGCTGGGCTGCCTTCTGCCCACCTTGTTCCTAACCTATTCCTGCACCCGTAGCGTGGCCAACAAACCGGTGTTGAAAAACGACGACTTGGAAATGCTCTACTTCTTCGCCGACAAACTCGGCACCATCGGCTGCCTGCTGCTTGGCGGCGTGATCGCAACGACGATCGCTTGGGGCATGTTTAAGAGTTACCGGAATCCAAAGACCCAGGTGACGCTGCACCGCCGTTGAGCGGCTTTACTTCGGCGTGAAAATCTCGGAGCGGGAGGATTGCCTTTCGTTCCGGGTCATCTACAACCCGTCCATGAGTTGGATCCTCTACGACTATAAAAACTGTGATAGCTGCCGCAAAGCCCGCAAGTGGCTAGAGGCACGCGAGGTCGCGTTCGAACGCCGCCCGATCCGCGAGACCCCGCCGAGCACCGACGAACTCAATCAAATGCTTGGCCACCTCGACAACGAACTGCGCCGCTTGTTCAACACCTCCGGCGGCGACTATCGTTCGGGCAACTACAAGGACCGTCTGCCCGACATGAGCCCCGATGAAGCCATCGCCGAACTCGCTAAAAACGGCAACCTGATCAAACGCCCCTTCCTGATTGGACCGGACGCGGGCACGGTCGGGTTCAAGGAAGAGGCTTGGAGCGCGCTGTTCAACCAATCGAGGAAGACGACACAATGAGCAACGCTCCCGACACCCCCATTTCCTCCTCCGACCCGGTCCGCCTCTCGCCCTTCGGCACCACGCGCACCGAAGTCAGATCGCGTCACGCCTTGCTGTCGCCGGACGGCTTTGTGCCGAGCCTCGTTCCCGGTTGGGAACAGGCGCTGGTGTATATCGTCATCGGCAAAGGCCTCGGCGCAAACCTCAACCAATGGCTCGCCACCCTGCCCGCCGATAGCGGCGCCCGCAGCTACACCGGATCGCGTTCGGCGTTTTTCTACGTGCTTGAGGGTCAGGCCACAATAAATGGAACGGACTGCGCCACCGGCGGCTTCGCCTACCTGCCGCCCGGCACCGAGATCGAGGTCAGCACCACCGGCGGCGTGAAGTTCAACGTGTTCGAAAAAGAGTACGAACCGCTCCCCGGCCAGAGCCTCGACGATGCGCCGACGGCCCGGTTCGGCAACCAGGCCGAGTTCCCTGGCGAACCCTTTCTCGGCGACCCCGACGCGCGGTTGCAAACCTTCCTGCCCGCCGACGACTTAGCGTTCGACATGGCGGTCAACCATTTCACCTACCAACCCGGCGGCACTCTGCCCTTTGTCGAAACCCACGTCATGGAACACGGCATGTTGATGACCTCCGGCCAAGGCGTCTACCGGCTCGACGACCGCTACTATCCGGTGCAGGCCGGCGACGTCATCTGGATGGCGCCGTGGTGCCCGCAGTGGTATGTGAGCATGGGCAAAACACCGAGTTCGTATTTGTACTACAAGGACGTGAACCGGCTGTAATTTTACAGACAACAACGAACGAAACCTGAGGACGAGGAGTTCCTGCATTGGCAAAATATCTATTCATCGGCGCGATTCTCGGAACCATCGGGTTCTTCATTTATCGCGAGTTCAAAAAACTCAACGCGCCGACTTTTGAGTTCAGGATGACCAATCGGGTAATGCGTCACCACGGGCAGTTCAAACATGGCTTTTTAGACGAGGTGAAACGCATCTTGATCGACGAGGAAATCCGCAACGCGGTCATTCGCGGGTTCGGTAGCGGGCGCGATACCAAACTCGATATCACCGGCGACCCGGGCATCGAACGTGCCGCCCAGCGGATCCGGAATATGTTCTTCATGCTGCATGACTGAGGCGACAATGCCCAACATCTCTGACTCAAGACCATCGACCTGGCTGAAACCTACCTTTCCATACGATTTCTGCTGGTTATGCTCCATCCCAGTTCAAGGGTTAAGGCTTTGAGTTTATCCTTCAACTCTCGCCTTGATCGAACCGGTCGGAACTCGACCCCATCTAGGTCCAATTCTAAATGATCCGCCTGTCGCGGCAAAAAGTAATAGCAAATGATTGATCCCTCTGCCTCATTCTCGTCAAACCACTCTTCAATCGTACTGCTGTAATTACTTGGTCGGTATTTTTTGTTCGCGAAGACCGCAAGGTTGATATGTTCCTCAGAACGATACTCAGAGGCAACCTGTGCATCGCTGCTGCTGCCACATTCTCCATCCTCAGTCATACCAACGATGGATTGAGCCGCGTTTTGAAAATTCTGATTATAAAGGAAGAGAAGTCTCATCCTTTCCCCAAAATCTCAATGGAATCGAGATCTCTTCCAAAACCTCAATTGGCAGTGCAGAGAGCAACTCAAGCAACTGCCGTTTTCTTCCGTCATCCTTTACCAGTTCGCTCTTCGGCCCTGGCGAGGATCGGCCCAGCAAAATTCTCTGCTTCAGGCAGACGATCTCTTCATCTTCTAAACCAGATTCACGTAGCCTCATTACAAATAACTTCTCGAGCTTTGCTTTACGGAATTTCGCCCACATTCCGTTTATTTTCTTTTCTCTTGAGAGACGGTCTTGCCACTTGCCCCAATAATCTGGATCCCCAATAAAAGATCGATCTCGAAACGTCTCGTGGTCCTCCTCAATATTCTTGTCTAAGAATTCACGGATTAGAGAACGGTGGTCATCCAGCGAAGTGGACCGCAAAATCTGCGGGCCTGTATCCCCATCACCGACGTCCGCTGAACTAGTAATATCGACCCTTGTTGGTTTTTGGCGGATGTGGAGAGATCGCGACCCCGTTGGATTGACAAAAACTTTCCACACATCGCTTCCAGCGATTGGAGAATGAACCTGAACCATTTCGGAACGCGTATGGGGAGATGGCTGAGGCAATCGCTTTTTGCTGTACAGGATATCTGATCCTGATCGGCCAACTTCATGGACGCACGATTTGCAGTGAATCTGGATAAACCGCCCCAAGCCTCCATATTCAGCTTTGAACTCAGTCAGGGCAGTGCTTTGAGCGTCAGTCCCATATATCAATTTCAAACTGGGCATCAGTTTTTGTCCAAGAACACTGCCCGGGAATGCATCGGAGGGATTCGGGAACAATTTCAAAAGAGACTCCCTCAATTTGTCTTTACGGCTCATGAAATTCCATTTTTATGATAAAAAAATAAGGACTGAATCAAACAGTCCTTTATTTACATGCTCCCTATCGCTAGAGATCCAGACGCGTCCGCCATAGCCGGTACAGCCCTGATTTGACGGTCTAACCTCAGAGTAGACTCTGACATTATAGGGCTCGTTTTTACCCGTGGGGGGGAGAGAGGAGCATTGCAAGGAATATAGTCGTTTTTTTTTCACCATCCCAGCCCATCGGCGAAGAAATAGAGGCTATCGAGGAGCGATTGGCGCCTAAAACCGAACTTGCGTACTCAAGATCACGTTGCGCCCCGGTTCGTTCACACCCGAACCATGAACGCGGAAATCTTCGTCGGCGAGATTCTCGACCGCCAAAGAAACGGAAACTTGTTCGGTCGGATCCCAGCCAACCCGAACGTCACCGACCGCATATCCGGGCGTACCGCCGGCCGGGATGCGCTGCGTGTCGGACTTGTCGCGTGACGACAGGCGGTCGGCTTTTTCTGCCGCGCGCACCGCGCCTTCGACCCACCAATCACCGCGCGAACTGAAAAACTGACGGCGCAAAGCCAGCAAACCGGTAGTCGGCATCAGCCGGCTGATCGGTTCGCGAACGCTCTCGGGCGCACTGGTCGGAAACGCGTCCGCCTCGCCCTCCTGCCACGCCACGAACCCGCGCGCGACCCAGTCCGAACCCAGCTCGAGCTTGCCGTCCAATTCGATTCCGTAGATCTCACCCTCGGCGGCGTTGCGTTTGGTCACTTCCAAATCGCCGTCCACTTCGCGACCGGTCGGCGTGCGCACAATCAAGTCGTCGATGCGGGTGTGATAAGCTGCCAGGGAACCCGACACACCGCCACGGCGGAGTTTCAAGCTGATCTCGGTCGACAGAAAATGTTCCGGTTCGACGTCCGGACTCGGCGTTTCGATCTCGTTCGAACGGGCGCTGTCCAAACGCGTCAGATCGCTCAAATTCGGCGCGCGGAAACCCTGTGAGACCCCAGCAAAAGCCGTCAGCCCATCCTCCACTCGCCACAGCGCGCGGGCGCTGCCGACCACCGCGTCGAACTCGCGTTCGAGGCTACTCGCCTCGCCACTCACCGGATCTTCAAACCTATCCACATCGGCTTCGGCGTAACTCGCGCGGCCACCCAGCAGCACGTCCAGATTCTCGCGCACCATCCACTTGTATTGGGCGTAGGCACCGACCGTCAAGTAGCTCGCGTCGTCACCGACCGGTCCTTGAATCTTGCTGCCGTTGAAACTGCCGTCGGCATTAAAATCGTCACGGAAGCTGTCGACCTCATCCAAATACACATCTGCGCCGAGCACCCAATGTTCGTCCGGTTGCAGTTGAAAAAACGCGCCGTAGCTATCGAGATCAAAGCCTTGCACATCGCGCCGGCCATCACCCCGAACGCGGTCGCGCTCCTCCTCGTGCTGATGCAGCGACAGCCCCGCGTACCAGCGCTCCTTGCGAACCTGCAAGGTGGTCAGTTCGCGGTTTTGATCCAGATCACGCTGCAGTTCCGAACCGATCGACAAGCCCTCCCAGTCAATCCCGTTAATCGTTTTGTGGGTGCGCGGCACATCGTTTTGGTCGACGCTCTGATGGCTCAGCAAAACATAGCCGTCCTCCGGCGCGTCGCCGAGCATCAACGCGGCGCGCGCGTCCCAATCGCGTTCGTCGTAGCCGGTCTCCTCTTGGCGTCCGACCTCGGACCCGCCTTCAAGATCGCCGTAGTCTTTCAAGGTCAGTCCACCTTCGAGTCGCAGCAGACTGCCGCCGGGTTCGCCGACATCCACCACATGGCCGGCTTCGGCGCGGGCGGTGTGCGAACGTTCAGCGGAGCCGCCTCTATAATAGAGGGCCGGTTCGACCGGGCGTTCGGGATCGAAGGTGAACACGCTGACGGTGCCGCCGACCGCGTCGCTGCCATACAACACCGAACCCGGCCCCTTCACCACTTCCAGGCGCGAGGCGGAGAATGGATCGACCGTGTTCCAGTATTGGTTTGGACCTTCGCGGAACGCCGCGTGATTAAGCCGCACGCCGTCCACTTGCAGCAGGTTGCGGAACGCGGTGAAGCCGCGGATGTACGGCGAGCCTTGGCCGTGGGCGGTTTTTTGCACGATCACACTCGATGTTTCGGCCAGCGTTTCCGGCAGGGTGCGTGGCGCGCGTTCGAGGCGCAACTCCTGCTGGTCGACCAAATCGATGGCGTTCGGAGTCTCCAGCGGGTCGGTGGCGACGCGCGTGGCGCTGATCACCGTGGTCGCGAGCATCTGAGGTCCGTCCACTGCCTCCTGAGCCAGTAGGGCGTGCGGATTCGAGGCAAGTGCCAGCAGGGCAATCGTCGCAAAATCGGTAAAACATCTCTTCATCTCTCCAAAGTAGTCGTGATTCAGCTGGATGACAAAACACTCGCGAAAACTTCATGTCGGATGAAAGATCCTGTGTAGTTCTTGAACAAAAACTGCACGATCGTGTCTGGAATTCCTCCTTTCCCCGTTGAACTTCCCCCGAGTTCGTGTTCGTTAAACGACCCGAAAACATCAGAAAACATCTCGAATATCCGAATCCATGCAGTGGCTTATCAAAAAAATCGTCGGCACAAAAAACGCCCGCGATGTCAGAAAACTCCAACCCATCGTCGATGAAATCAACGCGCTCGAGGAGGAATTCCAAAATCTCTCGGAAAGCCAGTTGCTCGCCAAAACAGACGAGTTCCGCCAGCGGATCACTGACGGTGAAACATTGGATGAGATTCTACCGGAAGCCTTCGCCACGGTCAAAAACGCCTGCCGCCGCATGGTCGGTCGCACCTTCGATCTGATTGGCAACGCCCAAACCTGGGTCGAGGTCCCCTATGATGTTCAGCTGGTCGGCGGCATCGCCATGCATACCGGACGCATCGCCGAGATGGCCACCGGTGAAGGTAAAACCCTCGTCGCCGTCGCCCCCGTCTACCTCAACGCACTCACCGGCAAAGGCGTGCACGTGGTCACTGTCAACGACTACCTCGCCCGCCGCGACGCCCGCTGGATGGGCGAACTCTACGAGTACCTCGGCCTCAGCGTCGGCTGCATCCAAAGCCAGATGAAGCCGGAGAAACGCCGCGAGATGTACAACATGGACATCACCTACGGCACCAATAGCGAGTTCGGTTTCGACTACCTTCGCGACAACATGGCCTTCACCCCGGAAGCCATGGTGCAACGCGGCCACTTCTATGCCATCATCGACGAGATTGATTCGATCCTGATCGACGAAGCACGCACGCCGCTGATCATCTCCGGCCCGACCGACATTTCTTCTGAGCAAGTCTACCGCGAGTTCATGCCGCACGTACAAAAGCTTACGCGCAAGCAGGACCAACTTATCACCAAGCTGTTCAAGCAGGCCGAGGAACACGTCGAGGCGGGCAATAACGACGCCGCGATGGAAGTCCTCTACCAACTCAAACAGGGCGCGCCGCGTCACCAAAAGTTGCTCGCGATGGCCGAAGAGGCCTCGACCCTTCGCCTGATGGAAAAAGCCGAGAACCGCTACATCTCCGACACCTTTAAAGAACAGGCCCGCGTCCTGCGCGAGGAACTGTTCTTCACCATCGAAGAGAAGCATCACGAGGCCGCTCTGACCGACAAAGGTCGCGACGCGATGAGTCCGGCCGATCCCGAAGCCTACGTCCTCCCCGACCTGCCTACCTTGTTCTCCGAACTCGACGGCGACACTGAAATCGATGAGCAGGAACGCGCCAAACGCCGCGCCGCCATCCAAGACGACTACGCCGAACGCAGCCAGATCATCCACGCCGTCGACCAGTTGATCAAAGCCTTCAACCTCTACATCAAAGACGTGAACTACATCGTCGAAGACAACAAGGTGGTCATCGTCGACGAAAACACTGGCCGCAAAATGGCCGGTCGCCGCTGGTCCGACGGACTCCACCAAGCGGTCGAGGCCAAAGAGGGCACCAACATCGAACGCGAGACCCAGACCTACGCGACGATCACCATCCAGAACTATTTCCGGATGTACGACAAACTGTCCGGCATGACCGGCACCGCCGAAACCGAGGCCGACGAGTTCATGTCCATCTATGATCTCGACGTTATGGTCATCCCGACCAACCGTCCCACCCGGCGCATCGACTACACCGACCTGGTGTTCCGCACCCAACGTGAAAAAGACGCGGCCATCGTCGAAGAAATTATTGAGTGCCACCGCCGCGGCCAACCCGTGTTGGTCGGCACCGTCTCGGTCGAAGCCTCCGAGCGGCTCTCGCGCATGCTTGAGAAAAAACGCATCATCCACAACGTTCTCAACGCCAAGCAGCACGAACGCGAAGCCGAAATCGTCGGCCGCGCCGGCGCGCCCGGCGCCGTCACCATCGCCACCAACATGGCCGGTCGCGGCACCGACATCAAACTCGGTAAAGGCGTGATCAAATGGCCCAAGGAAGTGCACGATTCCTACCTCGGACTCGACGACAAGTACCAAGGCAAGACTCTGTTCGACATCCTCGTTGACGACCCCGGCGGCCTGCACGTGATCGGCACCGAACGCAACGACTCGCGCCGGGTCGACCGCCAGCTGCGCGGTCGTTGCTCGCGCCAAGGCGACCCCGGCAGTGCGCGCTTTTACGTCTCGCTCGAAGACAAGCTAATGCGCCAGTTCGGCAGCGACCGCGTCTCCAACATCCTCAACAAACTCGGCGGCATGGAAGAAGGCGAGGCGATTGAAAGCGGCATGCTCTCGAAGGTCATCGAACGTTCGCAACGCAAAGTGGAACAGTGGCACTTCTCCATCCGCAAGAAGACGCTCGAGTACGACGACGTCATGAACGCACAGCGTGAGATTGTCTACGGACGCCGCTCCGACGCGCTTACGTCCGGCGAGCCGCGCAACCACATCTACCAGTTCCTCGACGAACAGCTCGACAGCATGATCGCGCAAACCTACGACCCATCGATCCGTCTACCCGACGCGCAAGACTGGGACGTCGCCAACACCGAGTTCGCCGAATGGATGATGTTGAATTTCCCAGTCGCGATTAAAACCGAGGACCTCGCCGAACATGACGGCGACCAAGACGCGATCCACGAGATGGTGCTCAACGGCGTCAAAGCCGCCTACGAAGTGAAGTGCGCCGTCGAGGATCCCGACCAACTGCCGGCGGTCGAACGCTACATTGTGCTCAAGGCCATCGACGAGAACTGGCAGGAATACCTGCGCGAGTTCGACGCGGTCCGCCAAGGCATCGGCCTGATGGGCTACGCCCAGAAAGACCCGATCGTCGAGTTCAAGCACCGCGCTTACACCATGTTCGCCGAACTCATGGACAAGATTTCCAACGATGTGGTCCGCTTGATGTTCCGCGTCGGCACCGAACGCGCTCACAGCTTCATGGCCAACCGGCCCAAGACCAGCATCGTCGACGCCGACCCGCTCGCCGACGCCCAGAACGCGGTCGCCGCCCAGAACGCCGCCGCCGCCGAAGCCCGCGGCCGCGAAGCCGCCATGCAACAGGCCCTCCAGCCCGTTCGGCGCGAAGAACCCAAAGTTGGCCGCAACGATCCCTGCCCTTGCGGCAGCGGCAAGAAATACAAGAAGTGCCACGGGCGCGCGTAGACTGAGGCAGGATTGGCCGTGAGGCCGTCTCCGTACGCGCGAACGTTACTAGAGCAAATCAAGTAGAGTTGTATCTGCACGAATGAGTCCATATCGAGACTCAACCTGAGAGACCACGGCTCTCATCAGCCCCAACCGGGCGAGATATTGTAGCCTGCGGGTAAGCGATGCCGCCAGCGGGAGAGGGCAGCCCTGGTTAACCGGGTGTCCTACCTCAATTGCTACAATTCACTCGCCCTGCGGCAAGCCACTTGGTCCGCAGCAACAGACGGACATGGGACGGGGCTCCGGTTGGTCCAGATTATTACAGAGGGAATTTCTTCGGGATCCCAGTTTCGCGCGGGTATTTATCCGGCGTGCTACGGTCTTTGGGGATTTCGAGGATCACCATGTCGCCTTCCGTGTCGACCGTGTGCACCACCGGTTCGTCGGCGCCGAGCAAGTGCAGGGCTTTCTCGGCGGCTTCGAGTTCTTCGACGTGGCGGCGTCCTTTCATGGCCAGCACGAGGCCGGCGGGTTGTACGAAGGGCATCAGGTATTCGAGGAGGGTGGGCAGGGCGGCAAGGCCGCGGGCGGTCCCGATGTCGAAGGCCTCGCGCAGGGCGGGTTCGTGGGCAAGGGTTTCGGCGCGGCCTTGGCGGACCTTGGCGTTCTCGAGTTCGAAGTTGTCGATGCAGGCTTGCAGAAACTCGCATTTTTTGCCGGTGCTCTCGACCATGGTGATCTGCAAGTCTGGGCAGGCGATTGCCAGCACGATGGCGGGAAAGCCGCCGCCGCTGCCGACGTCGATGAGTGTCTCGGCGCCGGCCACGAAGGGGAACAGGGTGAGGCTGTCGAAGGCGTGCCGCAGCCACAACTCCTCGGGCTCTCTGGCACCGGTGAGGTTCATCTGTTTGTTCACGGCGTGCAAGAAGCCGAGGTAGTCGCCGAGAATCTCCAAGGTCTCCTCGGGCATCTCAAAGCCGAAGGTCTCGCATTGAGCGAGGAAGGAGGCTGGGGCGGTCAGTGGTTCGTAGGTGTCCATCGGCGTTGTCTTGAGGGTGCTAAAGAAAAGAGGCGTGTTTTCACACGCCTCTCGTTCCGTCGAGGGATTTTTCCGGTTCGGGCTTAGTCGAAGATGCTCGGGCTGGTGACGATCAGCGGGTAGGTGTCGTGCCAGCCGCCGCTTTGCGGAGCGAAGGGGTCGCGCCAAACTTCGGCGAACACGTGGCGCAGGCCGTGGGTGGTGGAGATCAGGATGTTGAGCGCGTACACGTTGTTGCGGGTGTGCATGAGGTCGAAGCAGTTGATGTGGTAGGATTCGATCTCGTTCTCTTTCATCGAAGCGAAGCCTGGATCGGTCGAGGCGAAGGTCATGTGCAGGGGAATATCCGCCACGTTGGCGAAGTAAGCCCGGTCGTTCGGTTGGCCCGAGGCGGTGTAGGGCGGGGCCGACTGGAAGCCGGGGGTGAAGGCTGGCGAGTCGGCGAGCCGGTTGGCCAAGGCAATCGCTTGTGCGGCGGCGATGGTCGAGCCCTCTAGCAGGGTGGTGCCACCGCCGGTGGTGACGGTGGGATCGACGGTCGGGCCAACGCGCATGCCGTTGAACAGGAAGGTGGTGGTCCGCTGGCTGGCATTGCCGTTGTTGTAAAAGAAGTGGTTGCTGTTGGGATTCAGGTAATACTTCTGCGGGGTCAGGGGATCCTGCATGGTAAAGTAGTTCCACACGGGATGGTATCGACCGTTTTTGCCGACGGCTGAACGTTTGCGCAAAGAAATGGTGTTAACGCTGGTATAGGGGAGGAATCCTAGTTCGCCCACCGTTTCCATTTTGCCGTTTTTTACGAATGTTCCGACGTCTTTATCATTTCTCGTCTTGTTCTGAAGGACTTTGGTGTTAAAATTCACCGCTCCTTGCCGAGCCGCCATGGTGGCCAGCAAATAACCCATGCTTGGGCGTACCCCTGGATTTGCAAATCCCCCACCGTCTTCTGTGAATTCCCATTGGTCCGGACCGCCAAAAGACCAGTTGAAGCGGGGGTCCTTGACTGTCCAAGAAACGCCGCCCTCATGCTTGGTACCGTCTTCCGCTGGCACAAGAGCCCCCGGTCCCCCCGCAGGGACGCTCGAGCCGGGGATGCGGGTATTCGCCGCTTGACCCGGACCGGGAGTGATCGCGGGCGCTTGCCCGCTGGTGGTATAGGCCGCGACGATTGGGACGGCGGTACCGGTGGTATCGAGAACGGTGTCAACGATCACACCACCGATGGAGATGGTCGGTTGGGTCACGCTCACTTGGTAGGAGATGTCGATGTCCGGCGTGGTGTTGGTGAATACGACGCGGGCGTAGGGATTGCCGTTTTCGTTGACCAGACTGTGCAGGCGGTAGTTCCCGGAGGCTTGACCAAAGGTGGAGTAACTCACGTTCTCGGAGAACGGCGCGGCGGATTGGGTGTAGACCGGTGTTCCGTCGAGGGAGAGGGTGGCGGACACGGCGGAGGCGCTGACGGTGTACGGGCCGGCGGGTGCGTTGTAGTAAGGGTAGTGGGTTTCCATGTTGCCGTAGAGGCGGACGGTCCACTCATTGGTGCCGACGCCTTGTTGTTCATATTTTTCGATCAGCACTACGGCACCGACTTCGTTGATGGCGGGGTGTGCCTCGGTCTGCGGGCCTTTGCCGTCGGCGTATTGCGAGACGGAATCGGCGTCGATGTAGTCGAGGAAGGCATTGTAGAGAATATCGATTTCCGTCGTGCGCGAGGGCGGGACAGTGGCGCCCGTGGAGGCAAGTACTGCGGAGGTGAGCCCGGGCGCGCTGCCCGGCGTTCCTTTGATCGGACTAGCGAAGGCGGTTGTTGGATATTCGAGGCCGATGGTCTTGAATGCGTCCGCGAACTGCGCGGGCATGGTTGCAGGAGGGTTGGTTTGCAGGGCATCGAGATCGATGGGACGCATCACTTGGTTGTTATCGGGGTCGATGTTGGCACGCAAAGTGTTGCCGGCGGGGATAATGCTTTCCCAGTTGTTACGGTAGTACGCGCCGAGCGGGAAGTTGGCTTCCGCGTGGGAATTGGGGTGGTGGGGAATGTCGATTTCGCGGACGTCGCGACCGAAACCGTTGACTGCGTTGAGACGGTTGAGCCGGGGAACGAAGTTTGTCACTGACCCACTGCTGGATTCGATAACCACTACAGGATGGTTGGCAAAGCCTGAAAGGTCGTTAGCGAAGAAGCAGAATCGCGCGTCGGTGGTGCCAAGGCGCAACCACTGGGGGACTTGGGTGGTGGCAGTGATGTTGCCGCGCATGAGGCTGTTGAGGCCGCCGCTGGCAACGTTGTCGATGTCGTTGTTGCCGGTCGCGTAGGTGCCGAGCAGCTGTTGGATCTCGGTGGTGACGTTGGTGCCGCCTGGGGCGTTGGAGGTGACGAACAGGTTGTTCGGTGATCCGTTGGCGTTGTAGAAGAGGTGGGCGGGGTTGGCGGAATTACGCGGGTTGCGGACGTGAACGCCGCCGGGAACGCCGGAGACGGATTCCATATAAGTGGCTTCGATGATTTGCACCGCCCGTTTCACGGCGACTTCGGTGAGGATTTCGGCTTTCACTGATCCGACGCCGGCGAGGCTGGATTTGCGGTCTTGCTGGACCACCGCGACGAAGGCGACTGCGAGCGTCAGCAAGAGGGTGAGCATGCCGAGAACGAACAGGAGGGCGATGCCTCGGTTGTTGGATTGGAAGGGCTTCATGGATGTCTCCGGAGGGAAGTCGTGGGTGTTCTTGGTGGTTCGGTGTTCGTTTGTGCTGGTGTTCGGGCGTTGAAGATCTGTCCACCGATGGCGGATGTCTGGTCGGCTTACTGCGTCAGGAAGTTGCGCAGGTAGACCGTACGGTAGTATTTCTGCGATTTCAGTCCGGCATTGTAGGCGCCGGCAGCGTTGTTGTTGATCTTGGCGTTCTGATCGTCGAGCGTTTCTAGATAGATGACAGCGAGAATGGGCGAGTTGGTGCAACCGCCAATGACGCCGGTGCCCGGAACGTTGTGGATATAGGTGTTGAGTCCGGCGAGATTTGGCGCGCCGGTGCCACCGGGAAGGATGGACTCGTTGAACACGCTGACTTCGAAATCGAGCACGTGGTCGAGCAAGGGAACGGTGATGCCATTGACGAGATCTTCCTGTACGAGGGTGATCGTATCATCGACCGAGCCGTTGTTGGTCGGAACCGTGTCGATCCGGACCGAGGAGTTGCCGTTGCACAGGTCGTCCTTGAACCAGAGCTGGCTGGTCATCCCGGACGCACTCTGTTTGAGGTCGAAGTGCTGGTCTTCAACCATGCCGGCGATATGGTCGAGGACCAAGCGCGCTTCGGTCGTTTGTTTGGACAATCCGGAGCCGGCGTTGAAGGCTTTTACGCTTCCTGAGAACACCCGGAGGAGCATCACCAAGAGAATGGTGAACACGGCCATAGCGGCCATCAACTCGATCAGGGTGAAGCCGGAGCGCTGTCTCGTTTTGAGCAGGGTCTTTCTGGAGGGTTTCATCGGCTTTAGAATTTGTAAATTTCGGTGATGTATTGTTGCGCGACCGGTGTGTTGGCCGGGGGGGCGGTGGCGCCGTCAGAGCGCCAGGTATAAATAACGATTCGGTGTCCGTCGGCGTCGGTGGTCGGCAGCGGTTGAACGTGGATGTGGTACCAGAGGCTTTGATTCACATAATTGCCGTCGGCCACGTCGACGAACTTCAGTCCGCCGCCTTGGGCGGGGTCTGCGGTCGGCAGGCTGGCGTTGGCGGCAAGCGGGGTGTTGTTGATATGGAGTTTGATTGCGGCGGCTGGTGATGTGCCTCCTCCGTTCGCGTTGCTGGTCCAGAGACCGCCGCCGAGTGGGGGCAGGGTGATTGTGTTGGGGCCGAAGCCGGGGACGGAAATTGTCCCGATGTCTTGGCCAGTGGCCCCGATGGCGCGTAGGACGCCGTCGACGCTTTGTGCGAACTGGCCCATCTGGGCGCGGTCGGCAGTTTTGCGGACCGCCTCGAGTTGGTCGGGAAAAATCGCGGCCACGGACATGATGCCAATGGCGACCACCACGAGGGCGATGGACATTTCCACCAAGTTGAAACCGGAAGTTGTTTTACGTCGTTTTTTCATGGTTTGCGTACGGGATTAGTCCCGGTCTCCGGCGGAGGCGTCGAACGTGGCGATGGAGCCGTTGAGCCAGTTGATGCGGATTTTTTTCCAGCGGGCTTGTGGATGCGGGGTGTAGACGGCAGAGGTGTCTACGCCCGGAATACCCTCTTCGAGGCGTAGTTCGTAGTCGCCGGTAGGTTGCGGTAGGGTGCCGTCCGACTTGATCCAGATCCACGGCATCTGGCGGTTGCTGCCCTCGTAGGCGATCTTTTTGGAGGAGGTCATCAGGCCGAAGGTGCTATCGATGAAGACGCCGCCGGGCATGTTCATCCAGTCGGTCACGTAGTCGTTCTCGATCGGGTCGAACACGGCCATGGCGCGGTTGCACCGTTCGTCGCGTTCGGAGTGCAGGGTGCTGTTGGTGTTGAACACAAGGATCACGTTGCGATTGTTGCTGACCGCGTAACTGCGGGCGGAGCGGACGGCGGTGGAGATGACCTCGCGCGCTTGATCAACGCGTCCCGACTTTGCGGTCAGCGTGAATGCGGCCAAGCCGCCGGCGGCAAGAATGCCGACGATGCCCATGACGACGATGAGTTCGATGAGGGTAAAGGCTTGTTTGCGGTGCTTCACTTGCTTGCGGATCTTCATGGTGGCCTCGGTCAGGCTTACGTTCGTTATTTCGCGGTCGTGATGTCGTCGGAGTCGGTGGTCGGGGAGCCGACGGTGGCGCCGTTCGGGCCGCGCGACACGGCGATGCAGGTGGTGCGGTAACTGCCGCCGTCGAAGGTCACTTTATTGTCGTAGTCGGCGTCGAGGAATAGTTCGTACTGGCGTCCCCAAGGATCGAGGAACTCGCCGGTGATGTTCGAGGTTTCGAGTTCGAGGTAGACGGTTTCGCGCGGGTTGGCGACGGTGTCGTTGGCGATCAGCGCTTTGATCGTGTTCAGGCTGTTGCCGCCGGCCGGCGCTGGGGGCATGCGTCCGTAGTCGCTGTAAAAGCTTTTCACGGCCATGGCGATGGTGTTGACTTCGCCCTTGGCTTTATTGCGTTTGGCGGTGCCGATGAGTTTCGGTGCCAGCGGCACGAGGATGGCTGCGAGGATGGCGATGATCGCCATAACGACGAGGAGTTCGATGAGGGTGAATCCGTCTTGTTTCTTTTTCATGATGCTTCGGGAGTCAGATAGTGAAATTTGGTAACAGTGAGAGAGTTGGAGGGGCGTGTTCTTTAGGTGCCGGGCTTGGAGGACTTGTAGGGCTAGTAAGAAAAGGTGCTTGTAAGGAAAGGGGCTTGTAAGGCTTGTAAGGATAGTAAGGCTTGTAAGGATAGTTACATGCGGCCGTTATCGATCGTGATGTCGTCACCTTGGCCCATGTGTTTGTAGTCGGACGCGAGCGGGTCGTTGGGCGGTGCGGCAGGCGGGTTGATGCCGTTGCCGATCTTGCGATCCATGCCGAAGGAGCCGAGTTGATAGCGGTGTTTGCTGACGCGGCGGTAACGGTATTCCATGCCCCAGGGATCGCGGGTTTGCAGGTCGTGTTTATCGTTGGTGGTGGGATAGAGTTCGTTGATCAGCGTTTGCAGGCCGGCCGCGTCCTTGAGATTGGGGTCCAGCGGGTAGTCGCCTTTAATCTCTTTGTACCGTTCGAGATCGTCTTTCCATTTGGAGATCATCGCCACGGCTTGGGATTCCGCCGAACCGTTATGGGCGAGCTGGGCGATTCCGATTACAATGCCCACGAGGGTGACAATGATCAGAATGACAACGAGAACTTCGATAAGCGTGAAGCCACGAGTTCCGGTCTTGCGGTGGTTCCTAGTTCTAGTTGGATTTGCTTTCATGTTGAAAAGAAACGGGGGGGGGGTGAAGGAGGTGCTAAGTCGTGCTGATCACCAGCTATGGTTTGCAATGGATATTGGTACGGGTAATGGGAGTAGGTAACTATCATGTTACCTGCCAGATTTACCTGCAAATCACGATTCTTTTTCTGCTCTCTTCTGATTATTTCTCATGTCCGTGTTAACCATCCTAACCCACTTTCCCCGAACTGTTAAAGCCTCTCGACGGTGTACAAATTCAGGGCGTGTTGCGGACAATTTAAAGGGCGATTTCGAGATCGGAAAAACCTGTTTTATTGCATGTTATTTGCCTCGCGTTTCCCTCCATTTTTATAAGGGTTCCGTATGAGTCGAGCGTCCGGAATTTTACTTCATTTGTCCTCTTTATCGGGTCCCTACGGGATCGGTGATATGGGGCCTGGGGCCCGCATTTTTCTTCAAGATCTTGAGGCGATGGGCCAATCTTTTTGGCAAGTTTTGCCCTTGGGACCCACAGGATACGGCGATTCTCCCTACCAATTGCTTAGTTCCTTTGCCGGAAACGAGCTGTTTATCTCGCTCGAAGACCTATTAACAGAGGGTTTTTTGCAGCCCGAAGACTTGGTCGGACTGACAAATTTCGAGGCGCAGCCGGCGGATCGGGTCGATTATGGGGCCGTTATTTCGCATCGGACCGAAGTTTTCGCCCGGCTTTACCGGCGGTTCGAATCTACAGGTTCTCCTGAGTTGTGCGAAAACTTTCTTCGTTTTCGCGAAAATGAGAATAATTGGCTCGCCGACTACGCACTTTTTGTTTCACTAAAAAAAAAATTCGACGGACGTCCTTGGACGGAGTGGCCTGTCGATATCAGAACGCGCCAGCCTGCAGCCATGGCGGCTTATCAGGCGGAGTTGTCTGATCAGATCCAGCAAGTCTGCCTGTTGCAGTTTTTGTTTTTCCGACAGTGGGATCAGTTGCGCGCCACGGCGCAGCAGCACGGCGTCGAACTGGTGGGTGATATTCCGATTTTTGTGGCGCACGACAGTGCCGACGTTTGGGCGCGTCCGGACTTGTTTCACCTCGACGAACACGGCCAAACGACCGTAGTCGCCGGTGTGCCGCCCGACTACTTCAGCGAGACCGGCCAGTTGTGGGGCAATCCTCTATACGACTGGGCGCGGCACGAGGCGGAGGACTTTCGTTGGTGGGCCGAACGCTTAAAGGCGATCTTCCGGCTGGTCGACGTGGTTCGAATCGACCATTTTCGCGGCTTCGAGGCCTATTGGGAGATCCCCGGAGACGCGGAAACGGCGATCAACGGTCGCTGGGTGAAAGGTCCGGGAATGGACTTTTTCCATGCAATTCGACGTCATTTGGGCGACCTGCCGATCATCGCCGAGGACTTGGGGCTGATCACCGAGGCGGTGGACGCGCTGCGCGACGCGACGGGGTTTCCAGGGATGCGTATCGTTCAGTTTTGCTTCGGCGATCCCGAACCTCAACCCGGCTTTCGCCCCGTGGACTTCCCCGTCAACTGCTTCGCCTACACCGGTACGCACGACAATGAAACGATGCGCGCGTGGTTGCAACGGCAACCGATGGACGGCAATACGTTGTCGCAGGAGGCGATCGACGCCGAACTGCGGCGGATCCGCGAGGCGGCGGGAACAGAGGAGGCTGATCTCCACTGGCCCGTGATCGAGATGTTGTTCCATAGCCCGGCGCGTGCGGTATTGCTGCCGTTACAGGATTTGCTCGAGCTGGGTCCGTCGGCGAGAATGAACCAGCCGGGGACCTCGCAGGGTAACTGGCAATGGCGCGTGGCTTCGTTGCCGCTGGCGCCAGATGCGGTTCACCGTTTGTGCGAACTCACCAAGTTGAGCCAACGTCTTCCCACTCGGGACCGATCCCCAGTTCTGGCGCAAGATTGAGAAATCAGAAAAAAATCCCCTCTGCCATATTTCTTGGCATGGCTCCTGCTTTATTGTCAGGAAAGTAAACCCAAGAGACTATATGAAACAGGAAATCCCCGAACCCGTTTTTCTTTCCGCACCGAAAGCGGCGACCCTTTGTGGCGTCAGCCGTAACACCATTTGTTGCTGGATCCGCGATGGCAAACTCGCCTCCTACCGCACCGCCGGCGGCAAATACTTGATCCGCCCCGGCGACCTGAAGAGTTTTATGGAGGAACATCGGATGTTTGTCTCCCAAGCATTGGTCGACATCGCCGCCAAAGACGACCTCACCAATCAAGGCCTGACCGCCGCGCCGGAAAAAGAAGAAGACAGTCGCAACACCGTGAAGGAGCCAGCGGTTCTGATTGTCGACGACGATCCGAACGCGCGGATGCTCGCAGTGCGCACCATTCAAAAACTCAACGTGCCCGTTCTTCAGGCTGAAAACGGTTTTGAAGCCATGCACTTGCTGATGAAGCACCCGGAGACCGCGCTGATCATTCTTGATCTGATTATGCCCGGGCAAGACGGCGTGAAGACCTTCCAGGAAATCCGCAAAATGAACGAGTCGATCCCGGTGATCATCGTCACGGGATATCCGCCGGAACATTCGGAGGAGGCCTTTGGTTCGGTCTTGCCGGATCTGGTGATTACCAAGCCGTATCAGCCGGCGCATCTGCTCAGCGCGTCCAGCGCCTTCATGCAAGACCTTGGCATCTGACCGTTGGTCGATCCTTCGGATAACGACGCCGAGCAAACAGGTCGGACCTTATCCAAGGTCTGGCCTGTTTTCGTTTTGGCGTTCGATCTCACTTTTGTTGCAAAAGGGGGAAGGCTTCCTTGCACATTTGCACATCTGCAGTGGAACCGTCCTTTCCCAAAAGGAATTCGATCTCTCATTCCTGACCAACCGAATGGAATGGTCCGTCCGAGTCATTGGATTTTCAGGGTTTTCCGGCGGTACAAAACATTCGCATCCTTGCAATCGAGGAAATCATCCAAAATGGATGAAGTTGGCATGGCACGTGCTTCTGTCTCAGGTGTAACAAATAATTCGTAGCACCCTTTTTTGAGAAACACATGAAACAAGAGATCCCCGAGCCCGTTTTTTTATCCGCCCCTAAAACCGCCAACCTTTGTGGCGTCAGCCGCAATACGATTTGTTGTTGGATCCGCGACGAGAAGCTCCCCTCCTACCGCACTGCGGGTGGCAAATACCTGATCCGCCCCAACGATCTCAAGGTGTTTATGGAGGAGAACAACATGTTCGTTCCGCCCGTGCTAAATGAGATCGCCTCCAGAGACGAACAGGCTAATCAGGTGGGTGCCTCGGCCGCGCCTGAGGCACCTGCGACCAGCGAATCCGGCGGCCCACACAAGGCGGTCCTGATCGTCGATGACGAATCGGGGGCGCGCGCCTTGGCGGTACGTACCTGCCAGAAAATACCCGACGTTAAAATCTACGAAGCCGAGGACGGGTTCGAAGCCCTCCACCTGCTAACCAAGCACACTGATATTTCCTTGGTGTTGCTCGATCTGCAAATGCCCGGCATGGACGGCGTCTCCGCCTACGCTCAGATCCGTAAATTGAAACGCGATCTGCCGGTCATCATTATCACCGGCTTCCCCCCGGACGACTATTTGGAAACCTTCGGTCCGGAACTTCCCGATCTGCTGATGACCAAACCGTATCAGCCGAACGATCTGTTGAGCGCGTCGAACATGTTCATGTTGCAGTCGGCGAAAGGTTAGTTCCGTATTTTATACGGTCCTCTTGCAATTTGTTGAACGGCAGTCTTTCGGGGTTGCCGTTTTTTCATGATCAGACGATCGCGCAACTCGGCGATTGCGGAGGCCCTCTTTTGGTTCCCTATTCTGGATTTGCGTACGCGGCAACCGGTTCGCAGGTACACACCAAGTTCCGGTCGCCGAACACATTGTCGACCCGCGCGACTGGCGGCCAGTATTTGTGAGTCTCGGTGGTGCCGGTCGGATAGGCGGCTTGCGAACGCGTGTACGAACGTTCCCATACGTCGGCGGTGACCGTTGCCGCAGTGTGCGGGGCATGGCGCAACGGATTGTCTTCGGCGTGCAACTCGCCCGCCTCGACGGCGGCGATCTCGGCGCGGATAGCGATCATCGCGTCGCAGAAGCGGTCGAGTTCGAAGCGGGATTCGCTCTCGGTTGGTTCGACCATCAAGGTGCCGGCCACCGGCCAACTCATGGTCGGGGCGTGGAAGCCAAAGTCCATCAGGCGTTTGGCGATGTCTTCCACCGTGATGCCGGCGCGGTCTTTTAAGTCGCGGCAATCCAGAATGCATTCGTGGGCGACGCGTCCGTTCGCGCCGGTGTAGAGCACCGGAAAATGCGGACCGATGCGGTGCGCGATATAGTTGGCGTTGAGGATCGCGACCTCGGTCGCGCGGCGCAGTCCGGCGGCGCCCATCATGCGGATGTAGGCGTAGGAAATTGGCAGGATGCACCCGCTGCCGATGGGCGCAGCCGAGACCGCGCCGCCTTGGCGTTCGGCCGGCTGCGAACCGGCGGTGCCGACCGAACCGGGCAGGTGCGGGATCAAATGCGCGCCGACGCCGATCGGTCCCATGCCGGGTCCGCCGCCGCCGTGCGGAATGCAGAAGGTCTTGTGCAGATTGAGGTGGCAGACGTCGGCGCCGACATCGCCAGGGCGGCATAGGCCAACCATCGCGTTCAGGTTGGCGCCGTCGAGATAGACTTGACCGCCGGCGTCGTGGACCTGCTTGCAGACATCGATGATGGTCTCTTCGAACACCCCGTGGGTCGACGGGTAGGTGACCATCAGGGCGGCGAGATTGTCGCGGTGTGCGTCAATTTGGGTGGCAAGGTGAGCCGTGTCGATCGAGCCCTCTTCGTCGGTTTTCACACCGACTACTTTGAGCCCGCACATGATCGCGGACGCGGGATTGGTGCCGTGGGCGGACAAGGGAATCAGGCAGATATTGCGATGCGACTCCTGGTTGGCGGCGTGGAAATTACGGATCGCGAGCAGGCCGGCGTACTCGCCTTGCGAACCGGCGTTCGGTTGCAGCGAGACGCCGTCGAAGCCGGTGATTTCGGCGAGCATGTCTTCCAGCGTGGTCGCGAGTTCCTGATATCCGGCGCAGGTTTCGGCGGGCGCGAACGGATGGATGTCAGCAAAGCCGGCGAAGGTGACGGGGATCATCTCGGCGGCGGCGTTGAGCTTCATCGTGCACGAACCCAGCGGGATCATGCAGTCGGTGAGTCCGAGGTCTTTTTGCTGCAGGCGGTCGAGGTAGCGCATCAGTTCGGTTTCGCTGTGGTAGCGGCCGAAGATGGCTTGAGCGAGCAGCGGATGCTGGCGGCGGGGCAGGGGACTGCTGGTCGGCTCGGTGGTCAGTTCGGGATCGAACTTGAAGCCGAGCGCCGCGAACAAATCGATCAGCTGGTCGAGCGTGGTGGTTTCGTTGCAGGCGATCGACACGCGACCGTTTTCCGCACGGACGAGATGCTCGGAATGCTCGCCAGAAAGCAGACTCGCGCTGGCATCCTGTTCGAAGCTGACGGTGTCGAAGAACGAACCGTTGCTGGTTGTCACCCCCGCAGCTTGCAAATTGGCGGCGGCGAGGCGTGCGAAGCCGTGGACGCGTTCGGCGATGGCGGCGAGCCGTTTCGGTCCGTGGTAAATAACGGTGGCGGCGGCGACCATGGCGGGCAGGGCCTGGGCGGTGCAGATGTTGCTGGTGGCCTTGTCGCGGCGGATGTGTTGCTCTCGGGTTTGCAGCGACAGGCGATACGCCGAACGCCCTTCGGCGTCTTTGGAAATACCGACGATCCGACCGGGCAGCTGTCGTTGGCAGGACTCGGAGGTCGCCAACCAAGCGGCGTGCGGTCCGCCGTAGCCCATCGGCATACCGAAACGCTGGGTGCTGCCGACGACCACGTCCGCGCCCCACGAACCCGGCGCGGGCAGCAGGCAAAGGGCGAGCGGATCGGAGGCGACAACCAGGCGGGCTTTGTGTGCGTGCAGCGCATCTGCGAACGCGGCCAAGGCACTCGGATCACCGACGGCGCCAAGTGTGTCCGGGACTTGCAGCAACGCACCGAACCAGCTCGGGTCCGGGGTGGTCGCCGCCGGGTCGCCGATCACAAGTTCGATGCCGAGCGGGGCGGCCCGGGTCTCCAGCACCGCGAGGTTCTGCGGGTGGACCGAGTCGGCGACGAAGAAGCGTATGCGCTCGTCGTTGCGCTTGAGCATACGGTGGCAGAGCGTCATCGCCTCAGCGCAGGCGGTCGCTTCGTCGAGCAGCGAGGCGTTGGCCACGGGGAGTCCGGAAAGGTCGGCGACCAGGGTTTGAAAGTGGAGCAGGAGTTCGAGCCGGCCTTGCGAGATTTCCGGTTGGTAGGGCGTGTAAGGGGTGTACCACTGCGGGTTCTCGATCAGGGTGCGCAGCACAACCGGCGGCGTGATGCAGGGATGGTAGCCTTGGCCGAACCAGGAGGTCGGCTGCTGGTTCTTGGCGGCGAGTTCGCGCAGGTGGGCGAGCGCTTCGGACTCGCTCATCGGTTCGGGCAGGTCGAGTTCGCGGTCGAGGCGGATGGCGGCGGGGATGGTGTCGTCGATCAGCGCGCTCGTGGACGGGGTGTCTTTGTATCCTAGCTCGGCGAGCATGGCGGTGATGTCGGCGGGTCCGGGTCCAATGTGACGCGGTTCGAGATGGTCGGAGGGCATGAGGCTCATGCCCCGCACAGGTACGGCAACCGCAGGCGCGGTGTAAAGACAAGCCGCCCAAATTCGTTCGGAGCTCAACGGCCTGCTAGGATGGTCGCCGCTTTTTCAGGCCTTCAGACCTTTTCCTTGAGCACATCTTGAACCATTTCGGTAAAGGTATGCACATGCAGAGGCTTCTGGATGAAGCCTTCCGGGGAAGAGCCGTGCGCCCGCGCGGCGTAGTCGCTGAGGTCGATTAAATAGCCGCTGCAGACGATGAACGGGATCTCGGGAAAGGCGGCCCGCACCGCCGCGAAGGTCTGCAGACCGTCCATGATCGGCATGGAGTTGTCGGACACGATCAGATCGACACGGCCGTCGATCGATCGAAGGTGGTCCACCGCTTCTTGGCCGTTGGGGAAGGTGAGAATCTGGCACCCCAAGCGGCTCAGCATGGCCCGGATCAATCGCAGAACGGTGGGTTCGTCATCGATCGCGACCACGATCTTTTTTCGTCCACTGGGATGTGTCTTCGTCCAGGGTTCCGGGCTGGGGAAAACCGTTTTGAGTTCGAGTACCGTTGTTGTGGGTTCTTGGTTGGCCGGCAGAATGGCGGTGAACGTGGTGCCCTCGCCAGGCGTGGAGTCGACGTTCAAGGTCCCACCGTGCTGTTCCACGATCGCGAGTGAGGTCGACAGCCCGAGACCATTGCCATCCTCGGCCTTGGTGGTGAAATACGGTTCGAAAATGTCCTCCATCACTTCTGGGGCAATGCCACACCCGCTGTCTGAAACGACAATGGTCACCGAGTCCTCGTCGTCGTTCAAGGCCTGGGAGTTGGAGGTCGCGATGCGGATCTCGCCGCCGTCGGGCATGGCGTCGATCGCATTGATCACGAGGTTCATTAAGACCTGTTCGATCTTGGTCGGATCAACTCGGGTTGGGTGTAGATCGTCGGCCAGTTTTATGTCGAAGGTAATCCGGGAATCGACCGAATGCCGCAGCAGGTCGTAGAGGTTGACGACGATTTCATTCGCCGAGATGTTTTGCACCTCGAGCGTGGTCTGCTTGCTGTAATCCATCAACTGGCGCACCAATTTGGCCGCATGATCGGCGGCGGTCGATGCGCCTTGGGCGTATTCGAGCAGGTCGTTGGTGGGTCGCCCCTCCTGCAATTCCACCTCCAGCATTGAGAGGTTCCCGGTGACCCCGGTCAGCAGATTGTTGAAGTCGTGGGCGATCCCGCCGGTCAAGCGTCCGATGGCTTCTAGTTTGCTGGACTGCGCGAGAGAGTGCTCCATCTTCCGTTTCTCGGTGAGGTCCTGGAACAACCAGATTTGGCCTTTCGCCTGCTGGTCGACGATGGGTTCCATCTGAACCTCGACCGAACGCGTCGGCGAGCCGGCCAGAAAAAATTCTTGCTTCGCCCGGGACACCGTCTTGGTTTGGTCGACGAAGGCCTGCCACTTTTCCGGGTGGCGCATCCGTTCGCCGATGGCCTCGCGCAGAACGTGGAACGGGGCTGTGCTGTGTTCGTTTGACAGCCCGAACATGGACGCGAGCGCCTGGTTGATGCCGAAGATTTGTTGCCGATCATCCACCGCAATCATGCCATGGGGGACGGATTGGTAGACCGCCATGAGCTTGGCCTCCGACGCCCGTGCTTCCCGGGTTCGCTTGCGCACAAGGCGGCGTAAAAATGTGACCCAAAGAAAGCTGAGCATTAGCACCCCGCCCATGATCAGGAGCGCGGGCATCCAGTTGCGGCTGGTGTTTTCAACAACCAAGCCCTCCCACTCCCGGATGAACAGTTCGGGCGTGCCGCTGATCTCATGATCTCCTTGGTACATTCCGGTCGCCTCGACGATCACGTTCGGGCTGAGATTCAAGGTGGGCCAATCGCGTTTAAAGTGCTTGCAGAAAATTCGAATCTGCTCACCGCCCTCGAGGGCTTCAAGGATCCCCTGCATGTCGCCGTCGTCTCTAATCTCGAAATCGGTCAAGCGGCCGGTGAAGTTCACCGTGGACCCCACGCGAGGCTTCGGGCTGAAACCTGTAACCTCCGGCAGGGCGATGTTTGGCGCGTCTTTGGTTTCCGAAATTTTAAACCAATGCGCATTGACCAGAGGGGACTGGGTGTCGTGCGCTTGTAATGACAACTCGTATGAAAAATTCGGATTGAAATCCCAGTCGACCAAGAGGAAGTTTCCAAACGACAAGGCCACGGAAATGGGAGGCTCCTCGCAGAAGAAAATCTTTTCGCCACTGGTCTTGCTGCCCACGTATTTTGTCCGTTGGTAGGTGACACTTTCCACCTCGGGAGCGGCTGCTACCGACAGCGGTTCAATCTCTGGCACCCGCTGGCAGGTGAGCACCATAGAAACCGCAGATTTATGACGAAAGGGACTATACTGATAGCCCTTTACCCTGACGAGATTCCCCGGACTGATAATGGACCTGATGTCTTCATTGCCCGTCATGATAATCACCCCGACGAGCAGGCCATTGACCTCAAGGATGGCTTCCAACAGGTACCCTCGGTCGATGACATTCCGCACCACGCCTTCGACCTGATGTCTGGCAATTCGGTTTTCGGTCTGGCGGAATTCCAGTGGTTCCGTTGGCGGGCGTTCCAAGATCTCGTCCAAGAGCTCCAAGGATTCCAGCAGGAGATTACCGGAGGCTGTAAACGTGCCCTTGGCCATGACCTTTTTGTTCGTTCCCCGCATCTTGGAGAAGTCAGGAATTGGACGTTTCGCCTTGAGGAGGAGATACCCCGATTCACGCGACCATGCGAGGACTTCACCCCGGCCAGAAAAAACCAGCACCGGGTTCAACTTGAGGCTTACCGAGTGATGATTGACGGGGCGGTTGTTTTCCAGCGCCTCCGCTTGCGGTTCGGCTTGGCCCACGACGGATAGGCACAGCAACGCCGACAACAGGATGTGTATGAGAGGGAGCCAATAAAGCGATGTGGTTTGAGCTGGCATTCGGGGTGTGACGATACCCAACCTTCGCCGATAGGCAAAAATGAATCCGGTAAATTGATGCTCGTGGAAGTTTATGCAATTCCAACAGATTGCACATTTCCGGAAAACCGTAACCTAAAACTATGAGGGGTTTCTCGCTGAAAACGATCGTGCCTCATGGTAACGCAGACCGTTGTTTCGCCCACGCGGACGATTCCGAACAAGCGGTGAAAAAGCAAAACGAAGGCCATCCATCAATCACCACCACAGGATCCTTATGCTGGTAGGTCTTGGAACGGTTCCCGCGGCGAACGTTATTGTTTCGGTTTCAGCAGCAGGTTGAGATCGAAATTTAGCGTGTGCCGCTGCGGGGTGGGGCCGTCGGCTTGTTCGATTTTCCACGGCGAGAAATCGAGCGACCAGGCGGTGCGCAGGCGCAGGCGGGGCTCGGCGGACGTGTCCGAACCGGCCCCGGGGCTGACCGTGGGTTCAAGATCGCCGACGACCGTCAACGGGATCTCTTTACCCTTGAGTTTGAACGTGCCGCGCATGGTAAAGGTGGCCAAGGTCCCGAACGCGAGCGCGTAGTCGCTGTCTACTTCTTTGATCGTGAAACTGGCCTCGGGAAAGGTTTTCGATTCGAGAAAGCTTTTGCCTTGGAGTGCGTCGTTGAGGTCCGACTCGCCCATGTCGATGGTTTTGGGATCGGCTGCGAACGCGCCCCTGAGGCTGTCCACCGCGAGGTCCTCTCCGAGCACGAGTTCGGCGCTGATGCCGGTGATCTTTCCTCGGTACTGGTCGACCGGAGCGGGAAACTGAAACAGGATTGGCGGCGGACCGGGTGCGTCTGGATCCGCCACCCATTCACGCCCGAGTTTGATGTCCGCGTTGGCGGCGACGGCGTTGGTTGGTGCCTTCGGCAGCGGCGGCCATTCGGTGACATCGGCGGTTTCGCCGACCGGAACAAAGCCGTCGCCCAAATCGCGGCCTAGCTGCTTGATCACTTCCTGTTCCAGACGGGTTGCCGCCTTCTCGAACAAGTCCGCGCGCTTGCGCCAAGACCCGGAAAACTTTTCCTCTTCGTTGGAAAAAAATACCGGCTTCTTACAATGGAATTGTGAGAACAGCGCATAACTCAAGTACATCGTTCCCTTGTCGGAAACCCAGGGGTAGAAATCCATGTAGAAGGCGCGTTCGCTGCGGCCCTGTTCGATAAAGGGTGCCACTGTGCTGGCACGTAACCCTTCCTCAATTGCCTCGCGCATCTCCCGTTGGAACCTGTCCTTGTCATAGCCGCTCGGCACGCTCCCGGACACCGGCGCGATCTTGATCGGCGAGGCGATGCTGGTGCGTTTGAGCTGGCGAACGATGACCTGTTCGCGGCGCAGTTTCTTGCTGTCTTGTGGCACCCAGCGTGAGGTTTCGACGAAGGTGCGGATGCGTTCGGGCGTGGTGGTTCGGCCTTGATAGATCGAACGCCCGCGATGGTTCTGAAACACCACCAGCGGCGATATTGTCACCTCGGCCGGCGCGCCGACGCTGGGATCTTTCACCGTTAGTTCGAGGTTTTCCTTGGTCGCGAGTTCGCGCAGGAAGGGCAGGGTTTCCTGCTCGAACAAGGTCGCCGCCGGTGATCCGTCGTCCTCGAAATAGACCAGCAGTTGCTCGGTCGCGGTGGCTTCTTGGGCATGCAGCGCCTGCGGCAAAAGGGCGGCGGCGATCAGGAGGAGAGGGAGAGTTCGGAGCATCGGCTTGGCGGAGAACGGGTGGGGGAAGGGATGAAAAAAGCCGGACGAAGCCGGCTTGTTTCAAGTCGGTTGGGCAATGGCTTACTTCGCCGGATAGCCGACAATGGCGACGATGATATCGACCTTGTCGCCGACCTTCTCGAACATGGCACCCGGCTTGATGCCGAAATCGCTGCGGCTGACCGTGAACTTCGAACGCAGCACCAACAGGTCGCCTTCGCCCATACCACGTTTGGCCGCGCCACCTTCGATCAAGGTTACCTTTCCAGGCGCCGTAAAGTCTTTGGTGATGCCGGCCAGCGTGAGCTTGCCTTCGAAGTTCTCACCGTCGTGCGTGAAGGTGAACGAAACGGTTTCATTGGTCGCGGCATCCAGCCAGTCTGCGCCGTGCATGACATCGGTCATTCTTTTGCTGGCGACTTTAAGATTGGCGGTGGGAAAGGAGATGGTGCCTTTGGTCCCGGTCGCATCGTGGCTGACGGTGCCGGAAATATTGTCGGCGATGCCCATGATCGGTTCGAGCGGGGAATCCGTATAGAAGCTGATGGTGTTGACGCCCTTGGGGTCCTTAAAATCAAACTCGCCTGCCACTGCAGAGGAGGCATAGGTGCAGGCGAAAACGAAGGCGGTGAGAAGCAGTTTTTTCATGTGGTTCATTTGTTTCGTTGTTTTTTTGAGCAGGCGTTGAGCCTCTTAGTTGAAATGGTGGTCGTATCGTTCGCCAGATCCTACCAGTAAATCGAGGGAACAATCAAATGTCTTGATGTTGGGTCGGTCTGCATTTTTTTCATACCATTGAACTGCGCCTGCAGACCATGTTCCCACGGCCGATCCGCTGGTTTTTGTTCCTTCGAATTGAACAGTTAGGGTTGGTAGTATATCGATAGGTGTTGTATAACCTACTTTGGAAACCTCCGAAACTCACCCACTCCGTCTCCCATGATTGCATTCGCCCGAGCTTGTTTCGCCCTTAGTACTGTTGACGCCAAACGAGACGTCAAACGAAACGCCAAACCGGACGCTAAACTCACCGAGAAGATTCAGCGGCGTTCATCGGGGAAACCTGCGATGTACCGCGCTTCGCGCAATGCCATTCGGCAACCCGCTTTAAAACTCAGCAATCCCGCCGAGACCATCATTGTTCCTTGGCATCAAGACCGGATCGACGCGGAGATCGGCGAAGACGACCAGATCAACAAGTTGATTGTCTATGTTCGCCGCCAACCGCCGCGTCGCCGCCGTCGCCTGATCGACCGGATTTGGCGTTAGCAGGCGAACGAAGCGCCTGCAATTTCCAGCCTGATTTTCGTGGTGGCTGGGCTCCATGTTAGCACCGGCCATGCATTCATTCAGCCGGCCTTTGCGACACGCGTGGATCTTCGGCACGGCTTTTGTTGTCGGCTTTTCCGGTGCCATCATGCCGGGGCCGATGCTCGCGGCCACCCTTGGCGGTAGCATTTCGCGCGGCGCATGGACTGGCCCTCGTATGGTCCTTGGCCACGCCTTGGTCGAAATCGTGCTGGTGGCGATACTCGCGTTCGGGCGCGGGACCTGGCTGGCGCACCCGCGTGCGTTCCGGGTGATCGCCTCGGTCGGTGGCCTGCTGTTATTGCTGATGGGGGCGGACATGTTGCGGCAGGCAGGGCAAGCCGGCGAACTGATGGCCGGAACGGGTTCCGTCTTGTTATCCAACGACATCGTCGCGGGCGTGATCACCTCCATCTCCAATCCCTACTTCTTTCTCTGGTGGGCCACCGTCGGGTTAGCGATGATTCAAGACGCGCAAGCCAGCGGCTCCAATGTCGCCGTGTTCTTCAGCGGCCACATCCTGTCCGACGTGGTGTGGTTCACTCTGGTCTCGGTGCTCGTCGCCAAGTCGCGCGGACTCGCCCAACTCCCCGGAGGCTTGTTCGCCGGGGTGTTCGCAGTGTGCGGCGTGGCCTTGATCGCCCTCGGTTTGTGGTTTGTTTGGTCGGGGTTTCGAGGCCGGGCGCAAGCCGATCAAGTATCCATATGAGTCACCTAGCTTGAGCGGAGAAATACCCCAAAGCGGGCGAGATAAGGTGCCCGGGGGAAGCGAATCTCGCCTTGGCGGGATGAGCGCAGCCTTGGGTTGAAGTGGGGGTGATGAGGTTCCGCAACGCAGGCCGGCGACTTGATTCTTCAGGCTGGTGATTTGGTGTACGTTCCTCGACGGTAAAAACTCAGCTCTTACGCTGTTGTTACCACCTCAAACTCATGAACCGTGCGCCCCGCATCCAAGGCGCGTTGTTCGTACTTGGTCACCGGCCGACGCGCAAAGCGGTGTTCGAGTTTGCGGCCTGTCCAAGCCGGGTGTTCGTCGATCACGCGCTGCATATGTTCGGCATAGGAATCGTCATCGGTGGCCACGCGGAGGGTTGTGTCAGAGCAACTGCCGTCGGCAAGCAAGTCGAGCAGCAACGGGCTGACAATCCGACGTTCGGCATCCGCTTCTCGCGGGAAGGGTTCGGGAAAGAACAGCCAGACCTCCTGCCAGGTCGCGTTCGGCAGATGGTCGCGCAAGCTGATCCGCGCATCGCGTCGGATGGTTCGCAGATTGCTCAGTTGGTGTTCTGCCGCCGCCTCCACAAGCTGGGCGATACCAGGTTTGTGCATCTCGATACCGACGTGATCCCAGTCCGGAAAATTGATCGCGTGTTGTAGTAAGGCATCACCGAGTCCGAAGCCGATCTCGAGCAGCACCGGGGCTTCGCGGCCGAACACTTGCACGAGGTCATGCGCTGCTTGATAGCCGCAATCCAATCCGAACCGGGGCCACAGCGCGCGCAGCACTTGGCGTTGGTGCCGCGTCGGCTTGGCCATGTTGCGCCGAAACGATGGTCGCAACCGCGTGGTCATGAGGGCGAAATCGAGGCGCAAAGCGGCCGGCACGCTCTTGCCATAGCGTGGCGAACCCTTGCCACCCCATGGCAGAATCTTGCCACTCTATGGCAACCGTTTGCCATACCGCTACCCCTCACTTTTTAGCGGTTTCTAGATCCGTTCCGACCTTTATTTCCATAGGCGCGCGGGAGGAAGGCTAGGCCAACATCTTCTCGGTCCGTTCGCCAGAAGGCTGATCGAGTACGGTTCGAATCGCTCGCAGGAGTGCATTCGAGCGGAATGGCTTGACGACAAATGCATCCGGTTGGGACAGGCCATCCCGCTTGAGGTCGTAACCGCTGCACATAATGACGGAGAGATCAGGATACCGCTCCTGGATCGTCCGGAGCACTTCGTGGCCACTTATGCCGGGCATGGTCACATCCAACAAGACGACATCCACTTCCTCACGACTTCGTTCGAGGACGGCGAGGCAATCGAGTCCGTCTTCGGCTTCAAGCGGCTTGTATCCGTAGTGCTCCAGCATATTTACCGCGACGGCGCGCACAACGGCTTCGTCGTCAACGACAAGGACCGACTCAATCCCTTCAAATGAACCATCGTCGATCTGTTCGTGAACAGACTCGATATCCTCACGCGTAGCGGCAGGCAGGACAATTCGAATCGTCGTGCCCACCCCGACTTCGCTTTCGCAATCGATGATACCTCCGTGCCGCTGAACCACCCCGAAGGAGGTGGAGAGGCCTAGTCCGGTGCCCTTGCCAATATCCTTGGTGGTGAAAAACGGCTCGAAGATTTTCGCCTGTATCTCTGGCGGTATTCCCGTTCCGGTGTCTTGAACCGAAAAGGCGACGGCGGGATGTCCGTTTAATTTGGTGTTACCCACGCCGATCGTTATGACTCCCCCATCTGGCATGGCGTCCCGGGCGTTAACACAAAGGTTTAGAAGAACCTGCTCGATATGCGTTGTATCGACCTTCACGCAGTCGGTCATTGGATCGACTTCGTAGGTAAAGGACATCGAGGCATCGAAGCCATGCCGGAGGAGGGGGCGTAGACGCTGGATGAGTGCCTCGGGATCAACCACGCTAAGTTCTAGCGGAGCCTTGCGGCTCATATTGAGCATTTGGTGTACCAGTTTCCCGGCGCTCATGGATGCGGCTTCCGCTGCGTCAATATATTCTGCCTGCTCCTGAATATCGTCCGTCAAACGCAGGAGCTCGAGGTTGCCCATGATGCCCGTTAACAGGTTGTTGAAGTCGTGGGCCACCCCACCGGCGAGAGTTCCGATCGCCTCCATTTTCTGCGCTTGGAGAAGATCGGCTTGCAGCGTTTGCAACTGAGTTTGGTCTTGGAGAGCCCAGAGATACCCCACGTGTTCCTCTCCGCGGGAAATCGCGGAGAGGGAGGCACGTACCCTTCCGTATTTGTTGTTTTGGAGGGCGACCTCGCAGGAAACAGTGTCCCCGTTTTCACTACGGAAAGCGGAGGCCATTTCAAAGATCGGGGAGGCATCATCGCAAATGGTTTCCCACGTCCTCATGAAGGCATCCACACGATCAGTTGGCTTGAGGGAGGATTGCAGAATTCTGTTGGCGACATCGTTCGCGGCCAGGATCCGACCATCAGGCCCGATGGCTACCAAACCGGTCTCCACTGAATCGTACGAGGCCCGGAGTTGGGCGGTCAGGTTCGAAAGCGCGTGGGTACGATGCCGAACCTGTCGCCGTAGCACGAGGACGAACGCGCCAATGGCGGCACACAGGGTGGCCAAGATACCGAGGATCACCAGAATCGATTTCGAAATGATCCAATGGTGGTCAAGCACCTTCAAGCTATCGCGTTCCGCCACCGCGATCACCGGCATGCCGTCCCTGAACTCTTGGACGACCCCCATCAATTCAACGTTTTTCGCAGTGCGAAAATCCAAGGATTCCTCAACGCTGTAATCATGTTTTGGCGTCGGCTCGGGCAAAAGGATACGAGCGAAGCTTCCGCCCTGCTCGATGACAAGTTCAGGTGGATTCCGCTGATACTCGCTAACATTCCCCTCCACACGCACGCGCTGGCCAATCGAGTTGGGACAGAGTTTTTGCAAGTCGAGATGCCGCGGCCAGACTTGCATGGTCGTATCCCAGAGTTCAATCACACGCGCCCGCCACTCCTCGCCTTCCTGACGGTTGCCAAGGACTCTGATATTCGAACCGACAGGAAGTCGAGCGCTTGAATCCACGCTGATGTAACCGGCACCGGCCGCGTCGCCGAGAAAGAAACCGGTTGGCCGGGAAAACGTGACCTCCCCGAAAGTGTTGAAACAGCCGTTCCTATCAGCCTCCGAGAAATGGATACTCTTGGCAGCTTTCGCCGGAAATGGATGCAAATCCTTCGCCGGGTTGATTACATTCAGATGGGACATGTCTTGTGAAAGCATCAGCACATGGGGGAGATGATTTTCAATTCCATGGACGATGGTTAGACCGCCGTCCACCTCAACAATTGCTCCGGCAAGACGCCACGCATCGGTCAGGGAAATGTGCTCTGCGATCCGCAAACTAAACGGCTGCTTGCCAGCCAGGCAATGAATCGTCGTCATGTCATCTTTGAGTACAGTATGCAGCACCTCGCCGGTTATACGGGACCATCCAGCATGTCGAAGCTTTGCCGTTTGAAGGTTTTCACTCCCTTGAAGCGTCTCTACATCCACCCGGGTCGGTGGAGGGAGTTCCGCCGCATTGACACGTTCGATGAAGCATCCTGCCTCGATTATCGGTATTCCGTGAGCGATGCTAACCATGCCTTCGACGACCACCAGATCCCCGAGTTCGAAGGTGCCCGCAACCGGAGCCGTATAAACTCCATAACTGTCTCCGGTCAGGAACAAAAAATTCCATATGGGATCCTTAAAGCAGACCGTCGCTTGAAAGCGAATATTGTCCCCCTTACCAACCCGGCCTTGATGAAGATCCTCTAAGGTAACTTTCTTATAGGAGATGATTCCCTTCTCCGCCAACGAAAGGGGTGCAAACACAATCAATATCAAACTGATCATTAAATTTATTGTTTTCAGAGAATTGTAAAAAATCATGGGATTCTATTTATTTTACAGGTTTGAAGCGCGGGGAGTCAAAATTATTTGTGGTCTTTTTGGGGAGATTGGTCATTCTGACGTCCTATTTGGCCTAGAATTCCTCTTCTCACCCTCACACTCGCCAGACCAAAGGCGGGGGGATATGATGTCCTCCCCCGCTGTTCCGATTCCGAAATTCCTTCATCGCGATGAATTAAACTGATGTGAGTGTGTGAAAACGGTTGCTCCAAACCTCACTAAAACCTCCCTTCATTTAATAGTTTGGCACATTAGCGAAATTCTGTCAAATCGTGAATCGTGAGAGAAGGTTTGAAGACACCAACCTGCCGTGCGGAGGAAGAAATTTTTCAATTTCCCGATATCTGACCTACACCAAAATTAAGTCAGCCCCGCCAGCGTTCCAGTGCTACTCCCAAACATGTCTTTCTCCATCTCCATCTTCTGCATCATGCTGACAAAAAGATTACAGAGAGGGGTATTGACCTGATCGTTGAACTTCAGATGTTGCCCGTGTTTAAAACCGCCGCCTGCGAGGATGACTGGGAGGTTGACGTTGTTGTGGATGTTGGCGTCTCCCATGTGGCACCCATAGAGCAGCATGGTGTGATCGAGCAGCGTGCCATCTGCCTCCTCGATATCTTTTAGGTCTTGGAGCAATTCACCCAGTAATTCCATTTGGCCGACCTCGATCTCCGCGAGCTGTTTCAACTTTTGCTCGTCTTTGCCGTGGTGGGAAATGTTGTGGTAGCCGCCGATGCTGCGCCCGTCGTCAAGTTGCACGCCGGGGGTTCGCTGACTGCCGAGAAACAAGGTGATCACTCGGGTCGAATCGGTCTGCAGGGCGAGCCGCGACATGTCATTCATCATGCGGATCATTTCGAAGAACTGCTTCTTGTCCTTGGGATAATCGGGCATGGCCTCATCGACCTTTGGCTTGGGCCGCGTTTCCCATGCCTGCGCTTCGGTCAAGCGTTGTTCGAGGCTGCGTACCGCGGTCTGAAACTGATCAATGCGCTCGCGATCGGTGCCACTGACCCGGCGGTTGAGATCTTTGGTTTGCCCCATCACCACATCCAGAATACTGCCTCGGCGTTTGAGGCGTTCCACCTGTTCCTGCATGGCCTTTTGGTCGCCTTGGAGGAACATCTTTTTATACAGTTCCGATGCACTCTTGATGGTGGGAATCTCGACGCCCGCTTGGGTGTAGGACAGACTTCTTGGGTCATTGATAGAAAGGGAAAGAGAGCGGAACCGGGTTTCGTGCCCGACTGCATTGGCAATCAGTTGGTCCAGCGAAATGGTATTGCGAAAGCTGGCTCGCCCGGGGTGCGGTGCCGCAGTCAGGAACGATTTGTCCGCCCGATGCCCGCCGTCGACGCCGGGATGCGACAGGCCGCTGAACACGGTGAACTGGTCTTTGTGATCGGCGATCTGCTCCAAGTAGGGGGAGAGTTCGTAGTTGCGGCCTTCGCCTTTTGGGAAAAATTGTTTCGGGATAAAACCCAGATCTTGATTGATGGCGATCATCCGGCGGGGGGATGATTGAGCCGAGGCAGGAGCGCCGAATGATTCCAGTATGGGGAGACTCAGGGTTACGCCCGCGGCGCGAAGGAATGTTCTGCGATTCGTTTTCATAGGATTCACTATTTCCTGCGAAACAAGGGACTCTGCACAATGGCGTGAATGATACTCCGAACGCCGTATTCCGATGCTTTCGTCTGTTCCAAAATGGCATCGACCTCATCGCGATCCGCGAAACCCACCGGTGCGCCCGTGGAATAGACGACCAGTTGTTCAACCAAATTCCGGGCGATCACTTCCTTTTCCTGTAATAGTAATTTTTTTAATTCAATGATACCGGCAAACGCTTCCCCTTTGTCCAATCGACCGGACGCATCGACAGCCGAGCCGATATAATGGACAAACTCATTGCCACTTCTTCCGACGCCTTCGATTCGTTTAGAGCCCTCGCCGAGCGAACGGTAGTTGTCGCGCCAGCGGCCCATGACATCAAAACTCTCCAGGGCGAAACCGGGAGGATCAATCTTCGCGTGACAACTGGCACAACTGGCATCCTCGCGATGTTTGGTCAGCAGTTCGCGAATGGTGGCAGCCCCTCTAATGTCGGGCTCCACCGCAGGTACGGAAGGGGGAGGTGGAGATGGATGATAGCCGAGTAATCTTTCCAAGACATAAACGCCACGTAGAACGGGCGAGGTGACGGTGCCATTGGCGGTCACCTTGAGCACGGAAGCTTGGGTCATGATGCCACCATAGGGACTTTGCGGAGGCAGAGACGTGCGCTTGAAACGTGCCCCCTGAACACTGCGAACGCCGTAGTGCCTGGCCAGGCGTTCGTCGAGAAAGGTGTAGTCGGAATCGATGATATTCGCGGCCGGCCGGTTGCTGACGACGAGGTCGGCAAAATAGAGCTGGGTTTCTTTGAGCATCGAATTCACCAACCACCAATCGCCGGCGTACTCGGGATAGAGCTGTCGATCCGGGTCGGTATCGTTGATCTCATCCAGCTTCAGCCAGGCATTGAGAAACGCCTGCACAAAGCGGTCGAATTCGGGCTTTTCGATGAGTCGATCGACCTGCTTTCTCAGGATTTCGGATTGGTGTAGTGACCCATCGTGCGCCAGTTTGCGAAGTGTTTTATCTGGAAGCGATTCACCGAGGAATAGGGATAGTCGTTCGGCGAGGGCGAAATCATCGAGTTCACCGGGTTGGCTACATTGGAAGAGAAATTCCGGTGAAGTGAGGACGGCGGAGTAGGTTGCGATCATCGCCTCGGTGAAGTTGGTTTCATCGAGTTGTATTTTGGCATATTGATAGAACCGATCGAATTCCTCCTCCGTGACCGGTCGTCGATAGGCGCGTTCTATAAAGGAGGTAAGCATCTTGGCGGCATCCTTGTGCGGGTGTTCGGATATCGCGATGACATGTTTGGAATTCCGCTCGAACGGCAAATCTCCAAACAGCGATCGATAGCTGGCCGGCGGCCATTCCTCGATCATGGGCCCTTCCACTTCCATCCAATGGAAGGCGACTCCAGGGTACCCATCGGGATCAATTTTTTGAATGGTATGTGGCATGGCAGGGACCATGGGGGAGGGGAGTCGCATGCAATCCAGCGTCACCATGCCGCCCTTTTCCAGAAAGCCGTCCAGTTCGTAGACTTCTGGGGCTTTGGGTGCGGCTTCGAACGTGCCGATGGGCAGGATGCTTTGAACATTCGGTTCATCCAGAGTGGATGAGTAAACATTTACCGGTTCACTGCGCTTACCCGGACTGATGCGATAGTTCACCGGTGTGGGAAATTTTCTGGAGGCGTCGAGGACCAAGTTCGGATAAAAGCGGGGCTGTTCTCCCTCCCAATCGACATAGTCGGTATGCCGAATCACCGACCGGGCTTTGATACGAAATCGATAGTTGCCACGAACCGGAGCTCTGAAGCCATCAAACCCATAGTAAAACGGCGTGTAGGCACCGCGAAAAATGGCGGTAGAGGTTTCCTCAAAATTGGGGGCTTGGTCAGGCTGCTGTTTCTCGAGGTCCTCGACAGACACAAACTGAACCGCGTCGGCGATCACATAGTTCCTGGTATCCTTGTCGCTCAGAAAAACCTCGGCGTTTGCCTCGAAGCTGAAGCGTCCGAGCGGAAACCATACATCGTCAATCGTTGGTTTGGTGCCTTGGTCGATCAGGACTCGGGTTTCTCCCTTTGCGTGGCGAATGACATAGGGCGCATTCTTCGCCAGGTTGTCTCCTCCGCAAAAACTGACGCGTACTTCATAGAGTCCGGGTTTGGGTAAAACGGCTTTCCATGCGATCGAGTGGGGGCCCTTGCCCTTTGCGGTGGCGAGGTAGTGGGCTCCCACATAGTTGGCGCGTCGGGTGGATTTGTTCCATGGTCCGAGGCGCTCCGCTTCGGTGTCATCGACGATGGTTCCTATGAGTGGTTTCTTTGTCTCACGGTCGAGGCCTCGTTTAACGAAGGAGGCCTTGTCATTGATTTCCAATCCGTCTAACGCCAGCGAAAATCGAGTCCAAGCGCCATTGCCGCCGCCGGCCCACATGGAACCCTGCTCCCGTGCGTATAGACGTTTAGATTTTGATTGGGGTTTCTTTTCAGGGAAATCCAGCGCTCGGCGAAGGGCAAACTCGGCCACGTCGAGGTAGGCATCGATCTGAACGTGTGAAACATCGAGAGCCTCCCCAACCTTGGCAAAACCATGAACTTCGCCATCTAAAGGAATTCGATCGGCAATTTTCAAGAGGGGATCATGGAGCAAATCGCGGACGATATTTTCGTACATAAACCGATTGATCCGCCGCGAAACGGAACGTCCGTTTTTTTGGGCTTTCGCCTCCTGATTCTGGGTAATTTCCCGTGCGAGGTCCGCCAAGACTGCCCGTCGCTCCGGTTCCTCCAGCTTGCTCTTTTTCTTTGGCGGCATTTCGCCGGAGGCGAGTAGATCGTGAACCTTCACCCACCGGCTATTGATGTGTGGGTCGTCCAAATTCCAATCGAGAGCAAACAGATCGAGCCCACCTTTGTTGCTCGTGTCGTCATGACAATCGGCACAGTGATTTTCGATCAGGAGATTCAACGATTTAGGTAGGTCATCCGCCTGGGCCAGACCACTGCTCAGCCACAGCGTCACGGCGGCCGAAAATACGATAACGACAAGTCGCATCCGCATGTCTCTGCTTCCTTTAAATTCTCCGAACTTCATCACAACCGATCAGCATGCGTTTTTCTAAAGGCCTGCAACTCCTCTTTTGCGGAAGCAGACAACTCCTGCTTAGAGAGGAATTCACTGGCTCGACGAGCGATAAAAAAGTCTTTCGAGCGTAAGAGCGTTGTCACATCTGTTTCGATCTTTTTAGAAAAGGTTTTTCGGCTTTCCACCAGACGAAGGGCGAGATGAATTGGGTAGTAGTCCTGCTGGCCAAGGCTTGATGTCAATGCCTCCAAGATTTTTTTTGCTTCGCGCTGAGCCGTCACGGTGATGGTGGCAGCGCGACTCGTAACGTCATTACCAGGGGAACGACTCACGAGCACCTCGAACGTCGACCCACTGTCTTTCGCCGTAAAACCGGGCAGGTGCAGACGAGCAGAGTTGGCGTCTTTGATCGGCTGACCATTGCGCCGCCACTGATAGGTTGCGTCCTGCCTTTTTGTGATGATCATCAGGCGCAGCGACTCGCCTTCTTTGATGGTTTGGTCTGTCGGTTGCATCCAGATGATCTCGTCATGCCCGTCGGTCGCAGGTGTGCGCTGGGCGGTTGTTACGTTGTTGAGTATGTGATGCGCATAGGCTGCGAAATGACCGTTCACATCTTTGGTGTAGGCTTCTAGGATACCGCGAGCGAGGCTCTGTTGATCGCCACATTCATAGAGTAGCGCTGCGACCAGCACTTCCTTGAACTTGGCGTTGAGATCCGAGCCACCTTCCTTATTCACTCGGAAACGCGGCTGTAGCGTACCGGGTTCGGCTCCGCCGCTGGCCGCATAATAACTCAGCTGCTGTGCGTGGCCTTTTACGCCCGGTTTGTTGAGTAGATGCGCCAGGGGTTCGGCCAGCAGCTCATGCTTGTTTAATCGCAAGGCCAGGCAAACGGCTTTGTAGTGGGAAAGTGGGCTGTCCGCTCGCAGCAGCTCCAGCTTCTGCACCAGCGGAGGCAGCACCTCAGGTGTCTGCAAAAATCCCAGTGCGATCACCAAGCGGTCGACCTGACCAAAAGAATTGGCTTTCTCACGCTGGTTACTAAAATCCCAGCCTTTGCCCCAGCCTCGGCTATCTATCACCGCGCTCTGCAACACGTCCTTTCCGGATGCATCGCCGAGCACCGCCAGGATCCTTGCGAAATTGATCCGGGTCTTCAGATCGCCTGCATCTTGAAACGCTTGCTTGAGATGCGGTATGGATGGCTCCGGATTCCCCATCACCAAGGCCAGCGCGGGCAGAGTATCGTCATGCTCATGCTTCTGATGAACATCGATGGTCAGCGCGTGTAGCGTTTTTACTGCGGCGCTGATCGCTTCCTCACCCACGGGAAAGGAATCGGTATCTGTGAGCACGCGCTCCTGAAGGCAACCACTACGAACCAAGTCACGTTGCAATCGCTTCAAGTCGATCTCGCGTACTAGGCCGCCGGTCGTGCGCACCGCCAGAGCTGCCGCAACGCCGGCCGCGTATCCCTGATTTTGCAGATCAGGCTGCATGCGGGTGAGCGTCATGGCATCGCGATGGGCGCTGGCGCTGAGTCCAGTGACCAGCAGTCCCTCCAAGCCCTTCGGGGTCAGGCAGCGGTAGGGCATATCGCATACATAGACCGGTCCCTTCATATCTTTTATTAAAAACATCAGGTCGTCGGGTAGAGCACCGGCATCGAAATTACTGCGATGGTGGGAAATGGTATCGGGAAAGGTGCGGCCGGTCACAACATCCCAGGTGCCCAGGTTGTAATCGCCGACGATTCGTCTGCGATCACGCGTATCGATCAGGTGTCCCATGTCGTGCGGATTCTTGTTTTTCACCCCACCACGCTGACGAGCCGTGAGCAGCAGATGGGTCCGGTCGAGCACATCGCCGTCGTTCGTCATAGCGTAGGCGGTGTTGTTGTGCCGTACCCCGAGATCCCGATCGGGATACCCTGCCACCTGCACCGTGAGATCGCCCGAGGCGGAGATACTATACTGGGTGGCGGCTCCAGTAGCTGCAGGGATATCTGCATTGCCCGTGCCATCCACAACAACATCGGCGAGCACCACACCGCGACCAAAGGGCGTCGCGACGACCACGCCGCAGACTTTGTTGTCCTTCATGACCGCCCCGCAGCCGAAACTGCCAAACCAAACTTCGGCATTGGCTTTCATGAGCTCCGTGCGCAGCCACTCTGCCTTCTGGACCGGCCACCATTGGTTTTCGATATCCAGGGCTTTGTTCATTTCACTCGTGAAGCCCTCGTCCAATCCATACCAATAGTTCGCCACCAGACCTGCGGTACCGACGCCGCCCAGTTCGTCCTGGTATTCGATCAGCAAGGTCCTGCCGCCGGACCGGGAGGCGCCGATCGCTGCGGGTGCTCCCGATGTGCCGCCACCGACGACGACCACATCCCATCGGCCGAGCACGCGCAGGTCATGAGCGGGAAGTTTGACTTGCGGGCAGTCGCGAAAACGAAAGCTAGGGGCAACTTCTGAAACGGTGGAGTCCTTTTTCCCGGTGGCAGCATTTGGGAACCGAAGCCCCTCTGGTGCGGTCAGCTTTTCGGCCTGACTGGCAGCGTCCATACCGATATCCCGCCCGATCACAGCCAGATGACAGGGGTTGTGAAATCTCGTTCGGCGATCCGCATCGCTGCCACCCGCATAGGCATTCAGGACGTAAAGATTTGCGACTCCGTCGGGGCGGAAATCACTCGCCTCGGCAGGGACAATGGGATTGTCCGGAACGTAGAGCAGGCGTTCGGAGTGATCGATCATGGTCGGGTCATAGGCCACCGACCGCATGCGGTTGAGGTCTCGGCTGCGCGACCGAAAGGTATCGGCCTGATTGGCGATCGAAAGCGTATACTCATAGATCGGAACTTCGCGCTTCTGCTTTTGGTTCGAGACAAAGCGAATGCCGGGGATTACTCTGCTGTCCCCTGCCTCTGTTGGCTTGCCGCCAACCACGATGAACTGGGCGTCTTTCGAGCCCGTTGAGAACGGCTGAAACTTCGCCTGACTCTGGCGAGCCAGCGTTGCATCGGGTGTGGCATCGATCACCACTTTCGCTCGAATAGCCTGCCGTCCACTGCGATTGACGGTGGTCAGACCAGCGGGTGTACCATCCTCATTGACGAGTAACTCGGCAGGAAAGCTCCCGGTCAAAAACGGAACCTTGTGATCGAGGAGTGCTTCGTCCAATGCCCGCTTCACCTGCAGCGGGGTGACGAGCCGTTTCCCGCCAAATAACTTTCGGCTCAGCGGCGTGGCAGGTTTCTCACTCGGCTCCAGCCAGAGCATCTGGGTGGCACATAGATCGTAGCCGATGTACGGTCGGGAATCGATTAGGAGTACGCTGGCTCCGTTCTCTGCGGCTGCGACCGCTGCTTCTACGCCGGCTAACGAACCCCCAGCGACGACGACATCCACATCGTAGACGAGCGGTAGCGTTCGTTCGCCTTCGACCAGCGAGGTAATTGACTGAGCCTGCATGAAGAGCGTGGCTCCTGCGTAAACGAAGATTAAGGTGATGACTTGTTTCATGGGTCTTTGATTTAAGGCAACGGCACAACATCATATTCCTCGGCCCAGTTTTGCCAGAGCGCCTTCAAGGAAGCGACACGGTCGGGGAATTCTTCATTCAGTTGCTTCTGCTCGGTCGGGTCATGGTTCAGGTTGTAAAGTTTCCATGGTGCACCACGCGCGTCGGCGACCAGCTTCCAGCCATCTTCATAGACAGCTCGTCTGGTACCGTGCTCCCAAAACATCGGACGTTCAGGTAACTCCGCACCACCCGCTGCCGACAACAGGCTGCTACCATGGGGAGTGGCCGGTGCCTTGCCTCGGAAGGATTCAGGGAACTCAACGTCTGTGGCCTCCAGACAGGTCGGTAAGATATCGATGATGTGACACCTCCCGTGCCGGATCGCCCCAGCATGCTCCTTCAATCGCTCAGGCCAGCTGACAATAAGTGGCGATGATGTTCCACCTTCCCAGGTTTGCGCTTTCTTTCCCCGATACGGGGTGTTGCTCAGCATGGGAAAGCTCTGGCTGTGTTTCCCGCCTTTGCGTTCACTGGTCGAACCATTATCGCTCATGAAAAGGATCAGGGTGTTTTCGTATTCGCCCTTCTCTTTCAGCAAGTCGATCAGCTCGCCAATGCCGTCATCCATGATCTCGATCATGGCCGCGTAGGTGGCCATGGTTTGCACCCAACTAGCTTGCTGCGCCCTGTTGAGTTTTCCCCAGTCCGGCATTCCGCTTGCCAGACGGGTTTGCTCATTCGGCAGCACGCCCAATGATTTTTGACGGGCAAAGCGCTCGTTTTGCAATTGCTGAAATCCGACCTCATATCGACGTCGGCATTTTTCAATGCGATCCGCCGGAGCCTGGATCGGCGCGTGGGGCGCGTAGTGTGCGAGGTAGAGAAAAAACGGAACCTCCTCGTTGACCTGGTCGGTGACAAACCGGATCGCCTGCTCCGATAAATCTTCGGTCAGGTAGTAGTCCTCCGGGTAGACATCATTCCCTTCAGGGAGATGCTCCCGATTGGTCATCATAAATTGGGGGCTGAAATAATCTTTTGCTCCCCACCAGGTGCCGGGAAAAAATCGAATCCCCGATCGAGCGGGAAGATTGGTTTCTGGGGCGATTTCTTGTCGGTGATGGTCAGGTGCCATTTGCCGACGATTCCCGTCCCGTAGCCTTTGGGTTTCAGGATCTCCGCTAGGGTAGGGGCATCGAGCGAAAGCTGTCCCCGGTAGCCGGGCCGCTGAAAATCCTTTGCCGTCATTCGCCCGACACCCACCGCATGCTGGTATCGACCGGTAAGTAGGGACGCGCGCGACGGAGCACAGCGGCAGGTGTTTTTAAAGCCACTAAACCGCAGCCCTTCGTCCGCGAGGCGATCAATATGAGGCGTTTCGATCTCGCCGCCATAACAACCTAGGTCTGAGAACCCCAGATCATCCGCCATGATGACGATGACGTTCGGCTTCTCTGCCGCCTTGGTTTCACTGGGAGCCACTATCAGTACGACCGCGCTCGCCATCGCCGCCCATGGATTCCAGAAATATTCTCTCGATGATGTCACTCTATTCACCTATCCGAAATTTTCACAAAACCTGCCTCACGGATGAAGAAGAACGTTCAATTCTTCTCGCGCATCACCAACTCCAGCACGGGCCCGGCCGCTTCGCGGTGCTGGCTGGAGGCAAATCCGTGAACCAGAGTGGCGCCCGGCGTTTCACAGTGAATCATGAATCCAACCTCGCCGCTCTGATCGGCCTGCAGAAAGGCGAGCAATTCCGGGGCATCGAGCGTCACCACCGATCTCTGCTCGGCGCGAGGCAGAGGAAAGGTCGCCAGCCGCAGTGACGCTTCCACTTTCGGTGCGTTCTCCCACATCAGTCCGCGGTTGGGCCATTGCTCCCGGTCGTCATCCGGTATGCCGTAGAGACCAAACTCGCTGACCTTGGGCATGTCGGTGACCAGCCCGAGGCCGGTCGGCACGGCGTTGAGAATCAATCGAGCCCCGGCAATCTTTTCGAGATCGATTTCGGATACGTCAAAGGCGAGCAGGGCTCTTCGATTTACCACCGTCTGATGAGCTTCATGTTTGACCATCAGAATATCCGAACTGAGCTTGGCCTTGCGTTTATTGCTGAAGATGATCGACGTCTCTCGACCACCGGTGCCGAGGGTCACGACCGGTTCTCTGGGATCCAGGCCTCCCTCAGCAGCGGGGTCGTTGCCGGACTGAAGTTGCGTTGCATCGATTCGAGCCGTTTCATCGGTGAACAGATGCTTCACCTCGCCGCCGGCGTGATGAATCGCGATCTCCCCCTCGCGAACCGCAAGCCGGGCCGCTTGATCACCCTGACTGAGAGACAAAGAGAAGCGGGTGCCATGATCAACAATGTTGCCATAGCGCGTGTCCACCTGGAAGCCAACCGCACTCTCCGGCACGTGAAACGAGGCGTTGCCATAGTCGAATATCACGTACATCTCTGAGATCACTTCGATCTGCGCCGGGCCTTCCAGAACCATTTCCGCACCGGAGTGAAACCCCAAGGTCGCAACCCCTCGCTGTAGCATGAAGGTACCGGGAGCAAATTCCGAACCCACAATCGTTGGCTGATCGCTTTGCCAACCGGCCAGTTCGCTGGAGAGAATTTTACCGACGGTTTCTGTTCGGGAATCATGGAGGCGAAGGATCGTCCATGCGGCGACCACGGCGATCACCGCTGCCGCCGCTCCCAAGCATAGAACCAGGGCCGACCACGGTTTCCGACGGGCTTGAGGCGTGGTGACAACCTGCTCTTCCCGCAGTGCAAAACTGCGCAAATCCGATTCGCACATCGCCTCTTGCAGGTAGTGCTGCCGCAGGTTCGAGTCGGCGAGCATCCGCTGCTCGAGCTCTGCGATTTCTTCGTCGCTCGCCCAGCCCTGGAAATAGCCATCGAGGAGTTCTTGATTGGTTTTGTTCATGAGTGAGCCAGTCTTTTGCTGACGCAGATGCGCAAGCGTTGCCGTAGGCGTGCCAGTTTTTTATATAACGCATTCGCTGAGGTGCCGCCACGTTCGGCGAGTTCTTTGATGCGTCCGTGATGGAGGTAGGGCGCCAGAACCAACTCGCGTTCGGGGCTGGAAAGTTTGCCGAGGCAGGACTCCAGCGCGTGTCGGCGTTTGCTGTGTTCCGCCTCGCTAATCTGCTCGGCTTCGTCGGCCAGGATCGCGACCAACTCGTTGCTGAACACGGCACCCTTCCTCTTTTTTTGTTCGAGGAATCGATAACAATGAAAGCGAACGATAACCTTGCCCCAGGGCAAAAACCCGTTCTCGTCTTCGAGCTGGCCCAGTTTTTGCCACATGATCACACTGGCATCCTGAAGCACATCATCCACGGCATCCCAGTCAGGCAGCAAGCTCCGAGCAAAGGCCCGCAGCGCGTTCTCATGCTGCAACAGCAGCCGCATGAAGTCTGCTTCCATCAATGTTGATTTATCCTGATTGTCCGGCATCCACCCACTTATCTGGGTTTTCCGGGAAACCTGCCGGATTTTCTATGACATTCCACGAACGCCAGTTACTTCTCCGGGTCATAGCCTTTCGATCCGTCGAAATAGTTCCCGTCCAGGCTCAGGTCCCCGAACCCAAGGTCATCTGCGAGGATGAAAACGATGTTTGGAGGATCGCCACCGGGTTTCTCCTCGGCATCAGCGAAGGGTGCCGATACCAGAATGGTCAGTAAGAAGGGGCAGAGGATGCTACGGGTTCTTTTCATGATAATTTGTCGCTGCTTATTATTTCCGCGAAGCCGTTCCACGGTAGATTCGTCAAGGGCGTGATGTCGGCATGTACGTTCAAACCACCGCTCATCCAGCTGGATGCGGAAACCGTTGGCCTGTTCTACGAGGCCTTGCACTATGAAGATATCCTGCTGTTCCACACAAAGGCGGAGCTTTTCCCGCAGGCGGCCGAGCAGTTTGTAGAGGCTGTTGCTTGAACGCTTGGTGCGCTCGGCCAGTTCGGTCACGCCGCCGGGTTCGCGGTAGGGTAGCAGCACCAGCTTTTGATGTTCGACGGAAAGTTTTTCCAGGCAGGTGTCGAGCGCCTTGCGCTCACGGCCAACTTGATCCGGAGGAAGTTCGAACGCCTCGTCGGCAAGCAATGCCACGGTCTCCTCGCTTAAGACGAGTCGGTCGCGGGCAAACGAGCGCCGGGCATGCATCGCCTTGAACCGTACAATCACCTTCGCCCATGGCAGGAAGCCCTCCTCGTCGTCGAGTTGATCCAACTTTTTCGACATTACCACGCTCGCTTCCTGAAGCACGTCGTCGACCGCGCCCCAACTCGGTAACAGCGTCCGAAGGAACGCGCGCAATGCGGGTTCGTGCGCGACGAACAGGCGCAGGAATTCGGCTCCTCTTTGTTCATCCATGGGTGACGGGTGACGGTTTGGTCTGACGGCTTACCTCTTTATTCCCGTCGGGGCGCGCACCTGCCAGATTTTCGAGTGAAAATTTGGCTTGGCTGAGGTAGGCGCCTTCCTCCAGCAGAGGAAAAGTTGGTGGCAGAGAGCTGGTTTCGATAAGCCGTGACCGGTGAGTGCAATACGAGTTCAACGAATCTCATCGCCTCTCGAGGCCCGAGTGACCCCAAAGTGGGTCAGACACCGTAGCCTAGGGCAAACGAATCCTGCTTTAGCGGGATGAGTGTCGCCCTAGGTTCAGAGTGGCCAAGGAAGTCGACCGGTGAGCCCCGTGTTGAGGTCTCCACCGTGGGTCCGGTCGAAACGAGACCGGCCTCTTCTTTGCGCTGCCCCGCAGGCAACTCTGAGCGGTGGGCTGGGCGGGGGCATGGTAAATGCGTCTCTCGAATTCCGACCGGAACAAGCGGGTCGCGCTCGGCAACGGACATCCCGGTCGGCAGTGGTTGGGTAATTCCAACCCCGCCCTTGCCCTGCGGGCTACAGACGGGGCTACTCAGGGTGCCACCCCTAGCGGGGCTCTTGGATGATGTTCGACCTCGGAGAAGTGAACCTCCGGATCGAGATCATCGCTGTTGGCTTGACCTTCCACTTCTCTTTCCTCTGCGCTAACCCCAACCGGCTGGAAGCACGGTTGTTGCGATACCGGCTGGAAACACGGTACTACCTCCGCCAGTTGGTCGTCCGTGCCTCCGTCCTTATGAACGCTGATTCCAGGCGACGCAATCGGTGTAGGCGATGCTGCCGCCGAACATGTCGAGGGCGCTGCCGATGGTGAGGTCGACGCGGCCGTCGGACAGTTCTTGAACGAGTGCGAGGTCCTCGAACGCGTGCGCGCCGCCGGCGTAGGTGACGGGGATCTTGCCCCAGGCGCCGAGCAATCGAACGAGTTCGGAGTCGATGCCTTTACAGAGGCCTTCGACGTCGGCGGCATGAACCAGGAACTCGCTGCAACTGCCGGCGAGCTGGTCGAGAATGGCATGGGTCACGGGGAGATCGGTGCGGGTTTGCCAGCGGTTGGTGGCGACAGTCCAGGCGGGGTTTTCCTCCTCGTCTATCTGGTCTCTCTGGTCGCGGCGGCAACTGAGATCGAGCACGAGGCGTTCGGGGCCGACGGCTTTGACCAGGGTGGCGAGGCGTTCTTGGGAAAAGCGTGCGCCCTCGAACAGGAACGAGGTAACGATGAGTTTCTCCGCGCCGGCGTCGAGCCACTCGGCGGCGTTTTCGGGGGTGATACCGCCGCCGAGTTGGAGGCCGTTCGGCCAGGCGGCGAGCGCTTCGCGGGCGGCGGCGTCGTTGCCCGGACCTAATTTGATGACGTGACCCCCGGTGAGTCCGTCGGCGCGGTAGCGTTCGGCGAACCAAGCGGGGGCGTGTTCGGAGACGTGGTTCTCGCTGGCGCCCTCGTCGGTGAGAGTGCCACCGACAATTTGTTTTACCTGGCCATTATGTAGGTCGATGCAGGGGCGGAATTTGGTCATGGGATGTCTACGAACTGGGACGTTTTGCGGAGGGAAATATTTTATACCGATTATACCGATTAGAAGCTGTGCGGATATTCGCTCGGGCGGGGCCGGCGGAGAAATCTACGTTTTTCTCACGGCCCACACCAACGGTGTGAAATCATGATAGCCTAGGGTGAGTGCAACGAACCCTAGGATCTACCGCGGAGATTAAGCCACCCTGAAAGGGTGTCGCATGGACTGAAATCCCCATGAGACCGCCCCTTCAGGGCTCCCATGTTTTGGGCGAACGAACCTGGGGTTCAGTCGTGCCTCCTTCACCCGCAGGCTAGCATGACAGGACCCCTTTGGGGTCGAGTAGCACCGGAGGTGCGGCATGAAAGCCTCGTGCTCGATTCGCACCGGAGGTGCGGCATGAAGGAGCCTTGTGCTCGATTCGCATCGGAGGTGCGGCATGAAGGAGCCTTGTGCTCGATTTGCGCCGGAGGCGCGGCATGAAGGAGCCTTGTGCTCGATTCGCACCGGAGGTGCGGCATGAAAGCCTTGTGCTCGTTTCGCACCGGAGGTGCGGTATGAAGGAACCTTGTGCTCGATACGCGCCGGAGGTGCGGCATGAAGGAGCCTCGTGCTCGATTCGCATCGGAGGCGCGAGCATGAAGGAGCCTTGTGCTCGATTCGCACCGGAGGTGCGGTATGAAGGAGCCTTGTGCTCGATTCGCATCTGAGGTGCGGTATGAAGGAGCCTTATGCTCGAGTCGCACTGGAGGGGAAGCAGGGTGGGATCACAGGTGAATTATTTATCGTCTTTGTTGTTCGCCTCCTTCTTCTTCTCGCCGCCTTCCGGCGTGTCCTCAGGCAGCAGCAGGAACGTGCCGGTGTTTTCGGTGGCGAAGTATTTCTTCGCGGCTTTCTGGATCGCTTCGGCGGTGAGCGCCTTGGAGAAGCCGGGCTGTTGCAGGATGATGGACGGGTCTTCGGTGTGACGTTCGGCGAACGAGAGCTGGCTGAGCCAAAAGTTATTTTCTTTGAGGTTCACTTCGTGGGCGCGGATCTGCTTCTCTTTGATTTTGTCGACGTAGGATTGCTCGACTGGCTTGGTTTTCATCGCTTCGATTTCTTCCATCACGGCGGCGATGAGCGTGTCGACTTCTTCGGGTTTGCAGCCGAAGCCGACGTTGATCGAGTAGCGCGGGTTGGGGATACGCGACGAACTGCCAGAGGCGCTGATCGAGTAGGTGCCGCCGAGTTCCTCGCGGATGCGTTCGCGCAGTTTGATGTTGAGCACGGCCGCCATCGAACTCAGCGCGTGGCGGTTGGGGTAGCCCCAGTCGAACTCGCCCCACCACATGAGGTAGACTTGGGCTTTTTGTTCGAGGCCCATCTTCACGGTTTTGCTGACGGCGCCGAACGGACGGCGAACGCCCTCGTCGCGCCAGGTTTCGGTGTCGGGTTTGCCGCCGCCGAGATATTTGATCACGAGGGCCTCGAGTTGTTTGGGGTCGAGGTTGCCGACGAAGATGTACGAGAAGCCGCCGGGGTTGGCGAAGCGTTCCTTGTAGAAGGCGAGGGCGGGGTCGAGTTTGACTTTCTTCACGCGTTCGGCGCTGGGTGGTTGGCGGCGCGGGTGGTTTTGTCCGAGGATGCGGGTGACTTCGTCGCTGAACACGGCGGTGGGTTGGGCGAGACGGTTTTCCAGGCCGGCGAGTTGGCGTGTCTGCAGCGAGGCGAAGGCCTCGTCATCTTTGCGCGGATGGTTGCGGTAGGCGGTCATCAGTTCGAACATCAGTTCGATATCCTGCGGCGAACAGGAGCCGGAAAAGCCTTCGTAGCTGCTGCTGATATAGGGCGAGGCGGAGGCGACTTTGCCGGCGAGTTTTTTGCCGAGGTCGATCCGCGAGTAGTCGGACACGCCGCCGATTTGCGCCATGCTCGAGGCCATGGAGGCGGACTCGTAGTTATCGTCTTCGGCGAGCGAACTGCCGCCTTCGCTGAACGCGGTGAAGCGGATCTCGTCGGCTTTGAAGTCGGTGACTTTATAGGTAACGCGGGCGCCATTGCTGAGCGTCCAAGTGGTTGTGCCGATGTCGTCGCGGGTTTCGCGTTTGACGATTTTTCCGGCGGGTGGCGCTTTCTTGACCAGTGGCGCATCGGCGAGATTTTCCTCGTAGGGGGCGATGTCGCGTTTAGCGACGACGTCGAGCAGGTTGAGCAGTTCCTTTTCGGACGGCAGGTCAACGCCTTCTTTTTCGGGTCCGTCGGCGGAGATCACGCGGTTGTCTTCGGTGATCCAATCGTCGACGAGGGCGTTGATGTCCTTGAGTTTAATGGTTGGGATAATCTGCTCGTAGAGCTCTTTGGCTTTCTCGATGCCGACCGAGACGCTGCCCTCGGTGGCGGTTTTGATGTAGCGTTGGGCGTAGGTGCGCGAGCGGTTCTTGTCGCGTTCGCGGTAGCCTTGTTCGATGCTACGCAGCATGTTGGTTTTTTGCCGGTCGAGTTCGCCTTGGGTGAAACCGTGGCGGCGGGCGCGTTCGACTTCGGTGAGCACGGCGTCGAGCCCTTTGACGTGGCCGCCTTCTTTGACGTTGGCGCTGAAGCCGATGAATTTACGCGACGGGACAAAGTTTTGGTTGAAGGCGCCGGCACCGAGGAAGGGCGGGTCGGCTTGTTGGGTGAGTTCGGCAAGGCGTTGGTTGAGAATGTTGAACGCCATGCTTTCGGTGATGCTGCGACGGTAGTCGCCGTAGGTTTTCACGGTTTCGCCGGGGTGCTTGAAAATGAGGTCGACGCTGGACGAACTGGTCTCGGGATCGGTGACCATGATCGCGAGGGTTTCTTCGTGTTCGGGGACTTGGAAGCGGGTGCGTTCGGGTTTGCCGACGGGTCGGGGGAGGTCGCCGAACTGCTCGTGGATCATCGCCTCGACGGTGTCCTTGTCGAGCGTGCCGACGGCGATGATGGACATTAGGTCGGGACGGTACCAGTCGTTGTAGAAGTCGCGCATCCGGTCGAACTCGAAGGTTTCGAGCACCTTCTTCTTACCGATCGGCAGGCGGGTGGCGTACTTCGAACCGTGCAGCAGCACCGGCAGTTGTTGTTCTTGGATGCGCTGGCTGGCACCGCGGCGACCGCGCCATTCCTCGATGATCACGCCGCGTTCTTTTTCGATCTCCTCGTCGTCGAGGGTGATTTGGTGGGCCCAGTCCTCGAGGATCTGGAACGACTGTTTGACCACCGCCGGGTCCTCGGTCGGGACTTGCAGCATGTACACGGTCTCGTCGAACGAGGTGTAGGCGTTGAGGTGCGAACCGAAGCCCATGCCGATCGATTCGAGGAAGTCGACCAGCTCTTGTTTCTTGTAATTCTTGGTGCCGTTGAAGGCCATGTGTTCGAGATAGTGGGCGAGGCCTTGTTGGTCGTCGTCTTCGAGCACCGAACCCGCTTCGACGACGAGCCGGAGTTCGAGGCGGTTCTCCGGTTTGGCGTTCTCGCGGATGTAGTAGCGCATGCCGTTGTGCAGCGATCCGATGGTGACGGCCGGGTCGTAAGGCAGGGGCGTGTCCGGGTTGATGTTCGGGGTCGGACGTTTTTGCGGCTGTGCTTGGGCGGACAGCATCGGAGCGGACGACAGCAAAAGCGCGAGCGAGAACAGGATGGGGAGGATGTTTGGCATGGCCAAGCTATCGGATGCAAAGCGTTTGTCGTCGAGTAAATAGGAAGAGGGAAGATGAAAGATCGGGGGGGGAGGTGGTGGTGTGGTGGTGGTGGTGCGTGATGGTGGAGCTGGTGGTGCGTGATGGTCGGGCGTGGTGGATGGTGTTCGGGCGGGGTTTTTCTGTAGGACCTTTGTTGTGGTACGGTTTGATTGTAGATTATTGAGTGTTGAGATTTGATTTTTGATTTGGGGGGAGTTGAAATCCCCCTTTTTAGTCTCCGCAGATCGATGGAAAGAGACCCTTCGAACTACGTGTGGCCGGAATGAATTCCGCCACGACGAACGCCGAATGAATTCGGCGTTACCTACGACGCCGGTCGGTGATCACTTCGGCTGGAGGACCTTTGTTGTGGTACGGTTTGATTGTAGATTATTGAGTGTTGAGATTTGATATTTGATTTGGGGGGAGTTGAAATTCGCCTTTTAAGTCTCCGCAGATCGATGGAAAGAGGCCCTTCGAACTACGTGTGGCCGGAATGAATTCCGCCACGACTAACGCCGAATGAATTCGGCGTTACCTACGACGCCGGTGGGTGATCACTTCGGCTGGAGGACCTTTGTTGTGGTGCGGTTTGATTGTAGATTATTGAGTGTTGAGATTTGATTTTTGATTTGGGGGGAGTTGAAATTCGCCTTTCTGTACTCCGCAGATCGATGGCAGGGAGAGGCGTTCTCAGCCTCGAACCACGTGCGGCCGGAATGAATTCCGCCACGACGAACGCCGAATGAATTCGGCGTTACCTTCGACGCCGGTTGGTGATCGCTTCGGCCACTCGCGAAAATCAAACGTCAAAAATCACAGTTCATAAATCATCAATCAATCCGCCCAGCACACATGAAAGGTGGGGCGAGGAAGATGAAGGGTGGCACGGTCTGCGGAAGATTGGTTGCCCCTTGCGCAAGCTTGCCTGCCCGCTTCATTTCGACCAAACTTGGCCATGTTCCGAACGCTGCCCCTTGCACTCCTCCTGCTTGCCCTGCTCGCGCCCACCTTTGCGCAGAAACCGAACGTGCTGTTCATCGCGGTCGATGATCTTCGCCCCGAACTGCATTGCTACGGCCGGACGCACATCCACTCGCCGAACCTCGATCGGCTCGCGGCCAGCGGCACCTTGTTCGAACGCGCCTACTGCATGGTGCCCACCTGCGGCGCGTCGCGCGCCAGCCTGATGACCGGACTGCGTCCGAAGCCGGACCGGTTTACTAGCCACAAGACCATTGCGGCAGACGATGCGCCGGGAAGTGTCACGCTCAACACGCACTTCAAGCGGCAGGGCTATGAAACGGTTTCCTTGGGCAAGGTGTTCCACACGGTTTCTGACAATGTGAAGGGCTGGTCCAAGCCGCCGTGGAAAAGCAAGGCATCGGTGTTCAAGCTGTCGGCGAGCTATGACCTGGCCAAGCAGAGCAAGCACAACCGCGGTCCGCCCACCGAGTCCGCCGAGGTCGCGGAGGCGGAGTATGCGGATGGCGACACGGCAGCCAAGGCGTTGCTCGAACTTCAAGCGTTCAAACAGAACGAAGCGCCGTTCTTTGTCGCAGTCGGATTCGTGAAACCCCACCTCCCTTTTGTCGCGCCGAAAAAATACTGGGACCTCTATAACCCGGCGAGCATCGACCTGCCCGACAACTACCATCCGCCCGAAAACGTGCCGCCCGACGCGCTCCACAGTTCGGGCGAACTGCGCAAGTATGCGACGGTCCCGGAAAACGGTCCGGTGTCTGACGCGATGGCCAAGGACATGATCCACGGCTACTACGCCTGTGTGAGCTTCATCGATGCACAGATCGGCAAACTGCTCGCCGAACTCGACCGCCTCGAACTCGCCGACAACACCATCGTCATCGTCTGGGGCGACCACGGCTGGAACCTCGGCGAACACACGCTTTGGTGCAAACACAGTTGCTTTGAAACCTCGCTGCACGCGCCCCTCATCGTGCGCGCACCGGGCGTCTCTAAAGCCGGTGGCCGAGTTCCGGCGCTGACCGAGTTCATCGATATTTATCCGACGCTCTGTGCCCTCGCCGACCTGCCCCTGCCCAAGCACCTGCAGGGCAAAAGCTTCGTTGCGCAACTCAAGGATCCCGACACGCCCGGCAAGAGTGTCGCGGTCAGCCGCTATAAAAACGGCGACAGTGTCCGCAACAACCACTACCGCTTCACCGACTATACCCAAAAGGCCGGAGCGCCGATCCCGATGCTGTACAACCATCGGACGGATGCGGATGAAAACGTGAACATTGCCGGAGAAGAAAAAGAAGCGGCGCGAGTTCAGCGATTGCGCGAGCGCTTGGAGACCGTTCGGCAGAGCATGATCGAGTAGCTGCTTTGACCGCGGAAAAACGCGGAGCGACGCGGAATCTCTCCACCGGCCAAGCCGAACTAAGCCACCATTCCTTTGCCCCACATTCTTTTGCCTCCCCGCAGCGGCCTGTTAGCCGCTCGGCCTTGCCGGCCCGGTTGGGGGCGGGTTCATGAGGCGTCATCTTCTTTTTTATTGGCGATCAGTTCCATTTTTATCTCCATAGTTTCCTTCAGTTCCTGGAAAGAAATCGGGTGATAATTGTGGCAATCTACACCAACATCCAGAGACAATTGTAGGGGGTCGTCTGGAAGCTTGCCGTGAGAATGTCCATACAGGTGCCATGATCCCAGATGAGATCGGTCCCAGACCCTCATGGCATAGTGGCAAAGAACGATTCTCTTCCCTTCAACTTTGATCGAGCTGAGATCCTTAACTGACTCGAAAATTGATTCCAATAACCCTTCAGTTTGCGGGTCGTGGTTTCCGCGGATGAAATGAATCGTCCCATTCAGCTTCCTGCGGTATTCTAAAAGATCTTCACATGCTTTGTAGGAAAAGTCTCCGAGGTGATACACCACGTCTGTTTGCCGAACCCGGCAGTTCCAACTGTCAATAAGAGTCCGATCCATCTCTTGGACATCAGCAAAAGGCCGGTTGCAATTCCTCCGAATAGCATCGTGTCCGAAGTGCGTGTCAGATGTGAAGAAAATTGACATTTGGAATCGTACAAAAAGGGGGCTGGCGAATCAAGCGAGCTTAGAACGAGTATCGCCGAAAGTATCCATTTACAGAAGAATCAACATTTCACGTGTTTCTTGGGTAGGTTCTTGCCATCTGCCCGATTACCCACCGGAGACTCATGCCCCGCATCCATCGCATCGCCACCGGCGTCCCCCAGCACAGCTACGAACAATCGGAGATCCGCGATTGGATGCTGGCGCGTTTGGGGTCGGAGGACCGGCGCAGTCACAAGCTGATCCAACTCGCCTACGACCGTTCTGGAATTGCCACTCGGCACAGCGCCTTGCCCGATTTTCAAGCGGCGCCGTCGGCCAATAGCACGGCCGGCAACGCGCTCGGGCTCCGGCCGCAAGATGACGTTCCAAGCACCGGCGAACGCAACGAGCGCTACATCGCCGAGTGCCGCAAACTGGCGCCGCGGGTTGCCGCCGAGTTGTTCGCCGCAGACGATTTTCAGGTGTCCGAAGTGACCCACTTGGTCACTGTTTCCTGCACCGGCTTTTCGGCCCCCGGGATCGACTTGCAGTTGATCGACGCGCTCGGACTCGACCCCTCGGTGAAACGAACCCACATCGGATTCATGGGCTGCTGTGCCGCCTTCCCGGCGCTGCGAACGGCCTCCGATATTTGCCGCGCGCACGCCGCCGAACCCTGCCTTGTGTTGGTCGTCTGCATCGAACTGTGCACCTTGCATCTCAAACCCGGAACCCGGCCGGACCAGTTGCTCAGCGCGTCGCTGTTCGCCGACGGTTGCGCGGCGGCGTTGGTGAGTTCGCGTGCGCCGTCCGGGGACGCGCCGGTGCTCGAACTCGACCACTTCGCCACCGCGGTTGTTCCCGACACCGCCGGCGACATGGCCTGGAGCATTGGCGACGAGGGCTTCGATATGGTGCTGTCCAGTTATGTGCCGCGGGTGCTCGGCGCGTCCATCCGCGAACTACTCGCCACCAACCTTAAGCTGCCCCTTGACGAGATCCGCCATTGGGCGGTGCATCCGGGCGGACGCGCGATTGTCGATCATGTGCAGGACGGACTCGACCTGCCCGACGCCGCGATGCGTCATTCGCGTGCGGTGCTGCGTGAGTTCGGCAATATGAGCAGCGCGACGATTCTGTTTGTTTTGCAGCGCCTGCTCGCCGCCCGCCCCGAACCGGGTTCGGTGGCCGCGCTCGCGTTCGGTCCTGGCCTCACGGTCGAGGTCGCCCGTTTTTCGATCTCCTCGCCTTGCGCTGCCGAATGAACTCGATGCAACACCGCCGCCCCGACCTCGTCGAAGCCATGGACCGGCCCGACTGCGATCCCAAACGCCTGCGCCGGACTTACGTTCAGTTTGGTCTGATGAACCGCTGTGTTGCCGGTTGGCGGCGGGTGTATGTGAAGCGCGTTCGACCGCTGATCTTGGACGGTAAAATTGGCGGCAGGGCAGGGGAGCCTTTGCGTCTGCTCGATATCGGTTGCGGCGGCGGCGACGTCGCGCTCGCCTTTGCCAACTGGGCCAAACGCAACCAGCTCGAACTCGCGATCACCGCCGCCGACCCGGATCCGCGCGCGTTCGCCTTTATGCAGAATCGGTCCGAGTTCCCGGCCAGCATCGAACGCGTTCAAGCCACGCTCGGCGCCTTGTTCGAACAAGGCCGCCGCTTCGATGTGGTGATTTCCAATCACGTGCTTCACCATCTTAACCCCGAAGAGTTGCAGCGCTTTCGTGCCGACTCTGAACGCATCGCCACCACGCTGGTGCTGCACAATGACCTCGAACGCGCCCGCATCGCCTGGGTCGGCTTGCAGCTGATGCGCCCCGTGTTTCCTGGTTCGTTTATCATTCCGGACGGGAGCCTGTCGCTGCGTCGCAGTTTTCGTCGGTCCGAACTCGCCACGCTGCTCGGTCCGCGCTGGCAGGTGCGGCGGCGTTGGCCGTACCGGCTTTGGGCCGAGTTCGAGGTGGGTTCGGTCCCGTTGAGAGAAGCAAACACGAGCCCGACGGTCACGGAGTCCGCCCGATGAACCAACCTCGTTCGGATCTCGCGAACGGTCGCGACGTGCTCATTGCAGAGCATCCGTTGCCTCACCGTCGACCCACCGTCGCGATTGTCGGCGGCGGTCCGGTGGGCTTGTTGCTGGCGCTTGGACTACACGCGCGCGGCGTGTCGTTCCACGTCTACGAACGCCGGAGCCAGCGCGACGAATCCTATAGCCGCGCCATCGGGATTCACCCGCCGTCCCTGGCCGCGTTCCGCGAACTCGGCGTCGACCGCACGTTTCTGGAGGAAGGCGTTCGCGTTGTGGCGGGGGTGGCGCACGCCAACCGTAGCCCGCTCGGCGTCCTGTCCTTCGGCCGGCTGCCCGGCGAGTTTCCGTTCATTCTCACACTGCCCCAAGCCCGCACCGAAGCCATCCTCGAACGTGAACTCCTGCGCCGCGCGCCCGGCTGCATCAGCCACGGCGTGCACATCCGCGACGCCGCCGAACTCGACGCCGAGTTCGTCGCCGCCTGCGACGGCTGGCGCAGCGAACTGCGCGAAGCCGCCGGTCTCCACTTTCCCGGCGCGGCCTATCCCGACACTTTTCTGATGGGCGACTTCGCCGATTGCACGCCGATCGGCCCGCGCGCCGGCATCTACTTGTGCAGCCGCGGCCTGGTCGAAAGTTTTCCGCTGCCTGGCAAAATGCGCCGTTACGTTGTCGCCGTGGCCGAACACCTCGAACAGCCGACCGTCGCCGACATCACCGAACGGATCAGCCAACGCATCGGCGACCATCCAGATCCGGCGACCAACACCATGGTCAGTTCGTTTCGCGTGCACCACTATCTCGCCAACCACTTCCGTGCGGGTCGACTGGTCCTTTGTGGTGACGCCGCACACGTCCTCACCCCCATCGGCGGACTCGGTATGAACCTCGGCTGGCAGGACGCGGTTCACCTTGCCGAGGCGCTCGCGTCCGAGCCTAGAACCCGCGATGCCGCGCTCGACCGTTACGCCCGCGTTCGGCGACGCAAAGCCCGTCGAGCCATTCGTCAGGCCGAAATGAATATGCGCCTCGGCCGTCCCGGGCGCAGTCTCGGGTTGCGTCAGCACGTCGTCAAAACTCTGCTCAAGTCGCGCCTGGCCCCGCGCTTCGCGCGCAGTTGTGCGATGATGTAGCGCTTCGCGCTGAAGATGGGGGGAGGTGGAAGGTGGCGGGTGGGCAGAGAAAGATGCAGCCAACGTTAAACAACAGCTACAACTTTTGTCCGAAGTCGCCTTCGCTTCGGCGGAGTCTGCGGGCTAAAGCCCGCCGTCCAAACGCGGGCTAAAGCCCGCGCTACATGCGGGGCGCCGCCCCCCGCTGTAACATCGGTTTCAACCTGTGTTTGTACCGACGGGTTTTAACTCGTCGAAATTAAGATTTTTCAGAATTTCCGCGCGAGCCAGCTAGTGTTCCCGCCTTGAGTTCGGAGAAATGGAAGGCTTGCGAAACCCGCGCCACGCCTTAGGTTCTCATCGACAAAAATGCAGCCACCTTGCGTTCCCTCACTGATGCCTACTAGATACCACCTACTTTCCTCCCATGAGCGACATTCATCCTTTAATTAAATTGGCCATCGAAGAAGATCTCCGCGAACGCGGTGACGCAACGTCCAACTCTCTCATCGACCCCGCCGTGCAAGGCGAGGCGATCATGGTGCCGCGCAGTCCCGGCTTTATGGCCGGTGGCGAGATCGCCGCCGCCGTGTTCACCGCGTTCAATCCCGAACTCGAACCCGAGATCTTGCTCGCCGACGGCGAACCCTTTGACACCAATACCGAACTCATGCGCATCCGCGGCTCGATCCGCAGCCTGCTCACCGCCGAACGCACCGCGCTCAATTTCATCCAACGCTTCGTCGGCATCGCCACCTACACCAGCAAGTACGTCGAGGCGGTCAAAGGCACCAAAGCCATGGTGCTCGACACGCGCAAAACGCTCCCCGCCTACCGCGAACTCGACAAGCACGCGGTCGCCTGCGGGGGTGGCACCAACCATCGCATGGGGCTGTACGACCGGGTGATGATCAAAGATAACCACGTCGCGTTCTGGACCGAAGGCAACAATTTGCCCGACGCGGTTCGCGAATGCCGGAAGAAAAATCCGGACCTGGTGATCGAGTCCGAAGCGGACACGATCGAACAAGTTCGAGAACTGGTGAAAGCCGAACCCGACTGGATCCTGCTCGACAACATGACCAACGAACAACTGCGCACCTGCGTCGAGATCTGCAAAGATAAGTGCCTCACCGAAGCCAGTGGCGGCGTCACCCTCGACACCATCGGCGAGATCGCCAAGACCGGCGTCGACGCGATTTCAGTCGGCGCGCTCACCCACTCGGTCAAAGCCCACGACATTTCGCTCGACTTGATCGCGGTGGACTAAACGCCACCGTCCATCGTCGACCGGATAATCGCCGCCACGGCCGCGATAAAAAATGGCCATGGCGAGGCGGCCAGAAGGAACAAAAGGACGCACGCCTTCGGCCGCTCTTCCTGAAGCCGCCGCACGGCGAGCACTGCCATGCAAATCGAAAACAGCATGAACGCCATCGGGACGAGCAGCAGCAGCATGAACCACACAGGGTGTTCAAGCAGGTTGAAAGAGGGGACGGGGTAAATCATGGTGCATGTTGTCCAAGCACAAATCTGAGAACGGGTCAGGGGGCATTCTTCGCGCCGCGCTCAATCGACCGCGTAATTCCGACACGATAAATATGCATGTTGATAGATGTGCAGGGCAGGTCGGACGTGTGGCGTTCGGTGATGAATCTGAGCGCCGAGTTGAGCCATGTGGTCACCGATCAGCCGTCGCCGCCTGCCGCCCAAGCCGCGTCCTTCGCAGGATCAACGCCTGTACGCGATGGTCAAGCTGCAGGGCGCCGAGGCGGCGGCGGCCTGGTTCGAGGAGAAGGAAACCGCGCGTCCTGGGGCGGCACTAGGATAAAATGGCCTAGCGTTTGATCGACGACGGCCGGTCCAGAGACGGACTTCGGTTCATGGAATTGGAGATAAAGTTAAACCCCAAGATGGTGTGGATCCTGCGCAAGACCGCCGAGGCTTATTGGGCCGCCGGTCGTTCGGAATTGGCGTTGGAGGTGGTGGAGAAAGCTTTGGCTTTAAAGCCGGAGGACGAATCCTTGACCGTGTTCAAGGCGGAGATGGAACGGTGAGCAACTTGGACGGCAATCAAAGGATCACGTCTATACGTAGCCAAAACGTGGTTAAAATGACGCGTTTTGGCTAAATATAGCTATAAATAGCCAAAAAATGCATTTGACTACGCGTTTTGGCTATATAAAATGGTCCATTAACTTCATCGGACGAGATCGAGAACGACAAATTTTGCGGGAGGCCCTCGATTCCGCCGAACCCGAACTGGTGGCGATCACCGGGCGCAGGCGCGTGGGGAAGACCTTCTTGGAGACGGAGGAGACTCGAGATTGCCTGACCTTTTCGATGATCGGAGTGAAGGGGGCGAGTTTGCGGGAGCAGCTGGTCAATTTCTCGAACCGGTGTTCGGGCATTGGTCGAGCCTGTTCAATCCACGGACGCCTCCCCGGCCAACCATCCGACCGCTCCAGCCGCGGCAAAGGACTGGCAGTCAGCCTTCCAAAAACTCACGACGCTTCTCCAGGCGAAGGTTGCCAACGACGAACGAGTGGTTCTGTTTTTCGATGAGCTTCCTTGGCTGGCATCGCCTCGTTCGCGCTTCATGCCGGCCTTCGACTTTTTTTGGAACGACTGGGCTTCCAAGCACGCCAACGTGAAGGTAATTATTTGCGGTTCGGCGGCGTCGTGGATGATCGAACGGGTGATTCGCAACAAAGGCGGCTTGTACAATCGGGTGACTCGACGGATTCAAATAGAGGCGTTCACCTTGGCCGAAACCAAAGCGTTCCTTGAGAGTCGCGGGGTGACGTTAAGTCTGCGTCAGATCATTGAGATCTATATGGTGTTCGGTGGCATCCCGCACTACCTCAAGGAAGTACGGCCAGGCATGTCGGCGAAGCAGAACATCGAGGCGTCCTGTTTCCAAACCGGCGGTCTGCTACAGGATGAATACCGCCACCTCTACTACTCTCTGTTTGAACAGGCGGAGCGGCATCACAAAGTCGTCGAAGCCTTGGCGGGGAGGCGTCGAGGCATGACCCGCAACCAGTTGATCAAAGAGACCGGCCTGCCGAGCGGGGGGGCGTTCACCAATGTGCTGTGGGAGTTGGAGGCCTCTGGCTTCATTGGCAGCTTCACGCCCCTGAGTTTTGGTCGGGCAAAAAAGTCGAAGCCAGTCTATGTGCTGAAAGACGGCTACACGTTATTCTATCTCCACTGGATTCGTAGCGCCGGTCCGGAATTCGATTGGCTCCAGGCATCACAGGGAGCGGCCTGGCTGGCTTGGTCTGGCTTGGCGTTCGAGACGGTTTGTTTTCAGCATATGGCCCAAATCAAACAGGCGCTGGGAATTCGTTCGGTCTCCACCAGCAGCGCGCCGTGGAAGCGGACCGGAACCAAAAACGAGCCGGGAGCGGAAATCGACCTGTTGATCGATCGCGCCGACGATTGTATGAATGTTTGCGAAATGAAATTTGGCCAGGGCGAGCACGTGATCGACGCGGCCGGCGCGCGCAATTTACGCAACAAAAGTGAGGTGCTGCGCCGCGTCAGCAAGACCCGGAAAGCACTCTTCGTCACCATGATCACGGTGGATGGATTGTTTGAAAACCAATGGAGCGGCGAGGTCGTGTCGAACGAAGTGACTGCCGCAGACCTGTTCGCGGATTGAGTTCGACCCAGCCAGAATTTGATGCCTCTTGACATCAAGTGATGATGCTTCATGTTTTCATTATGAGAACGACTTTAACAATCGATGACAATGTGGCTTCAGCCGTCGAGCGATTTAAGAAAAAGCAGAAGATGAGCACGAAAGATTCGATCAACTATCTGCTTCGCATCGGCTTGCAGGCGGCTGAGAAAAAGACCGAATCAAAACCGTACAGTGGCCAAGTTTTCCATAGCGTTTTACAGGCCGGCATTGATCCTTTGCGGTTGAACCAACTAGCCGATGAGTTGGAAGCCGAGGGATTTACCGGTCGATGATTTGCCCTGACATCAACCTTCTACTCTATGCCACGTTCCCAGCATTTCAGCAGCATGTCAAATCCAAGGCGTGGTGGGATGCTGTTCTATCCGGTCCCGAACACGTTCGGCTCGGAGTTGTCGTCGTGCTTGGCTTCATCCGAATTTCAACCAATCAGAAAATCTTCTCGCCGCCGCTGACCATGGAGCAAAGTATTGGCGTGGTTGATGACTGGTTGCAGCAACCCAACGTCAAAATGATTTCCCCGCTGGAGAACCATTGGGACAACTTGAAGAACATGCTCAGGAGTGGTCACGCCGGAAGTAATCTAACAACCGACGCTCATATTGCCGCCTTGGCTGCAGATTATGGGTTGACGGTTTATACCAACGACACGGACTTTGCACGGTTCCCCGCAACCGCTTTTTGTAATCCGCTTGCGAAACTTTGAAGTCATTCCAGATGGTGCGAAGCAGGCGAGCCAATCATGGCTTTCGGTCGGAAGCGGAGGATGGCAAACGTAGGTTCAATGAACGACCCTGAACCTCAGACTCCATTGGCCCTATGAAATTTCTGCTCCCGCTCCTCTCCTTTGCCGTGTTCGGCCTGACGTTCGTCCATGCCCAAGAAGCCGCCAAGCCTTTCGACGGCACGCTCGACGGCTGGAAATTCAAAAAACACGGCGGCATCGACAAGGCGAATTGGCAAGTCGGAACGCCGAAGCTTGCCGCAGACAATCCCAAGGCTTTGGTCTCGGTGGACACGCCCGAAGGTGAGGCACCCGCGCTGGTCAATGTGGTTTCGGGGCACCGTCAGAGCAAAGATATTTACTCCAAAGCGAAGTGGGGCAGCGCCCGGATCGAAGCCGAGGTGCTGGTCGCCAAAGGCGCGAACTCGGCATCTACGTGATGGGCGAATACGAGGTTCAGGTGCTCGACAGCTTCGGCAAAGAGAAGCTCGGCGGCGGCGACATGGGTGCGATCTACGGTGCGGCCCCGCCCCGAACCAACGCCTGCAAAAAGCCCGGCGAGTGGCAGAAGTATGTGATCGAATTTCAAGCGCCCGCGTTCGACGCGGCCGGCAAGAAGACCGCGAACGCGAAATTCATTAGCGTCAAACTCAACGGCGAGACCCTACATGAAAACGTCGAAATGAAAGGCCCGACGCCCGCCGGGGTCACCGGCAAGGAAGCCGCCACCGGACCGATCATGTTTCAAGGCGACCACGGCCCGGTGGCGTTCCGCAATATCGTCATCACGCCGCTGGGCAAGTAGCCCCGCAGCGTAGTAGCCTCGGTCATGCGCGTTCCTTGCTTCTTTGTGTTCTTGGTTCTGCTGCCCGGGTTCGGGTTTGCGGAAGTGGACTTCAATCGCGACATCCGTCCGATCCTCGGCGAGAACTGCCTGTGCGCGCTACGCCGACTCGAACGGTTTTCAAGCGGACCAACTGCGCGACTCCTGGGCGTTCCGCGATTGGGTGATTCAGGCGATGAACGACAACCTGCCCTTTGATCAGTTCACCACCGAGCAACTGGCCGGCGACTTGCTGCCGGGTTTGAGCGTGGCGCAGAAAATCGCCACCGGTTTCCACCGCACCGTTACTTGCAATGTCGAAGCCGGCGTGCACCCGGAGGAGAACCGGATGAACCAGGTCTTCGACCGGGTGAACACCACCGCGACGGTCTGGCTCGGGCTCACGCTCGAGTGTTCGCAGTGCCACAACCACAAATACGATCCGCTGCCGCAGGCCGAGTATTATAAGATGCTTGCCTACTTCAACAACACGCCGGTCGAGGTTCGCAACCCGAGCGGCAAAGGCGTGAGCTTTGATTTTTATGGACCGAAAATGGATTTGCCGCTGCCAGCCTCGTCCGCCGAACCCAAGTCCGCCTTCGATGCCGAACGCGCCACGCTGATCGCCGAACGCACGGCGCTGACCAAGAACCCGCGTCCGGGCTTCGGTGCCTGGGTTGCGTCGTTCAAGAAAAAGGGCAGCGCGCCAAGCTGGCAGGCGCTCGACCTGGTTTCGTTCAAGAGCAACGGCAAAGACACGCACAAGGTTCTCGACGACGGCTCGATTCTGCTCGGTGGTCCGGTGCCGCAAACGGTGGTGCACACGTATACATTCAACAACGAGATCGAGGGCATTCGCGCGTTCCGGGTCGACGCGCTCACCCATCCGAGCCTGCCCGGCACCGGTCCCGGACGCGGCGACCCGACCCGCACCAACTTCATCCTTAGCGAGCTGGCCGTGGCCGACGGCGCTGGTTCGTCGATTGCGCTGCACGGCGCCGTCGCCGACTTCTCCCAGACGGGCTGGCCGGTGGCCAATGCACTCGACGGCTATCGCAAAACTGGCTGGGCGATCGCCCCGCAATTTAAGAAACCGCATTGGGCGGTGTTCAAAACGACGACGCCGGTGAACGCCGAGCAACTGGCGTTCACCCTCGATCAAAACTATGGCTCGGGCCGGGTTCTGGGCCGGGTTAAAATTTCCGCGACCACCTCCGCGTCGGTCGAGAACATGAGCGACTTGGATGGCAAGGTCGTTGCCATCTTGAACAAGGACCAAAAGAAATGGACCGCGGCCGAACGCAAGCAACTCGAGAAAGTGTGGCGGGACCTGAACCCGCGCAAGGCCAAACTCAACACGGCGATCAGCAAGATCGACGCCGAACGTAAAAAGATCGCGCCGCCGTCGACGCTGGTGATGGTCGAAAAGGATGAGCCGCGCATGACCCATGTCTTAAACCGCGGCAACTATCTCGACAAAAAAGAGCAAGTCGCAGCCGGCACGCCCGCAGTCTTGCATCCGCTCGATCCGGCGCTGCCGCCGAACCGCCTCGGACTGGCGCAGTGGATTATGGACCCCGACAATCCGCTGGTCGCGCGGGTAACCGTCAACCGCTGGTGGCACGAATTGTTTGGCCTCGGGCTGGTCGAGACCCTCGAGGATTTCGGCACGCAGGCGGCACCGCCCAGCCACCCCGAACTGCTCGACTGGCTGGCGCGCGAGTTCGTCGAAAACGGCTGGGACCGCAAGCAATTGCTGCGCACCATCGTGCTCTCCGATGCCTACCAACAGAGTTCGCGGATCGTGCCCGAAGCCGCCGCGACCGATCCGGACAACCGCTGGCTCACCCGCGGTTCGCGCTTCCGGCTCGACGCCGAGACCATCCGCGACAACGCCCTCGCCGCCAGTGGGCTGCTGAGTCCGCAGATGTTCGGCAAGCCGATTATGCCGTTCCAGCCGGACAAAGTCTGGCGCCAAGTCGGGCGCAACGAACCGAAGTGGGTGGAGCAAACCGACCACAACCGCTGGCGCCGCGGCATCTACATTGTCTACCGCCGCGCCGCGCCGTATCCAAGCATGGTGAACTTCGACGCGCCCGACCGCGGTGCCTGCACGGTAAAGCGCGCCCGAACCAACACGCCCTTGCAAGCGCTCACGCTGATGAACGATCCGGTGTACGTCGAAGCCGCCTTCGCGCTCGCGCAACGGGTGCTCGCCGAACCAGGAGTCGGGAACTCCCCGCCTGCGACGTTCGCCGAACGCCTCGATTTCGCTTTTATCTGCGTGCTCGCGCGGCCGGCCAGTTCGGCGGAGCGTGCGTTTCTGGCCGGGGTTCACCAAGAGCAACTCGCCCGCTTCTCCGCGGACCAAACGGCGGCCGCCGCGCTGGTCGCCGGCACCAAAGGCGTGCTCCGGCCGACCGCGTCCGCCCCCGAACTCGCGGCGTGGTTTCATCTCACCAGCACCTTGCTCAATCTCGATGAAGCGATGACCAAAGAGTAGGGGAGGGGTGCTCACGCAAACGTCCGGTCGCGACATCAAGCCATTCCGGGTGGCGCTCGAACAGCGGATGACTGCGTGTTTTCCGGTGATCGATTAGCTTCGCCCAGCGGTTTTTTGCTTATGGCAAAGCTTCGCCATCGTGTGGCAAGGTTCTGCCACTCTATGGCAAGATCTTGCCATACGCCCCGAACCTGAACTAGTCTCGTGCCATCCCTTTTCTCCGGTTGTCTTGATGCAAAAAACCCTCTCCTTCGTTGCGATCCTCGTTTCCTTGCTCGCGCTTGCCTTTGTTTGGTTTCGTCCTCCGGTCGAGACGCCGCGTTCGGGGGAGAAAGCTCAGGCGGGCCATGCCGCAACCGCCGCATCTGGATCCCCGAACGCCGCGTTGCTCGCCGAACTGGAACTCGCCCACGAACGCATCCGTTCCCTCGAGTCCCGGATCAACGGTTTGGAGGCGGAGCAGGAGGTGTTGGCGGCGACGTTCGGGCAAGGTGCTGTTACTGATGCCGCGCCGACGACAGAGCTGGGTGGAACGCTGGCTGGTCCGGTCGACGGTGCCAAGGTCGTGCGGGGATTGGTGGACCTCGAACAGAAAACCGAGTTGCTGGAACAGGATTTGGAGGAGCTCGGGGTGTTCGAACACTTCGCGAAGAAAGCGGAGAAACTGCAGCAGGATTACGATCGGGTTTTTGACGAGACACGCAGCACCAAGGAGCGACTCAAATCGGCGATGGATCTGAAGAAGGCGGACCGGATCGATGCGGATGTCGCGACGGCGCTGATCGGTATCTGGGACGAGTCGCGCGGGGATGATTATGCCACCTATTTTCTGCTCGATAGTTTGGAGGGGGTGGTCGACGAGGGTTTGCGCGACCGAATTTTTGAGTATTTGCCGGACGCGGAAAGTCCGAAGATGCGCCTGCGCGCGGTGAGCACGCTCGAGCCGATGTTGGACGACCCCGAGGTCTCCCGCTGGTTCGGTCATCTTGCCGAAAACGATCCAGATGAAAACGTGCGCGCCTCGGTCGCGCGCCGACTCGAACGCGTCGGCCAATCCCCGGCTAAATGAGCGTCGAACCGATCCCGGAAACGGTTCCTTCGGGGCCATCGCTGACGCCTTCGATGCCTGAACGTATTCCGCGTCGACATGATCTCGACGCCCTGCGCGCCATCGCGATGTTGCTCGGCATTGTCTTGCATGCGGGACTCTCGTTTACCACCACGTGGTGGATTGTTCGCGACGTGAATCAGCATGTGGCCTATGATATTGCGTTCTCGGCGCTCCACGGTTTTCGCATGCCGTTGTTTTTTCTGATCAGCGGTTTCTTCACCGCGATGCTGTGGCGCAAACGCGGTGTCGGGCGCTTGCTGCGTCATCGGTTCATGCGCATTTTTCTACCGATGATGCTCTGTCTGGTGACGATTATTCCGCTGGTGATCGGGGTGAGTATCGGTGCCATTACCACCGGGGACGGGGCTGGCAGCGGGTCGGCGGCGGACTGGGTCGCGTCGGTTCGGAGCGGCGACTTGAAGGCCATGCAGCTTGCGGCGGAGGGTGTGGACCTTGAGGAGGTGGATGCCCAAACGCAGATGTCGCCACTGGCCTACGCGGCCTTGATGGGCGAAACGGAGATCGTCGCATGGCTGTTGGATCAGGGAGCGGACGCCAACGCAGGCAACCATGATGGCAACACCGCCTTACACTCGGCGGCCTTTCTCGGTCGCGTGGAGACGGTCCAGTTGCTGTTGGAACACGGCGCAAATCCAGAACTCCGCCGACACGACCGTTCACGTCCGATCGAAAGCGCGCAAGCCCATTGGGAAATCACTAAATTCATCACCGACATGATGCGAATCAAGGTCGACCGGGAAGCGGTGCAGGCGGGGCGGGTCCGGGTGATCCGTTTGCTGAGTGGTGTCGATAACGGCGTCAAAAACGGCGGCGAGCTGGAGGAGCTCGCGGAGGTTGATGACGGGGCGACTGGGGCTGGGAAGAAGGGTCGTTCGGGCATTGGTGCGGTGTGGGAGGCTTTGAGTCAGGGCTCGTTCTGGGCGCACATGTGGTTCCTCTGGTTCCTGTGTTGGTTGGTGGTCGGCTTTGCATTGTATGCACTGCTCATGGATGCACTGAAGTTGGCGCATCTGCCGCGCTGGTTGATTTACGCGCCGGGCTGTCTGCTGTGGCTGTTGCCGTTGACCTTGCTGACGCAGCTGCAGATGACCGAACCCACGTTTGGCCCGGACACCTCGGCCGGGTTTCTGCCCAAGCGACATGTCCTGTTGTACTACGGGATCTTCTTTATGTTCGGCGCGTTTTACTGGGACATCAGAGATGCCGAGGGACGCCTCGGGCGCTGGTGGATTCCGACCTTGATTGTGACCTTGCTGGTAATTTTCCCGGTTGGTCTGGACTTGATGTACGGGGGCGAGTCGTTCGGGTTTGTGTTGGAGCGTGTGCCGGTCGGGGATCACAAATTCGTGGTGGCCGGGCTTCAGGTTCTGTTCACCTGGGGGATGTGTTTTGGCTGCATGGGCCTGTTTCGTTCGTTGTTTGTCAAGGAGAACAAGGCGATGCGCTACATCTCCGATTCGTCGTACTGGTTGTACATTGCGCACTTGCCTTTGGTTTTGCTTGGCCAGTGGCTGGTTCGCAGTTGGAACGTGCCGCACCTAGTGAAGTTCGTGGTGCTGACGGTTCTGATCAGCGCGTTCCTGTTGTGGACTTACGAGAAGCTCGTTCGCTACTCATGGTTGGGCACGTTGCTCAATGGCAAGCGGACGCGTCCGGCGGCGGAGCCTTCTATTGTTACGAATTGAGCGAGGCCCAATAGCTGTCGATGGCTTCGGGTAGGAGCTCGTGTTCGTGGGGGAGGATACGAGCGGCGAGTGTCTCTTCGGTATCGCCGTTTTCCACCATCACCGCGCGTTGCGCGAGGATGCGTCCGGCGTCCATTTGTTCGTTGACGAGGTGGACCGTGCAACCGCTGATTTTCACCCCGTAGGCGATGGCTTGGCCTTGGGCTCCCATGCCTTTGAAACTCGGCAGGAGCGAGGGGTGGATATTGAGAATGCGGTCGGGAAAGTGGTCGATGAACACTTTGGTGAGGATGCGCATAAAGCCGCCGAGGATGACGAGGTCGCAGTCGGCGGTTTTGATCAGTTCGGCGGCTTGGTCCTCGAACGCGCGGCGGACGGTGCGGTCGTAAGGAATCCACATCGCCTGAATACCGGCCTCGAGTGCTTTGACCAGCGCGGGCGCTTTCTCCTGGTCGGAGATCACCAGTTGGATTTTCGCATTGAGCTTTCCGGTTTCGATGGCGTGGCGAATCGCATCGAGATTACTGCCGCGTCCAGAAACGAGAACCGCGAGTTTCGCGGGGGGCAAGCTGAAGCTCACGGGGCTTCCACCTCGACTTGCACGAGTCCAGCTTTGTCGGTGACGGTGCCAATCTGGAATGCCTCGGGAAGGGCGGAGAGGGCGGTGTGCGCGTGGTCGGCAGGCAGGATGATGACCCAGCCGATGCCCATGTTAAAGGTGTGGATGGCTTCGTCGAGTTCGAGCGGGGCGAGGATTTTTTGCGCGGCGGCGTTGTCCCAGTAGGGGATGCTGAGGTCTGCGCCTTTGTCGTCGCCGAGGATGCGTTGCAGGTTTTCGCGCAGTCCGCCACCAGTGATATGGGCCATGCCGGAGGGGCGGAGGGCGAGGTCTTGGAGTGCTTTAACTTCGGCGTGGTAAATGCGGGTGGGCGCGAGCAACTGGTGCATCTCGTCGTCGCTGAGTTCGACTTGTTTGAGCACGCGTCGAACTAGCGAGAAGCCGTTGGCGTGGATGCCGTTGGACGGGACGCCGATGAGCGTGTCGCCGACTTTGATTTCGGTTGGGTCGAGCAAGTCTTCTTTTTCGGCGGCGCCGACCACGAAGCCGGAGAGTTCGACGATGCCTTCGGGAACGACGCCGGGCATCTCGGCCGTTTCGCCGCCGGCGAGCAGGCAATCGCATTGGGCGAGGCCGTCGGTCATGCCGGAGATCAGGCGGCGAATTTGTTCGTCGTCGAGTTTCGGCACGCCGATGTAGTCGAGGAACATGAGCGGCTGGCCGTTGCAGGTCAGGATGTCGTTGACGTTCATGGCGACGAGATCGATGCCGGCGATTTCGAGCAGGTCGTGTTTGAGCAGCAGTTCGAGTTTGGTGCCGACCCCGTCGCAGGCGGCGAGGACGATGGGATGCTTGTAGTCGCTCAGGTCCATGCCGGCGGCGAACAAGCCGAAGGCGGAATAGAGGGACCGCGATCCTTCCGTTTTTTTACGGAGGGCGGCGATGTCTTTGACGAGTTCGGCGGCGTGTTCGGTATCGACGCCGGCGTCTTTATAGGTGAGCGGATCTGACATGGGTCGAGGCAAAACACCTTTGCTAGGGCTTGGCAAGACCCGCTTTGAGCAGCGCAACGATCTCGCCATGGGCGATGATCGCCCATGGGGTGGCCACAAAGATGAGAGCTAGCCGGTCCGGTCGCCCTTTAGGTTGATCAGCGTGCATAGCCCCGCGGGTCCTTCATGGGCTTTTGGTCGGCGGGCTTTGAGTTGGGGGAGGCGCAGGGCAATGGTTTGTTCGACGAATTGTTTGCTGCCGCAGACGACTGCGTCGGTCAGGTAGCGGGCCTTGCAGCGGAGGAGGGTAGCGGGCGGGACGGCGTCGCCGGATTCCCAAGCTTGCCAGGCGGCGATGGATTCGGCGCGCGAGAAGCCGCGTTTCTTCTGTTGGCCGTCGCGGTGATTGGTTTCGCGGCCGCGTTCGAACAGCCAGCGGCGGTAGCGTTTGTGGATGGTTCGCCATTGTTCGGCTTGGACGCGTTCGGGGTCGTTGGCGGGTCGTAGGTCGTTCGACTCGGACATGATGATTTGCAGACCTCGGCGGCGATCTACGTTTCCGGAAACGGCACCGGTGTACCCGCACCATTTGTAGTCGAGCGGGTCTTCGACGATGCCGGCGCGCAGGGGATTGAGATCGATGTATGCGGCCATCAGTCTGAGGGCGTGTCCATCTTCGACGAGCACGCTTTTGAAGCGTTCTTCGAATAGAGTGCCTTTCCGGTTGTGGGTGAAATTATACCAGGTGGAGAAGCGTTGTTTGAGGTCTTTAACGTATTGGGAAAGGTCGAACATGCGGCGACGGAATCGGTCGAGTTCTTGTTCGACGAGGGTGTCTCCTTCGGCGGAGATGAGACGCATGCGTTCGAAGCGTCTTATGAGTTCTTCGACCCGGCTCTGTTTCCAAATTTTTCTCAGGCGTCTGATCACTTCTTCTTCCGGGATGCTTGAGGGGCGTTCGGGAACGCGCACGAGGAGGTGGAAGTGGTTGCCCATAATGCAAAAGGTCAATATTTCGACTCCCGAAAAGGCGGCTTGTGAGATCATCATGTGGTGAAAGATCTTTTTTGCCTCCTCGTTCCCAGTGGCGAACTGCCGATCCACGAATCGGGAGATGACGTGGTATTTCGATCCGGGTTTTCCGATGATTCTGAGTTTTCTCATAGAGCTGTTTGTGAAGTTCTGGATCACTTTACAAGAAAAATATGTGGACTGGCCACAATTTATTACAATTTATTGAAATCTGCTGGTGGAGTTGTACGGGGGGAGCGGAGCGTGCTCTTTGAGTTTGTTAGTTTTTCACGATCGAACCAGTGGCGAGAACTTGGCTCTTTTCAAAGTTGGTGGTGGATCATTTTCAGGCCAAACGCTTCAACTTCCGAAAATCCTATGGGATGACAGTGAAATCAGTTATCAAACCCATGAACGTGGTGTATGCAATCGGTTGTTGATCGACCACAAAATATACAATCCTCAGCTCCCTATATTCTGACCGCCAGATGAATCTACGTGCCCTCCTCCTTTTCGTCCTGCTCTTCAGCGGACCGTTCCTGTGTGCAGGCGAAAAACACCACGGGGGCGGTGCTGTTTTGGTTCACAAATGCGTGCATTGCACCAGCCCCCTCGAACTGGAAAAGCAGAAGCCGCTTGGCGGCATAAAAGGCAATGGCGCTGAGTTGGAACGCTATCCGCTGTTCCCCCAAGCGGGCATCATCGGTCAGGACCTGTTTGTTGGAAACTACGTCGACCTCGATCCTAGTGGAGGGATCCTCGATGCCCAATGCGGCGGGCGATCCTACAACGGCCACCGCGGCATCGACACCAGTCCGGCGACGTTCAAATACCAAGACGCGGGCATGCCAATTTTCGCGGTCCTCGACGGAGTGGTGACTGCGGCTCGCGACGGCCAACCGGACCGTAACACAGTCTGGGCAAATCAGACATCGAACTTCGTACGGATCGACCACGGCAACAGCCACATCACCTCCTACCTTCATCTAAAGAAAGGCAGCGTCGCCGTAACCGTCGGCCAAGAGGTGACCGCAGGGCAACAACTCGGGCTCGTCGGCAGCAGTGGGGTGAGCAACTGGCCCCACCTTCACTTCGAAACCACCTTCCAGAATCAGGTGGTGGAGCCGTTCACTGGTGCCTGCCGTGGAACCGAAAGCCTTTGGATGCAGCAGCCTGTCGAACCGACCACGCCGCTGATTCGCGAGTTCACGTTGACGGCGCAGGACATCTCAAACTGGCCCGGCCCGCCGTCAGACAGCATCGTCAATAACGGCACGTTCGAACTCGGTACGCGCAGGTTTTCCTTTTGGATCAATCTCCTCTACATGACGCCGAACATGACCTGGACCTACCGCTTGGTCGATCCGAACGGCGCTGTGCTCGACCAGGTCGCCGATTCCTTTTCCGAAAGCTATCGCTTTTCCTGGTGGTGGTGGGGACGCACCGTAGAGTTCGTCACGATTGGCACGCACCATATCGAACTGTTGCTCAATGATGAATTGGTCGTCCGCGCGCCGCTCGAAGTGGTTGCTGTGGGTGCACCCCGTCCGAACCGACCTCCCTACGACGCGTCGTTTTCATTTCCGCCCGAGGGCGTGAGCACGCGTAGCGTGGCGCTTTGTCGCCGGACCGAGTTCGAGGTGATCGATGACCCGGATTACGACATCGTTCGAACCCGGTTTGTCTGGCGTGTGAATGGTGTGGTCCGTCGCGCGGTGACCCACGCGGCCATGACGGATGCGTTCCCGCGCGGGCGCCTGTCGGCGGGCGATGTGCTGAGTTGTCAGGTCACACCAACGGACTACCAAGCGGACGCTGCCAGCCAAACGCTTACCACAACCGTGTTCGAACGCTATCTAGACTGGGCGGCGCGGCACGGACTCGCGGCACTTTCCTTCGACGACGACCCCGACGGCGACACCGTACGCAACGGCTTCGAATACACTCTAGGATTGGATCCGATGGTGGCCGACGCGCTGCCGTCACACCACGTCGCGAACTCCGCCATCCTTTGGCAGATCCCGCGCAGCCCGACGTCCGACCCCTCCCTTCTCTTGGTGATGGAGTTCTCCTCCGACATGGCCAACTGGCAGTCGATACCGGAACAGCGGGTCGGCAACCTGAGCACGTTTCAAGCCCCGTTCGCAGCCATCCGCCAATTCGCCCGCCTCCGCTTGACCCATTCCAGCGGCCAATCGTCCACCGTGCCGGTTTCCGCGATCCTCCCCTGAGTCGCATTTGTTGGCGCACTAGTTGTCGCACCTGTTATAGTGGGTCTTCTAAAGACCCATCGCCCGAACGGCAAGTTCCGCGCCGTCCAGCGGCAAGGCTTCTACAGGTTCGGCCGCGTCTTGAATCGCCGCCAGCGCCGGACCGAGTCGGCCCGCGTAGAGATCGGACGCCGCGATCTCCACCTGTTTTAGCAACCGCTTGATCTCCGCCACCAGCACCGGCGTTTCGCGGAACCCGGTCCGGTCCACCCAAACCATCGGGCGCTGGTTGACAATGCATTCTGAGGTCGCGCCGAAGCCAGGTTTGGTCAGCACAATATCCACGCTAGCAAAGATGTCGGTGACGCGGATGTCTTTGCGCGGAATCTGAAAGATGTTCGCCACCCCCGGCCAGCCGAGCGGTTCGATGGTGAAGAATTGATAACCCGGTAACGCCGCCACCGCCGCCAGCGCGGACGCGTTCCAACGGAGGGTTGAGAACGACAGCAGCACCCAGGGGAGGGTGGGATCGGCGCCGGTTCGCTCGGCGATTTCCGAACGCGCGTTCACGCCGGGCTTTGCCAGTAGGCCCACTTGGACGCGGTTCGGAAACACCTCCAATCCGCCGGCAAAGGGCGTTTCGATACACAAATCCGCCAAGCCGTACCCTGCCTCAAACGCGGCGATCTCCTCGTCCCAACCGAACTCGCCATAGATCCACGACCAGGTGAAGTTCGCGACGGCGACGCTGCGAATGCCCGCCCAGTGGGCCGCTTCAATCGGAATCGCCGGCACATCACAAATCACCAAGTCTATGCCTTCGCCTCGCAACCAGTCCCGCTCTTGTTCGATCAAAATTGGACGGCGTTGCAAGAGGTCGCGAACACGTTCGCGGGTCGTCGGAATATCGACGCGCACCGAGTCGACTTGTACCATGCCGATGTCAAAGCTGCCGGGTCGCCGGTGCCAGTCAAACTCCTTCAGGTCGTCGAAGCGGTTGAGCCAGAAGGGGTCGCACACGTTGGAGACAATCGTGACCTTCAAGTTGGAGCTCTGTTCACTGCGATGCATTGCACGTAGGATGTCCGAACTCCGGACGGCGTGTCCGAATCCGTGGGCGGTGACATAATAGGCAATGTTCAAAAGAAAAAGTTCTCTAAATCCGCTGGGTTCTATGCAACGGAATGGCAAAATTCAACGCCATGAACTCTTCATTATCCAAGCGTATTCTCGTCATTTTCCTCCCTCTGCTGCTCGCCGCCGCGACCGTTTCCTTCGGACAGCAAACGCCCGCCTCGCCTTCTCCGGACGACTTGGGCGCGTTGCTCGGCGGATTGCTCAACGGCGGACAAGGTGCGCCGAGTCCGCAAGACCTTGAACGCATGAAAGCGATGCGCGACGCCTTCCTGCAAGACGCCGCTAAAACCGCCGCCGCCCAGCAAGCCGCCGCTGCCGCCGCCGCGAAAGCCGCCGCTGCTGCCGATACCGCCGCCAACGCGGTGCCGAACGTCGCGCCTGCAAAAGGCGCGTCCGCTGTCCGCGCCGCTCCGGATCTCGGAGCACTGTTCGGGGGCATCATCAAAGAACTCAACATCGAGTCCACGCCCGACGGCAACGTGAAAATAAACGGCCAAGAAATCGACCCGCAAACCGCCTTGCTCAACATGCAAAAAGAGATGCAGCAAGCAGGCGGAATCAAGCCTGGCGAGACCCCGAAGTTTCTCCAAGGTGTGCTCAAGCCGGAACAACTCGAGGCGATTCGCAAACAGGCCGAAGCGGTGCAGCCTAATCCCGAACAACTCCAGCAGCTCGAACTCATGGCACAACGCCTACAACAATCGCTGGGTACCCAGCCGCTGCCCGTACCCGCTCTCACTCCGGCTCTCACTCCGGCTCCTGCTCCGGCTCCTGCTCCGGCTCCCACTCCTGCTCCGGCTCCGGCACCGAAAGCCGTTCCGCCCAAACCGTTCATTCCCTGATCCACGATGTCCCGCCTCCTTCTACCTGCCGCCCTGCTCGGCCTCGTTTGTCTGTTCGGTTGCCGCGCCAAACCCGCGATTCCCAGCGGTGAGGCGCAAGTCTTTCCTGGCACCGACATCGAACTCGAAGTCGACGAAGTGCCCGCCGTGTACATTTTCATCGGTTCGCGCGACTTGAAACTCGTTCAGGAAAAGACCTAGTTTAGTCCGGCTCAGCTATGCGACGTCGGGGCGGCCTTGCCTCCGCGTCTTGCCTCCGCGTCTTGCCTTTCGTACACCTATTTGCGATGGCTTGCCCATGGCATGGTTTTGGCAATTCTCTCGGGATAAACGCTCGTTCTTTTTCGGCGCGCTGACCGCCTTGGGCTTGGCGTGCCTTGGGTGTTCCCCGGCTGCCGCCGAACCCGGCCTAGACATGTTCCCGAGCTGGGATGGTTCGGAAACAATGCTCGGACGCGCCGGGCCGACGGTCCCGTATATCACCGAACCGTCCTTCAACAACCTGCCTGCCTTTTCGCGTCCGGTGATGATGCGTTCGATCCCTGGAACCACCCCCGAGCGTTTGGTCATGCTCGAACTCGCCGGCCGGGCGCACACCTTCATCAATGTTCCTGAGGTGAAAACGCGCGCGCCCTTTCTCGATCTGGGTCCGGCGAACCGCGGTGCCATCGACAAGAAGGCATACAGCTTGTTGTTCGCGCTCGACTACCCGACGGATCCCTCCCTCTACTTGCTCTACAACCAAGGCTACGCTGGCACGCGCACCAATATCCTGTCTCGATTCACCGTTCTGCCGGGCGACGCCGAAACGGCGCCGCGCGTTGATCGCGGGTCCGAACAACAGCTACTGCGCTGGTGGTCGGACGGGCATGATGGCGGCGACTTGGCCTGGGGGCCGGACGAGATGCTTTATGTGACGACTGGCGACGGCTCCAAACCAAACGACCCGATGAATCTTGGCCAGACCACCGACAATCTGCTCGGGTCGATTTTGCGTCTCGACCCGAACGGGCCGGCCCTCGTCCCGAACGACAACCCGTTCATCAATCAACCGGGCGTGCGTCCCGAAGTCTGGGCCTATGGCTTGCGTAATCCGTGGCGGATGTCCTTCGATCCGCAGGGCAACTTGTGGGTCGGTGACAACGGCAACGAACTCTGGGAGATGGTGCATCGTTCGCGCAAGGGCGCCAACCACGGTTGGAGCACCTTTGAGGGCAACCATCCTTATCGTCCAGCCAACCCGCTGGCGGGTCCGACCCGTGTGCGTGCGCCGGTGGCGGTTGAGCATCCGCATACCGAAATGCGTTCGTTGATCGGCGGCATCACCTGCCGCGACCCCGAACTTCCCCGGCTCCAAGGCCGGACGCTGTATGGCGATTACGTGACCGGCAAGGTGTGGAGTTTTCGCTGGGATGCCGAACGCAACGAGGTGGTCGAACGCCGCCCGGAGGCGGATACGCGTTCGCAGATTCTCGCGTTCTGTGAAGACCGCGCTGGACACCTGTACATCGTCTCCAACACCGGGCCGATCTTCCGCCTGCGTCCGGCCCCCGACGACGAACGCGCCCCGTTCCCGGAACGCCTGTCGGCGACGGGCTTGTTCGCCGACACGGCGGCGCATGAGTTGGCCGCCGGTGTCCTTCCCTATCAGGTGAACCATCCGCAATGGGCGGACGGCGCACGCGCAACCCGCGCGGTGGCGATGCCGGCGCGCGCGCCCATGGTCCTGCGTCCGCGTCCGCTGCTCAGCTTCGAACTGCCGGCTGGTTCGGCGGTGATTCAAACCTTCGCCGATCCCGACTCCGGTCGCCGAGTCGAGACCCAACTGGCGCTCAACGACGCCGAAGTCTGGCACTTTTTTACCTACGCTTGGAACGAGCAGCAAACCGACGCCGAACTGGTGCCGCCCGAAGGCTTCACCCGCAACGGTCGTCGCTTCATGGGACGCGCCGAATGCACCATCTGCCATACCGCCTCGTCCTCGTTCCTGCTCTCGTTCTCCCCCGAACAACTCAACCGTGATTTCGACTACTCCGGGCTTGGCGGGCGTTCGGGGAACCAGCTCGACACCTTGATCGCACTCGGTCGAATCCCCAAACACGACGAACGACGTCTTGCCCAGAAGACCGCGTTCCCGTCGCTCGACGACGAGCAAGCCTCGGTTGCCGAACGCGCACGCACCTGGTTGCATGTGAACTGCGCGCACTGCCATCGCGAAGGCGGGGCAGGGGGGCGCGGGACGTTCCAACTGATGAAACATCTCACCGATGAAGCGACCGGTTGTCTGGACGCGGTGCCGCTCCTCGATCTGTGGGACACCAAAGAGGCACGCTTGATCGCGCCTGGCCATCCGGAGCGTTCGCTGCTGTTGAAGCGCATTAACCTCCGCGGGGCGGGTCAAATGCCTTTGCTGGGCAGCACGAAAGTGGATCAGGCCGGGGTCGCGCTGGTGCGGGCTTGGATCGAAGGATTGAAGTAATTTGCAGACGAGTTGCCCGTTAGATGCCGTTTGACGTACACCTCATCTTTCTGTATTATCCTTTTATGTCTTTCACTAAAAACAAGGGTTTTACCCTTATCGAATTGTTGGTTGTGGTTGCAGCCGTTGGTATTCTTCTTTCCATTTTGGTCCCCGCGATCACTAAGGGCGTGAAGCTCGCCCAGCGCGCACAGGCGTCGGCCGGCATGCGTTCGATCGCCATGGCTTGGCAACAATACGCCTATGATAATGATGGAAGAATTATGTCCTCGGACAACGGGCCTCGTCGCGGTCAGGACCCGTGGGTTACAGTTCCGCAAGGTACCACACGGCAAGACAGGGAAGATGCGATTGAGGCCGGTGCCATCTTTCCCTATGTGCAAAATTTCGATATATTCACCGATCCAAATCACGTATTTCCAACCTATGTCAACTCGTATGGTATGAACGGAGCTTTAAATAGTAGCTGGGGTCAGCCAAGCTTACCTAGGGCGAGATTCCGCACCCGGGCGGAGCACCCGGAGGGGCGGGCGGCAAGCCATATCGGTCAAGCGAATCCAGGTACGGTGCTACTCTTTGCAGAGTACGATGCACGGAACTATAACAACGGTTCTTACGTGATGCACCCCTTGGTTTGTAATTGGGTCGACCGGGTTGCAGGAAATTACTGGGGCGGGGACAATCTTGCTTTCGTTGACGGGCATGTGGAGTTTCGCCACTGGGAAGATCCTGATACCTTGCGCTCTCTTGCCTCGCACGGGTTGAGCGATCCGGGAAGTCTCGACTGTAAATATTTGGAATCCGTCTTCTATCCTCTTGCTGCCCCATGAGTACTGTAACCAAGGTGGCCTTGGCCATCATCGTAATCGGTAGTTTGTGGTTGGCCGGAAGAGCCGTGTTTTCTGAAAAAACGGTGAGGGAGATTGGTCACAACAAACCCTACCTTTTGCAGTGTGATGAGTGTCAGGAGATGTTCACGTATAATAAAATAAAGTGGTCTGCCCGCGAGTATCCAGCTAGCGAGTGGCGGCCCGAATACCGGAGCCGAAACGACTGTTTGGAATGTGGCGCCAAGTGGACGGCCAGAATTATTGGTGAGGGAACAGCGAAAGATTACGTTCCACCAGATCCAAAGGATCCCGAGGCCAACAATTATGATACGCACCAGCAATCACCCTCAGACCCTTAAGCTGTGGGTGCCCCAGAAAACAGCAGCTAGGAACGCCGATTCACAGTTGTAGAATGCCTCCGATTTATGGCAGGTATTGGGCCATGAATCGGCTCCTGTTTGTTCTTCCCGCTCTCGTTCTATCCGTTCTAACAATCCGCGTCAGCGCCGAAGTGGACTTGGTTCGCGAGTGGTCGAAAGTCACCGTCGAACGCCCCGTCTGGCTGGCCGTCCCGCCGGACGGAACCGAGCGCAACTTCCTCGTTTCCCAACGCGGCAAAATCCACATTCTGCCAGCCGACCGTAGCAGCGCGGACAGTACTGTGTTTCTCGATTTCTCCGGACGCGCCATGGAGGAGAACAAGTTTGAGGAGGGATTGCTCAACCTGACCTTCCATCCAGACTTCAAAACCAATCGCAAGTTCTTCGTCTTCTACACCCAGCAAAACCCCAAGGTCGCCCGGATCAGCGAACTCACCACCAAGGCCGACGATCCCGATCAAGCCGACTTGTCCAGCGAGCGCATCCTGCTCGAAATTCCCCAGCCTTTCTGGAACCACAATTCCGGCAACATGCTGTTTGGCCCCGACGGCATGCTCTACATCGCGGTTGGCGATGGGGGTAAAAAAGACGGCAAGTTTAACCTCTCGCAAAACCTGTTCATGCTCAATGGCAAGATCCTGCGCATCGACGTAAACAAGACCTCCGGTCGCTTGGCGTACGGGATTCCCGCCGACAATCCAATGCTCAAGACGCCCGGCGCACGTCCGGAAATCTACGCTTGGGGCATGCGCAATCCATGGGGCCTCGTGTTCGACAAAGATGGCGCGCTGTGGTGTGCCGACGTCGGCCAAGAACGCTGGGAGGAGATCAACATCATCAAAGCTGGCGGTAACTACGGCTGGAATTTCCGTGAAGGCAACGAGGCTTTCGTCCGCGCACCGCATACGCCGCCCGAGAAGACTGAGTTCATCGATCCGGTCTTCACCTACGATCGCACTTGGGGCATCAGCATCACCGGCGGCGAGTTCTACAAAGGCGAGAAGGCACCCTCGCTGAAAGACCGCTACCTGTTCGCCGATTGGGGAACTGGGACCTTCTGGAGTGTCGCGGCCAATGCCGCAGAGGGCGAAGCGGATTGCAGAGAATTCAAAAAGACTAAGGGCAAAGTAAAGCCCACCGCGTTCTGCACCGACTCGTCCGGCGAAACCATCGTGCTCGCCTGGGACGGCAAACTCTATTCGTTCAGCGAATAGGGCAATCTCATGAGCATCTCGCTCCAATTCCAACTGCAACGTCACTTGGTCGTCGCGGTCGATCACGAACGCGCGCAGGACCTTCGAAGCTGCCGGGACGCGTTCCATTGACCTGAACCAGAACAAGGTGCTCTCCCGAAGCCGAGGTGAGGGAGTAAGGCAGATAGATATCCCACCGCGTGTCATAGTACGATGATCGGTATCCGAGAGTTTGGGCCATTCGAGTGAGCGAATCGTTTACGTTCAGTTTGTAGGGGCCGCCGCAACGTTTGCTGAGATCTGAGTGATGCTGGACGAGATAGGCATCGGCTGCGTTTTGGAAAGAGGCGCTACGTTTTGTTCAAAGGTCTCCGTCAGGGTTTGAAGAATAGCCGGCTGGCAGACGTTCGGACTCGTTGCAGCTAGTCTCTTGCCCGAATGGGGTACATAGCCTACGTTTAATCTGATGCCAAAACCGTCGATCCAGACACGCCTTGCCAACCGGGGCCGTTGGGCCCTAAAACTGGGGCTGTTGTTCTTCGTGCTCGGTCTGTTGCGTCAGGACATGGTGCTGATCCACCTGTCTCTCTTCCTATTGTTTCTGCTGCCGTTCTGCGACCTGCTGGCGCGGATGAACTTGCGCGGGGTCGAATACCAGCGCGAGGTGCCCGAACGGCCGTTCGCGCGCGAGGCCTTTAGCGCGGTCATGCGGTTGAGCAACACGCGACGCATTTTCACTCGCTTCACGGTAACCGTCGACGACACGTTGCTGGCCAACGACGCGGGCAACTGGATGGTCGAGTCGATCGGACCGAGAGGGGAGGCTTCGGTGACGCGGGAGTCGCACATGCCGCACCGCGGGCGGGTCGAGTCGGGCAAGGTGAGTTTGCGTTCGAATTTTCCGTTCGGGCTGGTCGAGGCGAGCCGGACCTGGAGTGAGCCGGTTGAGATGGTGGTGTATCCGGCGCCGTTGTATCCGAACCAGGCGCGAACGTCCGCCGACAACCCGGTGCATGATTTACGTTCGAGTCTGCCGGACCTGCCTTTGGACACGGGCGAGTTCCGCAGCTTGCGCGAGTTCCGCAGCGGCGACCGGGTTCGCAGTATCCACTGGGGCGCGAGCGCGCGTCAAGGCGGGCTGATGGTGCGCGAGTTCGATCCGCCCCTCGGCAGCGTATATAGCTTCGTGTTCCATTCCTACTGCCCGCGCGGGGTGCTGCTGGCCCCACAAAATTTCGAACGCTGCATGCAACTCCTCTGCGGATTTTTCTTAGAGTGCCGCGAGCGCAATATCCCGTTTGAGTTCACCGCCTCGTTCAACACGTGGCAGACTATAGAAGTGCGCGACCCGCAGCAGCTCGGGGATGTGCTCGAACTGCTGGCCTGCGCTCCGCCGCGCACCGAACGCAGTGGACGCCGCTTGCTCGAACGCGTTCGCCGCCACGCCCGCCACGGTCGTTGTTTCATTGTCAGCAACACCCCGATCGATCACTGGGCCGGCCTGTTGCAACAACTGGAGGTGCCGGTCGACTGCGTGGACGCGCATACTTGGCGTAGTCGCGATCAGATGACGCCGAAAATCTTGTCCAGACCGGGAGCTTCCGGAGGCGCGCGATGAAATGGATCGCGACCGCGTTGGCGGGTATTCTGTTTCTCGAACTGAGTCTGGCCACCATGTACACCCGTTCGTGGATCCCCTTGCTTTACGGCTTGGCGGGCGCGGTGGTGCTTGGCCTCTCGACCGCGTTCCTGCCGCGCGCGGTGCACTTGATCGGGTTCATGCTGAGCGCCTTTTTGCTCGGCTTGTGGTGGAACGCGCTCATGGATATGGAGTACTTCGGCTGGCCGACGGCGGCGGCGATGGCGATGCATGTATACGCCTTGAGTATCGCGCTCGCCTCGCTGCGTCATCCCGACGACCAGCGCTTGCGTAGCGACACGCAGTGGGTGTTCGGCTTGAGTTTCGCGATGGCGTTTTTACCGGCCTATCTGGTGTTTTCCGGCGAGGTGAACGTGAGTTTTCCTTGGCTGGCCGGGGCGATGGGCGCGGTGTTGATCGCACTCGATTTTCTGCTGCTGGAATTTTCGCGGACCGCGAACCGGGCCAAGCCCTGGGTACGGACGCCGGCGCGGCTGATGCGTTCGGGATTGTTTCTGGTCTTGCTCGCGACGGTGCTGACCACGGCGTTTCTCACCGCCTCTTACATCTCGCGTCGGATGCCGGCGGCGATGGAGTTCGTTCGCGAACAGGCGGTGAATTTGCGCGACCAATGGCAGGCCCGCAACAAGCCGGATGGCGGCGTCGCGAGCCTTCCCCAACTCCCCTCTGACTTGTTTCGCAATATGTTCTCCTCCGATCCGGGGGTAACGTTGGGCAACGGTCCTTCGACCAATGAATTCCATCGTGAGGTGTTCATTCTCGAACTCCCCGACGACCGGGCTTTGGCCCGCTTGAAACAGAGTCAGGTGTACGTCCGGAGTCGGGCGGACGACACGTTTGACGTCAAACGCGGCCAATGGCGCAACGGCGCGACGGCTCAACCCAAGCGCCTTGGCGACACCAATGGCGACGGCTTTGTGCAGGTGGCTCGGCCCTTGCCGGGGGTGCCGCAAGTGTCACACCGAATCATCATGGCCGAGCCCTCCGCGACGGTGTTCGGCTTGGTTGGGGTGAATCAGATTGAAGCGCCGGTGGTGACGCCGCTGGATAAAGGCTGGTACCGGTTCGGCGATAGTCCGACGAGCATGTACCGCGTGGTTTCGCAACCGGTGGCGTTCGACGATGTCGCCGGCGAACCGCTAGTGGCGCAGGCGAATGCCGCTGCACGCTATCTTGATCTTCCGCCACTCAGCCAACCGGTGGAGGACGACGTGATCCGCCGCATCTCGGAAGTTCGGCGCAGCTTGATGCAGCAGCACGTGCAACGCGGTGGCGGTCGGACCCTCAACGACCACATTGCATATTGCTCTAGCTACTTGCGCGACAACTTCGACTACACGTTGAAGGTCAAGGATCCGGGCTTGGAGGCCTTCTTCTTTGAACACCGCGAGGGCTATTGCACCTATTTCGCGACGGCGCTAGCGCTGATGTTGCGCGACGCCGGCGTGCCGACGCGTGTCGGCATGGGGCACAGCGGCGGCGAGATCCGGGCGGGGACCAACTGGATTGTGTTTTCAGGCAAGCATGCGCATGCGTGGACGGAGGTGTGGACCGACCGTTATGGTTGGATCGTGGTCGATGCGACCCCGCCGAGTCCGCACAACCAAGGCCCGCCGGTGCCCGAACCCAACAACTTCGAACCGGTTCCCCAGCCAACGCCCAGCACCGCCAGTCTCGACACACCCGGGTGGACCCCGCCGCCCCACTTCACGCCGGCGGTGCTACTGCTTGCCTGCCTGCTGGCGTTAGCTGCCCTGCTGATGTTCCGTGGAGGTATGGACGAATCGGAGGTGGCGAAGGTGGCGACGCGTCCGGTGCCAAACTACTTCAAACTCTTCTGCCGCAACTTTGCCAAACAAGGCTACGAGAAGCCCAAGGGGCAGACCCCGCAAGAGTTTCTGGAGGACTTGAAATCGGCGGGCGTGGCCGATGCGGAGTTCGATCCATTGATCGGCTATTACTACCGCGTGATGTACCGTGATGGTGAACGCGATCCCGAGCGCGAGCGCACGTTCGTGAAGATGATCAAGCGGCACCGGGTGTAACACGGATCTAAATCCCCGAGTCCCGGACCCCGCGCTAGCCGAGAACTTCGCGCACTTTTCGGGCGAGGGTATCGCTGGTGTACGGCTTCATCAGGAAGGGAATTTCCTTGTCGCCTTCACTGAAAGGTAAGGGGTTGGCGGTGTAGCCGGAGGTATAAAGCACTTTGCAATGGTTGCGGGTTAGTTCCATCGCCTTGGCGAGTTCGGGACCGCCCATGTAGGGCATGACCACATCGGTGAGCAACAAATTGATTTCGCCGCTATGGTCGTTCGAAACGCGCAACGCCTCGGTGCCGTTCCGGGCTTGCAGCACATGGTAGCCGAGACGATCAAGCAAGCGCACACAGAGGCGGAGCACGTGTTCCTCGTCTTCCACCACGAGGATCGTTTCGCTGCCACCGGGGCGGTTCGCGGTCGCGGCCGGACCCGCCGGCGTTCCTTCACAAGCGGGGAACCATGCGTGAACCGTGGTGCCCGAACCTTCGACCGAGTCGAGGGTGATGAAGCCACTCGCTTTTTTCAGGATACCGTAGGCGGTGGAGAGTCCGAGTCCGATGGTGCGAGTCTGGTCGGTCTTGGTGGTGAAGAACGGTTCGAAAATATCGTCGCGGATATTGTCAGGAATACCCCGGCCATCATCGGTTACGGACAGGACGCTGTAATTGGTGCAGCGGGCGTCGACGTGCAGAACACGGGCCCGGGCTTCGTCGATTTCGACGCGCCGCGACTGGATGATGATTTTGCCGCCGTTGCGGCTGATGGCGTCGCGGGCGTTGGTGACAAGGTCGGTGAGCAGGTGTTCGACCAGTTGTTCGTCGGATTCGATAAATGGTAGGTTGTCGCCGAGGAGCGGCACCAGTTCGATGTGTTCGCCAATGGTCCGGCGCAGCATTGGGGTGGCCTCGGCAATCGATCGATTGAGATCCATCGGGTGCAGTGGCAGAATTTGTCGTTGGCCGAACACCATCAGTTTACGCGTGAGGCCGCAGGCGGTTTCTGCGGCCTGAATGATCCGCTCTGCATCGGCCCGACCTTCGGTTCCTTCGGCCAGTTCGTCGCGCACCAAGTGCCCGAAACCGAGGATGGACGTCAGTAGATTGTTGAAGTCGTGGGCGATGCCTCCAGCGAGTCGGCCGATCGCTTCGAGCGTTTGCGAGGAGCGTTCCCGACGTTCCTGACGTTTGTGTTCGGTGATGTCATGCAGATGCATGATCAGCGCCTCATGACCACCGTAGTCAATGGGGTGGACGGAGATCAGGAGGTCGACCAATTCCTGCGCGTGTTCGCTACTCGGTAGTTGGATTTCGCAGGTTCCGGTTTCGCCCGCGCGCCACAAGGGAACGTGTTGTTGCAGTACCTCGGCGGCTGCGGCGGGCAGCATCGACGGCAGATGAGTCCGGTGGATTTGTTGGCGGGTAAGGTTTACCAGAGCGCAGCCGCGCGGGTTCGCATCGAGCAGGTTCTGACTGGTGTCGACGACCCAAATTGCGCCGGGCGTGGATTCGAACAGCGTTTCAAACCGGTTCTCCGACGCGACCAGTGCGCCGCCCCGGGAGGCGAGTTCGGCTTCCAGCAAGGTCTCGTTGGTGCGCAGTCGATCTTCGGTGGCTTTGATGCGCAGGAGGACTTTCACCTGCGCGACCAGTTCGGAGAGCCGGTAGGGTTTGCTGAGATAGCCGTCGGCACCACTGTCCAATCCGCGCGCCCGGTCGACACTTTCGGTGAACACCCCCGAGATCATCAACACCGGCACGTGCGCCTGCGGCCAGCGTTCCCGGTAGGCCTGACAGAACTCGAAGCCGGAGACTTCCGGCATCTTGACGTCGGTGATGATCAGGTCGAGATTCGACTCCGGATCGAGAGCGATGGTGAGGGCGGAGGTCGCATCGATGGATTCGATGACGGTGCAATCCGCAAAATAGTTCTCCAATGTCTTGGAGATGATGCCAAGATTTTCACGCTGGTCGTCGACGACAAGAATGCGTGGCATTTTCGCGGCTCGAAGGCTTGAGACCTCGCACTCTGGGAGCGCTACAGGGCTTTGATCGCAGCGAGGGCTGCGTCGTAGTCGGGTTCGTCGACGATTTCAGGAACTTGCTGGGTGTACGCGATCTGGCCGCTGGCGTTGATCACCACGACGGCGCGAGAGAGCAGGCCTTCAAGGGGGCCGTCGACAATGCTCACACCGTAGTCGGTACCAAAGGTGGGGCTGCGAAAGCTGGATAGGTTGACGAGATTTTCAATGCCCTCGGCGCCACAGGCGCGGCCTTGGGCGAACGGTAGGTCGGCGGAAACATTGGCGATGACCGCGCCGCCAAGCGCGTCGACTTCTTGGTTGAACCGTTTGGCCGAGGCGATGCAAGTGCCCGTGTCGAGACTTGGAACAATATTGAGAACCACAATCTTGCCGTCGAAATCGCCAAGATTTTTTTCACCAAGTTCGCCATCGGTGAGGGCGAAGAAGGGGGCTTTGCTGTCGACAGCGGGAAGCTCGCCGATGGTGTTGATGGGGGTTCCTTTGAGGGTGATTTTAGCCATTTTGGTTTCCAATTGGGAATGAGTGAGTAGGGCGGGGACCTGCCCCTATCGGTCTATTGCCCTTGTTTCAAAATGAATCTCCAAGATTTTTGTCGAGCTCAGCAAATCTTGTCGAAAGAAAGGGTTGATCTCCCCTCAGGCCTTCGGTTTAAATTGGCTCCATGAAACGTCTCTCTTTGTTGGCCACCGTCGCCTTGTCATTTTTGTTATCAACAGGTTATCAACAGCCTGCCCAGGCCCAGGAATCCGGTGTTTCGATGCTGGTTGTTCCGGATCTCATGCAACCTCTCAAAATCGCCTTCGATATGGCCGACCGTTTTCCGACGGTATTAGTTTCCTATGAAAGTGGTGCTCCCGGCGGCCTCCTTCATGTGTGGAATGGCAACGGATGGCTGCCAGTGGGCATGGATAAGTTCGCCAGCGGGGCCTTCCTTAATGTCGCACCCAGCCGGATCATGATTATCGGCGACAATGGCCCGATGACCCGCACGCTAGAGCAAAGTGCTGGCGGGTATGGTGTTCCGGTCAGCCTCTCCAACACTCCTGCCGTGGATGGTGTGCTCAATTCAATGGCTGGCTTCTACGGCTTCAATTCCGGTGATTGGGAATACTTCGCCAGCCTCTACGAACTCGAACTCGGCCAGCAGGGCGGTGGCAAGAAATACAACAGTTGGTACGACAAGCCTTACATCGACGAAACGAAGTCGGGGAAAGTGGCCCCGAAACGCAAACGCAAGTTCCGCCTGCGGATTCCCGGGTTCAATCGGGCTGGCGCCGCCGAACGCCGCGCCATGGAAGCGTCCGCCCCGGCTGTCATGCCTGCTCCAATGTCCATGCCTGCTCCAATGTCCATGCCTACGCCAGTGTCCATGCCTGCTCCGCCGCAGCCAGCATACATTCCGCCAGCACCAGCCTTTCCCGCGCCTTCTGGCGCTTACGTTCCTCCGCCAACGTCGATCGGCACGGTTTCTTCGATCACGCCGATGCCGCAGCCGCTACCCATTCCGCAGGCGCAGCCGACCATGGCCAAAACCACGTACACGCCTTACGTTCCGCCGACCCCGCAATTCCCGATCGGTGCCTCGCAGGTCTCCAGTTCCTTGCAAGCGACGATCTCCGAGATGCGTTCGGCAAGAGGTTCGGTCGTCGATTCCGGATCTGTTTCGATGGGCACTACTTCTATGGGCGCCAGTTCTGTGCCGGATGGTCAATGGCGTCCGATCCATGCAACTGGTAATTCCTCCGTGAACACGGGGGCGATTGGTGCCTCCGACATGGTTCAAGGTTCCACGTTCCACGGCGGTGGCGCTCATGCCAGCCAAGGGTTTCACGCCCCGGGCTTCCATTCCACTTCGGCCGCGACCGTTCCGGCGATTCAGCCAGCGGAGCCGATTACGGATGGTCAATGGCGCAGCGTTGGTGGCTCAGACCCGGGCGCGATTGTTCAAGACAGCACCTTTTCGAGTAGCTCGGCCATCTCGGACATGCCCGCCATGCCAGCGGCGCCAGCCATTCCTGAACCGATTCCGGCCGACGGGCAATGGCGCAGCGTCGGTGGCACGTCCTCCTTTGGTGGCTCGTCATCCATTGGCGGCTCTTCCTCTTCCTTCGGCGGCTCTTCCTCTTCCTTTGGCGGCCCGTCTTCTTCCGTTTCTTCCTTCCCCTCTGCTTCGATGACTTCGGGCGGATCGGTGACGGCCAGCCCGGCCGCGTCCGCTGTGCCGGACGGTGAATGGCGTAGTGTTGGCGGTGGAGGTTCCTCCTTCTCCTCCAGCGGCTCTACTTTTTCTTCTAGCGCCGGCTCGCAGTCGGCTCGTTCTGGAACGCTCGAAACGATCCCAATGAGCAGCACGATCTCGGGATCTTCCGGGCTCGGTTCGCGCACCATGTCGACTTCGACGGCAAGCTCTGGGTTCGCGCCCGCTGCAGTCGATGGCGAATGGCGTTCGGTCGGCAGCAGTGGCAGCAGCTTCAGTTCGGGCGGTGGCTTCAGTTCTTCGGCAAGTACTATGAACTCCGGAAGCACCATGAACTCCGCAAGCACCTCGTCCGGCAGTTCCATCGCCGCCGGCATTCCAGATCGGCTGCGTCCCCCGGTCATCGAAACGCAGCCGGCGGTTACCCGCCGTGCCAGTCCCGCTTCGACCTCCCTGCCGACGATCTCTGGTTCGTCGTTCCCATCCTCAAGGCCCATCCCGGCCGCAACGACGATCCCTTCCGTCTCGACGACCATTCCTGCGGCGACAACAATTCCGACGCCGCTAACGCGTCCGGCACCAAGATTGCCGGCGATGCCCGCGACCACCATTCCTTCCGCTCCGACTATTCCTTCCCCTCCGACCATCCCGGTATCGCCTTTGGACCCCATTCCTCCGCCCTCAACATCGCTGCAAACGTCGCCGATCCTTCCTTCGGTCACGGTTCCAGATGAGCCTCCGATCGCACCGCGTATCTTTGGGCCGGGACGATGAAAGCGCAACTCTGCATCGCGGCCGCCCTGATCGGCTCGATGTGGTTCTGCGGTTGCGGTACCATGGCTCCACGTAGCGGGGCAAATCAAACCAACCGGATCAGTGGCCTCAAAGGCCGCACGATCAAGGAAGGCGAAACGCGTTCGCTTTACTCCACCCGCGGGGTGGAGTCCGACCAAGCCGCATCCGCTCGGCGCGCCCGAGAGGGGCGCCGTAACCGTCCGGTAAAGGCCAGCCACGACACCACCTTAATTGCCGTGAACGACCCGGTGAAAAAGCGCAACCTGATCACTTGGGATACCACACCCGGTTGGTTCTACACCTTAATGTATAAGCGTCGCGGTGTCCAAGGGGCCTGGGACTTGCTGCCCAATGCGATCAATCTGCCTGGAACGGGTCGAACCATAAAGGTCATCGACAACCTTCCGACCCACATGGATCACGCCTACAATGTGGACGTTTCTCCGGTGAAGCGGCAGGCGACGCCCCAGCGTCCGCGTCGACGGTAGAGTCTGTCGGGGACGTTAGAGGCTGCCGGGGACGTTAGAGTCTGTCGGGGACGTTAGAGTCTGTCGGGGACGTTTCGTTCGTGTTCGCCGGCCTGCCGTGTTTCGGCGGTTTGACCACGGAACACGCGGAAGACGCGGCATCTCTGCGGTGCTCGATAGCTATCTGGGACGAGCCCTGAACCAAATCCGGCACCATCTCGGTCGTCCTCAACCGCACCGGCTCGGGAGGCCCCTCGCCCTTCAAGTTTTGATTTGGAACGATCTGCAAAACTTGACCTTAGTTCTTTTGCTGTTCCGCGTCGGACCTGGCTTCGACGACGTTGTTGATCCGCTTTTGGCTGGCCACGAGTTCGTCTATCGAGCCTTGCAGTCGTTCCAAGTTGCGTCGGTTTTCACGGCGTAGTCCGCGAATGTTCACCCAGATAAAGAACGGGGCGAGCAGCCCGAGCAGGGCAATCGTGACCGCGAGAAGGAGCACTCCCTCGGTCTGCGCGGTCGTCATTGACGTGACCATGGCGAGAGAGGGGAGGAAGCCGTTACAGCGTTGGTCCGGTGGATTTGGCTAGCAGGGCCTCGAGTTCGTCTTCGGGCATGATGTCTTTTTCGAGAACGAGCGTCTTGAGATTTTTCCCGGTCTTTAGGCCTTCTTTGACCAGCTTGGAGACGGCATCGTAGCCGAGTTTTGGATTGAGTACGGTCGCCAGTCCAGCGCTTTCCTCAAAGTTGGTCCGGCAAACCGCTTCGTTTACGGTAATACCCCGAACGCACTTGCTGCCAAGCATGCGGCAGCAGCGCTCCATGATGCCGATGCTCTTCAGCAGGTTGAGCCCGATCAGCGGCATGTGGGTGTTGAGTTCGAGTTGGCCCGCGCCGCAGGCGACACTGATCGCGTGGTCGTTGCCGACGATTTGCAGGCAGGCCATGTTGGCGGCTTCGCCGATGCTCGGATTGATTTTGCCGGGCATGATCGATGAACCCGGCTCAACCGGCGGCAGCACCAGTTCGCGTAGACCGGTTTTCGGTCCGGAGGCGAGCAGCCGGAGGTCGTTCGAGATTTTCAGGACATCCAATGCGAGCAGGCGCACGGCGCTGCTCAGATCGCCGAGGTCGGTGAGAAATTGCGTCACCTCAATGCCGTTCTCGGCCACCTTGTAGGACTCGCCGGTGAAGGCGTTGAGTTCGGCGATGATTTTTTCGCGGTAGTCGGCGGTGGTGTTGATGCCCGTGCCGATGGCGTTGCCGCCAACGCCGAGTTCGAGACAGCGCGCGCGCGCGTCGGCGACGCGGGCTAGCGATTTTTCGACCGCACGCGCGTAGGCCGCGAAGCCTTGGCCTACGGTAACCGGCACCGCGTCCTGCAAGTGGGTGCGACCGGTTTTAATCACGTCCTTGAACTCGGTCGCCTTGGCCGAGAGGTCTGCAGCTAGTTCGGCGCCGGCGTCGAGCAGTTTGTCGGCGGCTTCGATCGCGGCCACTTTGATGCCGGAGGGAAAAATATTATTGGTGGACTGCCCTTTGTTCACGTCGTCGTTAGGATGAACCAACTGGCGCTCGCCCGGCTTCCCGCCGAGTTCGACACAGGCGAGGTTGGCGATCACTTCGTTGGTGTTCATGTTGCTTGAGGTTCCCGAACCCGCTTGGAAAACATCGACGATAAAGGACGCATCAGCCGAACCGGCGCGAACCGTGTCGCAGGCTTTGACGATGGCATCGGCTTTCTCGTCTGTGAGCAATCCGAGCTTGCGGTTGGCCTCGGCGCAAGCGCGTTTCAGCGTGGCCATGGCGTGGTTGATCGAACGCGGAATGGGCTCGCCGCCAACATCGAAATTCTGGCGTGAACGCAAACTGTGCACGCCATACAAGGCGTCGGCTGGCAGTTCGAGTTCGCCGAAGGAATCTGTCTCAATTCTAAAGTTGCTCATGTGTTATATCGTTTAATGCGTTAAAATGTTCGATTTAGCTTACTGTTTGGACATCTTGGTTGTAGCGTGACGCTTATTGGTTTGTTGGACGTTGCTGATTTAACAGATATTGCTGTCGGATAAACAGTGCTTCAAGGAAACCGGAACAAAAGGCAAGACCTGGAGACTCAAGATGACGGAGACGCATTCACATGGATGATCCCATTACAACGGAGAAGCTTCGGATTGAACGGAAACAGTTCTTTCTGGATCTACATGAAAACCCGCGAGGACAGTTTTTAAAAGTGACGGAGGATGTGCGCGGACGTCGCGACACCATCATCATTCCCTCGACTGGTCTGATTGATTTTCGGGATGCGCTCGAGCGTATTCTTGAACATGTCGATCTCGACGAAGACGAATACGAGTATGTTGAGGTCGACGAGTTCGGCAATGATGTGGAGTCGAACGAGGTGAAAGAAACGGACATCAAAGAGGGGCCGATCTCCTAGCCCGCTAAGTACATTCGGGCGACTTCGGCTAGCCTTCCTGCGCGTCCAACACCGCCGCCAATACGTCCGCGTGACGCGGACCGGTGGTCGCAATGACGCCTCGATTCTTTTTTAGCGTTCGCCCCTGCGAGAAATCTAGGGAGTTGCCGTGGATATCGGTGACGGTTCCGCCGGCCCGTTCGAGAATGAACCCGCCTGCCGCGTGGTCCCAAATCTTCTCCACGTAGCCAGGCTGAGTGGGCAGCCGCAGGTACACCGCCGCGTCCCCTGAGGCGACGGCCGCGTATTTGCATTGGCTATCGATACGGTAAGGGGCCTCCGTGATCGCTAGACGGTCGGCTATGCCTTTGGACCAATTCTGGTCCGAGTGTCCCGCTTCGACGGACTCGCAAAAGCGCCATGGTGCGGCTGACGGATCGAGTGTTTCGACGGTTCTGTCTGCTGATACCGCAATGGGTTCGGAACGGGCAGGCGACTCGGAGGTCGCATAATAGAGGCGCCCTCCGGCCAAGTTCGGACACGCCAGCACCCCGGCCACCACCTCGCCGTCCTCAATCAAGGCCAAGGCGATCGCGTACTGTCCACCGCGCAGAAACCCTTTGGTGCCATCGATCGGGTCCAATGTCCAAAATCGCCCCTGCGGTCCGCCGTCGTGGTTGCCTCGGTCGATCGCATCACAAACAGCGGATTCACTGTCGAGTTCGGCTCGAACGGCGTGGGCGTAATGGCAAACGGAAGAGAGGAGGGGGCTACCGTGCAGTTCGGACGAGTCTTCCTCGCCGACCAGCGGAATGTCCGGAAAGTCTGCGGTCAGACTGGCAGAAACCACCGCTTGGACGGCAAAATCGGCTACGGTGACTGGCGAACGGTCCTTTTTTTCCAGGCGGTCTCCCGACACGAGTTCAGACTGGACGCGCATGCTAATCACAGAGGCCGCCCGGACCGACGCGATCGCCTTGTTGATAACTTCAAATTGCATAGCAAACGGAAGCATTGACAAAGCCGTGGTCCAACTCTATTCACTCTACCTTATCATCATCCATATGGAAAGGACGCCGGTGTCGGAAAGTAGTATCGAAAAACTGTTGAAACTGCAGGAAAAAGACCAGCTGATCAAACGGCTCGAAACCGAAGCATCGGAAATTCCACGGCGTAAGAAAAAATTCCTCTCCACCTTGGACGCGCAACGCATTCTTGTTGAGAATGCCACGGATTCCCACATGCGCCTGCAAACTGAGATCAAAGACATCGAACTTGATGTCGAGCTCTCCCGTGAGAAAATCAATCGCTACAAAAAGCAGCAGATGGAGGTGAAGGACAATGAGAGCTACCGCGCGCTCGATAACGAGATCCGCGGTCTCACCCGTCACATTCGTCGCCAAGAGGACGGTCAAATCGAGATCATGGAAAAAGGCGAAACAGCCAAAGCCGATCTCGACGTGCACAAAGCCGAACTGGATCGCCAGATTCAGGAAGTCGGCTCCGAAGAAGCAGGTCTCGACGCGCGCGAGGTCAAGCTGACGGCGCAGATCAATACCCACCGAGAAGACATCTCGGCCTTGCGCGAGGGCATTGATGAAGATTGGTTGGACCGCTACGACCGCACTTTCGCCCACAAAGGCGACGTTGCTTTGGTCACATCGAATGGTGGCACCTGCGGCGGTTGCAACATGAAGATTCCTCCGGCACTCGTGATCGACTCCAAAACCGAAGACAATATCACGACCTGCAACTACTGCGGTCGGATGCTCTACTTTGCTGTTTAGCGCCCGCTCGCCTTCTGATCCCAAGCGTGGTTCGCCCTGAATGATGGGCGGTCGGGACAAATCGATCCTAATCCGTCTCGCATAACCCGTGATCTTGCGTTAAGCTTTAGCAGATGTTCGAGATACAGGACAAACGACGCAAGCGCTACGCGATGCCCTGGGACAAACCCAAAAGGGGCGAGCGTGGTTCGGATATGTTCGACCGCGGCTTGTTCCGCGAGTCGTCCCGCTTTCACTTCCCGACGACGGAGGAGCAGGAGCACAGCCGATTCCAGAATTACTTTGCGTTTAAGACCGTTCGGCGCATCCGGCGCGGGCTCCGTTCCAACGCGGTGCTGCGTAACCGCATCCTGTTCGTCATCTTGTGCCTCTCGCTGTTCGGGTTTATTCTCTTCCATCTGATTCGTCATTGATCCGCCATTGATCCGCCTGCGGCCTGCGAAGACGAATCGTGGGGACAGGAAAAAGCGTTCCTTGGCTTGTAATTTTTGCCGTCTCCCTCTCTATTTATAGCAACAACCAACTGGAAACCACATGATCACGCTCGAAACCAAAGACACCCAAATCATCGAGAAGACCAAGGAACTCTGCCAAGTGATCCTCGGTGAAGAACAATTTAAATCCCTCCGCGCCAAAATCGACGCCTTCATGGCCGATAACGCCGCGCAAGAGCAGTACAGCAGCGTTCTCGACAAACGTGAGTACCTCGCCCACCTGCAAGAACAGGGCATCGAACTCACCGACGAACAAATCAAAGAGTTCGAAGTCGCCCGCGATGCCTTACTCGCCAACAACGTCGCCAAAGAATACCTCGACGCCCAACAGTCGCTCTCCAAAATGCAGAGCGCCATCATGGGCTACGTCAGTGGCACCATCGAACTCGGTCGCGTCCCGACCGCCGACGAACTTGCCCCTAAAGGCGGTTGCTGCGGTGGCGGCTGCGGGACCGGTGGCGGTGGCTGCGGTTGATCGCGTTGCCCGCACGAAAGAAAAAGACCGGCAATCGCCGGTCTTTTTTGTGCCCGAGTTCACAGGCGAGATCATCGAATCCGTTCCCATCGTCGATATCAAGCCAGAAGAGATCCGCTTGGATCTTACACCATCCGTACAAATTCGATACCGCGTAATGTGGTAGAATTTCGTCAGCGATATATTTGAAGCGTTTTCCCATGCGTGCAAAAAGCTGGTCGGTTGCACCTATTTATTTGAGCCAGTCTTGGCCTTTTTCTGTTCGGCTTCCAAGCGTCCCCGAACGCGGTCGTATTCCGGGTTCACGCATTTGTCGCCCCAGCGCTTGAGCGCGCAGAGCAAGCCGATGTCGGACTCGGGCTTCGCCCCTTGATCGCCGGTCTCCTCGATCCAGCCGGCGAGAATGTCGCGGTGCTGTTGTAGTTGCTTGGCGAAGGCAGGGTCCTTGGCGAGATTGTTGATCTCATGCGGATCCTTGGCCAAGTCGTAAAACTCTTCTGGCTCTTTGCCATCCGGATCGAACAGGACCTTGCGTTGCAGGGCGTTGAGTTCGTCGTTGGCCATCATGTCGCGGAACTTCTTGGTCACGTCCCAACCGTCCTTGTAGGTCGGCTGCATGTACGGACGGTCGTCGGTATAGTTGCGTAGGTACTTGAATTTCGGCGTCACCACTGCGCGAATGTGTTCGATGGTGTAGTCGCAACGGTCGCGGGCGGCGATCACGAACGTGCGCGGTTGGTAGCCTTCGGCGAGAAAATCGCGGCCTTCCATTTTCTCCGGCACGCCGAGTCCGGCAGCGGCGAGCGTGGCGGCGGAGACATCGATCCCGCTGACCAAGTCGTTGCGCACTTTTCCGGCGGGAATGCCAGGTCCGGCGACAACCAGCGGCATGTGGATGCCGCCTTCGTGGAGCATCTGTTTGTGACGATGCAGTTTGTAGCCGTGATCGCTGAACATGAAGATCAAGGTGTTGTCGTAGTGCCCATCGCGTTTCAGCGCATCGATCAACTGGCCGACGTGTTTATCCGTCTCCAGCAGGCAGTCGTAGTGGTGGGCGATCTCGGTACGAACTTCTGCCACGTCCGGGTAGTAGGGCGGCACGGGGACCGTGGCGGGATCGATTACCGCTTTGGCGCGTTTGCCCAGTTTTCCGCCGCCGAGTTGCACTTGGCCAAAGAAGCGTTGCCCCTTCTTGAGGTCTTTCCAACTGGTGCCAGCCACCGTGGCGGCGGGCCCCCAGCCGCGGCCGGGCGGAATGATGTCATAGAAGTCGGCGAGGTCGTATTCGAAATTATAATCGTCCTTGCCGCGTTCGTTGAAGGTGTACCATCCCGCGTTGCGGAACCGGATGGGCAGGGGAACGACGTGGTCCGGCAACACGTTTTTATCGTACTCGCCCATCGCCTTGCCGCGGAAACTAGCACGACAACTACGGTGGTTGTGCGCGCCGATGCTGGTCTGCATCATGCCGGTGACAATCGCCGAACGCGTGGCCGAACAGACGCCGGCCGGCGTGTAAAAGCGGTCAAAACGGATGCCGCTGGCGGCGAGCGCATCGATGTTCGGGGTTTCAATAATGGTGTCGCCATAACAACTGAACCAGCCGCTGACGTCTTCAAGATAGATCCATAAGATATTCGGACGGTCGTCGGCGGCAGATGTCGAAAGAGGGAAAATCCAGAGAAGCAGAGAGAGGAGGGCGGAGAGGTACAAAAGTCTTTTCATGTTACTCTATGTACCCTCCGCGAATGGTCTTCTTGACCGTCGCCGGCCTCAGGAACTTCGGCAGCGAAAGGAAAGCTATTACGGGCCCTTTACCTTGCTCGCCCGTTGGGGACGGGATGGTAATTCACGAATAGTAATTTAATAAGGATAGAATCCGGACAAACATTGCGGATCAGGATGGCGAACTGCTAGCGTCGTTTCCAACAGCATCGAAGACGCAACGAGTCGCGTTGGTTCGATGTGGTTGCCGATGTAAATTAAACAGGTGTTAAAACATGAACGCGATTAAAGACCCCACTCCGACTCAGAAGCGTGGCATTCGTAAGGCGGCACGGGTCGGACTATATTACGTCAACGATTTCGATTCGGGATACACTCGTCGGACGTGTGGCAAAGGTTTTACCTATTTGACGCCGACTGGCAAGACGCTCAAATCCAAGCGGGTACGCGCGCGGATCGAAGCGTTGGTGATTCCCCCGGCTTGGACGGATGTATGGATTTGTTCGAAAACAAATGGTCATGTGCAAGCCCGTGGTACCGACGATGCCGACCGCGCGCAGTATATTTACCACGAGAAATGGCAGGCGATCAGTACCGCAACCAAGTTTGATCGCATGCAACTTTTCGCGGAAGTTCTCCCTCGGATCAGACGTAGGCTACGGGGGGACTTGAAGGGGACAGATCTGGCACGGGAACGTGTTCTGGCCGCGGTCGTTCGTTTAATTGATAAAGCACAGCTGCGTGTTGGCAGTAAACGTTACGCTGAGGAGCGTGGCACACGCGGTGCGACGACATTAACACCGGATCATGTCGAAGTTGATACGTTTGAAATATCTTTAGACTTTCCGGCGAAGAGTGGAAAACGTCGGGTCATCAATTTTCGTGATAAGAAAACGGCCAAAGTTGTCCGGCAATGCGAAGAGTTGGATGGACAATTTCTCTTTGGATACGTCGATGAAGACGGCGTTGAACAAACGGTCGATTCGTCTTCGGTCAACGCTTACCTGCGAGAGATTGCTGACGAATCGGTCACCGCAAAAGATTTTAGGACGTGGTGGGGAAGTGTGACCGCGTTGGATGAACTCGCCGACATGTCCGACGACTTATCGGTGAAGGAGCGAAAAAAACAGATCAAACAAGCCGTCACAGTTACGTCTGAGGTGTTGGGCAACACGCAGGCCGTCTGCCGCAAAAGTTACATCCACCCGGCTATTATCGCCACGGCCGAATCAAACGAACTCCCTGAGATCGTGAAAAAATGCGGTGGTGGTGAGTCGTTGGCTGAACTGACGATTGCGGAGACCTTGTTTGCGCGCATGTTGCCTCGATTGAATATGTGAACGCAGCACCGTTTTCCGATCGGGCCGGGCCGTCCGCTGCAAGTCGGGGCGCGCCGATTCCTCTTCCCGCGTCCCGCAACCCGCAACCCGCAACCCGCACCCCGCACCCCGAAGCTAGTACTCGACCTTCTCCACTGGGCATTCCGGCAGCGAGTTGATGAAAAACTTACCGTACCATTTGTTGGCGATGCGGCTGTCGAGCACTACGATTTGACCGCGGTCATCCTGGCTGCGAATCAACCTTCCGACGCCTTGGCGGAACTTCAAAATGGCCTCGGGCATCGAGTACTCTTTGAACGGGTCGCCGCCGTCTTCCTTGATCCGTTCGAAGCGGGCCTTCACCAGCGGCGCGTCCGGCACCGCGAACGGCAGGCGGGTGATGATCACATTAGTCAGGTCGTCGCCCGGCACATCGACGCCCATCCAGAAACTATCGAGACCGAACAGCACGCTGTTACGACGTTTCTTGAACGCCTCCAGCATCGCGTGGCGCGATAGACCTTCCCCTTGAATGAACAGCGGGAAATTATGGTCGGCGAAAAAGCTGCGGCACAGGGCGGCGACCGCCTGCATGTGTTGGATGCTGGTGAACAGTACAAAAGCGCTGCCGCGGGTTTCATGAACCGAGGCACGGATGGCGCGAGCCGAGTCCTCCACGAACGCGCGTCCGGCGGCGGGCGGGGCGAGGTTGCTCGGCACGAGGATCTTCATTTGCTGGTCGTACCGAAACGGGCTGCCGACGACCGATTGGTCGGCCTTTTCCGCACCAAGTCGACTGACGAGGTAGTCGAGTCGATCGTTGATCGACAAGGTGGCGCTCGTGAGAATCGCGCAGGGCGGTTGGAACTGCGAAGGTGGCGGCGGGCCCTCCACCTCGAACACCAGTTCGCGCAGAACCGGCGCGACATCGACGGGCGCGCTGTGCAGCGTGGAGACTTTGCGACGCGCGCCCGCCCACTCGGTCCAGTACACGTGACCTTCGGCGCTTTGGTGGATCCAGGCTTGCAGCGTTTCGAGAATGCCCTGGCCGCGGCGGCGCAGCGAGCCGAGTTCGGAGAGGAGATCTTGGTCCTCAATCCGGTCGGTTAGCATGCGTAGCCCTTCAAGCAAGTGACGCAGCCGGTGGGGGACGGTTGTATCGAGGACCATCGGCTCGTCGATTTCGCATTGCGGCTTCCGCTCGCCGATCCCGGTGATGTCTTTGATTTCGACGAACAGGCGTTCGACTTGCGTCGCCAGTCCGCCCATTTCGTGGGCGAGCACGCCGGACTCGGTGGTCGCGAGCAGCCCTTTGCGCGTGTCAGGAACGTACAGGCGTTTCATCCACCGTTCGAAGCTGCGCGGCGAAAGGCGGATGCCGAGATGCGAACTCGCGACCGACTCGAGTTGGTGGGCCTCATCGAACACGACGACATCATAGTTCGGCAGGAAGCCGCCGCCGACCGCGCGGATCGCGAGGTCGCTGAAGAACAGACTGTGGTTGACGATCAACAGATCGGCTTCGAGCATCCGTTTACGGACTTTCGCGAGGAAGCAATTTTTGTGCGGGCCGTGGCCGGTGCAGGTGCCTTCCTCGGCACAGATTTGTTCCCAGACGTTTGGCTTCGGCTGATGGGGGAGAGACTGCAGGGATCCGTCTTCTGCGGTTTGCGCCCAAGCTTGAATACGTTCGAGCTCGCCGTACTCGCCCGCGTCGAACAAATCTTTGCCGCGGCGCAAGGCGAGTGCCAGACGGCGTTTGCAAATGTAGTTGGATTGCCCTTTCACCAAGACCGCGTTGAAGCTTGGACCGAGACAGTCGCGCATGAAGGGGATGTCCTTCTGCATCAACTGTTCTTGCAGAGAGATGGTATGGGTAGAGATGACGATGGTGCGGCCCATTTCGCGGGCGGCGATAATCGCCGGGGTGAGGTAGGCATAACTTTTTCCGACACCGGTGCCGGCCTCCACGATCAGGTGCTTCCGTTCGGCCATGGACTCGGCCACCCGGACGGCCATCTCCAGTTGTTGCGGCCGTGATTCGTGGCGCAGGTTCCGGTCGAGGCAGTAGGCTTCGAGTTCGCCGCCAGGCGTGAAAAAGGAGTGTGTTCCGGCGACAAGGTCGGCGGCACCGGTCTCATTTCCTTCAGCGGGACGGATCATTCGTGGGTCCTAGCGGTTGTAGGGATCGAATGCGAAAGCATTTTTCCACTTGCAACTGCGTTCGGCATGGCTATACGATGCCTTCTGGATGCGAGTGTAGCTCAGTGGTAGAGCGTCACGTTGCCAACGTGAATGTCGTGAGTTCGACTCTCATCACTCGCTCCAATTTTCCCTTTTCCACTACAGGGAAACCTCGCAGTTACTGTACCTGTTGGGGGGTTAGCTCAGCGGTAGAGCAACTGCTTCACACGTAGTAGGTCGCTGGTTCAAATCCAGTACCCCCCACCACTTCTTCCTTTCCCCGCTTTGGCGTATTCGTAATCCCCTTACCTGCAAGGCTTTGCCCTTCACGCATGTTGGAGTTTGAGTTTTTAGACGACAAGCGGCTTCTGGGTATCGTGTACGGTTTCTGCAAGGGTATCGTGCATTTTTCTGCAAGGGTCACGTGGCCTTGTTTCTCCGTAGTGGGCTGATAGGTAAAAAAGAGTCGTCGTCAGACGACGACTCTTCCAGGTCCTCTAGTAGGACCGAAGGATTAAGGTTGAGGAGGCGGCAGAGCCGCGAGAACTGTAGCACGTCCAAGCGAGCTTGGCCGGTTTCGATGCGGTGGAGCCAGTTACGGTTCCGACCGGCCTTGATGGCCAAATCGGTAAGACGCATACCTCGTTCCTCGCGCGCCTGCCGGAGCTTCCCGAGCATCCGGCGGTATCCGGGGTGATAAATGGTTTTCAAAGGACACTCCAAGGTTGAGAAGGAACTTCAGGATCATCAGTGATCGGTGAAGCGTAAAAATCAGGCGAACTGTAGTAGATCACCTTCATATTGTTATGACCTCGGATAGGCGGACATTCACTCGTTGGGCGGCATGAGGGTATCCCTTGCCGGCTTAGACGACGAGTATTCGGGCTGAGCATTTTACGGCAGGTCTGGTTGGTTCATTCCGGACTCATAATCCGCAATGGCCAGTGCTCGAAAAGTTGAGTCTGGTTGCTTTTCGTCCACGTGATCGGCAAAGCTTTTGCATGGAAACAATCCAGGTAGGTTTTTATGGCGAAGGCTTTTAGTGTGGCATCGTGGAATGTGGAGCACTTTGGAGCCACCGATAAAAAGCGCAGGAGGCCGAACAAACCCATCCAGCCGATCATTGAATACCTCGCGGCGCAACGGGCCGATGTCTTGGCGGTGTACGAGGTGGTCGGCAGCGTGGTCTTTGAAGAGATGGTTACACGGATGCCCGAGTACCACTTCAGCATCACGGAGGGCCCCCAGTCGCAAGAGATCCTGATCGGAGTCAAAAAGAAGCTCACAAGCTTCTTCACCCAAAAGGTGGAGTTCAAATCCGGTGCAGCGGCGTTACGTCCAGGAGCGTTGCTCACACTCGTGATCGACGGGGTGAACTACCCGCTCCTCTTTCTGCACCTCAAGAGCCTGAGCGTACCGAAGGGCTTTGGTCTGCGTGACGATATGATCGAACGAGCGATCAAGTTTCGCAAGGTGCTCGATCGGGCGCACCAAAGAGCTGGAGGTACGGGGCGATCCAACTTTCTCTTCCTCGGCGATCTGAACACGATGGGGATGAACCTGACATACAGCGGAAAAGACATTAGTGGAGCTGAGGAAATCGCACGGCTCGAAAAGCGGCTCGGCTACCGGAGCGTCTCAATGCGGATCGCTGACAAAAATGCGGAAGCTACCTACTGGCCAGGGCGGACCTCGGTCTATGATCCGGGAAACCTCGACCATGTTGTTGCGGCCGACCATCTCGTCTTCCGATCGTTCAGTGGCGCAGAAGTCGATGTTCGTGGCTGGGTGGAGGAGCCTACTGATCAAGCTAAAGACCGATGGACTGCCAAGTTCTCAGATCATGCGTTGTTGTATTTTGAGGTGCAGAAAGTTTGATCCCGCAGGAATCGGATTTATAGGTCCAACCCATTAGCATTATTTGGTTCGGTGTTCTGCCGTTTGACCTCGTCCAGCGTCCGGCCGTTGGCGTCGGTCCATTCGACCCAGCCGTTAGCAGTGCGGCCCATGACAGCCATGGCTGCGGAGCTGGGTGAGGGGAAAGCGTGGTCTTTTTGGAAGACATAAATGCCGTTTTCTTCCACCATAACACCAGAGTCCAAGAGCCGTCGGCGCATCTTGCTTCCAGACTCGCCGATCGAGGCGACCTCCTCAATACGCGCCTTTGCGCCTTTCAGGACAACAAAGCCCTCGGGAGTATACAGGCCCTTTGCTTCCGCGCCCGAACGTGAACAGAAGAAGGTGTCATCGTCCTCACCTGCCGTTTCGGCAAAAGAGGAAAATAGCGGATAGCCGATGCTGCCGACGAGGGTCTTGGCTGTCTCGAAGATCTCGTAGCAGTCGGCTTCAAGCGGCGGCGGAGTGAAGGGTTTCGACCCTGCGGTACCGTTCTCCGTTCTGAATCGGCCTGCCCCCGCTACTTGGCCCAAACTGAACCATTCCAAAAACAAGGCGTGGGTCTGCGTGAGGCTGTTCGTCTTGGATACCAACACCAACGCCCGCTCCCAGAACTCCTTCTTCTTGTCGTGATCCTTGAACCTTGTCCTCAAATCTCCCGTTTGTCCGATATAGACTGAAGGCTCGCCGGCTCCGTTCTCGCCGACAAGAAAATAGACTGCAACTTGCTGAGCCTCGGGCATCTGGAAAAACTCCCCAAGCAAACTACGTGGAACATCGATCACTTGCACGATCCGTGTCGTCAGTTCCGCCACGCGGATGCCTTGAGGTTCACCAGCAGGGAGGAAGATTTGTATGGTTTGAGGACGCTTTTTCAAACCTAGTTGCTCCTCGCGCTCGAATCGTAGCTAGATAAAACTGATATGCTGACACAAACCGCGATTTTAAACCTCATAAGCCAGGCTACCACAACTCACGCCCTCGGCCTAGGAGGGGATTCCCCAGGAAAATAAAAAAAGGGGGGGGATTTTGCTAGGTCACTACTTGTGAACTATAGTTTCCAGAAAGCTTTCCCAAAGCTAGCCCAAGCTTGACGATTACCTGATCCACCGACCATTCGTTTGTATGGTTCCGCGCACTCGAAGCGTGCTCCAATACCGCGGGGGTTGCTGCGAGGCCTAGACCATTCGCCTTCTCCTCTGATCGTCCTCTTCGTGTCGGTTTGCTTGATGGGTGTAACTTAGTGCTATCTCGCGTAAAATGGCGGCGGTTTTTGGATGGGTGATACGTAAATCTTGAGCCCAGTCCGAGTATTGTTGTGCGAGTTGTCGGTCTCCTGAAGCATCGACGAAATGAGCTCCGCGAGAGTTATACTTCCCTGAGCTGAAGCCACCTGCCATCGATTGATTCCCATGCTTTTCTAACATGTTACGTACAGGGAGGCATGGCCAAATCTCATCTTCGCCAACCGGTGCGGCGGAGAGAAAAGTTCCGATTACCGAGTCACCAATCGATTTTCGATCATTGGATATGCAGCCCCGCTGAACCGAACGTATCCAGTTATCGAGTAGCTCTTCATCGATCTCTTCCTTTGAGTTTCGACCTGGAGTCCAGTGGAGTGAATGCAAGAGGTGAAAGGCAAAATGCGCCTGATTCTCGCGTTCATCTTCTGTGAAATCGGCCATGTCATCGATCCCATCAGTCCTTCTATACCCTAGACGAATCGCCTGCACAACAAGATCAGGATTCTGGTCGATCTCCGACTTGAGATTTCGAAATGAATAGCGTCTCTCTAAAAGCGCCATGAGCTTCCATTCGAGTAGGGCTCTCTCGTTGAGAGTACCAACGTTCCAGTCGGTGATAGTATTCAGCATTTCTCTAACGACCCACGTGTCCTCCGGCCCAAATCTTCCTTTTTCTCTACTGTGGCCGAGGTCCTTAAGGATTTCTAACAATAGATCTCCATTGATCCTATCGACATTCATGCGCAAAGCATGCAAGGCTTGCCTCGGGCGCCCGTGTCGAACGAGATTGCGAACCGAGTGGGTAATGAGCCCAAGTTCAGTGTCGCGACGAAAGGGGTTAGCGATCACCTCCGACCAATACTCCTGTTCCAGCGATTGTTGAATCGTGGAATCCCACGTGATCGGATGAAAAGGTGCTAAGAGTAGAAGGGAGGCCTTTTTCTCTTCTGGTACAGCATTCAGACTTTGTTTCAAAACTAGCCCGAGTCTTGACTCCGAGATGCTCTGAAGGAGGCCTCGTGCTAAGTTTAGGCTCCCATTTGTGCCATTCCTAATCAGCTGGTCTAATGCCCAAGCTAAATCCGCGTCGCCAAGCTCCTCTATTAGAATCCGTCCGAGTTGATAGCCATTGATTTCAAGCTCAGCGAGTCTCGGCACGCAACTGCGGCCTTGGTGTTCAAGGATTTCTAATACTGCTTTTACGCAGAGTTCCACGGTGTAGGTTTCAATCGGTTTCTCGTCCGCTGCTTCGAGTTCAGCAGGAAATAAATCAACGTTCCACCCACCTTGGAATAGCCATCGGTGCTTCAAGATAGGATCGGTAGGAAGTAGCTGAAGATAGATCTCATGCGCCTCCTCCGCTCCTTCTGGTTGTTCAAAGTCGCGATCTTGGGCCAAGATTGAGGCGACTCCAAACGTTGAGCGGATCACTTCACACGCTAAGGACCTTTCGGAGTCGTCTGCTGTTGATGCCCATTCAGTTAATAGGTCCCAAGCACCCATCCGTTCTTCGTCCGGGAGCCTGAGCTGAATCAAGTCAATCATCATCTCGACCGAATAGGATGGACGACTCAATAAATGACTAATCATATGAAGGCCTGCTTGATGGCATTCATCATCCCAGTACTCCTTTCCTGCGCCATGCCCATATGCATCATTTCTCCATTTTGGTTTGTGACTGTTCGGCAAAAATCTAGGCCCCCCTGTCAACTCGGTGACGCAGACTTTCCATGCTACCTCTGGGAACTCATCCCAAAGCATATCCAAAAGGATTCTGCGGCCGGCTTCGTTTAGTGCGCATTGAGGCTTAACGATGCAAAAGATCGCAGAAAGGCTTCTTAAGGGGGTGTTCATCCAGTTGTCCTGCATCGTGTGCCTGCACAGGCTAGCTAGAATCCGTACTGCTCTAGTCACATTGTCGTTGTTCCAGGCTACGGTCTCAAGGGACCAGAGAATCGGTGTGCGGGGGCAGCTGCTGAAAAGCTCATTGCCTGCAGGTCTCATAACGGTGTCCACCGCTGGGTGCGGAGAGGCTAGGTCCCGTTCAATGATCTCAAGAAACTTCATTGGTGCTGCCTCCGCTAAAAGTGGAAGAACATCAGATAGCGATTCGAATCGTTCACTATTCAGTGAACTCATCAGGCTGTCCACGCAACTTGCGACCCTGTGTCCTATCGTCTCATTTTTCAAACCGCCTGGGCAGTTGGGGTTCGCAAGAAAGGCCAGAGTGTCAGCAATGCTCTTCCGAAGCGTCTTGGAAAACTCGCGCATTTTTCCGTAGATTGCAGATGCCCATCGCATGTCTTCTGACAACTCCAGACTTGGGTCAGGTTCTGTTAGAACCATCTCCGCTATATCAAAAAAGCGATCCAAAACCTGCATCCCAATATGCTGAAAGGTCGCATACCAGGAGTCGAGTTTAGATATCACCCCGATTGTATCCCCGGCCTTCCAGAGAGGCGAGTCATCCAGTGCGAGAAGGTGAGCAATATGTGTATCGATCTCTTCAGCCTGTAGACCTGATAGACAAGTGAGTATGACCTGATCCGCCGTTGGTTCCGTGCCTGAAGTTCTTTGAACTTCCCACCTTCCAATCAGGGATAGTAGTCCAACCAAGATCGCTTCTTCTGGCGTCTCAGACCAACGAGGTGCTCTGACCGCTTCTAACTTGGATAGACGTCGCCGAAGTACTGTTGGTGAACGGCCGCTTTCCTGTGCTAGCGCCACTATCCGATCCTTATCGAGTCCCATCGACTCCAGCGCCTCTCCGAACGATTCGTGGGATAATGGTTGTAACAGGATGTCGGGCATTTCTCTCATTCCAGTTCCAGCTTGAATCCTCAAGACGTGGAAGCTTCCAGCCAGCTGACCAAGTTCACGTTCGACCTCCATTGTGTGGATCACAATGAGTTGGTCCTCTAGTCCCCTACGGATAGATCGCAAGGCTAGTGGGGTATCAACGACGATTGCCCGATCGATTTGGGGGCCCATCTCTAAATCGTCCAAGCATGCGTTCAGAAAAGATAATCCTTCGCCCACTGAATCTGCAGCAATCCGTAAAGGCGGTGGGGTGGAGGTTTGTATCCATTTTTCAATATCGGATCTCCACCCCTTCACAGGTTCGGCAAATAAATCGGGAAGCAGGCCTGAATCACCACACCAGTCATCCCAAGCCCCTGGAAGTGTTCGTAATCCGGCTAGGGGTACCTCGAGTTCCTCGGAGATCCAGATCTGACCTTCCAATGAAGATTCCAGCCATTGCTCAAGGTCACTCGCGTCGTACGCCCGAATATCTTTCCATTCTGCCAGGTTATTTTTAGTTTTTCTCCACTCCTTCTTTTTTGCCCAAGATCTCGTCGTGACAATAATAAGAGTGGTTTTTGCGCGGATGTCGGCTGACACTTTTTTCGTCCGCTTTTCGTAATCAGTGTTCGCCTTGGCTGTGATTTTTTTGTCAACGCTACATTCCCATGCGGTCTCTCCAAGTGGTACCCAAGGAGAGGCTCCGCCTGTTTCCGTCCAACCGTCAAAACCAGATCGGTTCACGTCCTCAAACCCAGGAAAGTCTATTCTGATGAGACCCTGCGCTGTAGAGCGAACCAGTCGGCGGATAAGCACAGGCAACCTAGACCGTGATTCGATAGATTCAGCCCAGATTGATAGCTGCTTCCCTCGTACCTTCAAAAGAAGGGGGACGTGTCGAGTCACCTCAATCCCTGCAAGCCCAGGCTCAGCAATGGTGGATTCGTAGGATGCCTGGAGCCTTAGCAACTCCTCGCTATCTCCACCAAAAACTTTGGCTAGGCGATGGGCGAGATCTCTCGATAAGCCCGCTTTTCCATTCAAAAAGTTTGATAATGCCGGGCGACCAACTCCTAGCAAGTCAGCAGCTTTGGTGACCGACATTTCGTCTGGTATTAGGTTTTTGCGGACAAATGTCCCTGGGTGCTCATTATTCATGCCTGTAGCGTTACACAATACAGTTACCGATTTTAAGTGATTTTTCTCCCTTTTCTATCTCCGGCTAGTTTTGGAGGCGACGGCTTTAACAGCCCGAGCGCCCCTTAACTGCCAGATTATGCCCTCCACAACAGCTACCGTGGCCGAGCAGCGTGAAGTTCCCAGTTTAGGCTACCCGAACTGATTGGGTACGAACTGGAGTCGAGGCGTACCTGAGCGGCCTGAATGCGATGGAGCCTATCCGCCTTTGATGAACGTTGGGTCGGAGTAGTCGTCGATGTATCCGCCGTCCCCGTGATCCGTGGTAAACTCAAGTTCGAAGTCTGCGTGCACGACGCGCCAATGATATCGGAAGATAAACGGTGCATCTATCAGTCGCTCTTCTCTCCACATCTTAATCTCTTCCTCAGTCGGAGACGCGCCATTTTGAAGCTCCAAAACTCTTTCGTCTTCTAACTGGCGCAGGATCTCCTCGAAGTCGAAGTCATCGTCATCTATCCATGACGAAATCTTCTCCTGCTCCACGTAATCATTCATACGTGTACTGTTGCCAGTCAGCCCGAGGATTTGGCGAAGCTCGCCGGCGTCTTGGCCACCAGAGTACCAAGTCGAGAGAGCCCGTACTTCCTCTGCCGAGAGCTCAATATTGCGACTGCCTGGAAATGTTTCTGTCATGTAAATCGCCTGAATGTTTGTGCTTCGAATATCGAGTCCATATTGAGCATTTATGAATAGAGGAAAAGAGATTCAACTTGGCTCGGGTGAGGACTGGATTCACGAATGGGAAGACCCAGACGTAGATACCTTAATGTGCAGTCTTTGTGATGCAGGTGAGATTTCCCCTGATGTATTCGAAGGCATCAACGAACTTCAGGAAATCAGTCCTTTCGAGTACTCCGCTGAAGGTTTTGAAGATTTGATCTGCCGGCTTGGTGCCGAAGTAGACAACTGTGGTTTGGTGCATGAAGAGACTCCGGGAATGACGGGAATAGCGAAAGCAGCTACGCTTCCTCACGAATACAAGAAACCCTTCTATAAGGCCGTCCGCTTGATCTGCAAACGGCTCGAACAAATGGCTGATGGCTAAAAAAGAGTCGTCATCAGACGACTCTTCCAACTCCTTCAGCAAAGCTGAGGAGTTGAGGTTCAGCGCACGGCAAAGCCGCACGAACTCGATTCGGTCAAGCCAGTTCTTATCACGCCCCACCTTGGCGCTCAAATCGGCAAGGCTGAGTCCAGTCTCACCACGAGCTTCTCGTAGGCGCACTACCAGAGGCGATAGCTTGGATGATAGATCGTCTTCATGAACTCGACGCAAGGCGTGCACGTCCTTTTGCCCAATCGCGGAGCTGCTGGATCCGTTTGGGCATGGACTTGGACAAAGGCACGACATGTTCTGTCGCCATGGACATGCACAGCGTGCTCGGCTCCTGCTCTTGGTCGAACGCCGCGTATAGGCCCTCAACTACCACCTGCTCGATCTCGGCTCCGGTGTAGCCCTCAGAGGCATGAGCCAAGGCTTCTGTGTCATAGGTACTGGCATCGCGGCCGTGACGGCGGAGCTGGATTTCCCAGATGCGAGTGCGCTCGTCTGCGGTCGGCAGGTCCACGCTGAACAGGGCGTCCCAGCGACCAGCCCGGAGGAACTCCGGAGGCAGCGCGCTGACATCGTTGGCGGTTGCGACGACGAACACGGGCGCGGTCTTGTCCTGCAGCCAGTTGAGTAGGCTGCCGAAGACGCGCGCGCTCGTCCCGCCGTCGGTGTTGGCCGAACCGGCGTTGCCGCCGAAGCCTTTTTCGATCTCGTCGATGAACAGCACGCAGGGCGCGATGGCTTCGGCGGTGGCGATGACGCTGCGCAGGTTCGACTCGCTCTGCCCGACCAGACCGGCGAAGAGCCGGCCGGCGTCTAGTTTGAGCAAGGGGCGCCCAAGCATGGCCGCGGTGGCTTTGGCGGTCAGGCTCTTGCCGGTGCCGGGAACGCCGACGATCAGCAGACCCTTGGGGCTGGGCAGGCCAAACTCGCGGGCAGCAGGACCGAAGGCGTTGCGCCGCTGGCCGAGCCACTCTTTGAGTTGGTCGAGGCCACCGATGTCGTCCGGGCTGCCGGGATCGTCGATGATCTCCAACAGGCCGTTCTGGCGGATCGCCTGCGCCTTTTCGCGCGCTACCACTGCCGGGGTAAGACCGCTGGTTTCGACGATGCTCAGAGAGAGGGCGTTCTCCGCCTCGATGCTGGTCAGGCCGCTTGCGGCGTCCAAGAGGGCGGGAAGGTCCTCGTCCTTGGGCAGGTCGAGTTCGGCGGATTCGGCGATGGCCTGCACGACAGCTTGCAGCTGTTCGCGGTCCGGCAACGGAAGCTCCACCATGGTGAACTCGCGTTTGAGTTCGGGGGGCATCAGGTTGCGGCAACCGCTGAGGATCATCGTGCTGCCTTTCTCGCGGCAGTGGGCGACGGTCTCCTTGAGATGACGGATCAGCAAAGGGCTGGGGTCGTCGAGGTGAAGGTGAAAATCGCGGAGGAGCACCAGCGACTGTTCGGGCAGTTCGCGGATGCGCTCCACCGCGTCGAGCGGGTCGGTGCAGTCCCAGGACTGGGTGTCGGCGGTGTCGACGAGGCCGGTAGTGACCGACCAGGCATACAACCGGAAGTCGAGATGTTCGGCAATGGCCTTGATCTCGGCTTCGAGTCGGCGCTCCTCCGGACTGACGATGACGAGCGCGCCGTAGCCGGCTCGTACGTATCGGAGCAGGGCCTCATGCATAGGTGGCTCCGTAGTGGTTATGTTGATGGTTCATGGTGATTCCTTGGAAGTGAGTTGTTCGTTGAAGTGTGCACGCTCCCACGCGAGGCAGGCCGCGCGCGAGGGGTGTCGGTGCAGGAGCGTTCCATCGGGCAGACGGACTTCCCACTGTTGGCCGGACGGATCGAACTCCACGGAGCTGGCCCGCCGCATGCGCAGCGGGCCAAGCTGGTGAAGGTCGATGGCCTCGGTGTAGAGGCCGTGTCCGGTTCCGGTGCTGTCGAAGACGAGCACGGAGTCGGGGGCAGGTTTCAGGACGGGGTCAGGCATCGCCTTCCCCGCCGCCGAGCTTCTGCCGGTTCTTGTTGCGAGTGCGGCGCCGGTGGTACTCGGGCTTGCGCTTGCGGGAAGTGAACAGGCCGAGGGCGCGTTCGAGCCAGCTGGTGGCTTTCTCGCAGTCGTTGCCCTCATAGCCCACGGCGTCGATCTCGATACGGCCGTCGGTGTGGACGACGACTTCTATGGAAGGCTGACTCATGCCGCACCTCCCGCGATCGAGAGCTGGATGCTGCCGTCGTCGCGTTGACGTCGGCGGACACGGTGTCCGCGCCGGCGGGCCTCGCGGGTTGCCTTGTGCACGCCGTACAGCTGGAGCAGGCTTCCGAACTCGGGGCCGACGGTACGTTCGACGTGTCCGCCCCACCAGTCGGTGGTCAGGGCGTACGACTCGTTCTCCTGTTTGTCGCAGGCGATGTCGTACGGGGAGTCCGGCGGACGGAGGGTGACGTCCGTCTCGCGGCTCTGCTGGGCGTAGCCGCGGCAGGGTGTTTCGGTGAGGACCGTGATGTTCAGCTCAGCGCAGGCGTCGCGCAGGGCGTCCAGATCACGGACTTGGGTTTCGATGGTGGTGAAGTGGCTCATGGGAGCTCCTTTCGGGGTTTGGTTTTGGCTTTGGAGCTGAAAGTGCAGGTTGCGCTTGGGGATTAGATCGCGTAGAATACGCGTATGAAACCCCTCCTGATTGAACTGGATACAGAGACCCTTCGCGCAGCCGAAAACGCTGCGCGCAAGGCCGGCTGTCCTCTCGCGGAATGGGCGAGTCGATGCTTGGAAAACGCCGCCGCTTTAAGCGAACGCGGCTGGCCGGACGGGTATTTCGAGCAACTCTCCACCTTCTCGGATACCGACCTGCATGATGTGGAAGAGGTTGCCGTGCCGCTGGACGATGTTGTTATCAGTCCTGCTGAATCGTGATCTTCTGCCTCGACACCAACGTGATCATCCACGCCATGCGTGGTATGTCGTCTGTTATCGGGAAGCTCGAGCAACAGGAAGTTCAGAGCATCAAGATCCCGGAAATCGTGCGGGCCGAGCTGGTGTTCGGTTGCTTAAAAAGCGGATTTCGTGAGCGTGAGTCAGCCCGTGTGGCGGCGGTCCTCGCTCCGTTTGAATCCGTTCCATTTGCCGGCACGGCGGTGGATCACTACGCAGAAATCCGTTGTGATCTTGAGGCGAGAGGCCAACTAATCGGGCCGAATGACATGCTAATCGCGGCCACGGCGCTTTCACTCGGTGCCACGCTTGTCACTGCAAACCGGAACGAGTTCGAACGTGTTTCGGGCTTGGCTGTGGAGGACTGGTCTCTGGTTTGATGTGTATCTTTATGCGACGCGGTGAAGCCGACGTCGGCCCACTTGGCCGAACCGTTCGACCAGTTCGCGGGTGTCCTGGGTGGACAGGTCGCGCGCGGTGTCGCGCAGGGCGCTGAGACCGCCTTCGAGGCGTTCGCGCGCGAAGGTGTCGTCGCGGTACTGCTCAGCGGTGGTGCTGAGCAGTTCCCGGCGCGCGTTCTCCAGGATTGTATCCATCTGAGCGTCTCCGGTGAAGTTCAGTTCGCTGAAGTTGTCGATGAAGCGCGACAGCCTGTTGAGGGTGCGTTGGTGCACACCGGTCTTGCTCTCACGGATGCTGGTGAGCATCTCGTCGCACAGGCTGGCGGTCTGTTCCCGGAGCGTTGCCACGGTGTTGGCGACGAAGCGGTTGACGCCTTGGCGGATCTGGGTGTTTGCCCGCCGGGCGGCGCGTTGGCGGGCCTGTGCGATCGCGGCTTGGTCGGCGGCGGCAACGAGTTCGACGCTCAGGTCCTCGGGCACGGTGACCTGAAAGTACTGAGTCTCGAAGCGGTATTTTCGCTCCAACCGCTCGGGATCCGGAAACGCGGCCGCCACGTTAGCGACCAGCACATCTGGATCGACCGCAAGGCGGCCGGCAGTTTCCGTCCACTCGCTGATCGCCGCGGTGCGCAGCATCGGGTACTGGGCGAGGAAAGCGTCGCGTTCGGCGAAGAACTCGGCCTGCAAGCGCGTGAGCTGCTCGTCGACATCGGCCAGCTTCGCGTTGGGGAGGAAGCGGGCAATGCCGTTGAGGAAGGGGAAGCTCGAGGATTCGACCAGGGCGTGGGCGCGGCCTTCGAGCAGGGCGAAGCGCTGCAGGCGGTCCTTGGGCAGCAGCTTCTTGTGGCCGAGGCTGATGAGTCGGTCGCTGAGCTGCGCGGGATCCAGACCGAGGTCTTCGGCGCGGAGTTTCTTGGTCGCCCGCCAGTAGCGGACGGAGGTGTGGATGAGCACGCCGGAGCGCGTCAGCGCGTCCAGCAGCTCGGGTGGTGTGTTGTTCTGGGACATGGGTTTCCTTGGGTGAGTGGGGTTAGGCGGCCTGGGCTTGGGCAGCCGCTTGAGCTACAGCGGCGATCGGAACGGTTGGGACTTCGGAGAGAGCTTGCTGGTCCCCCGTCCATGCGCGGCACTGGCTTTTGAACGCGCAGCCCGGACAGTAAAAGGATCCGCAGCGCTCGAGAATGAGGTCCAGCGGTTGATGGAATGAATACCTTATTTATGATCCTCACCCCGATGTTCTGGCGCTGCTGAACCGCAAAGCCGCAGAAGAATACCCGAAATCTTGATCAGGTTTTCGTTTGTTATTCCACCGGCAGTGCCTACTCATAAACATGCCCCCTAAAAAAGAAGCGTCCAAACAGCGTTGGACTTTCCTCACCAACCACACGCACCTGCTTGTTTGCCTTAACCGCGATCCTTCGATGCGCATCCGGGATCTTGCCGACGCAGTAGGGATCACCGAACGTGCCGTTCAAAAGCTCCTCAACGACCTAGTTGAAGAAGGTGTCCTGGAGCGCACGAGGGAGGGGAGACGCAATTCGTACCACGTGATCCGCCGCACGAAGTTGCGTCATCCCCTAGAGGCGTCGAGAAATCTAGGCGAGTTGCTCGACATGGTTAGGGGGTAAAACGAACGATCTTTACTTTAGTTAGGTCGAGAGCAACAGGCGTTGGCCCAGACCGGGGGCATGATGCCGCAGGAGGCAGCCGGCTCCGCCGAGGCGTTGCAGTTCAAGATCCTTCGCGACCGTCTCCACCGTGACGTCCCGTTGCACCGCGAGCCGGATGAGTTCTTCTCGGACTTCGGCATCCTCAAAGCCTTGGTCGATGACCAACACGTCGGCCATATCGGACTCAAGGGCGAGTCGGGTCGCCTCCACGCCCGCCACCGCGAGACCGCCTTTCAGCAAGGCGTTCTTGAGTTCGCGAACCAGCTCTCGGCTGTCAGCCTGTTCGGCTTTGGCGAACTCCTCGATGGCTCGAACGATCAACGGGTCGACATCCGAGGGAACCCGCCGCTCTCCGAAGGATCCGACCACGCACTCGAATAGATGTGATGGCAGCGCCTGCTGGAGGCGGGAGACCATGGCCGGCGTTCCTGCGAGCACGAGGTGGCTGAGTCCGCGGGCACTCATGAGCCGGTCGATCATCTCAACCTTTTCCCAGATGAACGCCTTGTCCGGACTATAGCCACGTTCGCGATAGTGTTCCTGCGTCCACTCGCGACCGGTCCGGAGGAGGAGATCCGGTCGTTCGACCATGAGCTCGTGTGTCACGGACCCGAAAGTCGTCTCGAGGATGCGTCCTTCCTTTTCCGAGACGATGGCGATCACGAAGCGGTGGAGCGTGTCTTTGAGTTCCACCAAGGGGTAGAGGACCGGCAGGTCGTGCACAATCCAGTCATTCCGGAGGGGAACTTCAAACTGCATCGGCACGTAGATGGGATGGTCGCCCAAGCGCATGTAAACGACGAGCCCCTTCGTTTTCGGATGAAGTTCTTCGGCGATCGTAGCCTGGATGCATGAAACCACCTCGTCGTAGTCCCCCCATCTATGGGGTGGCAGCCGATATCGTTGTTCCTCGATCTTGGCGTCAATCGACCTGAGCCCGTCCTCGTCGGTAATATTCAGGAAGCAACTGAACAGGGGATCTTGGTTTGGCTCAATGTCCATGAGGAAGCGGAGATGCCGCTCGAAGCTAGATGGGGTCATGCGGAGTTCCTTTTGGTTGGATGTGAAACGGGTTGATGAGACAAATCGGCGGGGCGCGACCCGGAGGAAGGAGAAATCGGGTAATCGGGAGAGACGGGCTGATGAGACAAAACAGTGGGGCTCGACCCGGAGGAAGGAGGAACCGAGTATTCGGGAGTGACGGGCTGCGCTGCCGCCGGAAAGCGAGGGGAATAGGGAGGGTCCGAGACGTCGAAGCCCACGTCCAGCAGGGCCCGCTTTACACTATCAAATTCGGTTGAAGGGGCCTCCGCTGCGTCCTGCACTAGTTCTTTCTGGTGCTCTTGAACGATGAAAAAGAGCAACATGCCAAGGAGCATCAACACCGGCGCGAGGAACAGTCCAAGTAGGACAAGAATGCCGGCGAGAATCAAGGTGTCCCGCTTTGACAGCCACCCTCGGCCACCATAAATCCGCGCCGCGACGTGAGGATGGACAGGCACAAGAATCAAGGCCGCCAGAAGGAAGTTCGCAGCCGCCAGATTGGTAGCGAGCCCGACCTCTGTGGCGAACGGGTTCGTCATCTGACGCCACTCGAAGGGCTCCAGAGAAGCCGCAATCAAAAAGCAGCAGCCGAGCAGGAAACTCATGGCTGGACCGGACAAGGCGATGGCCGCACGAGTTGGCATGGCCGCAGCATGGGAGTCCGGGCTGGTTCGACCAATGGGGGAAACCGTAGATGGGCCAGATTTGGCTCCGAGGAGCCTGGCCATGCCCAAGTGCCCGAACTCATGCATCATCAGACTTAGCAGGAAGAGCCCGAGGAATCCGAGTCCATACGGAACAGCCGATAGTCCACCCCCGTTGATTAAGGCCGCGGAGGGCAGCCAAGCTAGGAGAACAAGCAATGTCCAGTGGAGCCGGATTGGGTTGTCTTTCTCAATAGCAAAGCTGGGACCGACGGTTTTCATAAGCTGCTCTCTTTGGGGGTGTGTTCTGCAGCGGAGCGATCCAGTCGTCTATCGCGGCGGCAAAACGCCGGAGTTCCCAGACAAGTGAGGGATCTCGATCATCCATCCGTAACGCCATCCAGCGAAGCCACTGCCGTCCCTCATCCAAGATGTAACGGCTGTTTTTCCGGAAGCTCGGCCCGTTTCCGGCCCAAGTCTTGAGAGTCTCGAGATCTTTTAGCTGAAGATCGAACGTGGAAAGTCCCTCACGGACCTCGCCATGGAAGGCGCCGAAGTCGGATAGGGAATCCATCAGGTCGCGGACCCTCTGACGGGCTTGAGAAAGCGAAAGGGTCTTTGTCTCGTGCGAAGGACGATTCGTGGGGTTTGGAAGAGTTGTGATCATAAGCTTTATCCTAGGTTGGTTGATTAGTCGGATGAGTTGGTAAAAGCGTTCAAGAAAACATGAATTTTATTTCATGTTTCTGGCTTAAGAAAGCTACGCGCAAAACGATCAACCTTGTGAGATACACGAAAAAATATTCATGTATGAAAATTCTAGATAACTTTCGTGTCGAAGTCCGTATTAGTAACGAAGACCGGAACACGAGTTCCGGACGAAACCATAACAACCCAACACTGGAGTAACGATGAAACCACTGAAAACTATCCTTCTTCTGGCCATCACCGCCGCTAGCACGGTGACGGCCGCTGTTATTCTTGAACACCAACTGAACAGCTTGCGAAACGATGTGACTTTTGACACGTCGCCGCCCGAACGGACTGGTCCCTTAGGTGGCATGGCGGACATCGTGGCGGAGGCCTCGCCCGCCGTGGTCAGCATCCGCGCGACTGCGGAAACGGAGAGCATGCCCATGGTCTTCCGGAACCTACCTCCTGGCTGGATTCCCTTTTCATATGAACAAGGGGACGCGCCACCTGAGCGGGAGGGCATGGGTTCGGGGGTCCTCCTCACCGACGAGGGGTTCATCGTTACCAACGACCACGTGGTCCGAGACGCCACGGACATCCGGGTCCAAGTGCCCGGACACAAAGCGTCCTACCGAGCTGAGGTGGTCGGGCGTGATCAGCCCACGGATCTCGCGCTGCTGAAGATCGAGGCGGAGGACCTGAAAACGGCCGTCGTCGGCGACAGCCACAAACTGAGACCCGGCGACACGGTGATGGCAATCGGCAATCCTTTCGGGCTGTCAGAGACCGTCACTTCGGGCATCGTCAGCGCCATCGGTCGCAAAAACCTAGATATCGCCGCTTACAGCGACTTCATCCAGACCGACGCCTCGATCAACCCCGGTAACTCCGGGGGTGCCCTCATCGACAATAAAGGCCGCTTAGTCGGTATCAATACCGCCATTTTCTCCAAATCTGGAGGCAACAACGGAATCGGCTTCGCCATCCCGGCCAACATGATGCTCGACATTGTGGATCGGCTTAGACGCGACGGGGAAGTCCGGCGCGGCTACCTCGGTGTCGTCCTCGGGGATCTCACGCCCGCGTTGGCACGCGGATTCGGAATCGATCCGGAAGGAGTGCTCGTGAACGAGGTCCAGCCAGGAACACCAGCGGCGCAGGCCGGCCTAAAATCCGGTGATGTGATCCTCCGGTATGATGGCGCCAAGGTCGCCGATATGGCGTCCTTACGCTTGGATGTGGCCAACACCGAACCGGGCACCGAGGTGCCTATGGAGGTTCTCCGTTCAGGGGACCAGAAGCTGCTAGATGTCGAAATCGGAGAGCTTCCTGTGCGGGGCTTTGCCAAGAACCGCAGTCCATCCGTCGAACGACCAGAAAGCCCACTGCTCGCAGGGGTACGGTTCGGCGAACTGGGTAAGATGCAGCGCCTCCGTATGGGGATGTCGGCCGATGACGGAGGCGTGACCTTGCTCCATGTCGATTCTAGTTCCCCAGCTTACCGGGCTGGACTGAGAGTTGGGCAAGTCATCCTGAAACTTGGCGAAGAACCCGTCGAAAACCTGCAAGAGTTCGCCGACCACATAAAGGCTTTGGAAAACTCCGAGGTCCTCGTCTTCCACGTGCAGACACCCGAAGGCCGCCGCTTTTTTGCCATCGACCGTGGGGAACACTCCTAGGTTATAACGGGGCGGGTATCGGGGAATCCCCGAATCGTCGTTATCCGCCCCGAACCCCGTAATCTACAACCCACCTGCACGAATGACTGACAACTTATAAACTCCATATCATGAAACCAACCCTCATCCTCTCCATCATCCTTTCCGCCTCCCTGGCGATAATCACCTCCGCAAAAGAACCGATGCCCACCACCTCCGAACAACAAGCCGCGCTGACGCCCGACAAGGTCCTTACCGAACTCATGGAGGGCAACAAGCGCTACGTCGCGGGAACGCCCACCAAGCGCGATCATCTCGCCGCGATCAAAGCCACAGCCACGGGACAGTATCCGAAGGCCGTTATCCTCTCATGCCTCGATTCGCGGGTGCCTGTGGAGCAAGTCTTCGACCAGGGTATCGGCGACATCTTCGTCGGTCGCGTCGCCGGCAACGTAGAGAACGAGGACCAACTCGGTTCCATGGAATTTGCGACGAAAGTCGCGGGTTCGAAGCTGGTCATGGTTCTTGGACATGAGGCCTGCGGCGCCGTCAAAGGTGCTTGTGACCACGTCGAACTCGGCAACCTCACGGCGCTACTCGCCAAGATCAAACCCGCAGTGGACGTTGTGAAAGGCCACGAAGATGCCCGCACCTCCAAGAACCCTGCCTTTGTGGCCGAGGTTGTGGAGGCGAACGTTCGGAAGACGGTGACCGACATCCGCGCTAAGAGCCCAGTTCTTCGCGAGATGGAGACCAAAGGCGAGATTAAGATCGTCGGAGCGCTCTACTCACTCCACGACGGCTCGGTTACGCTACTCGACTGATTCTTGCTGCCAGAGCGGCCCCAGGCGGTTCCGCCTCCTTACTCGCCGGGGCCCTCTGGCTGCAATTTAGGACGCTGCTTCGTCGTAGCGACACAGGATGCGAAGGGTAATAATGAGGTCGCCTACCAGGCGTTGGTTTAGTCAGTCCGGGGGCTTTCCTTGTCCTTTGATAACAATTCTTTGTCCCTGCTTAAGGACGGGTGTCCAGAGGTATAGAATCGTCTCTTCGCCGTCGGCCAACTCGAGTGACACCCGTGTCGAAGAATCAGGTCAGGGAGTTCGTTTGTCGAGAACCCCGTTCCGAACGAGGAACGCGTCTACTGCCAGTGTGCTTGAGGGTTCGAACGCGGGCATGATCATGAAACTATGGCCTGCATTCTCGTACTCTTTGAGTTCGAAACGCTGGCCGAGTTCGCGGGCGCGCTTGACGAAGGCGAGTTGAGGTGCACGGAGGTGGTCGCGGTCGCCCAAGAGGATGAAGGTCGGCGGAAGTGGGTCGCGGGTGAGGATTCGGGAGGCTGACATCTTCAGGGCATCTTCCACCGGGTTTAGCAACTGCCAGTCGCGCTTGTTAAGCAGGCTCAGGATGTCCTTGAAGGCAACGATTTGCTTTTCGGGAATTCCCTGCTTCCCTCCCAGTTGGACCGCGAGTTCGAGCAAGGTGGCGCGGTGGTCGCGTGGCTGAATGTACCCGCTGTCGAGCGGTGTGACGAAACGTTTCAATAGGGGTACGAAATCCGGTGCCTCTGCCTTCACGCGCGGCAAAAAGTCTGACGACTTCACAAACCAGATGTCGAGACCGTCGAAGGCGGGACTGTAGAGCACCAAAGCGTCCGGACTCGCCGACACGCTCTGATCATCTTCGGGATGAACGAAGTTCTGGTTGAGGTGCGATTGTAAAGCGAGATCACCGCCATCGGAGGTTCCGGTCGCCACGATCTTTTTCGGATCGATGCCCATCTTCTTGGCGTTGGAGCGGATGAAGCGGATGGCGCTTTTGCAGTCCATGACCTGCTCGCGTGGTTTGGCCGCCTTCGCGATTTCCTCTAAACTCATCGACGGTAATTTTCCGGAGTTCACGGGAGCGGTTGCCGGTTTGATGACAACCATGCCGCGTTCGAGAAAGTGTTTGCGTTGTTCGGGGATGTTGCAACGGAAAATCACCAACGCGGGACGCAAGTCCGTCTGCTTCCACCCCTCTGGGTAGTAGATGGTCAGCCTTCGCGCGGGGGCTTCCCGATAGGCATAGCTCCCCGTTTTGCCGGCCAGCACCATGCTGGGAAACAGCGTGAGAAGTATGCTGGCGATGAGAAAGATGGGCAACGTCGACATAGGGTACTGTAGTTGAAAATCTCAAGAACCTCCATCATTGATCGCGCGGTTCTATCAGAGGAATATTTCATGCTTTCGCGGCGCGATCTGGGGAAGTAGAAGGTCTACCTACACTTGGAGAGATCAATGAACCGCCTAACAAATAAACGCTGTGTGATCACAGGTGCTGCCCGCGGGATTGGCGCTGCGATCGCTGAGTCCTTTGCCCAGGAAGGGGCCATCGTTATCGTGACGGACAAGGACGAAGCCGGTGCCCAACGGGTTGCTGAACGACTGTCCGGAACTGCATTTCATCTGGATGTCTCGAACGAGGCGCACTGGGACCAAATTGCCGCGGAATGGCCAGCCATCGATGTCCTGGTCAACAACGCTGGAATCACTGGTTTTGAAGATGCAGCACGGCCACATGACCCCGAACACGCAAGCCTTGAAGATTGGCGCGCCGTCCATCGAACAAATCTCGATGGAACGTTTTTGGGGTGTCGCTACGCGATCAAGGCGATGCGCGAACAAGCAAAAGGTTCGATCATCAATCTGTCCTCCCGGTCCGGTATGATCGGCATTCCAGCCGCTGCCGCGTACGCCTCCTCCAAGGCTGCGATCCGCAACCACACGAAGACGGTGGCGCTGTATTGCGCGAGCCAAGGATTAAACATCAGGTGCAACTCCATTCATCCGGCCGCCATCATGACGCCCATGTGGGAACCGATGATCGGGACAGGCTCAGACCGAGAGACCAAGATCGCAGCCTGCGTCGCCGATACGCCGATGCGTCGTTTCGGTCTGCCATCTGAAGTCGCCGCGTTGTCAGTCTTGCTGGCTAGCGACGAGGCCGCCTATATGACGGGGGCCGAGTTGACGATTGATGGTGGAATCCTCGCGGGATCCGCGGCGACACCCAAACCGACATAAACCGGTTCATGCGAGCCGGTGCGGGTGGCCGCCGGGAAGGGGAGGGGAGATGACAGCGTCACTTTTGAACGAAAAAAAAGGCCTCCCTGGAAGGAGGCCTTTTAATGAGAACTAAGGTTAGTTTAGGGTTTGATGGGATCCGATATGGATCCCAGAGATTTGGAAAGGAGTCGTTCGAGGGCGGGCCACTCCATTTGGCGTTCGCGAAACCAACGGCGGAGGACTGGGAGTTCTTCTGTCGTGCTCCCGGCGGGTTGGCTTTGAAGGGCGCGGACATATATGAGTAAGTCTGCGGGTTCCCGCTGGGTGGCCCAGTTTGCACGCGCTTGACGGAGCGCGCGTTCGGGGTCGTCGAGAACGTCGAGAGCGAACATGGCTTCCTCGCGGAGGTGCGGATGCGCGCGGGCGTGGTCGGACTTGAGCCGTGCATCAAAAGCGGCAACAAGATCAGCGCGTTTTGGATCATCTGACGGGGTGGCAAGAATCCGTCGCAGACGAAGTCCCTCCTGCGGGGTGTCCTTGGGGATTCGCTGTAACACGTCCTCGGGTCTATCAGTTGCGAGAAGAAGGTCGGCCAGAGCCGAAAGCAGGTAGGTGTCTTTGGGGGCGAGTTTTAAACCGGCAAGGAAGTGGTCCTCTGCACGGTCGTCGAGACCGAGGCGGACCGCGATGTCCCCTGCGATGCCAAGGGTCCAAGGACGCAGGTTATCGGGGAAACTTGGACGTGCGAGCACGACTTCAAGATCGTCTAGGCTCTGCTTGGCTTTGCCGGAGAGGCTGTCGATTGCGCATCGGTTCACTGTGATCACGTGTGGTTCGGCGAGAGCCGCGAGCTTTTTGTTGTCGAGGGTTGCTTCGTCGTATCGACCGAGAACGGTGAGAATGGTGCTGCGGCTGAGAACGGCCTGGGCATTGTCGGGTGTTGCTTGAAGAAGCGCATTCAGGGTGCGCAGAGCGGGTTCGAAGCGGTGGACGCGCTGCTGGAGATCCGCAAGTTCGAGGAGGAGAATGGGCGGGGCATCGGTTCGATTCACCCAGGGGGCGAGGATCGCGTCGGCTTGATCAATCCATTTTCCGCCGGACTCGGCGCGGTGCCGATGAAGGTAGTGGTGTGCAAGGCGGGTTGCGACGAAGGCGTCTTCGGGATTTCGCTTGAGCCGTTGCTCGAGGCGCTGGACTTGTGCGAGTGATTCGGACTTTGATGGGTCGAGTGCGAGACTGTTGGGATGGCCAATGCTGTTCGTTGCAAGCAGGAGGCCAAGGAGGAGAAAAAATACCCCCCGGAGGCTCCGTGGGCCTCCGGGAAGTATTCGTAGTTGTTGAGGAACCATCAGGGGGCCAGTTTGAAGGTCCACCCTTTGGCGTCGCGGCGGATGGACTGGAATTTCACCGCCGGGTCGGATTCGACTTTGTAGATACAGGTCGGGTCATCGAGGGCGGGCACGGTGACGGTGCCTTCTTTCTGGTTCACCCGTGCCTTGGCGGCTTGGAACGATTTGTCGGGGCCGCTGGCGGTGAGCATACGCATCATCACGACGCTGGAGTTCGGCGAACCGGGGCAGGGATCGTTGAAGAATGGAAAGGTGTCCGGGAAATCGGCGTCGCTGATGGCGGCGCCGTCGGTGTAGGCGAGCAAGCCGCTGGGCGCGTCGTTGGTGTTGCAGACTCCGAGTCCAAGGTGGCAAATGAAGCCCATGGCGGCGCGCAGTTCGATATCGACGACGTCGTCACCTGGGCGGCGACCGTTGGGAAAGCCAGCGGCATCGCCGGCGACCAAACCGAGGTTGTTCTGACTGCCTTTGGCGGTCGGCGGCGTCCCGAGGTTGATCCGCATCATCTCGGAGAATCCGCCGTTGGCGTTGATGCCGGGGATGCCGGTGAGGAACGCGGCGCGGAGGTCGGCCCGTGGTGAATGGGTGGGTGCTGTCACGCCGAAGAGGACGTTGAGCAAGACCGGCAGGGTCGGATTATCCACGTAGTCGAGGAACTGGGCGTCGCCGGCCGGGTGGCTGGCGTTGAAGGCATCTTTGTCCGGCAGACCGATGACAACTTCATTCACCAGCGGCGCACTGAGGCGGGACACCTGTTTGCCGTTGAGCGAGGCGGTGGTCCAGGCACCACAGACGTTGTTGGTGGCTTGGATCATCGCCTTGGGGACTTCGATCATCAGGGTGGTGACATTCTTGAACTCAAGAATGTTGCGGGCGCCATCGGGCGGTCCGAGCGGATTGAGGTTCACCAGGTCGAATATCTCGCCGAGGTTCACGGCGAACGGATCTTTGCGTTGACCGACGAACACACGGCCTTGACCGAACCCGGGGTAGTTCACCGCGTAGATGTGGGCGTTGGCGTAGGCGTTGTAGTTGGTGATCGATTTGTTGCCGATGTTGTCGGACGGCTTGATGAAGCTCGTGTTGAACGAACCGACGCCGGTGACCGGCGCGCTGGTGCCGGTCAAGTGGTTGACCACGTCGACCGTGTAGGACTCGATCACATTCAGGGCACCGGTGTTGCCGGCGGTGAACGGACCGATGTTGCGCAACGGAACGGCGTTGGTCGAACCGCCGGGGGTGGGCACTGCGAGGCCTTTCAACTGGTTGTTGAACTTGAACCGGAAGCTGATGTCTTCGCAATTGTTGCCGTTGCAATCGAGATGGATGTCGTAGACAGCTTTCTCGTCCATGGTGAAGTAGTTGGGTCCGCCGTATGCGTCTTGCAGAGGCTGATAGTTTGCGGCGAGGATGAGGAAATCCTCGCGTCCGGGTTCGTAACTGTTGAACACATAGAAGTCGGTGGCATCGACCTTGGGTGTTTTTGTGATCTCGGGTGCCTCGCGGTGACTGGAGGCAAGCAAGAAGCCAGGCAATAGCATGGCTAGGAGGAGGGTAGTGAGTACTTTCATGGAATGGTCTGGTATGGTTTTGAGTGTGGTTAGCGAAGACTGAGTTCGGCGCCGGCCGGCAAGCCGAGGTACATGGTGCCGGGTTCGTCGAGGGTGACGCCGACCGCTTTGCGCCCGCCGACGGACGGCGCGGTTGTACCGCGCAGTTCGGTGAGCAGCACGTTGCGGATGGTATCCGCAGCCCGAAGCGGCAAGTCGGAGGCGGCGACAATGTCGGCGGTGGCGTCCTCCTGCGGTGGCAGAACCACCAGTTCTTGGAGGGCGGTTTCGGCCAAGTTGTTATCGAGTTCAATCACATCGACGGTGTCGCCGCTCTGAACCGCCACCGGACCGAAGCGGTAATCGCCCCCGCCTTCGGCGAGCAGCAGGTTGCCCACTTGTTCGCCGTTGACCCGCAGCAGGAAGCCGAGCGAGTTGTCCTCGAACGCGGTCGTCCAGGTGAGGGTCAAGCCGTCTGGGCCGAGCTGGCTGGCAAAGCGTTCGAGGGTGACGGCGGTGGGTGCCGGGGTGAAGGCGAAATCGACGTTATCCGCAAGTTCGCCGATGCTGAGCGTGACGCCAGCGCTGTTACGGTCTACTTGATCACGGAGGTTGTCGGGAACGGAGTCTAGGTCGAGGCGGACCTCATAGGAGCCGGCGAGCAAGTCGCAGAACTCGTACATGCCGATATCGCTGCCCGACCCGGAGGTCGTCGAATCGATTTGCACGCCGTTTTGGAAGAGCAGCACGCGGATGTTCTCGAGTCCGAGGTTGGTTAGGTTCATCCCGTCGGTGTCGCCGGAGTTCGCGAGGTCAAGGTAGAGCCAGCCGCGAATTTTCGCAGTGCCGCGGTTTGCGATGGCGGCGGAACTGGATACTTGGCTGCGCGTGCCGCCGTTCGAACTTGTGTAGCTTAGTTCGGCGACATTGGTCAGTCCACCTTGGAAGGTATGCGGCAGTTGGAAGGTGGTCGATTGGCCGGGTCCAATGAACGAGGCGACTAGTTGGTCGGAGACAGCGGGGGTCACCAGCAGGTCGCTCACCCGGACATCGGTAAACGAGGTTTGACCGGAGTTTTCCACACTGAAGCAGTAGGTGAGTTGGTCGCCGGGTGACGCTTCGATGGACGCCGTAGCTTGGGAGCAATCGGTTCCTTTAACCACGGTCTTTAGGACCACAATGGCCTCAATGCATTGCACGGAAACCTGCACGCTGCAGGATGCGCTGCGTCCGAGGTCATCGGTCGTCGTGACGGTCACGGTGTGCGGTCCGGGTCCAGTGAGGGTGCCGCCGACCGCAGGAACCTGGGTGACGGCGAGCGTGGCACCGCAGGCGTCTGTTGCCGTGGCCGCGATGCTCGGAACCGGGGCTTGGCACGTCGGACCCGAGACGGAAGGTACGCTGAGGTCTGCCGGGCATGTGATGCTGGGTCCATCTTCTTGGACCGTGTAGGTCAGCGTCTGAACAAGGCTGGTGCTGTTGCCGCAAGCGTCCATCACGGAATAGGTCCGGGTAATGGTGCGGTTGCAACCGACGCTGGTCATCGCTTCTTCCACCGAGCCGGTGAGCACGCCGTCGCAGTCATCGACTGCGCAGGCGGCGACGTTGACCGCTCCGGGGATAAGCACTGGGTTGCGGCCGAGGTCCATATCGACCAATCCGCAGGCGGCGAGATCCGGTGCGGTGTCATCCATCGTCCAGATAATCGTTTGATTGGTCGAGGCCATATTGCCGCAGCCGTCCACCACGGTGTAGGTGCGGACCATGGTCCGCAGGCAGTCGGTGGTGTTAGTGGTAGCGGAAATCTCGAGCATTACCGTGCCGCAAGCTTCTGCGACGCAGTTGGAGAGATCGACGGGACCGGGAATTGTTTCAGGGTTGCAGCCGAGCATCACGTCCATGAACTCGCAGGCCGAGAGGTCTGGGGCCGTTGTGTCCTCGACCCACGTAAACACTTGCTGGGCCGTGCCGGTATTGCCACAACTATCCACGGCGGTATACGTCCGGGTGAGGGTCACTCGGCAGTCCTCGGGCGCACGGGCGGCGGCAAGCGTGCCGGTGGTCATCGTTTCGGAAACCATGGCGGTGACGACACCGCAGTTGTCCATGGCGCAGTCTGCCGGATCAAGCGGGTCGGGAATCGTATCGGGGTTGCAGCCGAGATCCATGGTGGCGAGATCGCAACTGTTGAAGTCGGGCGGCGTGGTGTCGTTGAGGAAACTGATCGTCTGGGTAGTGGCCGACACGTTGCCGCACTGATCGGTTAAGGTGTAGACGCGGACGATGGCGACGCCGCAGCCGACGAGGTTGGTGGTGGACGAGAAGTCGACCATCACCACACCGCAGGCCTCGACGATGCAGTCGGTGAACGTGACTGGATCTGGAATGACGGCGGGGTTGCAGCCGAGGTCCATGTCCGTGATACCGCAGGCGGTGAGATCGGGCGGTGTGTCGTCCTCGAGCCAGGTGAAGACCTGCTGCGCCGTTCCGGTATTGCCGCAATTGTCTACGGCGGTGTAGGTGCGGGTGAGCGTAACCCGGCAGTCTTGCGGGGCGCGGGCAGCGGTGACGGTACCGGTGGTGAGGGTTTCGGAGACCATGGTGGAGGCGACCCCGCAGTTGTCCATGGCACAGGCCATCGGGTCGAGCGCCGGGGGGATCGTTTCGGGGTTGCAGCCGAGGTCCATGGTGGAGAGGTCGCAGCCGTTGAAATCGGGCGGTGTGGTGTCGTTGGTGAGGGTGATCACTTGCATCAGGCTGCCAGTGTTGCCACAGGCGTCTACGGCGTTGAAGTCGCGCATGATCGTCACTTGGCATCCGTCGAGCATGGTGGATTCAACCACCGAACTGCTGACGAGTCCGCAGTTATCGCTGAGGGTTGCGAACACGTCCGCGATGCTCGGCAGATCGACGTCCGGGTTGCAGCCGAGGTCGATCGAGGCCATGGCGCCGAAGACCGGTGGTTCTGAGTCGCTACGGGTGGTGTAGGCTTGCACGCAAGTGCCGGTATTTCCGGCGTTGTCGGTGGCGATGAAGGTACGGACGATGATGGTGTCGCAGCCGTCTGGAATCATCATCTCGTCCATCGAGGCGTTTGCAACGCCGCAATTGTCGGCGGCGGTGGCGAGCAAGTCGGCGGCGTCCGGAGGGGTACCGCTGCAGCCGAGATCGGTGGCGACGGTGAGTTGACCGCGCACAGCGCCGGCGGGGAACGCCGGGGAATGAATGTTGAGGTAGGCCATGCCGGCGAGCAGGTCGGCGGCGTCAGCCGGGGCGATGGCGGCCGAGCCGACGATGGGACTGGCGGCCGGGCCGAGATTGATCAGTACACCCGCGTTCGCGTTGGGACCAGCGGGGGCGTGGATGTGGGCCGCACTGGCGTTCGCAACATCGTGGGTAATATCCCAGGAGATGGTGCCGGTGAAGGGATCGTAGTTGAATAGCGCTGAGGCAGAGAAGCCATTCATCGCCGGTGGCACCTCTTGAGCTCCGCTGGCGGACACCGCGAAGGTCGTCGGTTTCGGCTGGATTTGACCACGGATCGCACCGGCAGGGAAGACGGGCGAGTGGATGTTGAGGTAGGCCATGCCGGAGAGGATGGTGGCCGCGTCGGCGGCGGAGATGGTGGCGCTGCCAGTGATCGGGCTGGCGGCGGGACCGAGATTCACTAGCACGCCGGCGTTCATGCCGGGGCCGGCGGGACCGTGGATGTGGGCCGCAGTGGCGTTGGTGACGGTGTGTGTGATCGACCACGAGATGGTGCCGGCGGATGCGTCGTAAATGAAGGTCGCCATCCCGGAAAAGTCATTGGTCGCGGGCGGGACTTCCTGTGACCCGTCGGCCATGGCCATCAGTGTCACTACGCCGGGCGCACAAGCAAAGGTGGGTGCTTCGGTATCGGGTTCGAAACTGAACACCCGGGTGCAGGTGCCGGTGTTGCCGTTGACGTCGGTGGCGGTAAACACGCGGGTGACCGTTGTCATGGTGCCGTTGGTCGCGGTGGTCTCGGTGAACGTCACGTTGGCCAGCCCGCAATTGTCCGAGGCGGAGTTGAGCACATCGGCCACGTCGGGAAGGATCGGATTGCAGCCGTCAAGCATGACCATTTCGTTGCCGGCTTGAGTGTTGGCGGTGAGTTGGCCGCGAATGGCTCCGGCAGGGAAGTCCGGTGAATGAATGTTGAGGTAGGCCAAACCGCCGATGATTGTCAGCGCGTCGGCTTGAGAAATGGTGGCGCTTCCAACGATGGGACTGGTGGCGGGTCCGAGGTTGACCAGTACCGGAGCATTGGTGCCGACGCCGGCCGGGCCGTGGATGTGGGCTGCGGTGGCATTGGTGACGTTGTGTGTGATTGACCAGGAGAGATTGCTGGTGGCGGCGTCGTAGTAGAACAAGCCCGTGCCGCTGAATGCGTTCGTAACGGGGGGGACTTCCTGGTCAGGCGTTGCCGTGGCGATCAGACACGCGGTATCCGGGATGATTTGTCCACGGATCGCTCCGGATGGGAATACCGGGGAATGGATGTTGAGATAAGCCATGCCCGACAGGATGGTCGCCGCGTCGGTGGCGGAAATTGCGGCGCTGCCGACGATCGGACTTGCGGCGGGGCCGAGGTTGACGATAACGCCCGCGTTCATTCCGGGTCCGGCAGGACCGTGGATATGTGCGGCGGTGGCATTGGTGACGCTGTGGACGATCGTCCAGGAGATCATGCCGGTGGAGGCGTCGTAAGAGAACGAGGCCGTGCCGTTGAAAGCGTTAGTCACCGGGGGAACTTCCTGAGACCCGTCGGCCATGGCGCTTAGAGTAACCGGTCCGTCATCGGACACACAACCAGCGCCGCACCCTGCGAAGCTTGGCGGCTGGGTATCCAGCGGCAACACAAACACGCGCTGGCAGGTGCCGGTGAGACCGCAGTCGTCTTCAACAAAAAAGGTCTCGGTCTGAACCAGGGAGCCCCCACTGATTAAGGACACCGTCTCCACATACGCGGTAACCACGTTGCAACCAGATGTCGCGGTTTGGAGAACGGATTCGGGCAGAGGGAAGTCAGCGGGGCTGGCGCAGACCGAGAGCAATAGGGTTTCAGGCGTGCAGTTGGCGAACGTGGGCGGAGGACAGGCCGTAAGGATCACGTCGTTGCCATCGTTGCCGACGTAACTGATTTTCATGGCAACACCGTTGACGATCACGGCAGCGCCTTCGGGAAGTCCGGCGTAGGTTCCGGTGACCGTCGCGGCGCCCGATTTATCGATGAGCGTATAGGTGGTGCCAAGGGAGGGAACGAAGCCGGGGTCCGCAGTGATCATCAACATCGAACCGCCGAGATCCACCGGGCCGGTGGCGGTGAGTTGGTCGTAATCGGTGCCGCCGTTTTGGCCGACAAAATCTTGACCGTAGGCGGAGGTCGCGTCGAACAGGGTGTCTTCGCTGGTGTAATTAAATTGCGGGCTGATCTTGGCGCCATTGATGGCGGTCGTGTCGGCACCGGGTCCGGAAGCGGTGTTGTCCGAGAGTGTGGCGTCATCAATCGTGACGGTGCCGCCCACCGAAAGGAGTCCTCCGCCTTGGCCCGCCGCGCCGGTGGCGGCGTTGCTGCAGATGAGGATGGGGTTGGCGCTGCCGTCAATGATGAGAATGCCGCCATTGTTGAATAGGGCACCGCCGCCGTCGTTCGCCGCCGGTCCGGCAGCCAAGTTGCCTTTGAGGCAGGTGCCGTCTTCCACGATCATGGTGGAGCCAGCTTGACTCCAAAGACCGCCACCTTCGCGTGCTGCGAAGTTGCGTTTTACGTCGGTGCGGGTCACGGTCACCAGACCACCGTTCATGCCGGTGACGTGGATGCCACCGCCGTTGCCGGGCGCGGCGCTGCCGGCCGGGCCGGCTACGTTTTCGTTCAGCACGGAATCCGTGATCGACAGGTTGCCGTCGATCACCTCGATGCCGCCGCCAGCGCGGTTGGCCGTGTTGGTGAGAATTTGCACCATATCCAAGGTGACGGTGCCACCGACGGAGAGAAGACCGCCACCGGAACCGGAGGCGCCGCTAGCCACGTTGGAGGCGATCAGCGTGTTGTCGACGTCGAGTGTGCCGCCGTTGTTGAACAGGCCGCCGCCGCCATTGCTGGCGCTTGCGCCTTGACCGTCGTTAAGCAGAAAGGTGCTGTCGGCAATGGTCATGAGACCTTGGTTGTTCCAGAAGCCGCCGCCTTCGGCTGCGGCGCAGTTGCCGATGACAGTGACGTCGGTGGCCGTCACGGGGCCGACGCCGGTCACGTGAAGAGCGCCACCGTTGCCAGGCGCGGCACCGGTCTGGTTGCCGTTGAGTTGGGTGCCGGTCAAGGTGATCGGGCCAGCTGCCGCAGTGCCTTCGACACCGCCGCCAGCACGGGAGGCGAGGTTGTAATCGACGAAGCCATCAACGAGGTCGATGGTACCACCGTCGTTGAGGATGCCGCCGCCGGAGCCGGACGCGCCATCGGCCACGTTGCCACGCACGGACCAGTTCGGGTCAGTGAAGTTGATGGTGCCGCCGGCGTTGAACACGCCGCCGCCGCCTTGGTCGGCGGGATCGCCGCTGGCGGTGTTGCCGAAGATCTCGGCGAGGCCGATGGTCATGGTACCGGTGCCGTTCCAGAGTCCGCCACCTTCGGCCGAAGCCGTATTGTAGCGGGCGATAGTGCCACCGTCGATGAGCGAGTCGCCTGGGCCGGTGATGTGGAGGCCACCGCCGTTGCCGGGAGCTGCGCCAGTGATGTTGGCGTCGAGGATGGCGCCGTCGAGCGTGATGCCGAGTCCGGGGCCGGACTGGTCTTCGATGCCGCCACCAGCGCGGCTGGCTTCATTGGCTTCGATCAGCGAACCGGTGACCGTGAGGGTACCGCCGGTGTTGTTGAAAATACCGCCGCCACTGCCGGAAGCGCCGAGAGCCGTGTTGTCGCGTACGACCACGTCGGTGCCAGTAAGGACGAGCGTGCCGCCGTTGTTGAACAGACCGCCGCCGCCATCGTCAGCTGCGGGACCTTGGGCGTCGTTGCGGGCGATGATGGTCATGCCCTGAACGGTCATCGTGCCGCGTCCATTCCAGAGTCCGCCGCCTTCGCGGCTGGCGATATTGTCGTTGATGAGGGAGTCGTTGATGGTGGCGTTGGCACCGCCGGTGATATGGATGCCACCACCGTTGCCGGGGGCGGGACCGGTAGAGTTAGACGCGAGTTCGGAGTCGTCGAGCGAGAGGGTGCCTTCGATCAGTTCGATGGCACCGCCAGCACGGGAAGCGTTACTCGCGAGAAGCCGCGAGTTGACGATCGTGACGAGGCCGTTGGTTGACAGCAGAATGCCACCACTTCCTGCAGCACCACTGGCGGCGTTAAACGTCGCGAGCACATCGATGAGGTTGAGTGTTCCACCGTTGTTAAACAGTGCGCCGCCACCTTGGTCGGCGGGTGCGCCTTGGGCATCGTTACCGATGAATGAGGTGCCGGTCACGGTCATGGTGCCGACGCTGTTCCAGAAGCCACCACCTTCGGCAGCCGCGACGTTTCCGTTAACCAGTCCGCCGGTGATATCCATGTCGCCAGTCCCGCTGATGTGGATGGCTCCGCCGTTGCCGGGTGCGGCGGTGGCGGGCGCAACGCCAGCGTTGTTATTAAAGAAATCGACATCGAGCAACGTGTTGGCCGCTGTGCCGGAGATGTCTTCGATGCCGCCGCCGGCGCGGTTGGCTGTGTTGTTGAAAAAGACGACTTGTTCGAGATTGATGCTGCCGCCAACGTCGTTGCGCAGACCGCCGCCGCTGCCGGGCAGACCGTTAGCGGTGTTGTCGGTGAAGGCGACGCGGAAGGCGTCGAGTGTTCCGGCGCTGTTTTCAAGGCCACCGCCGTTGTCGGCGAGACCATTGACGATGTCGAACTCTTCGAGTTCGGCGGGGACACCGATGAGATGCAGGCCGCGGTCGAGTCCGGCGGCGTCGATCATACTGAAGCCACGACCGACACCGGTGAGCAGAATCTCGTCGGTGAGGTCGAGGTCACCGGTAGCAGCGGCGTCTTCGCCAATGCCAGCGATGGCGAGGGCGTAGGTGCCGTTTTGCAAGCCGATGATGTTGGGACCGGCGATGCCGTTGGCCATGATGATGGCTTCGCGGAGACTGGTGACGCCGTCGGCCGCGTTGACGACGTCGGCGAAGGTGGTGACGTCGATCTGGGTTTCAGCGAGGGGCTGGCGTTCGACGGAACCGATGTCGGCGGTGGCGGCGACGCGGGCGGTGTTACGCTGATCGAGCGGCACGATGGCGGCGGCCCCGGCATTGGCCGCGTCGAGAGCGGGGCTGCCGGCCATGGGCAAGAAGGTACGGGTGCGGTCGCCGGTACGTGCGTAGCTCATGAGTTGCGGGTCCTGGCCGAGAACGTTTCCGGGAGCGACCACTGGGCCGGTGGCCCCCGTCGTGTTCTCAAGAAATAGGCCGATGGCGGTCGTGATGGCACCGTTGTAGTCGGGCGCAGTGCCAGCTGCGTTGTCGCCGATGAGGCTGTTGGCGAGGTTGACAATGCCAGCAGTGACATTGAATCCGCCACCGACTACGGCAGCGGTATTGGAGGCAATGGTGACGTGGAGGAAGGTGTTGGTGCCGCCTTCGATCTGCACGCCGGCGCCGTTGTCGGCGGTGTTGAGACCGATGGTGCTGTTGACCACGGTCATGTTGCCAGCACCAGCTTGAGCGAACAGGCCGCCGCCGTCAGGAGCGTTGTTGAAGGCAACGGAGGTGTCGGTGATATTCATGGTACCCGCGCCCGAATTCCACAAGCCGCCGCCCTCGTTGCCGGCGACGTTGCGCGAGACATCGGAGTCGGTGATGGACACGGTGCCGGGTCCGGTGATGTGGATGCCGCCGCCGTTGCCGGGGCTGTTGCCGGTGGTGTTGCCGACGAGATCGGAGTCGGTGATGGTGATGCCGCCGGCGTTATCCTCAATGGCTCCGCCAGCGCGCATGGACACATTGGCTTCAAAGCGGGTGCCGCTGATGGTGACCACACCGCCCGCGATGTTCTGCAGACCGCCGCCGCTACCGCCGGCTCCGGTGGCGGAGTTATTCAGGATCATGGCGTCGATGATGGTCATGGTGCCGCCGTTGTTGAACAAGCCGCCGCCGCCGTCGTCAGCCGCTGTACCTTGGGCGATGTTGCCGAGAATGTCGGTTCCAGTGACGTTGAGGATCGAGCCGCGTTGGCCCCAGAGTCCACCACCCTCGCGGGCGGCGATGTTACCCTCGACCCGTCCGTCGGTGATGGTGACAACGGTACCGTTGGTGCCGGTGACGTGCAGTCCGCCGCCGTTGCCGGGTGCGGACGCAGTGGAGTTGAAAGAGAGTTCGACATCGACGAGGTTCATGAGTCCATCGACGACCTCAATGCCGCCGCCGGCGCGCATGGAGGTGTTGTTGAGGATGCGGGTGTCGGTGAGTGTAACGGCGCCGCCGGTACTGAACAAGCCGCCGCCGCTACCGGCGGTACCGGTGGCTGTGTTGCCGTCGAGTAAAGCATCGTTCACGACGAGGGTGCCGCCGTTATTAAACAGCGCGCCGCCACCGTCGTTGGCGCCTACGCCTGCGGCTTCGTTGTTGGTGAATCTGGTCCGATTGACCGTCATCGTGCCAGCGCCGTTCCAGAACCCGCCACCTTCGCGGGCGGCGAAGTTGCCGTCGACGAGGCCATCTTGGATCACCATGTCGCTGGGTCCGGTGATGTGGATAGCGCCGCCGTTGCCGGGGCCGGCGACGGGCACGCCGGCCTGGTTATTGGAAAAATCGACACGGGTGATGGTGGTGGTGAGGCCTACACCAGCTTGGTCTTCAATCGCGCCGCCGGCGCGGTTGGCGGTGTTGCCGGTGAACGTAGTGTCGGAGACATCAAGGGTGCCGCCTGCCGCATTGAAGATCGCACCGCCGCTGCCGGGCGTTCCCGTGGCACTATTGAAGTCGAAACTCGAACCGAGCACGGTAAGGTTGCCGCCGGCGTTGAAAACGCCGCCGCCGTCGGCGGCCTCGCTAGTACTCACGTCCACGTGATCCAACGTGAGTGTCCCGCCCGTGCCAACAAAAACCGCGCCGCCAGCGGTGGCGTCGAAACCGTTGGCAAGGAGAAGGCCGGTGACCTCGGAGGTGATGCCAGGCGCGATCTCAAGTATCCGCAAGGTGCCGCCCCCGTCGAGAGTGATCCTCTGTGCGAGGTCGTCACGGAGGTCGGCATCTTCCGTGATCACTAAAGGCGCAGTCAGGGGAATGGTGCCGCCGGTGATCTTTGGGGAGAATGCGATGATATCTTGGCCTGGGTCGCCTGCAGGTGCGTCGCCGGAGGGTGCGTTGGCATTGGCGGCATTCAATGCCTCGCGAAGACTGATTTCCCCATCGAGGGCGACGGTGTCAGCTAGGGTGGTGACGACAAATTCTCGGGCTTGAAGGAAACTCAATCCTAACAACATTCCCACAAACAGAAGGAGTGGGAAAATTTTGGGTGTGGAGAAAGATGAATTGGAGAGGTGCATAATTGAGCGACTTATTAGTGGTTACGTCAATGGGAACGACACGAGGCGCGGTACCGGATGCACAAAGGGCGAGAAAAATGAACCGGAAATTTGAGGCGCTGGGATGAAACCTTTTAAGGTCTCATTTGAGTCAGTCTTGCCCGACAGAATGTATTATTTTGCTGATATGTTCAGCAGGTTTTCGGGCCGGCAGACGGCTGGCGCTTCAAGATCCAAGACCGTCGATGAGTTCTTGGCCCTTTTTCAGCAGGCCACTGGCGGTATCTGTAGCCTGCCGCACCGTTTCCGAGAGTAGCTGCTCCGCTTCACTCTCCAAACTCAGCGCGACCTCGGGTGTGACTACAATCAAGGTTGGCGATTTATATTCTGCCGCCTCGGAAGGAAGGAGAACTTGTCCGAGCACGGTGCCCGACAGGGCGCCCCGATCGATCTGAAAGCCGGTGATCGACCAGCTATCAAGGTCGATCTCGAGGTCGTTTAGATTTCCGATTAGGACGTTTTGAGTTGTTTTCACCTCAACATCTTGCAGGTTAGCTCCCCGCATGAGTTCGGCTGTGAGGGCAGGTTCATCCTCGTGTTTTTGTAGCGCGTCTTGGTTCTCGACAAGGATTTGATGGTCACTAGCGCTCTTAATATGGCTTACTGGAAGGACATATTTTCCGTCAGTCGCAAGGACTTCGAACCCCATTACGGAACCGGCGGCGAGGTCATACACCAGATCGTTCACAGTGGCTACGGTTTCAGCCGTCGTGGTACAAACGACATTGCGTTCAAGGGTGGAGGTGGCAAGAATTTTCATAATTTGAGGCTTCAGTGAGAGGTTAATTTCAAATGGTACGATAGATAATGACGTCGTCAGCGACCATCAGGAGATTGCTGAAAACTTCGTGTCTTATGTATCATTTTTCACTTCTATCCTAGTAAATTATTTAACGAACAATATCTGTCCACAAGTTCAGGGTTTTCCCCATAGCAGAACCAATCATACTCTATTACCATGAGAAGATGAACAGAAGCTCATTACTTAAGAAGAATCTCCTTAATAAAGAAACGGGTTCCGTGGAGGGTCATGTATCAAATCTCGTGATTTCGTTCTCCGGACATGAGGTTATCGCTCTGGTGGTTGATCAGAGTGCGCGGGGCAAACAGGTTGTTCTTCCAGCAGATGTCAGTTCCATCGGGGAGGACGCTATCGTGATCGATGGGGCCGGCGCTCTCCGAAATTTTGACCACCACACCTGCAATGACGCGACGAAACACCTGCGGCCAGAAAGCGCCTTTTCCGCAATCGAAATCTGCACGACAGACGGATCGATCGCGGGGCACTTACATGACGCCGTGCTAAACGAAAATTGGAAAGTGGAATCCTATCTCGTATCAATCGGATTGATTGATAACGTTCTTAAGGGCTACGGAACATTGCCGGTTGGTGAAATACAAACGGTGCATGACGAGAGGTTCATAATTTCTGAAGCTTGCGCATCATCCCTCGCTACGGCGGATGGAGGGCTTTTAGGCAGTGTGGGGACGGTGGCTGACGCCGTTTCATGCGCAGTCGAGAAGGCACCCGCCGCGATTAAATCCATACTGCCTGGAACGACATCGGGCGGGGCAGGGGTGTCAGCGGAGTCCTTGATGGAAGATCACACGAAGGAAGAGTTGTACGAGATTGCCAAGGAAGAGGAGATCGAAGGTCGAAGTACTTTAAACAAGCAAGGTCTTGCGGACGCAATCGAAGCCGATGCATGATTTCATAAGAACAAACAAAATAACCCCACACCAACGATGAAAAATATCTCTAAAAAAGACGGATACCTCTCCCACTTCTTTCACCTCTCGCTCGTAGCGCTTGCAGCCTTAGGTCTTTGTTTGGCCATTGGCTGCACACCCGACAAGACGGCAGACTCGGTCGGTGATGCGGCCCGCGATGCCGCTGATGTCATCGGCGATGCCGCTGATGACATTGGCGACGCAACTGAAGATACGACCGATGCGATTAAAGACGCGACCAACTAGACGTTTTATGGTATAAGGCTTGTTCGCCTTATTCTGTCAACTATCCTTCTTCCACTCGGCGTTTTTTGATTGTTGGGGGTGGTCTCCACTTTTGGCTGCGAGCCAAGAGTGGTCCACGCTGTCCATTTAATCGCAAGTCAGAATCAACGAAATGCTTAACTGAAAATAGTTCAAATCTTCGTAGACAAGTTTCCCGACGCTCGGTAACTCGTTTCTTGCGTGTAGAATGATCGCGTTTGTTTCTCACAAACCGGCCCAAATCTGCCGTCTCTGCCCCTAACGTTTTCATGCTTCCAAACTGGTCCCACGTCTCCCGCTACCATAGCATCCTCGTCCTATTGTGGCGTTACGGAGACACGGCGCGCGTGGGCAGCTCGACAGAATTTCCTACCACGCTGCTTCAGGAGGAATGGATTGAGGAGCATGACTTCGACAAGGACCCGGAGACCTTCGCAAAAGATTTGGAGGAAATGGGGGCCACGTTCATCAAACTCGGTCAGATGCTCTCCACCCGCGCGGATCTCTTGCCGCCAGCGCATCGGGATGCGCTCGCCCGTCTCCAAGATAATGTCCAAGAGATTGATTTCGATACGGTAAAAAATCGGGTAGAGGAGGAAGTCGGTCGTCCCATTGACGAGGTCTTCGCTGAATTCAAGCGCGCACCTTTGGCCGCCGCCAGTATTGCCCAGGTTCACGCTGCAACCCTGCGTGACGGTCGGGCAGTGGTGGTTAAAGTCCAGCGTCCCGGACTGCGCGAACAAGTTTTTACCGACCTCGACATCCTACAGCGTCTCGCCGACTGGATGGAAACGTGGACCGACGCCGGGCGGCGGATTGCCGCCGGAACCCTGCTAGCTACGTTCCGAACTGCTATGCTCCGCGAGCTCGACTTTACTAGCGAGGCCAAACATCTCCGACAACTCGCGGCTCAACTCTCCGATTCAGATCGTCTCCGGGTCCCTCTGCCCATTCCAGGCCTGAACACCTCACGGGTGCTTGTCATGGAGCGGCTAGAGGGGGTGCCAATTCATCAAGTCGAACAACCACCGCCAAACGGCAGAGTCCTCGCCCGAGAGTTGCTCGCCCACTACCTATCCGCGATTCTTGACGAGGGTTTTTTCCACGCCGACCCACACCCCGGCAATCTCCTCCTGAATACCAAGCTCCATCAGATTGGTATCATTGACCTCGGTATGGTTGGACTCCTCTCCGAACGCGCCCGAGGCCAGATGCTTTTCCTCCTTCTAGCCATCGACAGCGGCGACGAGGCCGAGATTGTTCGTCAGTTCATCCGGCTTCAAGACGGCGCAGACGATAGTCGGGGGGACCGGCGTGGACTCGAACGCGATCTGGCTCCGCTGACGCGACGCTACAAGTATCCCGGGCAAGAGGGGGGCGGCAACTTGGGCACCCTCCTCTTCGAACTTGTCCAGTGCGGTACGGCTCGTGGGTTCCGTCCTCCGCCCGAACTTACCCTCATCGGAAAGACGCTCTTGCACCTCGACGAGAGCGCCCGCCGCCTAGCCCCGGATTTCGATCCCGCGACCCAGATCCAAAACTTGCTTCCGCAGTATGTTGCCCGCCTGGTGGTTGACGGACTCCGCTTCGACCAAATTCTTTTCAAGGGTCTTGAGGGAGGCCGCCTCGCCTCTGAACTCCCTGGACATGCCTACCAGATCATCAGTGATTTGGCAGAGGGCAATCTTCATATGCGGATGCAAATCATCGATGAGGCCGCATGGCTCGATAGCTTGAAGAAGATCGCCAACCGTATCGCGGCGGGCACAATTATCGCGGGCCTACTCGTCGGCGCAGCCGTTCTTTCAAGGGTGCCAAATACCTACACGGTGTTCGGTTATCCGTTGCTCTCCGTCCCACTCTTCATCACGGCCGCCGGAGCTGGAATCGCCCTGCTCTTCGACATCCTCGTTCGCGACCATCGCAACGGGTAAGCCCTCCACCACTCCAATTCGGTGAGACATCTCCTTCAACGATGGTTCGAGCAATTGGCCGACGCCTACTGGCTCATTCCCCTCTTGTGGCTGCTGGGCGGCACCGGGTTTGTCCTCGGCCTAAACCTAATCCCAGCTAGTGCCGCACCGGGGGTGAAGGCCGACAACACTCCGCTTGTCACGCTCGTGGTCGGAAGCAGCCTTACCGTGATCAGCATGCTGCTCTCCGGTTCCTTGGTCGCCCTAACGCTCACCACGAGTCAGTATGGACCCCGGCTCCTACGGGGCTTTCTCCATGATACGGTCAACAAGCACGTACTGGGTTCTTACCTCGGGCTTGCTGGCTTTGGCCTGATGCTACTGGGTGGGCTCGAGGGAGACTTGCCCCCGCTGCTCTCCACCCGCTTATGTATCGCGTGGCTCATCGCCAACCTCTTTTTGCTCGTGGTCTTCATGCACCGGCTGATCCAAAGCATGATTGTCGAACGTGTATTGGAGCAGGCCTGCCGCGACATCCGCCGAGCGGTCTCACCGCCAAGTCCGTTTGGACCCACCGAGGCGGAGGGCGGCGATGAGGAAGGTTTCACCATACAATCCTCCGAGAAGACCGAGGTCTGCTGGCCGGAGGAAGCTGGCGAAGGCTTTCTGCTCCAGATCGACTATGAGAAATTGGTCCATGACCTCGAGGCCGAGAAGGCCGTGCTCGACTTGTGCGTGACCAGCGGCGACTGGCTGCATCCGGGCAAACTTGTTGCCCATGGCTCCGCCGAGACTTCGACTGGGGAGCTGGCTGCGCGCTTTTCAAATAGCTGCCACCTTGGCTCGCGACGCACTCCCATTCAAGACGAACGCTACGCCTTCGAACGCATCACCGAAATCGCCTTGCGTGCCCTCTCGCCTGGCATTCATGATCCCTTTACCGCTATCACTTGTATTGAACATGCCGCCGCGGAACTGCGTGAACTCGCCCGGGGTGACTGGCCTCCCCCCCCAGTCCGCAGTGAGGAAGGCGCGTTGCGCATCCGCCCGGCCCGTGCCTCCATCGGGGAACTGGCAGTTGCCACGTTCGCGCCCATTATTGAAGTGCGTCCGGCCGAACGGGTGCGGCAGACCCTCAACCGAGAACTTGCGAGCATCCGTGGATGCCTTGAGCCGGAGGACCTTCCGGAGATAGACAAGTTATGCCTCGCACTAAGCGAAGCAAGCTAGCGTTCATAGACGAGAAGGTCAGCCGATTTCATCGGACGTGGGCGAACGCTGAACAAGCTCTTTACATCCCTGAAAAGGCACGTCAGCAACAGTGAGACGTCTTTTTCTCGCCCGATCCGTCATAAAACAAAAAGAACTCTTTCTCCATAAATGCATCCAAACCAAAAGGCAGAAACGTTGTAAGGGCAGAAACTCGCCCCCCGATGCAAACCGCACACTTAACGACGCATGTCATATCCATGCCTGACCCCTCAACCCACGATCTCACCGATGGACTGATCCTCCGTATTGCAAATGGTGACCGGCAAGCCATGGCAGAGTTGCATCGACTCCATGCCGCCCGTCTGCTCGGGGTGCTAATTCGGGTGATTGGGGATCGAACCGATGCGGAAGATGTCCTGCAAGCCGTTTTTCTCGCGGTCTGGAAGCGGGCCGACCAGTTTGATCCGCGCCGAGGTCGCGGTCTCTCATGGTTGGTTTGCATCTCACGGAACCGGGGATTGGACTTGGTCCGTACCCGCAATCGACGCCGCAAATTGATGGCGCAAAACAAAGAGGAGTCCTTCGTCGAACGTGCGGCCACCCAGCCCATGTCCGGCCCCGATATTTTGATAGATCGTCATCTTTTACGGCACGCTCTGAACGTCCTTTCGGAAAATCAGCGGGTATGGATTTTATTAGCGTTCCAAGATGGGTACACCCACGCTGAGATCGCCGAGCAGACGCATACACCGCTGGGCACCGTGAAGGCGGGCATCCGGCGCGGTCTCCGAAAATTGCGTGAGGAACTCGACGGCAAGGACTGGCTATCAGCATGACAGATCACATGAGAGAAGAGCGACTCGACGAACTCGCCATCGTAGAAGCCTCGCATGGATTGCTTGCGGAGGAAGAAGCCGAACTGGCCAACTGGTTTGCAGCGGATCAGAATCAGAAACTGAGTGAATGCCGGCTGGCGGACTACAAACTACGCGTTGACCTGCTCGCGGCAGTCGTTCTGGCTGGGAGCGTTCAGACCGACGTCCCTGCGGGCCATCTCGACGGTGTTTTTGCGGCGATCGACGAGTCGGTTGATCGGTCTGGGAACCCGCCTGCAAAAATGCCTCCAGCCGGGTTTACCTATTTGCTCGAGAAGGACAGCCCTTGGGTCAATTTACCATACGAAGGTTGCCGGATACGCACCCTCACCGACCACCCAGAAGATCCCTTCACCATCGTGGTACTTGAGATGGATCCGGGAAGTTTGTTCCCTCAGCACACCCACAAGGGAGTTGAAACGGCCTATCTACTTTCGGGTGATATCCTCATGGACGGCCAGATGTTCCGTCCCGGAGACTTCATGCGGGCGGCACCGGGTTCGGACCACATGGCGTTCGAGAGCCCCTCTGGATGCCAAGCGATGTTGGTTATGGCGCGAGAGAACTATCAGCGGAAAACGATGACCGGTTTGAAAGCGCTGCAAGGAATTAAGAGATGGTTCCGTCATGAGCGCTGAGATCTCCTGGCCAAAATAGACGTCTACAAAACCATGTTAAGCGACTTGGGGTCAGTCGGTGGTTGAGACACCATTTCGGACATGGACATGGAGAAAATGACGGATGGATGAATTTCTTTCATGTTCCGATTGTATGCTTTGTGCAGGAGGCTTAGGATCGGAACATAGTGGTTCACGCCTTCACGCCTGTTTTGGAGATCTGGGCTGGATCGCCTAACCCGAGTATGATTTGGATGGATTATGGAAGACAATGCCACAACGACACCTGCTCGAATCCTGCTGGTCGAAGACGATCCTGCCGACATCTTGATGACCCGCAAGGCACTTGAAAAATCCAAGCTTCGAGTGGGACTCGATGTGGTGGAGGACGGTGAAGCCGCTTTAGCCTTTCTGCGCCAAGAGGCACCTTATCAGGACGCCGTACTTCCGGATCTTGTCCTACTTGATCTAAACTTACCCAAAGTAAACGGGCACGAAGTCTTGCAGCAAATGCAGGCTGACGACCATCTCAAAACGATCTCCGTCGTCGTCTTGACGACGAGTGAGGCGGACGAAGACATCGTGAAAACGTATGCCCTTGGAGCAAACTGCTTTGTGACGAAACCGGTGGGGCTTGAAGCGTTTCGTAAGATCGTTCTGGAGATCGAAACATTCTGGCTCACGATTGTGAAGCTACCGCATCCGGAATAGATCCTCTGGTCTGAGGCAGGTTATAAGTCCTGTGTTTCTTCTAAGATACTATCTCTTCGTACTGTCGATGTGGATAAGACCTTCTTCTGCCCGGCTGGGCGCGACATCAACTTGATCACGAGGGCGGTGGCGTCGTCGTGCGTTTTCGCGGCCTGAGCCGAACTCACTAGCCGCTGCGCGATTTGCTCCGGTTCGTCAGCCATGGCGAGTATTTGTTGGAGGTCCGCAGGTTTTACAAAACCTGTAACCCCGTCGGTGCACATCAGAAAGCGGTCGCCGCAGCGGGCCGGCCCGTACCACCATCCTGGGTTTACCTCGTGTTCGTAGCCGGTGAGCGCTTCTAAAAGAATGTGTCCAGACGTGGCCTCGGCGACCGAGACGGGAACGGCCTCTTCGTCGATCAACCGCTGAGCCTCGGTCTGGTCATGGCTGATTTGGTCGAGCTCGCTTCCCGAACTGAGGCGGTAGCAACGACTGTCTCCAACATAAACGAGGAAAGCAGTCTCGCCCGCAAGGCATAGCAGCGAGAGGGTGGTGCCCATGGTTCGGCTGCCCTGCCCGCGCGCCAGTTTTTCGAGATGGTGCTGCAATTCGTCGACGATCGCGAATAAAACCTCGCGCATGGCGGGCGGATCGTTCCAGGGGAGCGGCTTGCAGGCGGAGTACTCCACGAGTTGTGCGGAAGCTCGAAGCAAGACTTCTCTACTGGCTATTTCCCCGCAGGCACCGCCACCGACGCCGTCGGCTACGATGAATACGGCTCCGCAAGTTTGGTCCTTGTCGGCGGTCTCAAGGTCGAGGGAGGAATCAACTACTTCCAGCACCTGCTTCAATTCCGCGAAGAGGTATTGGTCCTGATTCACCTCATGCTGGGGGCCCTTTGCGGTAGAGGCACCAGACGAGAGGTCGATGTCGAAATCTCCGTTGTTCCAACTGAAATTCAAGAGATCAGTCCGTCGAGTAAAGCTTGTCCCTGTTTTAGAAGATTTCCGGCGGTCTCCGAAGCGCTTTGGACTGACGAAGAGAGAAGTTGTTCCCCTTCATTCTGGAGACTGACTGCCATCTCGGGCGAGATGTGCAATAAGGTTGCAGAGACGGTCACGGCCGCGGAGGCGGGGACCGCAACGTCGCCCAAAATCGCGTCGGAGAGTGTGCCTCGATTTACCCGGAACCCGATAATCGCCCACGTTGAAAAATCGATCACAAGGTCGCCAAGCATGCCAACCCGAACGTCTTCAGTGGTCGTCACTTCGATTTCGTGAAGCGTGGCACCCCGGGTAAGTCCGGCGGTCAATTCCGGTGCGTCTTCATAGGGAAGAAGGGCTTCGATGCCCTCCACGAGGAATTGAGTGTTGCTGGCGCTCTTAATGTTGCCCACCGGAAGGACGTATTTCCCTGCGGGGGCGAGTACCTCAAACCCGGAGACCGTCCGCTCGGTCAGGTCGTATATGAGGTCGGTAATCGTCGCGATGGTTTCCGCGTTCGCTGTGCTGACTACGGGTTTGGTTAGCGTGCTGGTAGCGAGATTGATCATGTAATGCTTCCTTTCAGAATAAATCGTTTTCACCTTATATATGTAGTGGGGCGGATTGGATATCGGGATTTTCCTGAATTCTTTAGAAAGGTGATTCATTGAGGTTTTCAGTGGTCGTCTCACGCCCTTCATTACGAACGTCTTACCTATAAAATTGGTGCCACATCTCCTGACATCAAAGAGGCTACCACATGCGACGTATTAGCCAAACAATCAAGATGGCGGCAATCAGCACCATGGCCAGACAGACGACGGCGAATGCAAAGGGAGACGTCGCCCAGGGAATCCCAGAGACGTTCATGCCGAGTAGGCCGGCGACGAAGGTGAGAGGCAGAAAGACACCACCGGCGACGGAGAGAATCAGCATCCGGTGATTCATTTCTGATGCGTTTTGGCTATTGATCTCCTCTTGCATCAGCAGGCAATGATCACGAATTGTGGCAAGATCCTCAACGTACCGAACCGAATCCTGCGTGATTTCGAAGGGGAAGAGGGAAACGTCGCTATCTGGAAAACGGAGTTTTTGCGCACTATTAAACACCTCCCGCTGGGGCACCAGGAAGCGCGAGGTTTGTATCAGGGTACGGCGCAATTGATTCAATCGGGTGGTCGGGGAGGAACGGGTCGTATCGACCACTTCGTCTTCGATCTCATCGGCCTTGTCTTCCAACTCCCGGACGACCGCCGACATATTCTCGATGAGTTCGGTGACCAATCGGTGCCAGATTGAAGCCGGGGTGTCGTCTTTATTTATATTGGCGGCGAGGGTTTCGACCGCTCGGATCGGTTTCTTTGCAACCGTCACCACGCGGCGGCCGGTGATCCAGCAGCGGAGTGAAATCATGTCTTCGTTGAGGTGGTCGGGAGAGAAATTAAACGCGCGGAGATTGATGATGTAGCCATCCTCCACCCCGAGCAGAAAGGGGCGGGTCCCATCATCCTCAAGATGGATGAGAACTGATTCGGCAACATCGATGTTGCCGAGTTCCTCGATGCTATGAAAATGCTGCCAAGCTGGATTCTGATACATGTTTCAAGCGCCCTTTGTTTTGTCGGATTTCACGAGATGCCACCTTAGCCTTTTGCCATTTCAGCATCCAGCGAAATGGCGGACGATGGCAACGATAGGCACACGCCCAAACCGTGGTCTCGCTCGGGATTTTGCAGGGCTAGACGTCCCCCCATTCTTTCCATGCATCGTGCCGCCAGTGGTAGTCCTAACCCCACTCCGGGAGAGTGGGCATTTGGAACAAGCCGGTGAAATGGAAGGAGCGCTGTCGCGAGATGCTTTGCGGGAATACCGCCCCCATTGTCTCCGAACAGCAGCCGGCCCTTTTCCACCTGAGTGATTCGAACCGGACCGGATCCATATCGTTTGGTGTTTATGGTCAGCTCTTTCAAAACGATTCGGAGCAAGTCCTTATCCGCGTTCACGCTTGTTTCGCCCACCAGTTCGAACTCAATCTCTGGATCGGACGGCAGGAGTTCGACAAGGTCGATCAAAGCCAAGCTGGTCGGGACGCTGTCAAGGCGGATGAGTTCCACGATGCGCCGCACCATGAGGTCAAGACGGTCACCCGCACCCGCGATAAATTCGAGGTAGGTGGCGGTATCGTCTGAAACGTCGCCACCAAGTTCCTCGCGAAGCATTTCGGAGAAGTTGCGCACGGCCCGGATGGGGGCCCCGAGGTCGTGGCGTCCTTTATGGGCGACTTGCTGGAGGAAACGGTCGGCATTCCAAGGTTCGGCTTCGGTCATGGTGCTCTCGGATAGGTTGGTGTGGTGTGAAGCAGATGGATGGTGCCATCCGAACGATAGGCCCCCATGGAGAGTTCTTCCATGCCCAGGGCCTCATGGGCGTCTGGATCTTCAGGGTGCCATGCGCGGAACGGTTTTCGATAGGTTTTCACCAAACCCGGCACCGGTGCGTCGAGGGATTCGAGCGCGACCCGCAGGCGTTCCCGGTCTTGTAAAACGTCTCCGGTGAGCTTCGCCTGTTCGGCGGCGGCGACGAGGATGCGCCCTAAATCATAAGCATGGATGAATCCAACGGGGGCGGGAAGGTCCGCAGTTACGCCGAACGCCTTCGCTTCCTTTAGGACACGCCTCCCCACTTCATCATTGGGATAACTCGAGAACGAAAAGGATGTCTGGATAAAGCAGAGGTCAAACGCTTCTCGTTTATCTTGCGGAAGTCCGGTCCACAGGTCGCCGGCCGTGATCCCCCAGTGACTGATGACCGGCATGTTGCTCGTTGGCTTGTGGGTCAACAGGGCGGAAAAGATGGTCTGCGCTTCGGGCGTGTTGCCAACAAACAGAATACAGTCCGGTTCCGCTTGAGCAACTGCCTCAGAGAGTCTCGCGGCTGCGGCCGCTCCGAAATGCCATGGGAAGCGTTGAATCCCCGCAGGTCGTATCCGGTTTTTTCGCAGGGCAGCTTGGATGGAGAGCAAATTTGTATCGCCCCACTTTGTTTCCTCCAACAGGAGGAACGGCCGCTGGAATTTCCGGGTGTCCTTCATGTATCCGACCATGTAGGCACCCGCTTTTGTATCGTCCACGGAAAGCCGGAAGATCCAGTTGGTGTCCCCACTGGCGGCTCGGGTGATGGGTCCTGCGGCGGCCCAGGGGTCGAGGAACAATACCCCATTTTCGTTAATCCAGTCCCGGCTAGCAAGGATGGGCGGCGAGTGGACGCCTCCGACCACGAGCAGTCCGCGGGGATCCTCCTTGAACTCCCGGAGATGCAGTTGGCTACGGAGGGTGTTGCGCCGGTGGTTTTTGACGACGAACTCGACCGGGGTTTCGCCGAGTTTGTTGTCCGACTCCGCGAGTGCTGTACGGAATCCGTTCAGAATGGAACTGCCGGCCTCTTTGAGATGGGATTGATCGGCGTCCAAATAAATTCGGTACGTGAGGTTTTCTTGGGCCCCCAAGAACAACGGCAAAAGGAGCAGAAAGCCGAGGACGCCAAGCAGGTTCCGGTTCTTGGGAGTCGTTGAATGGATGTACGCTGGAGGGGTCATGTCCGAGCCTTTGGAAATTCAAGAATGAAGGTTGCCCCGTCTCCTTCGCTTGATTCGGCGCGGATGGTTCCTCCATGGAGGTCCATGATACGCCGCACAATGGAGAGCCCGATGCCGCTGCCGCTGTAGGTCGATTTGCCGTGAAGGCGGGTGAAGACTTCGAAGATTTGTTCTGCGTATTTGGGTTTAAAACCGATCCCGTTATCGGTCACGCGGACGGTGACGCGCCCGGCATTCGTGACGGCAGAAATATCGATATGTGGGCGGCGTCCATCGGGGACAAACTTAAGCGCGTTGGCGATGAGGTTTTGAAACAACAGGGCAAGTAAGTTCGGACAGCCCTCGATCTCGGCGAGGTCGCCGAATTCGATACGGGCGGAGCAAGCCTCGATCTGCGTTCGAAGGGATTCGACGGCTTGTTGGATCGGATCTGTTAGGTCCAACTTGGTTCTGGCGAGGTCCACATGCAAGCGCGACATCGCAAGCAGATCCGCGAGCATCCCTTGCATGCGGTCGGCGCGTGAGCGGGCCATCTCCAAATACTCGTGATATTCGCTTGAGAGGTTGGTTCCGCTTTCTTCATCGAGCAAGCCCAGCATATTCGAGATCGTCCGCAGTGGTTCGCGCAGATCATGGGCCGCGACATAGGCGAAGCGTTCTAGTTCGCTGTTGGAACGGAGGAGCCGTTTGTCTCGCTCGTGGATTTGTGTCCGCATCTCCATGAACGCTTCGTTTAGCCGCTGAAGTTCCACGAGGCTGGCGCTCGGGACTTCGTTGTCGTCCGCCGTTCCGCTAGCGAGAACGTTGGTCGCCTGCTCCAGACGCCGCAGCGGGCGCCCAAGATAGCGCTGGGCCAGCCAGAAGGCCAGTCCGACGACGAACAGGCCGGGTAGAAACAGGAGGCGGAGGGTGTCTTTGAATGCGCGGCGTCGAATCGCATCTGAGGCCGAATTATCAAACTGAACCTGGATCTCCATATCGAGATCCTCGTAGCGGTCGACGCGATCTGCAGCGCCTTCCCGCCAGTCTCCAGACTCCCATATTCTGGTTCCGGAGAGCGAGTGGAGGCGTAGGGCGATGTCTTCGCCTCGTAGAGCGGTGAGATCCGTTAGCACCCGATCGAGTGGGAACTCGTAGATCAACACACCTTCAGCGGATTCCCCAGGGAGTCTTCTGCCAGGACAGACCGGGACAAACAATTCAACCATACTACTTTGCCCACTCTCACGCAGATGGACATGGTTTAAGCTTTGGTCCGCAAGCACCGGCTCGACTCGTGCGGCAAGGCCATTAGCAGGCTCCCAGCCCACGTTGGTCGAATAGATCAGGTTGCCAGAAAAATCGAGCAGGGTATAGGAACCGTGTTCCTCCCGCGCTGAAAGAACGCTGAGAAAACTGACGATACTCGACTGATGTTCCGCCGGATTTAGAACCCCTTGGGTAACCGCTGGGAAGGTGGAGTAGTCATCAAGAGCGCGCTGTCGGTATTTAAGTTCCTGCTCAATAAAACTTTCCGCTGTTGTTACCGATTCCTCGAGGTCGCGCAGATGGAGATCTGCGGTTAGACTTCCCAGCCTCCACGACAGAAAGGTTGCAACCAGGACGGCCAGTCCGCCGGTAAAGAAGACGGAGTAAACGAGGATGGCCGTGCGGATGGACATGGGTACGATTACAGACCTAGGTGCTATAGTGAGAAGAACAGAGGTGTAGTGGAAGGATACAACTCCGCGTCAGGTCGTTGGAGGTTCCGCCTGTTAACGAGTCCGACTGCATACCACACGGGTTCCCTCGTCTCGTTTGCTTTGCACGTTGAGGTCGGCGCCGATCGCATCCGCACGATGTTGCATCGTTGAACTACCCAGCCCCCTTGTTACTTTAGCAATGTCGAATCCACGTCCGTTGTCTCGGACCTCCAACTGCAACGTTGCTTCGGTTACGACGAGACGCATCCGGATCAAGTTGGCTTCGGCATGCTTAACGATGTTGGAGATGGCTTCTTGAACGATCCGGTAGAATTGCAAGGCGATTTCCGGCTTAAGGTCGACTTCAACCCCCTCATATTCGCATGGAAGCTCATGCAGAGAGGTGGTGTACAACGCCAGTTCCTCAAGTGCCTGATTCAGGCCTCGTCGTTCCAGATCGGGAGGGTACAACCCGTGAGACAACCGCTCCACGTCAAGAATGGCCTGATCGACCAAGCCGGTTAAATCGTCGAGTAGTGCCGGATTGCCGAGTGCATCCGGTTTTAACTGTCGCCGAATCCGTTTGATGAGGAAGGTCACGGCTGTGAGATTTTGGGAGAGAACGTCGTGGAGTTCTCCGCCGATCTCGGCACGGATCGCCTCGTTCTGGCGGAGGAGGGCATCTTCCATGGTTCGCTTCCGGCTGGTGCGGAGTTCAAGTTCCAAGGCGGCCCGCGCGAGTGTTTGGTCGATGGCTTTTATCAGGGTATCGATATTGAGTTCATCCTTGATCACATAGTCCTGTGCGCCTGCCCGCAAGGCTTGGCGGCTCGTCTTTCGGTCCTCCATGCCAGAGATGATGATCAGCGGCAGATGAGGGGCGGCTGTCCGTAAGCGAACCAAGGTATCGAGACCACTGGCGTCGGGGAGATTTAGATCAACCAACGCCAAGTCAAAAGCCAAGGCCTCCAGTTTTCCTAGTGCGCCGGTCAGATCACCAGCTCGAGTTTGTTCGATCGACCAAAGAGAAATTCGGTTAAGTAAACCCTCCACCAGCATGGCGTCCGCCGGGTCGTCTTCCACGACCAAGGTTCTTAGTTTAGGTGGTGAGTTGGCTGACATCGATGAGCTCCGAGACCTTTTCACGTAGTTCATGCATACCGAATGGTTTGAGCAAGACGGGAATCTCCGGATGGTACCAAGATTCTTGTCTCAACTGCCCATTAGAATGGCCGGTCATGATTAAAACCGGCAACTCTGGCCGCACCTGCCGGACGCGGTCAACCAGTTCGGGCCCGGTCATTCGTGGCATCAGCACGTCGCTGATGAGCAGATCAAAAGACCCGGGGGCTTCGATAAATGTTTCCACGGCGTCGACTCCGTCCGCCGCTGAGCAAACGTCGTAGCCCATTCGGTCGAGTTGGAAACCGACGAGCAAACGGAGTGTCTGTTCGTCTTCTGCCAGCAGAACTTTCGGTTTACTCTCTCGGGCAGGTTTACCAAATGGACAGAAAGGCGCGGATGCACCCGTCACCAGTGGCTTGCTGGCCACGGGAAAATGACAGGCGACGCATGTTCCATCTGATGACGAAGCGATGTCAATGCGCCCCTCGGTGGCTTGCATAAGGCCGGCGACGACGGACAGACCGAGTCCCGGATGCCCTCTTCCCTTGGTGGAAAAGTAGGGGTCACGAACCGTATCCAACAACGCCGGCGCGATACCGGAGCCTTCATCTTGCACCCACAAGCAGACCTCTTCCTCCTCTCGCTGGCAACCGACATGAATGACTCCCGTTCCCTCCATCGCTTCGGAAGCGTTCGCGATCAGATGCTCAAGGATCAGGTGAAGATGGTAGTCACAGAAAGAAACAAAGCAGTTATCCTGCAATTTGAATTCCAGATGAATACCTGGAGGAAGTTCTTTTTCCGTGTGAAGTCTAAGGCTGCGGACAGCACCGGGAAGGTCCATCACACCAAAGGTTACAGACTCTTGATGTCCGCCTACCTGCGTCAACCGCTTGACGTGCTGGGCAATGCGGTCAGCTCCCTGCCTGATGAGCGGTGCGTTTTCATCAAGAGCATCCGCGCCGTCCTCCAGAAGAATGTCCGTATAGCCGATAACGACTGCGAGTGCGTTGTTGATGTCGTGGGCGACGCCTCCACTGAAACGACCGATGGCCTCTAACCTTCGTTTCTGCTCACGATCTCGGCGTATCTCTTCCCATTCCGATGAGAGAGCATGTCGCTCTATGGCAAAAAGCAAGCTCCGCCAGAGTCGGCAAGATGTGAGGTTATCCTTCTCTAAATAATCCTGTGCGCCGAGGCGAATCGCCTTTTCTGCCAATTCATGTTCTCCACTACAGGTGAGAACCACAACTGGAACGCCTTCGGCGACCACTAGTTTGGCTGTTTCCAAGCCGTGTGAATCCGGAAGATTGAGATCACAAACGACCGCGTCTAACTGCGACGTCCTCATGAAGGTCATGGCTTCCTTAAGAGTTGTGGCGGTCACGAGAGAGGGAACTGCTTGCTTCGTCTCCATCAAATGCGAGGAAATAATCGCCAGATCGGCTGGTTCGTCCTCGATAATCAAAATGTTGAGCTGCTTTTCCATTTCAAATCATAGCTTTGGTAATTGTGGGAGGCAACAGACATCAAGCCGATGGAAATGCTTTCAGGGTTTTCCCGATAAGTGTGGTTCTTCCAAAAAGCGTACGAAACATGTATAAATGTGATGTGAACATCTTGTTGATCGACGACCATCCAATTGTCCGTGCCGGGCTACGAAGTCTCATGGAAGAAGATCCAAACTTCAATATTGCCTCCTGCGCCGAAGCATCAAACGTCACGGAGGCGATGGAGGCCGTAGCAAGTGCCGTGCCAGACTTGGCCATCGTTGACATTGCATTGTCGGGCGGCGACGGCCTAGAATGGATCAAGGATATTCGTGCGATGGGCCACACTTTCCCCGCCCTCTTCATGTCGATGTTCGATGAGCGGATGTATGCGGAACGCGTAATAAAGGCCGGAGGAAATGGCTACCTGATGAAGCGGGAACTTGCTGACAACCTTTTCGAGGCGGTGCAGACTGTCGTCTCGGGAGGCACCTATCTGAGTGCAAATGTAAGGGAAACGATGCGCTTCAACAACTTGTCGAAACCGGCAGGTATGGGTCGGTTGAGCGACCGAGAGATCGAAGTATTCCGCCTGATCGGCGAGGGGAAAATGACCAAGGAGGTTGCGGCCATCCTGTTCATTAGTGCCAAGACGGTTGAAACCTATCGTTCGAACTTGAAGAACAAATTAAACTTAAGGAATTCGGCCGAACTCGCTGCGGCAGCGAGCCGCTGGGTCAACACCGCCACGAGCCAGTAGTTGCCACCGGAAGGACGCAGTGCCCAAAAGCGAGGAGGTGGAGTGAACGCCGTATCGGGAGGAAGAATCCAGGACTCGTTGTCATCCCAACCAATGTCGTATCTGAATTGTTCACTTCATGGCGGGCTGGCAGGCTATGTGGGTCGACGAATTGTAGGGTATTGACGATGGCTTCGGGACCAAGATCTTGCATCAGTAAATTCACCGGAACTGTAGCGCGCCATTTGACACCCACGTTCCGCAGTCACCATGGGCCTCCATGGCGTTCCACATCAATAAACTGGCGTCGTTGATTTTCATGTGGGTTGCGACCTCATGGAACCATTCTTTGGAGCAATTTTCAGTTAATTTTTGCGGTACATTATTCCGTAATCAGCTCGCTCGCGGAGATTTCAAAGGTGGTTCAGTCCTCTTGGACAAATATTCTCATCCCTGCTCGTGGCGGACGAGGCGTAGAGTCGGAGAGCCCCGACCCTACTGTCCGGTGGATTGTTTTTCATCAAACGGGAAAATGTAAAGCCAAGGCCGCCGAAGAAACAACTTGGTTGAGCCCCACAGCACCTTGCCTAGCTCAACCGAATTGAGGCCACGTGCGCGGAGTGCGATGCCGAAGGTCATCAAGAAGCTCGTAACGAAATTGACCGAGCCAATCACGGCAACATTTAAAAGAAGGTACGGCAAAAACTCAAAAAATTTGGTCAGCCAGATTCCACCCAAGGATAAATGAGCGGACGAAAAGGCGACATGGCGAATATCGAGCGGGAGCCCTAAGCCATCGCCCATCACGCCCGCATATCCGAGAAAGAACCCCAGCACGATACTGCCGCTGATTTTCGCGGACTTTTTGCTAAGATAGTTGAAGGCGTTAATTCGTCTGACGCGATGCGGGTGCGCCCACTGATAGCGCTCCTTAACCCGCGTATAAATAACGAAATTCTGAAGGTAGCCGGCGATGAACCCGGAGAGACTCAAAAACACGCCGGCCAAAGCGGCATAGATGATGGGCGAGATTGTCGTTACATCGTTTTTCTCAAGTAGCTTTTTCGCCACGCCATCGTCGAGTGCCGCAACGGGGTTCAGGAGGTAGACGAGGAGAGCCGCCACGGCGATCGCCATGACCACGTTGCCAACTAGTGAGGCGAGTTGGGACCGAAACACCCGGGCCACTAGTTTGGCAACCGCATGCGAATCGGGGCGGTCCCACTTTTCCTGCCGATAGAGTTCATCGCCTAAAAGATTTGCCGTCATGGCGGGCTGCTTGGTGGCGATCGTTCCTCCGAGCGCATCGACTAGAATGAAGCAGGCGGCATAATTGACCGAGTAGAGAAATCCACGAACCAAACTGGGTGGGCCCAGGACATCGATGTACAACTTCAGCAAGGCAAAGATCGCCACGAATACCCCACCGATCAGGCCGGCACGGAGAAAGGACCAAAATTCAGACCGCGTCTTCGCGACGTACTTCGAGCCTGCGTTGGCATTGATTGATACAATTTCATACAAGACGAGAGCGGTGCGGTCTCGTAGAAAGGAAACCGGCTTTGCCTTAGACTGATGTTGATCGACAAGGTGTTTGATCTTAGCCAAGGCTGCCATCGGATCATCCACGCTCTCAATCATCTCAACGGCGTCTGTAAGGGCCTGTCGATATTGTTTAAGGGTTGTTACTCGATAGGCTAATTTTAGACTGGTTCCCCACGACGGGTAGGATCGTTCGATATGGTGGATCAACATGTCCAAGGCCACGCCCGACTCCTTCACCCGTTCTAAGTGAGGCAACGTGTCACGCGTCAACAGGGAGAGCCCTAGGCGGACTGGAGGGACGTTTACTTGCTTTAATCGGCGACGAAGCTCAGGGGACTCTTGTTCCGCCTCAATCAGTACACCGATTGACGAGAGTGCCTCCACGGCATCCGCTCGAATTCTTTTTCGCGTCTCATCCCAGGCTTTTTCGTCGTTCGTGATGGAGATCCAAAGCTGGCTGAACCGCTGAAAATCCTCTTCGGCAATCCAAAAGATATCTAGGCCGTCAGGTTCGGGAGGCAGAAAGAGCGCCCAACAACGCTGGAAAAATTCAGGGAGAAGTCCCGAATTTTGCCGGGTGATGTCCGACAAGAACAGGGGACGCCAATCACAGGTCGCAAGCGTCTCAGGGAGTTGTCGGTGCTTGGGTGGCAAGATTATTTGTCTCAGTAATGTTGGAGTTGGATCGACTCACGATTGTGAGGCGACGTGGGCCAAGGAAGAAAAACTGTTTGTGGAGCATGAGTTTTAAGGCCTGCCACAGTCCGGCGCTGAAGGCGAACCTCGAACATGCCGATCTGACTAACCCAAGTGAACGTCCATGTCTTGATCCGCTTCAGGCCCCGGTTATCAACCATACACGAGAAGGAACAGGCCGATCACCAAGATGGGATGTTGGTCCGCCACCTTGCCTTGCAACTTTTTGATCTCCTCCAAGGTGAAATACTGCCCCAGGTCGAAGATAAAATAGGAGGCGATCAGGATTGCGAAGAGTGCCCTGCGGAAGGAAACCAGCGGCTAGATATGAAGGCTCGGAGGACCTCTCCATTCGACGCTACACTTGATTAGCGCGAACGCCCCGAACCAATCGCGCGGATCACCGCCATCTCCAGCATGACCGGATGGGAGATTTTGCCGAAGATCATCTTTTCATGGGTGTCCAGAAACAGGTCGCGGATGCGAACCAGGCGAGAGACTTTATAGTTCCGCGCCTGCGCCGCGAGATTTTTGATCCGGAACGGATGGATCGTCCGGGGATCGGGTTGCAGGGTGCCGAGCAGGGCTTCGGCTTCCGGGGAATTGCTGAAACGCTCGCCACTGAGCCAGCCGCGATCCATGCATTCGCGGTAGACCAGCAATTCGCGGGCGCGGTTGGTGAGTTGGATCAGCAGAGTCACCGGGTTTTCGCGTTGGCCGAGAAGTTGATGCAACAGCTTGACCGCGCGTTCCAGTTGGGCGTTGCCGAAGGCGTCGGTGAAGTCCCACAGAATCGCGCCGCGTGCTGGCGACACCAGATCTTGAATCATGTCGGCGGTCACCGTGCCACCCTCGCCGGCGAACAAGGCGAGCTTGTCAATTTCCATGCGGATCTGCCGGGAGTCGTTGCCCGCTCGTTGAATGAAGCGCTTCACCACGTCGGGTGCGGCCTTCACCTTCGCTTCCTTGAACCAGTCGCCCGCCGTTTTGGTGGCGGACTGGTCGATTTTGTATTCTTGTTTCGGTCGTTCGTGGATGACGACCGAGCATTCCTTATCGAAGTATTTCCAAAACGCCGAACGCTTGTCCAAACGCGGCGCGCTGATCACCAACTGGTTGCCGGGTGCGCCACCTTTCAGTTTCTCAAGCAGACCACTGACTTGGTCTTTCGCGCCAGCGGTGTTGCCGGGGGCTTTGTAGGGGTTGAGAAAGGACGCATTTTTGAGCCAGACTGTGGTCTGATCGCCGAACAGACTCAGGGTAAATAGCCCTTGGATCACCTTTGTCGTGGTGGCTTCGATTTCGTCGACGCGATCAACCGCGCCGTCGATCAGCACGAGGCCGGTGGTCTGCAACTCGGGCGGGCAGATTTTGTTGACCAGTTCGCGCGCCGATTCCGCCACCTTGAAATCGTCGTCGCCATGCACCAGATGAAACGCCGACTTAGCCATCGGGCGTTCCGGCGGGTTCGGGGTCGATCGCTAGTTTCTCCTTCAAGTCGAATACATCTCGGTGGATGGAGGAGGGGAGGCGGACGAGGTTCGGCATGAGTGTCTTCATCAGGCTTCGTGCCTCATCGGTCTTGCCCATCTGCTCGTACATGTCGGCGAGATGGAACAGGAAGTAGGGGTTTTGCGGTTGGATTTCGAGCGCTTTTTGTAGGCAGATCGCCCCGCGCGGTATGTCGTCGAGTTTGGCGTAGATATTGCCGAGCGTGTCCCAAGCGGGGGCGTATTTCGGGTCCATGCGCACCGCCTCTTCGGCGAACCCTTGGGCTTCCTCGTTCTGCCGCAGTTCGTGGAGCGACCATGCGAGCGCGTTCAGGGTGTCGCGGGAGCGTTCGGTTTCAAGGCTCGTTTTAAAGGCGGTGACGGCGAGTTGATGGCGTCCGTCGAGGTGTTGCATCAGTCCGAGCACATAGTTGCCGTAGGCATTGCTGGGGTCCGCCTCGAGCAGCGTTTTCACCCGCGGGCGCGTGGTGTCGCGCGGTCGGCCCTCGCGCATATCGAGGCGTAGGACTTGCTCCAAGACCGGGGTGTCATTCGGTGAACGCCGCAGCACTTTTCGGAACACAATACGCGCGTCGTCGTACTTGCCTTCGGATGCCAGCAGGAAGCCTTGTAGCTTCTGGTAGTTCACCGGTAGTTCCTTGCTGTTGTTGAAGCGGCTCATCGCACGACGGTATTGGTCGTTCTCGCCGAGCTGGCGGGACAAAATCGCAATGCCGGCCCAGGCTTGCATGTTCTTGGGATTCTTACGGGTGAGGCTTTTGAATATATCGAGTGCCTCTTCGTCGTTCCCCAGCAGGATCTCGATCCCAGCTTCCTCGATGCGGATTTGCTGGTCGTCGAGATTAAGGCTGCGCAGTCGGGAAATCAGCTCACGGGCGTTGTCATAACGACCTTCGAGTGCGGCAAGTCGAGCGAGGCCCAGTAGTGCGCGCACATCGTTGGGGTTTTCGCGCAGCAACTGGGTGTAGGTGGCGATGGACTCGCGGGTCTCGCCGGCCTTGAAGTAGGTTGCGGCTAACTGCATGCGCATGGCGCGCGTGTCTTGGGCCATTTCGATGGCTTTCTCCATCTCGCGCGCGGCAACTTTTGGTTTGCCGGACATGGCCCAGGCCATGCCGCGTTGCAGGTAGAAACCGGGGTCGTGAACATACCCGTAATGGTAGCTCAGGCTCCAGATGCGTGGTTCACGTTCGCGGTCCTCGATCTCCGTCTGAACTCTGGCCAACCAGTTGGTGCCGGTATTGCCATCGGTGATGGTGAGGTCGCCTCGGGTTTCTAGGTTCGCGAGGTTGAGCATGGTACTAATGTTTCTTGGATGCAGGCGGTAGGCTTCGAGATAGGCTTTTTCCGCCAGCGCCTTGTTGCCAGCTTCGTGTAGGAGCACACCGGTGTTGTTGGCGAGCTTGCTGTAATGACGTAGGTACCAGCCATAGGTTGGGGCGAGCATGCCTCCTTCTTCGGCGCGTTTGCTGATCTCTTCCACTGGGATCTTCTCCCAGCGCTTGGATTGTTCGGCGAACAGGGTCGCCGCTTCGGGGGGGGCCGCTTGCCCAACAAACACACTGCCGTCGGGGACTGGCACGAGATCGGAGTTGCGCAGCAGGTCGGCGTGTTGCAACACGGCGAACCCGCTGCTGGCGGAGGGTTCAATGCGCAACCACTCAGCGAGCAAGGCACCCTGGCTTACTTGTGCGAGCGACTTGAGTCGCTGCTGCGGAAACAAGTCCTGCAAATAGCGTCGGTACGAGTCGGTGCCGCCGAGTCGGGGGCGGAGTAGCACCGGCTGCGTTCCTCGGTGGTGAAGTTCGAGCCGAATGGCTTCCTCAAGTCCGGTGCCGGACAACACGACCTTGTGCTGTTCGAAATCGTCCGCGAGTTCTTGGATGATATCGTGATAGTGGCTGTAATGCGGTCCGAGGTATTCTTGATAGTTCAGCCAGCCAATTACCGCGATGGCGGCGGCGAAGGCAGGGACCATCAGCCAAGAGAGGAACTTGCGCAGGCCTTTCTCGAACGAGCCGGCAAGGCGGCGCTTGCGGCGCATCATGACAATCCAATACCCAGCAAGGTACCCGGCCCAGATCGCCACGAACGCGGCCGGGGCGATGAACAGTGGATAGATGTTGAACATGCTCCAAGACGAAATGAATCCGTTGCACAGGATGAGTCCGGCGATGACGGTGCAAATGAGATGGAGCAGCATTGAGGTCCAGATGAGTCCGAACTGGCTGACGCGTTTTGGCATCAGAACTATAATGCCGGGAAGCAGCGTCGTTAGTCCGAGCGTGAGCCAGCCCATCCGGGGAATGCCGGTTTTCAGCCGGTTAAATTGCACCGCTAAGACCTTCTGAGTGGCGTCTTGCAAATCGGTCACATACATCCACTCGGCGGATGGGTGAAGCAGTAAGCGTTGCCCGGCGAACACAGAGAAGGCGAGACCGGTGAGGCCAAGAAGTCCGATGAGCATCAGCGGCCCGAGCCGGAACTTTTCGTAGCGCAAGTACACGGCCTGAATGCAGCCAAGAACGAACAATGGTAGCATGAAGATAAAGGTAACGTGCTCCATCATCCCGAGGCTGAAAATCGGCGTGGCGATGTACAGCGGCCACATTTTTCCGCGGCGCAGGGCGATCGTCACCAGCCAGGTGCAGAGCAGGAGTAGGGCGATGCCTAAAGTGGCTGGGTAGGCGCGGGTGGCGCTAAACCAGAAGCTGAGATTGACGGTGAGAAAACCGGCCGCGGCGAATCCGCAGAACAGCCCGAGCCATTTCGGATGGCGTTCGAGGTCGAGGTTCTCTTCGGTGTTGCGGTTGTGCGGAATGTTGGCGGTGATCAGAAAGACGAAGAACACACTGATGGCGCAACACACCGCAGAGAACAGGTTGGCCGGAATCCAGAGTTTGCTATGGCCTTCGGTGATGAACTGAAGGAAGAGCCCCCAGAGCGGATGTCGGATCGGATGAAACGGGTTGATGCCGAGGTGTTCGGTGATCGCGCGGGCCGACTCGCCGGGGAAGGCGCCCGGAAATTGGGTAAAGTAAAATAGCGCGCCAGCTCCTGCGGCGGACAGGAGGGCGAAGACGATACGTAGCAGTGAACCGATCATGTGCATGGTCCCTTGACCAAGCTTGCTGGCAAAGTAAAAAAAAACCGCGCCCGATGGGCGGTTTCTTTTCAAGCCCTCGCGGCGTTCAATGAAGAAGGTTGCCGCCGAGAGGGTGAGGGATCGGCGGTAAGACTCAGAGGGTTATTGCTTCGGAATGAGGATCGGGCGGTCAATACAAAGGGTGTTGGTGTTGTGCATCACCTTGATTGCCGGGTCTTCTGAACGCGTGATATCAGCATCGAACGGAGTTTTTTCGTCATGTGGGTGCGCGTCAGGAACTGGTCCGGACGGCGTAGTTTCCGCGTAGAAGTTGCCATTGCTGGGGGTGCTGGCGTTGAAGACGCGGGTGTAGATGAAACCACCGACACCTCCATTCGGAAGGGGGCCGCCTGAGTCATCGGCGTTACCGTAGATTCTTGTTTGGTTTGGCGAATCTTTCGTGATCCCGTGCGTACCGACGGGACCCGTTGAAGCGTAGGTGTCCAGCACGATATCGCCACCAGTCGGAACGGTCGGGTTGGCTGGGTCGATTTTCCCGGCCGTGGAATCCGGAGACCAGATCCACTGAAACAGGGCGCCGAGAGGAAGTCCGTCAGGGAAAGGATCTCCAGTCCGGGTATGGTTGAGGTCAATTTTAAGGTAAAAAAAAACCGCGCTCAAGGCGCGGTTTCATTTGGTCGGAAGGGTGAGGTTACCGACGGCGGCGGAAGCCAATAAGAAGCAGGCTGCCGAGTGCGAACATCAGCAAGGTGCCGGGTTCGGGAACAACGATCGGGCGATCGACGATCAGGAGGTTGGTGCCGTCGGCTTGATCGACCTCTGGGTCTCCGGATAGAGTGATGTCTCCGTCGAAGGGGGAGGGCGTGCTACCGTCGGGTGGCGTGGCATCGCCAGTCGGACCACGCGGGGTGGTTTGAGCGTAGAAGTTACCGATGGTCGGATTGGCCGAGTTAAAGACGCGGGTATAGATGAAGCCGCCTTCGCCTTCGTTGGGGAGGGCTCCTCCGGGATCGCCGGCGAGGCCATAGGTGGTATTAATGTTGGGCTTGTCACCGAAGATCTCTGGAGGTGTGCTGGGTCCCGTGGAGGAATAAGTGTTGAGCACGATATCGCCGCCGGTCGGAGAGGTCGGATCGGTGATGTCGAGTGCACCGGCTGTGGAATCCGGGGACCAGATCAACTGGAACAGCGATCCGGCGGGCAGCCCATCTGGGAAAGGATTGCCGGTACGGGTATCGTCATCGACGATAGCACCGTTGGCGGTCCAGAAAACCTGAATGTTGGCGAAAGTGAACGAACCTAAAGAGAGTAGGGCGATGGCAGTGACGATGGACTTCATGTCTAAGTTCTAATGAGTGCTGGTGGGTAAATCAACAGAAAATTTCGGCTGATTGGGTTGCGATTTTTTAAGTTCCCAAACGTAGGGGTTGCTTGGGCTTTGTTGTTGAGTGGTTAAAAGGAACCCCGCGAACCTTCCTTTCGGAGGTGGCGGGGCTTCTATCTGCCGAACTGAGATCAGGGCCAGTTGTAGTAGTCGGACTTGGTCTCGGTCCAAGCGCTGCGAGAGTTGGTTGCCAGCTGGGTGAACACAAATCCGTTTGCAGGTTGGAAGGTCGGGTTGGTCGATCCGTCGCTGCCGTTCCAGTTGGTGATGCCGAAGGCGGAACTAAAGTTGTAGGCGATCCATCCGCCGACAGGGGAGTCGTTACTAGACTGGTCCCAGATGTAGAGTTTGTCTCCAGCTTGGGCACCGGTGCCGATCTCAGTATTTTGGATGTTGCGGGCAACCGGGTAGGCGAAGCCGACCATGCTGTTTTTTCCGGCACCAAAGGCAAGCGAAGTGGTCGGGGCGGTGGTCGTGTCTGGCACTTGGCCGTGGGCGTACCAGTCGTAGCTCGTGGCCGGATTAATGGCGTCGGGAGCAGGAATACTCAGGAAGAAGGCCTCTCCGCGCTTGATCGGGATGTTCGGGACCCATTGGCCGATACCGAAAGCAGATTGGAAGTTGCTGGCGAGGTAGTTTTGGGATGCAAAATCAAACCTGAACACTTTCGTGCCAGCCGGGAAGTCGGGGACGAGATCGTCCAAGTTGTTGTCCACATTACCGTCAAAACGGTCGAATGGGGTGCTCAGAAGTGCTAGTCCTGGGGCGTTGACGGTTACTTTGGCATATCCTGCCGCGTTACGCGTCGTTACTTGTGCCGAGGCAATTGTGGCGAAGATGCCCAGTCCTGCGGCGATGGCGATGAGTTTTTTCATGGTATGTAATTCTCCTGTTCTCGATTCTGTTTTAACCCCGAAGAGGTCTTCTTGCAACGTTAAATCTGTCTCAAATTGGTGGTGGGTAGTTATTTTGGGTTCGATTCGCCCATGCTTTGACGGGTCTCTGACTAAGATAAACGTATTTTGTTCTAGTTTGTTGGGGATCTTCGTCGATTCTTTCTTTTTTTCTACAACTGAAACAATTCCAGTCTCACTTACTATACCGCTCTATCCTCTTGATGTTAACAGTCTTGCACCTTTTTCGCGGCTGGAACGACAATTCTTACGTTCCACCCTGAATTCGGAGGATTTTCGGTAATTCTGGTTGTCGAACCAGCCTGCTCCGTGTTCTGGAAGCGCATGCTAATCGCCATCGCCATTGCCGTCATACTCGGCTATCTCGTCGGATCTGTCCCCTTTGGCTTTTTGATCGCCCGCGCCAACGGGGTGGACATCCAGCAGGTCGGCAGCGGCAACATTGGCGCCACCAACGTATTCCGGATCTTAGGTAAAGGGTGGGGCATGCTCACCTTTGGCCTCGATTTTTGCAAAGGCCTGTTTCCCGTTCTCTTCATCGGCTGGCTTCTGCGCGGGACCGCTGCCTCGGACCTGACCATCTCGGTCGCTCAAATCTGCGCCGGGGTCGCCGCGATTCTCGGACACAGTTTCAGCTGCTTTCTGAACTTCACCGGTGGCAAAGGCGTCGCCACCGGTGCTGGCATGATGGTCGGACTCGTCCCATGGCTAGCCCTGCTCGCCTTTCTGATCTGGATTCTGGTATTGGCCCTCAAGCGCATGGTGTCGCTGGCATCGATCAGCGCCGCACTGACCATCGGAATCGGTTCGTGGTTGCCATGGTTCCAGCCGCGTTCGAACGCAGCTGGCTCGGACGCGGGTTCGGCCCCCTGGATCTTGTCCATCGCTTTAACCCTGCTCGCCGTTCTCGTGGTATTCCGGCATCGTGGCAACATCCGTCGGATCCTCGCGGGCAACGAAAACAAAATCGGCGCTAAAGCGGGATCTTCAACTGTAACTCCAACATCATGAAACGTTCCCGCAACATCACCGTCCTCGGCAGCGGCAGCTACGGCAGCGCACTGGCCACCGTCCTCGCCCGTAATGGCCACCACGTCACTGTTTGGGGACGTAACTCCGAACGCATCGCCGCCATCGCCGCGACGAACACCAACCCGACCTACCTGCCCGACATCAAGCTGCCCGCCGAACTGAACTGGACTTCAGACCCGGACCAAGCCGCTGCCGCCGCCGAACTCGTCGTGCTCGCCGCCCCCTCGCGCTACTTCCGCGATCTCGCCCGTCAGTTCGCTGGCAAACTCGCACCCGAGACCCAAGTGCTCAGCGTCGCCAAAGGACTCGACCCCGACGACAGCGCGCGCATGACCGAAGTCGCCGCCGCCGAACTCGGCTGCCCCGCCTCGGTACTCTCCGGTCCGAGCCACGCCGAGGAAGTCGCCAAAGGCGCCGCCACCGCCGTCACCGTCGCCTCGGCCAGTCTCGAAGATGCCGCCGTCTGGCAGGAGTTGTTCAACAACCGCAGCTTCCGCGTCTACACGTCCGACGATGTTGCCGGGGTCGAACTCGGCGGCGTGCTGAAAAATGTCATCGCCATCGCCGCCGGCGTGGTCGACGGACTCGCGTTCGGCGACAACGCCAAGGCCGCACTGATCACCCGCGGACTGGCCGAGATGCGTCGCATCGGCGAAGCGCTCGGCGCGCGCGGCGACACCTTCACCGGACTCAGCGGCCTCGGCGACCTGATCGTCACCTGCGGCAGCCAACTCAGCCGCAACCGCGGCGTCGGCGAACGCATCGGTCGCGGCGAAAACATCGACGACATCATCGCCAGCATGGAACAAGTTGCCGAAGGCTATTGGAACGCCGCAACGGTCGCACCTCTCGCCGCCGATCTCGGCATCTCCGCGCCGATCAGCCAGGAAGTCTACGCCATTTTATACGACGGAAAATCTCCCCTGCGCGCGGTCGAAGATTTGATGATGCGCCAGCCGCGTTCGGAGTAGACCTTCACTCGCACTAAACCGAAGGTCGCGCTCGCTTCCAGCGGGTGTAGAGATTCCCTGCGCCAGAGCGAAAAAGGAATCGGTGGAACACCAAATTTCGAGATGGCATTCATGCACGGTGCTTTCTATTCGTTCCTTCAATCTGTCCGCTCAAGGTATGGACAATTTCGAAGAACCCACTGCACTGCGCGAACTTCAACAACAAGGAGCCTCACATGAAAACACGACCACACAAGAACGTCCTCGCTTCGCTTCGCGAACATCCGCTGCGTTGGAGCATTGTCCGCGATGGCATGCAGTGGACGGCGATTGGACTGCTGGTGATCGCCGCCGGTTTGTTCCTATCGATCCTGAGTTTTGCCGTCCGTGATTGGTCGGGCGTTTTCGCGGCGACCCTCGCGGTCATGGGCGGGCTGACTCTGGTGACGGGCAGTCTGCTCGCGATTATCGGCTTCGTTCAATGCCTGTTAGTGCCGAACGCAGCGCCACGCATCCTCTTTCTGTCTGGTTTTTTGGTCGCCTGCTACAGCGCCTATTCGATGTCTCAACTATTTTACCGGTTCGGCGGGGGGCGTTCGGGGTTCTCTGATTTCGAAGACATCCTCCAGTTGTCACAGATGACACAGATCCCGACAACAATCCTTTCACTGCTGGCAAACCTACTGATCGTGGTCGGCTTTTTAGCTCTGGCCGCAGACATCGGCAGCCGGAAAACGGTCAAACGTATCCGAATCTATTGGCTCGTTCAATTCGGTGGATCCCTGCTGCTGATTGGACTTGTTGTGCTCGTCGCACCCTTCGTATCCTCCTTTGGAAATAGAAGCACTATGAGGATAATAATACCCTTGCTGCTTGGTGCGTTTGCCCTCGGCTACACCCTGTTGCTCCTGTTCATGCAGTCCTCTATTCTCCGTGGCCTTCGCACCGAACTTTCGGCACTCGCTTATCAGGCCGAGCGAGCGACACCGGAAGCAGACGATGACGAATGGATCTCGGTTTAGTAGAAGCCTTCGGCTTTGAAGGTGGACGGTGGAAGATTGCGAAGGTCGAAACTAGCCCGTCCGGAAGGCCCGTTTGATATGGCAAAAAGTCGCCATCGTATGGCGAACTCCTGCCACCCTATGGCAAAGGTTTGCCACCCTATGGCAAACTTCTGCCACACCCTTTTATACGACGGAAAATCGCTACTGCGCGCGGCGAAGATCTGGTGAAACGCCAGCCACGTTCGGAATCACGTCGGCCGCAAAATTTTGTGGTTGGGATTCCGAAATCCCTGTTCTCCTGATAGGATAGAATTCAAGGAGTTCTCGTATGAAATACACCCCGGCTGGGCTCGCCTGTTTGCCCGCTCTCTTGTTCCTGCTATTGTTCCCTCTGCTGGCAGGCGGATACACCTTCGAACAAATCGGGGTGGCCAGCAATTTCCTCGTGGAGAGCGGCAAGGTCCACTTCGTGCAATCTGATGGAAGGATGACAGTGCTCGAACTCGATTCCGGGAAGGTGTTGGCCCGCAGCACGAAGCCTGTCAGTGGGTTCACCTTGGAGCGGGTGGAACATGGCATCCTCGTTCGCGGAAGTGGCACCTCTTTGCTCGATGCGAAAACTCTCGAGGAGATGTGGACGTTCCCCGCCTACAAAATCCAGGTGACTGGTGACCGATTGATTTGTGAAGACAGAGCCGGCATTCGCTGCCAAGATCTCCGGACGGCGGAACGGCTTTGGACCTACCGACTCGATGGAGCCATCGACTACGCCGCCGAGAAGGGCAAGGTCCTCGTGTTCAGAGAGTCCCGGTTCGAAGGGCCCGGTGGGGTGCCGGCGGTCGCACTCTTGGACCTGGCAACCGAGAAAGAGATTTTTCGCCGCACGACGCCGCCGAAGGTTCATTTCCTCGACGCGTTCTTCGACGGGGAGCGGATCTACTTGCCCGCGGGTTCGTTTTCGGGGGCACATGTCCCCAACATCACACGCTACGACTCGGGTCGCCCCGCCGCCACCTACGAACGGATGTTGGTCTGGGACTTGGAAGGCAACGAAGTCGAATCGATCAAAGCTGCGAAGCGAGCGCAACTCACCACCCCCGATGGCGGAACCGCCTACGCGTTCAGGGGTAAGGTCTTGGCCCGGAATCGCGTGTGGGCGAGTCTGGACCACGTGCCGCCTTGGACCGCCGGAAGAGGCAAGGCCATAAAGGATGGTGACTATATTGGAGGAAAAACCTTTCAGCTAGGTGATGCGACCATGAAGTGTTGGAGCAGGCAAACCCTCAAGGGGGAACTTCTTCATGCCTCCTTCCGGTCTCCTGCGCACACCTGGGCCGGGCACGCTCCCTATCTCGATACCCGCGATGCTAAAATTGTGACGGTGGAAGCGACAAAGGAACTCGTCCTGCTTGGGTCGAACATGGGCCATGTGGAAGCGGTGGAACGGACCAGCGGGCGTTCGGTGTGGATGTATCGATTTCCGACGACCAAGGCGACAATGTCATATAGTTCGAATAGCTTGCCGCCGTCGATGGCCACGGCCGCGAAAAACTTCCGCCGGGAGAACGAACAACTTCGAACCCCAGTGGCGGGCTTTTCCTTGCGTGGTTCGCAAGCCCCGAGTTCGCCGGTCATCACGGTGGATCCTGATCCGTTTAACCCGTATTCGAACCTACGGTACTATCAGGCGATTGCCTGGGTCGGTGTCCTTGGCCCCCTCGCGCTGACCGGGTTCGCGATCTTCGCGTACCGCTGGGAAAAACGGCGGTCGCTCGGGCAGGCCATTCTCTGTCTACTCAGCGCCATCGCCGCCGTCCTTGCCTTCAGGTACTTCGGGCGGGTTTCGGCGCTTGCCGGGATCGGCCTACTATTCGCGATCGCCATCCCGCTGCTGGCCACGTTCGTTTTCGCCTTCGTCACCATCGGCAACAAGCAGCGTGTTGCCGGCTGGTTCGTCTTCGCGCTGGCCCTTGGGCTGGCGTTCTACATGTCCCGGTTCTTCTTCGGTTGGTTATAGGGGTGGGGGCCCAACTCCATGAACTATATCGGTCCGGAAAACTAGCGGGGACCTACGCGATCACATCGCGAACGACGTGGCCGTGCACATCGGTGAGCCGGAAATAGCGGCCTTGGAAACGGTAGGTGAGTTTTTCGTGGTTGATGCCGAGCAGGTGCAGCAGGGTGGCTTGGAAATCGTGGACGTGGACTTTGTTTTCGACCGCGTTGAAGCCGAGGTCGTCGGACGCGCCGTAGCTCATGCCGGGCTTGGTGCCGCCGCCGGCCATCCACACCGTGAACGCATAGGGATGGTGGTCGCGGCCCCAGCGGGGACGGTTGTTGATGTCGCCTTGAATGAACGGCGTCCGGCCAAACTCGCCGCCCCAAATCACCAGCGTGTCGTCGAGTAGCCCGCGCATTTTTAGATCCATCACCAGCGCGGCGCTGGCTTGGTCGGTGTCTTTGCACTGGGTGTAGAGTTCGGTGGTGATGCTGTTGTGCTGGTCCCAACCGGCGTGCATGCACTGGACAAACGGAACGCCGCGTTCGGCGAGGCGGCGGGCCATCAGGCAGTTGTAGGCGAAGGTGCCGGGTTCGCGAACTTGCGGTCCGTACATGTCGAGCACATGCTCGGGTTCGTCGGAAAAGTCGGTCAAGTCCGGCACCGAGGTCTGCATCTTGTAGGCCATCTCGTACTGCGCGATGCGGGTTTGAATTTCCGGATCGCCAGCCTCCTCGAACTTCAAGTGATTGAGCTTGGCCAAGTCGTCGAGCAAGCCGCGGCGCAGTTCGGGCGGCATGCCAGCCGGGTTTTTTAAATACAGAACCGGGTCGCGGCTGCCGCGGAATTTCGATCCCTGAAAGCGGCTCGGCAGGAAGCCGGCGCCCCAATAAAAGTCGTAGAAAATCTGACCGCAACTGGTGCCTTTGCTGACCGAGGTCATGGCGACAAATCCGGGCAGCTCGGACGCGGGCGAGCCGAGTCCGTAGTTGAGCCAGGCGCCGAGGGTCGGGCGTCCGGGAATCTGCGCGCCGCTGAGCAGGAAGGCGATCGCCGGCGCGTGGTTCACCGCGTCGGTATGCATGCTTTTAATGAAGCAAAGTTCGTCGGCGATCTTCGCGGTGTGGGGCATCAGGGCACTCACCCACGCTCCGCTTTTGCCGTGCTGCTTGAACGGTTCGATCGGTTGCAGCATCAGCTTGTCGTCGACGTTCTTGGTCATCGTGCTGAAGCGCTTGCCCTCGGCGTAACCGGCCGGCAGTTTCTTGCCGTGCAGGCCGTGCAACTTCGGCTTGTAGTCGAACATGTCGATGTGCGTCGGCGCGCCGTTCTGAAACAGGTAGATCACCCGCTTGGCCTTCGGGGCGAAGTGCGGCATTCCGAGTGCGTTTTGCGGACCCGCTTGCGCTTTGGCCGGGGAGGACGGCGCGGCGGCAAGCAAGCCTTCCTTGCCGAACATCGTCGCCAGCGCCGCGCCGCCGATGCCCATGGCCGAACGGCCGAAGAAGTGACGGCGGTTCATGCGCAGTTGATGTTCGCGAATGGGGTCGGGCGATGCGGGATCGAGGATGGTCCAGGACATGGTCGGTTATCGGGTTGGGAAATGAACGGAGGGTCGGCTTGTTCGCGGATGTGGATGACCGCACGAGTCTGTGAACGTTGCGACCGGAAAGGAGTTTGAGAACCGCACAAGTTGGTGGGCCGGTCGATTTCCGGGACGGGCACATGCCCGGGGTTGCGCTCGTGCCTCGCTCCACCTGCGGGCTATCCCGCTCAGCGGGATCCGCCCCGTTGGGGCTGGCACCAGCCGTTGGGATAGATTCGAGAAATCGAATGTTCGTGGATGACCGCACGAGTCTGTGAACGTTGCGACCGGAAAGGAGTTTGAGAGCCGCACAATGTGGTGAGCCGGTCGATTCTCTCGACGGGCACAACCCCGGGGTTGCGCTCGTGCCTCGCTCCACCCGCGGGCTATCCCGCTCAGCGGGATCCGCCCCGTTGGGGCTGGCACCAGCCGTTGGGATAGATTCGAGAAATCGAATATTCGTGGATGACCGCACGAGTCTGTGAACGTTGCGACCGGAAAAGAGTTTGAGAACCGCACAAGTTGGTGGGCCGGTCGATTCTCTCGACGGGTACAATCCCGGGGTTGCGCTCGTGCCTCGCTCCACCCGCGGGCTACCATGTCTCGCCCCGTTGGGGCTGGCACCAGCCGTTGGGATAGATTCGAGAAATCGAATGTTCGTGGATGACCGCACGAGTCTGTGAACGTTGCGACCGGAAAGGAGTTTGAGAACCTCACAAGTTGGTGGGCCGGTCGATTTTCGGGATGGGCACATGCCCAGGGTTGCGCTCGTGCCTCGCTCCACCCGCGGGCTATCCCGCTCAGCGGGATCCGCCCCGTTGGGGCAGGCACCAGTCGTTGGGAGAGGTTCGAGAAGTCGTTCACGACCTCTTTGTTAGCCCAAAATTCGTTATGGAACGCGGGCTCGTTTCTTCGCCCCCTTGCCGACGACGCCACGTGGCGAAATCTAGGACGAGCCGCGTAGCGGTGGCACCCTGAATAGCCCCGGGTGGAGTGAGGCACGAACGGAGGCCGGGGTGAAACGGTCCCGACACAGCCGACCTGGATGCCCCTGCGGCCGAGCGGGACCGCGTGTTCAGGTCGGAAGTGCAAGGCCGTTTTCGAACCGCCCTCGGTGTGCCCAGTTGCTTGGATTTCTGAACGCATTTATTCCTTGGTCAGCGTTTCGTCGAGGTTGAGCACGTTGAGGCAGAGGGCGGTCCAGGCGGCGTGCTCGACCGGGTCGAGTCCGGCGCGGGGTTTGGAGTCGCCGTGGGCGAGAAAGGTTTTGGCTTCATCGGGATGGGCGCGGAAGTGTTTGCTGGCGCGCTCAAGACTCTGCTTCCAGATGGCGCGTTCGGCGGTGGTGGGGGCGCGTCCCAGAACGCGGCGACCGAGTTCGGTCTGACGCGCTTCCAACTCTCTCTTCTCCTCTTCCAATAACGAACCGGCAAGCACCCGCGCGGCTTCGACGAAGGTCACGCCGTTGAGCGTGCTGAGCGCGTGCATCGGGGTGTTGGTGCGCAGCGGTTTCACTTCGCAGACTTGGCGCTTGGCGGTGTCGAAAAACATCGTTGGGCCGATGATCCGACGCCAGTAGGTGTAGAGGCTGCGGCGGTACAAGTCGTCGCCGCTGGCCACGTTGTATTTTTTCTTTCCGAACGTGGCTTCAGCCCAGATGCCCTCGGGCTGATAGGAGTTCACGGAGGGGCCGCCGCGTTCATCATTCAGCAGTCCGGACGCGGCCAGGGCCTGGTCGCGGATCATCCATGAGGGCATGCGGAAGCGCGGGCCGCGCGCGAGCAAGCGATTGGCCGGATCGCGTTCGAGGGCGCTGAAGTCGGACACGTCCGAACTCCGTTGATAGACCTCGCTGGTCACGATGGTGCGGATCAGTTGTTTCATGTCCCAGCCGCTCTCCACGAACTCGGCGGCGAGCCAGTCGAGCAGCTCGCGCTGCACCGGGTACTCGGCTTGTACGCCAAAGTCCTCGACCGTTTTTACCAAACCGATGCCGAACAACATCTGCCAGGTGCGGTTGACCGTGACGCGGGCGGTGAGCGGGTTTTCGGGATCGACCAGCCAACGCGCGAGCGCGAGGCGGTTGGTCGCTTCGCCGGACGCGAGTTCGGGCATGGGCGGCAGGAAGGCCGGGGTGTCGCTGCCGATCTCTTCGCCGCGCGCGGTGTACAAGCCGCGGTCGAGGATATAGGTGGGCCGCGGTTTGGCCATGTCCTCCATGACCATGACGTTCGGGATGCGTTTGCGCAGGTCGGCGATGCGTTTATTGATCGCGGTGCGCTTTGCGTTCAGTTTGGTCAGGCGTTCGTCCTCGGCTTCGAACGCCTTGCGGATGCTGGCCTTTAGTTCGGTGCTCCGTTTGGCGGCTGGTGTCTGAAGGGCTTGGGCAAACGCGGTGTCGACCTTGTTTTTCTCGTCCGGCAATCCCGCTTTGTCCTTGGTCTGGCTGGTGGCAGAGAGGCTGAAGTGGCCAAGGTTGTGGCTCGGGTGGCGCGAGCCGAACAGCATCCGAACGCGCAGAGTCGCTCCGTCGTCGACGGTCGGCGCGTCGCGAAAATGGAAAATCGCGGCGTGGTCGCGGTCCACTTTTTTCCCGTTCCAAACGGCCCAGCCCTTGTTCTTGTCGCCGTCGAAGGCGAGCGAAATGGGATGACCATCTTGTTCGAAACTGGCCTTGGCCGATTCGATTTCGAGTGTCTTTGTTTTAGTTTTCCCGACGAGGTCGAAGGTGATGTCGGTCAGCACAAAGTTGCTGCTGTCTGAACGCGCGAGACCACCTGCGGTCATGCTCGGGTGCTTGATCGCGTCGAGTTTTACCGCGCGCAGCGGACCGTCGAACTGGTCGTCGAGCGGTAGTTCGATCTCGTAGGAGTCATTGGCGGGGTTGTTGCCACTGGTGATGATCCGGTGTTTATCGACGATCTCGATCTTCTGATCCTCGGCCTTTACCGAGGCGGGCGCAAGCTTCCGCCAGACGGATGGCTGCGCCGCGAGTTCTTTGGTTTTGGCTTCGGTCCAACGTTCGAATTGCTTGGCCATTGTGTCGCGGCGCTTCTTGATGGCATGGCCGAGGCGTTTGAACTCTTTGTCCTCTTTCGCTAGATCGCGTTTGATCTGTGCCGTCTGAACTTCAAGCACCGGCTTGGTCGCGGGATCGCCGCCGCCGCCGGTGACCGGCGTTTGATTGAAGAACGCGGTGAACTGAAAATATTCGCGCTGGGTGAGCGGGTCGAACTTGTGGTCGTGGCAGCGGCAGCAGTTGAGCGTGAGACCGAGCCAGATGGTGCCCATAGTTTCGGTCATGTCGAACACGTAGTCGACGCGGTTCTCCTCGGGGATGCGTCCGCCTTCGCCGTTGATCATGTAGTTGCGGTTGAAGGCGGTGGCGAGAATTTGTTCGTGCGTGGCGTCGGGGAGCAGGTCGCCGGCCAATTGCCACACGGTGAAATCGTCGTAGGGAAGGTTGCGGTTGAACGCGTCGACCACCCAGTCGCGCCATGGCCACATGTTGCGTTCGCGGTCGCCTTGGTAGCCGTTGGTGTCGGCGTAACGCGCGGCTTCGAGCCAGTCCCAAGCCATGCGTTCGCCGTAGGCGGGCGAGGCGAGGGTTTTGTCGACCAGCCGTTCCCAGGCCTGCGAATTTTTGTCGGCGAGAAAGGCGGCGGTTTGTTCGGGGGTGGGCGGGAGTCCGGTCAGGTCGAGCAGCAGTCGGCGGATCAGTGTGGCCGGTTTGGCGCGCGGGGTGGGGGAGAGTTCGGTGCTGTCTGGTTCGGGTTCGGCGTTTTTGGTATGGGTCGCATTGGCGGCGGCGAGGCGGCGTTCGACGAGTTGGTCGATCGGATGCTTCTTGGTCTCGACCCCGGGTTTGGCGACGGTTTCGAAGGCCCAGTGGTTGCCCCAAGTGGCACCCTCGTCGATCCAGCGCCGTAGGGTCTTGATTTCTTCGGGGGTGACCGCGCGTCCGAGTTTGGGCGGCGGCATTTGTTCGTCGGGATCGTCGGTGGTCAGGCGGTAGAGGAGTTCGCTGGCCTTGGCATCGCCGGGTTTGATGACGTGGTATTCGAGTCCCTTTTCGCCGCGTTCGCGGGTGGCATCGGTTTCGTCGTCGAGGCGCAGGTCACCTTTGCGTCCCTCCTTCGGATCGAAGCCGTGGCATTGAAAGCAGTTGTCGGAGAGGACCGGGAGAATATCACGGGCGAAGTCCACAGGTTCGGCGGCGTTCAAGGCCGTTGCGACGAACAACAACCAAATGGCACGGGAGAGAACCTGAAGAGTCATGGTTAGAGTCATATCAAAACCTACTAGATCTGCAATCATCCGCTGACTAAGGACCCGTTTGTTTCTGTGGAATGGCAACGTCGATTTGATGGTCTCCGGCCGGAACAACGGACGACGGATTTTATTTTTGGATTCGGTAATATGCCTGAACGAGACTTGAACGAACCGGGGGTTCTGTGGCGAAGTGGCAGCCGTGATTCGCAACTACTATTTAGGCACTCCGATGTGGGCCATGCGTCCTTGGGCGGGAACGCTTTACCGCAACAGTACCGCCGCGAATCGCTATCTCCCTGAGTATGCGTCGGTGTTTAACACGGTCGAGGGCAACAACACCTTTTACAACTTGCCGAACGCGGAAACGGTGGCCCGCTGGCGGCGCGACACGCCGGAGAACTTCCACTTCTGTTTCAAATTTCCGCGCGGTGTCACACACGACGCCAAACTGCATCCCGATGCAGCCAATGAGGCGCAGCGCTTCTTCCGTTTACTCGAACCGCTGGCTGACCGGGTCGAGGTCCTGTTCCTGCAACTACCACCGTCCTTCGGCGCGGCCGACCTACCACGACTCGAGGCCTTCATCCCGCATTTGTCGAATGATTTTCATTACGCGGTCGAGGTTCGGCATCAGGACTTTTTTCAAAACGACGACACCGAACGCGCGTTCGTCGAGTTGCTTTCCAAACATGGTCTTAACTACGCGATGTTCGACACCGGCACGCTCCATTCCATTGAGAGCGACGACCCCGCCACGCTCGCAGCGCAGCGCAAAAAACCAAAGATGCCGCAGCGCCGAATCGTCACCGGACAACGCCCCTGGCTGCGCTATGTCGGCCATGCCGATGTCGAATCTAATGAAGCCAACTTGTCGCGCATGGCGCTCGAAGTCTCCAGTTGGATCAGCGAAGGTCGCACCCCGATTGTGTTCATGCACAGTCCCGGCGACCTGCATGTGCCACAGTTGTGCCGCCGCTTTCACGAACACCTTTCGAAGTGGTCCGACGTCGGCTTCGTGCCTGACTTCCCAGGCGAAATCGAAGAAGCAAAGCCTGAGCAGTTGGACCTGTTTTAGTCCGAGATTTTATGAGCGCGATGGTTCGAACCTGGTTTCTCCTAATCCTTCTCGGTCTGACAACGGGTTGCGCGACGTTCAGGTTGCTTCAAGACAAATGTCCGAAGCACGGTATCCGACTCCAGCCCGACGAGGTGCCATTCAGTTTCGGTAATATCCGAACCGAACCCGCTTACTTGGAGGCGAAGAAGAAATGGTTTCCCGACGTTGCAGATTTTGCCTTCGGTGGCTGCTGCCCACATTACAAAGATGGTCCAACGAAAACACTCTATTTCTGTTCCGAGTGCCGTGATGCCAAACGTCTCTGGATAGCCTCACGTATGAAATCCGAGTCGGCCGAATAGCTTCCTTTGCGTTAGCTAAGCGGAAAATGATAAAATTCCCGGACCCGTTTTCTGATCGCCGTTTCCTCTTCGAGGCTACGGATCGCGTCATCGAGTTGAGCACTTTGCTGTGGTTTGGGTAAGGGAGGCGGCAGCGAACGGACCGCTGCAGATTCGAAGATCCGGTTCAGGTTTTGTTCGGTGTCATGCAAGGCGGTGAAGGCCCTCAAAATCTGTCCCAGCAATTCACGGCGCTGCTGTTCTTTTTCGGCGAGGCAATTCATGTCGCCGGAAATGAGGACCTGCCCCAGACTGCGTTCGAGCAGGATCACATGCTGGAGTTGCCGACTCACCGGGAAGGTGATGGTGTCTGACAGGTTGTCGATTTCCTCCGGACTCAAGCCGGAGCCATCGAGTCCGTCGTGATCCATCTGAGGACGATGGTGTAGCATCCTTTCAATACGAATTTTGCAGAGCAGAAAACGTTCCAGTGTGTCCGCGTAGTTGGCGAAACCTTGGTGGCGAAAACGTTAGATCGTGTTCCGGAGTCGGCGCGCTTGCCCTTCATTGGAGTGACGAATGAGTTCAGATCGGTAGCGCGAGTCGAGCGGCGGTGATGGCCAGCCCAAAAGAGCGCCAAGACAGACAGGTTGAGGAGCATGCTGCCACAGACGAACGCAGGGCCGAGTCCGAGAGACCACGGAAGCACGACACCCATGATTATGATGAGTCGCGTTCCCGGATGACGTTGGATGTGCTTCCACTCAAGATGCAAGCTGTGGGCCTCAATTTACGACACAAAAAAAGCCGCCCACGGGGCGGCTTTGATGGTGTGAGCGATCTTGTGGTCGCTTACTTTTTACTGATCGGGTGCGTCTCGGGAAGCTTGTTGCCGATCTCGTCTTCGTTGCCGAGGCCGGTGGGGTGACCGAAGCCACCGGCACTCGCGCCGTTTTCGATATCGAAGATGATATTGTCGTCTTTGGTGGCGCTGACGCCGCCCGGAACGAAGTCGAGTTTGAGTTCGTGGCGGACTTTCCAGGCGATGTTGTGGTCCGCCGGCGAGGTGTCGCCACTGACGCCAATCGCACCGAGAACGCTGCCATCTTCGGCATAGAGGGCGAGGCCGCCGCCGAACACATTGACGCCGCCAACACGCTTGCCGACCATCGGGTCATTAGACTGACCGAACTGCGCGGCGTCACCACCGTACGCAACGCCAGTGTCGACCGGGTTACTGTGCTGAAGCCCAAACAGGCTGCCGCCAGGCTGGACGGCGGAAAAGAGATTGGCGGTCGACAAGGACAGCCCTGGGAGACTGAACGCGTTCGCGGTGTTGGCTTTTTGTGCTGAGATAACACGGCTGCCGGGCCATTGGTCGCCGCGGTCGTCGCCGGACATGGCAACGGCTTGCACGACGCTGTCGCGGTCGACAATGGTCGCCCACATGTTGAGTTCGAGCCCGCCGTTTTTGTCGGCGACAACTTTTTTTAGGGCAGCGGTAAGAGTGGCGTGATCAGGAATTTGAGACATGATGAATCCTCCATGGATTGCGTGGGTTTGTGTGGTTCGTAACGTATAAGGGCCGGGCTGCCAACCTTAGGCAAGCATCTCTTTCACCACAGGACCGTGAACATCGGTGAGGCGATCGTCGCGTCCTTGGAAGCGGTAGGTGAGGCGTTCGTGGGCGATGCCCATCAGGTGCATGGCTGATGTGGTGGCCGCATTTGCCGGAACGCTGCAGTTCGAAGGTCAGGTTGACCAGCGGAAAGCTTTTTTGTCGCGAATTTCCTCGGCGGTCATGCGGATGCGCGGGGCGCGTGCGAGCAAGCGGTTCTCCGGACCGCAGGAGAAGATGTCGGCGCGGTGGTCGGAGCGGTGGTCGGAGGACTGGGCGTATATTTCGGAGGTGAGGATCAGGCGCTGCAGGCGTTGGATGTCCCAGCCGTGTTCGATGAAGTCGACCGCGAGCCAGTCGAGCAACTCGGGGTGGCTGCCGCGTTCGCCTTGGATACCGAAGTCCTCGGCAGATTTGACTAGGCCAATGCCGAAGATGCGTTGCCAGACGCGGTTGACGATGATCCGTGCGGTGAGCGGGTGCTCGGGCTGGACCAGCCACTGGGCGAAGCCGAGGCGGTTGCGCGGCATCTCAGCGGCGAACGCGGGAAGGACTTCGGGGACGTTCATCTGCACGACGTCACCCGCTACGCCGACAGCTCCGGTTATCAAAACGACAAGGAACGCACCCTGTGGCCATGGCGCGACTGGGTAATCGACCCCTTCCACACCAACATGCCTTTCGACCAGTTCACCATCGACCTGCTCGCCGGCGACCTACTCGACAGCCCCACCGAAACCTAGCGCCTCGCCACCGGCTTCAACCGCAACCACCCGATCACCATCGAAGGTGGGGTCATCGCGACGAGGAATACTGCGTCGAATATGTCATGGACCGCATCAACACCGTCGGCACCGCTTGGATGGGCCTCACGCTCGGTTGCGCCCGTTGCCACGTTCATAAATACGACTCGATCTCGCAAAAGGAATTCTACGAACTGTTCGCCTTCTTCAATCAAGTCCTCGAACGCAGCTTGAACGGGTTCAACCCGCAGATGAAGGTGCTGCCGCCGCTCGCTAAACGTTCCCTCGCCGAACTCGACCAAGAGATCGCCTCCAAACGTGCATCGTGGAATCCGACACCAGTCGACGTCGAGCCATTCGCTGGTGGGTATTCGGCGTAGCGAGGGGAGTGGAAGAAGCGGGTGACGGCGGTATCCATGTCGCCATCGAACGCGGCAAGTTCGGCGGATGTGGGGGCGATGCCGGTTGAGATCGAGGGAGAGGCGGCGCAGCAGAATGTTGTCGGCGGCGCGCGGGGCGGGCGTAATAGTTTTGGAATCAAGTTTGGCGTAGATGAACCGATTGATTGGGTTCTCGGTTTTACCGGCGGGCAGAATGGTTTCTTGGGGGAGAGGAAGGCCCAGTGGGTTTCATATTCGGCGCCTTCGTTGATCCAGCGTTCGAGGATTTCTTTGTCCTTGGCCGTCAGCGGTTTCTTCGTTTCTGGCGGCGGCATGAGTTCGTCCGGGTCGGTTGAATGGAGGCGGAAGATCAGTTCGCTGTCGTCGGCCTTGCCCAGGACGATGGCCTCGCGCACGGCGTCTTCACGGACATCAAGCCGGAGTTTCGCCTTGCGTGATTTCTCGTCCGGACCGTGGCAGTTGAAGCAGTGGTCGGAGAGGATCGGTTGCACGTCGGTACGCCACCAGTTTCGGTTTGTCTGAAAAGATGGACCGTGTGATACTTTGAAAAAAGTATGACATGACACAGCGAACTGGTTTCTTTGACGACCTCTATGAATCTTTTCTAAAGCTTCCTGCTTGGGTGGGTCCGGTCGCCGCTTTATTTATCTTTGTCTGCTTTCGATGGCTGCTTCCATTGATGTTATCCTCAGGCCCGTCGGCCACCGGCCTAGATATCGGCAAAGCCACAAGTAGTTTACTGCCGATAGCAGGAAACGTATTGGCTGGCTTCATTCTCTTCGTCTGGAGTCTTGCCGAGCTTCAGAAATTCTTAAACCGAAAAATGTTGGACAAGCAAACCGGGCAGAGTTCGATTCGCCGCCTCAGTTGGGATCGATTCGAGGAACTCATCTCCGAGTTGTACCGAAGGCAGGGATTCGAAGTAAGCCATAGCGGTGGCAACGGACCCGACGGAGGCATAGACCAACGTATTCGCAAGGCGGGAGAATATGCTCTTGTTCAGTGCAAGCATTGGCGCAGCGAAAGAGTTGGCGTGAAGGTTGCCCGCGAGCTACTGGGCGTTGTCACCTCGGAAAAAGCCGACTACGGTGTCCTCATTACCTCCGGCACGTTCACCGATGAGGCCATTGCTTTTGCGCGAAAGAACCCGCTTGAATTAATCAACGGGGAGAAATTGATGGCATTGCTGGAACCCATCCAAGAGGGCTCCCCGCCAAAGACCGAGGAAGAATTCACTCCAATTTGCCCAGCCTGCGGATGCTTGATGCTACGTAAAACAGCGAGAAGAGGTCCGAATCCTGGTACAATGTTTTGGGGATGCCCCAACTATACTTGTCAGTGATCATGCAACTTTGACCCCTTTCTGATCATCGAACTTTGACCCCCTGAACCCGACCACGTGCTCGGCGAACGAGGCGAGATGATCGGGAAGTGTCCCCGAACGGGGCGTCCGGGTCGTTTTATGGTCGGCAAATGCTGCGGACGAGGTTACAAGCCGACCGTATGATCAGGAGGACGTCATGGACGTCAAAGCAAAGTACGAGAGCGGACAGCCAATCAAGGCGATCGCCCGCGAAACCGGAATCTCACGCAACACCGTCCGCAAGATGGTGCGCGGCAAACACCAAGGGTCCTACACCCGCAAGGAACCGGAGAAGAGGATCCTCGACGAGTTCGCCCCCTACCTCCG